>Ga0209909_100010_pt1 | contig 479182 bp, 449 predicted proteins | sample FECB22metaG_FD_188302 | JGI IMG/M metagenome (GOLD analysis project Ga0209909, IMG submission 188302) | Cyanobacterial communities from the Joint Genome Institute, California, USA - FECB-22 (SPAdes) (version 3) | ecosystem: Environmental > Aquatic > Thermal springs > Hot (42-90C) > Microbial...
GGCGGCGACCCGGACCCGGCCGGCCGCCCGCTCGAACCGGCGGCAGGCGGCGTCGGCCTCGGCGGAGCGCCCGACCGAGGCGAGCCACCGCGGCGATTCCGGCAGCCGCGCGAACAGGAGGCCGCCGAGCGCCGCCAGGGCGCCCCCGAGGATCAGCGCCCAGCGCCACGGCTCGATCCCCAGCGGCGCGCCCGGTGCGAGCATCTGGACCAGGCCGATGGCGGCCAGGCCGCCGAGGAGCCCGAGGCCGGCGCAGACCAGCAGCGTCGCGCCGCGGTGGCGCGCGGGCGTCACCTCGGCGAGGTAGGTGGCGACCAGGGGCGGGAACCCGCCGATCGCGAAGCCCGAGACCGTGCGGGCGATCGTCAGCGCCGTGAGCCCCTGGCTCGCGGCCGCGGCCAGCGATCCGGCGGCCATCAGCGCGAGGGAGGCCTGGAGCGCGCGCCCGCGGCCGAGGCGATCCCCCAGCATCCCGAAGACGGGCGCGCCCACGGCCCCGCCGGCGAAGACGGAGGCGAGGAGCAGGGAGAGGCTGCCCCGCGGCATGCTGTGGGGCGGCGCGAGGAAGATGGCCGCCAGGGCGTTGCTCAGGGCGACCTCGGCGATGTCGGTGAACAGGCCCAGCGTGCAGACGGCGAGCGCCGCCGCGTGGAGCCGCGTGATCGGCAGGGAATCGAGCCGCCGCGTGACGGCCGCGACCGACCCGTCCACCGGCGCGAGGGGGTCGGAGAGGCGCGCGGCCTGGATTCGGGCGTCGACCAAGCGTGTGGATCCTCTGCGACCGGAGCGTGCGCGCACCCGGTGACGCACCGCCATAGCGGCGTGTTCCGCACCGGGGAACGCGATGGCGTTCACAAATGCACCGAGCGCGCCACGGTCGCGGGTCGCGCGGAGGCCGGGGCGGCCCGGTCCGGCGATCCGCGGATCGCGCGGATCCGCCGACGAGCCCTCCGCCGGGAGCCTCGGCGCGGGCCGGCACCGCCATCACGCGCCTTGCTGATCGTCGGTCGGGAGGACATCCTGCGCGGGGGATGTCGGGGCGGATGGTCGGGGCACGATGTTCGAGGTCGCGCAGGACGATCTGTCCGATGGTCAGACACGGGCGCTGTTGGCGCTCCATCTCGCCGGGATGCACGCATCCTCGCCGCCGGGCAGCGTGTTCGCTCTCGACCTGTCAGGCCTGCGAGCACCGGGCGTGACCGTCTGGACGGCGCGGCGCGGCGGGCGGGTGGCGAGCGTCGGGGCGCTCAGGATGGCGACGGACGGCTGGGCGGAGGTGAAGTCCATGCGGACGCATCCGGACTTCCTCCGTCAGGGAGCCGGCGCGGCGATCCTCGACACCATCATCGCGGCCGCCGCCGCCCGCGGCGCGCGGCGCCTGAGCCTCGAGACCGGATGCGGACCCGCATTCGCGCCCGCGCTCGCACTCTATCGGCGTCGAGGCTTCGTGAACGGCCCCGCGTTCGGGACCTACCTACCGAGTGAATTCAACCAGTTCTTCCATCTCGCGATCGCCTGACCGAGCGGGGGCCACATCGCGCCGCCGTTCCCGGAGCGTCGCGCGGCCGCGATCCGTGCGACCGGCCGCAGCGGCGGACGGGGTCGAGGCGGGCCATCCAGGTTGTGGGGCGGGGTATCTGCCCGTGCGTGGCTGTCGCCGTGTTGCGCGCGCGGCGGACGTCACGCGCGTGAGCGGCTGTCCACGGCGGTCACGGCCCGTCCAGGAAGGCGAGAAGCGCTGCATTGAAGAGCGCCGGATCCTGCAGGAACGCGAAGTGGCTGGCGTTCGGCAGGATCAGCAGGCCCGCCCCGGGGATCGTGGCGGCGAGGTACTCGGTGTGCGCGCGCTTGATCCCCTCGTCGTGGTCGCCGTCCGCGATGAGGACCGGCGCGCGGATCCGCTTCAGATCGGCTTCGGTCCAGCGCGGCTGCCCGCTCCACATCCGGCCCACGGCGTCGACGAAGGCGGCGTAGTCCTTCGGGGTCGGCGAGAGGGCCTCGTACTCCTTGCCGGCCCGGTCGATGAAGGCGGCGAAGGTCGGGTTCTTCTCCACACCCTCGATCAGGCCCGACGGATCGGCGTTGGCGCCGAACGCGAACACCTTGCCGACGCGGTCGGGGTGGCGCATCGCCATGTCGAGACCGAGGATCGCGCCGTCGCTCCACCCGACGATGTCGGCGCGCGGGATCTTCAGCACGTCGAGCAGGCCGACCACGTCGTCGGTCATGAGGTCGTAGCCGAACGGCCGATCGTCCCGGGTGCTGCGGCCGTGCCCGCGGCTGTCCACGAGGATGACCGTGCGGCGGGCGGCGAGCGCGGCGACCTGATGGCCCCAGTAATCGGAGTTCGACAGGCCGCCGTGCAGCAGGACGACCGGCGGACCGCTGCCGATCGTGGCGTAATACAGCCGGATGCCGTTGATGGCGGCCCGGCCCGGGGTCGTGCCGGCGACCGGCGCGGGGGTCGGCGGCAAGTCCTGCCAGCGCGCCCCGGCCCAGGCCGGTGCGCCGGCCAGCAGAAGTGTCAGGACGATCACAATCCGAAGCATCGAGCGCCTGTCCGTCATGGGCGGGACCGGGCTGCCGGAGCGATCCGGTCCTCCTCGACCCGCCGCGACCGCGATCCGCGGTCGATATGCGCGCGGACCGTGACCGGCCCGGATTACACGACGATTTCAGACCGCGGCCCGCGCGGACGCGGAAACGCGATGTCCGCCGTGCGGCGCGGTCCCGAGCGCCGAAGGCCGGTGCCCGGCCCCGCCGCGGAGGATCGGGCTTCTAGAAGCGCGGGTTCGTGCGGCGGGGCTGGTCCGGCCGCGGCGCGGGGGTGACCGGGGCGTGCCGATGGCCGACCACGTCGCCGTTGCGATAGGCCTCCCGGATGTTGTGTCGCGCGGCCCGACCCGCCGTCCCGCCGGGCTGCGTCACGGCCGAATCGCCGGACGGGGCCAGGACGGTCTGCGCCGAGGCCGGCCCCGCGCAGACGAGAAGAAGCGTGACGCAGCCCGACAGAACCTTCATGGCCCGATACCTCCCGCCCGAGCGCGTTGCCGCGACGGGCGAACCCTCGGTGAAGGCGCCCGCGCGCCGCCCCGTCCCGCGTATCTCCGTCCGTGCGGGCGATCGGCTCACGGGGGGGCTCGGCGGACGGGGACGTCGGTCAGGCGGCCTTGCCGAGCCGGATCGCCTTGGCGATCTCCGAGCGGCGCTCGGCGTAGCCGGGCGCGGTCATCGGGTAATCGTCCGGGAGCCCGTAGCGCGCGCGGTACCGCTCCGGCGTGAGCCCGTGCGCGGTGAGGTGCCGCTTCATGGTTTTGTACGACCGGCCGTCGATGAAGCTGACGATGCCGTCCGGGCGGACCGAGCCGCGGATCCGCGCGGCGTCGGGCTGCTCGGGCGGCGCCTCGGTGACCGCCGGCCGGACGGCGAGCGCGGAGAACGCGCCGTGCACGGTGACCAGAAGCGGCGGTATGCCGGTGTGCGGCAGCGCGTTGTTCGACAGGTAGGCGGTCACGACGCGCAGGGCCACGTCGCTGATCGTCCGTTCGAGATGATCCTGATTCTTGCGCAACTCGATCGGCCCCTTCTTCGATCTCCGCGATACCTGATATAGACCATGAATACTCGGACATTACCCGATGTCAATGAAGAATGACGGGATCGGCAAGTAACGAATTTTGAATGCAGAATTATTGCGACGTGATCTGCTTCCTCTGGCCGATCATCCGCCCGTCGTCATGTCTGAGGTTTCGAGGGTAGCCGTCGAATTTCTCGACGCGCGCGCGACGTGCGGCACCGGCCGGGCTCCGACGCTTCCGATTCGCGGATCTTCGTGGTCCAATACGGTTCGAGCGCATCGCGAAATCTCTCCATGGTCGCCACACGCCGCCCGCCCGCGCCGAGATCGAAGGTCCGGACGTTCCGCGCCGCGCCCGGAGCCGGCCGTGTATGCGCGGTGCTGGCGGCGCTTCTCGGTGGCCTGCTCGCGGCCCCGTTCGCCCACGGGCAGGGCGCGGACGATCCCGAGGCCGAGATGCGGGCGCGGGTCGCCGCGGCCTTCCCGGATGCCGGCCTCGTGCTGTTCCGCAAGATCCGGCCGATCCCCGCCGAGGCGGGGCCGACGGTGGCGTTCTGCGGTCAGGTCAGCACCGGTCCCGCCGAGCGGGGACGGGCGGATTACCACCTGTTCCTGTACGATCGGACCGACACGGCCGAGACCGTCCGCATCCTCGGATCGGAATCCCTCAACGGCTATCGCGTCGGCCGGAAGCTGATCGGCGCCCTGCGGCGGGTCGGCTGCCTGTGAGGCGGAGGGCGCGGGCGTTCCGTCTCACACGTGACGAAAATGTGGCAGAAGCTTGACTATTCTGCCGTGATCGGTTTATAGCTTGACCGTGGCGTTGCAGTTACACCCCCGAGTCCCGTGGAGGTTCGGATGTGCGCGCGGAAGACCTTCTACATTTTCGTCTCGGCCTCGGACGGTGAGCAGTTCTGCGCCGTCCGGCAGGATCAGCCGATCCCGTCGCTCCTCGACGGTGTGCGCTGGACGTATGTCGGCTGCATCGACATCACCCGGGACAGGCCGTACGGGTTCGACGCGGACGCCGCGCACGCGGCGATGCGGAGCCGCGGCGTCTACTTCTACCGGCGCGAACTGATGTTCCGCCGGGCCAACTTCCTCCTCGAAGCCGCCTGATGCGCCTTCGCCCCGGAGCGATCCTGGGCGGCGCACTGGCCGGCGCGCTGGTCGTCGGCGGTCTCGGGTTCGCGCCCGCCGCCGAGGCGCAGATGCCGACGCGGGTCGGCACCTGTGCGGCGACAACCATCGCGCGGATCGGGACGCGGTTCAGCGACACGCTCGCGAAGCCGAAGGGCGACGGGATCGACGAGGGGACGAGCGTCGATCTGAAGAACGGCGTCTACGGCGTGTCCTACGCGTATGTCGACGCGGTCGCGCGCTCGCGGGTCGGCGACCGGGTGATGACCTGCCTCGTTCTCCTGCCGACCGGCTGCCCCAGGGGCGACGATCGCGGCAAGATGTACACGACGACCAACCTGCGCACGCTGGATTCCTGGACATTGCCCGACTCGCAGCACATGTGCGGCGGGGCCTGAACGGGCCTCCGTGAACCCGCCGCTCGGACGAGCGCGCGGCCTCCCGGGGGCCGGATTCCGGGCGCCGGTGAAGAGGAGAGGGATCCGTGTCGGTCAGGAACGGTCTTGCCGCCCTCGTGCTGGCGGCGGCGGGCGCGGCGCCGGCCCCCGCCTGGGCGTGGGGCGTCCCCGGATGCACCAACCTTCCCGAGTACAACCGCGCCCTGGGCGCCCTGCAGGGCATGACGAGCGCCTGCGACATGAGCGTCGAGGAGGCCCGCCGGGTCGTCGCGGCCCATGACGGCGTCGCGCCCGGCCCCCCGGTCGCCGCCGCGGAGCCGCCGCCGCCGCGGGTCGCGCCGCGGCACCGCAGGGCGCGGGCGCACCGGAGCGCGCGGCCGCGGCATCACCGCTGAGCCGGCCGGCCGGCGCTCAGGTCTCGTCGCCCGTCGCGCCCGGGGGATCCGCGCGGGCGCGCGCCCAGTCCCGGTCGCGCTGCGCCTGCCGGGCGCGCTGCTCCGCCACGTAGGCGTCCTCGTCGGCGCGTTCCCGCTTCCGGCGGCGGTCGGCGGCCGCCGCGCTCCGCTTGCGCCACGCCTCCGTCTCGGCCTTCTGGCGCAGCAACTCCTCGACCGTGATGGGGGTCACGGGCGCCCTGGGTTGCGCCCAGGGATAGGGCCGCCGCGGCGGAGGCGGGCGGGGCGCCCGGTCGGCGGAGGCCTGCCCGTCACGCCGGAGCGCCTCGGCCGCCTCGGCGAGGGTCATTCCGGCGCCCCGCGCGATGCGCTCGGCGGCGGCCCGGGCGGCCGCCCGCTCGCCCGCCGTGGCGCCCTGGGCGGCGAGCGCGAGGCATTTCTCGAACCGGTCTCGGTCGGCGGGGGTCATGAGCGGCGTCTTACCGCCAAGTCGGCCCGCCTGTCCCGTCGCTCCGATCCGTCAGTGCGGCGGCGCGCCGGCCACCGTGCCGGCGAAGCGGCCGAGTCTCTCGCAAACGATCCGGACGGCGGCCTCCGTGAGGTCTCCCGGCGGTGGCGCCGCGGCTCGTGCCGCTACGTCCGGACGCGTCCGCTCCCGCGCGGTCCGATCGCCGGCAGGCCGGTCCCGTCCGGCAGTCCGCCGAGCGCCACGAGGATCCGTCCGAGGAGCGCCCGCGAGTGCCGCGCGCCGTTGCCGATGGTCGCGCGGTCCGGCCGGCCCGGATGGGCCTCGTAGGCCGCGCGCAGCCGGTCGAGCTGCCGCCTGCGCGTCTCGGGATCGCTGGAACCCACGGCCCATCCTCCCGGCAGGCCCTGGCTCGCGGTGCGCCCCCGCGAGCGAGCCTTCGACCATCCCGAGTCGGGGAGTTGGAAAACCGTGTCTGAACGGTCCCTACGACCTTTAGCGCCGGAACGCCTGGACATACGCCGCAGGCTCCCCGACCGTGTGGTCAAGGATACGGGTGCCGTTGTGGTCGGCACCGACCATCAGACAGGGGGTTCCACGCCCCAGGGCCGCGCGTACGGCCCCGCTGGCGTTCTAGTCGCGTCTAGGAACGAAATCCAGCCCGTCGTGCCGCTTCGCGCTCGAGGCTTCGGAAGCCGCCATCGATCAGCAGGGCCAGCGCGGACACGGCGAGGCCGCCCTGCAGCACGTAGGCGGTGTTGCCGGTGAGCAGGCCGGAGATGATCACCTCGCCGAGGGTGCTGGCCGCGACCGTCGAGCCGATCGTCGCCGTCGCCAGCCCGATGACGGCGGCGAGGCGGATCCCCGACAGGATCATCGGCAGCGCCAGGGGCAGCTCGACGCGGACGAGCCGCTGCCGGTCGGTCAGCCCCATGCCGCGGGCGGCCTCCATCAGCGCCGGGTCGAGATCCTCGAGCCCGGTGAGCGCGGTCTCGAAGATCGGCAGGAGTCCGTAGAGGACCAGGGCGATCAGGGTCGGAACCGCCCCGAACCCGAGGATCGGGACGGCCAGGGCCAGGACCGCGACGGGCGGGAAGGTCTGCCCGATGCGGGCCACCGACCGGGCGAACGGCAGCACGTCGCGGCCGGCCGGCCGCGTGGCCGCGACCGCGAGGCCGAGGGCGATCGCGGCCGCGATCGTGGTCGCGGCGGCGACGAGCAGGAGGTGGGTGACGGCGAGCGTCAGCAGCGGCGTCTGGGCGTAGATCGGCGGCGCGTCGCCGGGGGCGAAGGGCCGGAACAGGGGCGCGAACAGGCCCGGAGCGACCAGGAACGCCCCCAGCAGGGCGAGGAGCGCGGCCCGGGCGATCCGCGGGGCGCCGATCACGGCCGGGCACCCCGCGCCGCGAGGGCCTCCCGCGTCACCCGGCCCAGGACGACGCCGTCGCGGCTGACCGGCAGGGCCGGGCGCCGGGACCACAGGCTCTCGGCGAGGGCGGCCCGCACCGTGGTCCCGGCCGGGATGGGCGGGCCCGGCGCCGGGCCGGGCTCGACCAGATCGTCCACGACGCGCAGGGCCATGAGCTGGAAGGCCCGCTCGCCGCTGCCGAGGAGGGCGCCGACGAAGGCGGTGGCGGGCGCGCCGATGAGGTCCGCCGGCGCGGCCTCCTGCACCAGGCGCCCGCCATCCATCACGGCGACCCGATCGCCGAGATGGAGCGCCTCGGTCATGTCGTGGGTCACCAGCACGATCGTGGTGCCGTAGCGCGCCTGGATCGCCAGCAGATCCGCCTGCGCCCGCCCGCGGATGATCGGATCGAGGGCGCCGAACGGCTCGTCCATGAGCAGGATCGGCGGCTCGGCCGCGAGCGCCCGGGCGACGCCGATCCGCTGCTGCTCGCCGCCGGAGAGCGCCGCCGGCAGGCGGTCCCGGTAGACCGCCGGATCGAGGTTGAACAGGCCGAGAAGCTCGTCGACCCGCGCGGCGATCCGCCGGCGCTCCCAGCCGACGAGCTTCGGGACCACCGCGATGTTCTCCGCGACCGTGCGGTGGGGGAACAGCCCGTGTCCCTGGATGGCGTAGCCGATCCCGCGGCGCAGGAGGTGCGGGGGCACCTCCCGGACGTCCCGGCCCGCGATCCGGATCGTCCCGGCGCTCGGCTCGATCAGGCGGTTGATCATGCGCAGCAGGGTGGTCTTGCCGGATCCCGAGGTGCCGACCACCGTCAGGATCGTCCCGGCCTCAACCCGCAGGGTGACGTCCGCCACGACCGTGCGCCCCTCGAAGACGCGGCTCACCCCGGCGAGATCGATCATGGGGTCCGCTCCGCCGCGCGGCCGCGGCTCAGGTCGATGACGGCGTCGAGCAGCACGGCGGCGCCGGTCGCCAGGGCGACGGTCGGCAGCGCGCCGAGCAGGACGAGGTCGCCCGCGTTCTGGCTGATGCCCTGGAAGACGAACACGCCGAGGCCGCCGCCGCCCACGAGGCCCGCGATCACCGCGAGGCCGATATTCTGGACGAGGACGATCCGGATCCCGGTCAGGATCGCCGGGAGGGCAAGGGGCAGGTCCACCTGGAACAGCCGCTGGCGCTGGGTCATGCCGACGCCCCGGGCGGCGTCGCGCACCGGCCCGGGCACGGCGTCGAGGCCCGCGACGGTCGCGGCGGCCACCGGCAGGAGCGCGTAGGCGAACAGCGCCACGAAGGCCGGCGCGGCGCCGATCCCCGCGATGCCGAGGGCCGAGGCGCCCGGGACCTCCCGGCCGATCCAGGCCAGGGGCGCGATCAGCATGCCGAACAGGGCCATGGACGGGACGGTCTGCACGACGTTGAGGCCCGTGAGCAGGCCCGCCCGCAGGGGCGGGACCGGGCGCGCCAGCGCGGCCGCCGGGATCCCGATGAGGGCGGCGGCAGCGACCGAGGTGAGGGCGAGGGCGGCGTGGGTCCGCAGCTCCCGGCCGAACGTGTCGGAGCGGCCGGCATATTCCCGCAGGACCGAGAGGTTGTCCCAGAACCCGGTGCGCAGGGCGAGCCCCGTCGCGGCGACCAGCAGGGCCAGCAGGGCGATCCGCGGGATCGGCCCCGGCCGCATCCGCGCCAGCGCGTCGCCGACCGCCAGGGCCGCCGTCCCGGAGGCGAGCCACCAGCCGGCATCCGGCGAGACCCGGCCGTAGCGGTCGCCCGGCGCGGTCAGGTGGTCGGCCGCCCAGCCGGCCGCGAGGCCGAGCAGCAGCAGGGTCGCGGCGGCGGCGGCCAGCCGCAGGAGCGGCGCCGACCGCAGGGCCAGCAGCGGCAGCGCCAGGGCGACGACGCCCCCGAGGAGGAGCGCCGCGCCGGTCGGGAGCGCCGACCACGCCGACAGCGCGGTGCCGGCCGCGATCCGGTTCGGCCGGGTCGTCATCAGCGGCAGGGCGAGCAGGCTCACCCCGAGCACGGCCGCGAAGGCCGCGCCCAGCGGATCGACGCCCGGGCGGGGCCGCCCGGGCGCGGACAGTAATCCCGTCCTCACGCGCCGACGGCGTCCCGGGACGCACAGGTGGACTGTAGCGGGACGGGTCTCATGAGGCGGGTCACCGGCGTCGCGACGCTCTCGGGCGCCCCGCCGCGCATCCTTGCCGACGGAGCCCCGGCTTGTCGACGCGGGATCCCGCGGGCGGCCGACGACCCCGCCCGCGGAGGCGCGGGTCGCGGCGCTGTCCGCGTGACCGGCTCAGCGCGCGAACCCGTTCCGCCGGAGGAAGTCCGCCGCGACCGCGGAGGCCGGCTCGCCGCCGATCTGGACCCGCCCGTTGAGATCCCGGAGCGTGGCCAGATCGAGCCTGCGGAAGATCGGGTCCAGCACCGCGGCGATCTCCGGATGGGCCTTGAGGACCGCGCCGCGGACCACGGGCGCCGGCTGGTAGACCGGCTGGACGCCCTTGTCGTCGTCCAGCATCACGAGGCGCGCGACCGCCATGCTGCCGTCGGTGCCGAACACCATGGCGGCGTTCGTGCCGGAGGTGCCCCGCGCCGCCGCCGCGATCGTGGCGGCCGTGTCGCCCCCGGCCAGGATGACGAGCTGGTCCGGCCGGAGGGTGAAGCCGTAGGCGCGGCCGAAGGCCGGCAGCGCCCCCGGGCTGGTCACGAATTCCGACGAGGCGGCGAGCCTGATCGCGCCGCCGCCCGCCACGTAGCGGCCGAAGTCGCTCATGGTCCTCAGGCCCGCGGCCCGCGCGATCTCCTGGCGCACGGCGATCGCCCAGGTGTTGTTGGCCGAGGCGGGCGTCAGCCAGACGAGGTCGTTGGCCGCGCGATCCAGGTCCCGGGCCGTGCGGTAGGCCGCCTCCGGATCCTTCCAGACCGGGAGATCGGCCTTCCCGAAGAAGAACGCCGCGTTGCCGGTGTATTCCGGGTAGACGTCGATCTGCCCCTCGATCAGGGCCTGCCGGACGATCGCGGTCGCGCCGAGCTGGATCTTGTCGACGATCGGCAGGCCCCGGGCCTGCAGCGCCTGCAGGATGATGTTGCCCAGCACCCCGCCCTCGGTGTCGAGCTTGGAGGCGACGACGATCCCGGCCGCCGGCGCGCCGGGCGTGGGCGCGCACTGAGCGACCAGCAGCGCGAGTCCTGCCGCGACGAGACCCGCCCGGATCCGCTTCACCATGGCCTCCGGGTCCGCTCCGGCGCCCGTCAGGTCCGGTCGGGCGCTCGCCTTCATCTAGGGCCGGTCCCGATCGAGTTGAGGCGGAGGCGCGCCGAGCCTGTGCCGCACGTGAGAGGGGGCATGGCGCGACTTTCTCCACCCGGATCGTCGTCCGTCCAGACCGCTGCGACACGATCGGGAGCAGCTCTCGGGCCGGTGCCGCGGCGTGATTCGGTGCTCGAGCCCGGTCGACAGCCTCGCCTCTCGCCCCGGACCGATCCGGCGTCGCGACCCGCGGAACCGCCGGGATGACCGCCGCGCTCGGCGAGTCCAACCGGGGCCGTATCAAATCAACACATTCCCGTTAACGTTGTTTAACCTTTACATGATCCTTCCGCGAACGATCCTGGCGTTGGAGATATAATCTTGAGTACATGCTTCGTGTCGAAAGGAGGGGGGATATGTCGTATTCGATTCTGGTTCGCGATCTCACCCGCGAGACCGACGGTGCTCCGAAACTTCTGGCCTACGACATTCACGACCGCTCGGCGGCCGAGACTCTCGTGTCGGTGATCGCCACTTCGTACCAGGATCACGGTTTCAATCCAGCGACCCGCGTCCACTGGTTTCGCCACGCGGGCGGGGTGCGCGAGATCTTCACCTGGCCGCGGTCCTGACCGGCGGCGCCCGGGCTCAGGTGCCGCAGAAGGTCCGGTAGCCGACGCCGCCGCCCGCGGGCGCCTCGGCGAAGGCGGCGTGATCCGGCTGGTCGTCGTAGGGGCGGGCCAGCACGGCGAGGAGCGCCGCGAACGGCGCGAAGTCGTCCCGCTCCACGGCGGCCTCGATCATCGCCTCGACCCGGTGGTTGCGCGGGATGAAGGCCGGGTTCACCCGGCGCATCGCGGCGGCGGTCTCGGCCGGGTCGCGGGCCTCCTGCGCCAGCCGCGCGCGCCAGTCGGCCGCCCAGGCATCGTAGCTCGTCGGATCGACGAACCGGTCGCGCACGGTCGCGTCGGCGTCCGGGCGCTCCGCGGCGGCGCAGAGGGCGCGGAACGTCAGGGTGAAGTCGGCCTGATTCTCGGCCATGCGCTTGAGGAGGTCGCCCGCCAGGGCCGGGTCGCCGTCCCGGGTCTCGGCGAGTCCGAGCTTGCGGGCGAGGCCGCCGTGATAGGCCGCCTCGAAGCGCGGCGCGTAGGTGGCCAGCGCCCCCTCGGCCTCGGCGACCGAGGCGTCCTCGGCCTCGGCGAGGAGCGGCAGCAGGGTCTCGGCGAGCCGCGTCAGGTTCCAGAGCGCGATCCGCGGCTGCTGGCCGTAGGCGTAGCGGCCGTTGCGGTCGATGGAGCTGTAGACCGTCCGGGGATCGTAGGCGTCGAGGAACGCGCACGGCCCGTAATCGATCGTCTCGCCGGCGACCGACATGTTGTCGGTGTTCATCACCCCGTGGACGAAGCCGACGTGCAGCCAGCGGGCCACGAGGTCGGCCTGGGCCGCGACGACGCCCTCCAGGAGCGCGCGGTAGGGGTTGGCGGCCCCGGCGGCGTCCGGATGGTGCCGGGCGATGACGTGGTCGGCGAGCGCCCGCAGGCCCTCGACGTCGCCCCGCGCCGCGAAGAACTGGAAGGTGCCGACCCGGATGTGGCTCGCCGCCACGCGGGTCAGGACCGCGCCGGGCAGGAGCGTCTCGCGCACGACCCGCTCGCCGGTCGTCACGGCGGCGAGGGCCCGGGTGGTCGGGATGCCGAGCGCCGCCATGGCCTCGCTGACGAGGTACTCGCGCAGGACCGGGCCGAGCGCCGCCCGCCCGTCGCCCCGCCGGGAGAACGGCGTCGGGCCCGCGCCCTTCAGCTGGATGTCGCGGCGGTGCCCGTTGCGGTCGACGACCTCGCCGAGGAGGACCGCGCGGCCGTCGCCGAGCTGCGGCACGAACTGGCCGAACTGATGCCCGGCATAGGCCGCGGCGATCGGGTCGGCGCCGTCCGGGACGGTGTTGCCCGCGAGCGCCGCGACGCCGTCCGGGCCGGCGAGCCAGTCCGGGTCGAGGCCGAGCTCCTCGGCGAGCGGGCGGTTGAGCCGGACGAGGCGCGGCGCCGCCACCGGCGTCGGCGGCCGGCGCGCGTAGAAGCGCTCCGGCAGGCGGGCGTAGCTGTTGTCGAAGGGGAGTGCCGTCATCGTCGGGATCTATGGAGAGCGGGGTCGGGGGGCAAGCGGCGCCCGTCGGGGGCGCGGGGTCAGACGGTGCAGTCGACGCCCGTGAGGGCCTCGGATACCGACCAGAGCCGCGCGGCGGCGGCGGTGTCGCGGGCCTGCGCGGCGATGTCGGCCCGGGCCGGATGGCCGTGCAGCTCCCAGATCCCGTCGGGACCGTAATAGGCGCCGCCCTCGGCCTCCTGCGCGGTGGCGGCGAAGAGCAGCGGCAGCGCGCCCCGCGCCGCGGGCTGGCCGATCACCGCGAAGATCAGGTGCCCGGCGAGGCGCTGGACGGGGCCGGCCCGGTCGCCGCGGCGGAACACGTCCGTCCGGGCGGCGCCGGGATGGACCGGGATCGCGCGGATCGGCGCCCCCGCCGCCCTCAGGCGGCGGTCGAGTTCGAGCCCGAACATCAGCATCGCGAGCTTCGACTGCCGGTAGGCCTTCTGCGGCCCGTAAGCGCGCCGGAGCTGGAGGTCGTCGAAGTGGATCCGTCCGGGCCGGTGGGCGAGGCTCGCCACCGGGACGATCCGGGAGGTCACCCGCGCGGGCACCAGGGGCAGGAGCAGCCCGGTCAGCGCGAAATGGCCGAGATAGTTGGTGCCGAACTGGCGCTCGAACCCGTCCCCCGTCTCCTCGCGCCGCGGCACGGAGGCGATGCCGGCGTTGAGCAGCAGGATGTCGACGGGCTGCCCGTCCGCGCGGCAGGCCTCGCCGAAGGCGCGCACGGAGGCGAGGCTGGCGGTGTCGAGGCGGCGGAAGGCCAGCCGCGCCTCCGGGTGACGGTGCCGGATCGACGCCATGGCGCGCTGGGCCTTCTCGCCGTCGCGGGCGGCGAGGGTGACCGCGGCGCCCGCCCCCGCGAGGGCGAGGGCGGCCTCGTAGCCGAGCCCGCTGGTCGCGCCGGTGACGATCGCGTGCCGTCCGGCCTGACTCGGCATGTCGCGGGTCGTCCACCGGGTCCGGGTCATCGTCGCGCCTCTCCGCTCCTCGGCTAATCCGCCGGGCGCGGGGTTGTTCGCGGCCGGACCGGCCCTCAGGCGTCGGCGGGCCGGATCGTCTCGATCGCGTCGAGCGCCTCGATCCTCCGGGCGGCCGGACCGCGCGCGGCCGGATCGGCCGTCGGCCCGCGCCGCCGGGCCCGGCAGGCCAGGGCCGCGAGGGCCAGGAGCCCCCCCGCCAGCACGTCCGGCAGGTAGTGGCCGCCCGACCCGAGGGTCGCGACGATCACGGCGGCGTTGAGCAGGGCGGCCAGGGGGCCGAGGAGCGGCACCGGCGCCAGCGCCCAGGCCGTGAGGAGCGCGAGGCAGACGTGGAAGGACGGGAAGGTCGCGAGGCCGCGCAGGTCGTCGAGCGCCAGCGTGTGCAGGGTGCCGGCCCGCAGCCGCGCCACCGGCTCGAGGTGCCAGAGCGCGCCGACCGTCTCCAGGGGCTCGGACGGGACGACCCGCGGGGCGTAGTGGGCGTAGGGGCCGAGCGCCGGCAGGAGGGCGGCGAGGCCGATCACGCACAGCAGCGTCGCGGAAAACAGCCGGATGTAGGTCCAGAGCCGGCCGAGCCGGCGGGTCGCGCTCAGCGCGATCACCACGAGCCCGACCTGCGGGCCGCTGGAATGGTAGGCGAGCGCCAGCCACCACGACAGGGTCGGATGCCGCGCCAGGAAGGCCACGTGGCCCGTCCAGTCGAAGCCGAGGGCGGTCTCGATGCGGGCCAAAGCCGGATCGACGAAGGGCAGCCCGATCCCGGCGGCGAGGAAATGCAGGACCGCCACCGGCACCGTGAAGGCGATGAGGAACGCGCTCGCCAGGGCCATGCCCCGCAGGGGCGGATCGGACTTCACCGTGCTCAGGCAGGCCGCGGCGAGCAGCAGGACGAGGACGGCCAAGGCGGCGAGGCCGAAGCCCAGGGGCTCGACGGCCATGCCGGACGCCGCCATCCAGACGGCGTCGACCGCGATGATCGCCAGGGTCAGCGCCCAGAGACGCGGGTCCGGCGCGGCGATGCCGGCGCTGTGCCGGCGCAGCAGGCGCGACCCAGTGCCGGCGGGGCTTCGAACGGGGACGATGGGCTCGCGGCCGGTGTGAACGACCCGGTCTGGACGCATGATCCGGCTCACCTCGCCCGACAGGGCCGATGCTTGGCCGCGACGGGGCTCGGCCGCGACAGGGAGAGGCCCGCCGGCCGCGCGGGCGGACGGGCGAACAGGGTGGGGTTCGCGGGGGCGGACGTTACCGGCCGGTCGTGGGGGCGTCCCCGGTGGCCGGGGGCTTGCCGGTGCCGACCTCGCCCTCCGCCGGCGGCACGGCGGACGGATGCGTGACGGCCTCCGTGGCGGTCTTGCCCGGATCCTTCGTGTCGGCTGCCGGCTTCGGCGCGGTCTCGACCGGAGGCGCCGCTCCGGCTCCGGGCCGATCCTGCGCGAGGGCCGCGGCCGGAAGGGCGGCCAACGTGGCGGCGGCGAGGAGAAGGGCGGGGATCGATCGGGTCAAGCTCGGCTCCGTCGGGCGCGGTCGGGCGTTCAACCGGCCCAACGGCTGGCCGCAGGCGTCGTTCCGACGCGCCGACCGGCGGAGGGGCCCGCACGGGACGGGCCGGTGTGGCGCGGGCCGGTCCGGGACCGGCCGGGAGGTGACGGGTGGGTCCGGCGAGGCCGTACCCGGTCCCGTCATCTCAGGTCCTGGCGCGGTGGGCGCCGGCAGAGCGCGCGCCGGAGCGCGCGGCCGGGGCTCTCACGCCTCCGCGGTAGCCTTCCGGGTCTTGCGGCTCTTGGTGGCCTTCGTGCCGGTGCCGGTGCCGGCGCCGGCATCCGCCGCGACGGAGTCCGCGGGCTCGCTCCGCTTGGCGGCCGGGCTGCGGCGCTTGTGGCCCAGGCCGGCGTTGCGGGCGAACTCGGCGCGCATCGCCGAGTAGTTGGACGCGGTCGTCGGGTAGTCCGGCGGCAGCCCGTAGCGCTGCCGGTACTGCTCGATCGTCATGCCGTTGCCGGTGAGATGCCGCTTCAGCGTCTTGTACGGCTTGCCGTCGATGAAGCTGATCAGGGCGTCGGGCGTGATCGACTTCTTGATCTGCGCGGGCGTCGCCTTCTTGAATTCCGGCTCGGACGAGCCCGTCGTGTGGCCGAGACCGGCCAGCGCGGCGTGGACGCCGGACAGGAGCGACGGGAGGTCGGGAACCGGAACGGAGTTGTTGGCGACATAAGCCGAAACAATATCGGCAGTCAGCTCGACGAAATCGATCGGGTCCTGATGCGGTGCAGGATTGCTATCTTCCATGGGCGCCTCTCACGTGTGAGTGATTCATGAACGTGGATTCGCTTCTCGACAGTCAAGGCCTTATCTGCACGAAGATAACCCATTATGCCTGTTATCTACCGAATGGAGTGGCGAATACCAACATAGATCAATGGCGCTCTTCGTGCCCGATCTTTCCGCCGCCCCGGGGCCGACCCGCGGGTCGCGGCGCGTTCCGCCGCCGCCCACCGACCGGCCAGCCGCGAGCTCTTCAGGAAGCGTTAACCCTGCCATGGTGACTGGCAGGGTCGCTCCGGCTTTGGGGGTAAGAAGCCGAACGACAGGCGGGCCGAGCCCTGCCCCTCCATGCTCGGCCCGCGCCCTCGCGCCGCGGCGACGCTCAGGCGTTGGCCGCGGTCCCGATCGGTGTGGTGATCGCGCCGCGCGCCCCGGGCGGGACGACGGCCTGCAGGACCCGGGCGGGCCCGGCCGCGTAGTCGGCCCGGTAGCTGCGCTCGAGAGTCATCAGGGTGCGCATCGGCGCCTCGGCCAGGTCGAGGAGGCGGGCGTCGCGCCAGCGCAGCTTGGTGAGGCCGGAGCGGCCGAACCACCGCGGCCTCTCCTCCTCGACGAGCAGGACCAGCTTGCCCGTCCACGTCTTGCGAAACCAGAACCGTCCCGTGAGCTTGGCCGCGCCGAACATGCAGCACCCCGCGTGAGAGCCCCTTCAGGCAACGCGGGTCAAGCTCGGCGGTTTCCACCGGGAGCCCGTCGCCCGGCACCGGACCGGCGCCGCGGCCATGCACCGGCGGCATGGGCACGGTGACGGCCCGCGGCGCCGCGCGCCGTCCGTGTCCGAGATGGCGGCGGACCGGGCCCGCCGCGACTCAGCCGCAGGTGCGGTCGCCCAGATCGCGGCCGGCCAGGGTGGTGCCGGTCACGGTGCCGCCGGCGCGGTAGCGGTCGGCCAGGATCGCGAGCGGGCGGCCCGCCAGGGCCCCGACGAGGCCGGCGGCGGCCTTGACGAGGAAGTCGTCGAACCGGCCGTGGCGGGTGCCGGTGAGGGTCTGGCCGGCTTCCAAGCCGCCGGCCAGCACGACGGTGCCCGCCAGGATCCAGAGCCAGTGCCGCGGGTAGGCCACCGTCATGAGCAGCCCGGCCACCGCGTAGGCCGCGACGCGCTCGAAGCTGGGATCGGCCGTGACCACCGGGCGGAGGCCGATCGGCACCAGCGTGACCGCGGCGATCAGCGCCACCAGGATCCAGGCCGCGACCCGTATCAGGCCCTGCCACTGCGCGTTCCATCTCAGCATCGCGGAAACGTAACCTCACGGCGACGGCGGCCGCGTACACTGCTGGCGCGCCGCCGGACGTATCATAACAACGGCCGGGGACCGGAACATCTGATCATGCGTGGTACTCTGGTCGTCGCGACCCTCCTCGCCTTCTCGGCGATGCCGGCGGCCATCGCGGCCAACCCGGTCCGGGACGTGCTCTGGGTGGCGCTGCAGGGCTGCGTGCTCGCCAAGAAGGCCGCGGGCCGGAGCTTTCCCTGCCTCGCGGTCGACCTCGGCGACGCGGCGCGCCCGGGAACGGCGGTGCTGCGCGCCCCGGGCCAGCCCACCCACACGGTGGTGATGCCCACCGACAGCGTCTCGGGCATCGAGGCCTCCGTGCTCCAGGGGCCTCGGGGAGCGGCCTACTGGCGGGCGGCGCTCGCGGCCCGGCACTACGTGTCGGACGCGCTGCAGGGCCGTCTGCCCGCCTCTGCGGTCGGCCTGGAGGTCAATTCCGTGGGCGGCCGCAGCCAGGATCAGCTGCACATCCACCTCGACTGCATGCGCCGGAGCGTCGTGGCGGCCCTGAAGGCCCACGGCGACGCCGTCGGCGAGAGCTGGGCGCCGTTCCCGGTGCCGCTTGAGGAGGTGTCCTACGTCGCCATGCGGGTTCCGGCGGACGCGATGGCGGCGTTCAACCCGTTCGCCGCGCTGGCCCGCGTGCCGGGCTGGCAGGGCCGGCTGCACGACGCGAGCTTCGCGGCGGTGGAGGCCGATCCCGGGGATCCGCGGGGCGGGATGATTCTGCTGGCCTATCGGGAGCCGGAGGCCAGCGCCGAGTACCTGATGGATCACAGCTGCCGGATGGCCAAGCACGGCCGGTCCGGCTGACCGGCGACCGCGCCGAGCCGCGACCACTGTTGCTGCTACGTTCTATCCCTCCGGGGCGCGAATCGGGCATAGAGCGAGCATGCGCATGCCGGTGCTCAGCTTGTCCGCGATGCTCCTCCTGGCCACCGGACCTGCGGTTGCGGGGCCGGCCGCCGGAGCGACCGATCCGGCCGAGCTGGAGCGCGCCTGGCACCGCTGTCTGCGGGACGCCTCGGGGCATCAGCCGACCGGGCAGAGCCGCGCCGGCGACGAGCGCAACGCCCTCGACGAGTGCAAGACCCGCGAGGATGCCCTGGTGGCGGCCCTGATGTCCGGCTCGCGCCCAGCGGACGCGCGCACCGGCACGGTGTGGTCGCGGACCTGGGCGGCGTTCGTGGAACCGCTCACCGCGTGGTTCGGCGCGCTGCGGCGCTGAGCCCGCCGCGGCTCCGAGCGGACCCCTGAGCGGGCGGTGCGGCGTCAGGCCCCGCCGATGCCGGTCGTCACCGTGCCGGTGCCTCGGCAATCGGAGCACTGCGCGTCGGCGACCTTGCCGGTGCCGCCGCAGGTCCGGCACAGGTTCTCGCCGGTGCCCGGCGTGCCGGGCGGGGCCTCGTCCCCGGGTTTGCGCGGATCCGCCTCGGCCATCGTCTGCCCTCTCCGGACGCCCTGTCCTGACCGGCAAACCGGGCCGGTCCGGCGCTGTTCCCGGTCGCGCGCGCCGCGCCGGCTCGGTGCCATCCGCGGCGTCGCACCGCGCTCGGCCCGGCGAACCGCGGCCCGCTCGGGCCGTTGCTCGACCATGAGCGATCAGACCACCAAACTGCACGCGGATCACGTCACCGAGGCGCGCCGGCGCGAGATGGCGACCGAGCATCTCCTGTTCGGGACGATGCGGTTCCTGGCGCGGCGGCACCCGGACTTGCTGGACGAACTCGAGGGCAGCCTCGCCCACCTGTGGGATACGGTCGAGGGCGAGGCGCGGGACGATGAGGCCGTGCGCACCATCGCCCGGCGCATCCTCAAGGGGCTGCGGGCCGAGCAGTGATCGGCCCGACCCGGCTCACCGCTGGGCGGCGTCGGTCACCTTGATGGTCGGGATCATCGCCACGGCCTGGGCGGTCACGCGGTCGAAGGTCTCCCCGGTCAGGCCGCGTTCCGTCGCGAGCTTCCGGATCCGCTCGGCGTGCTGCGAGAGGGTCAGGCCGTAATAGGTCTTCTCTGCCGCCTGTTCGACAGACTCGTTTGCCACGTGTTCACTCCTGTTCATGGTTGGTGAGGCGCGCTGATTTGGGCCAGGACGGCCGCAGCTTCAAGCCCCGGCCGCGGCCGCGGCGCCCCGGCCATGAACCGCGGTCATGACGCGGCCGTATCGACGTCCCGCCCTCGGCGCACCGACACTTCAGCGGCTGCAGCCGATGCAGATGCCGCGGGTGATCGCGTCGTTGCGCTCCTCGACGGCGTCCCGGCGCTCGATGCTGCCGGTTTCGTTCGGGCCGAGGGCGCCGGGATTCGGCACGGTCTGGCCGGTCGCGGCGGTGTGGGGCGCCTTGGCGGTGGTGGCGGGGCCGCCGCCGGTGCCCGTCTGGCTCACGGGATCGGCCCAGGCGGTGACGGAGGCCAGGGTCAGGGCGGCGGCCATGGCGAGAGTCGCGGATCTGCACATGTGAAGCTCCCAGCGCTGCGTGCGTCGGTCTGTGCGAAACTGACGCACGCGCGCGCGAGAAGTTCCCGTCCGCCTCCGTCAGCCATCCGCGCGATCGCCGTCGCGGCGCGAGTCGTTCGGCGAGCGAATGCGGTGGCTCACCTTCGGGCGTAACGGCTAAGCCATTTTGAGAACTGTCTTCGCTTCCGAATTCGCGAATCGTGGTGCCGTAACATTCGGAGGCGTACGTCATGAACCCGACCGTCAAGGCCGTTCTGCTGAACGAGCGGGCCACCGTGCTCTCGGCCATCGCGGCGCGTCAGGGCACCGTCTCCGACCTCCTCGTGCAGATCAACGGCGTCGAGAACGACATCTGGCGCCTGCGCCACCGCCTCATCGATATCGAGGCCTACCTGATCGGGCACCGCGTCGAGCTGCCGGACTCCGCCGACGGGCAGGCCGAGGCCGCGGACGGGACGGAGACCCCGGTTCCGCACACCGCGCTGCCGCAGGCCGCGCCCCGCTCGGTCGAGGTGATCGGCCTGCCGACCTGCAAGCCGCTCGGCGATTTCGTTCGCCCGAAGACGTCCGCGCGGAAGGCCCAGGCGGCGGCCGCGTCCCGCCAGATCGAGACCGCCTGAGGTCGCCCGGGGATCGCGCCCATGCACCGCATCCGCAACGGCCTGCGGCGGAGGTCCGTGCCGCCGGCGCCGGCCCTGCCCGAGAGCCTGACGCGCTTCGTGGCGCCCCCGGTTCCCGAGACCGGCTGGATCACCGCGCCGCTCCGGGACATCGGTCTGGCGCTGCTGGTCGGCCTCGTGGTCGCCCTCGTCGGCGGCCGGATCCTCGAAGCCTGGTAGCCGGTCCTGACTGCATCCCGGCCATGGCCTATGAGGATCTCTGAGGATCCCGAGGGGGTGGACGGATGGGCGACGGCAGCGGCGCGCCGAGCGCGAAGATCGCGGAGGTTCAGCGCCTCGCCACGGCGCTCGCGGCGCGGGTGCGCTACGCGCAGCTGGTGGGCCGGCCGGTCTACGAGGCGCAGATCTCGGCGCTGGTCGGCGCGGCGCGCCTGATGGACGAGGAGCGGGCACCCTGGCCGCCGATGGTGGAGGAGGTGCTGACCGAGCTCGCCCGCGCGATCGAGGGAGCCGATCCCGCCGAAGGCGTGGAAGGCGTGGAAGGCGGCGGGGCGGACGGTCCGGAAAAGGACTTCCCCGGAGAGCCTTGAACGCACCGCTGCCGTCGCCACCCTTGTACCGGTCATCACGCGATCGAGGCAGGGACGCGATGGAGCAGGACACGCCGGGCGACGATCGGACGGCCCGAACGATCGCCGAGAACGTCTACGCCGCCTACTGGCGCCAGGCCGCCGGCGCCGATCATCCGCAGATCGAGCAGACCTGCCTCGCGCGTCTCGCCGAGGCGATCCGGCCCGAGATCCCGGGCGGATCGCCGGGCGCGATCATCGAGGCTGCCAACGCCGTCCTCGACGCGCTGGAGCAGCAGAACCCGAGTCTCCGCGGACCCCGGGTCAGCGCCCTGAACCGGGCGGACGGATCGGTCGCCATGGGCCGCGCCTGAGCCGGCCGGGCCGTCCCGGCTTCAGGCCGGGACGTCCGCGATCCCGCCCTGCGCGGCCGCCGGTCCGTGGCTGGCCGACCGCGCGGTCCCGGCGGTGTTCCGGAGCGGTGCGGGGCCGGAACTTCGCCGCGAGGGGCTGATCGCGCGGCGCGACGCGGATGCCGGGAAGTGGTTCCTGGCGGCCGGGTTCGGCCCGATCGGGCCCGTCGCGCCGCCGCTGTCCGCGGACCTGCCGGCGGGGCCGGGCCCGGATCATGCGGCAGCGGATCGCCGCGGCCTGACGCCGACGGCGGCCATTCTCAGGACGGCGTCCCGAGCCAGCGGAGGGAGCGTCTCAGACGTGCCGCACCGTCCGCGGCGAACCAGAGGCCGTGCGCGAACACGACGCGTTCCGGCGCGAGGCCGACGAGATCCGCGGCCGCCCGCGCGGCGTCGCGCCGCCGGAGCCTGATCACGAGGCGCAGATAGGGCGGCGGCTCGCCGTGCGGCGGCGTCATGCGGGCGAGCCGCAGGAACGGGCGCAGGAGCGCCGGCATCTTCGCGGGCTCCAGGTTGAGGACGAGGTCGGTCAGGATCAGGGTGCGGCTCGCGCCGTGGAAGAACGCGACCTCCCGGAACCCGAACCCGCCCGGCACGACGATTTGGCGCAGGTCGGCCGCCCAGTCGGGCGGCGCCGCGTCCTCCAGGATCCGGTCGACGCGCAGGCCGGAGCGGCGGACCTGGCGACGCTCGCGCAGGTTCGGGGCTGCCCAGGTCAGAGCCTCCGGACACTGGGCCTGCCAGTCCTTCAGGTAGGTCCAGTGAGCGATGTTGGGCGCGACCAGATGGCGGATCGGTCCCAGCGCGGCGATCGCGCGGTGCAGGCCCGCGTCGAAGCGCGTGGGCGAGTGCAGCCAGAGCGCTCCGTCCGCGAGGCGGACGACGGTCATCCGGACAGGCAGGGGTATGCCGAGGGCGCGGAGCGGCCCGCTGTCGACGATCCAGACGCCGTCGGCCACCGGCTTGAGCACGTCGAGGGGCGGATAGGTCGCTTCGGGCAAGTCCCGCTCTCTTCCTCGGCCGCCGGCCGGCACGGCCCCGCACCTGTGCAACAGCGGAGCCGCGGCGGGTTTCCCGGATCGATCGCCGCAGGCCCGGTGCGCCTCACGCCCGCGCGCAGTCGGGCCCGACCGGCCCGAGCGGCGGGACCGGGACGGCGCGCAGCAGCGCGATCACGAGGCCGAGGATCGTCAGCACGTCGCAGGTCAATCCGAAGACCGAGCCGACCAGGAGATTGTGTCCGGCCCAGCACAGGGAGGCGCCGAGGAAGAGCTGGCGCATCGTCTGCGGCGCCGCCTGGAGGCGCGCGCCGGTGGCGAGCAGCGAGCCCGTCGCCGCGCAGGCCGAGGGCCACCCGTTCCACGTGGCCGCCGTCAGGCACGCCGCCGCGAGGGTGCTCGCGGCGAAGACGGGCGGGATCCAGCCGCTCCGGCCGGGCGCGCCGACGCAGCGGAGGGAGACGAGGCTCTGCAGCACCGAGATGGCGCACATCGCCGTCCCGGTGAGCGCACCGAGCGTGAGGTAATGGGCACCGAAGCACGCCGCACAGGCCGCCGAGGCCGCGAGGATCCAGGTCCGCCGCGGCATCACCCCCGCAGTAAAACCCAGGATCAGGCCCAGGGAACCGAACAGATCGAGGTGCGTCGCGGCGGCGGCGGACCAGGAATACAGGTAAGATGCGGCGTTCATCGTGCGCGACCGGCCGGCGCGACGGCGCCGTTTCAGTCGATCGCGCTAGGATCGCGCGGTAATCGGATGGTTAACGCCGTCTCCGGCGCGGATCACGGCGCGGCGAGCGTGGCCGCGCTGCCGCACCGCGATCCCGCGCGCCCTGTGAGCGCCCCCGAGCATTTGGCCACCGGTCGATCGAGATCACCGTCGCCGCTACTCAAGTATTCAGTCGATTTATGATCTATGAATTCGCGTATTAACATACATTAATCGCGGTATGGATGTGTTCGATCGGGAACAATGCCCGCGGGCTCCGGTTTTCCGGGCATTGAAGTCGGGACGACACCTCGGCCGGTCGGGCGGGGGTGTGCGTGCGCGCCCGATCTCGGTGGTGTGAACCAACGCTCACATGCAGCTTCCCACGAATGACGAGCATCATCCCGTTGCCGCGCGGTTCCGGGACTTCATCCAGCATGCCCCGTTTCCCTGCGTCGGCGCCAAATCCGCCCTCTCGCGCGGTCAGATGAAGATCGTGGTCGCCCGCGACATCACCTCCGACCGGGACGATACCCGCATCTATCCGGCCCTGCTCGCCTTCATCTGTCGGTACCGCGCGCAGCCGAGCCTGTTCCAGAGCTTCGCGGTCCTGTTCGAGGGGCCGCGCACGCTCACGGAGGAGGCCTTCGAGGCGGCGCTGTGGCGCCGGGTCCAGTCGCTCTCCGACACCGACCAGCGCCTCGGTCAGGCCTACGATCCCCGCGTCGCCGCCGACCCGGACGATCCGCATTTCTCGCTGAGCCTCGGCGGCCAGGGGTTCTTCCTGGTCGGGCTGCATCCCGGGGCGAGCCGCCGGGCCCGGCGCTTCGAGACGCCCGCCCTGGTGTTCAACCTGCACGACCAGTTCGAGCGGCTGCGCGCGGCGGGCCGCTACGAGCGCCTGCGCACCGCGATCGTCGACCGCGACGCCGCCTGGACCGGGACGATCAATCCCATGCTCGCCCAGCACGGCGAGAGCTCGGCAGCCCGTCAGTTCAGCGGACGCGCCGTTCCCGACGACTGGGCCTGCCCGTTCCGCCGCGGGGAGGCGCCCCCGACCTGGGACGCCCAGCAGGTCGCCGCCGATCTCGCATCGGGCGCCTTCGTGGTGCGCCAGATGGACAGCTGAGGGCCGACCGATGACGCGTTCCGTTCCGACCGCCGTTCCGTTTCCCGAGGACGAGGAGGCGGTGCTGTCGCTCGGGCGCGCGCTGCGCGAGACCGGCTACAGCTTCACCACGGTGACGCCGGCCACCCACGCGCACGTCAACGCCCGGCCGCGCAACGCCGAGGCCCGGAGCCTGCGCGACGTGTTCGGCTGGAGCCGGCCGTTCCGCGCCGACCTGGTCCCGGAGCCGATCCTGCGCCTGATGCGGGCGGCCGGCGCCGTGATCGAGGACGGCCCGCTGCTGCGGCCGACGCTGCGCTTCTCCAGCCTCGACGGCGAGCTGTTCGCGCATTCCGCGTATCCCCCGAGCGCGGCCGACGCGGTGTTCTTCGGTCCCGACACGATGCGCTTCGCCGCGGCTGTGATCGCGCATCTCGAGGGGCGGTCGCGGCCGGTGCGCCGGGCGGTCGATATCGGCTGCGGCTCGGGCGCGGCCGGGATCTGCGTCGCCAAGAGGGCGCCGGGCGCGGAGGTGGTGCTCGTGGACATCAACCCGGCGGCCATGCGGGCGGCGCGCGTCAACGCCCGGCTCGCCGGGACCGACGGGGTCGACGTCCGCCGCAGCGACATGCTGCGCGACGTCGAGGGCCAGTTCGACCTCATCGTGTCGAACCCGCCCTTCATGATCGACACGGCGGAGCGGGCCTACCGGCACGGCGGCGGTCCCCTCGGGGCCGGGCTGTCGCTCGCGGTGGCCGAGCAGGCGGCCGGGCGGCTCGCGCCCGGCGGCAGCCTCGTGCTGTTCACCGGCGCGGCGATCGTCGACGGGGAGGACCCGTTCCGCGACGCCGTGGCCGACCTCTGCGGCCGGTCCGGACTGGACTGGACCTACCGCGAGTTCGACCCCGACGAGTACGGCGAGGAGCTGGCGACCGACGCCTACGACGCGGTCGAGCGGCTCGCCCTCGTGATCCTGACCGCCACGCGCCCGGCGACCCGGCCATGACCGACAGCTCGACCGACAGCTCGACCGACGCCTCGACCGACGCCTTCCTCCAGGACGCCCTCGCGGGCCTGACCGCCGAGCCGAAGACGCTGCCGGGAAAGTATCTCTGGGACGAGACCGGCTCGGACCTGTTCGACAGGATCTGCCACAGCGCCGATTACTACCCGACCGCGCAGGAGATGACCGTCCTGCCCCAGGCCGCCGCCGACGTGGCGCGCCGGGTGCCGCCGGGCGTGACGGTCGTGGAGTTCGGCAGCGGCGCGAGCCGCAAGATCCGCACGCTCCTCGACGCGCTGCCCGATCCGGAGGCCTACGTGGCGATCGACATCTCGGGGGCGTACCTGGAGGCCGCGATCCGGCGGCTGGCCGCCGATTACCCGGGCATCCCGATGATCCCGGTCTGCGCCGACTACTCGCAGCCGGTGCGGCTGCCGCGCGCGGCGGGGCCGGGCGGCATCCTGGGCTTCTATCCGGGGACGAGCATCGGCAACTTCGATCCGCGCGAGGCCCGGCTGTTCCTGGAGCGCGCGCGCGCGACGCTCGGGCCGAGCCTGTTCCTCGTCGGCGCGGACGGCACCGCCGACCCGGACCGCCTGCAGCGCGCCTACGGGCGCGCCGACGGCCTGATGGCCGCGTTCCACCGCAACATCCTGACGCGGCTGAACCGGGAGCTCGGCGCCGACTTCGACCGCGACAATTTCCGGCACGCCGTCCGGGTCTGCCCGGACCCGCTGCGGGTGGAGGCCCACCTCGTCGCGACGCGGCCCGCCACCTACCGGTTGGGCGATCGGACGATCGCGTTCGCCGCCGCCGAGAGCATCCGGACAGACATCTCGCACAAGTACCCGGCGGACGCCTTCCGGGCGCTCGCGGTCGAGAGCGGCTGGCAGCCCCGCGCCCTCTGGAAGGGCGAGGGCGGAGACTTCAACCTCCACCTGCTGCAGGCGGAGGCCTGACCCGGCTCGAAGCCCGCGTTCTGACGCGCGCGCCGAGCCGGCATCCGCCGCGGCGGCGAGCGCCCTAGACGGCCTCGATCGGCGCGTGCTTGCCGTCGTGGGCGGAGCCCGATTCCATGCTCCGCGTCTCGCCGGCCCGCCGCTGGTCCCGGGCCGGCGGCGGGTAATCGGTCAGCGGGCGCCAGGGGGCGGCCGGCGTACCGAGGCGCGCGCCGGACGGGCGCATCGACATCCAGATCGCGACGGCCATCCACGGGACGACGAAGAAGACGAAGGCGGCGAGCCCCACGGCGATCCTCCATAGAACGACGATTCCGGGAGAACGCCCGAACGCCGGCCCCGGATCCGACGCTACGGGGCCGGCCGATCCGCGGCCGCCCGGTCGGGGGCCGCGTCGCCGGCCGGCAGGACGAGGTTGCCCAGCGCCACCCGCACCGCCTCGGGCCCCTCGACCCCGTGCATCAGGGCGATCTCCCCGCGCTGCCCGTGGCGGATCGCCTGCGCCATGATCCGCAGGCGGAGATCGGACGCCTCGGCCATCGCGGCGTCGGCCATCCGGATGGCGCCGACGTGGTGGACGGTCATGAGCGCCACGAACTGCGCGTCGAAGGCCTTGCCGGGCATCCCGCGGAGCGCGTCGATCCGGCCGGGCTCCAGCATGCCCGGCATCGACGCTTCTTCCGCCGGCGCGCAGATCTGCGACGCGGCCCCGAACCAACTGCGCCACCACTGATCGAAGACCGCGTTCTCGCCGCTCTGGGCGGCGGCGATCAGGCGGGCGAGGGCCCGGAGATGCGCGTCCTGCGCGCGCTCGGCCCCGAGCCTCGCGAGGTCGATTCCCTGCCGGTGGTGCGCCATCATGCGCCGCATGTAAGCTTGGTCGAAGGCCGGGTCGCGGCCCATCCAGGCGATCTCCCGACCCTGCGCGCCGAGGAGCGCCAGCATCCCGAGGAGCCCGCCGATCAGCAGCGTGGCGCCGCTCCAGCCGGCCGCGAACCGGCGATGCGGCGATGGGCGCCGCCCGGCGACGGCGTCCCGCAGGTACGGGAACAGCGGGTAGAGCGAGGCCGAGGTGGCGTGGACCAGGAAGCCGATCCAGTAGGGCTGCTCCAGGGGAAAGATCGGCTGCCGGAAAGGCAGCAGGGGAACGAGCACGAGCCACTCGCTCGCCGAGGTGAGCAGCGCCCAGGCCGGCGCGACCAGCGCGAGCGTCCAGGGGCCGAGGCGGCCGGTCCAGCGCCCGAGCAGGCCGAAGAACACCACGGCCCAGGAGAAGTCCGCCCACTGGTGGAACAGGATGCCGGCGAGAATCACCGGACCGGACGGATCCACCTGGAGGGCGCCGTCGCGCAGGGGGATCGCGGCGACCACCATCCAGTCGACGGCGGCGTCCCGGCCGATCCGGGTCGCCGTGAGCTGGCTGAACAGCGTCGAGACGGTGCTGCTGAGCAGGCCGAGCAGCATGGCGGCGCGCCAGGTGATCCCGGCCTCGCCCGACCAGAGGCGTCGTAGGTTTCGGCGCACGCGCTGCCCCGCTCGTGATCGCAGTCGCCATACGGGGCCGGATCCGGGCGGGCGACAGCCTATGTTGGAAACGCCGCCTCTGTCGTGTCCGGGCGGGGCGCGCGGGACGATCGGGCCTGGAGCCCGGCGCGGTCAGAACCTACAAGGATGGGCCGCTCAGCCGGGCCCTCTGGACCTGATCGGCGGCCCCGCCGGGCGCGACCCGCGCGACCCGGTCCGGACACCGTCGCGGCGACGCGCAGCCTGCTGGAGCGAGCAATGGCAGATCTTTCCGGAAAGACGGTCCTGGTCACGGCGGCGGGGCAGGGGATCGGGCGCGCCAGCGCGCTCGCCTTCGCCCGCGCCGGGGCACGGGTCCACGCCACCGACATCAACGCCGACGCCCTCGCCGCGCTGCGCGCCGACACCCTCAGCACCGCGACCCTCGACGTGCTGGACGGGGACGCGGTCAGGGCCCTGGTCGCGCGCATCGGCGCGGTCGACATCCTGTTCAACTGCGCCGGCACCGTGCACGCCGGCACCATCCTGGAGATGCGCGACGACGAGCTCGACTTCGCCCTCGACCTCAACGTGAAGGCGATGATCCGCACGATCCGGGCTGTCCTGCCCGGGATGCTGGAGCGCCGGGACGGCGCCATCGTCAACATGGCCTCGGTCGCCTCCTCGGTGAAGGGCGTACCCAACCGCTGCGCCTACGGGGTGACGAAGGCGGCGGTGATCGGGCTGACCAAGGCGGTGGCCGCCGACTATGTCGGCCACAACATCCGCTGCAACGCGATCTGCCCCGGCACGGTGGAGAGCCCGTCGCTGCAGGAGCGCATCCGCCAGCAGGGCGACTACGAGCAGACCCGGGCGGCCTTCATCGCGCGCCAGCCGATCGGCCGGCTCGGCACGCCCGAGGAGATCGCCGACCTCGCCGTCTACCTCGCGGGCGCGACCTACACGACCGGCCAGGCCGTCGTGATCGACGGCGGCTGGACGATCTGACCGGGCGGGCTTCAGAACCGCGCGACGAGCCCGACGCCGCCGATCATCAGGGCGCCGCCCAGGACGCGCCACAGGCCGGCCTCGTGGACCTTGAAGCCCACCAGGCCGAAATGGTCGAGCAGGATCGACGTGACGACGCCCGCCGTCACGATCAGCCCGAGGAAGGTGGCGGCCCCGATCCGCTTGGACACGGAGAGCTGCGCCATCGTGAGGCCCGCGCTCATCAGGCCGCCGAGCCACGCCCACCAGGGCACCTGCGCGAGGCGGTCCACCGGCGGCAGCCCGTACTGCCCCGTCACCAGCATGGCGACGGAGATCGCCGCGACGCTGACGACGAGGCTCACCACGCCGGCGAGAAGCGGCCGCGCGAGGGACTTGGCGAGGCCCGCGTTCTGGCCCGGTTCGATCGCGGTGGCGACGCCCGCGAGCAGCGCGAAGCCGTAGAGGAAGAGCATGCTGGGATCCTGAGGGTGCGAGGCGTTCGGATCGACCGACCCGTCAGAACGCCGCCACGAGGGCGACGCCCGCGACCATCAGCGCGCCGCCGAGGACGCGCCAGCGCCCGGCGGGGTGGCGCTCGAAGCCCACGAGGCCGCGATGGTCGAGGATGATGGAGCCGACCACGCCCGCCGTGATCACGCAGCCCAGGAACGGCGCCGCGCCGACCTTCTCGGAGATGTAGAGCTGCGCCAGGACGACCGTGGCCCCGAGGATGCCGCCCGGCCACGCCCACCAGGGGACGGGCGTGGCCGCTTCGGCCCGGGTCCGGCCGCGCAGCCGGGCGACGACCATCGCGGCGAGGAAGCAGGCGATCGCGAGGCCGAAGCAGAAGAGGCCCGCGAGCATCGGCTGCCCCGTGACCTTCGCCAGCGTGGCGTTCTGGCCGGGCTCGATGGCGTTCGCGACCCCGGCCACGAGGGCGATGCCGTAGAGGTACCACTTGGACACGGCGGCGCATTCCGGAGGAGGAGAGGTCCGCACCCGGACGGGGCGGTCTGCTGTCAAACCCGCCGCCGCGCCGGGTGACTGCATCACGATGCTCGGTCCGCGGCGGGACAGATCGCCCCAGGGACCGGGCGAGGCCGCCCGGCCGGCGACGGCGCGGGAACGTTTCCGGCCCCTCGCGTGCTGTGCCTTCCGCAGCCCGAGTGGATGATGGACGCCCGCAGCCCGACGATCACGCCGAAGACGCAGGACCGTCAGGCCGAGCTGACCCTGCGGGGGATCGCGCTCGGCGCGGCCATCACCGTCGTGTTCATGGCCGCCAACCTCTACATGGGCCTGAAGACCGGGATGACGTTCTCGTCCTCGATCCCGGCCGCGATGATCTCGATGGGCGCCTTCCGGCTGATGGGCGGCGCCGGCATCCTCGAGAACAACATCGTGCAGACCCAGGCCTCGGCGGCCGGCACCCTGTGCAACGTCATCCTGGCTCTCCCCGGCCTCGTCCTCGTCGGCCACTGGCACGGCTTCCCGTTCTGGCAGACCACGGCGGTCTGCCTGCTGGGCGGTCTGCTCGGCGTCGCCTTCTCGATCCCGCTCCGCCGCGCCCTCGTGTCGGGCAGCGATCTCCCCTATCCCGAGGGCATCGCCGCCGCGGAGGTTCTCAAGACCGGGCACGAGGAGCAGGGCGGCCGCGGCCTGCGCGACCTGCTCGGGGCCGCCGCGGCCGCCGGGACGATCGGGCTCGCCACCACGGGGCTGAAGGTCCTGGGCGAGGGCCTCAACGGCGCGGTCAGCCTCGGCGGCGCGGTGTTCCGCACCGGGACCGGCTTCTCGCTGGCGCTGGTCGGCGTCGGCTACCTCGTGGGCATCGGCGCCTGCCTCGCGCTGCTGACCGGCGTCCTGATCGCCTGGGGGATCGCGGTCCCGATCCTGACCGCCCTGTCGCCCGACCCCGGCAAGTCCGCGGGTGCGGCCGCCGAGGCGGTCTGGTCCGGGCAGGTGCGCCTCATGGGCGCCGGCATCATCGCGGTGGGCGGGCTGTGGACCGTGGGCTCGCTGGCGCGCCCGATCTTCGGAAGCATCCGCGCCGCCCTGTCCGGGAGCGGCGGTCTCGGCAAGGATCACCCGCGCGAGGAGCGCGACCTGCCGATCACCTGGGTCGCCGCCGCGACGCTGGCCCTGTGCGTGCCGCTCGCGATCCTGTTCGCGTACTTCGCCGCGCCGGCCGACCTCGGCGGCCTGATGATCGTGCTGGCGGTGGCCGCGACCCTGTTCACGGTGCTGTTCGGCTTCCTGATGGCGGCGGCCTGCGGCTACCTCGCGGGCCTGCTGGGCTCCTCGTCCAGCCCGATCTCGGGGATCGGCATCCTGACCACGATGGCGACCGCGCTGCTCCTGCCCCTGATCCTGGGGCATTCCGCGGGGCCCGAGGGGGACCGGTTCGTGACCGGCATGGCGCTGCTGCTGACGTCCGTGATCATCACCACCTCGTCGATCGCCAACGACAACCTGCAGGACCTGAAGACCGGGCAGGTGCTGGGCGCCACGCCCTGGCACCAGCAGGTCGCGCTCATCCTCGGCGTCGGGGTCGGCGCCGTGGTGATCGCCCCGCTCCTGTCGCTGCTCTACGAGGCCTACGGCTTCGTCGGCGCGCCCGCGCATGACGGGCAGGACGCGGGGAGCGCCATGCCGGCGCCCCAGGCGGCCCTGATGACCCAGATCGCCAACGGCATCACGCACGGCGAGCTGCCCTGGACCATGGTGCTGATCGGGGCCGGGCTCGGGGTGGTGCTGGTGGCGGCCGAGACCTGGCTGAAGCGGCGCGACCTCACCTTCCCGGCCCTGACGGTCGGGATCGGCATGTACCTGCCGCTCTCGGTGGAGATGACGATCGCGATCGGCGGCGTCCTCGGCTGGATCGCCGAGCGCCGGCTGCGCGCCCGCGTCGGACCGAAGGGGGACGCGAAGGCCGACAAGGCAGTGGGGTACGCCCGCCGGCGGGGCGTGCTCCTCGCCTCCGGATTCCTCGTCGGCGAGAGCTGCGTCGGCGTGCTGCTCGCCGGCACCGATCTCCTGGCGGGGCACAGTTCGGCGATCGCCGTCGCCGGCAAGGGCTTCGCGCCCTACGCCACGGGGCTCGGCCTCGCCGTGTTCCTGGCGGGCCTCGCCGTCTACCTGCGGATGGTCTCGACGCCGGCCGCGGCCCCGCGGGGGGCGTGACGGATCCGCCGGGTTCCGGAGCGGGTTCCCCCAGGACGCCGTCGTCCGCGCGGGCGGAGCGAAGCCGGCCGGACGACACGACGCTCACGGGTGCCGCGTGTCCCGCGGCGCTTCGCTGCGCCCGCCGCGAGGAGGGCGCCGCGCGGCCTCGGCATCCGCCACGCTGGAGTTGCGCATGAGAGCGGCTGACACCCGGGAACGGGTCTTCCCCTTGAGCGCCGGCATCCTGTTCGGGCTCGGCCTCGGCGGCTTCTTCGACGGGATCGTGCTGCACCAAGTGCTGCAATGGCACCACATGCTGAGCAGCTGGTACCCGATCGACACGATCCCGAACCTCGAACTGAACACCCGCTGGGACGGCATCTTCCACAGCGCGACCTACGTCTTCGTGGTCCTTGGGCTGTTCATCCTCTGGCGCGCCGCGCACCGCACGCACCTCTACTGGTCCAGCAAGCTGCTCGCCGGGTCGCTCCTGATCGGCTGGGGCCTGTTCAACCTCGTCGAGGGCGTGATCGACCACGAGATCCTCGGCGTGCACCACGTCAACGAGCTGACGCCCCGGGAGCAGTGGCTGTACTGGGACCTCGGCTTCCTGCTCTGGGGCGGGGCGATGCTGGCCGCGGGCCTGGGCCTCGTGCTGGTCGGCCGCGGGGAGGAGGCGTCGGTGGCGCGGTCTCCCGCGTGAGGGCCGCCGGCCCCGGCCTCCGCCCGGTCCTGCCCTGGCTCGCCCTGACGGCCGGCCTGATCCTCGCCACCCTGCCGGCCTGGCGGCCGCTGATCTTCGGGACCGCGCTGACCGTCGAGGATCTTCTCACCCTGCGCTGCCTGTCGCGCTGATCCGCGCGTCCGGCCCGTGCCGGTCAGGCCTCGTCCGCCGCCTCGCCGAGCAGCGTCCGGACGAACCGGCGGGTGCGCGGATCGGCCGGCCGGGCGAAGACGTCCGCGGCCGCGCCCTGCTCGACGACGCGCCCGCCTTCCAGGAACACCACCGTGTCGGCGACGCGCCGCGCGAGGCGCAGGTCGTGGGTCGCCATCAGCATGGTCGTGCCGGCGCCCGCGAGGCCGGCCAGCACGTCCACCACCTCGGCGGCGAGTTCCGGGTCGAGGGCCGAGGTCGGCTCGTCGCAGAGCAGCAGGCGCGGGGAGGGGGCCAGCGCCCGGGCGATCGCCACCCGCTGCTGCTGGCCGCCCGACAGGCTGGCGGGCCAGTCCGCGGCCTTGTGGGCGAGGCCGACGCGCTCCAGCAGCTCCAGCGCGCGCGCCCGGGCCCGGGCCTGCGGCCACTTGGCCACGGTGACGAGCCCCTCGGTGACGTTCTCCATCACCGTCCGGTGGGGGAAGAGCTGGAAGTTCTGGAACACCATGCCGGTCTGCCGGCGCACGGCGAGCACGTCCCGCCGCGCCGGCGGGCTGCCGGGCCGGAAGGTGAGGTGGACGTCGCCGAGGGTCAGCGTCCCGGCCTGCGGGACCTCCAGCAGGTTCACGCAGCGCAGGAGCGTCGACTTGCCCGAGCCCGACGGGCCGATCAGCGCCGTGACCCGCCCCTCCGGGACCGCGAGGTCGACGCCCCGCAGGACGGGGTTGTCGCCGAAGCGCTTCTCGATGGCCGACAGGGCGATCACGCGCGGGCCTCCAGGTAGCCGCCGTAGCGCCCGAGGCGCCGCTCCAGCAGCGTCTGGAGCCAGGACAGCAGCGTCGACAGGACGAGGTAGATCAGCGCCACCTCGATGTAGAGGATCAGCGGCTCGTAGGTGACGGCGACGATGCGCTGGGCCGCCTGGAACAGCTCCGGCACCGTGATGGCGGCCGCGAGCGAGGTGTCCTTCACCAGCGCGATGAAGGAGTTCGCCAGCGACGGCACCGCCACCCGCGCCGCCTGGGGCAGGATCGTGCGGCGCAGGGCCTGGACCGGCGTCATCCCGGTGGCGTAGGCCGCCTCCCACTGCCCCTTCGGGATGGAGGCGATGGCGGCGCGGACGATCTCGGACGTGTAGGCGCCGACGTTGAGGGTGAACCCGATCACGGCGGCCGGGAAGGCGTCGATCAGGATGCCGGTGCTCGGCAGGCCGTAGAAGATCACGAACAGCTGCACGAGGAGCGGCGTGCCCCGGAAGATCCACACGTAGAGCCACGCCAACGCCGCCAGCGGCCGGGGCGCGAACAGCCGCACGAGGGCGGTGCCGAGTCCCAGCGCGAGGCCGAGCGCGAAGGCGATGAGCGTCAGCGGCACCGTGAAGCGCAGGCCGGCCGCGAGCAGCGGCCCCAGCGACTGGAGCATGAGGTCGAGCCAGTGCGGCACGGGGCGGCGTCTCCTACCGGGCGGATCGAGCGGCGGGCTGTGCGGGATCGGCGCCCGGGCGGGCGCGCCGCGGACGGGTTACTTGGAGACGTCGGCCCCGAAGTACTTCTGGGCGATCGCCGCGTAGCTGCCGTCGGCCCGGATCGCCTCCAGCGCCTTGTCGATCGCGGCCTTCAGCGCCGGGTTGTTCTTGCGCATGATGATCCCGGAGGCGTCCGCGTCGGCCTGCTCGGCGGCGATCTTCACGGGGGCGTTCGGCTTCTGCTTGTGGAAGTCCAGGAACGACAGGCTGTCGTTGACGGTGGCGTCGGCGCGGCCGGTGAGGACGAGCTGGACCGACTGGTCGAAGCCGTCCGTCCCGACGAGCTCGGCGCCGGACTGCTCGGCGAGGCGCGCGAAGTTGCTGGAGAGGCTCTGGGCGGCCTTCTTGCCCTTGAGATCGGCGAAGGACTTGATGTCGGACCGGTCCGCCCGCGTGATCAGCACGGCCCGCGCCCGGATGTAGGGCTCGGAGAAGTCGAACTTCGCCTGCCGCTCCTTGGTGATGCCGACCTGGTTGATGACCACGTCGTAGCGCTTGCCGTCGAGCCCGGCGATCAGCCCGTCCCACTTGCCCTCGAGGAATTGCGGCGTGACGCCCAGCTGCTCGGCGACCTTGCGGCCGATCTCCACGTCGAAGCCGACGAGCTGCCCGGACGCGTCGTGGAACGTGAAGGGCGCGTAGGTGCCCTCGGTGCCGATGCGCAGGGTCTTGGCGGCGCGAATCGCGTCGAGATCGTCGGCCTTCGCGGGCGCGCTGGCGGCTGCGCCGAGGAGCGCCGCGACGACGAACGCCGCGACGCGGCTGGCAGAGAAAAATCGCATTACAGTAGCTCCGAAAAGAAAACGCTGTTCTCGTGCGGCCGCCGCGCGTGATCTCGGCTGTCGAGGGACAAAGCAAAGAAGAGCTCGGCCGTACAGGAAAGCCGGTGCGCTTGTCGACTGCTCGGTGCGCGCGCCCCGGCCCGCGCCAGGATCGAGGCCGCGTGCTAAGAGGCGCCCGGATCCCGCCCGCGGACACGGTCGTCCGCCGGATGCGCGATCCCGGCAGGAGGATCGCGCATGACTTCGCCCGCCCACGCCTATCGCGGCGTCTTCCCGGTCGCCCCCACGGTCTTCGACGCGTCGGGCGCCCTCGACCTCGACGGGCAGCGCCGGGCCGTCGACTTCATGATCGACGCCGGCAGCCAGGGCCTGTGCATCCTGGCCAACTTCTCCGAGCAGTTCGTCCTCACCGACGACGAGCGCGAGCGGGTGATGCACGCCGTGCTGGAGCACGTCGCCGGCCGCGTGCCGGTGATCGTGACGACGACGCACTTCGCCACGCAGGTCTGCGCCGAGCGCTCGCGCCGCGCCCAGGCGGCCGGCGCCGCGATGGTGATGGTCATGCCGCCCTATCACGGCGCCACGATCCGCGTGCCGGAGCTCGGCATCGTCGACTTCTTCCGCGCGGTCTCGGACGCGATCGCGATCCCGATCATGATCCAGGACGCGCCGGTGGCGGGCACGCCGCTGTCGGCGCCGCTCCTGGCGCGCATGGCCCGGGAGATCGCGAACGTCGCCTACTTCAAGATCGAGACCGCCGGCGCCGCGTCCAAGCTCCGCGAGCTGATCGCGCTGGGCGGCGACGCCGTCGTGGGCCCGTGGGACGGCGAGGAGGCGATCACCCTGATGGCCGACCTCGACGCCGGCGCTACGGGTGCGATGACCGGCGGCGGCTACCCGGACGGCATCCGCCAGATCACCGACGCCTACGCGGCCGGCCGCCGGGAGGAGGCGATGGACGCCTACGCGCGCTGGCTGCCGCTGATCAACTACGAGAACCGGCAGTGCGGCCTGCTCGCCTGCAAGGCGCTGATGGCCGAGGGCGGGGTGATCGCGAGCGAGACCGCGCGGCTGCCGATCCAGCCCCTGCACCCGGCGACGCGGGCCGGCCTGATCGAGCTCGCCCGGCGGAACGACGCGCTGGTCCTGCGCTGGGGTCGCTGAGCCGGCGCGGGCGGGGACCGCACGGCGGCGGAAGGGCCGCCGGACCCCGCCCGGTTCACTGCGCCGCGGCGGCCGGCGCCCGGGTCCCGAGCACGCCCGCGAGCCGGCGCACCGCCTCCCGCGCCAGGTCCGGGCTGATGGCGAAGCACATCCGCACCAGACCCTCGCCCTCCGGCCCGAAGGCGGTGCCCGGCGCCACGCCGACCTTGGCCTCCCGCAGCAGGCGCAGCGCCAGGTCGAGGCTCGGCTCCGCGCCGCCCATCCGGGCCATGAGGTAGAAGGCCCCGTCCGGGGGCGCGACCGTGACGCCCGGCAGGCGCGACAGCCCCTCCACCAGGATCGACCGGGCCTCGGCGCAGCGGTCCACCATCGTGCGGATGAAGCCGTCGCCCTCCTCGAGGGCCGCGATGCAGGCGTGCTGGACGAAGGTCGGGATCGAGGTGGTGCTGTACTGCCCGAGCTTGGCGAAGGTCGGCGCGAGGCCGCGGGGATAGATCACCCAGCCGGCCCGCCAGCCGGTCATCGCCCAGTTCTTCGAGAAGGTGTTGGTCACGATCAGCCGGTCGTCCTCCGTGCAGATCTGCAGGAAGGACGGCGCGATCCGGTTGCCGTAGGTGAAGTGCGCGTAGACCTCGTCCGAGAGGATCCAGAGGCCGCGCTCCCGGGCGAGGTCACGCAGGGCTCTCATCTCGGCGAGCGGCATGGTCCAGCCCGTCGGGTTCGAGGGCGAGTTCACCATGATCACCCGGGTGCGCGGCGTGATCGCCGCCGCGATGTCGGCGAGCGGCAGCGCGAAGCGCCCGTCCGGCAGGCGGCGGTACGGCACCGTCACGGGCACGCCGCCGGCGATGCGGACCGCCTCGCCGAGATTGGGCCAGGCCGGGGAGGGGATGATCATCTCGTCGCCCGGCTCCAGCAGCACCTGCGCCGCCTGCATGATCGCGTTCATGCCGCCCGCCGTGACGCCGAACCGGTCCGGCGGGATCTCCACGCCCCAGTGGCGGGCGTGGTAGGCGCCGAGCGCCGCGCGCAGCGCCGGCAGCCCCAGCGACGTCGTGTAGCGGGTGTGCCCGGCCAGCATCGCCCGGTGCGCGGCCTCGACGATGAAGGGCGGCGTCGGCAGGTCGCCCTCGCCGATCCACAGCTTGACCACCTCCGGGTCGTCGCGCCCGCGATCCGCCACGAGGCCGATCTGGCTCGTGCCGATGCCGCGGATGCGCGCCGAGAGCGCGGCGGCGAGATCGACGGGCGCGGCGGAGACGGGGGTGTCGGCCATGGGGGCGCGTGCTCTCCTTGCGTCGGGACGCGGCGTCCCGTCGCGCGGCGCGCGTCCAGGGCCCGCGCGGTCCCGACCTGTAGGGAATGCCGCGACCCTGACGCGTTCGGGCGCGGACGTCCAGACCCCCGATGCCCGGATCGCCGCCGCGCGCCGGCGCGCGGCCCGACGCCGCGCGGGCCCCCGTTGGTTCCGACTTTTCAGATATTTCTGAAATTGCTATAGGACGAGTCGCGCCCAGAGCCGGAGGCCCGACGTGCTCGCCAACCTCGATCCCCTGATCCTCGCCCGCATGCAGTTCGGGTTCACGGTGGCCTTCCACATCGTGTTCCCGGCCTTCTCGATCGGCCTCGCGAGCTTCCTCGCCGTGCTGGAGGGGCTCTGGCTCGCCACCGGCCGCCAGGTCTTCATGGACCTGTTCAAGTACTGGATAAAGATCTTCGCGATCGCCTTCGCGATGGGCGTCGTGTCCGGGCTGGTGATGTCGTACCAGTTCGGCACGAACTGGTCGGTCTTCTCCGACAAGACCGGCCCCGTCCTGGGCCCGATGATGGCCTACGAGGTGCTGTCGGCCTTCTTCCTGGAGGCCGGCTTCCTCGGCGTGATGCTGTTCGGCATGACGAAGGTCGGGCCGCGGCTGCACTTCGCGGCGACGCTGATGGTGGCGTTCGGGACCTTCTTCTCGGCGTTCTGGATCCTGGCGGTGAACTCGTGGATGCAGACGCCGGCGGGCTACGGCACCAACGCCGAGGGCCAGTTCGTGCCGCTGGACTGGTGGGCGATCGTGTTCAACCCGTCCTTCCCGTACCGCCTCGTGCACATGGTGCTCGCCGCCTACCTCACCACCGCGCTGGTGGTGGGCGCGGTCGGCGCGTGGCACCTGCTGCGCGACCGGGCCAACCCGGCCGCCCGGACGATGTTCTCGATGGCGATGTGGATGGCCGCCCTGGTCGCGCCGGTCCAGATCCTCGCGGGCGACGCGCACGGCCTCAACACCCTGGAGCACCAGCCCGCCAAGGTCATGGCCATGGAGGGCCATTTCCGGAGCCACCCGGACGGCGCGCCGCTGGTGCTGTTCGGCCTGCCCGACCAGGAGGCCGGCACGGTGCGCTACGCGGTCGAGATCCCGAAGCTGTCCTCGCTGGTGCTGAAGCACGCCCTCGACGCGCCCCTGAAGGGGCTCGACAGCCTGCCGCGGGCGGAGTGGCCGCCGGTGCCGATCGTGTTCTGGTCGTTCCGCGTCATGGTCGGCCTCGGGATGCTGATGCTGCTCCTGGGCGCCCTGAGCCTCCTCGCCCGCTGGCGCGGCACCCTCTACGCGTGGCGCCCGCTGCACCGCTTCGCGGTGGCCATGGGCCCGGCGGGGTTCGTGGCGGTGCTGGCCGGCTGGATCACCACCGAGGTCGGGCGCCAGCCCTACACGGTCTACGGCCTGCTGCGCACCGCGCAGTCGGCCTCGCCGCTGCACGCGCCGGCGGTGGCGGCCTCGCTCACCGCCTTCGTGCTGATCTACTTCGCGGTCTTCGCCATGGGCACCGGCTACATCCTGCGCCTGATGGGCCAGCCCCCGCACGCCGGCGAGAGCGGGATCGAGCCCGGCGCGCCGATCCGGACGGCGGGCATCACGCCCGCCCCGGCGATCGATCCCGACCGTCACCTCCAGCCGGCCGAGTGAGGGACCCATGGCCTACAGCTTCGACCTCACGGTGGTCTGGGCGCTCGTGATCGCCTTCGCGGTCTTCGCCTACATCGTCATGGACGGGTTCGATCTCGGCATCGGCCTGCTGTTCCCGGTCCTGCGGCCGGGCGAGGAACGGGACACCGCCATGAACTCGGTCGCCCCGGTCTGGGACGGCAACGAGACCTGGCTGGTGCTGGGCGGCGGCGGCCTGTTCGCCGTCTTCCCCCTGGCCTACGCGGTGATCCTGCCGGCGCTCTACGCGCCGATCATCGCGATGCTCCTCGGTCTGATCTTCCGCGGCGTCGCCTTCGAGTTCCGCTGGCGCGATCCCCGCCACCGCGCCGCCTGGGACGTGGCCTTCGCGGGCGGCTCGCTGGTGGCGGCCCTCGCCCAGGGCATCGCGCTGGGCGCGCTGCTGCAGGGCATCGCGGTCGAGGGGCGGGCCTATGCCGGCGGCTGGTGGGACTGGCTCACGCCCTTCAGCCTCCTCGTCGGCGCGAGCCTCGTCGTCGCCTACGCGCTGCTCGGGGCGACGTGGCTGGTGATGCGCACCGAGGGCCTGCTCCAGGCGCGGGCCCGGCGCCTCGCCCTGCGCCTCACCGCGGCGACGGTCGCAGCCATCGCGCTCGTCAGCGCGGTGACGCCGTTCCTCCAGGGCCGCTACTACGAGCGCTGGCTGGCGATGCCGAACGTGCTCGTCACCGCGCAGGTGCCGCTGCTCGTGGCGCTCGCGGCCTTCGCCCTGTGGCGCACCCTGCGGGGCGGCGCCGAGCGGGCGCCCTTCCTGATCGCGCTGGGGCTGTTCGCCCTGACCTTCGCGGGGCTGGGCATCAGCATCTTCCCCGACGTCGTGCCGGGCCGGATCACGATCTGGCAGGCGGCCGCCCCCGAAGCGAGCCAGATTTTCCTGCTCGCCGGCGCGTCGGTGTTGATCCCGATCATACTGTCCTACACCGCGTACGCGTACTGGGTCTTCCGCGGCAAAGTCGACGCGCACGGATATCACTGATGGCACCCGCAGCAGCACAGCCCCTCTGGAAACGCCTCGCGTGGTTCGCGGGACTCTGGGCCTCGAGCATCGTCGGCCTCGGCTTCGTCGCGACGGTCCTCCGGTATTGGCTCAAGAGCTGATAAGCCGGGGGGCGCCCGCCTGACCTCTCCCCGCGTCGGATCCCTGCCGTGCAGCTGCCCCCGCTCGTCCAGACCTTCGTGCTGCATTTCGGCGAGATGGGCTCGCGCTGGGGCATCAACCGGACCGTGGGGCAGATCTACGCCCTGCTGTTCGTGGCCGAGCGGCCGCTCAACGCCGACGAGATCGTCGAGCGGCTCGGCGTGTCGCGCTCGAACGTCAGCATGGGCCTGAAGGAGCTCCAGGCCTGGAACCTCGTCCGGCTCCAGCACAGGCCGGGCGACCGGCGCGACTACTTCACGACGCCCGAGGATATCTGGCAGATCGTCCGCACGCTGGTCGAGGAGCGCAAGAAGCGCGAGGTCGACCCGACGCTGACACTCCTGCGCGAGCTCCTGATGCAGGAGCCCGGGACCGAGGAGGAGCGGCACGCCCAGGCGCGGCTCCGGGAGATGCACGACCTCTTCGAGCTGTTCGCCGGGTGGTACGCGGACGTGCGCCGCCTCGACACCGAGCGCCTCGTCCAGCTCCTGACTCTCGGCTCGAAGGTCCAGAAGGTGCTGGAGATGAAGGATCGCCTGACCCGTCTGCCGGGCCGGATCGGCGGCCGGTCGGCCAAGCCGGACTGACCCGGCCGCGCGAGGGCGGGCCCCCTCACGCCTCGACGAGCGCGCCCCGGTAGAGGGCGATGAGCGAGACGCCGATATGCTCGATATGGCGCCGCAGGCAGGCGGCCGCCTCGTCGGACTTGCCGGCCTCGCACAGGGCCAGGATCTGCGCGTGCTCCCTGACCGCGCGGGTCGCGTCCTCGGAGGTCGAGATCTGCAGCCGCGTCGGCCGCTCGCAATCCTGCAGGAGCGCGGACACGATCGCCAGGGAGCGCGGCCGGCCGGCGTGCCGGATCAGGTCGAGGTGGAAGCGGCTGTTCAGGTCGCCCCAGCGGAGGACCTGGCCGGTCTCCAGCGCCGCGCCGTACTCCTTCGAGAGGGCGTCGAGATCGCGGATGTCGTCGGGGGTCAGGTGCGGTGCCGAGAGCTGGAGCAGCTGCGGCTCGAGCTGAACGCGCAGCTGGAAGATGTCCTCGACCTCCTGGAGCGACAGGCCCGTCACGACCGCCCCGCGATGCGGCACGATCCGCACGAGCTTGCTGGCCTCCAGCTGCAGCAGGGCTTCGCGGACCGGGATGCGGCTGATCCCGAACTCCTCCGCCAGGGCGTCCTGGCGCAGCTGCACCCCCGGCGGCAGATCCCCGTTCAGGATCTGCTCGCGCAGGGAATCCGCGACGGCCGCCGCCACGGTCTTGTGCCGCAGCCGGTCGGGTGCAGGACGTCCAGGGCCCGTGGGGGACATCAGTGCCTCAGGAGAACGGTATACATGTATACACGGAAGCCTCTTGCCCGGAAAACGCGCGTCTGTCCAATGCCAGATTGTCCCGAATAAACCTGAGGTTAGATGGGCCGACGGATTGCACGGGGACCGCGCGCCGCGGCTGTCGCCCGGAACGCCGAGCAGCAAGGACCGCGCCGCGATTCGGATCCGTGCGACGCGCCGATAGCGCAGGCGCACGACCCCGACACTGATCCAGGTGAATGAGGCGCACGGATCGGGGCCGGCGGCGGGGAGGGCGCCGACGCGCGGCTCACCGGTCCGCCGGGTCGCGCCGCGGCTGCGGAGCGGCCCAGGGCGCCTGGCCGAGGGCCTGGCCGAGATGGGCGATCAGCGCCGTCACCCGGGCCGGCCTCGGGTCGCCCGGGGGCGTCACGAGGTGCAGGGCGATCGGCGGCGGCGACCAGGCCGGCAGCACCCGCTCGAGGCGCCCGGATTCGAGGTCGTCCCAGATCATGAAGTCGGGCTGCAGGGCGAGGCCGAGCCCGGCCCGCAGCGCCGGCGCCAGCGCCTCGGCGTTGTTCGCCCGCAGCTGGCCCGCCGGCACCACGACGGCCTCCGCGCCGCTCCCGTCCACGAATCGCCAGCGGTCGGGCGTCGGCAGGTAGGCGTAGCCGAGGCAGGTGTGGCGGACGAGGTCGTCCGGGTGCTCGGGCCGGCCGTGGCGGTCGAGATAGGCGGGGGTGGCGACCAGCGAGCGGCGGATCCCGCAGAGCCGGCGCGCGCGCAGGGAGGAATCGGGCAGGGCCGCGATGCGCAGCCCGATGTCGAACCCGCCGCCGACGAGGTCGACGACCGCGTCCGACAGGTGGAGATCCACCGACACGGCCGGGTACTCCCGGAAGAAGGCCGGCAGGATCGGCGCCACGTGCATCACCCCGAAGGTCATCGGCGCTGCGAGCCGCACCAGCCCGCGCGGCTCCGCGGCACCGGCCGTGGCGAGGGCTTCCGCGGCCTCGCCCTCGGCCAGGATGCGCGCGGCGCCGTCCTTGGCGGCCTGCCCGGCCTCGGTGAGGGCGAGCTTCCGCGACGTGCGGTTGAACAGGCGGGCGCCGATCCGCAGCTCGAGCCGGCTCACCGCCTTCGAGACCGTGGCCTTCGACAGGCCGAGCTCCGCGGCGGCGCGCCCGAATGAGCCGGTCTCCACCACCTTGGCGAACACGGCCCAGGCCTCGAAATCGGGCAGTCTCATCAGCCATTTCCAGAAACGATAGGTTTCCATCGTTTCTATTTTCGCGGCTCATGGCAAGGGGCACATTCCCGTCATCGCAACAGGCCGCCCGTCGCGGCCTTCCGTCGGGAGACATCGCCATGGTTCAGACCGGCCTCCACCACGTCACGGCCTTCTCCGGGCCGGCCCTGCGCAACCTCGACTTCCACACCCGGATCCTCGGGCTGCGGCTGGTGAAGAAGACCGTCAACTTCGACGATCCGGGCACCTACCACCTGTACTACGGCGACGCGGCCGGTCGGCCCGGCACGATCCTGACCTTCTTCCCCGTCGAGCACGCCGCGCCGGGCCGCGTCGGGATCGGCGAGACCCAGGAGACCGCCTTCCGGGTCCCCCGCGCCTCCATCGGCTGGTGGACCCACCGGCTCATCGAGAAGGGCGTCGCCCACGAGCCGCTGGTCCAGGTCTTCGGCGCGCCGACGCTGCGCTTCCGCGACCCGGACGGCATGATGCTCGCGCTGGTGGGCGTGAACGTCGGCGACGCGGAGGGCTGGGCGTCGAGCGAGGTGCCGGCCGAGCACGCGATCCGCGGCCTGCACGGGGTGACCCTCCTCATCGACAGGGCCGAGCCGACCGCCGCGATCCTCACGGAGGTGCTCGGGCTGGAGGAGGTCGGCCGCGAGGGCAACCTGATCCGCTTCGCGGGCAGCGCCGAGCTCGGCGGTCTCGTCACCCTGCGGGCCGTCGGCGGGTTCCTGCCCGGCCGCCCGGGGGCCGGCTCGGTCCACCACATCGCGTTCCGGGCGGCGGACGACGCCGCGCAGGCCGCGATGGGCCGGGCTCTCGAGGCACGGGGGCTCCACGTCACCGAGCAGCGCGACCGCCAGTACTTCCGCTCGATCTACTTCCGCGAACCCGGCGGCGTGCTGTTCGAGATCGCCACCGACGCGCCCGGCTTCGCGGTGGACGAGCCGATCGAGGCCCTCGGCCAGGCCCTCAAGCTCCCCGCCGGCCTGGAGCCGCACCGGGCCGAGATCGAGGCCGTGCTGCCCAAGGTCGCCTGAGCCGCGACCACCACGCCCGCCCCGCGCCCGCGCGGGGCGGGACCTCTCCCCGCCACCCGTGAGGCCATCATGACCCAGGACACCGCCGGCTTCATCCACCGCTTCGAGCCCGGTCCCGACACCGCGCGTCCGCTGCTGCTCCTCCACGGGACCGGCGGCGACGAGAACGACCTCCTGCCCCTCGGCCGCACGGTCGCGCCGGAGGCCGCCCTGCTCGCGCCCCGCGGCGCCGTCAGCGAGAACGGCATGCCGCGCTTCTTCCGGCGCCTGGCCGAGGGCGTCTTCGACGAGGCGGACCTGCGCCGCCGCACCGGCGACCTCGCGGCCTTCGTGGCGGCCGCCCGGACGCGGTACGGGATCGGGGCGCCCCTGGCGCTGGGCTTCTCGAACGGCGCCAACATCGCCGCGTCGCTGCTGCTGCTCCGGTCCGAGACCCTGGCGGGCGCTGTCCTGCTCCGCCCGATGGTCCCGTTCGCCGAGCCGCCGGTCGCGGATCTCGCCGGCCGGCCGGTCCTGATCCTCTCCGGGGCGATGGACCCGATCGTGCCCGCGGAGAATGCGCGGCGCCTCGCGCAGCAGCTCACCGCGGCCGGAGCCCGCGTCGAGCACCGGATCCTGCCGGTCGGCCACGGCCTGTCGCAGGCCGATATCGGCCTGGCGCTGAACTGGCTTCGCGGCCTCGCACTTCCCGAAGCGGCCTGACTCGGCCGCGCACGACAGGACGGAGCGTTCGACGATGTCCCCGATCTCCTCTTCCAGCGCGACCGCCCTGCTGCCGGTGACCGGCCGGGTCCTGATGAGCGCGATCTTCCTCGTGAGCGGCGCCGGGAAGCTCGCGGCCCCGGCCGCGACGCTCGCCACCATCGAGGCCGCCCACCTGCCGCTGCCGCCTCTCGCCTACGCGGCGGCGACCGGCGTGGAGGTCGTCGGCGGGCTGCTGCTCGTCGCCGGCTACCGCACCCGGCTGGTCGCCCTGGTCCTCGCGCTCTTCGCGGTGGCCACCGCGGTGACCTTCCACGCGGCCCTCGGCGACCAGAACCAGATGTTCCACTTCCTGAAGAACCTCGCCATGGCCGGCGGCTTGCTTCAGGTCGCGGCCTTCGGGGCCGGCCCGCTCAGCCTCGACGCGCGGCAGGGCCGGGCCTGACCAGTCCGGCGATCCGCGCGACCCTTGCCTCTCGCCCTCCACCTTTCGACCCCCGCCCTTCGACCCTCGGGAGACCACGATGCCCTACTTCACCGCGCAGGACGGGACCCAAATCTACTACAAGGACTGGGGCACCGGGCAGCCGGTGGTCTTCAGCCACGGCTGGCCGCTCAACGGCGACGCCTGGGAGGACCAGATGCTGTTCCTCGCGGAGCGCGGGTTCCGGGTCATCGCCCATGACCGGCGCGGGCACGGTCGCTCCGGGCAGCCCTGGTCGGGCAACGACATGGACACCTTCGCGGACGACCTCGCCGGGCTGATCGCCCATCTCGACCTGCGCGACGCGGTGCTGGTCGGCCACTCCACCGGCGGCGGCGAGGTCGCCCGCACCCTCGGGCGGCACGGGACGGCGCGCGTCGCCAAGGCGGTCCTGGTCGGGGCCGTGACGCCCCAGATGGTCCGGACCGACGCGAATCCGGGCGGCCTGCCCCGGGACGTGTTCGACGGGATCCGGGACTCGGTCCTGCGCGACCGGTCGCAGTTCTTCAAGGACCTGAGCGGCCCGTTCTACGGCGCCAACCGTCCCGGCGCCGCGGTCAGCGACGGTATGCGGGACACGTTCTGGATGCAGGGCATGATGGCCGGGCTGCGGAACGTGCACGCCTGCGTGGCGGCCTTCTCGGAGACCGACTTCACCGAGGACCTGACGCGCATCGACGTGCCGACCCTGCTGGTGCACGGCGACGACGACCAGATCGTGCCGATCGACGCCGCGGCGCGCGCCGCCGTCAAGCTCGTGCCGAACGCCGTGCTGAAGGAGTATCCGGGCGCCCCGCACGGCCTGGCCGCCACCCACAAGGACCGGCTGAACGCCGACCTGCTCGCCTTCATCCAAGGTTGAGGAGACCGGCGGCCTTTCCCGCGCCGGCCCGGGCTCCTAAAGCCTGCGACGGGCCGCGCCGCGCGGCCGGTCATCCCGAACCTCCGCACGGATCCCCGCATGCCGACCTCCGCCGCACCGCTCGCCCTCGGGATTATCGGCGCGGGCATCATGGGTGAGCGCCTGCTCGGCGCGATCCACGGGGCGGCGGACTCGCCCGTGCGGGTCGCGGCGATCTGGGACCCGGCCCCGGAGGCCCTGGCCCGGATCGGCGCGGCGTTCCCGGCGGTGCCGCGGGTGGCCGATCCCGCCGCCGTCGTCGCGGCGAGCGACTGCGTCTACGTCGCCTCGCCGCCCGCCTCGCATCTCGGCTACGCCCGCGCCGCCCTGGCGGCCGGCCGGAGCGTCTTCTGCGAGAAGCCGCTGGCCATCGACCGCGCCGACGCCCGCGCCTTCGTGGCGGAGGCGGGGGGCGCGGGCGCGGTCAATTTCCCGTTCGCCTCGTCGCCGGGCGTCGCCACCCTCGAGCGCTGGATCGCGGCCGGCGCGGTCGGCACGCCCCGGACGCTCACCGTGGCGGTGGCCTTCGCCCGCTGGCCCCGCCCGTGGCAGGCCGACGCCGCCCGCTGGCTCGACGCGCGCGGCGAGGGCGGCTTCACCCGCGAGGTGGTCTCGCACTTCCTGTTCCTGACCCGCCGCCAGCTCGGCCCGCTCGCGGGGCTCGCCGGACGGATCGCCTTCCCGGAGCCGGGCCGGTCCGAGCGCGCGATCGACGTGACGCTCACGGCGGGCGGGATCCCCGTCACCCTGACCGGCCGGGTCGGGGGCGTCGAGGCCGACGACCACAACACGTGGACGCTGGAGGGCGACGCGGGCGCCGTCCGGCTGCGCGACTGGGCCATCGCCGAGCGTCGGGGCGCCGACGGGCGGTTCGAGCCGGAGCCCGACGCGATCCCGAACGAGCGGCTGCGGCCGATCACCCTCCGGCGCCAGCTCGAGGGCGTCGTCCGCATGGCGCGCGGCGAGCCCCACCACCTCGCCACCTTCGCGGAGGCGCTCGACGTGCAGGAGGTCGTCGAGGCTATCCTGGCGCTGTGAGGGCGGAGGCCTTCGGACTCTGTCCGGGTGATGGGTTCGGCCCCGCCGCCCTGGCGGGCGGAGCGAAGCGATCCAGGGGCGCAACCCTGTAAGGGAGCGCGCCCCCGAGGGCCCGTCCGCCACCCGCGCCGTCAGCTTGGGCACGACCGCGACGATGACGATACCAGAGGCAGCGTATATGCGCCCGGTCGCTCGGAGTGTGGGGCAAACCCCGTGCAAGGATCCCAGGCGCGGCTGATCGGGAAGTGCGATCGCATGCTCCCATGATCGCGGTTCGCTACATCTCACAGAGCTGACCTTACAGACTCGAAGATCGCACCCGGCAAGATTCGGCGAGGAATGCTTGAGATAGCCTGCGCGCCAACAGTGATGATCTGCGCTGTCGTGCGGCGGGTTGCTTGACGACCTAAGACGATTGTCCTACCGTCATCTCCGGCAACGTTGCTGTGATTGCAGCTGAAGTATCAGTGGCGGTCTATCGAGCATGACAGCCCGGCGATTCCATGCGGGCTCGGAATCTGAAATCGGTCCGGATCAATCATTGGCGGGCGGATGCGATCGTAAGATCGCGAAACGATGCTCGGCTGCAGCGAACATAGCTGTTGTCAAAGGAAACATCAGTCATTTCACGTCTTTGTAGGAGCCGTTGAATGAGTGCTGCCATTTCCTCTCTCACGACATCTCGCCTTCGGACAGTGCCCCTGCCGACTGATCGTTTGGCAGCGCCTTCTCTGGACGAGGTCGAAACAACACAGCTGAAGCAGTCGGCCGATCCGCGATCGACTCTGGCGCTGTCTCCAGCAAGCAGAGAAGTAATATTCCAAACTGCAAACATACCGCAAAATCCGGGTGATGACCTTACTCCCAATAATCCAGTCGACAACCCGCCGGAAATCATTCCGAACCCTCCGGACTACCCGGAGCCAACTCCAATGCTTCCCTATGATCCCCCGCCGTATGGTCCGGGGTATCCTGGCGACGAGCATTGAAATAGAGGATTATAAATCTTGGCAGGCGCTCTTCGGGGTGCCTGCCCACAATCGCATTAGGTCATATGAAATATTTCTGCACGATTTTGTCTGTGCTTATTTGCATCGTAGTATTAATGCATTCAGTTTCGACATCGTATGCGAGCAAAGTATTTGAATATTCACACGTAGGTATATATGAAAAAGATCAATTTGTTTGTCGAGGGCTGAAAATCGGCAACGATATCATAACGGCGGCCCATTGTTTTCGAGGTAGAGAGGGGCTCGGAGTTAGATATTTTGTCGGCAGTCGGGTCGGATTTTCTGAAGTCTCGAGAGTAAAAACTTTGTATTCTCGCTCGCCTATTACTGACATAGCCATATTTCAGGCGAATACCCCTCTCGCGGCCGAAGTCGATGGCGTTATCGCCATCGGGGATGCTGAGCCGATCGAGAATTTCAATGACGAGCAGAGTTTCTCAATCGAATTAAAGACATTTGACGCCAGCGGACATGACGCGCGTTCCCGGATCGTCGAAATTGTGCCGATGCATTACTCGAAGGGATACGATGATGTCGTCCTTCTGTCTCTCGATAAGCAGAGCCGTATCAGTCTTCCTGGTCCGAAAAGCGCCGGATCGATGGCGTTTTCGATCAACATGCATGAGAACATGATCGTCGATCGCTCGGATTTGATATGCCAGGGCCAGTCAGGGTCGCCGGTCTTTGCGCGCAAGAATGGTGTAAAGTATCTTATAGGCATTCTTATTCGCGGGCAGCCGAATGGATACTATAACACCGTTCTGTGCGGAAACGGAGCTTATGCTCTCCGACTTGATGGTGCGGCCGGAGCTTGGATAAGAAAGAATTTGGATCCGACGGACTAGGGTTTGGACTCGTTCTGCACCAGAAGGCGATGACGGCAGCCGGGGCGACGGTTGAGGCGTCGTTGCGGGCGAGCGTGTCGTATCGCGTGGCTATGCGGCGGAAGTCCTTGAGGTAATTGAAGGTTGCCTCGATGCGCCCGCGGTCCCGGTCGTGCCGCTTGTCGTGGTGGATCCTTCTCTTGCGGCCGCGCTTGCACAGGTCCGCGCGCAGCCCGTCGGCGTCGTAGCCCTTGTCGGCGCTCAGGCGGCGGATCCGGCCGGGCGCTTCGGCCAGGACGGCCGGAGCGGCGGTGACGTCGCCGGCGTTGCCGGGCGTCAGCCGGAGGGCGCCGGGCCGGCCGAAGACTGCGGTGATCGCTCCCGTCCCGCCGTCCTCGCGAGCGGAGCGAAGCGATCCCGTCGGCGCGACGCCGGCTGATGTCACCCGGCTCCGGGATCGCTTCGCTGCGCTCGCGAGGACGGTGCGGGTCCGTCACCCGGTCGCCTCAGCCGGATACCCTCTCAGACCTCGAGCAGGTCGATCAGGAACGGGATCAGCGGCGCGTCGGCCGGCGGCATGGCGAGATCGCGCAGCGCCTTCGGCCGGACCCATCTGAGCGCCTGCCCCTCCATCGGGCGCGGCGTGCCGGTCCAGCGCCGGCAGACGTAGAGCGGCATCAGAAGGTGGAAGTCCGGATAGGCGTGGCTGGCGAAGGTGAGCGGCGCGAGACACGGCTCCTCGACCCGGATGCCGAGTTCCTCGGCGAGCTCCCGGATCAGCGTCTGCTCGGGACGCTCGCCGGGCTCGACCTTGCCGCCGGGGAACTCCCAGAGACCGGCGAGCTGCTTGCCCGCCGGGCGCTCGCTCACCAGGACGCGGCCGTCGACGTCGACGAGGGCGACGGCGACCACGAGGAGCAGGCGCAGGGGCGCGGCCGCGGGGGCGCTATCGGGCGCGCTCACTGCGCCACCGCGAAGGTGGCCGAGACCTCGGAGGACATCTGGATCGTGCCCGCCTCGAGGGGCACCCGCCGCCCCTTGGCGGCCATCGGGGCCGCGCGGGCCATCTCCGGCGCCGGGCGGTACGGCGTGGCGGCCGCGGTGCTCAGCGTGCAGAGCGGGCCGAGCTTGGCGCCGACCGCCTCGGCGAGGGCCTCGGCCCGGCTGCGGGCGTCCCGGGTCGCCGACACCTGAAGGGCCGCCTCGCTCTTGTCCGGGTCGCGCAGCCCGAAGCTGACGCCGTCGATGCGGTTGGCGCCGGAGTCGAGGGCCTGCCGGAGCAGGTCGCCGAGGCGGTCCATGTCGGCGAGCCGGACCGTGACGAGGTTGCCGGCGCGGTAGCCGTCGGGCTCCTCGGTGACGGCGCCCCCCGGCCGGGCGACGGGGCGGGTCGCCGCCTGCAGGGTGACGGCGGCGGTGCCGATATCGGCCGGCGGGACTCCGAGGGCGCGGGCCTGCGCCGAGACGCCGGTCACCGCCTTCGAGGCCGCGTCGAGGGCGGCCGCCGCACTCGCCCCGCGCGCCTCGATGCCGACGGTCACCTCGGCGAAGTCCGGCGCCCGCGTCTCCGACGCGCGCCCGACGACGCTGATGTGGCGCTTGCACGCCGCGTCGTCGGCCCGCGCCGCGGTCGCCAGGCCCAGGACGAGGAGGGCTCCGGACAGGAGCGCCCTCACGAGCGGTAATCCCCGTTGATCTCGACGTAGGCCTTGGTCAGGTCGCAGGTCCAGACGCGGGCGGTGCCGTCGCCCAGGCCGAGATCGACCCGGACCGTGATCTCCGGTTCGCGCATCACGGCGCTCGCCGCCGCCTCGCTGTAGTCGGGGTCGCGGGCGCCCTGGACGGCCACCCGCACGTCGCCGAACCAGATCGCGAGCCGGTCGCGGTCGGCGGGCTCGCCGGCCTTGCCCACGGCCATCACCACGCGGCCCCAGTTGGCGTCCTCGCCGGCCACCGCGGTCTTCACCAGCGGCGAGTTGGCGATCGACATGGCGATGCGGTGCGCGGAGGCGTCGCTCTCGGCGCCGGTGACCCGCACGGTGACGAACTTGCGCGCGCCCTCGCCGTCCTTGGCGACGAGCTGGGCCAGCTCGATCAGCAGGCCGTCGAGCGCCTCCCGGAAGCCGGCGAGCCGCGCGTCGGCGGGATCGGTGACCGCCGGGTTGCCGGCCCTGGCGGTGGCGAACAGCATCAGCGTGTCGGAGGTGGAGGTGTCGCCGTCCACGGTCACGCAGTTGAAGCTGGTCTTCGTCCCCGCGGACAGGAGCGCCTGCAGCACGTCCTGCGGCAGGGCCGCGTCGGTGAAGACGAAGGACAGCATCGTCGCCATGTCGGGGGCGATCATGCCGGCGCCCTTGGCGATGCCGTTGATCGTCACGCGGACGCCGTCGATCTCGGCCGTGCGGGTGGCGAGCTTCGGGAAGGTGTCGGTGGTCATGATCGCCCGGGCCGCCGCGGTCCAGGCGGCCGGCCCGTCCTCGGCCCGCGCCGCGCAATCCGCGAGCACGCCGGCGAAGCGCTCCGCCGGGAGCGGCTCGCCGATCACGCCGGTCGAGGCGACGTAGACCTCGCGCGCGGTGCAGCCGGCCGCCGCCGCGGCGATCTCGACGGTGCGCGCCACCGCGTCGCGCCCGAGGCGGCCCGTGAAGGCGTTGGCGTTGCCGGAATTGACCACGAGCGCCCGCGCCGACCCGTCCGCCAGGGCGTCGCGGCACCAATCCACCGGCGCCGAGGGGCATTTCGACCGGGTGAACACCCCCGCCGCCCGGGTCCCCGACTCGAGGGCGACGTAGAGCACGTCGGTGCGGCCGCTGTAGCGGATCCCCGCCTGGGCGGTCGCGATTCGCACCCCCGGCAGGGGCGGCAGGTCGGGCATCGCGGTCGGCGCCAGCGGGGAGACGGGAGGGGCTTTCGCGGACGACATCGGCTCGGGCTCCGGCAGCGCGCGGCACAGGTTCCGCGGCGGCCCGGTGTTGCCCGCGCGACCCCTCCGGCGTCAACTCCGTGCCTAGCCTATGGTCAGGCTGCCGGAGTGCATCGCCTTTGTGCAACGGCGGCGCCGAATGCGGCGCGATCACGGCGCCGGGCTTGCGTGGGGATTGCATCCCAGCTTAGCATGCTGCATCGCAAAGCCAGCGCGAAGTCGAGTGCGGAATGCCCCCAGCCGACGTCGAGACTGCCTCGAGCAGCCTTCCCCAGGGCAGCTGCTACCGGATCCAGGTCCTGGTGGTGGGCCGCCACAAGCGCTGGCGCGACGAGGTCTCGACCCAGGTCCGGATGCTGGGCTATCAGGTCACCGCCTGCGACCGCGGCGTCGACGCCATGACGGTTCTGGCCCTGGGTCTCCCGGTCGACGTGATGGTGGTCGACACCGCGCTGCAGGGCGGCCTGTGCTGCGCGCAGCTCGCCGTCGAGTCCCGGGCCCTGCGCCCGGCCCTGCGCATCATCCTCGCCAGCGACCCGGTCGACGCGGTTGGGCCGGACGCGTCGGCCCGCGTGCCGGACGCGCTGCTCGTCCGGCGCGACCAGCTCCAGAACGGGATGGTCGCCACGACCATGCGCGAGGCGCTGGCGAACCGCGCGGCCTGAAGTCCGGCGCGACGGCCCGAGAAGGCTCGCGGCGCGGCGCTCGAATCGTGCTCGACGCGACTCACGGCGTCGCCGCGCCTCCGCGCAGGTTCGGGACTGTCGCGATCGGAACTTCCCGCCCGATGTCAGCAACGCGCGCGGCGCCGCGCGGCGATCCAGATGCAGCACCCGCGTGATCCGGTGAGAGGGATCCGCGCGGAGTTCTGACGCGGCTCGGCAGCGGACACGCGCAAGGCGAAGCTGTCGGGCGGCCCGGGACGCGCGGTCAAAACTGGTCCATCGCGGCGAGAACGCCCCGATTGCCGTCTGCGCGCGCGGCCCAGGGTCTGCGGCCGCCTCGTCCGGCCGAGATATCAAGTCTATTCTCGGACAGGGACACCCTATATCTATAGTACAAGTTGAACTTGATCGAGTGACACGATGTTGTCATGATCGTGTCGTCTATCATCCGGCCGAGGAATTGGCTTGTTCTGTGGAAGATACGCCTGTGACAATTGGGATACGCGCGCGCGTCTACGCGGGATTTGCAGTGCTCGTCATGATCACGGGCATCATCGGTGCATTCGCGATCTACCAGCAGGGTGTGATCAGTGACGACCACGCGCTTCAGGAGCGGGTGGAGCGGGGTGCACAATCGGTCCTGCTGATCGACGGTCATGCCGCGCGCCTCATCGGAGCTGCCGAACGGTACCGGCTCCAGCCGGATCCCGATCTGATCGTCGCGATGGAGCAGACCCGGCGGGCGATCGAGCAGACCTGCGACAAGTACTTCTCGCTGGCCATCACGGACGGAGGGCGGAAGCTGTACGACGACATGCGGGAAGCCGCCCGCGCGATGAAGCCGGAGCTGGAGCGCCTCGCGGCCACGGGTGCGAGCCTGCGTGAGGCCAGGGCGAGACTCTACGAGACCGGCAATACCCTCACGGTCCTTCTCGGAAACATGCTCGCGGACGTGCGCGCCCGGGGCGGCGAGGCGATGCTGGCGCGGACCGAGCACATCGAGAATGCGATCCTGCGGTCCCGCATCGCGTCGGCCCGCTTCGTGATCGGCCTGGATCCGCAGGATCGCAGCGCCTTCGAGCAGCGGGCCGAGCAGGCTCTGGCGACCCTGGACGCGTTCAAGGACACGCAGGGCGGCGCGGCCTTCGCGCAGCAGCTCAGGGCCGTCCGCGACGCGCTGATCGCCGCCGCGGCCGGCTTCCGCGCGTACGATCAGGCGGTGGCGTCGGCGAAGGCGACGTTCGAGACCGGGATCAAGCCCCACGCCGACGCGATCGACCGGCTCGGCGTCGCGCTGCGCGACCGGATCGTGGCCGCCGGCGAGCGGATTTCCCGGGACACCGCGCTGGCCGCCTCGCGGGCCCGGTACATCCTGATCGGTCTCGTCGCCGCGGCCCTGCTCCTCGGCGGTGTCCTGGCCCTCGTGCTGGCCCGCAGCATCATCCGGCCGGTCGCCGGCATGACGGAGGCGATGACGCGGCTGGCCGGCGGCGACCTTCAGGTCGCGGTGCCGCACCGCGACGCGCGCGACGAGATGGGCGCGATGGCCAAGGCCGTCGACGTCTTCCGCCAGAACGCCGTCGCCCGGGTCGAGCTGGAGGCGGCGCAGGCCGCCGAGCGGGAGGCCCGCCTGCGCCGGGCCGAGCGGGTCGAGCAGCGGGTCCAGACCTTCCAGCAGAAGATCGCCGCCTCGCTCGACATCGTCACGGCGGCGACCAGCGAGCTCGACGCGACCGCTCAGGCGATGACCCAGGTGGCCGAGAACACCAACAGCCAGGCGATGACGTCGAGCTCGGCCGCCGCGCAGACCTCGGCGAACGTCCAGACCGTCGCGTCGGCCGCCGAGGAGATGGTCTCCTCGCTCCAGGAGATCGAGCGGCAGGTCGTGCGCTCCAACGAGGTGGCCGGTCACGCCGCCCACGAGGCCGAGGCGACCAACGCCGCCATGGCGGGCCTGCGCGCGGCCGCCGAGCAGATCGGCGCCGCCGTGGTCATGATCTCCGGCATCGCGAACCAGACCAACCTGCTGGCCCTCAACGCCACCATCGAGGCGGCGCGGGCCGGCGAGGCGGGGCGCGGATTCGCGGTCGTGGCCTCCGAGGTGAAGGAGCTCGCCGCGCAGACGGCGCGGGCCACCGGGGAGATCGGCGGCCAGATCGCCGCGATCCAGGCGTCCTCCGGGCAGGCCGCGGAGGCGATGGCGCAGATCGCCCGCACGATCGCCGCCGTGAACGAGATCAGCGGCGCCATCGCGGCGACCGTGGTGCAGCAGACGGCGGCGACCGGCGAGATCTCGCGCAATGCCGGCGAGGCCGCGCGGGGCACGGAGGGTGTCTCGGCCAGCGTCGCGCGCGTGCTGGCCGCCGCCCGGGAGGCCGGCAGCGCCGCCGCGCAGGTCCAGAGCGCGGCGTCCGAACTGGCGACCCAGTCCCTGACGGTCAAGCGCGAGGTCGCCAGCTTCCTCAGCGATATCCAGGCCGCGTGAGCGGGCGGCCTAGATCGCGGCGGCGGGATCGGTCTCGTCGCCGTCGCGGCTCCGCCGCTCGCGCGGCCGCCGCTCCAGGAACGAGCGGCCGATGGCGCGCAGCGGCGCCGTGAGCCGGCGGACATCCTCCGCCCGCTCCATGATGCGCTCGCCGTTGCGGATCTCCTTGTCGAGCCGCGCCATCGTCCGGGCCAGGGCCGGATCATCGTCGTCCAGCCAGACCTGGGTCACGCGGGCGAAGGCGATGACCACGCCCTGCAGCTTGAGCTGCCCGAGCGAACCCTCGGTGTCGATCCCGGCCGCCGCCAGCATGTAGCGGTGCGAGTTCAGCATGACGCCGTTCAGCGCCAGCATCGAGAGCGGCTCGCCGCGGAGCGCGTAGGCGATCCGGCGCAGTGCCGGCTTGTAGGGCTCCATGGCGTCGAGGCGGCGCATCAGCACGTCGAACAGCCGCTCCCGGCTCGGCTCCTCCTCCAGGCCCGTGAGGTCGCCCTCCAGAACCTTGCGGTCGATGATGCGGGTCAGGCCGCCGAGGACAGCTCCCTTCGAGGGGAAGAGGTCGCGCAGCTCGGCCAGCGTGAGGCCGGCCTCGCGGGCGATGTCGCTAACCTCGATGTCGTTCCAGGGCTGCTCGGCGGCGAGGCGCATCAGGGCCTCGACGGCGGCCTCCCGGGGCGGCAGCTTCGGCGCACCGCCCTTCGCCCCCGCATCGGCAGCTTCGGCCGCACCGGCCCGGGCGGCCCCCGGCGCGACGCCCTCGGGCGCGACGCTCGCGTGGGCAGCGCTCTCTTGATCGGTGCCCGCCTTGGCGGAGCTCGCGGCCTTGCGGGGCCGCTTGGAGGGGGCTTTGCTGTCGGTCATGAGTCGGTCGCCCGGTCTGATCGGTCGTGTCGCCTCATGTAGGCGGACGGGCCGCGAAGGGCAGGTCCGTCGCGCGGCCATGCCGCACGGACGCTGCCCGATGTCAGCCCCCGCCATCAGCCCGATGTCAGCCGGACAGTTCCCCCGCCCGCCGACGGGCCGCGGCCACGGCCTCCCGCATCAGCGCGCCGAGGCCGTCCGGCCGCATCAGCACCTCGAGGGCCGCCGCGGTCGTGCCGCCGGGCGACGTGACGTTGCGGCGCAACTCCGCCGCCTCGGCCGGGCTGGCATCGAGGAGCGCGCCGGCCCCCGCCACGGTCGCCCGGGCGAGGCTGCGGGCGACCTCAGGTTCCAGGCCGGCCGCGATGCCGGCCTCCGCCAGGGTCTCGGCCAGCAGGAAGACGTAGGCCGGTCCGGAGCCCGAGACCGCCGTCACCGCGTCGATCTGCGCCTCGTCGGTGAGCCACGCCACCGCGCCGTTCGCGGCGAGCAGCGCCTCGGCGGCCGCCCGCTGCGCCGGGGTGACCTCGGGGCTCGCGCAGGCGCCGGTGGCGCCCCGGCCGATGCTCGCCGGGAGGTTGGGCATCGCCCGGACGATCGCGCGCGCCCGCGGCAGCCGGCCGCGGAGATCCGCGACGGTCTTGCCGGCCAGGATCGAGACGAGGAGCGTGTCGCGGCCGATGAGCCGGTCGAGCCCGGGGGCCGCCGTGTCCAGGCCCTGCGGCTTGATCCCCAGGACCAGGACGGCGCCGGGCTCGGGGTCGGTCGGGTTCAGGGCGATGCCCCGCTCGGTGCAGAGATCCACGATCGGGCGCGCGGGCACCGGGTCGACGATGGTGGTGCGGCGCGGGTCGAGGCCCGCGTCCAGCCAGCCCGCCAGCATCGCGCCGCCCATCTTGCCGGCCCCGGCCAGGACCAGGGAGGCGGGCATCCGCGCCGTCGAGGCGCCCGGCCCGGTCACGCCTCGCCTTCGGTCTCGAACAGGACGGCGTCGAGGGCCTCGCGGGCGCTCTTGCCGGCCCAGAGGACGAACTGGAACGCCTGGAAGTAGCGCTCGCAGGCGTCGACCGCCGTCCTCATCATGGTGGCGCATTGCGGATGGGTCGGGACGGCGCCGCCGGTCAGCAGCAGCGCGTGCCGGAACATCACCACGCTGTCGGTCGTCCAGAGGTCGAAGTGGCCGACCCAGAGCTGCTCGTTGATCAGGGCGATGAGGCGCATCACCTCGGTGCGCTGCCGCTCCGGCACCTTGAGGTCGAAGGCGCAGGCGACGTGCAGCGCCTCGACGTCCTCGATCCACGTGAAGGCGACGTTGTAGTCGGTCCAGCGACCGGGGCTCGTGACCGACATCTCGTCGGTCTCGGCCCGGTCGAAGATCCAGTCGCGCAGGGAGGCCAGCCGCTCGACGACGTCGAGCGGATGCTCGTTCCGGTCCGGGTCGTGGAAGTCGACGTTGAGAAGCGGCATGACGATCCAAATGGACGGCCCGGACGAGATCCGGCCCGACGTGGCGGTGACGCGAAACCGGAGCGCGAGAACACTCCGAGAACTTGAACGACCGGCAGATCTAGGCCGGCGGTGATGCGATCGACTGTCGAAGCTCTGCGGACATCGCCCCGCTGCCCCCGAATCACCCTATGCCCGACTATAGACCGGCCGTGACTCGCGACACAAAGTGCAGGTCACATTCAGTGAACAGGAAACCGGATCGTCGACGCCGCTTCCTGTGTAAAAGCCCGCGGCGTTGCCGCGGAGACTCAGACCACCTCGCTCAGGCCCGCGGCGCCCGCTCCGGCGCTGCCGGCTCGCGCCTCCAGGGCCGCCACGCGGGCCGTCAGGGCCTCGTTCTGCGCCTGCAGCTGGGTCACGAGGTCGCGGAGCACGTCGAGCTCCTCGCGCGAGGCGATGTCGAGGTCGCGGACGACGCGCTCGAGCTGCGCCCGGACCACGGTCTCGGCCTCGCGGCGGACGCCCTGGGCGGCGCCGGCGGCGTCGGTCATCAGGCGGGCGAGGTCGTCGAACAGTCGATTGGAGGGGGGCATCGGGGTCTCCCGGATCGGCCGGCTGCCGCGGCGGCCGCCTGACGGCGCGATTCGAGCCGACGAGATAGGAATCTTCGCGATGGGGAGCAACGCCCGGCCCGGTCCGGGACCGAGCGGGGAGGCGGAGCAGGGCCGTCGAGGCCCGCTCCGCCGACGCCATCACATATGGCGCATCATGCGGCGGTGCATGCGGCGATGCATCATCCGGCGCTCCATCCGGCGGTGCATCATGCGACGCTCCATGCGCCGGTGCATCATGCGGCGCTCCATCGGGGTCAGGCGGACGTGGGTCACCGCGTCGGGGGCCGCGACGGCGCCGGGCATCGCGGGGGCCGCCGAGGCCGGCTGGACGAGGGCGGCGCCGCCGAGGGAGGCCAGCACGGCGAAGGCGAAGGTCAGTTTCCTCACGAGGAGACTCCAGTTCTCTGAAGGCCGGGCTCGGCGCCCGGTTCATCCTCCCGGATGGGAGGTGCGGAGAGTCGTCTCGTGCCGGGGGACGGCACGGCGGGCCTGCGAGGACCCGCCGCCATCAACTTCCGATTTAGAGATTCGTTTCCTCGAACGCCTTCACCCACTCGGCGCAGATGCCCGAGCGGACGATGTCGTTGCGGGTGAACTCCACCACCGGGATCGGCATCATCCGGCTCTTGACCATGTGCATGACGGTGCGCAGGCCCGAGGTCTCGCGGAGATCCGTCTGCGAGACGTCGCCGTTGATGATGACCTGGCAATCGTCGCCGATTCGGGTCAGGAACATCTTGATCTCGTTGATCGTGGTGTTCTGCGCCTCGTCCAGGATCACGAGGCAGTTCTTGAAGGTCCGGCCGCGCATCACCTCGAAGGGGACGATCTCGATGTCGCCGGTCTTCAGGGCGATCTCGAAGGCGGCGGCGCCCATGCGCTCCTTCATGGCCTCGGTGAGCGGGGCGACCCAGGGGGCGATCTTCTCTTCCAGGGTGCCGGGGAAGTAGCCCAGCGACCGGCCCGAGGGCACGTTCGGGCGGGTGATGACGACCTTGGCGATGCGGCGCTGGCGGAGCTGGTCCGCCGCGCGGGTGCCGGCGATGAAGGTCTTGCCGGTGCCGGCGGGCCCCAGGACGATGACCTGCGGCGAGCGGGCGAGGGCGTCGAGGTACTCGGCTTGGCGCTCGGTGAGCGGTTGGATGGGAGCGAGATTGCGTTCTTCGTCGAAGCGTGTGCGATGAATGCGGGACGTGCGGTCTTCAACCAGTTCAAGTCGTGCGCGGCGTCTCTTCATGGATGTACACTCCAACGGGACTTGCCAACCTGGATCTGTATCTGAACTGCCGTTTACCTGCGTGCTCCCGGGTCTACTCGTTTGCGGAACTTAATACCGGCCCCAGGCCGAAGGTTCCGCCCCGCGCTCGTCCGCCTGTGGAGAGCGTCACGACGTTCCGTGCGCGGCCGAATACGCGATGCAACTGACGCACCATTGCGATTCGCGCCCGACGATTGCGCGTCGGGTGTGACTAAGGGGTGACGGTCGGTCGAGAGGCTTCGGAAAAGCCGCGCGGCTGGCGCGGATGCATCAGGTTCGGGACGGTGGTGTCGCGGTGACGCGGCATCCGGCACGATCGCGATCCTCCCCGCCCGCACAGGCGAAGCCGGCCGACCCTGCCGCCCTGACACGTCCGGGCTTGGTCGGCGGGACTAGCTCGATCCGGCCTGGACGAAGCTGTCGAGGACCATCTTCCGGCCGGCCTTGTCGAAGTCAACGGTCAGCTTGTTGCCGTCGACCGCGGCGACCGTTCCGGGGCCGAACTTGGTGTGGAAGACCCGCTGGCCGGCCTGGAAGGCCGAGGGCGCGCCGGTCGACTTGGCGATCAGCTCGCCCTCGATCTGGCGCGGACCGCCCGCTTGGCCGCCGGACCGGCCGCCCGGGGCCGCCGCGCGGAAGCCGCCCGCGGCGCCGAACCCGGACCGGCCGCCCGGCGCGGTGTTGGCCTGCGCCCGCTGCCAGCCCGGCGTGCCGTAGCTCGACCCGAACGGCGCCGGGTTGCGGTCGAACCGCGAGGCGCCGGCGGAGAAGTGGGCGGGGGCCTCGACCACGTCGACCGCCGTCTCGGGCAGCTCGTCGATGAACCGGGACGGGATGGTCGAGGACCAGAGCCCGTGGATGCGCCGGTTGACCGCGAAGGACAGCTTCGCGCGCTTGCGCGCCCGGGTCAGGCCGACATGGGCGAGGCGCCGCTCCTCCTCCAGGCCCGCCCGGCCGCTCTCGTCCAGCGCGCGCTGGTTCGGGAACAGGCCGTCCTCCCAGCCGGGAAGGAACACGGTGTCGAACTCGAGCCCCTTGGCGGCGTGGAGCGTCATCAGCGAGACCCGCTCGGCGCCCTCGGCCTCGGAGGCCTCCATCACCAGGGAGACGTGCTCCAGGAAGGCCGCGAGGTCGGGGAACTCCTCCATGGAGCGGACGAATTCCTTCAGGTTCTCCAGCCGGCCGGCGGCGTCGGCGGAGCGGTCCTTCTGCCACATCTCGGTGTAGCCGGACTCCTCAAGGATGGTCTGCGCGACCTCGCTGTGCGGCTGCGATTCCACGAGCCGCGCCCACCGCGAGAAACTCTCGGTGAGCGCCCGCAGGGTGGAGCGGACCCGGGGCTTCAGCTCGTCGGTCTCGCACAGGCGCTCCGCGGCGATCCGCAGCGGCAGCCGGTTGGCGCGGCCGTAGGTGTGGAGCTGCTGCAGGGTGGCGTCGCCCAGGCCGCGCTTCGGCGTGTTCACGATCCGCTCGAAGGCGAGGTCGTCGCTGACGTTCACGGTGGCGCGCAGGTAGGCCAGCGCGTCGCGGATCTCGGCGCGCTCGTAGAAGCGCGGGCCGCCGATGACCCGGTAGGGCAGCCCGAGCTGGACGAACCGGTCCTCGATCTCGCGCATCTGCGCGGAGATCCGCACCAGCACGGCGATCTCCGACAGGGGGTGCTGCTTGGACTGGAGGGATTCGATCGACTCGGCGAGCATCCGCGCCTCCTCCTCGGAATCCCACGCGCCCGTGACGGTGACGCGCTCGCCCGGCTCGTCGTCGGTGCGCAGGGTCTTGCCGAGGCGGCTCTCGTTCTTGGCGATCAGCCCGGAGGCGGCGGCCAGGATGTGGCCGGTGGAGCGGTAGTTGCGCTCCAGCCGCACCACCACCGCGCCCGGGAAGTCGTGCTCGAAGCGCAGGATGTTGTCGACCTCGGCGCCGCGCCAGCCGTAGATCGACTGGTCGTCGTCGCCCACGCAGGCGATGTTCTTCCGGGCCTGCGCCAGCAGGCGCAGCCACAGGTACTGGGCGACGTTGGTGTCCTGGTACTCGTCGACCAGGATGTAGCGGAACCGGTCCTGGTAATTGGCCAGGACGTCGGGGTTCTCCCGCCAGAGCTTGAGGCAGAGCAGCAGGAGATCGCCGAAATCGACGGCGTTCAGCGTCGCGAGCCGGGCCTGGTAGGCCGTGTAGAGGGCGCCGCCCTTGCCGAACGCGAAGGCCGCGGCCTCGCCCGGGGGCACCTGCTCGGGGCCGAGGCCGCGGTTCTTCCAGCCGTCGATGGCGTGCGACAGGGCCCGGGCCGGCCAGCGCTTCTCGTCGACGTTCTGGTCGGCGATGACCTGCTTCATCAGCCGGAGCTGGTCGTCGGTGCCGAGGATGGTGAAGTCGGATTTGAGCCCGACCAGCTCGGCGTGGCGGCGCAGGATCTTGGTGCCGATGGCGTGGAAGGTGCCGAGCCAGGGCATGCCCTCGCCGGCCGGCCCGATCAGCGCGCCGATCCGGTGCTTCATCTCCCGGGCGGCCTTGTTGGTGAAGGTCACCGCCAGGATGTCGAAGGGACGCGCCCGCCCGGTGGCGATCAGGTGGGCGATGCGGGTGGTCAGCACCCGGGTCTTGCCGGTGCCGGCGCCGGCCAGCACCAGGACCGGGCCCTCCGTGGTCTCGACGGCGCGGCGCTGCTCGGGGTTCAGCCCCTCGAGGTAGCCGGCCGCCTCGCGGCGGAGGGCGCCCATGGCGCGGGCGGCGATGGACGTGGCGGGCGCGCCGTCCCCGGCGGCCTGCGGATGCGGACGGTTCTGCATCCCGCTTCCCTGGACCAAATCGCGAACGGCGTCGAGGCCGTTCGCGCCGCGGAGGGGGGCGGAGCCGTGAAACGCGGCTGCCCGCGCCGGGACGATCCGGGGTCTGCAGGCGCGCGCCGCCTTCCCCTCGGCGGCCGCGGATCGGCACGTGTGCGACCGGGGGGCGCCAGCGGCGGAGCGCGACGAGGCCCCTCTTCTCCACGGGAGAGGGGACCCGCGCCGGGTCCGGAGGCCGCAGGCCCGGCGTGCCGCGAGCCGCCTCGCGCGCGCAGCCCGAGAGCCGCTCCCGACCGTGGCATCGCCGCTGGCGCCCCCGGCGGCTTATCGTGCTATGGCCGTGGCGACTGACTCGCGGGGGCACGCGGGGCACGGCGGCCCGGTGAGGTCGCGGCCTCGCGCAGAGATGGTGCGGAACGGGACCATTGCGTGATCTTCTGACCGCGCTGGCGTGCGCCGTCATCCTGGTTCTCGTGGCGGCGCTCGCGGTCCCGCCCTTCGTCGACTGGCAGGCCCATCGCGGGCTGGTCGAGCGGGCGCTCGCCCGGTCCCTGGGCGTTCCAGTCCGGACCGACGGCCGGATCGAGGTCCGCCTGCTGCCGTCGCCGCGGCTGCGCGTCGACCGCCTGCATCTCGGCACCGATCCGGACCGCCCGAGCCTGGATGCCCGGTTCGTCAAGGCCGAGATCGCCCTCGCGCCGCTCCTGAAGGGCGAGTTCCGCTTCACCGAGACCCGGATCGGCCGGGCTGAGATCAAGCTCCCGGTCGCCGGCCCGGACACGCTGAAGCTGCCGCCCGATTTCGGCGGAGCCCTGCGCGACCGCGACCTCGCCATCGAGAACCTGCAGATCCAGCAGTTCCTCGTCACCACGCAGGTCCCCGCCACCGGGCGGACCGACCAGCTCTACGTCCAGGACCTCCGCCTGCAGGCGCCGGCCCTGGTCGGGCCCTGGCGGATCGAGGGGACGAGGGGCGGCATCCCGTTCCGGGCGGTCAGCGGCACGCCGGGGCCGGACGGGCGCCTCGCCGCCAAGATCTCGGGCGGCGGCGACGCGGCGCCGCGCTTCGAGGCGGACGCGCGGTTCGGCCTCGCCCCTGCCGAGGCCGGCGGCACCCAGGTCGAGGCCGAGGGCTCCGCCCGCCTCGTCGTCGGGCCGCCGACCCAGGCGGCCGGCGCCTACCTGCCGTTCTCGCTGGCCGGCACCTTCAAGGCCCGGGGCACGCAGGTGCGGTTCGAGGCCATCGACCTCGCCATCGACCCCGGCGGCCGGGCCCTGCGGCTCGGCGGCACCGGACGGCTCGACCTGCGCCAGTGGCGCGCCGGTCTGACCCTGGACGCCCGCCGCCTCGACCTCGACGCCTTCCTGGCCTCGGCGGAGGGGCAGAACCTGATCGCCCGCGGCCTGCCGCGCTCGGCCGGCAGCCTGCCGGCGATGCTCGACCTCGACCTCACCGTGGGCAGCGCCGTTCTGGGCGGCGAGGACTGGTCGAACCTCGCCCTCACCGGCACCCTGGAGCGGGCCGGCGGCCTGCTGCTGCGCCGCTTCGCGGTGACCGGCCCGGCCGAGTCCACCGTGACGGCGAGCGGGCAGGTCGAGACGGCGCCGCTGCGCTTCTCCGGTCCGGTGGCGCTCGCCGCCCCCGACTCGGAGGCGCTCGGCCGCTACCTCCGCCGCCTCGGCGCCGAGGGGCCGCTCGTCGCGCTCCTCGACGGGCGGAAGATCGAGGCCGCCGCCGACCTGTCGGCCGCCGGCACCGGCCTGTCCCTGCGCAACATGCGCCTGGGCCTCGGGCCGGCGCGGATCACCGGCAACGCCCGCTACACCGCCGCCGAGGGCACCGAGCGCGGCCGGTTCGAGGCCCAGATCCGCGCCACCGGCCTCGACATCGCCGGCCTGCCGCCCCTCGGGACGGCGCTCGGCACCCTGCGCGACACCGACCTCGCCCTGACCCTGGAGGCCAAGGACGTCCGGTTCGGCGCCGCGGGCTCCGGCACCGGCACGATCGCGGCGCGGATCCAGTCGGACGGCGCCGGCCTCACGGTCGACAGCCTCGACGTCACCGACCTCGCCGGCGCCAGCGCCCGGCTGTCCGGGCAGATCGGCGCGGACGGGACCGGCCGCGTCTCCGGGCGCCTGAAGGCGCCGGCGGCGGCGCCCCTGCTCGGCCTGCTCGAGCGGGTCTGGGTGGGCGAGATCCGCCTGCTGCCCGCCTTCCTGCGGGACGCGCCCCTCGACCTCGCCGTCACCCTCGACCGGGAGGGCGGCGCGGCCGCGGCCCTGCGGACCCAGGCCCGGGGCAGCGCCGGTGGCGGCACCCTCGACCTGACGCTCGCGAGCCGCGGCGCGCGGATCGAGGGCGGCACCGCCATGCTCGCGGCGCCGCGGGCCGGGCCGTGGTTCGGCCGCACCGACATCCCGGGGCTCCAGCAGCCCGCCGAGCTGCACCTGACCGCCGAGAGGCCGGACGGCCAGGCCCTCGCCCTGACGGCGAACGGCACGGTCGCGGGCCTGCGGCTCGCCACCGGCCGCCCGATCCTGGTCGGTCCCGACTTCGTCCCGACCGGCGGCACGCTCCGCGCCGACACGGCGGACCTGGCGCCGTTCCTGACGCTGGCCGGCGCCGCGACCCTGGCACCGGGGGCGTGGCCGGCCGACCTCACCGTCACGCTGTCGCGGCAGCAGGGCGAGGCCGCCGCCGCGCTCGCCGGCACGGTGGCGGGCGCGGGGGTGAACGGGACGCTGCTGCGGGCGGCGGGCGGGGCCCTGCACGGCCGCCTCGCCCTCGACCGGCTGTCGATCCCGCAGCTCGCCGCCGCCCTGGTGATCCCGCCGGGCGCCAACGGCGCGTTCGCGCCGCCGACCGCCCACCCGGCCGTGTCCCTCGACGTCCGCGTCGCCAGCCTGGATCTCGGCCGCGGCCTCGTCGCCACCGACGCGGCCGCCGCCCTCGGCCTCGCCGACGCGGGCCTCACCCTGCGCGACCTGACCGGCAAGCTCGCCGGCGGCCGGCTCGCGGGCTCGGTGACGGTCGCCCGGCCCGGGGCCGGGGCCTCGGTCTCGGGCTCGGGCAGCCTCGACGGCGCGGCGCTCCCGATCCTGGCCGGCGGACCGTTCGGCGGCCGCCTGAGCGCCGACCTGCGCTTCGCCGCCACGGCCGAGACCCTGTCGGGCCTCGCCGACAGCCTCTCGGGCAGCGGCGCGCTCACCCTGACGGACCTGAGCCTGCCCGCGGCCGATCCCGCGGCCCTCGGCCGGGCGCTGGCCCGCGCGGCCGAGATGGACGACCCGCTCCGCGAGGGGCGGCTCCAGGCCCTGGTCACCGAGGAGCTCGCCCGGGGCGGCGCGCAGGCGCGGGGATCCGCCCGGGCCGCCGCCACCGTCGTGGGGGGCGTCCTGCGGGCCGGGCCGTTCGACCTCGATCTCGGGCCGGCCCGCTGGGCCGGCACCGTCGGCTACGACCTGCGCGCCGGCCGCCTCGACGTCCGCGGCACGCTCGTGGGCGGCCCGGTGCCCCGCGGCTGGAATGCCGGTCCGCCCGCGGTCCAGTTCGGCCTGACCGGGCCCCTGAGCGCGCCGGAGCGCGCGCTCGACGTCGGCACCCTGTCGAACGGCCTCGCGGCCTTCGTGCTCCAGCGCGAGCTGGAGACGATCGAGCTGACCGAGGCCGACCAGGTGGAGCGTCAGCGCCGCCGCGCCCGGATCGAGATGGACCGCGCCCGCGCGGCGGCCCTCAAGGCCGCGGCCGAGAAGGCCGCCGCCGACAGGGCTGCCGCCGACAAGGCCGCCGAGGAGGCGGCGAAGCGGGTCCGCAATCCGGAGGAGGGGGTCGCCCAGCCGTCGGCGCCCGCCGAGGCCCGGCCGTGAAGCCCCGGCCGCGTCCCGACGGGCCGGGGCGACGCGGAGGCCGCGCAGGGACCGTCCAGAGCCCACGGTGACCCCCGGAGCCCTCCTTCGAGGCCCGCCGGGGCGGGCACCGCGGGATGAGGGCTTGGAAGGGGGCGATCACCCCGAGAGCCTCGGGCGCAGCACCCCGTCGCGGGCGCCGCGCCCGCGCGGCGCTCAGGCCTTGCCCACCGCCATGAGCGCGAAGGCGTAGATCAGCGCCACCTCCTCCAGCCGGTCGAACCGGCCGGCGGCGCCGCCGTGGCCGGCCTCCATGTTGATCCGCAGGAGCACCGGCCCGCCGCCCGTCATGGTGGCGCGCAGCCGCGCGACCCACTTGGCCGGCTCCCAGTAGGTCACCCGCGGGTCGGTGAGCCCGCCGAGCGCCAGGATCGCCGGGTATTCCTTGGCGGCGACGTTGTCGTAGGGCGAGTACGACAGGATCGTCCGGAAGGCGGTCTCGCTCTCGCCCGGGTTGCCCCATTCGGGCCATTCCGGCGGCGTCAGCGGCAGCTCCGCGTCCAGCATGGTGTTGAGCACGTCGACGAAGGGCACGTCGGCGACGATCCCGGCGAACAGCTCCGGCGCGAGGTTGGCCACCGCCCCCATCAGCATCCCGCCGGCCGACCCGCCGTGGGCGACGATGCGCTTCTCGGACGTGTAGCGGGCCTCGATCAGCGCCCGCGCGCAGGCGATGAAGTCCGTGAAGGTGTTGGGCTTCTTCTCGCGCTTGCCGTCGAGGTACCAGCGCCAGCCCTTCTCGGTGCCGCCGCGGATATGGGCGATCGCGTAGACGAAGCCGCGGTCGACGAGGCTCAGCAGGTTCGTGCGGAACGCCGCCGGCATCAGCGTGCCGTAGGAGCCGTAGCCGTAGAGCAGCAGCGGCGCGCCGCCGTCGAGGGCGAGGTCCCGGCGATGCAGCAGCGAGATCGGCACCTGCTCGCCGTCGGGCGCGGTGGCGAAGAGCCGCCGGGTCACGTAGGCGGCCGGGTCGTGACCGCTCGGCACCGCCTGCCGCTTGCGCAGGAGCCGGGTGCGGGCCGCGCAGTCGTAGTCCCAGGTCTCCGACGGGGTCGTCATCGACGAGTAGACGAAGCGGATCGTGGCCGTGTCGAAGGCGAGACCGGCCCGCAGGCCGAGGGAGTAGGCCTCCTCGGCGAAAGCGACCGTGTGCTCGGTACCGTCGGCGAGGTCGCGCACGACGATCCGCGGCCTGGCGTTCTCGATCTCCAGCCGGATCAGGTGGCCGGCCAGCAGGTGCAGGTGGCGGATCATCACCCCGGACCGGTGCGGCACGAGGTCGGTCCAGTGGGCGCGGCCCGGATCGTCGAGCGGCGCGGTGACGATCTTGAAGTCCTCGGCGCCGTCCGCGTTGGTGCGGATGAACAGGCGGTCGCCGCGGTGCTCGACCCCGTAGATCAGCAGCGGCGTGCGCGGCTCGACGAGGCGCAGGCGGGCGTCCTGCGCGTGCCGGTCGAGGAGCCGGACCTCGGAGGTCTCGTGGTCGCTCACCGTCACGTCGAGGAAGGCGCCGGACTGCGTCTTGCCGATGTGGACGAAGTAGCCGGAGTCGGCCTCCGTGTAGACGGTCTCGTCCTCGCTCTGCCCCGTGCCGACGCGGTGGCGCATCACCTTGGCGGGCCGGTGGTTGGCGTCGACCGCCACGTACCAGAAGCTCGCGCCGTCCGCGGCCCAGACCGCCTCGCCGGAGGTCGCCTCGACCCGGTCGTCGAGGTCGAGGCCGGTGGCGACGTCGCGCACCCGGATCGTGTAGAGTTCCGAGCCCTTGGTGTCGACGCTCCAGGCGAGGCGGGCGTGGTCGTCGGAATGGACGGCGGCGGCGATCTCGAAGAACGGCAGGCCCTCGCCCTCGCGGTCGCCGTCGATGAGGATCGTCTCGTCCGGGTCCGGCCCCGACTCGGGCACATCGGGGGCGGTGGCCGGCCGCCGGCAGATCAGCGGGTGCTGCCCGCCCTCGCGGTGGCGCGTGTAGTACGCGAAGGGCCCGTCGGGCTCGGGGACGCCGCTCTCGTCCTCCTGGATCCGCCCGCGCATCTCGGCGACCAGCTGGCGCCGCAGCTCCGCGCTCCCGGCGAGCGCCGCCTCGGCGAAGGCGTTCTCGGCCTTCAGGTAGGCGGCGATGTCGTCCGGCAGCGCGGCCGGGTCCTTCAGGACCGTCTGCCAGTTCTCGGCCTTCAGCCACGCGTAGTCGTCAATGATCTCCTGCCCGTGGACGCTGAAGCGCCGCGGCCGGGCCTCGGCCACCGGCGCGCCGGTCCTGTGAGCGAGCAAGCCGTGGCCGATCTCCGTCATCGTCTCTCCCGTCGGGTCCCGTCGCGCGCGGGTGTCGCGTCCGGGTGAGCGGATGTGTCCCGCCGGGCGCGCGGATGCAAGGCGTCCGGAGGCGGGGCCGGGGCGGGAGCCCTGTGCCGCCGGCCGGGTCGGCGCGGCCGCGGGACCGGCGCCGACCCGTTGCCTCGCGGCATCGGTGGCGCGGGAAACGGCCGGGCCGCGGACGGGATCCGCGCGTCCGGTCCCGCGCCGGAGCGGCGTCCGGAGCCGCGCCGGGGCGGCCGGATCGGGCGGTCTCGGCGGGGACCGCGAACCCGCCAGGGACTTGGCGCAGCGGCCGTTTTCCGCCGCGTCCCGGCACCGGATCGCCCCGGGTGCTGCACAGGTCGTGACAAGTCGAGCCGAGCACAGGCCTGAGATAACCGGCCTGGGATTATCCGGCGCCGCGATCCGTCCGACCTAAAGGGGGATGTGCGGATGGTGGAATGGCCGATTCGATGCATGTTGTGTCTGCGGATTACCGGAAACATCGTACGAAGCGTGGGACAACGGGCGTTCTGGCGGGTGTCGCGGGGGTGCTGAGTCTGCCAGTGGCGGCGGCGGAACTTCCCGATCGGCGAAAATCGCAGCTCATCGAGCACGTGCGGATCTGCTCGGCCTACGGCCAAGCCTTCTTCTTCATCCCCGGCACGGATACCTGCCTGCGCCTCTCCGGCCGCGCGCGCTTCGAGTACGCCTACCAGCCCTCCTACAGCCGCTCAGGCACCGCTGCCGCCACCCCGGGGGATTACAGCGGCTACCAGGGCCGGCTCCGGATCAACCTCGATGCCCGGACCCAGACGTCCTACGGGACCCTGCGCGCCTTCCTGCGCCTCGACGCTGGGAGCCGGACCGGCTTCGCCACCATGCATGCCGGCGCGCTGAACCGGATCGGCGGCGCCTTCCCGGCCCTTGGCGTCGACCAGTTCGGGCGGGCCCAGCAGCAGTTCAACGTCGACAAGGCGTTCATCCAGTTCGCCGGCATCACCGCCGGCCGCGCCTCGTCGTTCTTCGATTTCTACGCCCACGACTTCGAGTTCATCGTCTCCACCATCGGCTCGGACAATCCCTCGACCAACCTCGCCGCCTACACGGCGACGCTGGGCAAGGGGCTGTCCGCCTCGCTGTCGGTGGAGGACCCGATGTTCCGCCGCACGCCGGTCTACGCGTCCCAGAACGCTCCGGCCTCGGCCTTCCCGAACCCCGGCGCGATCCTCTCGCCCGGGAACCCCGTCGCCCCGATCTTCGTCGGGTACGACGCCGCCGGCCGCCCGACCGGTGTGGGCTTCGTGGACACGGTCCAGCGCAGCCGCATGCCGGACCTCGTCGGCGTGCTGCGCTCCGACCAGTCCTGGGGCTCCGCGCAGCTCTCGGGCGCCGTGCACGAGGTCAACCACGGCCTGCTCAGCAGCGTCGCGTTCGCCGGCTCGAACCTGGGCGCGCCGGTCTCGGTGGGCAACAACCGCGCTCCGGCCGGCGGAGCCTCCGCCCTCGGCTGGGCCGTGCAGGGAGGCGTGAAGATCAACCTGCCAGCGATAGCGACCGGCGACACCCTCTACCTCCAGGGCGCCTACGGGGAGGGCACCGCCCTGTATACCGGCCTGCCGGCCTATAACGGCCCCTGGGCGCAGTCGGCCACGGCGGTGCAGGGGGCGGCCTTCTCCCAGTTCTTCAACGACGGCGTCATCAATCCCTTCACCCAGCGCCTCCAGCTGTCGACGAGCTACTCGTTCACGGCGGCGATGCTGCACTACTGGACGCCCGCGGTCCGCTCCGCCTTCTTCGGCTCCTACGGCGCCCTGAGCTTCGCCCGCGGCGCCCGCGCGGCGCAGGGCGCCTATTTCGGCGTGACCGGGACCGGGCCGGGCACCCCCGGGACGCGGTTCTTCGACCTGAGCCAAGTGCTGCGGGACAGCTACCGCTTCGTCGCCGGCGCCAACCTGATCTGGTCGCCGGTGAAGGAGTTCGATATCGGCGTCGAGGCGATCTACACGCGCTACGGGCCCCGGAGCGGCCGCATCCTCGACCTGGGCCGGTATCCCAACCAGAACGCGGCCTACGTCAACAACCCCGCCAACCCGGTCTCGACCGCCCGCCACGTCGACGTCATCCAGGTGCGCGCGCGCGTGCAGCGGGACTTCTGAGGGCGGCCGCGGGCGGCGAGACCGGCTTGGCCGGGAGCCGGTTCCGACCTCGGGCGTTGAACCGCCGGCCGTGGCACCCATCACGGTCGCCGGTTCGATCCCGAGGTGCCGACATGGACGCGATCCCCGATCCGCAGCCCGATCCGCAGGACGATCAACCCGCCGCGGACCTGGAGCGCGTCAACGATATCCTCGCCGTCTGGGCGGCGCGCTCCGCCGCCGAGAGCGACGCGCTGATCGACCGGTTCGAGGCCATGGGGTACGAGGTCCGCGGCAAGTCCGAGGACGAGATCGCCGACGTCCTGCACCGGCCTCCGACGCGCGCCGCCGCGAGATAGCTGTGGGTTGTAGGTAAAAAAGCCTTGACCTTCTAAGTTTTCCTGAGACACTGGGGGCTTCGCACGTCCATCGTAGCATGCACGGAACAAAACATGAACAAATCTTTCAGGGGCGGCCGTTCAGCCACCGCGGGGGCCCGCCCGCGCGGCGCCGCCGCGGGCGACCTCCCGGCGGAGGCGTCGCGCCTGCTGGCGCGGCTCGGCGAGCCGGGCGCCTACGCGCGGCCCGACCCCCTCGTCGAGGAGGCGCTGGTGACCCGGCGGGGCGGCGACGGGATCTCGGTGGGGAGCGGGCGCTTCGCGGCCGCCTCGGGGCGGGCCCTGGCGGCGGCCGATCTGGCGACGTGGAACGCGGCCGGCACGCGCCTGACGATCAGCGAGGCCGGGCGGGCGCGCCTGCGCCGCGAGGCCAGGCCGGGGGACCTGGCCTTCGCGGACCAGCACCGGGAGCTGGCCGTCGTGCAGGGCGGCGCCGGACCGACCCTGCGCAACGCCGCCGAGAACCCCCTGGCCTGGATGGTGCGCCGGCGCGACCGGGACGGCGCGCCGCTCATCGACGCGGCCGCCTTCGAGGCCGGTGAGCGGCTGCGGCGGGACATGACCGCCGCCGCCCTGCTGCCGCGGATGGGCGCGGATCTCGGGGCGCCCCGGATCGACGGCGGCGGCCCGCGCGACCCGGCCTCCGCGGCCGACCACGTGATCGCGGCCCGGCAGCGGGTGCGCGGCGCCCTCGACGCGGTCGGGAGCGACCTCTCGGGCCTGCTGATCGACCTCTGCGGCTTCCTGAAGGGGCTGGAGCGGATCGAGGCGGAGCGGCGCTGGCCGGCCCGGTCCGCCAAAGTCGTGGCCCGCATCGCCCTGGGGCGGCTCGCCGAGCATTACGGTCTGGAGCGGGAGGCGACCGGACCGGACCGGGCCCGCCTGCGCCTCTGGCGGGGGTGAGGCCGCCCGGGCCGCTCAGGCCTCGGCGGCGAGCCGGACCGCGTCGCGGTGGATGCGCTCCGCCATCGCCCGCACGCCGTTGGAGCGCTTCGACGTGACGTGGGCGCCGAAGCGGAGCTGTCGGAACAGGTCGAGGCCGTCGGTCTCGGCGGCCTCCCGGGGGGTCTTGCCGGTGTAGAGCGCGATCATCAGCGCCACGAAGCCGCGCACGATGAACGAGTCGCTGAAGCCGTGCAGGACGAGGCGCGGCGTGCCGTCCGCCCGCTCCGCGCGCGTGTCGATCCAGACCTGGCTCTCGCAGCCGTGGACGCGGTTCGCCTCGGTCCGCTCCGACTCGGGCATCGGCGGCAGGGCGCGGCCGAGCTCGATCAGGTATTCGAGCCGCATGTCGTCGTCTTCGACGATCTCGAAATTCTCGATGATGGTGTCGATCGGAGGGAGCATGCTCGGCCGGGTCCGGAGAGGTCTGCGCCGCTATAGGCCGGCCGCGCCGCCGTGGCGACGGGGTCCGGCGCCGCGGGCGCTCATTGCGCGCCGGGCCGCGCCGGCGGCAGGGTCAGCCACAGGGGATCGCCCGGGCTGGCATCGCCCGCCACGGTGATCTCCGCCTGCGCCGCGTAGGCGGCGATGAGGCGGGGGCCGAGCTTCGGGACGTTCGGCCGTCCGGACTCGGCCATGTCGCTCACCCCCGAGACGATCGCGAGCCGCAGGGGCGCGCCGGCCTCGATGTCGATGGCGATGGAGCAGGCGACGTGCTCGGCGGTGGCGTCGAGGCACTCGGCCACGATCTCCGCGACGATCATGCCCAGCGCGTTGGCGGTGCGCGGCTCCACGAGGCCGTTCCCGGAGCCGCCGACCTGGACGCCGATCCGCCCGGCGCGCCGGAGCTGCCCGAGCCCCGAGGCGAGGCGGTGCAGGTAGTCCTTGAGGTCGATCGACGCGATGTGCGGCGCCTCGTGCAGGTGCTGCTGCACCAGCGCGATCGCCCGGACCCGCTGGCCCAGCGCCTCGAAGCTGCCGCGGCAGGCGTCCGGGGCCGCCCGCCCGTAGAGGCCGATCAGGCTGACCATCACCTGGAGGTTGTTACGGACCCGGTGATAGACCTCGGCCAGCAGCGCCTCCTTCTCGGCCAGCGCGTGCTCGATATGCTCCTCCGCGTGCTTGCGGTCGGTGATGTCGAAGCAGGAGCCGAGATAGCCCTGGAACCGGCCGTCCTCGACGAGCGGGCGGGCCGTGTCGAGGAGCCAGCGGTACTCGCCGTCGTGCCACCGCAGGCGGAACTCGACGGTGAACGGCGCCCGCGTCGCGAAGGCCTCGGCGACGATCCGGGCGTGGCGCTCGAAATCCTCGGGATGCAGCCCGCTGCGCCAGCCGAGGCCGAGCTCCGCCTCCAGGGGGCGGCCGGTGAATTCCAGCCAGCACTCGTTGTGGTGGATCGCGTGGCCGGCCTCGTCCGAGCGCCACATCATCAGCGGCACGACGTCGGCGAATCGCTTGAAGCTGTCGCTCAGGGCGGCGGCTTCCGCGGTACCCTGTGCCGGACCCCGACCCGGGTTCCCCGCGGGGCCGTTGCCCGGCGAGTCTTCCGCGCCGGACCCTGGTGGCTCACCGACCATTCTGTACCCGATTCACTCTGACGAACTGCGTGAAAGGCGACGCCTGCGTGCGGATGGCGCCGGTCAACGTGTCGACCGGACGGCCGTTCCGGTCCTGAACCGCCTTCAGATCCGCCATTCAGCGGGACATTAGCGGCAATACCTTTCGAGCCCGTTCAGCATCCCGCCGTCGTGGGGGCCCGCACAGGTCGAACGACCCGCCGCGTGGCCCGGCCGGCGGACCGGCCACATCCCCCCGCACAACCTGTAGCCGGTCATGGGATAACCGTAGATCGTTCGTGACGCCTCGTCTCAGTTGTGTCTTTTGGCATCAGACACAACCTTGAGGATGCCGTGCTGCCTGCCCCGACCGCGACGAGCGCCGCCCGCCGCGGACGGCGCCCTGTCCGTCACCCACCTCGGAGCGCCGCCCGCTGGCCGGTGCTCGCCGGCCTCGTCCTGATCGGCCTGTCGGGCGGCGCCGTCGCCCGGCCGTTCCCGGAGCCCGACGACCGGACCCTCGACCGCCACGGCCATTACCGCAGCCGGGACGGGTCCGACGTGCACCGGCCGGCCAAGAGCCTCGACGGCGGGAAGCCCGCGGGGGCCACGGCCAAGTGCCGGGACGGCACGTGGAGCTTCAGCCACACGCATCGCGGCACCTGCTCGCGCCACGGCGGCGTGGCGCACTGGGAGGGCTGAGGTTCCGCGCCCTGCCTTAAATCCTATGGCCGCCGCGAAATAGGAATTTACACTTGACAGCGGCGCGCTCTCGGGGTATCACCTCGGCACGGTCGAGACGTGTGCGGAGAGACGCCGATGTGGCCACCCCCTCCCGGCCGGGCGGACAGCCGCGCCGAGGCGCTGACGCTCCTGCGGGAGACCGACCTGACGTTCGACGCGATCGGGGACCGCCTCGGCGTCCATCCGAGAACGGTCCGCACCTGGAACGCCCGGGCCGGCTGGCCGAGGCCGCGGCGGTTGCGGCCGCGACTCCTGACGCGGCGCTGGCCGGCGGCGCGCCGCGCCGCCCTGATCCGCCTGCTCTGCACCCCGGGCGCCGATCCCGGCGACGTCACCGAGGTCCTGGGTCTCGGCCGGCTCGACGCGGGGATGATGGCCTCGGCCTTCGGGGCGGACCTGCCGCTGCCGCCGGCGGTCACCGGGCGCGGCGACCTGGCGGCCGATCCGGCCAACCTGCGGGCGCGCCTGCGCGCCCACATCGCCCGGCAGATCGCCGCCTTCGACGCGGCGCTGAGCGGGGCGGGGACGGGCGCGCGCGACTCCGCCCGGGTCCTGCGCGACCTCGGCGGGCTCAAGCGGCTTCTCGACACGGTGGATGCGGCGGGCGCGGGCGCCGCCGCGGGGGAGGGGGGCGATGGCACCGAACCCGAACCTGAACCCGACCTGCCCGCCCTGCGCGCGGAGATCGCGCGACGCGTTGCTGGCTTTGTCGGCGGCCGGGCGGCTGCCTGACTTCCTCGGGACGCTGCCGCCGGATCTCCTCCGGGCCCTGGCGGGCGACTGGCTGCACCAGGCCCGGCCGGACCAGCTGCCGCCGCCCGACGCGGAGCCCTGGACCACCTGGGCGGTGATCGGCGGCCGCGGCAGCGGCAAGACCCGCACCGGGGCCGAGTGGGTCGACGCCCTCGCGCGGGGCGACCCGGCCTTCGCGGCCGCGCCGGTCGGGCGGATCGCCCTGGTGGGCGAGACCCATCTCGACGTGCGCGACGTGATGGTCGAGGGGCCCTCCGGCCTGCTCGGCCTGCCGGCGCGCGGGCGGGCCCGACCCACCTGGTCGCCGAGCCGCCGCCGGGTGGAGTGGAGCAACGGCGCCGTCGCGCTCGCCTTCTCGGCGGAGGAGCCCGACGCCCTGCGCGGCCCGCAATTCGGCGCCGCGTGGTGCGACGAGGCCGCCAAGTGGCGCCGGCCCGAGGCGGCCTTCGACATGCTGCAGTTCGGCCTGCGTGTCAGGAGCGCGTTTAACATGCCCCAAATAGGGTTTAACGTCCCCCGGTTGACGGAATAGGCTACCCCTTCGCCCTTGCAACCCGAGTTGAAGCAGTGCCATCGCCTGCCGCGCCGTTCGAATAAGCTACCCCCAAACGCGGTGCTTGGGGCTATCTCCGACCTGTATGCAAGCCATTCGCTGACCTTCCCGGCTCCTCGCCCAGACCAAGGCCGGACGCATCGGGCCGTGGAGCGTCAAGCTCGCCTTCACGGCCGATTCTGAGTTCGCACGTGAGCGGGGGGGTGGGGCGCCCTGACCGTGTCGATTGACCTCGGTCCTGACGCGTCGATATCCCAGCAGCCAGGACTGAAACCCATACGCATGGCCGGCCTCGGCGTCGGCGCCGTCGGGAGGCGCAGCTTGAGAACCGTGTTCGGCACCGGCGCAGGGCAATCGGCAATTTCGCTCAAGAACAGGCTTTCTTCATTGTCAGCAGCATGCGGCGCTCCGGACATCATCGAATTCCGAACGAGCGATATCGCTTCGCAATGCCTATCAATCCCTTGCAGGGTGGTGCTCACCGATCCTGCAGAAGGTATCCTGAGCGTCTGTCGAGACGGGCGATGGCCTCGCGTTTGGCGCGGATGACGCTGGAGAACCTGTACTTCGGCCAGAATTCCTTGATGGCGGACAATTCCTCGGCGCTTGGCTCGTACGCGCAGAGGGCGATGACCGCAGCGCCGACGTCGTCGATTTGAGCCAGGGGCCCCTCGAAGCGAACGGGCCGCTGTCTGGCCGTCCGCCAATCCCGATCGCCGGGATCGTCCCATGCCCTGAGCCAGGGAGGCGGTAGCCTACGCCCCCGCGGGCAATCCCCGCGCCGCACGCGCCAAACCAGGTTGAAACGGGTGAGCACCGTCCCCATCAGCGCCCGGGCGATCGCGAGCGCATCAGCGTCACGGTGGGTGAACACGTTCTCTCTGTCGTCCAGGACCGTGATCTCCATGCTGATGACGGGCGTTGCCGTGCGCTCGCGCTCGTGCAGGCTCCCCGTCCCGGTCCCCGGTGCGGCCGGTGGCGCCCGTGATCCTTCGGGATCGCATGCAGGGGACACTTCGTCAGCCAAGATCCGCGTGGGCATGCCGCCAATCCCTCTCCGCCGGGCAACCGGAGATCAGGGTAGCGGATTCGCTGGCCTGCCACCTGGCCGGCGCCGGTGCGGGCGAACCGGATGCAAGGTGGATCTCAGGCCGCCGTCCCAGACGGCGCCCGCTAGAAGGACGGCCGAGCGGGAGCCGACGAAGTGCGCCTCGCCGATCCGGCATCCTGCCGCCGATCGCCTCGCTGCGATCGCTCGGTGTACGAAGGGCGCCCCCACCGACTTCCGCGGAAGCCCGTGCTGCCATCCGCGGGACCTGGCCCGGCCTTCGGAGGATCGCGACGTCGCCGGTGGCCGGTCGGTCCGTAGGCGAGCGCAAAGCCATGGTCTCCCCGGCGGCGGCGCAGGTCATCCTCGGCGGGGACCGTTCCGCGAGTCCCGTCCTCGTCGTGGCCGGCCGGAATACGCTGGTAACCGGTGCCGGCCAGGTCGGCGCGGATCCCGAGGCGGCACCGGCCGGGCGGGGGCCTGGATCGTCCATCTCCTCCTGGCGACCCGCCCTCGAAACCAGCCGCGAACCCGTGACCAGGACCGACCGTCAGGTCGTCGCGGGCTGATCGCCGGCTTGCCCTCGGGGCGCGAACCCCGAGCCTGGAGCCGATACGGCGTCCCCGCCGGACGAGACGACCCTCCTGCGTGTCTCCTCCTTGGCCGCAGCGACCCGCAGGCCGACCTCGGCGAGGTTTTCCAGGCGCAACTGGACCCGCTCCGGCGGCAGGTCGATCAGATCCAGGTTGTGGCGCTTGATGAAGTAGAAGGCCATCGACAGACGCACCTCCACTTCCCTGGCGCCGTCGACCATCCCGTAGTCGCGCTCGATCGCCCGGCGCTGGTCGTCCGTCAGCCCGGGATGCGGCAGCACCCTCAAGGTGATCGTCGTGTGCCACTCGACGTCGTCGGCGGGCTCGTAGCTGGCGGCCTCCGCCCCCCCGAACTCGTCGATCCGGCTCAGGACGAAGTCCCGGAAATCCTTGTGGTCGCAAGCCCAGGCGCGCACGTGCCACCGCGCACCGTCGAAGGCGAGCGCGTGCGGCGCGATGACCCGCCAACGCGAGTTCGTCAGCGACTGGTAGCGGACCCGCAGGGCGGTGCGCGACCGCATCGCGCCGAGGATCAGCCTGAGGCACTCCGGATCGACGTGCCTCGCGACGTCCGGCGCCATGTCGATCGCCGGCAAGGTCTTGAACCACACGACGTCCCGGGGGAGGGCCCCGGACATCAGCGCCCGGAGCTGCAGCAGGAGCCTGTCCGCCGACGGCACGAGGAACCGGGGCCGGATCGCGGCGCCGGGCACGAACGACTTCGCGGTGGCATCGTACTCGACGTTGCCCTCGGCCAGGCCGCGGTAATTCTTGAGGTCGACCGAGGCCTGCGGCGTCGAGATGTCGAAGGCCGCCTCAAGGTCGCTGCGGTTGAGCTGCCCTTCCCAGAACAGCTTCCATTCCATGAACTCGTACCGGACGTTCCTCGCCCAGACGCGCCGCTCCGGCTCGGCCATGTCCACCCCTCCGCTCACTTGACGGGTATAGCAACAATACCCATCTATGGACTAGACGGGTCGCCGATTCCCGCGCGGCGACCGATGGACGAATGCCGGCGACCGGCGCGAGGCGGCGTCATCCGGACATAGGTGACATAGGCGGCGAGGCGAAAGGAGCGGCGATGCAGGACGGAAACAAGCAGGATCGGATCCAGCACGATGCGGCGGACATCGTCGAGGCGGCGACCGACATCGAGCGGCAGCGTGCGATCGAGTTGGACGCCCGTTCGGAGACGGCGCGGATCGACGCCGAGATGGCCGAGCTCGCGCGCCGTCGCGCCATCCAGGAGGACGCCGCCACGAAGGCGCACGCGGCGATCGCCGCCGACGAGCGGCGGATCGCCGAGGACGACCGCGACATTCGCGATGCCCTGAACGGCGGCGATTGCCCGCCCGCCCATGGCGGTCAGCCCGTGCCGCCGGCCACTCCCCCCGCGCCCGGCCCCGGGAACCCGCCGGTGGTCCCCCCGCGTCGCGTCGGATGAGCGTGCCGGCTCCCATGGCCCGGTCGGGCGGCCCCGTCGGCGCCGACACGCCGTGCGGGGCGGCCTGGCCGGACCGTTTCGCCTGGGAGCTCGCCCGGCTGCGCGAGCGGGGGCGCGTGACCGGCGCCGGCCGCGAGACCGCGCCGCCCGGCTTCCTGGTCGTCCGATACGAGTGGGACCATCGGGGCCGCACGCTTCCGCTGGCGATCATCTACCCGCCCGGCTTTCCCCTGACGCGACCCGAGATCCGGATGCTGCGGGTCGAGGATCGCCCGCGCAACCACTGCAACCCGGTGAACGGCAACCTCTGTTTCCTGGCGCACGACCGGCATGCCTGGCAGCCGGAGACGTCGGTCGCATCCTACATCGAGGATCGGCTGCCGATGATCCTGGACGGCACCCCCGACGGCGAGCCGGTGGCCGAGCCCATGGAGGATTGGTGGGCGGCGCTCGCCGTGCCGGGCTCGGCCTTCGTGATCGAGTCGGGATGGGAATTGGGCACCCATGCCGGCGGCACGTTGGCCTTGCGGGTCGGGGTGGTGCCCGGCCGCCCCCCCGCGCTGCGAGCGTTCGTGGAAGGGGTCCTGGACGGCGAAGGCGGCGAGATCGCCCGGAACGCCGGTCCGCTTCCCCTGGAGTTCTCCGCAGCGCGTTCGATCCGTGTCCCGTGGCGACTGCTCGACGAGGAACCCCATCCGGACGAATACGAACGCGTGTTCGGCGCCGTGTCGCCCGGCACCGGCACGACAGGGCTGATCCCGCTCGCCGACAGTCTGCGCGCCCGCATCGCGGCCGTGGCGTGCAGGACCGAGATCGCGCACGGCGAGCGCGGCCTGTCCTGGATCCTCCTGGTCCGCACGGGCAGCCGGCGGGCGTTCGAGCACGGCCGCGCCGACCAGATCCATTCCGGCACGGCCCGCACGTTGCGGGCGGGGTTCGACGACCGCCGCTCACGCTCGCCGTCCGCGGGCGTCATCGCGGGGAAGCGGATCGCGATCGTCGGCCTCGGCGCCGTCGGCGCCCCGGTCGCCCTCGACCTGGCGCGCAACGGGGCGCGTTCGATCGCGATGGCCGACTTTGACATCGTCATGCCGGGCAATGCCGTGCGCTGGCCGCTCGGCGAGTCGGCATGGGGACGCTTCAAGGTCGACGCCCTCGCCGACTTCATCGCGGCCAACCATGCGGCCACGCGGACGGCGGTCGCCCGAATGCCGATCGGCAACCTCGACTTCCGGACGGCCGAGGGGGAGGGGGGCGAGTTCGTCGCCGCCCTCAACCAGGCCGATCTCGTCGTCGACTGCAGCACCTCGTTCGAGGTCGAGCGGCTGCTCGCCCGACATGCCGGGAGCATGGGTGCGCCGCTGATCTCCGCCTACGGCACGGCGGCCTTCACGGGCGGCGTCGTGGCATGTTTCGCGCCCGGGGGTGGCTGCCCCAACTGCCTGCTCCACCACTACGGGTCCGGCGCCATCGCGCGGCCGTCCGGCGAGCGGGGGGACGCGCACGCGGTTCGGTTGCCCGGATGCGCCGACGCGACCTTCTCCGGAGCCTCGCACGACCTCGGCGAGCTGTCGATGCACGCGGTGCGCGTCGCGGTCCGAACCCTCCGCGCGGCGCCGGCGACGTCGTTCGTCGAGACATTGACCTTCGTCGGCGAGGACCGGAGGCCCGCCTGGCGCTTCGATCCATTCGACCGCCATCCGGCCTGCGCCTGCGGTTGACCCGTCTCGCCATCCCCCGACGCCTTCTCGAACTCTGCGTCGCGGCGGCCGACGCGGCCCTGCCGCACGAGGAGGGCGGGATCCTGCTCGGATCGCGGGACGGCCGCGGCGACCGGTTCGTACGCCACGTCATCGGGTCCGGGCCCGGCGCGCGCCGGGCCCGGACCTGGCTCGAAGTCGACCACGACTGGCAGAATCGCCGGATCCGCGAGCTCGCGGACCGTGGCGGCGACGCGGCGTTCCTGGCGGACTGGCATTCCCATCCGGACGCCACGGACGCCGCGTTGAGCCGGTTGGACGTCGCGACCCTGGCGAAGCTGGCTGGCTTCACCCCCTTGGGTTGTCACGACCCTGCCATGATGATCCTGTTCCGCGGGGCGGACGGTTGGCGCGCCGGAGCCTGGCGGCTGGCACCCGGCGCCGGGCGGCCAAGGGGCGTCGCCCCCGTCGGGGTCGAGGTGGTCGACGAGGTGACGCCGTAGCGGGCCATGGCGATCCGGGTCCTCCCCGCCGGCCGGGGTCGCGGTGAGGGACGCCGTGTCCGCCTCGGCCGCCCGGATCTTCGGCCGGCCGCGCGGGCCGGGCCGGCTCCGCTGCCGGATCCCGACGTCAGGCGACGGGGAGGATCATGCGCCGCCGGCGAGTGACGGCGGAGCCTCGGTGCGGCACGCTTCGCGTACGGCCCCGGCCAGGGCCCCCGCCGGGGGAGCTACCGAAACGACCCGCCCGTCCGTGGCGAAAACGATCAGGCCGATGCCGGCGCCCGTCGCGGCCATGTAGCGCCGGACTTGGCCGCGATACCCCTCGACCGCGGACTCCGACGGCGCGACGTCGCTCTTCCAGTCCACGACGACCTCCGGCCGCCCGGACTCGCCGTAGGCCATCGCGTCGACGATGCCGGCCGTCGCGTGGTCCTCGCCGTCGCGTTCCTCCAAGGCGTACACCGGCAGCTCCGGCACGAGGCGTGCGCGCAGGGCCGCGATGGCGGGCACGGCCAAGGCCCGGGCCGCGCAGGCCGCCACCTCGTCGGGGTCCACGTCCCGGACGGCGAGCTGCATCGCGAGCTGGGAAGCGCGGAGCGCGAGATCGCCGCCCTCGTCGGTCTCGCCGGTCAGCAGCTCCTCGATGAGCTTGTGCAGGATCAGCCCGCGATCGCGGCTCCCGCGGATGGCCGCCGCGGGGCCGGGCGGCGCGACGGGCGCCTCGATGTCGGGGGGCGCGCCGGCTGCGGCCTCGTCGCCCTCGTGGCGGCTCGGCACGACCCATCTCAACCGGCGGTGGCCTGCCACCCGCGCGGCCTCCTCCGCGAAACTCTCGCGCGTCTGGGCGTTGCGACCCGCGGGGCCGGTCCTCGCGCCCGGGGGCGGAAGCCGGTCCATGTCGATGGCGGCCAGCCGGTCCAGCCCCAGGCCGACGACCGAGGCCCAGGCGTCGTCGTGGGCCGGGTCGGGGAACCGCGGGATCACCAGGGTCTCGCGCGCGCGGGTCGCGGCCACGTACCAGAGCCGCACGCGCTCGTTCCCGACCTCGCGGTCCTCGGCGGCCAGGACGGCGTCGTAGCCGGCCGGCCGCACCCCGAAGACCGGGCAGTAGAGGCAGTTCGAGGCGCGGTCGACCAAGGCGCCGCTCACCGGGATCGTGAGCGTCGAGGTGTTGATCGGGATGACCACGGGCCATTCGAGGCCCTTCGACGCGTGCATGGTGAACAGGGAGACGGCCTCGGCCTGGGCGTCAGGACGCCCCTCGACCGCGCGGGTCCGGCCGTCCCAGGCGGCCTGCATCGCGCGGGCGAACGCGCGCAGTCCGCGCACGGCGTACGGGCGGGACATCTCAAGGTACAGGTCGACGTTGGCCAGGGCGCGCTCGGCGTGGCCGTCGTGACGCCGGCCCAGGACCGGCCTCAGCATGACGGCGTCGACCGCCCGGCTGAGGATGTCGTGCGGCGTGGTCCCCAGCGCCTGCCGCGCCAACGCCTGGAGGCGTTCGAGGACGGGGCGCGCGACCGGGTGCGCGACGTCGGCCACGTCCATCCCGAGGCGCAGGGGCGGCACGGCGTCCGGCCGGTCCGGGTCGCGCGGCAGGCCGTGGACCAGGTCCAGCAGTTCCTCGTCGGTCAGGCCTACGGTCGGCCCGCGCAGGAAGGCGCCGAGCGCCAGGGTGTCGCGCGGGTCGGCGAGGACGCGGGTCAGGGCGATGAGGTCCTGGACCTCCTGGCGACGGAAGAAGCCCTTGCCGGCCTGCGTCGACACGGGGACGCCCCGGGCCTCCAGCGCCTCCTCGTAGCGCCACAGGTCGCTCCCGCTCGGCGCCAGCAGGGCGATGTCGCCGGGCCGGAGGGGCCGCGTGCCGTGGGTCTTGCACGTGACCAGCTGCGTCCCGATCAGGCGGGCGCAGAGTTCGGCGACCGCCTCCGCCTCGGCGTCCCGAAGGGCGCCCGCCTTGCGCTTGGTCCCGTCCGTCGGGCCGGGCACGTCGAGGGCGGCGACGCAGGGGCCGCGGTCGTGGTCCTCGTGGAACGCCGCGAGGGGGGCGAACCCGGGCTGGCCGGGTCCGGCCAGGATGTCCTGGAAGCACCGGTCGACGAACGCGAGGATCGACCGGCAGGACCGGAAGTTCGTGGAGATCGGCACGACGTCGTCGGGCGAGCGGGCCAGGATCCGCTCGCGGGCGCGGACGTAGGTCGAGACGTCGGCGCCGCGGAAGCGGTAGATCGCCTGCTTCGGGTCGCCGACGAGGAACAGGGCGCCGGGCCGCAGCACGCGCGCCGTCCAGTCGTCGGCGGGCGCCCCCTCCGGCCGTTCCCCGCACAGCAGCCAGAACAGCATCGCCTGCTGCGGGTCGGTGTCCTGGAACTCGTCCACCAGCACGTGCCGGTGCCGCCGCCCCAGCGCCTGCCGGACCGGCTCGTGGTCCCGGAGCAGGCGCACCGCGGCCTCGACGAGGTCGTCGAAGTCGAGCAGGCCGCCGGCCCGCTTGCGCTCCCGGTAGCGGTCGAGGACCATCCGGACCCGGGGCACGAGCCTGGCCAGGAGCTCGCTCGCCGCGGACGCCCGCATGCCGTCCCATGCGGCGCAGCAATCCCCGTGCAGCGTCTTGGCCGCCGCATGGAGCCTGTCCGCCTCGACCTTCGGGAGACCGGCGCTCCGGACCGCGGCCTGCCACTTGCCCTTCCCGCCCTTGTAGGCCGCGAACGCGCCCTTCGACGTGCAGAGCGCCGGGTCGGGCTTCGCCGTCAGGACGCCCAGGAGCTCCGCGTCCCCGACCGGGCCGCGTGCCGGCGTCCGGGACGCCATCGCGCCGAAGGCCGCGGCGGCGGCGGCGGTCTCGGCCTCGGCGGGCGACGCCGCGACGAAGGCGGCGTAGGCCGCGACGCTTTCGGCGAAGCCTTCGGCGAGGCGGGACGACGGCACCGGGGGCGGCGGGCCCACGGCGCGGCCCGCGCGCAGGCAACCGGCGACGCGCTCGACCGCCTTCTCGGCGGCGACGGGATCCGCGAGGAACATCTCCGCCACGAGGCAGCGGCCGCCCGCGAGCGTCTCGCGCAGCCAGCCGTCCAGGATGTCGCGGAACAGGCCGTCGGCCTCGGCGTCGTCGGCGACGCGCGCCCCGGGGTCCATGTCGGCCTCGACCGGGTACGGCTTCACGAGCCGCTGGCAGAACCCGTGGATGGTCGTGCACACCAGTTCGTCGATCCGGCCCTGCGCGGCGGCCAGGCTCCCCTCCTGCTCCCGCGTCAGGCCATGCGGCAGGACGCAGCGCAACTCCTCGGGGACCTCCCCGGCGAGGAGGCGGTGGACGACGTCGCCGATCCGCTCCAGCAGCTCGCTCGCGGCGAGCTCCGTGAACGTCACCGCCGCGATCTCGCGCGGCGGGACGCCGGACGCCAGCATCATGGCGATCCGGCCGGAGAGGACCGCCGTCTTCCCGGAGCCGGCGCCGGCCTCGACGAGCATGGAGCGGTCGTGCCGCGCGATGGCCAGGGCGCGCTGCCCCGCGTCCGCCAAGGCCCTCTCGTGCACGGTCATCAGGGCGCTTCCCAAACGAGGGCGGCGTCGCCGAGCGCCGCCGTCGCCGACGCCCGCTTGCGCGGGCAGTACACCTCGCCGGCGTTGGCCGGCAGCGCGAAGGCGAGGTCGTTCCACCCGGCCTCGGTGTCGGGTCCGGGCAAGGCGTTGCCCGCCCCGAGGCTTCGCCCGGCCGCCGCGAGGTGCCGGGCCAGGTCGGCCAGCGCCGCGTCGGGGCGTTCGAGGGCGATGCAGGTCCGCTCGCGCGGGTAGTGAAGCGAGGCGTCTATGGCCACGTCGCCGCCGAGCAGGACCCGGGCGGCGTAGCCGTAGATGCAGCGCTGCAGCTCCCGGCCTCCGGCCAGCACGTCGTCGGACCCGCGGGGCTTGCCGGTCTTGTAGTCGCGGACGCGGGCCGAGGCGCGGTCCCCCGAGAGGTCGAGGCGGTCGATGTAGCCGGAGATGCGGAAGCCCGTCCCCGGGATCTCCACGGGCAGGTCCGGATCCCACGGGACGGCGCCCCCGGCCCGCTTGGGGCCCCGGCCGCCGAACGGCACCTCGACCCAGCTGGACTGCCCCCCGTAGGCGTCGTCGGGGTGCGTGAGCGCGCTCCACGACGCGACCGACACGTCGTCGAGGACCCGGCGCCAGACCACCGCGGGCGGGATCGCCCGCCCGCGCTCCCACGCGTCGGCCACGGCCCGGACCGCGCCCTCCAGGGCCGCCCGACGCGCGGCCTCGGACGACGCGGCCCCGTCCCCCGCCTCAAGGGCGACGACCGCCAGCTCCAGCACCTCGTGCATGAGGTTGCCGAACGCGCGATCGTCCAGCGTCAGCGTCTCCTGGCTGGAATCGGCGGCCTGGAGGCCGAGGCCGTAGCGCCACACGAAACCGAGGGGGTCGCGCAGCAGCTTGCGCAGGGAGTTGGCGGAGTGCACCCGGCCCAGCACCGACAGGATGACGGGGTGGTCGGGCCGGACCAGGCCGTCGTGCGGCGTCGGGGAGTGGGAGGCCCACGACGCCCAGCAGGAAGCGGCGGACCGGGCCTGGGCCGTGGACGCGAACTCCTCCGGCCGCGCCGTGAGCCGGTCGACCTCGCCGGCGGCATGCTCGGGGACGCGGTTCCTCCCGAGGTGCGCGCCGTCGGGGTGGTCGCGCAGAAGAGGGCTGCGGCCGAGGAGCCGGCCGTCGGCGCCGCGGCGGGCCCGCGACAGCACCACGGCGTCCGCGCTCGTGGCGAGGATCGCGTCGAAGTCGCCCCGGTCGACGGCCGAGCGCGGCTGGGGATCCAGGACGTGCGAGGGGACCAGATGGTCCGACAGCAGCCGGTCCTCCGTGGCCACCTGCGGCCAGCCGCGCGAGCTCAGCCCGAGGAGCCGGACAAACCGCCGCGGGGCGCTCGCCAGGGAGGACGCCGGCACCCAGACCACCGACGTGCCGGCGTCGGCGTCGTCGTCGATGCGCTGGCGTGACAGCGTCAGGTCGACCACGGCGGGCGCCCCCTCCAGCAAGGCCTTCCGCCAGATCCGGAGCGCGAGCCCGGATAGCAGGGCCTCCCCCGCCCGGGCGGCCCCCGCTGTCCCGGCGGCCAGGAGCGCCAGGATCGCGCGAAGCCCGGCGGCCAGCGCGGGACCCTCCGGGTGGCCGGTCACTCCCTCCCCGCCCAGCAGGCGCTCCCAGGCGGGGAGGTCGGAAAGCGGGGCCTCGCGGGGCAGGATCCGCGTCCATCCCTCCGGCAGGGCGGCGAACGGCCCGGGGGCGTGCCGCAGCAGCGCGGCGAGGCGGCGCAGGCCATCCTGCGTGACGCCCCTCACCAGGATGTCCGCGAGCGCCGCCGCCGCCTGCCCCTCGCGCACCGCCGTCGCAGGGACCCCGTGGACGAACCGCACGTCCAGGTTCGCCTCCGCGCGGAGCGCGAGGACGACGTCGTCGTAATCCTCCGTCCTGCAGGACGACACCGCGATCTCGGACGGCCGGGCCCGGCCGGTCGCCATCAGCCACCTCGCCCAGCGGAAGGCCTCCAGCACCTCGTGGCGGGGCGTCGCCGCGGTGCAGACCTCGACCGCGGGCGCCGAGCGGGGCCCGTCGACGACGCGCAGGGCCGCCGCCGGCACCCATTCGGGAACCGGGCGCGGCCCCGAGGCCCAGCAAACCGCCACGTGCCGGGCCAGGGCCGCGGCGACCCCTCGCCAGCAGGGCGCGAGGTCCGCCATACCCTGGAAGGTCGTCGGCCCGAGCACGCGCCCGGCGTGGGCGGCGCGGGCCGTCGCGGCGGCGGCGAGGTCGGTGGGGCGCATCATACCGGGCGGCAGCTTCCCGACGACGGCCGCCTCCAGCCTGGCGAGGGACGCGACGCGGCCGGGGCCCGCGCCGTCCAGGGCGAACCCGGCAGCCCAGGCCTTCCGCAGCGTCTCCGCCGCGGCGTCGACCATGCCCGGGAGCGACTTGATCGGGTCGAGCTCGCCGATCTCGACCTCGTCCAGGGCCTCCTTGAGCGCCCCCCTGAGGGACTCGTCGTCGATGGGGCGGGCGAAGCCGCCGGCGAGGCGCGCGGCCAGGGCCTCCACGGTCAGCACCTGCACGCCGTGCTCGCCCCGGCGAGCCGCCGCCAGCCGTTCGTCCGCCACGGCCAGGCGACCGTGGACCACAACCGTCCGGCGAAACCCCATCGCCAACCCCCACCTCGGATTGCGGGCATTATCGGAGCACGCGATCCTTATGGTCAAGCTTGCGCCGCCGATCGACGCGTGCGGGGGGCGTCCCGTGTCCCGGATGCCGCGGTCGGCCGCGCCGACCGCGTCAGGCGCCGGGTTCGAGGATGCGGCGCGCGACGTCGGGGACGGCGTCCGCCTCCAGCCGCTCGACCGCCAGCGACCGGGCGAGCAGGGCGTCGGTCAGGTAGCCGTCGTACTTCTCGCGGACGGGCTTCGCCGCCAGGGCGGCAAGGGCGCCGGCGTCGGGGGGCGGGGAGCCGGCGATGTCGGTGAGGACGGCGCGCAGGTCGCCCGCGGAGCAACCCCGCACCTCGACGGCGTGGCCGTAGGGCGTGGCCTGCAGGTTGCGGGCCAGGAGCGTCAAGGCCAACGTCTCAAGCTTGGCCGCGCCGACCCACGGCAGGACCGTGCAGTCACGCCCGACCTCGACGATGCAGGTCCCGTCGAGGCCGTACCCCAGGAAGGCCGCCCTGCCTTGGTCGAGCAGCGCGCGGGCCCCGGCGTCGAGGTAGGCGGGCATCCCGGTGCCGGACAGGCATCGCCGCATCGCCGCGGCGACGGCGTCGTGCACGCCCGACCATCCGCCGCCGAACCTCGGCGGCAACGCCGACTTCGTGGGAGCCACCACGACGACCTTGGCCCGTGCGTCCAGGGACTCGATCCGCCATCGGCGGCCGTTGAAGATGATCGTCTGCCCGGGCGCCAGCGTCAGGTCGAGCGGCACCGTGCCCAGGACCTTCCCGCCGACGACCATGACCCGGTACTCTTCGTCCGTCCGGAAGACGGCGTAGAACTGATGGCCCTCCGCGAGACGCTCGCCGGCCGGCCCCAGCATCAGCAAGCCGTCCGGCGACATCTCGACCAGGGCCGCCTCGGGACGCGCGATCGCCCTGAGCAGCTCGACGAACAGGTCGCGCGAGACGTTTCGAAACGGCCCGCGCCCGCAGAGCGTCCTCCAGGCGGCGTCCGGCCGCAGGCCCCCCGTCTGGGCGACGAGCGCGAGCACCTGGTGCGTGAGCGTCGAGAGATGCAGCCCGCCCACCCGCGGCGGCTCGCACCAGCGCTCCAGGAGCAGGTCAACGGTCGCCACGGCCTGCACGAGGTCGAGGCGCAGCCGGTCCGCCGGATGGAGCGTCGGCCCCGCCGCCTCCTCGGCGACGTAGATGCGCAGGACCGACGGCATGCCGGGCCGCCGGCCGGACCGCCCGAGCCGCTGGCGGAGCGACGACACGGATGGGCCCGGACCGATCTGCGCGACGCTCTCGACGTCGCCGATGTCGATGCCGAGCTCCAGGGTCGTCGTCGCCACCGCGGTCGTCGGCCGGCCGTCCTCGCGCAGGCGGGTCTCGACCGCCTCGCGCTCGGCCCTGGCGAGGTTGCCGTGGTGGGCGAAGAACTCGTTGGGGAGCCGCGCGTCCTCGGCGAGGGCGCGCAGGCGGTCCGCATACACCTCTACCCACTGCCGGGATCCGGCGAACAGGAGGTTGCGGCGGCCGCGGAGCACCTCGAACAGGTGAGACGCGATCGGCTCGTCGGCCCCGTTCGCGTCCGGGGCCGGCTTCACGGGTTCCGCGCGCCCCGGACCGTCGGCGTCGGGGGCGCCCTCGCGACGCGCGTCCGCGGCTTCGCTCCCGGTGCCATTTCGCGGCGGGCGCTCGTAGCCGCGGACCTGCAGCAGCAGGTCGGCGCCGCCCTCGCGGCTCTCCACGAGCCGGACCGAATCCGGGGCGCCCGGCCGCAACGCCTCCCGGGCGAGGCGCATGTCGCCCAACGTGGCCGACAGCCCGACGCGGTCGACGTGGTCGCGCCCGCAGGCCACCTCGACGCGCGTCAGGACGGACTGGAGCTGGCGGCCCCGCTCCGTGCCGACGAAGGCGTGCAGCTCGTCCACCACCACCGCGTCGAGCGCCCCGAACAGCCGCGCCGCGTCGGGTCCGCGGCGGACCAGCGTCGCCTCAAGGGATTCCGGCGTGATCAGCACGACGCCCTGGGGGCGCTCGCGCGCCTTGCGCTTCGCGTCGGCCGGGACGTCGCCGTGCCAACGGTGCAGGGGGACGTCGCAGGCCTGCAGCAGGCCTTCGAGGCGCCGGTGCTGGTCGTTGATCAGCGCCTTCAGCGGGCAGACGTAGAGGATGGCGAACCCGGGCCTCCCGCCGTCCAGCCGCGGCAGGACGCGCGTCAGCAACGGCAGGAACGCCGCCTCCGTCTTGCCCGCGGCCGTGCGGGCCGAGAGGATCACGTCGCCGCCCGCCAGTATCGCCGGGACGGCCATCTCCTGGACCTCGCGCAGCGCGGTCCAGCCCTGCCGCCAGATCCAGCGGCGCACCGGCTCGGCCAGGGCTTCGAAGGCCGTCGAGGCCGCGTCGGGGACGACGTGGGCGCCCGGCGCCCGCGCGCCTGTCACAGCCGCAGGCGCGCGAGGTCGTCGGTCCCCGCGGCCTCGCCGTCGCCGTCGTCCGCGGGCGCCGACGCGTCGGCGGCGCCGTCCTCGGGTATGGCCACGGCGCCGAGCCGTTCGCGCCAGTCCGCCCCCGGGTTCTGGTCCAGCACGGCCAGGAGGTCCACGAACGCCTTGACAGTGTTGCGGGGCGTGCGGAAGTAGGCGTCGCCCACCCTGGCCCGGCAATGGTCGAGGAACGCGTGCAGCGCCTCGTCCGGGACCAGGTGGCGGGCCCGGTCGCCGCCCGCGAACACGTCCCGCAGGCGTTCGAGCAGGACCAGCATCTCCTCGGGGGTCAGGTTCTGCAGCCGGACCACGGGACCGGACAGGTCCACGAGGCCGTCCGTCGCGAAGCTGTTGCCCGCGAGCCGGGACTGGAGCGCCTCGTACGAGTAGAGGCCCCGCCGCGTGTCCAGCAGGAACTCCGGCGTCCCGCCGAGGACGAACCCCAGGCCCTCGACCGTGCCCTGGAGGACGTCGTTGAGGACGCGCAGGATCTGCTCGTAGTTCTGGTTGCGGGCCTGGGGGCTCTGGAGCTTGTAGAGGTTCACGAGCTCGTCGAGGCAGACGAACAGCCCGGCATAGCCGGCGAGGCGTACGAAGCGGGCGAGGAGCTTCAGGCTGTCGTAGACGTTCCCGTCGTCGATGATGCCGCGGACGCCGAGATCCTGGCGCGCCTCGGTCCGCGTCGCGTACTCGCCCCGCAGCCAGCGCAGCGCGTTCGCCTGCCGCGCCTCGTCGCCGTCCTCGTGGGCCGCGGCGTAGGCGGCGACCACGGTGGCGAAGTCGTAGCCTCCCACCTGTTCCTGCAACTCGGCGAGGCCGGCCCGGATCGCGTCCTCGGTCGCGCGCCCGGTGCGCTTCCCGTCCTCGACGGCCTTGGCGACGAAACGTTCGAGGACGTTGCGCATGGCCCCGCCGTCGGGCGCCGCGCGGGTCGCGAGGTTCCGGGCGAGCTCCGCGTACAGCAGCCGCGCCTGGCCCCCCGTCGCGTGGAGCCGGCGGTCCGGGGCGAGGTCGGCCTGCATCACCACCAGGTTCTTGGCCAGCGCGAGCTGGCGCACCAGGAAGAGGAAGAACGTCTTCCCCGCACCGTACTCGCCGACGACGAAACGCAACGCCGCGCCGCCGTCGGCGACCCGCGAGACGTCCGCGAGGAGCGCCTCGATCTCCCTTCGGCGCCCCACCTGGATGTGCTGCAGGCCCAGGCGCGGCACGACCCCCGCCCGCAGTGCGTTGACGATGGTGTCGCGGTCCCGGGGCCTGATGTTCGGCGCGGGCTTGGTGACGGTGACGGTCATGCTGTTTCCAAAAGGTGGGCCGGGATCAGGCCGACGTTCACGAGGACCGGGTCGCCCTCCTCGACGAGCGGCTCGTCGAATCGGTCGAAGGACCACGCGTTGAGGTCCTCCATCGCCGCGCCGGGCATCAGCCCGCGCTCGCGGGCCAGGCGGTCGAACGCGTCCCTCGGCCACTCGGGGCGCCCCGCGAGGGCGCGCATCAGGCCGGCGAGCCGGGCGTCGAGGCCATCGAACCCGCCGTCGGGGGCCCCGGGGCCGGCCATCGGGGCCGGTTCGGCCTCGGGGGGCGCCCCCTGCGCCTCACGGATCGGGTCGGCGTCCAGGTCGAACACCCCGGCGAGGACGGAGCTCACCGCCTCGGTTTCCGACCTGATGGCGGCCAGGCGCTCCGCATCGACGCGTCCCGCCGGCGCGGGCGGTCCCCGTTCCGCCCGTCGGGACGCGTCGGCGGCCGCACGGCCCGACGGCTCCCGCCCGTCCTCGGGACCGCCGGGGATGAGGAAGGCCGCCTCGCGCGCCGGGCCGCGCGCGACGAGCACGGGCCCGTCCGGCGCCGCCGCCGGCGCGGCCCCGTGCAGCGCCGAGTACAAGCCGTTGAGGTCCAGGCCCATCTGACGGAACGCCTTCTCCAGCAGCGCGATCTCGGCCCGGTGGTGGCGGCCGTCGCTGGACGCCACGCGCACGAGCGTGTCGGCGACGGCCCGCTTCCGCTCCGGGTCTAGCCCGGCGAGCCGGGCGCGCATCGAGGTGAGCTCGGTCGGGTGGGCTTCGAGCCACGATGCGTCGGCACCCAGCCGCAAGCGCTCGTCCGGGCCGAGGCCCGGCGCATCGGAAGCCAGGTCGCGCAGGACCGCGCGTTCGTCCTCGGTCACGACGCCGTCCGCGCGGGCCATCAGCATGCCGACGGACAGGGTGAGGAACGCAGCCTCGTAAGCCGCGGACGGGGCGTCCACGGCGTCCCGAGGCCCGGTCAACGCGAACAGCGTCACGTCCGCCGCCGGGGCTCGGACAGGGAAGCGGGGGTCGGGGATCAGGCCGATCCCGAAGCGGCACAGGACGTCGGCCAGCTCCCGCGGCTTGGCGGCGGTGGCTCCCGCATCGGACCGCCCGGCCACGCGCCTGCCCAGCTCGGCCAGCGGCACCGGGGCGCACGCCTCCGCCCGCTCGCGCAGCCACGAGAGGTGGGCGGCGGCCGGCGCGTCCGCCGCGCGCTCGCGCTGGCCGGCCGGCAACAGGGCCAGGGCCTGGAGCGAGAGGGGGGACGCTCGGCCCGCCTCCTTGCCCAGGTGTCGGCTGTAGGCGTCCAGCCGGTCGGAGCTCAGGTCGAGCAGCTCGCGCCCGAGGGCGAGCGCGTCCGCGTGACGCGCGAGGTCGGGCATCCGCTCGGACCCGAAGAGCGCGAGGTCGACCTCGAAGGTCCGGCTCGCCGCCCGGTACAAGGCCGGGGACGGCGCGCCCTTGCGCCACTTGATCGGCAGGCCGCCGGACGGATGCCGGCGCTCGAACTCCGCCACGAACTCGTCCCTGACGCGGTCGAAGGCGCGGCGCGCCGGCGTGCGCACGCGCGTCTCGGGGTGGGACATCGTCCATGCCAGCAGCCAGACGCCCTCGACCGGCTTGCCGTCGCGGATGCGGGAGCCGACGGCGAAGCGCACCGACAGCGGCAGCTCGTAGCCGCTGGGCTCGAAGACCGGCGCCGGATCCGTCCCGGGCACGAGCGACAGGGCGTCCAGCGCCGCCAGCAGGCAGCTCGCGTAGTGGCGGAACGAGCCGTTGTCGCCGTAGACCGAGAGGAGCCGCTCGACTTCCGCTCGGATGGCGGGCCTGTCCTCGGCCGATCCTTCGAGCACCCCGCGCCGTTCGAGCCCGTAAAGGTACAGGAACACGTAGCCGATGGGCGTCCCCGGAGCGGCCCGGTCGCCGGCCAGCCATTCGAGGTAGGCCCGACGGGACGAAGGCTTCATGCTCCCGTAGGACGGGCAGTATTCCAGGTGCCGGCCGGCGGTGTCGGAGGTGGTCCTGGGGACGGCGAGCCCGGGGTCGACCAGGCAGTTGTCGTTCTGTTCGCCCCCCTTGGCCGGCGGCAAGGTCCTGCCGACGTAGACGAGCCCGGGAAGGGTCAGGCCCGCGACGGCCACGCCGACGCCGGCGGGGACCCACGTCCGGTCGCCGGCAAGCCTGTGCTTCGATGGACGCGTCGCGGGTTCGGATGCCCGGGGTGGCGCGGCCGCATCCGGGGAACGCGGGGCGATGGCCGGCGGGTGGCACGAGCGGTCGTCGGCCGTCTCCGGCGATCGCGCGACGAAAGGGTTCGAGGCAGGCGCCGGACCGGCGCGCGGCGGCTCTCCGGATCCCTGTCCGGGATCGATCGCGCCGGATCGATCCGTCGCTTCAATGGGATCATCCGCCGGCGGATCGGCGACGGCGTCCGGCGCCGGGACCTCGGTCGAGCCGACGAGCCCCGTCATCGGGCTCGGGTCGGCCATCGGCGTCCTCGGTTCGGGAACGACGGCGACGTGGTTCGAGGCCGCCGGCCGTGCAGCGCGCAAACCCACGGGTGCCTCGCGCGGCAGGCCGGTCGATGGAGCCGGCTCGCCGTCCCGAAGCCCGGCGTCGATGGTCTCCGGCGTGGACGGGACCAATTGGCGGCGTCTGCGGCGCACGCCCCAGGCGGCCAGCAGGGCGCCGGGTACGATGGCGCCGACCAGCGCGAGCGTGGCGAGGGGGAAGGCGGGGGCCGGGGACTGGCTCGAAGTCCCCGGCGCTTGCGATCGTGGCTCGGCGGCGGGGTTCGGCGCGTTGGCCCTGGACTCTCCCGACGCTTGACCGGAGACCGAAGGCGCGGCGGCTTTCGCCCCCCCGGTGTGTCCGTCGGGGCTGTCGCTATCGATGGCATCCTGGGCCGACGACGTCGGCGCCGGGCTTTCCTTGGCTCGCGCATCGGGATCCGGGACTTGTGCGACACCGACGGATGGCAGCGGGGAGCGCGCGGTCGCGTCGGGCTCCGGGGCCTTGGCGATCGGCGAAGCCGCAGACGGCTGCCTGGATCGTTGCCGCAAGCGCGCCAGCGTGTCTGGATCGGCCCTTCCGCTCTCGGGGAGACCTTCGCCGCGCTGGAAGCGTCTGAGGGCAGCCAACGACCGCGGGCCCCACCTGCCGTCGATCGTGCCAGGGTCGAAGCCAAGGTCCCTGAGGTCGTTCTGTGCGGCGCGGGTGGCCCGATCGACCCCCTGCGCCGAGGCATCCCCACCCGACGGGGGGACGGAAACGAACGCCATCACCAAGACCAGGGCGGCCCAACGCCCCTTGGCTCTGCTTACCCTTGCCACGTGATCTGGCTCCGCGGGCCGCCGCGCGTTGTCGCCGCCTGGCCCACGACCGTATTCTGATTTGGTCCGCGAATCCAAGACCGAACGCGCCGTTCCGGGTCCGCTATCCTAGGTTGAGGATCGCCGGCCGTGCGGGTCGCACGGATGCGCGCGGTCCGATCGTGGCCGATCCGGCCCGGACAGGGCGCGCGGTTTCGGGCCGTTGGCCTCGCATCGCGCCGCGCCTGCCCGTCGAGACGGGCCACAGGCCGGCCCGTTTCCTCGCAGGTCGAATCGAACCGTGCCGTCGCGCTCGTCGCAGGGTCGACGACGCGAGCCGCGCACCCACTCGCGAGGTCCGCACCGGGGGAAGGCGGGCCAGTCGCTTCGTTGGCTGACGACCTACCGCGTATGACGAAGCCGGCTTTCGACTTCCTTGCAGAGGGTCTCCGCAAAAGCCTGGGTACCGAGCAGGCCACCGAGGTCGCGTGTGCGGGTCGCTGGGTCCTTGACCAGGTGATCGACGGCCGCGTCAATCGCCGCCGCGCCCCGCCGAAGATCGGGACGGTCGAGCCGATCTGCCAACCAATCGAGCAGCATCGCGGCCGACAGCACCAGCGAGCACGGGTTGGCCTTGTCCTGCCCCTGGATGTCGGGCGCCGAGCCGTGCTGAGCTTGCGCCACGCAGTGCTGGTCGCCTGCGTTGATCGCCGCGCCCAAACCGAGGCTGCCCGACAACTCGGAGGCGAGATCCGACAGGATGTCCCCGAACATGTTGGTGGTGACTATCACGTCGAAGCGGGCGGCGTCGCGCACGAGCATCGCGGTCATCGAGTCGATCAACTGGTCGTCGGTGGCGATATCCGGATAGCTCTCCGCCACGCGGCGGCCTTCCTTCAGGAACAGGGCGTCCGACATCTTCAGCACGTTGACCTTGTGGACGTAGGTCAGCTTCCGCCGACGCCGGGTGCGGGCGATCTCGAAAGCGGCGCGGGCGATCCGTTCGGAGCCCTTGGCGGTCACCTTGCGCATGGCGATGGCGACGTCGGGCGTCGGCATGAACTCCCCGGTGCCCATGTGCATCGTGCGGTCGGCGTAGAACCCTTCCGTGTTCTCGCGGACGATCACGAGGTCGATGGGCGTGCGGCCGTAATAGGCCAGCCCTTCACGCGAGCGGCACGGCCGGATGTTGGCATAGAGGTCGAGTTCGCGCCGCAGCAGCGCCGAGCCGTTGATCCCACCCTTCTCGCGGGGCGGATAGTCCGAGTGCGAGACCGGCCCAAGGATCACCCCGTCCGACGCCCGGCAGCGCTCCAACACCGCCTCCGGGAACGTCGAGCCATCCCTCGCGAGGCGGGACAGCCCGATCTCGTGTTCCTCGAAGGTGAGCCCCAGGGCGAGCGCCCGGTCGACGACGTCCAGCACGCGGCGGGTGGCATGTGAGATCTCAGGTCCAATGCCATCACCCGGTAGCATGACGAGGTGCATGAGCGCTTCTCCCTGACCGCGCCGGTATGCTGGGCTCATAGAGTCAGCCCTCGACATCCGGAACGCAAGGCGTTCGGACTGCGGTGCGGTCGAGGGCGCATCGACGTCTTGCCCTCCAGCGAGGGCCGGCTCCGCCGCGGGCGCCGTTCAGCCTCCGGCGGTGGGTACGAGGGGGCGGATTTCGACCGCCGGAGGCCTTGCGCCTGCGCGAACGGCACGGTCTCCGCTGTGCGGCGCCGCTGGTCGCAGTCGGCGGAACACCCGGGATCGAATTGCCAGGGCGTACGTGCGCTCCGAATTGGGCATGACTCAATCGTCCGTAGCCGAGTTTCGGGGAACGAAGGGCCTGGGCTGCGTTTGTCGAGGTACGGTTGGCGATGCCGCCGGTACCCCGATCATGGCACACGCGCGCGGCAGTCCCGGGGGCGACCCGGGAGCCGGCACGTCCGCCCGGTGCAGCCATCGTCTCGCGTCGAGCGTGGCGCCCGATACGGGCACATCCTTGAGGAGGTCGGCCATGGACTACCTGCGCTACGCAGCCGAGATCGAGACCCCCGCGCCGGACGAGCAGAAGACCATCGACGGCATCATCGAGGGGATGACCCGGCAGTCACGGGCCGTCGAGGCGCGCGAGCACCATGCGGTGCGCGCGAGCCACGCCAAGAGCTCGGCCTGCGTGACCGGCGAACTGGTGGTCGCAGAGGGTCTGCCGCCCGAATTGGCTCAGGGCCTTTTCGCCACTCCGGGGACGCATCCGGTCGCGGTGCGCTTCGCGCAAGGCCCCGGCGAAACGCTGGGGGACCGCGTCTCGACCCACCGCGGCATGTCGATCAAGGTCTTCGACGTGCCCGGCGAGAAGCTGCCCGGCCACGCGGTCGACACCCAGGATTTCGTCCTCGCCACCGGCACGACCTTCCCGTCCGGCACGGCGGCGGGGTTCCTGCGCGACGGCACGGTCATCGGCAAGTCGACGGGGATGCCGGAGGGGGTGAAGAGCGCAGTCTCCTCGACCGCGCGTAACCTCAACCGTGTCCTACACGCCTTCGGCACGGAGAGCGCCATGGCCGATTTCTTCGGCCACCCCTACAGCCATCCGCTCGCCGACAGCTACTTCAGCCAGGCGCCGGTCCGCTTCGGGGACTACGTGGCCAAGCTCGGGGCCGTGCCGGTGACCGACGCCCAGCGCGCGCTCTCCGAATGGCGGCTCGACCCCCATCAGGACGAGGACGGGTTCCGGCACGCCACGGTCGACTTCTTTCGGGAGCACGACGTCGTCTACGAGCTGAGGGTCCAGCTTTGGGCCGACGCCGACAAGCAGCCCATCGAGGACGCCTCGGTCGACTGGCCGGTCTCGGTCAGCCCGTACCGCACGGTGGCGACGGTTCGCCTGCCGCCCCAGGACGCCTACTCCCCGGAGCGGGTGAACTACTTCGACGAGGTGATGACCTTCCGTCCCGCGCATAGCCTCGCGGCGCACCGGCCGCTCGGCTCCGTCATGCGGGCGCGGCTGCAGGTGTACAGGGCGCTCAGCGCGTTCCGCCATCGCGAGAACGGCGTGGCGGAAGAGGAAACCGGCGGCATCGACCGCATCCCGGCCTGAGGACGGCGACGCCAGGGACCGGTCGGTCAGAGAGGATTCGATGACGAGCCCGAGGGCAGACGGCCCGCGACCCTGATTGCGCCGCGCGGCACGGAGGACCGGCGTTCACCAGGCCGCGCGAGGCGGTGTCCAGGCCGGGGCGAGCATGATGGTCATCGGGCCGAACGCCGCTCGGTCGCGGGGCGCGGTCGTTCCGCTGCCTCTCCGGCGAAGGCCTGCTCCAGGTCGGCGGCGACCGCGTCCTCCGCCCGCTTGGCCATTCGGGCGATCCGTCGCGTGACCGTTCGGTGATGGCGTGCCTCTCGCTCGCCGGGGGTGTCACGCGGCATCCTGCCTGACGATCCCATGGGTATGGCGGGAGAACGCCGCGATGGGCGACGGGCGTCCCAGGAGATAGCCCTGCACCGCATGGCATCGCTCTGCGGCGAGGAAGCCGAGTTCGGCCTCGGTCTCGACCCCCTCGGCCAGGACCGGCAGCCCGAGGCCCCGGCCGAGGCCCAACACCGAGCGCACGATGGCCGCGGTCTGCTCGTTGGTGTCGACGGCGCGCGTGAACGAGCCGTCGATCTTGATCTTGTCGAACGGGAAGGAGCGCAGGTTGGAGAGCGACGAGTAGCCCGTCCCGAAATCGTCCATCGCGACACGCACGCCGACCGCCTTGAGTTGCCGCAGGGTGAGGAGCGCCCGGTTCGGGTCGCTGATCAGCGCCGTCTCCGTGATCTCGACCTCCAGCCGTCCGGGCGCCAACCCGGTCCCGAGGAGCACCTCGTGCACCAGCCCGACGAGGTCCGGGGAGTGGATCTGCACCGCCGAGACGTTGACGGCGATGGACAGCGGCCTCGGCCAGCCCGCGGCCTCGCGGCAGGCCTCGCGCAGGACCCACTCGCCGATCCGCAGGATGATGTCGCTCTCCTCCGCGATGGGGATGAACACGGACGGCGAGACGTGGCCCCGCTCGGGGTGCCTCCAACGGAGCAGCGCCTCGAAGCCGATGACCTCGCCGGTGCCGACCTCGGTCTGGGGCTGGTAGACGAGCTCCATCTCGCCGCGGGCGACGGCATGGCGGAGGTCATGTTCCAGCGAGCGGCGCTCGTGCACCTCCGCGCCCATCCGAGCCTCGAAGAAGCGGTACGTGCCGCGGCCCTCCGACTTGGCCCGATACAGGGCGGTGTCCGCGAAGTTGAGGAGCGCCGCGCGTTCCCGGGTGTCGTCCGGGTAGAGGGCGACGCCGATGCTGGTCGCGATGCTGGGGCCGCCCCCCTCAGCCCGGCCGGCGCGGAGCGCCTCCAGGATGCGCTCCGCGAGTCCCCCCGCGGCGGTCGCATGCTCGCACGGCATCAGAACGGCGAACTCGTCGCCGCCGAGGCGCGCCATGGTCTGGGTGCCGTCGAGCTCCGCGGAGACGATGCGAGCGACGGCCTCCAGCATCGCGTCGCCGGCGGCGTGGCCGAACAGGTCGTTGACCTCCTTGAAGCGGTCGAGGTCGAGGCAGAGCACGGCGAGCTTGCGTCCCCCCACGTCCGCCGCCCGCATCTCAAGGTCGAGCCGCTGGCCGAAGCTGGCGCGGTTCGCGAGGCCGGTGAGGGCGTCGTGGTGGGCGAGGAACGCGATACGGCTTTCGGCCTGGCGACGGGCACGCAGGTCGCGCACGGCCACGGCGTAGTGGGGCCGCCCGGCATGCTCGACCGGCTGCATGATCACCTCGACCGGGATCAAGGTGCCGTCCGCGCGCCGAAGCTCGACCTCCACCGGTCGCTCGGGATGGCCGGCCATGAGAAGGCGTGTCGCTTCCCCGGGAAGGTAGGCGGACAGGAACGAGCCCGGGAGGCCGGCCTGGGGCCGGCCGGCGAGCTTGGCGAAGCTGCGGTTGGCGCTGACGACGGTGTCGCCCGTACAGACCACGAGCCCCTCGACGGCGGCGTTGGCGAGGCTGTGCAGGCGGTCGGCCTCCAATTGGGCGTGCCGGCGGTCGCGGAGGTCCAGCGCGAGCGCGGCGCCGGCCATGAGGAGGATGGTGAAGCTCGCCAGCGCGACGGCGACGGCCAGCCACGCGTTCGGGACCGCGGCCTCGGAGACGGCCATGGTCGGGTCCGGGGTGACGGTGACGGCGCCCATCGCGGTGAAATGATGCCCGCAGATGGCGAGCAGCAGCAGGAGCGCGGCGGGAAGCTGGCGGGCGAGGCCTCGCCCGCCCGGCCGGGCCGACAGGGCGGCCCCGCCGAGCAGGACGGAAATGGCGAGCGAGGCCGCGACGGCGGCGGGGTCCCACGCCTTGTGCCCGGCGACGTCGTAGGCGGCCATGCCGGTGTAGTGCATCGCCGCGATGCCGAGCCCGACGACGCCACCGCCGGCCCATGCGGCCGCACGCCCCCCGACGGAGACCGAGAGGGCCACGCCGGCGCCGACCAGCGCGATCGCGAGGACGAGGGAGAGCGCGGTGAGACCGAGATCGTAGCCGCCCGGGACGCCAGGCGCGAACGCGAGCATGGCGATGAAGTGCGTCGCCCAGATGCCGGATCCCCCCGCGAAGGCGGCCACGGCGAGCCAGCCGACCTGGACCCAGGCGGCGGTCCGGCGGGCGTGGTCGACGAGGCAGACCGTCGTCAGCGCCGACAGTCCGCAGGTGGCGGCCGCCAGGACGACGAGGCGGAGATCATGGGTTTCGACGAGGCATCCGACGACGTTGAGCATGGCGCGGCCTCGAAACCCGTTGAATCCCTCTGGTCGCACAAGTCCCTGTCGGACGAGTTAAGCGTGCGCGACCATGTCGTGGATCCACAGGCGATCGCCGATGGGTGCCGCGGATCGGCCAGGCCCCCCTTCCGGTGGGCCTCCCGGTCATCGTCGTGGCGTCGGGACGGTGTCGTCGAGGGGCGCGGCATGGGACCACGGCTCGTCGACCTTGCCGGCCAACAAGCGAGATCGACGCGGTGTTCACCGGCCTCGACATGCGCGGCTCCACCGCGGGCATGCAGCCCGCCTTCGATCCGCCACCGCTGGCCGCCTATCGAGTTGCTGATGGTCCCGTCGCGGCCCTTGGACGCCTCGAAGATTCCGGAGCGCGGGATCGTGCTCGGCGAGCCGTTCGACCCCCGCCGCATCGAAGCCGCGCTCCAGACATTCGCGGGCTGAGCCGAAGTCGAACCCATGGTGTCCCAGGTAGCGGCGACGACGGGCAGGCCGTCGGAGTGGTCCGCCCGTCGCCCGTCGAACCCGTGCCGGCTCGTGCGTCGTGGCGGCGTTCGCGCCGTCTGTTTGCCGATTGTCGAGCTTGCGCATCTCCCGTGGCGATGTCCTGCAGGCTCGTTTCGCCGTTGCGCCAGCCTGGTCGGCCTCGGGCAGGCGGTCGCGCTCGGTCGCCGTGACGTCCCGTGCGCTGAGCGCCACCACGCGGAGCTCCGCGCAACCGGGCGGCTCCGGGAGCCTGTCGAGAGAGTGGAACCCGTCCATCACCGGCATCGTGATGTCGAGCGCCGCGCAGCCGTTCCCGCCCCCTGGACGGTCCAGCCATTGCGCTCCGGCACGGGGCGAAGGCGGTGACGCATGTGCCCTCGCGGTCGCGGCACTTTCTTGTGCGGTCCCGCCGCGGGGGCCGGGCCGTCGGCGGGGCAGGATCAGCCGGGCGGCCCATTCCCGTCGGCGGCGGGGGCCGAGGTTGTGGGTTGCAAGCCCTCCGACCACCCTTCGGCGGGACGACCGGGCGTCGGGCCCGATGGTGCCACTGAGCGGGAAGGGTCAGGCATGATATCCACGGAAACCAGTTCTCCGGTCGGCCCCACCGTGCGGGTCACGCATTTTTGCCAGATCGGATTTTCGCGCTCGATTCCGGCGGTGGGACATCCGGACGAGACCCGCGCCTTCGTCCTCAACCAAGCCCTCCGTAAGGCGAACCGCGGCGCGGTCCTCGACGACATCTGCGCGTCGCTGGCTGAGGCGGGCGGCGACGAAGCGGTGCGGTGTCTCGACCAATCCATGGTGGAGCAGGTACGGCACCACCGAACTGATCGCGGTGATGCGTTCCATGATGCCTGAGCTGTGACGCGGGATCTGCGCACTAGATGCCATGGCGCGGACCTCCCGACCTTTTGCAACGGGCCGGGAGGGAAAGACGGTACGACGTCCGCTTCCGTCGATTGCCGCCTCGCAGCAGGCCAGCTTCGATCCACCCTTTGCAGGCCGTGCAAGTGAACACTCCGTGTCAGCTTTGGACCGCCGGCGCGTCGGGGACGCGACCCTTGTGCTGCCGAAGTGCGCCGTCAGCGCGTCCCCGCCGGACATGCGGCCAGGGGGCTGGACGGAGGAAGGTCGAGGTGCGTCGACAGGCTTGGTCACGGGCGCGATAAGCCGTGGAGCGACCGACGGCCCGACGCTTGTTCAGCGCAGAGGTGGTCGAATGAGGCCATGGCCTCCGACACGTGTCTCAGGTCGTCCTCGGCGTCCTTCGAGTCCTCGTCGGACAGCATGCCGTCGTCGACGGTCTTGGGCGTGGGGAGGCGACGGGGGGCAGGTTCAAGGCCGACACATATCCGGGATAGCCCCCAACATCCGCCGATAGCGAATGGGCGGCGTTGCTATGGAGGCTCGAACTCCGGTGTCCGCCGGACCTTTCGCTCTCGCTGCCGAGGAAGCCGCGCTCCCCGCGGTGGAAAGGGCGAAAAAAATGGCGCACTCTGCCGCGGAGTTCGAGGCCCCTATTGTTTGTGCTCGATCAAGCAGATTACCGCGACGAAGTTTCGGCCTTTTTGTCTGTCTTGTTTTTCCGTGGTGTCGGCGGCTTGGCTAAGCGTGCCTGTGCCACGAAATAGTTCGCGGGATCACGGGTCGGAGAGCCTTGTCGAATTCGTTCTTTCCACTGGGTCAAAGCCTCCAGATCGTATTTTTCTGGCAAGGTCGCCTCATAAACCAATCCCAGGAACTGCGGATTTTTGTAAGACCAGTAATATTTACCATCAAGTACGATTTTTCGGAAACGAACTAAAGTGTCTACCAGCGCCGGGACGATTTTCGAGAGGACAGCTTGAGCGAAAAAGCACGAGATGCCGTCCCAGCCATCGCGTTCGGATTTCATGTGCCAGTAATCAAAGTTAAGCCAATTCCGTTGGTCTTGCTCATCCATCCAAAGGCTCGCTCCGTGTACCCACAATAGCACGCTGGAAACTTCCAGGAGCTCCTTGAACAGGGTGGCGTCGATATCCGTCCCGGGATCATAATGGAACGCGTCCGCAAGAAGCTCGACGAAGCTCGGGAGCCGGCGGAGGGCCAGCGAATGTGCGGATACGTGATCGGCGGCGGTAGGGGCGTACGCCCACATGAGGGTCGCGGCCTTGGTCGTCAGATCCTTGTCCTTGCCGGCCTTTATAAACGTGATGGATTTGGTCGATCCACTTCCGTCGATTGCTTTCGTTGCCTGCCAGAAAAGGCCGCTGCTCACATAAATCGTCTCGGTATCGAGATCGACAGCATAGGCGATCACGTTCGTTCGGTGGCTGAGTTCACACCAATACGCTAGCGTCGATTGCTTGATTCCTCCGACCGACGGGGTGCCATCCTTGCGCAATTTGAGTTTTTCGGCCGATTTTACCTGAATTTTGACCAGCCTAGCTGTTACCTGATCCCCAGAGATAATTTCCAGTTCGAAATCTATGCCGTAATCGTTCTCGGTCAGATTTCTAAATATCCCAAGATCCCTCAACTTATAGAGCAGCACGGCGTAGGAGTGCGCCTCGGACTTCTGCTGTTTGGTGCGCTTCGGTAAATCCAAGTGGGCCGCCATCGCTCGACTTCGGAAGCGTCAGCATAGGCTCGGCCGCCCGTAAAACCGAAATCTCTCGACCGAAGCTCGCTCGTGCCTTCCCGCGAGCGCTCGAACGGCCCTCGGCGGCCGCAAGGCGAGAAGCCCTCGGCCATCCGGGGAGCGCTCGATAGCCGATCTCGAAGCCGCCGCCGTAACGCGTGAAGCGGCATCGAACGCGGCGTCCCGGCCATCGAGGCCGCCCGTCCCCGGGTCGGATCGCGGCGGTGTTCCGGTCCGGCGGATGCGACCTTCAAGCCGGTGGCGATGTCATGATCCCGCAAGGGCGCCGCCAGGAGGACGGGTGGCCGAACCCGCGGCCACCCGGAGCTGCATCGTTTCCGACCTACGGGCACATCGAAACCGAAGGGATGACAGGATTCCACTGAGAGCCGTTCGATGCGGACCTTCGATGCTTGGAGCGGTTCTTGGCGATGGCGCGCATCTGGGGGACGCGATCGAAGCCCTTCTCGGGCGGCGGGTCCCGTCCGCGGCCGCTTTGTCGGCGGTGCGCCCTGTGGAGCGTCCATGTGCGGCTTGCCGTCGAGTCCGTCGGGTCGTCTCCCTGGTCTCGATGCCGTCAGAAGTCGACGTGCAGGCGCGTGGCGAAGGCGTCCACTGGCCCCCGGTCGCGGTTGTATCCCGGGCTGTCGACGTGCTGGTAGTCGAACGTCACCGTCACGGCCCTGCTGACGCCGACGGCGTAGTACGCCTCGAACGCGCGCTCGGCGGCGTACCGAAGCCGCCCGTCGCCGACGACCAGGCCGAGGCCCCCCGCCGCGAGGTATGCCCGGTGCGAGGGCGACAGGGCGTTCATCACGGCCCCGACGCCGACGGTGTCCTGCGCTCTTCCCCAGCCGGCCCCCTTCAGCGAAAGGCCACCCGAGAGCGAGCGGTCGATGTCGGCGAACGACAGGTTCTCCGTCCGGCCGTCGCCGTCGCTGAACCGGAGGAACGAGCCGAGGTCGGCCGTCAGGGCCTGCTCCAGGTTGACGTAGAAGCCGCTCTTGCGCCTCGGGCGCCGCGTTGCGGCCGCGGCTTCGTTGGCGTCGGCGAACGCGCCCGCCAGCGTGAGGGCGACGACGTCGCGATAGTTCGCGGTCACGCCCTCGTTGCTGAACAGGCCGACGCGCAGCTTGCCCGGCTGGTGGAGGAGCGGAAGGGTATGGCGCTCCTCGAACTCCAGCGTGGCCCCGCCGCGCCGGAGGACCCTCGGGTCCAGGACGTCGCTGGACGGCTCCTTCGGGACCTGCGTGTAGGCACCGCGGACGGCGAACGCGCTCCGGTTGTACTCGACCATGACGCCCTGCGTGTAGCCTGGCAGGTTGGCCGGGAAGTCGTAGGCGCCGGAGGCCCACAGCGACCAGTTGAAGAAGTCGACGCGCGGGTCGTGCGCGTAGGCGTTGCCGTCGAAGAAGTCGCCGAGCGCGAACTTGCCGGCCACCACCGTGACCCGCTCGACGTCGCGCGTCCCGGCCAACTGGTTGGGCCCGTCGGGCACGGTCTCGGTCTCGCCGCCGAGCCCGAAGGTCTGGCGCACGTAGTAGCGGTTCGACCGCAGCCGGGGCGCCGCGGCGCCGGCCTTCTGCGCCTCGCCGTTCAGGAAGCCGGCGACGCCGGTGGTCCGGCTGAGGCCGAAGCCCTGGCTGAACTCCGGGTTGTAGTAGAGCTCGGTGCTGTCGGTCAGCCTCAGGCCGAGGAACACGGTCGCGGTCGTGGTCTGCTGGGTCTGGCTCGGGACCAGGCTCTGAGGGCCGACGTAGGGCGAACGGAAGTTTGGCACGCCCTGCGCGACGAGGGTCGTCTGCCCGTGCACCGAGATGCGGTCGGAATTGCCTGTGTCCGGATCGTGCGGGGCCGCGTCGTCGGGTTCGGGCGGCAGGGCGAGGCCCCCCGGGAACCAGTAAAGGCGGGCCAACACCTGGTTCGAGGCGGCGCCGACGCGCGCGGAGAAGGGGCCCCCGTCGGCGCCGGGCACGAAGCCGAGCCCGAGGCGGTCGGTCCGCCCGAGGTCCAGGTAGCGGTAGTCGATGCCGAGCGCGAAGTTCGGGAGGATGGCGAACTGGATGCCCGCGCCCAACGTGAACCCGACCGACCCGAACTCGCGCCGGCCGCGGTCGGGGGCGGTCCCGTCCTGCCCCGGGAACGTCGACAGCACGTGGCTGTCGGCGGCCGCCAGGCCGAAGCTCCCGTACACGAGGTAGCGGTCGAAGCTGTAGCCCAGCCGCGCGCGGAGCGTGCCGTACGCGCCGGTCTTGGCCCGCACGATGTCGAGCCCGTCCAGCCCGTCGCGGCGCTCGTAGCCGAAGCCGGGGGTCGTGCCGAGGACCGGCCGCTTGAGCGATGCCGCCGAGAGGTCCGCCTCCAGCCCGATCACCGTTTGCCCGGCCTGCCAGCCCCAGCCGAGGGCGAGGCCGCCGACCGCGGAGGTCGCCCGCCGGCCGGCGTCGTTGCGCCCGGCCCCGTCGCCTGTCCGGAAATCGGGGACGGTCCGGACCCCGACGCGCGGCGCGCCGAGGTCGAAGCCCCCGTACGACGCGCCCCCGCTGGCCTGCCCGGCCAGGTACGGCCCCGACCAATCGACGAAGCTGGCCGCGGACGGCGCGGGGATCCCCAGGTCCGCGGCTTCCGCCCCCGGGATCAACGGGACGCACCATGGAGCGGCGATCGCAAGCCTGACTAGGGTACGCATGGCTAAACTTCCGAACGTCGCACGCCGGCGATGAATCGTCTGATTGGCGGCTTTCGCTCCGACGGGGCGAGGCCCGCGAACGTCGCCCCGAAGGCATGGGCGTCAGTCACAAACCCGCAAGACATCTCGATGACGGCCGGATCCCGATCGCGCCATGGCGCCCCCTCCGGCCCGTCGTGGACGGCGATGGGCTGGCGGGCAACCCCGGAATCCACCGCAGCCTCGATTCGGTCACTGGCGTCGTACGGATGTCTTGCGCCCGCGGCCGCCGCGCGCGGGCCGGCTGACGTCGCGGCGCAGATCCGCCAACGAAGGACGCCTCGCCTGTCCGCGCGGGTCGGGGGAGGGCAGCTTTGCGGGCCCCCGTCTCACGCCGCTTCCGGCAACGCAAGACGTCCAGGGCGATCCTGAGCAACCGCGGCCGCCTGCAGTGGGCCCGGCGCCCGAACCCAGGCACACTCCAGGCGACCCGTGGCGGGATTCAGCGACCAGTGGGCCGAAAGACGCGGAGGCGCCGTTCCTTCGCGAGGGGGAATGGCGGGCGCGGACGCGGCCCACGCGAGATGGACGATGGACATGAGGGTCTCCTGGGACGGGCCGCGCGTGCGGCCAGGTCCCGGGTTCACCCTTCCAGGGCGAGTCCGTGCGACCTAGCCGGCGCGCGCGGCACAGTCGATCGACTGTGACTGTCGCTGGGCATGGGGTGGAGAGGGTTCCGGTGTGCGACGCGGGCGGCACAGGCGCGCCGGCGACGGCATTCCAGTAAACGAAGGGCCGAGGCGGTCAAGCCCAAAAATCATGAATCCGACTGACGGATGAGCAAGTTAGGCCGCATTTTCTTGGGCCGGACTGTGATTGTTAGTCCCGGCTAAGATGTCGAGTGTCGCCCCGTCGAACCGACGCACCTCATTCACTTCCATGCCTCGGCGAGTTCGTGGGGCGGCCGACGGGTCCTTGTCGATTTCGACCGTCATGACACATATCCCGACCGGGATGCCTGGTGGGACGGAGTGGGCCCGCCGCCTCGATATGACCGGCGCGACGGCTCGCCAGCCGCCGGCCGGACCCGCGTCCCTGGTCCTCCTTGAAACCGCATTCGAGGTGTCGTCGTCGCCGTGACGCTTGTATAGCGGGAGCTTCCCCGACATCCTGGGCGGCACGCGGTCGCGCTCGTTCTTGGCCTTCTGAGCCAGGTCCACGTCCAGAGCCGATCGCCGACATGATGCCGTCGCCGAACTCCCCTGCATCGGCTCCTGGCAGGCAGTGCCGTAGACCGTCGCCAAGTCCCGGAACCGGTAGATCGGAAGGCCGGCGGGCAGCATCGGGTCGGCTGGCAGATACCAGATCGGGGGCCGTGCCCGACAGCGGCACCGACGAGGAGGCGGCGGCCAGCAGGGCCCCGCGGATGCGGGCCAGGTCGAAGACGCGGCCGGGTTCTCGCAGCGGCACCCGCAGGAAGGTGACGAACGGCATCGGCGTCGGCACGGGATCGATCCCCGGCTCAAGCCAGGCCGCGCCGGGAATCTCCGTCGCGGCGGCGATCGCGCATCGGGCACGCGACGAGGTGGGGCGAGGCCGGGAGGGATGCGACGTGGAAGACCGAGCGACCCCGGCGCGATGGCGCCGGGGTCGCTCGATTCATTTCGCTTCCCGCACGGCCCGGGAGGCTTGCCCCACCGGCCATTGGATGATCTAGGGCTCGCGGCTCGACCTCGGAAGGGAGCGTGACATGGCCAGCCTCTGCCGCGACGCAGATCCGATCGGCCGTGCCTGCGGGCCAACGGGCGCGCCTGCTGCCGGGCCGTTCCGGCACGATGGGGACGCCGCGGCCGCGGCGCACAGCCTCCGCGACCCGTCGAGCGCGTGGACCGGCCTCGCGGTCGCCAGGACGAGGGCCGGCATCTCGCCGGCCACGTCCGCACAGGTCCCGCGGCAGGCCCGGCGGAAGTTCCGCGGGGGCGAGGGGCAGCGCTTCGGGTGCAACGACGGGCCCGTCGCCGCCCGCCCGAACGGCGCCGCGTGAGGCCACGATGCAAGCCTGGATCTACACGCTGATCCCGGCCGCGGCGGCCATCCTCGGGGCCGCGATCGCGGCCAACCTGCGGCCGGGGGCCGTCCTCGTCAGCGCCATCCAGCATCTCGCGGCGGGGGTGGTGTTCGCCGCTGCCGCCGGCGAGATCCTGCCAGACCTGAAGCATGTCGGCTCCCCTTGGGCCACGCTGGTCGGGGGCGCCGTCGGCGTGGCGGCGATGCTCGGGGTCCGCATGCTGGAGCGGCGGGCGGCCGGGCCGGTGGGGCTGCTGACCGTGACCGGCATCGACATCCTGGTGGACGGCCTCGTTCTGGGCATCGCCTTCGCGTCCGCCGCGAGGGCCGGCCTCCTGCTCACCGTGGCCCTCACCGTCGAGGTGCTGTTCCTGGGCCTCACGGTGGCCAGCGAGCTCGGCGAGGGCGGCGCATCGAAGTGGAAGGTGGTCGGCGCGACGGCGGGTCTCGTCCTGCTGCTGCCGCTCGGCGCCCTGCTCGGCGGTCCCGTGGGCTCCATGCCCGCACCCGTCCAAGGCGGCTTTCTGGCCTTCGGCCTGATCGCGCTGCTTTACCTCGTCACCGAGGAACTGCTGGTCGAGGCGCACGAGTCCGAGGACCGTCCCTGGGTGACCGCCATGTTCTTCGTCGGCTTCCTGCTGCTGCTTCTCCTCGACGAGCTGGTGGGATGAGGCCCCGCGGGCGAGGCTCGCCCGCTGTCGGCCGCCCGTCACCCGTCGTGCGGCCCGTTCCCGGGCGCCGCATGGGTTCCGATCTCCGCGATCAGGGGGGCGCCTGACGCCGACCGGGATCCGCCACCAGATCTCTGAAGGGCGAGCCATGTCTGCCCCGGGGCCGACGCCCACCCGTTCCGGGGGGACGACAAAGGTTCCGCGAGCGGCGACCGGTCACCTCCTGCGTTGGGCTCCCCCGACGCCAACTCATCGGCAAATCGTCGCGGATGGCCAGCGGGGACCGGGAAACCGAACTGCGAGGGGGCGCCGATCCCGCCCGCGGCCTCATGCTTGCGGGCGAGGATCCGCCCGGCCGGGCCCCGGCCACCAGTCCGTGGTGTCGCCTGGGCCGCAGACCCCGCCGCGCATGCGCGTCCGGGAAGTGGGACGGAATCGCAGGAGCGCCGGCCCGCGGGCTGGTTCAAACTGAGACAGGACTCGAAACGATGCACCCTGTACCTTGAGCGACGGTACTCGTAAGATACGTCACCGGGGTCAGGGCCGAGAACGATGCCGACGACGCGCCGGCTTGGCTTGTGGGACGCGGACGTGTCCGTCGGAATGTCGCCCACGACGAGGCCGGCAGGGCTTGCTGCGTGAAGCTTGGATTGCCTGCGGTTGCGAGGACCGAACCGACCGCGATACGAGTTCCGTCTCGCAGCGACCGCCCCGAACCCGAGAAAAGTCGCCACGATCATCCCGATGCCGCGGCCGAGCGCCGCCGGATCGGTTGAAGGGCTAATGGCCGAGGTCGAGGGCTGATGCCACCTGTCGCCGATCGCGGCCGCGATCGGCTTTTATCACGACAACCGACCCAATCGATCTTCCCGCTTCCGACATACTATCCCTGCGAGGAATCTCGCTGACATGGCGAAGTGAGCGTCTTGGTGCCGGAAACGTTCGCCAGCGACCGTCATGTGAATGCATTGATGAAATTCATCAGGGCCGGGACCATGGTCGTCGCGTCATAGACGACTGAAACCTCCAGCGGTGGAATCGATAAGTCGAGGGATCGGAAAACAACGTCGGCGGTCGTGCTGATTGCCAAACCCGAGGGAACGACGGCAAGGCCAAGCCCGGCTGCAACGAGGGCAAGGAGCGAGGTCACGGTTGCGGCTCTATGGACGGCGGTCGGCACCACACCGATCCGGTCCAAAACTTCCCCGCCGAGTTCCCCGCCGTGCGCCGCGTAGACGACGAACGCATCTCCTTGAAGTTGATCGGGGCGGATCCGATCGCACGACACGAGCGGATGGGTGGCAGGCAGCGCAACCACCAGCGACCAATGCTCGATCACGCGATGGGCCAACCGCTCGTCGCGGAACGAGGGCAGGAACACCATCAGCCCCATGTCGATGCGGCTTGCCAGGAGCGCATCGCGTTGCAGCGTCGGATACAGCTCCTCGAAGCCGAAGGTGACGGCGGGCGCGCGTCGGCGGAAATCGCGGACCAGGCGCGACATCAGTCCCGAGTACGCAGCGGCGCCGGTGTAGCCGATCCGTAGGTGGCCGGCCTCACCGCGCCCGGCGCGCTGAACGACCTCGATACTGTGTTGGGCCTGCGCCAGGGTTGCGCGGGCCTCGGCCAGCAAGAGGCGCCCTGGTTCGGTCAACGCCACCTTGTGTCGGCCTCTATCGAACAACTCAACGCCGAGCATGCCCTCCATGCCGCGGATCTGCGCGCTGAGCGCCGGCTGCACGATGTTGAGGCGTGCGGCGGCTCGCGCGAAGTGTAGTTCCTCGGCGAGACAGACGAACGATCGTAGGTGCCGAAGCTCAAGGTTGATCATCGATCCTGATCACAGCCTGCATCAATGACGATTGGCGGTCGCGCAGGGACGCCGGTATGCCGTCGGGTGTGCCGCAGGCATCGGATCGTTCCCCGCACCGGGCCAAGGGAGCGTCTCGCGCGGAGGTCAGCTGACTCGTGCGGCGCGAGTTGGACCGCGGGATCGGCGGTACCGGGGCCGCGTCGCATCGAGGCAACGTTCATTCGCTAGGTTAAGGGTCGTGTTGCCGCAAGGACGTTTCCGTTTTTTGATCCCGGCGGTGCTGCTGGTGCCGTTACCTGTCGTCGGTGCCGCGGGCCGACTTTGGCAGCGCCTGATACACGCCGGAGAGATGGCCGCCATCAGCAGCGCAGTCGCCGATCTCCCGCCCGGAGCCACGGCAGCTTGGACGGCCAAGCCCCTTCTGCCTTGGACCAGTCCCGTCACGGGGCAAGTCTTGGTGCAGCGCGAGACCGGAAGCGCCGACTTTGCCTGCAAGGACAGCGTCTACTCGCTCGATGGATCGTCGGTCCAACTGTTCGCCATCACCCTGTGTCGCGTCGGTCGTGACGCCCCTTGGCGCAACGACCGGGACGGCTCCGAGCGATGGGGCGGCTGACCCAGACCAGCGACGTGTCCCACGAGGAGATTCGAACCATGGTGTTGCCTGACAAGCTCCCGACTGCCGTCGCCGCATGGATGAACGCCCTCGGGCAGACCGGGCCCTCGGCCGCTGCCGCCCGCCGTTCCGCGCTGAGCGACGATGTGAGACTGACCTTTGCCGGCCAGACGATCGTCGGCATCGATGCGGTCTTGGCTCACCAAGCGCGGATGCCGGCCGGACCTGCGATGCAGGCGCTGGAATGGCGCCTGTTGCCCGCCGCAACCGCCACGAGGCTGGCCCTTCGCGCGAGGTTCACCGGCGGGGCGGATGGGCGCACTGGTCCCAACGGCCTCTCGGCGCTCGATGTCGCCTTCACTCTCGGAGACGACGGGCGCATCCAACATCTGGAGCCTTCGCCGCACCACAAGGAGCCTGCTGATCTCAAGCCTGCCCTCCGCGTGGGGGATCGTGCCCCGCCGTTCGTGCTGCGCGATACGAGCGACCGGTCGATGTCGTTGCACGGAGGGCGGGTCCCGGCCACCCTGATCGTTTGGACCTGCAACCACTGCCCCTGGGCACTTGCCTGGCATGAGCGCATACAAAACGTGGCGCGTGATTATGATCTGTTGGTCCGCGTCCTGCAGATCAACGCGAACGACCCGATCGTTTCCCCCCATGACACGCTGGATGCCTGCAGACATCGGGTGACGGCCGGGGAAATGGCCAGTCCCTACCTGATGGACGCCGGCCAGGAAGTTGCTCGGGCATGGGGCGTACGCCATACCCCAGAGGCGTTCGTGCTCGATGCCGACGGACGGGTCGCCTATCACGGTGCGCCGGATGAGGACCACCGCGACCCATCCCGCGACGCCGGATGGCTGCGCGCCGCCCTGGACGCCGTGCTCGCCGGAAGGGATGTGGCAGTCCCTGAGACCAAACCCGTCGGTTGCACCGTGAAGTGGACCCTCGGGTCCGGTCGTGGCGGGAGCGAGCGATGACCCCGCCGCATGTCGCACTGCTTTACTGGGAGGACTGCCCGTCTCACGCGGAGGCTTTGACCCAGCTGCGCCGCCTCCTGCCGGAGTTCGGCTTGGATCCACAGGCCATCGAATTGCGCGAGATCTTGGTCTTGCGGGAGGCGAGGGACGAGAACTTTGTCGGCTCGCCCACGATCCGTGTCGATGGCCGCGACATCGCGCCGGTCGGCGATGAGCCTGCCGCCTTGACCTGTCGCCTCTACCGCCACCGCAACGGTCGCTACGATCCGCTCCCCGATGACGAGGACATTCGCGATGCGCTGCGGTCGTCCGTGCGGGAGGCCGGGAAGCCGAATGCCGCGCCCGGCGATACGGAAGTGCCATCGGAAACATCCACATAACGGGACGGTCGCTCGGCCGCCTTCATTGGGATCGGGCGGTGCCGTGATGTGACTGCCCACTCCGCCCGCAAGGGGGCCTCGGAGTTCGCGATGGCCGAGCGCATGGGGCTTTGCTCCGCGGTAGGGGCCTGCCCGAAGTACGTGTATGTGATCGCCGTCTTCGCGCGGATCGAGAAGGCGACGCTCGTCGTCCTGAGGTCGTAGACGGATCGCCCGGTCGGGCAGGGGGACCGAATGCCAGGACGCAACTTCGACCTTTGGGAGGTCGCCTCCCACCTCATCGCCCTCGCGGTCGCGTACGCCCTGGCCCTGCCTATCGGCTGGAACCGCGAGCAGGAGGCTCGGAGCGCAGGGCTGCGCACCTTCCCGCTCGTGGCGATCGCCAGTTGCGGCTTCGTGATCGTCGCCATCCGAGTGCTGGGCCAGGATTCGGCTGGTCAGGCGCGGATCATCGAGGGTCTCATCACCGGCGTCGGCTTCATCGGCGGCGGCGCGATCCTCAAGCGCGCCGGGGGAACCTCCGGCACCGCCACTGCGGCGAGCCTGTGGGCGACGGGTGCGCTCGGGGCAGCCGTCGGCTACGGGCTCTACGACATCGCCGCGATCCTATCGATCGTGACGTTCGCGACCCTACAGCTCAACACAGCGTTCAAGGGATAGGCCGCCGGTGCGGGCCGGCGAGGCGGACCCGCACAGCCCGCCCCGCCCCGCACCCGACCGGCTTGGCCTGCTCAGGATCGGGGAGCTGGCCATCCGGAAGTCGGACGCTGCCCGCCGGCTCCGGCATCTCGGTGGGCACGAGGGTCTTTTTGGGTCAGTCGTCATTTGAGGTCGATGACCTCGCCCGCCGGTCTCCGGCGCGGTTCACGCCGGGCCGTGCATCCCGGGGCGACGCACGGCCCGACGGCCCGCGTCGGCGCCCCCGAGGGGTGACCCCTTCGCCAGCGGCCTTCGCCGCGCGACCACGGCCGAGGATCACCCCGGCCGCATTGACGTCACGGTGCTCGTCCGCCCCGCAAGGGCAGCGGCGCCAGCACAGCCAGGGCGTCTTCTGTGCGACCGCGCCGCACCACGTGCACTCGGCGGGCGTGTTCTACGCGACGACCAAGATCAGCGCGCCACCTGCTGGACGACCACAAAATTGTCGAGCCTGAGCGTGACAAATCAATGCTCTTCCTGGTCCGGAACTCGAAATTGGTCGGATACTGTCGATGGCGCCAATGTATCGGTGGCTAAAATCGGCCGCGGATCCTCGTTCTACGCGCGAACAAGTGGGCCCCGGTGTTTCCGGGGCCTTTTTGTGTCTCGATCGAAAATTGGAAATAAACGTTAGGTTTTGGCAGTCGCCGTACGACTTGTTTGCATCGGAGGCGGCGCGTCTGGTCTCCGGTAGAAAGTCATCTTCGGCGCCGTCGAGGTGATGGCTGGCTGAGCATTCTGGAACTCGGGATAGCTTCGACCTCCCAGGGACCGCACACCGTGGGCTATGCACAGATCCCTCCAATCACGAAAGCGTGCTGGAAGGCATGGATGGATTCCTTCGAGACCATCGCAGTCCGGTTACCGCTCGACCCGACTTCGGCCCTTTCGGATTCGAGGTAGCCAGACCCGACGAGGACCGACAGGGCTGCCGGGCTGACGCGGAGTTGCTCCGCTGCCCCGACCCAGGGCAATCCTGGGTACGCACGCTCTTCGAGGTGCGCGCGGCCCTCCTCCGGTCGGACGAGCAGCGCATGAATGCCGACACGATTCGCGAGCCCGGCGACCCGTTCGAGCACCCCACCCGGAATGAGCTTGATAACCTCGACCTCCGCGACCCCGAGGGTTGCGGCCGCCCACGCGATGTCCGCCTCGCCGCCGTTGACCGTGCCAGCCGGGGTGGCGGTGGCCTTCAGGCGTGCAAATGAGCGGGGCACGGCTCTGATCCAAGCTCGATGGACAGCGGTGTACTTGGCAGCCACCGCATTTTCGGCTTCGTTGCCAGCCGCCCGGGAGGCGCTTATATTCACGCTTTGTTCCATAGTCGCCGAACGGGGTATGGGCACCCCTGCAGGGCGCAAGCGAAGCGTGTGAGATGAGGAACGCCCTCAAGACGCTCATGTTCGTGTCCGCGCTGTCGCCCTCGCTGATCAGCGTGGCGCTCGCGCGACTCTGGGACCGTGGTCCGACGTGGGATGCGCTATGGTATGCGGTAGCGGGCTGCGCCGGCATCCTGCTCATCCGGTACATCATCGACGCGCTCCGATGGAACGGAGAGACCTTTCCTGTCAGCCTCAAGAAGGTTGAGGCTAACGACGCCCTGATGCTCGGCGTCATCGTCACCTACTTCATCCCCTTCATCGGCAAGGCGGCCGACATCACGGTCGGAGCCGTGCTGGCCATCCTGGCCTTGGCTGGCTTCGCCTTGTGGATGTCGAGCTCCATCCTTCCCAACCCAGTCCTGCGCGTGCTCGGGTACCGGTTCTACAAGGCCGAGACCGCCAACGGCGTGGTGTACACACTCATCACGCAGCGGGAACTGCTGGACCCGAGGCAGGTGAAGACCGTCAAGCGAATATCCGGCTCGATGCTCCTGGAGATTGTCTGAGGCAATGAACCTCTTCGCGCTCACCCAGGGGCCAGACCGACGCATCCTGCGTATCCCCCTGTCCCGGCATGTCCAGGCCGAGGTCGAGACCCTCTTCCGGCGACAGGCGGGCGAGTTCGCCACCGCAACGCGGGAGGAGCATCTGTTCGACGGTTCCTACACCCCCGACGAGGGCGAGTGCCTCGTCATCGCCGGCTATGCCGACGTCAACAATCTTCACGATGCCATCGAGCATCCCTTGGGCATTCCGGAGATCCCGCCGGACCCGGCTGCGTTCGACACCGTCAAGGCTCTCTTCGCGGGCTACAGGTCCGAGGACGGGGAGCGGGTCGCGCTGATCCAGAGCTTCAACCGGCGCCGGATCATCTCCCCGACAGGTTTCACCCTCCTGCATGCGGCCGACACCTACCGGAGGGTCGACGGCGTCGGCCTGACCTTGGACGACCGCTTGGCCGGGATGCTCGTCGGCACGCGCCTGAAGTTCCTCAGCTTCCATGCCATGCGACAGGTCTTAGACCTGAGCGCCTACTTCGCGGAGGCGACGGTCCCCGAGCTTCGCGCATTCGCGCGCACCGCCGGCATTCACGTCGCCGACGAGGAAGCGTTCGTCGCGATGGCGGATTCCTGGGTACGGAAGAAGGTGACCCTGATCGGCCGGAACGGGATCCTCGAAGCCGTCAGTTCGGCTGAGATCCGTGGGGCCGCGCTTGAATTCGGGATTGAGGTCCAGACGGTTCAGGCGAACGGCCGAGAAGCGGTCGCGCTGCCCGCCAGCAAGGCCGAGCTTAAGGCGCTCCTCAAGTTCCTCGACGAGGATTACTACCGGTCTCCACTCCAAGGTCGGAACTACGTGACGAACTCCAAGCGCCCGGTCTGAGCCGCCACAGATCCTGTAAGTGCCGCTCCGGGATCGCTGCATAGAAGGGCCAACCGCTATGTAGAGTTGAAGGCCTCGAACAGCTCCGTGAGCGTCATGGGGCCCTTGCGCCTGATCTCGACACACAATTCCCGAACCATCCGGTCCCAGAAGAAGCGTGAGGTGGCCGCGGGGACGCCCCGCTTCCTGCCCCCGTCCTCAGGCCTGGGCGGCCCCGGCACGATGGCTTGGGCGACAAGCGCCGGTGCCGGTCGTAAAGCGACGATCTCATCGCGCAGGGATCGATTCTCTGCGGCGAGCCCCGCCATCCGTTCCTCAAGCCGCCCGACCAGCCGCTCCATCTGGGCCATGACGGCCGGGGCATCCGGGGTCGCCGGTGCCACTTCCTGCCGGGCCGCGGCCAACTTCTCGGCGCCCCTCATCGCGCGGGCGGCGAGGACGGTGAGCGCCCTCCATACTTCTCCGGCATCCTGAGCGCCCCGAGGTGGCCCTCGTATCGTCGCCGGTCGCGCCAGTCGGTGAGCCGCGTCTGCAGGTCCCGGCACGAGGCGCCTTTGCCGTCGTCCTCGCCGCCTTCGTATTGTGCTTCCGGAGAGCCGCCTGGACGGACGAGTAGGAGACCAGCCCGCCCTTCTCGATGAGCTTGTCGGCCAGGGTCTCGATGAGGGCTTGCTGGATCATCGGCGACAGCCCGACGGGTGGCGCTCATCCTGAACCCGATCCGACGAACAAGCTTTCCATCGGGGTGTCACGCTGCCGCACCGAGCGCACCGCCCAGGGTGCGGCTCACGCCTGGGCGGTCACGGCCGCGCCGGCGACCGCCGAGGAACCTACGTCACATGTACGTTCGTTCTCTCGTCAGGCTCGCTCGTCCTACGCCAATTTCACGTTCGCTTTGCGCCACCGGCTCTCGCAACATTGTAGCGGACCATCCCGGTCAACTTCCGCCAACCCGCGTCCTGGATGGACCGGTCATCCACGTCTTCTGCGCCCCGTGCGTGCCTGTCTCAGGCACCGTGCCGGAGGCCGGGCGCACCATGTTCGCGATCGCCAGTTCCGCCACCACGATCCGCCGGATGCCCCAGCCCACGGGCACACAGGAATCCGCCAGCAGTAGCGGCTCGGCGGTTCACTCGCACCTTGGGTGGCAAGGTCGCTGTGAAGGGGGGCACGGGCTGTTTCACGAGGGGGATGATCCTGTCCCCGTCCCTGCTGAGCTCCACCATCGAAGGCCTCATCCGGAGCGACGGTCGTGTCGAGGTCGTCGCCCGAGCGCGCCGTGTGCAGGGGCGCTGTCCCCCCAGCGGCGCAACCAGCTCAGCCCCTCACAACCGCTATGACCGCCGTCCAGCCGATCTGCCGAGCATCGGTCGTCCCAAAGCACTGCACCTGCGCGCCCGACGCTTCAACCGCCATCAAGAAGAGGTTGGCGATGAGCATTGTCAGGGCAGGCCCGGCTGACTACGCCCTTCCCGCGCGCGCAGATCGTTGTGCAGGGTCGTCGCCGCAATCGCGGCGTGGCCCATGGCGACGCTGATCTGATCGAGAGCGTAGACGATGTCGCCCGCGGCATAGATGCCCTCGCGGCTCGTGCGCTGCTTCTGGTCGACCGCGATGCAGCAGCCGTCTCCCATCTCCAGCCCGAGCGCGTGCGCGAGGCCGTCGTTCGAGTCCGATCCCAGCGCGGGGTAGACGGTGTCGAAGCGGCGCTCGCCGCCACCTTCCAAAAGCGCGGTGACGCGGTCGTCGTCGAAGACAAGCCGCGCCAGCGGACGTGCCTCCATCGCGACGCCGGCCCGTTCGAGAAGCGAGCGGTCGCCGGCCGTGATCTCCATCGGGCCGGTCGGGAGAAGCGTGACGTCAGCGGAGTAGGTGCGTAGGAACAAGGCCTCCGCGACGCCGCGCGCGTCAGCGCCGATGACGCCGATCGCCTGGCTCGTTGCTTCGAAGCCGTCGCAGACCGGACAGTACCGGAGCTGGCCGCGATCGAGGGCCCGTCGGTGCGTATCCGGATCGACGTCTGGCCGCCGGTTCACGGTTCCGGTCGCGAGGATGAGGGTGCGTGCCACCAGGGCGATGCCGTCTCCCCGCGCGAGAAAGCGGCCGGGATGCCCCTCGACCGCGTCGATGCGGCCCCTCACGAACCGAGAGCCGTAGCGTCCGGCCTGCGCCGACATGCGCGCCAGGAGTTCTTCCCCGCCGATGCCGTCGGGAAAGCCGGCGTGATTGTGCGAGCGCGGGATCCATTTGGCCCGGCTGTTGCCGTCGTCGACGACCGCAACCGTCCGGTGGTAGCGGGCGAGATAGATCGCTGCCGTCAGCCCGGCAGGGCCACCGCCGATCACGAGCGTGTCTATCGGCCGCTCATCGCTGCCGCTCATTGCCATCGCCTCCTCATGGCTCCGGACGAGTGCCGCCCGCGGATTGCGTGAACCGGCCCAGGTTTCCCGGAGACGTTTTGGTTTGGGTCGGGCGGCCGAGGCTCGCACCTCGGCTGGAGCAAAGTAGCGCGTCTCAGCTTCGGCGGGACATAGCCCAATGCGCAGATCGAGCCCCTGTTTGTCGAACCCATCGAGGCCAGCAGCCCGGAGCGGGCTGCATCGGATAGCCCGACAGGTGCTACGGCCGATCTCTGCGGCAAACGCCGATCGCCTCTTCCGATGCGAGAGCTCCTCACACAAATCGTTCGAGGCAGGCCAGCTGCCGTTCCGGTCCCCGCGAGGACAAGTATCACTCCAGCGTCCCATGTCCTGTCCCTGGCGCGCTCACGGTGCGATGCTGCTTCAGGATCGCCGCGTGCTCCCACTCTGTTCGATCCTGGGGATGCGGAGATCACCTCCCGCGCTGCCCCATTCGTCGCCTCCTCCCCGGCGCGATCCTCCATCGCGCCGCCGGAAGCATGGTCGGTCAAAAGGGCGCGGGCATCATGGGAAACTCCGATGAAGAGACTTCGCATCGTGCGGGCCGGTCCTTGGACGCTCTCCCTGGCGGCCCTGGTCGCGTTTGGCCTCTACGGCAACGGCCTCTTCGAGCCGAAGCCAAGGCGGATGGCGTCGACACCGGACCGAACCCAAATCGGAGGCCCTTTCCGTCTGACAAGCCACAAGGGCGAGGTGCTGACGGATGGTGACTTCGAAGGCAGGCCACTCGCGGTCTTCTTCGGCTTCACCCACTGCCCGGAGGTGTGCCCGACCGCCCTCTTGGAGATGACCGAGCTCTTGGCGGCGCTTGGCCCGGATGCGGACAAGGTCACTGCCTTGTTCGTCACGGTCGATCCCGAACGGGACACAAAGCAGATCCTCGCCGACTACCTCCGGGCCTTCGACCCGCGCATCGTCGGCCTCACCGGGACGATCGCGGAGGTCGAGGCGGCCGCGAGGGCCTACCACGCCTACTTCCGAAAAGTCCCGATCGAGGGCGGCGGTTACACGATGGACCACACGGCTACGACCTACCTGATGCGCCCTGGGGGCGGGATGGCGAACGCGCTCGACCCCCACGAACCGAGAGAAACCCGCCTGCTGAAGCTGAGGCGGCTGATCGCTCGCTGAGGCGGAGGGCCGATGCAGCGCCCTCCGACGCCACGTCCTTCGTCCAAGGCGGAGCGCTACCCGCACGGGGCGGCCGTCAACGGACGCTGACTGCCGGAAGTCAGCGGCGCGGACGGTCCGCTACGTCTCAGGCGCTCCGGATGGGTGCTAGGAGCCGAAGCGCGTTCATGGTGACGAGCACGGTGGCGCCGGTGTCGGCCAGGATCGCCGGCCACAGCCCCGTCGCGCCGATCACGGTCGTCACCAGGAATACCGCCTTCAACCCCAGCGCGACCGCGATGTTCTGACGGATGTTGCCCATGGTCCGCTTCGACAACGCGATCATGGTGGCCACATCCGTGACCCGACCGTGCAGCACCGCCGCGTCCGCGGTCTCAAGCGCCACGTCGGTGCCACCCCCCATCGCGATGCCGATGTCGGCCGCGGCGAGGGCCGGCGCGTCGTTGATGCCGTCCCCGACCTTGGCGACCTTCCGGCCGCCCGCCTGCAACTCGCGGACGATGCGTTGCTTGTCCTGCGGCAACAGCTCGGCCCGCACCGCGAGGCCCAGATCCCGCCCGATCGCCTCGGCGGTCAGCCGGTTGTCGCCGGTCAGCATCACCGGCTCCACGCCCGAGGCCCTGAGCGCCTCGATGCCGGCCCGTGCGTCGGCGCGCGGCTCGTCGCGCATCGCGACGAAGCCGGCGAGCGCGTCGCCGTCGAGCAGCACGGACACGGTCTTTCCCTCGCCGTTGAGCGCCGCGATGCGCGTTCGGTGCTCCTCGGGCACGGTGACGCGTTCCGCCGCCGCGGCCGGCGAGCCGAGGAACACGGCCTTGCCGCCGACCCGGCCGAGGATGCCCTTGCCGCCAAGGGCCGAAGCGTCGCTCACGGGGGGCACCGGCACGCCCGCGGCCTTGGCCCGCCCCAGGATGGCGAGCGCCAGCGGGTGGCTCGATCCGGTCTCCAGCGCTGCGGCGAGGGACAGCACCTGGTCCTCGGACCGCCCGATCGCCACGATGTCCGTCACCTTGGGCCTGCCCTCGGTCAGGGTGCCCGTCTTGTCGAAGGCCACGGCCTTGATGTTGCCGAGCCCCTCCAGCACCGCGCCGCCCTTCATCAGCAAGCCGCGCCGGGCGCCGGCCGAGAGGGCAGCGGCGATGGCCGCCGGCGTCGAGATGACCAGCGCGCAGGGGCAGCCGATCAGCAGGATCGCCAAGCCCTTGTAGATCCATTCGCCCCAGGCCCCGCCGAACACCAGCGGCGGCACGACTGCGACCAGCGCCGCAACCGCGACGACGGCGGGTGTGTAATAGGTGGAGAAGCGGTCGATGAAACGTTCGGTCGGAGCCTTAGCCTCCTGCGCTTCCTCCACCAGCTGCACGATCCGCGCGATGGTGTTGTCGGCCGCCGCCGCCGTCACGCGCACGCGCAGCACCCCATCCGCGTTGACGGTGCCGGCGAAGACGGCATCGCCCACCCCCTTGCGCTTGGGCGTGCTCTCGCCGGTGACCGGCGCCTCGTCGACGGCGCCGGTCCCCTCGGCCACCTCGCCGTCGGCGGCGATGCGGTCACCGGGCCGCACCAGGATGACCGAACCGACGGTCAGCTGCTCGGCGGGCACCTCGGTCGTGGTGCCGTCGCGCTCGACCAGGGCGGTCTTGGGAACCAGCGCCGCGAGGCCCTGGATCGAGGCCCTGGCCCGGCCGGCCGCCACGCCCTCCAGCAGCTCGCCGATCAGGAACAGGAACACCACCGCGGCGGCCTCCTCGGCGGCCCCGATGACGAGGGCGCCCGCGGCCGCAATCGTCATGAGGCTTTCGATGGTGAAGGGCGTGCCGAACCGAGCTGCGGCGAAGGCGCGCCGCGCGATGGGGACGAGCCCGACGAGGACGGCGGCGCCGTAAAACCAGGGCTCGTAGGCCGGGACGACCTTGGCGGCGAGCCAGGCCAGTGCAAAGGCGCCGCCGCTCGCGGCTGCCAAGCGGATCTTGGCACCCTGCCACCACGGTTCCGCCGCTGGCGTCCCATGGTCGTGGCTCTGGGCCTGCCCGTTCGCATTGTCGGGGCCATGGCTATGGGTGCCGGTGCCATCGACGTCGGCCTGGGTCGCCTGGGACAGGGGCGCGGCGCGGTAACCGCCGAGGCCGTTGACCTGGCGGACCACGGCGCTGCCGAGATGCGGGTCATCCTCATGCTCGACGGTCATCGTCCCGGCTGTGACCGACACCGACACGTCGGAGACGCCGGGCACGCGGCGCACGGCGTTCGTGATCTTGGCCGCACAGGCGGCGCAGTCCATGCCGGCGATGCGGTAGCGGGAGGTAGCCAGTGTGGGATTCATGGAACGTGGTCCTTGTCGCCTCGCCAGGGCGTGTACGACCTCTACCGACTAGAGGATCAAGCCCAATGTCCGGGACGAGGTCCATCGGGCCTCTGAACGTCGCACATGGCTCAACATCGTAACGATCGCTGAGGGTGCCGCGCATCCTGATCCTTGTGGGCCACGAGGGGAAACGCGCCCGGTGGTCACCGGACCGCAGGCTGTCACATCAAGGCCGCGGCGTGCCGCCGCGCGACGTCGAGCGGCGTGGCATGCGCCATCGTAGGGTCACGATCTTCGCCCAGGGGATGTGGATCGGCGACGGCCCGTCCGGACTGTCCCGGCGACGAAGCGCGGGTGCGGTCCCTCGGGCGACCCCCGCGCGATGTCCAGAATCCATCGAACCGCGTTCGGAACGCGCCGGGGCCGCGAAGGCGTCCGCGGCGGTCGGCCCCGCCGACGTCTCCGTCCCCGATGGCGTCCGGGCGAGGCAGGTCAGGGGGGACGATGACGACGGCCAAGGAACGGTTCGACATCCTGCTGGTGGTGCCGCTCGAAGAGGAGCTGCTGGAGGTCCAGAAGGTGTTCCCGCCCAAGCGGAACATGTCGACGGACACCGGCTACCGGTTCGAGGTCGAGACCGGGGAGCCGGGTGTGTCCATGCTGGTGGTGCAGCAGGAGGCGATGGGCCGGCAGGCGGCCTACCACGCGGTGGCCGACAACCTCGCCGAGTTCGACGTAGGCCTCGTCGCCTGCCTCGGCATCGCGGGCGCGCTCAGCGGTGACCTGTCCCTGTGCGACGTCTGCTATAGCGAGACGGTCATCGACGTCTACGAGAACAGCAAGGCGTCCGACCGGAAGGACGGCGGGATCGAGCTGGCCCTGTCGCCGACGTTCCAGAACAGCCCGCGCCCGCTCGTCGCGGCGATGAACTTCGTCCGGACCTTCCCCGACCTGCAGCCCGCCTACGCCGCCTGGCAGGCCGAGCGGCAGGCGATCGCCCGCGAGCTGTTCCCGGCCCAGGTGGTCGGGCGCAAGGGCGCCCCGGAGACCATCGGCGCGCCGCGCACCCGGAACGGCAAGATCGCGTGCGCGGCCGTCAGCAAGGGCGAGGACTACAACAACAAGATCCGCTCCATCGACCGCAAGGTGCTCGCCATCGAGACCGAGGCGGGCGGCGTCTTCGACGCGGCCGGCCGCAAGGGGATCGACGCCCTGGCGATCCGGGGCATCTCCGACCACGCCGACGCCGCCAAGGACCAGCTGGAGACCAGCACAGGCGGCCACATCCGCGCATTCGCGGCTGGGAACGCCGCCACGTTCCTGCGGCTGCAGATCGGCAACCCTCACTTCAAGGCCGCCCTGTCCCGAACGCGCCCCGGGCCGGAGCTCGACCTCGGGCTTCCCGGCGCCGCGGCTACGCAGGCGCGTCCCCTCACAACGGTGCTCGCCGATTTCGCAGCGGCGATCGACGAGAAGCTCCGCGAGTTCAGCCCCGAGTACAAGCTGCTGGAGAAGGGGTACCGCCTGCCGGTGCCCCGCATGCGCAACGTCCAGATCGCGGGCGGCGTCGCCACGCGGTTCTCGTCGGACCCGGAGGAGATCCGCGAGGCGCTGGAGCGGCACGAGGCCGTCCTGCTTGGCCTGTCGAAGAACTACCCCGACTACAGCCTCCCCTGGGTCATCGCCAACGACCTGCTCACGGCCGTGATCGGCGGCAAGCCCACGATCCCGATCGTCGTCGACGGCGACGCGGTCCGGCCGCCGCGGGTCGGCCTTGCCGAGGCCGCGTACTACGACTTCGCCGACGTGCGGGACTGCCCCGGCGCGCAGCTGGTGTTCATCATTGACGGGGTCCCGCTGTCGTCGAAGTCCCGCATCGAACATCTGACGCGGCAGATCAAGGAGCGGAACGGCGCCCGGTTCATCATCCTGACCCGGGACGAGACGCACATCATTGCCGAGAGCGAGTTCGCGGCCGCGGTGAAGGCGGACTATTTCCAGCTTGGGAGCGTGTCGTTCCTGGAGATCGCGCACTTCGTCGAGAAGAACTTCGGCATGACCGCCCTGCAGGCGGAGACCGTGGCCTATCGGCTCGACAACACCTTCCGGACCTTCGACCTTTCGGCCCATCCGACCTACTTCGCCGGGATCTCGAAGGAGGTCCTCTTCGCCCTGCTGGAGGCGAACCGGCGGGCCGAGCTGATACAGCTCGCCGTCGACGGCTTCCTCAGCCTCGTCGTCGCCGGCGACAAGGCCAACGTCACCCTCAGCCGGACGACCCGGGCGCGGTTCCTGCGGATGCTCGCGGTCGAGATCCGGGTCGAGAAGCGACCGGTCACCCGCGAGGGCGTCGTGGCCATCGCCCGGGACTATGCGCGGGAGTTCGACTTCGAGGTCGACCCCGCGGCCTTCGTTGCCTCGTTCGTCGACAGCGGCATCCTGCACTTCCACGAGGACCGCGTCCTCTTCTCTCTGCCCTTCGTCGAATCCTACCTGCTCGCCGCCGACCTCGCCGAGGAGCCGTCCAAGGCCCAGCGGTACTTCGACGTCGACAAAGATGACTTCGACGTCGGCACCTTCGACCTGTACTGCGAGATCAAGCCGGCCCCCGCGGTGGTCGAGCGGGTCATCGCCGCCATCGGCAGGGGGCGCCGCGACAACGCGATCGCGGACGGCGGGCGCCACATTCTCCTGACCGACGCCGTGCGGCCGGCGATGCTGGCGCGTCAAGACCGCCTTGACGCGATCCAGAAGCGCTTCAACAAGCTGACCGACGACGTGAAGAGCGGGCGCGGGGACGTGAAGCGCAAGCAGCGCATGCTCGACGTCGCCGACCGCGTCCGCGAGACGGCGTCGGGCAAGTCCGGCCTGCGGGACGAGGTCGCGCCACGGGAGGGCAAGGAGGGCATAGAGGCCTTCGACGCCGCCGTCCGCCACTGGATCGTGGCCACGACCATGCTGGGCGCCGGCGCGGAGCACCTAAGGGCCGAGACGAAGCAGGAACTTGCCGCCGCCCTGATCGACATGGCGGCGTCGCTCTCGCACGTCTGGACCGAGGCCTACACGCGGGTCGACTTCGAGGAGATCCGCAAGGAGTTTACCTCGGACGAGGTCGTCACGTCCATCCAGAATGGCACGGCGGACCCTGGCGACGCCGACGAGACCCGGAGGCAGCTCGGCAGCATGGTCGACCTGCTCGAATTCAGCCTGTTCGCGACGCCTCTGCGGCGCCTGCTCAACCATCTGTGCGAGACGGCCCGCTTGCGGGTCCTGGCCGTGAGCGTCGAGCGCGCCGAGGTGTCGGGCGAAGTGCAGGCGGTCCTGCACGCCGCGTGGCTGGCCGACATCGAGGGCCGCCGCGGGCACAAGGCATTGCTGGCCGCGATCAAGGACCTGCCCCCCTCGCCGTTCCTGCGGATCGTCATCGCCACGCACCTGATGACACGGGTCTACTGGAACCACTGGGACAAGGAGGACCGCCTGCGCCTGCTTGACGCCGCCGAGCTGGCGCTCAAGCCGTTCATGACACTGAAGAAGGGCGAGATCATCCGGTACATCGAGGCGAACGCTCCAAAGCCGGGGGCGGCCCAAGCCACCGGCGCCTGAGCCACCGGCTAAAGTGCTTCCCGAGGCGAAGCGATCGCATTGGTCCGCCGCGGGGGGGGGCGGTGCATGCGCCGTTCCGGCCCATTCTCGCGACGTGAACCCTGGACCGCCCGAAGCCCACGATCGGCTGCCGACCTGACTCCAGGCGGATGGATGCATGTTCCCGTCCCCGCCGGAGGGGGACGAAGCTCGAAATCGACGGTTGCTCCCGCTCCCGCGCACCCCCCGGGTACGGGGGCCTCGAAGCCCAGCCCCGACGTTCCGTCAGGGCGCTCGGGGCTGGGGTGCGTCGCGCACGCGAACGGTCGGCTTCCGGCCCGATCCGCCCGCGCGCGGCCTGGGCAACGACTTGGTCCGTGGGTCCCCCCGGTGCACCAGCCGGCCGCGCCCCGGCCGGAACGGCGATGCCGGTTGCGTTTCGGATCGCCTGGAAGAAGTATCCGGGTCGTTGGGTCCCCGGGACGGTCGGCGCATGACGGACGAGAAGGATACGGATCCGGCCTGGTGGCGCAGGATCAGGTCCGCCCCGACCGTCGCCTCGGCTCTCTTCGTCGCCACGGGGATCGTCGCCGCGGGGACGTGGCTGCAAGGCGCCCAGGCCACCTACGACGCCGTCGTGTCGATCATGCGGAAGTTGAGACCCGAGGCCTTCCCGGCCAAGTACAAATACGCGTATTTCCTCGGACGGTCGGTCGGTGGGCTTCAATTCGAGGCGCACGTCGGCGATCCCGACCCGACATACGTCAAGTTCGAGAAGGCCCAGGTCGCCCGCTACCTCGACAAGATGGGGGTCGGGCTGGACGCCGGGCTGCTTCCCGTCGAGGGCGGATTTCTTTGGTCCGATGGGCCGCCGACCGGTTACGTGCAACTCTTGCGGCAGGAGGCCGGGGAAGGCGGCGAAAGGCTCTTCCTGGTCGGCTATGCCGTGGGCCATGCGGCGCGCCGGGCGCGCGGCTTCCTCGCCAGCGAGGGCGAAAGCGAGAAAGCCGGCCGACGTTGGGATGCGGGCAGCTACAGCAACGCCGCCCATTCGCTCTTGGACGACGTCGGGGATTATCTCAAATATGCATCGGATCTGGACCTTCCCGCCTTCAGCGCCCCCCAGCTGAAGACCGTCGACGACGACAAGCTGTCCGACCGGGACTTGAAGGACGCCAGGGACGACCTGCGACATGTCTTGGAGGCCATATCCGGATTCGACGATCGGACCGAGGCCTCCCTGAACAGGCGCTAGGCCGTCGGTCGGCCCACGGCCTAGCGTGCCCGCGCCAAGGGGCGCGGGACGGAACCCGCAGCAATGTCTCCGGCCGCGTCCAGATCCGGGGACCGGCCCGCGCCCCCACGAGCGGTCCCTGACAGGCGCTCGACCCGCACGTCCGCGGTGCGGCCGCCTCGGTCGGCTCGACCCCCCACCACGACCTGCGCCCGTCGCGCCGCGCCGGAGGTCCCTGGGCGCGCAGGCGTTATGGCCACCCCGGGATCTCGACGGCCTGGGGGCACGCCGAACGACCCGGGTCCGACTATCCCTAGATTGGTTCGGCGCCCATTCGCCGGTTTCGCCCAGCGGCAGCCAGGGACAACGCCGCCGCACGCCGTCCGATCGATCGCCGTGCGGGGCGTTGGTCGTTCCTCTCCCCGTTGGCCTATGATAGCTGCCGCTCGCGGGGGAGACGGCGATGATTGATAGGAAGCGCATGCCGGCCACGGGAGCGGCGTTCGTCGTCGCGCTGCACGGCCGCCTGTTCGTCCCCCTGTCCGGGGCCCGGGCGACGGGAGAAGGCTTCCCGAAGCTGCTCCTGGACCAGTTCTCCGCCGTGGCCGGGATCTCGCCGCACCTGCTGAACCTCTGGGCGTTCGACGATCGGGTCGCGCGGCCGCGCCTCGTCGCGGGCATCGCGGGCCCGTCGGACCGTCCCGACCGGGATTGGCGTCTGTTTCGGGCGGCCATTGAGGAGTTCAGGGCGTTGGACGCCCGGGGATATGCATGCCTCCTCGACGACGTGGACCGCACGGTGCGGGGCTATGTCCTGTCGCGGCCGGACCAGTTCCGCGTCACGACCTGAGGGAGTTCGTCGGGCGCCCAGGGTGCGGCTGATGCTCCGACGATACCGGTTCGGGCCCGCGACCTCGCCTGCCGAAGCCGTCCCAGCCGAAATCGCCGCTTCGCCGTGACATGCCCGAGGTCACCGCCTCACGCGGAAGCCGTCGTAGGAGCGTTCGGCTGCGACGCCATGCTCCCGGAACCGTGCCTTCAGATCCGTCGAAAGGAATAGCGCGAGGAAACGGATCTCGCTCCAGCCGGGATGATGCATGTCGACGTCCGCGAAGCGCTCCAGCACGTTGGCCTCCTCGACGACGTCGGCATCCCAATCGAGGATCGCGCTGTTCGGATCCGTGTTCCCGCTCGCCCACGCTTCCTCGGCCAGGGCACGGTTGGCCGGGGTGTCCGCCAACCAGAAGGCATCGCCGGGTATCGGGCGCGCGGCCGCCGGGAGGTCGTGGAACGCGACGACGATGCGCATGCCGGTCACAACGTCCGTGATCGTTCACCCTTCCCGGCCCGAACCCTGGCATCGGTCGACCATGGCCGGCAAGGTGCGTCGACCGATGGCGATAGCGGAAGAACGCATGGGAACCGTACCGTCGACGCCCTTCTTCGAGGCCGTCCTCACGCGCCATCCGACTTGGCGACGCATACCGTTGCTTCCCGGGTAAGCCGATCCCGGTCGGGGATCGCGCCGATGGTCCCGGCGCCGCCGGGATCCGACCTCAGCCGCGGCCTCCTCATCGAGGAGGACATGGGCAAGGTCACCATCGGCTTCGACCATGGCCATCCGCGCCTCGACTGGCCCCCGCATCCGGAGGGCGTGCGCACCCCGGAATTGGTCGATCCGCTCGCCTTCCTCGACGCGGTGCTGTCCGAGGAGATCGCGGCGTCGTCGCGCTGGGCCAACGGTCGCTTACGCGTCGCGTCGCTGCACGGCGTGCGCACCATCCCCGACCTGGTCGGGCGTGGCCCCGGACATCTCCGCGCGAGGTCCTGGCTCGGGGCGCACGACCGGGACCGGACGCTGCCGGACGCTGTCGCCTCCGATCTCGCGTAGGGAGCGACCGCCGAATCGACCGGGCGTCGGGGCGGGGCTTGCCCGGCCGCCGGGAATCCCTCCTATGGCGGGCGAGCCCACGAGCGCTTCCGGCGATGATCAACTACGCGATCAAGATCCACGAGAAGAAGGCCGACGAGCTGGAGCGGCTGGTCGCGGATTGGCTGAACGTGCGACGCAAGGCGTACCACGATTGGGATGCCGATCCCGGCGCGGGCGACGGCGGCCGGGACGTCGTCGGCTTCCTCACGCCCCAGGGTTACGAGGGGCCCTGGCACAACTACCAGTGCAAGCAGTTGTTAACCCGCCTGACGCTTCCTGCCGCGATCCTGGAGATCGCGAAGATCGTCATGCACGCCGCCGACGGCGACTTCCCCCTCCCGGCACGATACGTCTTCGTCGCCCCGAGGGGGGTGACCCGCGACGCCGGCGACATGATCCGGCAGCCGGAGCGCTTCCGCCGGACCGTCGCGGAGACGTGGGACGTCCACTGCCGCGACAAGCTCGTCCGTCGCAAGGCGATACCCCTGTCCGACGGGATCCGTGCCGAACTCGACCGCTTCGACTTCACCGGGGTCCAGGCGCTCAACGCCCAGAAGCTCGTCGCCCAGCCCGACATCCTGCCGGTCCTGGTCCGGCACTTCGGCGAGGACCCCGGGCCCGCGCCGGACCCCGGGCCGTGCCCGCCCGAGGCGGGGGAGGAGGAGGCGCCCTACCTCGGGCAGCTCGCCGCCGCCTACGGCGCCCGCGCGGGGCTGGCCGCCGCCACCGTCGCGGAGATACAGGGGCATCCGACCTGGGGGCGCCGGCTGCGTGACCAGCGCATCCGCTACTTCCACGCGGCCAGCTTCGCCCGGCACTACCGCGACCGCGTGTTCCAGGACGTGCTGGTGGCATTCGACGAGGAGATCTACCATGCCGTCGTCGATACCCACGGCAGCGATCGCCACAGGGACGCGCTGGACCAGGTCGATGCCGTGATGGCCGTGGCCGGCGGCGTGCAGGTGACCGGCGTCCTAAGAAACCACGCGGCCCCCCAGGTGAAGCAGGGGACCTGCCATCGATTCGCGAACGAGGACCGTCTCCCGTGGGGGATCTGAGGGCGGAACAGGCACCCTTCAACAGTCCGCTCGAAACTGGGCTGCGGGCCCTCGCCGTGCTTGAGGCGATGTATCCGCGCGCCTGCGACCTGCGCGAGCTGACATGGTACGACTATCTCGTCGTGTTCACGGCCGACATCGACGGCCGCGACGGCCAGCCCGCGCCGGGAAGCCTCCATCCGTCCTTGCCCGGCCGGGAGGATGGCATCGACGTGCGTCGGAGCGTCGTCGAGCGGAGCCTGCGCCTGCTCCAGCGCGTCCACCTCGTCGAGGAGCGCCACGGTCCCGACGGCATCCGTTTCCTGGCGGGCGACGGCGCGCCCGAATTCCTGGAGACGCTCCAGGCCCCCTACACCCAGCGATTGAAGGTCCGGGCGCGATGGCTCGCGGAGCGCCTCGACGGGCTGAGCCCCGAGGAGGTGGCGGCCGTGGTCGATCGCAGCGTGGGACTGCTCCGGGTCCAGTTCTCCGCGCCCGAGGGCGAACGGGGGTGACCGGCTCGATCGCGCTGCGGCATCTGACCTTCACCGGCGACAACGTCCCCGATGCTGGGCTGGGCTTCGACGACGGGCTGAACGTCCTCTACGGCTCCTCCAACACTGGCAAGTCCTTCGTCTGGAAGGCGATGGACTTCATGCTCGGCGGTTCGCGGCCGCTCCCCGGCCTCGACGAGGCCGCCCCCTACGAGGCCGTCTGGCTGGGGCTGCGCCTGCAGGGTGATCGGACGGTCACGCTATCGCGTTCCACCAAGGGCATGGGGTTCACCCTCTACCCGGGCCTCGTGACATGCCCGGTGGCGGGCGGCGTGGACCTGGCGCCGACCCACGATCCGAAGACCGCCTCCAACTTATCGATGTACCTCCTCGGCCTGCTCGGGCTGGACGGCAAGCTCCTGGTGAAGAACGCCAGCGGCGAGAAGGACAGCCTGAGCTTCCGGCACGTCGCACCCTACCTGTTCACCTCCGAGGAAACGATCATCTCGGAGAACAGCCCGGTGCTCGCGTCCGGCCAGCACCATGCGGCCACCGTGGAGAAGAACGTCTTCCGGCTGCTCCTCACCGGGATCGACGACAGGCACGTGGTCGCGACCATCCCGCGCAAGACGCAGGCGGCGATGAGGACGGGCAAGCTCGAACTGCTGGACGACTGGATCGCGCGCCTCGACCGCGAGCTCGGCGATCCGGCCCCGGACAGGGGCGAGTTGCGCGACCGATCGGATCGGCTCGCCGCCTCGGCGGCGGCCTTGCGGCAAGACCTGAGGGACGCGCAGGACCGCATCGACGTGCTGTTCCGCGAGCGGCGACGGGTCAAGGACGCGCTGGCCGAGACCACCGCGAGGGTCGCGGACCTCGACTTGACGCTCGACAGGTTCGGGCGTCTCGACGAGGTTTACGGGTCGGACCTGGAGCGGCTCGCGGCGATCGAGGAGGGCGGGGCGCTGCTGCTGGCCTTCGGCCTGCACGAATGCCCGGTGTGCGGCGCGCCGCCCGAGGCCCATACCAAGTCGCACGGCTCGGACGAGATCGCCGTTGCCGGGGCGGCCGCGTCCGCGGAGATCCGCAAGATCCAGCGCGACAAGGCGGAGCTCGCACGCGTCGTCGCTTCCCTGTCGTCGGAGGCCCGCGCGTTGCGGTTGGGCATGGAGGCCTCGCGCGAGGAGCTTCGCGGTCTCGAAGCGGATCTGGACGCCGCACGGCCGGCGGAACGTGACTTCCGCCTGCGCTACGAGGAATCGGAGGGGGAAAGGCGCAGGATCGGCAGGCTCGCCGACCTGTTCGACCGCCGCGATCGCTTCGCGGTGGAGCGCTCGCAGCTGGACGTCCCGGTCAAGACGCGCCGCGGCGCGGACGTCGCCATCGTCGGCGTGGACGGCTTGACGGCCCATGCCTACGCCGAGACCGTCCAGAACATCCTCGAAGCCTGGCGTTTCCCAGGCAGGCCCAAGGTCAACTTCGACCTGGAGACGCAGGACATCCGTCTGAACGGCAAGAAGCGGTCCGACAACGGCAAGGGCGTCCGCGCCCTGCTCCATGCGGCGATGAAGGTCGCAGTCCTCCTGTACTGCCACGAGCACGGGCGGCCCCATCCGGGTTTCGTCGTGCTCGATACCCCGCTCCTGACCTATCGGGAGCCGGCGACCTCCCGGCACGGGGAGCTGGCGCCGGACGAGGCGGCGCTGGCCGGCAGCGGTATTGCGTCGCGATTCTACGCCTACGTTGCATCGCTCTCGGAGATCGGCCAGTTCCTCGTCATCGAAAACCCGGATCCGCCGACCGAGGTGCGCGCGTTGGGGCGCATGCAGGAATTCACGGGCCAGGATGGTTCGGGGCGATACGGATTCTTTCCCAGGCGGTGAGCGGGGCGGTCGCGGTTCCCCGCGATCGCCATCGGGACCTGCTTCCGCAAGGGCGCCGGACGAGGTGGGCCGATCCCTCCGTCCGGCTCCCTCGTAGAGTCGGGGCTCAAGCGACCGGGGCGGCCTTCCGGCCGGCCTCGCCCCGAACCCGCTTGCGGACGTCTCGACCCTCGGCCCGGACGTGATCGCGCCGCCGCCGTTCCGTCTGGCCGGGGGCACGCGCGGTGGCAGGCCCCGCGGGGCAACGGTCAGGGAGGCCGGCGGCCACCGGGCGGTGGTACGCCGCACAGGTTCGTAGATCCGGACCTTGCTAAATCGAGATGTCTGGGTGAGATCCCGACCCTGACCGGAGGTTGGCATGCCGATTCCGCCCGACGACATCGCGGCACGCTTCCGCCTCCCGGACAAGGACGGTTTCGGGCTGGAACTGTCCATCGGCCTCGGTGGCAAGGCCCCGACCGTCGGGGAGCTCACGAGGGGGCTCGCCCGGGTCAGCGACTGCCAAGTCTACGTCACGGTGGTCGCCAGGATCATCGAATGGATGGAAGACGACGGATCCGTCCCAGAGGCCATGCGATGGTCGTTCGACACGATGGTCGAGGCCGTGCGCACGGGAGACCGCCGATCCGTACGGCGCGCGATGCAACGCTTGATCGTGGAGTTGGGGCTGACCCTTCCGATCGCCGCCGAGGACCGGCTCGAACCCCGGTTCGAGTTCGTCGGGGCCTATCGGGTGAACCCGGTCGTCCTGCGCCTCGACGTGAAGGGGGGATCGCGAGCGTTGCTCGCGGCCGTGCTGGTCTTCGGGGCCGTGCAGTTGACGAAGGAGTACGGGGCCGAGGCCTGTCGCGAGCAATACGCCGACATCGCAGACCACCAGACCGACATGCTCACGAAGATCGCCCGCCTGCAGGGACGCTGGACCCCGGAACTGAAGGACAGCCACCGGGTCGTCGTCGAGGCCGCACGCGTCGGTGCCGCCGGTTGCGGCTCGCTACTCTCCGGGCTCGGGTTCCGGATACGCATCCCCCGGGGCCCTGAATTCGACGTGCGGCTCGACGGGCCCGGGATGGTCGGGCCCGTCCCGCATCGATGACGGACTGGGGGCGCCGATCCCGGGCCGGTGAGGCGGGGTCCGGTCGGACAGGTCCCGGATGGCGGCGGTCCGCCGCAGCCATCCGATCATGTCGATGTTGGGTATGGACGGTTCTCCGTGCCCATCGAGGTCGGTGACGGGAAGGTCGCGCTCCATGCACCGTGCGAGGTCGTCGCGATCGATGAGGCCGCGCGATGCGAGGTAGTCGACGACCGAGCCGATCGAACGGATGCAACAGGCGGCCCGCCGATCGATCGTCTCGTTCCCCAGTTCGACCAGTACGTCGATCCGCCTTTCCAGCAGCGCCAGGCGTTCCGTGACGTTGCCGGCTTGCGCCGCGACCGGCGATCCGGGGCGGCTGGGCGTCGTCGTGTCGACCATGGTCATCACCGGCATCCGGATCCGTTCTGCAATACCCAATTCTGGCCGATTCGCGTTCCTGGTCCAAAGGGCTCAACCAAGTTTACCGGCATCATCCTACCGCCGTGATCCCCGGCCACGACCCCGAGACGCATCACGTCGTGTGGGTGCCGAGAGGCCCGAGCCGGACCACGCGGCGGTGCCGATCGGCACCCGGCTGGACGGACTGGCCCGTCGAGGTCGAGGAAGGGTTGGACAACGCCACGCGGGAGCCGACCCGGGCATTGCGGGACCGAACGTGGACCATGCGTTCCATGACGGAGGCGACGGGGCCGGTCCATCGGTGGTGGGCGCTTGCCCCGCTCCCGCTCGCGTGGACGGCGTTTGGCGGCGGCAGGGGTCAAGGATGAAAACCATTCCATCGGAGCTGAACCACCGCTCGGCGGCACGAGCCCGGATAAGCTTTGCGGAGGGGTTGGATTTCTCCCGAGGGCTTCCCGAAAGTGGCGCCCAATCTGCCAGGACGAGACCGCATCGGAACCTATCGGACCGGACCGGAAGGGTTCGTGTCCCTCGGTGGTTCACCAGCTAGATTCCAGGCGATCCCCTGACCGAGGTGCTGCTCTTCGGCGCCCGCCGCAGGCGTCGCGGAGAAGCGGCCCGCCTCCGATGGGTCGCCCGGGATGGGTCGGCGAAAGCTTCCCCAGACCCGTCCGGAACCACGATGAGAACGGTGCTCATTGCAGGCGAGCGGCCTTGACACGGTTCGACGCGAACGAGACAGGTCGCGACCGGCCGGCTTGGGGGCGACCTCGCGGCCCACGGCGGGACGGGACGACACCGGCGAGGGCGGGGAAGAACCCCTGTTCACGGGCCATCCTCGGCCGACATGGTGGAGGGTTCATGTCCAGGGCGCCACGCGCTGACGAGGCCGAGGCTCGGGCCGTCGAGGCCGGCCGACCTTGCGGCTCCCCTGCCGCACCCCTTCGGACAGCCCCCTGGCGGCCGGCCGCCTGGCCATTCATTGCCGCGGCCCCGACGGGCAGTCCCTCGCCGGCCGCCGGGACAGGCGCCTGATGGAGCAGGGCGGTGAACGGGGCGGCGCTTCCCCGACGGAGCACATCCTCCTCGTCGAGGATGACGACGGCATGCGCGTGCTCGTCGCGCGCATCCTTCGGGAGAGCGGCTACCGCGTGACGGGCTGCCGGAGCGGCGCCGAGATGTGGACGCTCCTGCCTGAGGTGCCCGTCGACCTCGTCCTGCTCGATGTCATGCTGCCGGGCGCCTCCGGATTCGACCTGCTCAAGGCCCTCAGGGTGAAGGGCACCGTACCCGTCATCATGCTGAGCGCCCGCAACGAGGAGGCCGACCGGGTCCTCGGCTTGGAGCTCGGCGCCGACGATTACATCGCCAAGCCGTTCGGACGGCCGGAGCTGCTGGCCCGCATCCGCGCGGTGCTGCGCCGCGCGACCATCGCGCCGGCTCCCAACGCCGCGGCGCGGCCGGAGACGCTGTCCTTCGCCGGCTGGCGCCTCGACCTGCGCAGCCGGGCCCTGACCGATCCCGAGGGAGCCGCCGTGGACCTGTCGGGGGCGGAGCACGACCTGCTCCTGGTCTTCCTGGAGCATCCCGGGCGGGTGCTCGGCCGCGAGCAGATCCTTGAGATGGGCCGCGGGCGCCTCGCCGCGCCATCCGACCGCAGCGTCGACACCCTGGTCAGCCGCCTCCGGCGCAAGCTCGAACCGCCCGAGGGCGCGGCCCCGGTGATCAAGACGGTGCGCGGCTCCGGCTACATGCTGGCCGCGAAGGTCGGGCGCACTTGAGGGGGCTGGCCGGCCTCGCCCGCAGCCTGGAAGGGCGCACGGTCGCCGTCCTGCTGCTGGCGGTCCTGGCCGTGCACGGCGGCGCGCTCGCGCTCTACCGCCGGTCGGCGTCGGCCGCCGCCGATGACGCGTTCGCGACCGAGATCGCCCACCAACTTGTCCTGGCGCGCGAGGCGGTGCTGCGCCGGCCTCCGGAGGATCGCGGGACCGAGGCGCAGGCGCTCTCTTCGGCGCATTTCGAGATCGGCTGGGAACGTGGGCCGCCAGCCGGGGCCGTCGGGACCGACCCGGCGCTGCTGGACCTCCGAGACCGTGTCCTGGAGGTCGAGCCGGTGCTCGGCCCGAAGCTTGCGTTGACCCTGGCCGCGCCGGACGAGCCGCTGCGCCAGCGGGACCTGCGCGGCGCCTTCCCGCTGCCTGACGGCGGCTACCTGACCTTCCGCTCGGCCCACGCGCCGGGCCTCGCCCGCCTGGGGGCCTGGGCCTACCTGGCGACGGCGATGGCCATCCTGGTCGGTGTCGCCGCCGTGGTCGTGGTTCACCGCATCGCCGGCCCCCTGCGCGAGTTGACCCGCGCCACCGGGCGGATCGGCCGCGGGGCGGTCGTACCGGTGCCGGAGGTGGGGCCGGACGAGACGCGCGGGATCGGGCGCGCGCTGAACGCCATGCAGGACCGCATCCACGGTCTCGTCGCCGAGCGGACCCAGGCGCTGGCGGCGGTCTCGCACGACCTGCGCACGCCCATCGCCCGGCTCCGCCTGCGCCTCGACCGGGTCGAGGACGCCGACGAGCGTCGCGCGATGGCGGCGGACCTGGACGAGATGCAGGCCATGGTCGAGGCGACCCTGGCGTACGTGCGCGGCGGCGACGACCCGGAAGCGCGGCAGGCCGTCAACGTCGCGAGCCTCCTGATGGGGGTGGCGGACGCCTCGGCGGACGCCGGCCGGGATGTCGCGTATGCCGGCCCCGGACGGGCGCTGGCGGAAGTGAGGCCGGTCGCGCTTCGGCGGGCACTGGAAAACCTCGTCGACAACGGCGTCCGCTACGGCGACCGGGTGCGCATCGCCCTGGGCTTCGAAGACGGTGACCTCGTGGTGCACGTCGACGACGACGGGCCCGGTATCCCGTCGGAGGACGTGGCCCGGGCCTTCGAGCCGTTCGTGCGGTTGGAGGCGTCGCGAAACCGGAACACGGGCGGGACCGGCCTGGGACTGACCATCGCGCGACGGGCGGTCGAGGCCGAGGGTGGCAGCCTCCGCCTGGCGAACCGGCCCGGGGGAGGCCTACGGGCCGAGATCCGCCTGCCCCGGCCGGGCGGGCGCGGTCAGGGCGGCGTCCCCCCGGCCGGCCCTCAGCGCGCGGTCGCCGGCGCGTCGGGGTGCGCGTCCGGCTGCGCCGACCGCGCGTTGGACACGTAGGCGCTGCCCGGCAGCGCCAGCGTCAGGAGCAGCGTGGCTGCCGCCAGCGCCGCTGAGAGCGCGGCGGGCACGAGGAAGGCGTCGGGCCCGAGCAGCCTCTGCAGGAAGCCGCCCGCGACCGCCCCCGCGGTCAGGCCCCCCCAGAGCGGGGCCTGGAGCCAGAAGGAGGGCGCGGGTTCGTGCAGGACCATGTTCGCGAGCCCGGTCCCGAAGCGCACGACCGTTCCCGTGACGTAGGTCAGCGCAAGGCTTCGGCCGCCCTCGTCCTGCAGCGTCGCGTTGAGGATCCCCAACGCCAGCACGACCGGGTACGCGTGAAGCGGGAACGCCTCCGGTCCCTCCGGCAGGAGGTTGCCGATGGACAGCAGCACGGCCTGGACGCCGAGCAGGACCGAGAGGCGCCACCGGCCGGCCCAAGCCGCCAGAAGCGTCCCGACGAAGGCGCCGAAGCAGAACAGAGAGATGGTGCTGCCGAAGCGCATGGCTCCCGGCCAGTCGAAACCGCTGGCCGCGACCCCGAAGCGGGTCGTGTTCCCGCTCATGAACGACATGAACAGCTGCGAGTGTTCGAGGAATCCGATCGAGTCCGCGGAGCCCGCCAGCGCGGCCAGCGCGATGGCGAGCGGCACGCGCGTCGCTGGGCTCGACGGGAAGGATTTGTCCATTCGTCACCTATGATCTTCGGGTGGGTGTTCCGGCCTCGCTCGGTCGCGCCGGGCCGCCGCCAGGGTTAAGGCCGCCCCGTGGTCGCGGCTTTTCCGGACGGTGACGAAGTGTGTCGACGCGATCGTCCGGGCTGCGACCGGCCCGGGTGCCCGTGTGCGGAGCGGACACACTTCGTCACCGACGCGGCGACCGGCAGACATACGGGTCGTCTATCTCGGGTCTCGAAGCGGTCGGCCCGACCGCAGACCGGACAGGAGATGGACCCATGAAGAGGACGCTCACCGCCGCCCTCGCCGTCGCGACGCTCGCCGCGGCCGCGCTGCCCGCGCTCGCGATCGACGGGCACGGAAACGCGGCGAACCCCGAGCGCGCGGTCCCGAACACCGGCGGCGTCTCCGGCGGACCCGCCCACCGCGACGATCCGCGGGTCCGTGAGTCGCAGGAGCGGCGGTCCGACGGCACGCCGGCGCACGGCGCCAACGACGGCCACGCCCACGGGCACAGCCAGGACGCCAGCGGCAAGAGGTGACAGCCGCGCGGGCGGTGGAGGCGAAGGGTGGAGATGCCGTCATGCGACTGCTGCCCCTCCTCGTCGTCTTCGCGGTTCTCGCCGCGAGCATCGGCTACGCGCTCGCTTGAGCCGGCCCGCGCGACAAAGGGTTCACGGTGCGTAGTCTGCCCCTCAAGCGTGCCGTGGAACGCCCGCCCCGACGCCAGTCGGGGCGGGTACGTGGGGGCGCCCGGACAACCTTCGCTCCGGCCGGCGGCCTGGATGGCGACGGCTTGCGGTCGAATCATCTAATCGGTCATAAGGGCGGTGATGCCAGCGGCGCGGAGCCATAGGTCCTTCGGGGCGGTCATGGGGTGGTGGTCGACCGCCGCGCGCGCGCTCGCCCTGGTCCTGGCGCTCGCCATGGCGGCGCCGAGCGCCGGAATGGCCTCTGACCTAGCGTACCACCAGGGGCATCACGGGCACGGCCGCACGGAACTCGCCGTAGCGTCCGACGAGGGGGTGGCTGCGGATAGGGCTGCCGACCCGGGTGTGCACAGCCATCTCCATTGCGGCTGTCACCTCGCCGTCAGTCCGCATGGCACGACTGCGGCCACGCCTGTCATGGCCTCGCGCCTGAGTTACGCGCGGGTCGCCGCGTCCGTCCGCTCGGTCTTCCCGGACCGCCTGCCGAGGCCCCCGCGCGCCTGAGGCGACGCTGCCACGGGCGCGTCCGCGCGGAGCTGATTGCTTCCGGGGCGTCGCCGCACGTCACCCAGCATCAACGACGGCGCCGTCCCTGACGGCGCACGGTCTCGGCCGAGCGAACATCATGCGCATCTTTCTGACCGCGGTCCTCGTGGCCGCCGGCGTCCTTGCGGGCGCCGCCCTTCCCGCCGTCTCCGGCTTCGTCCGCGGCCTCCTGACCGCGGTCGGCGTGCCGCCGTCGATGGTCACGTACGCCGCAGGGCCGGCTACAAGTGCCCCCGCCAAGGAGCCAGCCAAGGAGCCAGCCAAGGGACCCGCCGAGACCGCGGACGACGGCCACGACCACGGCAAGCCCTCGGCCGGCAAGGCCGACGGCCAGGCGCGTGGCGAGCACGAGCACTCCGAGTCGGAGGGCGAGGAAGGCCACATCAAGATGAGCGCCGAGCAGGTGGAGAACCAGGACATCAAGGTCGCCAGGGCGGAGGGCGGGACGATCTCCCGGCACATCCTCGCGCCGGGCACCATCACGCCGGACACCGACCGGATCGCCCGGGTCCCGGTCCGGGTCGTCGGCACGGTGTCCGAGATGCGCAAACGCCTGGGTGACGACGTGAGGAAGGGCGACGTCGTCGCCGTGCTCGACAGCCGCGAGGTCGCCGACGCCAAGAGCGAGTACCTCACCGCCATGGTGCAGTCGGACCTGCAGAAGATCAACTTCGAGCGCCAGCAGAAGCTGCTGGCGTCCGCGGCGGCGTCTCAGGCCGCGTACGACAACGCCAAGGCCGTGTTCCAGGAGAACCAATTGCGCGTCGACCTCGCCCGGCAGAAGCTCTCTGCGCTCGGCCTGAACGCCGCGGAGGTCGCCGCCGCCCAGAAGCGCGACGAGGCGACGCCCAACGCCTCGACGCTGCGCCAGTACGAGCTGCGTTCGCCGCTCGCGGGGCGGATCGTCGAACGCAAGGTCGACGTCGGCACCGCGGTGGGCAAGGAGGGCGACCCCGCCGACGTGTACACCGTCGCCGACCTCTCGACGGTCTGGATCGAGCTCTCCGTGCCGACCTCGGAACTCGCCAAGGTGAAGGAGGGCGCGGAGGTCACGGTCACCCCGGACCAGGGGGACGGCGAGCGGAAGGCCCGGGGCAAGGTCATCTTCGTCAGCCCGTTGCTCAACGCCGACACCCGCGCCGCGCGGGTTGTCGTCGCCCTCCCGAACAAGGACATGTCCTGGCGCCCGGGGACCTACGTCACCGCCGAGGTGGACGTCTCGCGCGACGACGTCGCCGTCCGCGTGCCCAAGGCGGCGGTCCAGACGGTCGAGGGCAAGAGCGTCGTCTTCGTGCGGACGCCGGAGGGGTTCGAGAAGCGCGAGGTCGAACTCGGCCGGTCCGACGACGACGCCGTCGAGGTCGCCTCGGGCCTGAAGGCCGGCGACGAACTCGCGGTCGGCAACACCTTCCTGCTGAAGGCCGAGCTCGGCAAGTCCGAAGCCGACCACGACCATTGAGGGGACGGACCATGATCGCCCGCATCCTCGACTTCTCCGTCCACCAGCGCTGGCTGATCCTCCTGCTGTCCCTGCTCGCCGCCGGCTTCGGCGGCTACGCGGTGACCAAGTTGCCGATCGACGCGGTGCCCGACATCACCAACAACCAGGTGCAGATCAACACGACGGCGCCGTCGCTGTCGCCGGTCGACATCGAGAAGCAGGTCACCTACCCGGTCGAGACGGCGCTCGCCGGCATCAAGGGCCTCGAATACACCCGCTCGCTCTCGCGCAACGGCTTCTCGCAGGTCACCGCGGTCTTCGCCGAGACCCTCGACATCTACTTCGCCCGCCAGCAGGTCGCCGAGCGCCTTGCCCAGGTCAAGAAGGACCTGCCGCCGGGCGCCGAGCCCGCGATGGGCCCGATCTCGACAGGGCTCGGCGAGATCTACATGTGGTCGATCCACTACGCGAAACCGGGCGACCGCAAGGTCTCGCTGGGCGGGAAGCCCGGCTGGCAGCCGGACGGCAGCTACCTGACCCCCGAGGGCCAGCGCCTCAGGACCCCGCTGGAGCAGACCGCCTTCCTGCGCACGGTCCAGGACTGGATCATCCGGCCGCTGATCAAGACCGTGCCCGGCGTGGCCGGGGTCGACGGGATCGGCGGCTTCGAGAAGCAGTACCACGTCCAGCCCAATCCCACGAAGCTCGCTTCCCTGGACCTGTCCTTCGCGGACGTCGGGCGCGCCCTCGACACCAACAACGCCAACCAGGGCGCCCGCTACCTGGAGGACAACGGCGAGGGCTACGTCGTCCGCGCCGCCGGCCGCCTGGAGAACATGGACGACATCGGCAACGTCGTGGTCGCGACCCGCGGCGGCATCCCGGTGCGGATCAAGGACATCGCCGAGGTCCGCATCGGCCGCGACCTGCGCACCGGCTCGGGCAGCGAGGACGGGCGGGAGGTCGTGGTCGGCACCGCGCTGATGCTGATCGGCGAGAACAGCCGCACGGTCGCGGCCGCCGTCGACGCCAAGATGGACCAGATCCGCAAGAGCCTGCCGCCCGGCGTCGAGGTCCAGACCGTCCTCGACCGGACCCGCCTGGTGGAGGCGACCGTGAAGACGGTGGCCAAGAACCTGTCCGAGGGCGCGACCCTCGTCATCGTCATCCTGTTCCTGCTGCTCGGCAACATCCGGGCGGCGATCATCACGGCGCTGGTGATCCCGGTCGCCATGCTGATGACCATGACCGGCATGGTCGAGGCGAAGATCTCGGCCAACCTGATGAGCCTCGGCGCCCTCGATTTCGGGCTGATCGTCGACGGGGCGGTGATCATCACCGAGAACGCCCTGCGCCACCTCGCCGAGAAACAGCATGCGCTGGGCCGGACCCTCGACACCGAGGAACGGTTGCAGACGGTGCGGGCCTCGGCCGAGGAGATGATCAAGCCGTCCCTCTACGGGCAGGCGATCATCATCCTGGTCTACGTGCCCCTGCTGACCTTCACCGGCGTCGAGGGGAAGATGTTCCAGCCGATGGCGCTGACCGTGATCATCGCGCTGGTCGCCGCCTTTGTGCTCTCGCTGACCTTCGTGCCGGCGCTGATCGCCATCGTCATCACGGGCAAGGTCACCGAGAAGGACAACCTGATCATCCGGGCGCTCAAGGGAGCCTACCGGCCTGTGCTCGGCGCCGCGGTCAGGGCGCCCTTCGCGTTCGTCGGCGGGGCCCTGCTGTTGCTCGTCGTCGCGGGAGCCTTGTTCACCCGGCTCGGCACCGAGTTCATCCCGACGCTGGACGAGAAGAGCATCGCGCTCAACGCGACCCGCATCCCCTCGACCTCGCTGAGCCAGTCGCAGGCCATGCAGCTCAAGGTCGAGCAGGTGGTCTCGAAGTTCCCGCAGGTCGCCTACGTCTTCTCGAAGACCGGCACCGCCGAGGTCGCCTCGGACCCGATGCCGCCGAACTCGTCCGACACCTTCGTGATCCTCAAACCGCAGGAGGAGTGGCCGGATCCGGAGCTGCCGAAGGCGGAGCTGCAGGAGCAGATCGAGAAGGCGGTCGGGCAACTCGCCGGCAACGTCTACGAGTTCTCCCAGCCGATCCAGCTGCGCTTCAACGAGCTGCTCGCCGGCAGCCGCGGCGACCTCGCCGTGAAGGTGTTCGGCGAGGAGTTCGAGCCGATGCTCAAGGTCGCCAACCAGGTCGCGGCCATCCTCAGGGGCATCGAGGGCGCCGAGGACGTTAAGGTCGAGCAGACGGCGGGCCTGCCGTTCCTGGAGATCAAGATCAACAAGGCCGAGGCGGCCCGCTACGGCCTCAGCACCGGGGCGATCCAGGACGTCATCGGCGCGGCGATCGGCGGCCGGGACGCCGGGGTCGTGTTCGAGGGCGACCGGCGATTCCCGATCGTGGTGCGCCTCACCGACACGGTGCGCGAGGACCGGGAAGCCCTGGAGAACATCCCGGTGCCGCTGCCGCCCGGCCTGAACGGCCGGGCGACCTCGGTCCTGCTCAAGCAGGTCGCCAGCTTCTCCGTCGCGGAGGGGCCGAACCAGATCTCGCGCGAGAACGGCAAGCGCCGGGTCGTCGTCACCGCCAACGTCCGCGGGCGCGACATCGGCTCGCTCGTGGCGGAGGCCCAGGCGAAGGTCGGGAGCCAGGTGCAGCTGCCGCCCGGCTACTACGTGACCTGGGGCGGGCAGTTCGAGAACCTCGCCTCGGCCAAGAAGCGGCTCGCCGTCGTGGTGCCGGTGTGCTTCTTCCTGATCTTCCTGCTGCTCTACTCGGCGCTGGGCAGCCCGCGCGACGCGCTCCTCGTGTTCAGCGCCGTGCCGCTGGCGCTGACCGGTGGCATCGTGGCCCTGTGGCTGCGCGGGATGCCCGTCTCGGTGCCGGCGGCGGTCGGGTTCATCGCCCTCTCGGGCGTGGCGGTGCTGAACGGCCTCGTGATGCTGACCTTCATCAAGCAGCTCGTCGCCGAGGGCCGGCCGAAGCGGGAGGCGATCCTGGAGGGCGCCATGACCCGGCTGCGGCCGGTGGCGATGACGGCGCTGGTCGCCTCGCTCGGCTTCGTGCCCATGGCCATCGCCACCGAGACCGGCGCCGAGATCCAGCGGCCGCTCGCCACCGTGGTCATCGGCGGCCTGATCAGCGCCACCCTGCTGACCCTGGTGGTGCTGCCGGCCCTCTACGCGCGCTTCGGCAAGGTCGAGCCCGCGAAGGCGACCCAGCGGCCGGGCGAGGCGGCCCCCCGGCACCTCAAGGCGGCGGAGTAGGCGCGATGCGGGAAATCGCCGGACTCGCGACGGCCACCGCGCTGTGCGTCCTGAACCTGTCGCACGCGGCGCGGGCGGAGGAGGCCCCCGGCCCCGAGGCCCCGTTCGGTCTCGCCTGGGGCCCGGTCGCCACCGTGCCGCGGCCGCTCAAGGTCGACCGCGAGGCGAACCTGACCGGCCTTTACTATCCCAGCGGGTGGGGGCCGGCCACCGGATCGGAGACCGCGGAGGTGGTCCTGGTGGTCTGCCGGGACGAGGGACTCCAGGAGATGGTCTGGGTCGGCGTGCCCCTGTCCGGGGAGGCGCTGGAGCGTTCGCGCAGGACCATCCACGACGAGGGCGTGCGCCGCTACGGCGAGCCCGGGCCCGGCCCGTCGGCAGGTTCCGAGGTCTGGCCCGGCGGCCGTGCGCTCCTTGCCAGCCGCGGGACCGCCGACGGGCGGCGCCAGCTCGTGATGGCCGCCTTCGGCCCGGGCTACGCGGCCTGCTCGCGGGCCCATCGCGCCGCGACCGGGCATCCGGCCGGCGCGCACGTCGCCGACCTCATCGGGACGGACGGTCCCTGAGGCCGCCCCCCTCGCAACGCAGCACATCCGGAAGGTAGGCATGGGACACGGACACGCGCACGGCGGCGGCCATGGGCACTCGCACGGCGGTGGCATCCCCTCCGGCTCGGCGGCCGCCCGGAACAAGGGGCGCCTCGCCTGGGCATTGGCGCTGACCCTCACGTACATGTTCGCCGAGGTGGTGGGCGGCCTGCTCACCGGCAGCCTGGCGTTGCTCGCGGACGCCGCGCACATGGTCACCGACGCGGGCGGTCTCGCCCTGTCGCTGCTCGCCATCCACTACGCGGGCAAGGCCCCGACGCCGGGCAAGAGCTTCGGCTACATGCGCTTCGAGATCCTGGCGGCGCTCGCGAACGCCGTCGTGCTGCTCGGGGTGACCGCCTACATCCTCTTCGAGGCCTACCGCCGCTTCGTCGAGCCGACCGAGATCCTCGGCTGGCCAATGATGCTGGTGGCGCTCGTCGGCCTCGGCGTCAACCTCGCCAGCATGCGGCTTCTGTCGGGCGGATCGTCCGAGAGCCTCAACGTCAAGGGCGCCTACTTCGAGGTCTTCTCCGACATGCTGGGCTCGCTCGGCGTCATCGTCGCGGCGCTCGTGGTGATGTGGACCGGCGTTCGCTGGGTGGACCCGCTGGTCGGGGCCGGCATCGGGCTGTTCATCGTCCCGCGGACGTGGCGCCTGCTGAGCGAGGCCCTGCACATCCTGCTGGAGGGGACGCCCCCGGGCGTCGACCTCGCGGCGCTGAAGGCCGAGATCGAGGCGATGCCGGGCGTCCGGCGCGCCTACGACCTGCACGCGTGGACGCTCACCTCCGGGTTCGACGCGATGAGCGGCCACGTGGTGGTCGACGACCCCGCCGGCGGTCCCGCCGTCATCCGGGCCGTCCGCGGGCTGATGAAGGAGCGGCACGGCATCGAGCACGTCACGGTCCAGGTCGAGGACGAGGCGCTCGCGGCCGAGGGCGCGCACCTGCCGGTGTGACCGGGGGCGTCGGACATGAGCAAGAAATCGGAGCGGCTCCAACCCGACTGGACGTCGAAGCCACGCGGCAGGCGACGCGTCAGGCCCTACGTCCGCAAGGCCGCCAACCGGGCGATGGTGGTCTACTCGATGGGGATCGCTGTCGCGCTGCTTCTGATCATGGCCATGAAGGGCAGGTTTCATTGAGGTGCCTGTCGTGGATCGGGATGTGGTCCGGCGAGGCCGGCCTTTGTCAATCGCGCGCGGGCGCACGGGAGGTTTCGGGGGCGATGCGAGGCGATAGATCATGAACAGCGAGCAGACGCATCACTTCGCGGTGACCACCACGGCGATGATCGCGGTATTGCGGACATCCACGATAGCGATGATGCATCTCGTCATGCAGAAATTGCCGCCTCACGAGCGGGAAGTGGTCTTCCGCGAGATCGCCAGCACGATCGGCGACCTGCCCCCCGACTACACCCAGGAGAGCCCGGTCGGGACGAGGTTCTACGAGGAGGTGGTGGCCGAGGCGCCGGAGCTCGCGAAGGCGTTCGCGCGGGACCTGCGCCGGACCTTCGACCGAAAGGATCCCTGACGCCGGGGGCCCGGTGCGGCCGGCCCGCGGCTCCCGGAACGGCGAAGATCGCCGCGCGACCGCCTTCCCGCCCCGCCGGGCGGACCTCGGTCCGATCGGGGGATGTCTCGGTGGGACGGCCCTCGGAAGTGCCATGAGGATATCGATGGGTTCGAGGGACCGACGTTCTCGGCGGCGCCGTTCCGGCAGCCGCGTCGATGGTGGGCCCGGGGAGCCCGCGCGGCCGGCCCGGCCCGCCACGGCCGTGCTCCTGGCGGGCGTGGCCGCAGCGCTCGGCGTCCCCGAGGCGGCCTTCCGCGATGGCTCGGCGGCGCTGGCAGAGCACGCCGAGACGGCCGCGATGTTGCAGGCGTGGCAGGGCCTGCGCCACCGGGCGGACCGCCAGGAGGTCCTGGCCCTCGCGCGCGCCCTGGCGTTGGCGCCCCCTGGCGGGCCGGGCCAATGACGACTCCTGTTCGGGGCCGCGGCGGACCGGCATCGCGGGCGACAGCTCGCACCAGCCCCGGCCGGCCGGCTTCGGAACGACATCCCAGAACCGAGCGGCGACGTTGAAGACGTTGCGCCCGCTCGCCGCCTCGCCGCGGACCGTGACCGCCGGACCCTCGCCGACCAGGGGCATGCCGCCTGCGCGCACCGCGGGGCCGACACGGACCTTCGATAGGTCGACGACCGAGTAGACGTTCGATCTCCAGGTTGTCCCGCCCAACCGCGGCCCCAGGGTCGACGCGGCGCTCGACGATCTTGCCCGCGATGTGTGAGCGGATCTCCTGACGCTCGCACTGTCCCTCCGGCTGGTTCGGCAGGCGTCGATCTCGGCCGTGCCCTGGCCCGGGAAGATGAGCTTGCGCCGGGCGGCGTCCTCCCTGACCTTGAGGTCAGGTAGCTCGCCTGCGAGCGCAGGTACTGCCGCTCGGACGTGATGCGCTTGGCACAGAGGACCTTGTCGCGCTCGAACACCGGCCTCCGGGGGGCGGCGGACACCCTGGCGACGGGGTACTCGCCCTTCGATTCGGTGATCTCGCGGCCGTCGAGCGGGGCGACGACCTCGCCCTTCGCCATCCGGTCGCCGCGGCCCATGCGCAGCCTGGCGACCTCGCCGGTCGTCTTCGCCGTGATGGGCGCGGCCGGCATCCTGCGCCCCGAGCCGCCACGTCGCGATCAGGAAGCCGTCGGCGATGGTCAGCGGCGCGGGGAGGGGGTGTCTGAACATGTCGATGCCATGGGCGGTCGGCCGCAGGCGTGGGCGCGCGGTGCCGCCGTTCGAGTGCAGGTAACGGAGAGGCTTCCTCACGCCCTCGGTGGCTCGAACGGCTCCCGGACCCTGCCAGCGGCATGCACGGGCTGGTCGCCGACCGGGAACGTCGTGGCCGTCCAGGCGGCGCCCCCGGCGGCCGGAGCGAGAACGGGCATCGCGTCCTGCGCGCGGGATTGGGCGTGGTCGGCCAAGTCGTCCTCGGCATGCCGGCCCGCGCCATGGTCGTGGTCGGCGAACGCGTGCACGACAGGCGTCGTAGCCCCACGACGACCATCGACCATCGTCGGCATGACCATGACGGCCATCGGCGCGAATGCGAGGGCCACCGCCATGAGACGCCGTCACGAGGACACCCGACCCCCCTCTCTCGAAACGAGCCAACCGACGCCCGAACGTCGATTTCCCTTCTCATATCCTATCCGGGGGGATAGCACGTCGACATGGAACGTGCGCACGCCTCCCACCCGGACATCGTCAAGCGCCTGAGGCGCGCCAACGGCCACCTCGCCGGCGTCATCGCCATGATCGAGGAGGGCCGCGCCTGCGTGGACCTCGCGCAGCAGCTCCACGCGGTCGAAAGCGCCATCGCCAGCGCCAAGCGCGTCCTCATCGAGGACCACATGGAACACTGCATCGGCGACGGGGTCGGGGACGGCGGCACGACAGCCAAGGCCGCGCTCGCCGAGTTCAAGGCGCTGGCGAAGTACCTGTGAGGCTCGCCCGATGCTGAGCGTCCTCGCCGACCGGACCTACCGGCACCTCTACGCCGCGCAGGTCATCGCCCTGATCGGCACCGGCCTGCTGACGGTCGCACTCGGGCTGCTGGCCTATCGCCTCGCAGGCCCCGAGGCCGGCGCGGTGCTCGGCATGGCGCTCGCCATCAAGATGGTCGCCTACGTGCTGGTGGCGCCGGTGGCGAACGCATTCACCGGGCGGTTGCCGCGTCGCGCCTTCCTGGTGTCGACCGACCTCGCCCGCGCCGCCGTCGCCCTGATCCTGCCGTTCGTCGACCAGGTCTGGCAGGTCTACGTCCTCGTCTTCGTGCTTCAGTCCTGCTCGGCCGCCTTCACCCCGACCTTCCAGGCGACCATCCCCGACATCCTTCCGGAAGAGCGCGACTACACCCGGGCGCTCTCCCTCTCACGGCTGGCCTACGACCTGGAGAACCTGCTCAGCCCGGCGCTCGCTGCGGTCCTGCTGACCGTCATCGACTTCCACTGGCTGTTCGTAGGGACCGTGGCGGGCTTCCTGTGCTCGGCGGCGCTCGTCGTCTCAGTCAGCCTGCCGAGCCCGAAGTCGACCGAGCGCCGCGGGATCTATGACCGGACCACGAGGGGTCTGCGCATCTACCTCGCCACGCCCCGCCTGCGCGGGTTGCTCGCCCTGAACCTCGCGGTGTCGGCGGCCGGCTCGATGGTCATCGTCAACACCGTCGTGATCGCGCAAGCCATCCTGCACCGGCCCCAGAACGACGTCGCCGTGGCGCTCGGGTTGTTCGGCGGTGGCTCGATGGTTGCGGCCCTGCTCCTGCCGCGGGCGCTCGACCGGCTGCCGGACCGGACCGTGATGCTGCCTGCGGCGGGTCTCCTCGGCGTCGGGCTGCTCGCCTTCGCCGCGACGACCTGGGGAGGCGTGATCGGCTGGCCGATGCTCCTCACGACCTGGCTCGTGCTCGGGGCTGGCTACTCCGCCGCCCAGACCCCGACCGGGCGGCTGCTCCGGCGCTCGGCCACGCCCGAGGATCGGCCCGCGGTGTTCGCGGCGCAGTTCGCCCTGTCGCACGTCGCTTGGCTCATCACCTATCCGCTCGCGGGGTGGCTCGGCGCAGAGGCCGGCCTGCCGGTCACGCTCGCGGTCCTGGGTGCGCTCACCCTGGCGGCCGTCGCGGCGGCGGCCGTGCTGTGGCCCGCCTCGGATCCGGACGTCGTCGAGCACGCGCATCCCGACCTCTCGCCCGACCACCCCCACCTTGCGGGCGCCGGCCGGGGCCGGCACGTCCACGCCTTCGTCATCGACGACCTGCATCCCCGGTGGCCGACGGCTAGGCCGGGCTGAGGCCGGCACGCACCGGGCGCTGCCGGCGGAACGCCAGGGCGCCGGTCCCAAGCCGTGCGCCCCATTCCGTCCACCGGGCGGGCCGCCGGCTTCGGGGAGGCTTGCTCGTCGCCGACACCTGCGTCTGACCGCGGTCTGCCGCAACGGCTGCGCATCCCGGTGGCCAGGCCGGGAGCCGCCCTGCGCGGGCCGGGCGGTGCGGGGCTGCGCGGGACCGATGGGCGGGCGGCCAACTGTTCCGTCCTCGCATCCCGAAGCGCGCCGGAAGCGCGCCGCCGTTGCGGCCTGGCGGCGTCGTGGCGTCCGGGACGTCGTTCGGTCAAGCCACCGAGCCACACTCCGACTCGGCCATCGGGTGCCGCCCGGCCTTGGCCGGGTGCGCGGTGGCCCGGGCCACGGCCCCGGGGTGTCGGGCGCTTCGCCGCTCCCCATGAGATGCTGAAGGTCCGGCGTGGATCGGCTCGGACCGGATTCCCCTTGGTCGCCCGACGAGCCGCGCGTGGCGTCCCAGGAAAGGGGCGGCACGTCCCCCGAGTGGCCATCCAACCCCATGACGCGCATCGAAGTCTCGTCCGCGAAGGACTTGAGCGTCAACGACCAGCGGGGGGGCGACGATGCGTCCGTCCACGGGATCCCGCCCCGGGGCCGCGACGACGGGACGTTTCAGATGCCGTGTTTCCGCGCGCCGGGAATGGGCCGCGCCGCAGCGGCGGCGATCCGTTGCCTTGTGCCAAGAAACCGCGCGCGGCATCCTCAACACGGCTCATCGGTGGCCTCAGATCATGCGGCGGACGCGCGCGATCCCGGTCCCAGACGAGCATGACCGGAGCGGCTTCGGCGACATCACGCCGGTCCCGCCGCCGCCCGAACCTCGTGCGGCCCTCGCCGCCGAGGTCGCCGCGGCGCCGGTGTCGCTGCGGCAGCGCGCTTTCACGGACACGGCGACCGCCGCCGAAGGCAGGGCCGGACTTCAAGGGACCCCGGTTCCTGGCCGGAAAGGGAACGTTCCGTGTATGCCCGATCTGGGAGGATGGGTGAGCCGCCAGATCAGAATTGCTCGGAAGCGATCGCACGCCGGAAGCCTCAGGTGAGGGGTTCCAGCTGTCGCCGGATCTGCAGCTCACGCCGGGCCTGCTCTCGAACGTCGTTTTGTGTGGCGGGATTTGCGATCTTGCGGTTCAGGCTATCGGTCGTATGGCCTTCGAAGGGTCGTTCCGACGTCCAACGTCGGCGGATCAACCCGATCATCGACTGCTTGGTCATTCTCGCCTTCGCGCCGGCTGGCGCTTCCCCATCCACTCGCGGGCAGCGCAATGATCGTAGCCGAGGCCGGTGTGATCACCCCCGGATTCCTATCGGCGTCCACAAGCCGGGAAAGGCGGCCTGCCCGCTTCCGACCCAACCGAGCCGCCGAGAGCGCTGGCAGCTCCCCTCATAAGCGGCTGTCCTTCTCGGCGTGGGGACCGGGTGAAAACGGGTTTCGGTGTGTCGGTGCGAAGTTGTGACAGCGCGCGCGGTGCCGCGTGCGCTCACACGCGGAGGTCGGCGTGGACGGGGACCGGTGCCAAGGACCGCCATCACCCGCTCCGGACCGTAGGCCAGGACCAGAAAGCCCATCTCGGTCGCCTCGTTTCCCAACCGGCGCATCCGGAAGTGCATCGCCCCCATTTAACCCCAGGGAGTCCCGAACCGCGATCGCGAGGCCAAGGTCACCGGTGCCTCCCCTGGCGGCGATGGCCCTGCCCGACTGCGCGGTCCCGATGTAGGATCGGTAGGTCTCACCGTTCGGCCGCCTTCCCGGTCCGCGACCTCGCGGTGGGCGTCGAGGGCGGCCGCGCGGCCCGCGTCGGTCCGCAGTCCGTGCCACAGCCGCAGCATTCGTCAGGACCGACCGCTCGTGGCGTCGCCCTGGGGTCGAGAACCGCTCGATTGGCCGGCGCAGCCGGTCCGCCATTGCGCGGAGACACAGGTCTGGCAAGTCGTCTTGATCGCGCACGCGGTCATCCCGCTGGGCCCGGAGATGCTGATGTAGGTTGTGTTATGCCGCCGAAAATTGAAATAGCACGGGTGACATCCGTCCGTTCATCGCGCGCGGGGAGCACGGCCGGACCATGCGACGATGATCTTCGTGACCGACGCTCGCGGGCGATGCGTCTACGCCTGCCCTGAGTGGGAGGCACTCACCGGCCAGCCAAGCACGGAGGCCCTCGATCGGGGGTGGGTCCTACGCGTTCACCCGGACGACCGCGGCACCGCCACCGGCATTCTCGATGAGGCCCTCGCGAGCGGGGCGGAGTTCAGCATCCGGTATCGCCTGCTCAAGCCCGACGATACCCCGCGCTGGGTTGGGGCGGGTGGCGTGCCCTCGTTCGGCATCGAGAACGGCGCGTTCATCGGCTATCTCGGCTCGATCACCGAACTGGCCGGGGGGGCCACCGATACGATCGCGGCCTATGGCAACGTCGGTCGGTTCGTGCCGCCCCCACCCCACCCGGCGACCATGCCGATCGACACCCTCGACGTTATCGCCGATCACTTGATCATCACCCATTCGCTGATCGAGGAGGACGACGGGGCGAAGGCAGCGCTGCCGGGCGTGCGGATCGCCCTACTTGAAGTTGGCCTTGCCCTTGCCGCCCGGATGCGGATGCAGAGCCGGTCGCTGAACTGACCGACCAGGACAGAACCCGCGTCGCGGCGGACTGGATGCGATCACCGGACACGAAGACCCACCGCTACCCCTGGCCCTCCTGCGAACCGTCGCATGCGGCCTCGGTCGCCGGCCCGGACGGCGGCTCATCCGGCGCCTCGGCGCCCGCCGCAGCGGCCTCGACGGCGGACAGCACGCGATGGCGCGTCACCGGGTCGGAGATCGCCGCGAACGCCCTGACGAGCCTTGCCGTCTCCGGATGGCGCAGCAGGTCGAGGACCGGCGATACGCCCTCGATCGAGCCGACCGTTCCGACGAAGAAGGTCGCGACCGGGACGCGCAGCCGATCCGCGATGGCTTGCAGGCGATCGGCGCCGGTCCTGTAGCCCACCGCCCCGTCCGCTGGTCGGCGCCGAACGGAGGCATGGGACGCGGGGCCGAGAGCTGTTCGGTCCGCTCCATGAGCGGTCGGCGTTTCGGCGACGCCAGTGCTGGTCGCGCATCCACCGCTCGCGCGTTTGGTGGTGGGGCTCCACCTCGACTTCGGCTCGGTCGTCATGTGCGGTGGGGCCCCTCGGGCGATGGCCGAAGCCTGCCGCCCCGACAAGGTTCTCAAACCGCACCACGCCGGATGGAGTTTCGTGCAGCGCAACAATCCCAGCGTGCGTCTGTGGCATGGCTCGGTCGTTCGGCTTGGCGGCACGTCCACATCCTGCGTCGCGTCGATGGGCGGGGAGTGCCGCAACGTTCGGGCCCCCGGCCCCATCTGGAGCGGCCGCCTGCGTGCCCGACGTCCGAACGGCCTGGCAGCTCTCCGATGCGTGCGCATCCGCCTCGGCAGGCCCGAGCCGGCTGCGGCTGCGACGGTCAGAGAGAGGTCCCTTCGGTTCAAGGACGGGCTCCCTGAATGAGGGGTCGACGGTAGAATGCCGATGTCACTGCCAGCGAGCCATCGACGATCCACCATGAGCCCCCGGGTCTCGGCGAACCTGTCCACCGACCCGCGTCCGATCGAGCGACGGGCCCGCGGACAAGGCTTTGCGGTTTCCTCGGGGAGAATCCGGGCGCGGGCCGGTCGACGGCTCGGATCGCGCGTCGCTGCGCCCATGACAGTCCGCAACCTCCGGCGAACACCATCGGCTGAGCCGCTTCCACGCTGCCGGTCGTTGCGCGGCGGTCGAACGGCGCCGGGGTCGGCCGGCGGCCCCGACGGCGGGCTCGGATCGATGCCCGACGCTGGGCCGGGGCCTCGCGTCGTTCCGCGGCGCCCTATGGCGCTACTCGGCGGCGGGTTCCTGGCAACCGGTCGGCCACGGCCCCGGCGGACGGGCGCACGACCAATCGGGAGCCCACTCCAGGCCCGGATCGCGGCGGCCGTCTCCGCCGTGTGGCTGGCGTCGCGCGCGGGAGGGTTCCGACGTCCTCCCTGCGATAGAACGTCGGGCCGCCGGGCGACCCGGACCCGAAGGCCGGCCCGATCCCGGACCGCGACAGCCTCCGCGCCATCGCCGCCGCAGACGTCCCCTCGGCGCGCGCCAGCTCGCCGGCGGACACGAAGCCCTGCCGGAACTGCGCCCAGTCCGCGCGCGCCACCTCGCGCCGGTGCCGGTTCCGGAAGCCGCAGGGCGCGCGGCGCAGCCCGAGCCGGCCCGACGCGACCAGGGACCTCGCGAGCCCGCGGTCGCCGACCCGGGCCACGACCTCCGTCCAGGGGACGTCGTCGCTGGGCGCCCGTTGCAGCGCCGCGACGTCGGCGACCCGGAGGACCAGGGCGGGGAGCCCGGCCCGGCCGCGCACCCGTCCCCGGGGGGCAAGGCGGCCGTCCAGGACCGCCCGCACGATCGAGCCGATCGACGACATGCCGCGCCGCGCGGCCTCCGGCAGCGGGGCGCAGCCCGCGGGCACGTCGCGCAGGCGCGGCACCCCCGTGAACACCCCGACGGCGAGTCGCTCCACGGCGGCCCGGTCGAACCGGTCCTCGCGGACCTCGCGCCCGTGCCGGGGCAGGACAGGGACCAGGCAGCCGGCGGACACGACCGAGGCCATCCCTTCGTTGGTCAGGCCGAGCGCCCGCCGCGCCTGCGCCGACCAGCACGTCGCGGCGGCGAGGTCGGCCAGACGGGCGCAGTCCGCGGCGGCGTAGAGCGGTATCGGGCTCGGCCCCGGCGCCGGGACCGCCCCGAGAGACGCGAGCAGACGCTCGACGGTCGCCTTCTCCAGGCCGGCGGCCCTGCTGAGACGGGCGACCGTCCCGAGGACCGGCTCCGTGACGGGCCGGCCGAGCAGGTCCCTGCCCGGTGGAAGGGGCAGGGACGCGATGGCGTGCGCGCGGAGCGCCTCGCGGACCGGCCCGTAGGCCGGGTCCCGCTCGTCGTGCACGAGCCAGCCGTAGAGCCGGCCGTAGGCCAGGCCGGGGGTCAACTCGTCGCGGTCCGGCCGGGCCGTCGCCACCAAGCCGTCGAGGAAGGAGCGGAACGGCGAGGGGCCGCCCTCGAACGCCGCCATGCCGGCGGACAGCAGCGGGCCGGCGTCCACCAGCCTGGCGTCGCTCCGCGCGCGGCGTCCGTGGAGGCGTATCGCGCCGACGCGCTCAATGAGGGGGATGGCGGCGGCCAGCGACAGCGCGTCGAGCAGCGGGACCCGGCGCCGCTCCACGAAGCCGAGTCGCCCGAGGACGTAGGTCTCGCCGGGGAAGCCGGCCTCGCTGGCCGGGATGGCGGGATCCGGCATGCCGGCGTCCCCCGCCGCCGCCGCGGCGAGGTCGGTCCCGTGCCGGGGGCAGCGCCGGAGGGAGCGGACGTCCCACCAGGCCCTGCGGAACGCACGGGGGGGCGGCGCGTCGAGCCGTCCCGCGTCCTCTGCCTCGCACGCGCGGCAGCGTCGCCGGGCCGGGGGCGACCAATCGGCCCGCGCGACGACCTCGTCGCCGAGCCGGACCGTCGCGCCCTCGACCACGAAGGTGGCGGCCCGCAGGGCGCCGGCGTCGACGCCGGCGAGCGCGGCGACCCGGTCCGTGTCGCGCCCCGCCACGACCGACCTCCAGTCCAGGCCGTTGGCGGCCGCGAACGCCGCCGGGCTCCCGGCCCCGTACCGCCGCGAGAGGCGTTCGAGCAGGGCGTAGGCCGGCTCGCCGCTGCCCGGCGCCAGGTGCAGCGGCAGGCGGGCCGCCGGCTCGGGCCTACTTGCCATAGCTCGGCTCCGGGACGCCGCCGGTCCCGCGCAGGCGGGTCAGGTCGCCCCCTGCCGGCGTCGCCGGGCGCCGGAGCGCCCTGCACACCGCGTCGGGTTTCATGAGGAACGGGTTGGCGTCGTCGCCGCGGCGACGCCAGCGCTCGTAGGCCACGGCGAGGGTGTCGTCGACGCAGTTGTGACCGGCCTTGAACGACATTTCCGCGGCGAGGTGGATGAGCTTGGACGCGAGGCCGACATAGCCGTCCGTTGCGAGCCGGAAGCGGTCGACCTTCTCGGCGAAGCCGCTTCTTGCCCGGAAATGCAGGGCCACGAGTTGGTCGTCGTAATGATTGAGGAAGTCGGCGAACTCCTCCCGGGCGGCCTCGCCGGCGAACGGCGTCATCGGCAGCTTCGCGCCGCGGCGCTCGAACTGCTTCCAGCGATCGAAGAAGGTCATGACGGACGGCTCGCCCGCCAGCACGAGCTGGATGTCGGTCTCGTTCAGGAGCGTCTTGAGGGTCTCGGACACGGTGCGCTCGTGCCTGTCCGTGCGCGCCAGGTTCACGATGTGCTGGAACTCGTCGATCTTGACCACCCGCACCCCGCGCGCCTGCGCGACCTTGACGAACTGCCGCATCAGCATCGGCTCGGACGGCCGGTCGCTCGCCTCGTACCCGGCCACCTGCGACAGCATCTTGACCAGGAGCGCCTTCATGCGGCCGGGCGAGGGCGCGTCCAGGCGCAGGACCGGCAGGGGGTCCGCCCAACTCGTCTTGACGTCGGGGAAGTCCGTCGCCGTCAGCTCGCGGTCGAGGACCCAGCTCTTGCCCGCCCCGGCCTCGCCGCCGATCACCAGGACGTTGCCCCGCTCCCGCCGGCGCGCGCGGTCGCGCAGCAGGCGCATCTCCCGCTGGGCCTCCCCGTACGCCACGGTGGGGACGTGGATGCGTTCCCGCATGGCCAGGACGAAGGCGTCGAGCCGGGCGGCGTTGTCGGGCGCGTCCCAGTTCGTCCTGCCGCCGCCCGCGGGGCCGCCGGGCGCGGCCGCGCCGGAGGGGGGCGCGGATCCGGGGACCGGCTCGCGGGAGGCGTGGGGGGCGGGCGTCATGGCGTGTGTCATGGGTGTCGTCCTCAGTCGTAGTATTGCGAGCGGGTGGCCACGGAGCCGCGGCGGGCCGGCGCGCCGGCAGCCTCGGCGGGGGAATGCGTCGCCGCGGCGGACGGTGCCTCGGCCGCCTCGGGCGTCGGCAGGGCCGCGACGGCACGGGCCGGCCGGGCGGCGTCGGCGAACTTCTGCTTCCCCCTGCCCAGGGGCTTCCCGGCGCGGTCGTCCCGGCTTGCCCGCTCGAACATCTCCACGCGCGCGTCCGCCAGCGTCTCCCGACGGACCCGCTCGGATTCGGGCGTACGCTCCTTCGACCGGTTCCTGAGCCGCTTCCACATGTCGAGGTCGAGGCCCTCGATCAGGTCCGGCTCCTGGCAGGTCGCCCGGATCTCCACGTTGGGCTCGACCGTGTCGTCCCAGACGGTCATCGTCGTCAGGTCGAGCGGGTCGAGCGCGCACCGCCACTTCCGCTTGCGTCCGTGGAGCTCCCGCAGGCGCTCCAGCTCGGCGCAGTCCCAGTGCAGTTCGAGGTACTCGATGCCGGTGTCCTGGATCGGCTTCAGCAGCGGCAGGGCGGTGGCCACCACGACGTCGCGCGCGCTGGGCGGCATGTCCACCCCGAGGGGCGACATCTCCTGCCAGACCTCCATCGGCGTCCTGTGGAACAGCCCGCGGTGGTTCTTCTGATGGTAGTAGGCCGCCACCCAGATCGCGAACAGCACCCTGATCTCGCCCATGGTCATGCGGGCGCGGTCGTGCGGGCGGTAGTCGCCGCGCCGCTCCGGGCTTCCGAACGTTCGGCCGGGCATCGTTGCGAAGTTGCGCTGGACCTCGCCGAAGAAGCGCTCGACGCGCCCCTTCTCCCAGGGCGCCCGCCGCGGGCAGTAGAGCAGCTCGAAGCCGAGCTTGGCCGCCGCGGCCTTGAGGGCGAGGCTGTGGAACTCCTTGCCGTTGTCGAGCCTCAGGACCTTCGGCATCCCGAAGACCGGGTTCGCGACCGCGCGCCCGTTCACGCTCACGTCGGCCTTCGCCGAGAGCATGCTGCGCAGGCACAGCATCACCGACACGTACGAGGGGGGATCCAGCGAGATCGACCATCCCACCACGCATCGCGTCGCCGTGCAGATGGCGAGCGTCAGCCAGGGCCGTCCGGCGATGCCGCGCTTTCGCCGATGGGAGCCCTCCTCGGTCTCAAGCGGTTCGCCGCCGCGGTCGCGCACGACCGTCACGTCCAGGAGGACGTGATCGATCTCGATGACCTCGCACGCCTTCTTCGGCGAGGCCCGGCGCCGCTTGGCGTTGAAGCGCATCGCCGCCTTGCGCGGCTTGAGCCGGGCCTCGGCGAGCTCGCGGGCGCCGAAGCGCCCCGTGACGAAACGGTGGAGCGCCGTCTCCGTGAGCGGCGTGAGCCTGTCGCCGGTCTCCCGGTTGTGCTGCTGGACGCGCCCCGCCACGTACTCTTGGAGCAGGCGGATCGTCGGCCCTTCCTCCTGGCGGTAGAAGGTCCTGACGGCTTCGGCCATGAGGTCGACGAGGGCGGGCGCCAGCTCCCTGGGCTTCCGCCCCTTGCGATCGTCGAGCCGCACCAGGGCGGAGGGCTCGCGGCCGGACCGCTCCCAGCGCCGCATCCAATCCCGCAGCGTGGGGGCGGACGGCGTGGCCTCGGCCCTCGCCTGCTTCCGCGCCGCGGCGTCGGGCAGGAGGCCCGGGACGCCGGCCCGGCGCCGCCTGAGGCTCGCCACCGCCCGGGCCACGGACGCGTACCGGCGTGCGTTGCGCCGGAACAGCGTGCCGTCGCCGTTCCTCCGGCGCTCCTCCAGCCCGTCGATCGCCATGACGTAGTCCAGGCGGCGCTCGGCCTCCGCCTGCCTGTGGTCGGGGAACTCGGACAGGCTCCGCCGCAGGTTCTCGCGGATGCCGGCCGGCAGGGCCGGGTGCAGCTGCCTCGGGATCACGAACTTCCCGGAGAAGTAGAGCGACGCGATCTCCTTCGATCCGTGCGTCACCGTGCGCCCGTCCACCTCGCTCCGGAACACGCAGCCGGCCTGCTCGCGCGACATGTACGTATGCGTGACGTCCTCGATCCTGACCGACGAGCCGAGGGGGAAGTTGATGAAGGGCACGATCATGGGTCGCTGCCGACTTGCCGGGCGGTGGGCGGGGGAGGGGATCGACGGCGACGGGCGCGGTCCGGGCGGCCGGGACGGCCCGCCGCCGGGACGGGCGATCAGGCGCGCCGGTCCCGCTCGGCGCGCCGGGCGGCGCACAGCAGCAGGGCGATCGCCCGTGCCGGCCGCGCCATCTCGCGCTCGGTCCAGACGACGAAGCCGATCCCCCGGGCGTGGAGGGCCTCGCGGACGGCCCTGTGACGCGCCATCGTCCCGGGCCGACGGGCGAGGCGCCGCGGCTTGACCTCGACGTAGGCGATCCCGAGCGCGGTCAGCGCGCCGAAGTCGGCGGTGTATCGGCGTGGCGTCCCCGCGTCGTCCCACGACTCGGGGGCCGGTTGCTCCAGGTAGTCGGAGACCTCCCGCGCCTCCTCCAGCAGGGTCGCGGCGGTCCGTTCGAGAAGGCTTTCGTAGGCCACCATCCGCCCCGTCTTCTTCGACGGCCGGAAGCCGCTGAAGGTGTCGCGGCGGCCGGTCACCAGGCGGCGGCGCAGGCGCCGATAGCCGGGGGGCGGCGCCGCGGCGGCCGGGTCCGCGGCGAACGCGCCGCGCCAGGTCGCGAGGGTGCCGGCCGCCTCCTGCGGCCGAGGCCGACCCTGCGGGAGGACAGCCGGGGGGGTCCCGGAGACGGCCGGGCCGGGCCGCCCGCCGTCGGGGGCGGCCGCGACCGTCCGGTGGCCCGAGACGTTGCGGCACCAGGACGCGACCATCCCCGCCGGGGAAACGGCGACATGGATCCCGGTCGCCCGCTCCCGGAACAGGTATCCGTCGGCGATCGCCCTGACGAACTCATGGGTTTCGGCGGCGAAGGGGGTGGCACACATGGCGTGTCTGCTCTCGGTCATGGCAAGATCCTGGATCGGCGGCGGCGATCCCGAGGGTGGGGGACGGTCGCGGCCGTTCCGTCGGGGCGAGGTAGGCCCCGGCATGCGATCCGGGGCGCGGCGGGCGGCGCCCCGCCGACCGACGGTCGGCGCAGGCGTGACTGCGGCGCGGTCAGCCCGCGGTCGCGGCGATCTTCTCGCCGTCCGGGTCGAGCCACCGCCGAAGATGTTCGGCGAGGCCGCGGATGCCGGAGATGCCCATGTGCGCCGCGACCTTGCGCAGGACTCGTTCGGACGGATTCCGCTGAGACGCGCCGGTCGGCACGTAGTGGATGCTGACCCCGAGGGCGTGCGCCGCCTCGCGGAACGACGCGCTATGGAACGCGCGGGCGTTGTCGACCACGACGGCGGTGGGGGCGAGGGCCGCGAGTCCGATCACCTCGACGCCCGCGGCGGACACGCCGCCATGGAGCAGGCGCACGAACTCGCCCGCTTCGAGGGACCGTCCGAGCGCGGCACCGAACGGGCGCCCGCCGCGGTCCCACGCGAGGGCCAGGACCGCCGTTTCCCCCGAAGCGTCCCGCAGGCGGACGATGTCCATGCGAACCGCGCCCTCCGGAAGCCGGGGGTCGGGGCGTCGCGCGCCGTCGATCCTGCCGAAGCGCCGCGGGGCATCCGCAGGATCGACGGCCGGCTCGGCCGCGCGTCGATGCGGGGCTTGGCGGGAGCGGCGCGGTTCCGGGGTGACCGTGCGCGCGGGCGTCGTCATCGACACGACGCCGTGATCAGGCGTCGTGCCGGGCTTCGCCGGTCTCGCCGGCCCCATGACGTCCGGCAGCTGTGCGCCGTCGCCCATCCGGACAGGCCTGACGGGCGTCGCCGTCCCGCGGCTGCGCAGCACCGGGATCAGAGCGGCAGGGTCGCGGCCGGCGCCTTCGTACCGGCGGCACCATGCGGCCACGGTCCGGGGGGCCGGCGGCTTGCCGCCGACCTCCGCCGCGACCTCCGCGACGACGGCGGCGACCCTGGTCAGCGCGGGCCGCCGGGCCAGGCCTCGCATCGCGCGGACGTAGACGAGTCGCCGTTCGACTTCGGCGGCGAGACGCTCGCTGGGGGCGGGCGCGGCGTGGCGGGTGGGAAAGTCGTTCTGGGGGGGCATGGATCTTCCTTGCCTGGCGGCTTGCGGGACGAGCGGATGCCGGGCGGGCACGGGGCGGCCGCCGACCGGCGGCTTCGGGCGCCGCTGCACGGGCGGACCCGTGCGGGTCGTCGTCGTACCGCCGCGGCCCAAGGGGGACGCTGACCGACGGGGGCACATCGGGGACGGGCGGGCTCGCGCGGCGTCGAACGGCTGGCGCCGGCGGGGCGAACGTGCCGCCTGGATCCGGCTGACCGGGGCGGCCCCGACCGGAGCGTGCGACCAGGACAGGTCGCGATGCCCGCAGTCAGTCAGGGATGTATGTTTGGGGGAGGGGTGAGCGCAGGCGGATATCGCAGCTACGCTCACGTTTCCAGTACATGCGGAAGCGGATGTATGCAAGTGAGAAAATGCCCTGAGGTCCGCAAGACTGTGGATAAGGCGTTTTGTACATCGTTAATACTATTTAAAGATCGACAAACGGCGCGGCCAGCTTCGTTCGCGTCCGGTCGCGGGTAGAAGCGCGCCGGCGTCCCGCCGATCGGCTCGGTCGAAGCTGCGCGACCCTTCGAAGCTGCGCGACCCTTCGAAGCTGCGCGACCCTTCGAAGCGGGCGGCCCCGCGCACGGTCCGCCCGTCGAAGCGACGCCGCCCGATCGATTGATCGACCGCCACCGCGAGGCTCGCCCGCACACTGCGGCGATTCCGGGCCTTGTCGCAGGTCGGACCGCGTCGACATCGGCGGCGGTGAAGAAGCAGGAGCCGCGGGCGTCGGCCAGCCATGCGTGGGGCATGGTCGGTCCGCGGGCCCGGCCTCTCCTTCGCCGACGTCAGACCGCGCAGCCGTGCTCCGGCCGGTTCCGCGGCGGCGCGGGCATCCCGGGCAACGGACGGATCCTTCGCGGGATGGCGCTCCAGGTCGCGGCGGAGCCGCGCCAGGGGGACTCCCACACGCCCTCCGTGCCGGCCATCTCCGGCCCCGTGGGCTGGCGGATCCCGTCGTCGGCCCGGGCTTCCGGCCGAGCCCCTAGCCGTTCATGACGATCTGCCAAGCGGCCGCGCCGGGGCTGACTTCCGGGCTGACCGCGCCGCACGGTTCGACCCCGTGGAAACCGCTTTCCATCATGAGCACCAGGCCGTGGGACTCGCCGTCCAGGGTGAAGACTTCCCAGACACGGATCGCGTCGCCGGCGCTGTGCCGGCGGGCCTCGTAGACGGGATGCGTGGGCCAATCGACCACCGGGTCGAGCACGACGGTGACGGCGGAGCCGGCACGCGTGTCGTCATCGTATTCGTCGGGGGCCATCGCGCGAACGAGGCCGCGCCGATCCTGTCGCGCCAGGTCGACGTCCGCGTCCCATCGCTGCGGCCGATCCACGACCCGCATGGGTCCGTCCAGGGGGAACAGCGCGACGCCGCCCGCATCCCGCGCCACGGCGAGGCGGCGTCCCGCCATCGTCACGAGCACCCGCGTCGCGTCCGCGCCACCGCCTCGCCGAACGGTCGCGGTCTTGTCGGACTCCAGCGCGCGGACGATCTCCGCGGCCCGATCCGCGGTCCGCCGGTTTTCGCCGTGATCGATCGCGAAGGTCGACCTTCCCGACGCGACCGCGCGCCTCACGCGCTCGAATGCCTCCAGCCGGTCGCGATGCAGCGGCGGCCTTCGGGGGGCTCGGTCGGTCTCCGGCATAGATGGTGCCTCCTGGCGCGGAACGGTCGGCGCCCGCAACCCCCCGCGTGGCCGGGCGCCTGGTCCGGCTATGGCCGGGGCGGAAACGGGGTCAGGGGCGCCTTGAGCGGACCGGTTCCGAAGGTGGCGCGATGCGTAGGCGCCGCGGCCATGGGCCGACACGCGCCGCCCCGCGCGGACCCCGTGGCGGTCCCGGGTCGTGCGCCCAGCAAATCTGTTTTCGCCTCCGTTGGCGACCGGGGATCAAGCCCATGGTTAACGGGTCGACCCCTGTGGTGTCGGTGCGCGGATCCAGCCCTCCCGCCGTGCGGCGCCGGCCGTGGCGTGCGGGGCCGCTTCAGTGAGTCCTGGACCCGCGCGACCTGGTCGGCGTCGCCGCATCCTCCCGCAGCGAGGCGGCAAGCTGGCGCCCGAGCTCGTGCAGCAAGGCGTCGACCAACGGCCGCAGCCGCGCCGCCTTGTCCGCGTCCAGGGAGCGGATCAGGTTGCAGGCCTCGATCGCGTTGTCCGCGATGCGTTCCAACACGGACCCAGACGTCTCGAAGGCCGCGAGGAAGTGCGCGGGGCCATCGATGTGGCTGTCCGTCCGGCTGTCGGTCACGTCGATGACGATCCCGCGCCCGCGCATCCCACCATCTACGTCCCGCTCGTAGTGTCCGCGGGCGAGAACCCAGCGCACGACGCCCGGCGCGGGCAGGATGCGGTGCTCCCATACGAACAGCCCGCCTTCCTCCCGCACGCTGCGGCGAAGTTCCGGGTCCCGGACCACGTCCTCGGGATGGAAGATCGAAAGAAGGTGCGCGCGCGAGACGCCTTGGGCGACCGCCGCGTCGGACAGCCCGAACATCCGTGCCATCACCCCGTCGGCATGGACCCTGTCGGCCGCGACGTCTTCCTCCCACAGGCCGATGTCGAGCGTGGTGAGCGGCAGGGAGGCCGCCGAGAGATGGGCGTCCGCTGATCGGCGTGGCATGCTCTGTCCAGGTTCCAAGACCGCCGACGGCACTTGAAACACGACCCAGGACGGCGACGCAATCCGGGATGCAGCTTCCGGCCGACGTGGCGGGGCGGACATGCCGTGTTCGGGCGCGTCGGCCCAGGCATCGGCCGAGACGAGACTTCGCGACGCATGGGTCCAGGATCGCCCGACAGACTTCGATCGGGTCTCGTGGGCGGCCTCCCCGATCCGCCGCCCGACTTCCCGGCACCCGTCCGGGTTTCGGGCCTTGGGCCGTGGATTCAACGCCTCGACCGCGTCGTCGGGACTGTCTTCGATGCTCGACGACTGCGGCCGGTGCCTGCCTGAGCGGTCGGGAGTGGCGGCGATGCGGGCAACAGCCAGCAGGACGCGCTCCTGGCCAGTGCCCGATCCTGGACCTTGCCCGTGGGCCGAAGCCATCACCTGCCCACCGGAGGCTCGTCCTGCGGCTGCGTTTTTCTTTGCACGAATGACCAGGGGGCGACTAGCGGGGCTAAGATCATTGTTTATCAAATGCTCATATCGGCCAAAGATACCATGTTCCCGGGCCGACATATGTGTCGTGCAACTTGAATAAAGACGTTCCCCCTATACGGTAGCCGTAACATGAAGCCGGCGATCGACGGGAATGCCGCCGCCGATGATCCGGGAGCCGCAGCCTTGCCGTTTGGGGGCGCCACGCGGAGGGCGGTCACGGTCGCGACGTATAAATCCAGACGAGGCTCGTCCCTTCGGGGCGTGAAACTCGAAGTGTCCTAAGGGTCCGTCCATGTTTATCGCCAGTCGTCGCCGAATTCCATCGGCGATCAGGCTCCTCCCGGCCATCGTGGTGCCGCGCCTGTACCGCCAAACCCATCGCCTCGATTTGCAGTGGACGGTTTTCGGTGCATCCGCTCTGCGACGCGTGCGGACCATCCGTTCCCGACGCGAATCCGACGGCATGCGACACCGTGGCGACGTCGGGCGTGATCCGTGATCGGACGCCGATCCGGGCCGACTGAGCTTGCTCGGCCTCGCGCGATCTGAAGGGGACAGAGGCGCTGGGATCGAGCTGCGACGACCGGCGTCCGCGCATGGGGCTGATCACGACCCATGCCGCCCATGCAGGCAATCGTCGACGCCTCCCGCAGGCAGCCACGCATCGCCGGCCCGGAGACTTCCACCCAGGCAAGACGCGAGGGGCGACCTGCCACGCGCGACCGGACGTTCCGTCTGCGATCCAACGCCGTCACCCATGCGAGGCCGTTTGCCCTCCGTGAGCGGGCATATGTCTCGTCGCTGCTCCGGCCGTCACCCATCATCGTCCCCAGTCATCCACCTCGGCAGCATCCCGAGAGCGGCCGCCGTAGTAGCGACGCGAAGGCGGGTTGTGATCGACCCGATGGCATCGACTGCATTCCCCCTACGGCTGCCAGAGTTCTAGATCTGCTGTGGGTTCATCCTGAACCGGCCTCCCGATTATTTGCATTTGCTTAGCGAGATCCAAGACGCGAGCGTCATTCGTACGGCGAAGCTTCGCCTGAGGCGCGCCCGCTCGTATCCGCACGATTGACAGCGGCGACGAGGCGTGATCATAGTCTCGCATATAGAAATCGGAGTTTCGCATGTCGAAACTTGATGGAAGCGGCGGCTCGCAGACCGTCGATCGTGCGCTGGCGGTCCTCCAGGCGGTGGTATCGGGTAATGCCTTTCTCCCCCTCGATCGGATTGCATCGACGGTCGGGCTGCACAGGAGCGCGGTCTACCGCGTGCTGCGATCGCTTGAGTCGGCGGGATACGTGGCCAGGGATCCCGTCGGGGGCGGGTATGGAATCGGATCCACCCTGCTCGCGATGGGCGTCGAGGTCGCGAGCAGGCTTGATGTCCGGGGCACGGTCCGTCCCGCGATGGAGCGCATGGTCCAGACGTTCGGCGAGACCGTTTCCCTTCATGTCAGGAACGGAAAGCGACGGATCTGCATCGAGGTCGTCGATGGCGTGCACCCGATCCGACGAATGGTGCCCGTCGGCGAAGCGCATCCCGTCTATGCCGGCGAGACCGGCCGTGCGTTGCTCGCCGGTTTGTCCGGTGCCGAGGCGGGGGCCGCGATCACCGCCGCAGCGGCCGCCGGCCTGGATATCGACCGGCTGCGGTCGGACATCGAGCAGACCCGACGGGATGGCTGGTTCATCGGGATCGGGACGCGCACCCCGGACGTGGGTGCGATCTCCATCCCGCTCCATGGGCCGGACGGTGCGCCGAATGCCCTCACGGTCTCCGGTCCCGCAAACAGATGGGGGCGGGACGCGATGCGGGCTGCCGCCCCCGAGATCATGAGGATCATCCAACCGATCGCGAGGCGATTGGCCGGCGATCGATCCGTACTTGCATAGACCTCCACAAAAACAAGACAGGATAGGGAAGAAGATGCCTGGAAGAAAATCTCGAACGGGCCGTAACGCTGCGCTGGCGGCGTTGATGGCCTTGTGCCTTGGTATGCCGGCATCGGGTTATGCCGAGGACAACGGCACCCTCTATGTCGGCTGGCAGGGTGGATCCCGCGAGAACCTGATGCGGGAGAAGATCTTCCCTGCCTTCGAGGCCGCCCACAACGTCAAGATCCAGTACGTCGCCGGCGTCTCGACGGAACTCCTCGCCAGGATGCAGGCCCAGAAGGCCAATCAGGAACTCGATGTCGTGCTGCTGGATGACGGCCCGATGTACCAGGCCGTTTCCTTCGGCCTCTGCGGCAAGCTGGAGCCCAACCCGATCTTCGATGCCTTGACCAAGACGTCGGCCATGACCGGCGCGGAGCAGTACGCGGCCGGGGTCGGGTCGGTCGCCCTTGGCCTCGTCTACAACGCGGACGTGTTCAAGAAGAACGGCTGGGCGGCCCCGACGTCGTGGGCCGAGCTGGAGAATCCGCGCCACAAGGGCCGCGAGGTCGTCATGTCGATCTCCAACACCATCGGTCTCGGAGCCCTGGTGGCCATGGCGCGATTGGCCGGAGGCGACGAGAACTCGATCGCCGGCGGCTTCACGCGGCTCATCAAGAACGTGAAGCCGAACGTCTTTGCCTGGGTGCCCACGTCGGGCCAGCTATCCTCGCTCTTCCAGAACCGCGAGGTCGACCTCGCAGCCTGGACGAACGACCGCTCCGACGTCCTCAAGGAAAGCGGCCTTTCGATCGCCTTCGCCTATCCGAGCGAGGGCGCCGTCGCGACGCTGGTCGCTACCTGTCCGGTGGCGAAGCAGTCGCCCAAGCCGCTCGCGCAGGAATTCGTTCGGTACCTGCTGACGCCCGAGGTCCAAGCGGTCCTCGCGTCCGGTGCGTTGCTGGCGCCCGCGAACCGCGACACGAAACTCCCCCCCGAACTGCAGGGGAAGCTCGCCCTCGAAGACCGGCACAAGCTGATCAAGATCGACTGGAAGGTGGTCAACGAGAAGCGGGGTGAATGGACCAGGCGCTGGACGCGGGAGGTTGAGCGGTGAGCAACATCATGGACTCGAATCCGCGCGCCGCGTCCGCGTTTCTGGCCCTGTCCGGTCTGCAGAAGCGCTACGGCGAGGCGTTCGCCGTGAGATCGATCGATCTCCGGGTAAGGAGGGGGGAGTTTCTCTCTCTCCTCGGCCCTTCAGGCTGCGGCAAGACCACGACCCTTCAGATGATCGCAGGGTTCGTCACGCCAACCCAGGGCGGGATCGTCCTTGAGGGCCGGAACCTGATCGACATCCCGGTCAACCGGCGCGGGATCGGCATCGTGTTCCAGAGCTACGCGCTCTTTCCGCATATGACCGTCGCCGAGAACGTGGCGTTCGGCCTGCGCATGCGGAAGGTCCCCAGGGCGGAGATCGCCAGCCGGGTCCAACAGGCCCTCGACCGGGTCCATCTGGGAACCTTCTCCGGCCGCTACCCGCGCGAGCTGTCCGGAGGCCAGCAGCAGCGCGTGGCTCTGGCGCGCGCAATCGTATTCGAGCCGACGCTGCTCCTCTTGGACGAGCCGTTCTCCAACCTCGACGCCAAGCTGAAGGAGGAGTTGCAGATCGATCTCCGCGCCCTCCAACGCAAGCTTGAGATCACGACGATCCTGGTCACGCACGACCAGAACGAGGCCCTCGCGCTCAGCGACCGCGTCGCCGTCATGCAGGCGGGCGAGATCGTCCAGGTCGACGAGCCTTACGAGATCTACGAGCGCCCCCGGGACGCGTTCGTCGGCCACTTCCTCGGCAAGACAAACGTGCTCTCGCTGCCGCGGCAGGACTACGGGGCGCTTGCCGCGCCGGGCGATCGATCGGACGGCGACAGGGTCCGGGTCGCGGTGCGTCCCGAGAAGCTCCGTTTCGTCGGCTCGCCCGACCGGCAGCCGGTGGTGAGCGGAACGGTGGCGGCCCGGATCTTCCAGGGCGCCTCATGGCTCTACCAGGTCGACACCCCGCACGGCCAGGTGCTGGTCTACCGGCCGAACGACGGCTCGCCCCAGCACGAAGAGGGCGCAGCCGTCCACATGGCCTGGCAGGCGGCGCAGGACGGGGAGCGCAGCCATGCCGCGCGCTGAACCCCTGGCGTCGGCCCCTCGGGCCGCCCCGCGAGCCGGACGCGCACCACGTCTTCCCTCCCTCCTGCCCTGGCTCTCGTGCTCGCCGGCGCTGCTCCTCTACGTCGGCCTCTTCTGCATCCCGGTCCTGATGGTCTTCGCGCTGAGCTTCCGCGCCTTCGACATCAACACCGGCACAATCGGATCGGACTTCACGGTCTCCCGGTACATCGAGATCGTTTCCGACCCCTATTTCCGGGAGGTGTTCCTGCGGACGCTGGGGATCTCCCTGCTGGTGACGTTCCTCGCCGTCATCACCGGTACCCCGGAAGCGTATATCCTCAACAGGATGAAGGCGCCCTGGCGGTCGATCTTTCTCCTCGCCGTGCTCGGGCCCCTGCTCGTCTCCGTCGTGGTCCGCACCCTCGGCTGGGCGATCATCCTCGGCAACAACGGCCTGTTGAGCTCGGCGGCCGCGTGGCTCGGGCTGTCGGATGGCCCGCTCGGGCTGATGTTCTCCAATACCGCGATCGTCGTCGGATTGGTCCATGTGTCGGTGCCGCTGATCGTCATCTCCGTGTGGACGTCGCTGCAGAAATACGACTCCACGACGGAGCGAGCGGCCCTCTCCCTCGGCGCCTCCGAGATCACGGTGTTCCTCAAGATCACCTTGCCGCAGATCGTTCCGGGAATCCTGTCGGGTGCGCTGGTGGTGTTCTGCCTGGCGGCCAGCGCGTTCGCGACGCCGGCCCTGCTCGGGGGCCGCAGCATCAAGGTGGTCTCCACGGCCGTGTCGGACGAGTTCCTGGGCACGCTCGACTGGCCGCTCGGCGCCGCGCTCGCCGTGCTCCTGCTCGTCTTGAACACGCTCATCGGCGTTTCTTACAACGCCTTCGTCCAGCGGCGCTTCAAGGAGGCGTTCAAGTGAACCAGAACTCTTGGCCCTCGCTGGTCTTCCACTCGATCTTCATCCTGTTCCTGCTCGCGCCGCTGGCCGTGGTCGTCGCAGTCGCCTTCACGCCCCAGGGATACCTGTCCCTCCCGACCAGCGGGCTGTCCCTACGATGGTTCCACCAGATCTTCGAGAACCAGCAATTCGTCGACTCCCTGGTCTTCAGCATCCTGCTGGCCGCATGTTCGGCGACGCTGGCACTGCTGGTGATGCTGCCGACCTCCCTGGCGATCGCACGCTCGCAGTTCGCGGGCGCCCGGGCTCTCGAAGCGTTCTTCCTTTCGCCGCTGATGATTCCCTCGATCGTGCTCGGCATCGCGTCGCTGCGCTTCCTGACCTCGATCGGCATGACCGGGACCTTCGTCGGGCTTGCGTTGGTACACGCCGTCATCGTGAGCCCCTACGTCCTGCGGCTCACCCTCGCCGCGGCGACGGGGCTCGACCGCAACTACGAGAAGGCCGCGCTCTCGCTCGGTGCCCGGCCCCTCCAGGTGTTCTGGATCATCGTCTTGCCGCTGGTGAAGCAGGGCTTGGTCAGCGGCTGGATCCTGGCCTTCATCACCAGCTTCGACGAGATCACGGTCACGCTGTTCGTGGCCTCGCCGAGCACGATGACACTGCCGGTTCGCCTCTTCAACCGGATAACGGAGAGCGCCGATCCTCTCGTGGCGTCGGTCTCGACGATCATGCTGCTCCTCGCCGGAGCCGCGATGATCGTCCTCGACCGCATCTACGGCATCGACCATCTCTTCTCCGGAACCGCGAAGAAATAGGCATCGGGCGATGGCACAGACTTCGATCCCCGCCGTGTTCGTGCGTGGCGGAACCAGCAAGGGCCTGATCTTCGACGCTGCCGATCTGCCGGACGACGGGGCCGCCCGCGACCGGATCCTGCTCGATGCGCTCGGCAGCCCGGATCCCTACGGCCGTCAGATCGACGGCCTCGGCGGCGCCTCCTCCAGCACCAGCAAGGCGGCCATAGTTTCGCGGTCCGCGCGCCCGGACTGCGACGTCGATTACCTCGTCGGCCAGGTCGAGATCCGCGAACCGATCGTCGATTACAGCAGCAACTGCGGGAACCTCTCGTCCGCCATCGGGCCCTACGCGATCGACCACGGGCTGGTCGCGGCGACGGGCGATCTGACGGAGGTGCGCATCTGGCAGGTCAACACCGGCCGGCGCATCGTCGCGCGCGTCCCGACCAAGGACGGAAGGCCGGTCGAGGCCGGCGATTACGAGATCGATGGCGTTGCACGGCCAGGTGCGCGGATCGACCTCCGATTCTTCGATCCTGCCGGCAGCTCGACCGGCAAGCTCCTTCCGACCGGAAACCTGCGCGACGAGCTCGTCATACCAGGTCGTGGCGCGCTGGAGGTCAGCATCGTGGACGCCTCGCTGACCGTCGTGTTCGTCAGGGCGGCCGATCTCGGGCTGACCGCGACGGAGCTGAAGCCGCAGATCGACAGCGACCCCGGCGTGCTCCGGACGCTCGAAGCCATCCGCGGCCAGGCCGCGGTGACGCTGGGCGTGGTCGCCGACGCGTCACGCGCCGTGAAGGTTTCGCCCGCCCTGCCGAAGGTGGCCTTCGTCGCACCGCCGCGCGGCTACGTCGCCGCCAGCGGCCGGGCGGTCGACGCAGGACGGGTCGATCTCAACGCGCGCATCATGTCGATGGGCGCGCTCCATCACGCCTATGAGGTCACGGGTGCGATCGCGACCGCCGTCGCCGCCGCCCTGCCCGGGACGGTGGTCGCCGACGTCTGCGCTCTTGGCGGCGGCTTCGAGAAGGAGGTCCGGATCGGTCACACCTCCGGCACCATCGCGGTCGGCGTGAGCCTGGAGGCCGGCACCGACGGTCTCACGGTCCGGTCCGCGTCTCTGGGCAGGACGACACGTGTCATCATGCGCGGATCCGTCCTGGTTCCGGGGCACGCCTGAAAATCGCTTCCAATCCAATATCGGCGGAGTCGATCATGACCAGCGAACAGAAGCCACGGTCCTTCAACACACCCGGCTATCGCGCTGGGGACTGGATCATCATCTCGGGCCAGACCGGTCGTATCGGCGAACAGCTGGTGCCGGGTGGCTTCGAGGCGGAGTGCAGACAGGCCCTCGACAACGTCGCCGCCATCGTCGAGAGGCATGGCCTGCCGCGCACCGCGATCGCCAAGATGAACATTTACCTAGCGGATATGGCCGACCGTGATGCCTTGAACCTGATCTACGTCGATTTCTTCGGCGGCCACCTGCCGGCTCGGACCACCGTGGGCGTCAACCAACTCTCTCGGAATGCCCGGGTCGAGATCGAGGGGTGGGCATTCGCGGGAACGGCGCCGTAGATGGTTCGGACGGTCTCTCATCATCCTTCGGCGAATTGGAGGTTGCCCGGTCGGGAATAGGGCGCGCAGCCATCGGTCCCGAGCGCAATCGCCCCGCGATGCGGCATCTAACCCGGTGCCGCCATCTAGTCCGGCTGGCCCGAGCGGCACGGTCGGCTTCGCGGCGGTTACGTCGTGTCGCACCGAAACCGCGCGCTCGATGCCGGTACGGGTGCATCGTTCGAGCAGGAGACATCGAAGGCGTGCGCGTGCGGAAACAAGCCCATACTCGGCGGACGGCTTGGATGTTGGCGCGGAGGGCCGCGGGGGCGCTGTACGTCTCCGCGCTGCTTCTGGGTGCCGTACAGACCGCCGGAGCGGCGCCCACGTCGCGGACCGTGTCGCAGGTGCCTGCGGCAGCGTGGCTCGTCTACGACCGTGCCACGGATCTGGTGCTCTTCTCCCGGAATGCCCAATCGCGTCGCGAGCCCGCTTCGATCACGAAGCTCATGACGGCCTACCTCGTCTTCGAGGCGCTTCGGGACAGCCGCTTCGATCTGCATCGCATGATCGAGGTGCCGCCCGAGGTTCGGCGCGTAGGGGGCCCGGAAAGCCGGATGTACCTCCGTCCCGGGAGTCGGGCTACCGTCGAAGAGCTGTTGAATGGCCTCCTGATCGTCTCCGCCAACGATGCGGCCGTGACCCTCGCGATCGCACTCGCGGGCAGCGAGGAGGCGTTCGTGTCGCGCATGAACGCCGCTGCGGCACGCCTCGGGATGAGCAAGACGCATTACGAGAATGTCTCGGGCATTCCGGCGCCATCTCACTACACGACGGCGAACGATCTCCTGCGTTTGACCGCCGCCCTGGATCGACAGTTTCCTCAGATATACGCCATTTCCGCACAGGAAGGTTTTCGCTATCGGAAATTCGAGCGAGCTGCGTCGAACGACCTCTTGTCGAGACATATGCTCGTTGACGGGCTCAAGACGGGTCACACCAAATCTGCAGGGTACAACATCGTCGTCTCCACGCGTCATCGTGCCGGCTCGCCGTCGGGGGGCGGCGATCTGTTCGTGATCGTCCTAGGCAGCGAAACCAGGAAGCTTCGGAATCAGGCTGTGGTCGAGCTTTTGCGCCGAGCGGCCCCTGCAGGCCTGAACGTAGCGCCGCCTTGATGGCGTCTCCCTGGAACCGGTCATCACGCCATTCTTCCCGGTGACCCCAAATCCCCGTGTCCGCGACCGCCTGACTCGCGCAGCAGCGTCAGGCAGGGGCCGACCCAAGGCACTTCCTTCATCGCCTGGATCGGCGGGACAGGCCCGGCGGTCCCGCATCCCCACGAGACTGCCACGCCCGCAGATCCATATCGGTCGCTAAACCCCACGAGCGGTAACCGACCAGATAGCGACAACGTCGTCCCCATGCACAGCGTAGAGCGTGTCCGCCAAGTTGACGGTCGGATCGCAATGAGGAACGATAACTTCGATCCTGGCATTCAACGGCAGCGTCCCACCTGAGGGCAGCTTGATTTCACCGTGCTCATCACTCGATGCGCGGTACGTCGCCCCGTCCGGCGCACCGCGTGCGATGAGGGGATTGGCGCCGTATTTCGCGGCAAGTCGCTTGTCGCCGCCGTCCGTCGTCACAAGGCCGGGAATTCGATTGCTGATGACCGCCGTTTCCAGGAACAGAGAATTCCCGAAGGGTGCCGATCGCTTGCCGTCGAGATCGACGGCCATGTACTCGACATCCATGAAGATGTAGCTACCACATTGCAGCTCCGTCAGCACCTTGTCGTCCCTGTCGATGAAGAGGCTGCCGGTACTACCACCTGTCACGCGTAACCTGCCGTCGACCATAGGGGTCAGCGCATCTCGTACGGTGGCGATGAACGCCTTTGCCTTGTCACCTGCGCGCCGGCGCTGCGCATAGTCGTTCTGATGAGACATATGGCCGGCGTAAGCCTGGACGCCGCCGAAAGAGAGGTGGCGGTTACCCGCAATTCCACGCGCAAGATCCAGGGCCTCTTCGACGCTCGCCGCGCCGGCGCGATGACGACCCATATCGAGCTCGACAAGCAGATTGATCTTCGTGCCGGCCGCGTTTGCCGCCTGCGAGAAAGCATCGACCATCTCGCGGTTGTCGACCACGGCGCTAAGCAAGACGCCCTTGCCGGCAAGTGCGGCAAGGCGAGCCAGCTTATCGGGCCCGGCCACCGTGCTGGTCAGATGGAAATCGTTGAGACCCGCGTCCGCAAACCTTTCGGCCTCTCCAACGGTCGCTACGCACAGGCCGGATGCACCGGCGGCAATCTGTCTTTTCCCGATCTCGGCACATTTATGAGCCTTGGCATGCGGACGAAGGTCAAGTCCCGCACGACGGCACAGATCCGCCATGAGGGCAATGTTTGCATCCAAGGCGGAAAGTTCGACGATCAGGCATGGCGTGGTCAATTGCGACCTTTTCCGCAACTTGGAACCGGCGCCTGGTACTCCTCCACCGACGCCTTCCGCTTCGGCCGCCTCTCCATCGCCCGGTGAAATTGATCCTGTGCCCGACGGGATGGCAGCGGCCCCGGGTGGGATGCGGCGGATCTGGTTCATATCCGCCATCCATTCCCCAGCATCAGTCATCTCACTTCGCAATCTGAGTGCATATGGCGTCATCGCCTCAGCGCGGGCCAAGTGGACGTTGAACGCAGTTTCCATCTCTCGGTCCCGGATCAAGACTGCCGCATCACGCAGCCAATCCTGTGCGATCATCGAGCCCGGCGCGGAACTCTCGGCCGGACGGGTCTTCCCTCTTGACGCGAGGCTGGCATAGCGCTGTTATGACAGCGTCATGCCAGTGAATCAATGTCATCCAAGCGCGGCCTACAAGGCGATCCTTGGCCTGATCATGGCGGGCGAGATCGCGCCGGCGTCGGCGATCTCGACGCGCTCGCTCGCTGAGCGCACGGGCATCGGCCGTACGCCCGTTCGAGAGGCGTTACAGGCGCTCGCTCGCGATGGGGTGGTGGAGATCGTGCCGACGCGCGGCACGTTCGTGCGGCGTCCGAGCATGGACGAGGTGCGAGAGATCTACGAGGTGCGCGTCGCCTTGGAGGGCACGGCAGCCCTTCTTGTCGCCCAGCGTGGACCTTCGCAGCGCTTACGTCGGATCGGCGCCGACTTGGCGGCGCTACGGGCGGTCGCCGATCCGGACTTCGACGTGGCCCGCGTCCTCGGGTGGGAATTTCACGACGAGCTGATCCATTCGACCGAGAATGCGCTGCTCGGGGAGCTGTACGCTCAAGTTTCTCGAAAATTCAGTCTCACGCTTCGGCAAGGCCGAAGATATGACGATCACCGCGTCATGGAAACGCTGTCGGAGCATCTCGAAATCTTCGCAGCTTTGGAAGCCCATGACGCCCCTAGAGCGCAAAACCTGATGCAGGCACATATTCAACGGGCGTTCATGGTGCGCGTGAAGGTGCTTTACGATCCCCAGTATCAGAAACGGTCGGAGAAGACCGTGGGGGGCAGTGGATCCTGGGACTGAACATCGAGTCTTTGCTGGCTCGTGCCTCATTTCATAGGCTGGCACAAAAGTTTCTGCGGCCGGAGAGCGGTGTTTCTGACGTGCGCATCACGGCGCTTCACGGAGCGCGAAGCTCGCGTCCGGACGGCTCGTCGCGCGCGTGGGTCGGCCCCGAACGAGCACGGTTCGAGAACAGGATCGCGAGGGATGGGGAGGAACGATGTACAAGAAAGGTAAGATATCGCTCGCATCGAAGATCCTGCTAGCAATGGTGGCGGGGTCGATCTTTGGACTGATCGCAGGACCCATCGCGACCGACATAAAATTTATCGGCGAGGCCTGGCTCAACGTCCTCAAGTTGGCCATGGTGCCGATCGTCTTCTTCGCGGTCGTCAATGCGATATCGTCGATGGATTCGCCGGGGTCGCTCGGACGTATCGTCGCGAAGGTTATGACGTTTTACATCTCGACGGTGATGCTCGCCGCCGCGATTGGCGTCGCCGTGGCCTTGGCGTTTAAGCCCGGCATCGGCTTTGAGTTTGCTCGCTCCGCAACGCAACTCCATGCTCCCAAGACCGGCGGCTTCCAAGAGTTCGTGACGGGGTTGTTCTCATCGAACCTCACGATGTCCTTTTTCAAGGGGGATATCATGCAGGTGCTCGTCATCGCAATTCTCGTCGGCGTCTCGGTGATGAAGTTGAAAGACCAGCACCGGTCGCCCCTGCGAACATGGTTCGGCAGTATGTCAGAGCTGACCATGTCTTTCGTCAACATCGTCATGAAATTTTCGCCGATTGGTGTCTTCAGTATCATGGCGGCCACCATGGGTGAAAACGGCGTCGCGACGATCTTTGCTATGGGCAAACTTATCGGAACGTTTTACCTGGCTTGCGCGATTCAATTGTTCGGCGTTTATGTTGTCATGATATGGCTACTTGCCAAAATTAACCCTATCGAGTTCGTTCGTAAGGGAATGAAAGTGTTCTTGACGGCCGTCAGCACCTGCAGCAGCGCGGCCGTCATCCCGATCAACCTGCAAACCTGCGACGAGGACTTCAAGGTCAACAAGTTGATCTCGCGCTTCGCCATCCCGTGCGGTGTCCAATTCAATCAAGATGGCGGTGCGATCTTGTCGGCCGTCGTCGTGTTGTTTTCGGCTCAGGCAGTGGGTACCGAATTTGGCCTGCTCGATCTGGCGCGTATCGTCCTGATCTGCACGGTAGCGTCGGCAGGCGGAGGTGCGATTCCCGGTGGCGGCATCGTGCGTTTGATGGTGACGTCGGCCGCGGTGGGCATGCCGTTGGAGATCGTCGCGTTGATTACGGGGTTCTACCGTTTCTTTGACATGGGCACGACCTCCATGTGCTGTATCGGCGATCTGGCCGTCACCGTGATCATCGACCGCCTTGAGAAGCGGCGGCCAGCCGATCAGGTCGAGATGGCGGCTTTGGAAGCGAGGAGCGCGCTCTGACCAGGCCCAGGGGACCGCGTCGTGACCCGAGCGGCCCGAGGCGGATGATGCTCCGCATGCCGCCGAAGGTCAGTCCAGGTCCGTCGCGTGGCATGTGCACGATGCGGGCTACGGCCGCCATGGCTGGGCCTTTTCGGCCGCCGCCGCACGACCCGCGGCGAATGCAATCGAACGAGGTCTGCCTGTCGGGACGCCACGCGTCGCGTCCCGAAGACCGCGTTCACAATCCGGTCGACCGTCTCCACCTGCTGCCGGAGCACCGGGTAGGGTGTAGGGACGCGCTGACGGTCATCGGAAGTCGGAGAGGACGATGCACCTCGTAATGTTGCCGGGCGACGGCATCGGACCCGAGATTTCCCGGGCAACCCGAAAGGTACTTGACGTCGTGGACCGGGCGCTCGGCCTCGGTCTCACCTTCGAGGAGCATGAAATCGGGCTGGTCCGGCACGCGCGCGACGGCTCGACATTTCCGGAGGCGGTGCTGCAGCGGGCGCGGGAAGCGGACGGCGTCGTGCTCGGTCCCGTCTCGCACTCGGACTACCCGGCCCGTGAGCGGGGGGGCGTCAATGTATCGGCCCTGCTGCGGCGGGAACTCGACCTCTACGCCAACATCCGCCCCCGCCGATCCCGCGAGGGTCTCGCCACCTTCGGCCGCACGCCCCTCGATCTCGTGATCGTCCGTGATAACACGGAAGGCTTCTACGCCGACCGCACCATGCACCTGGGCACCGGCGAGTTCATGCCGACGCCGGACGTCGCCATCGCAATGCGCAAGGTCACCGCCCGGGGCTCCGAGCGGATCGCCCGCGCCGCTTTCGAGATTGCGCGCAGCCGGCCGCGGCATAAGCTAACCTACGTGCACAAGGTCAACGTCCTGAAGGTGTCGGACGCGCTGTTCCTCAAGGAGTGCCGCCGGGTCGCGCAAGAGTATCCAAACATAGCCACCGACGACCAGCTCATCGACTTGATGACGGCCATGCTCGTGCGGGACGCCGCGCGTTTCGACGTCGTCGTCACCACCAACATGTTCGGCGACATCCTCTCGGACCTCGCCTCCGAGCTGTCGGGCAGCCTCGGGCTCGGCGGCGCTATAAACGCGGGAGATCGCCACTGCGTAGCGCAGGCGCAGCGTGGCTCGGCGCCGGACATCGAAGGCCAGGACAAGGCCAATCCGTGCTCGCTGATCCTCTCGGCGGCGATGCTCCTCGACTGGCTCGGCGATCGGCGCGGCCTGCCGGGCTTCCGACGCGGCGCAGCGGCGATCGACGCCGCCATCGATCGGCGGATCGGGGATCCGTCGACGCGGACCCTCGATCTCGGCGGGTCGCTCGGCACGTGCGACTTCACGGATGCCGTGTGCGCCGAGATCGAGCGGGTCCTCTCGCCCGCCTAGGGACCTGCGGGTGCCGTCCTCGTCGTCCTGCGGGGAGCGAGTCCTGGGACCGCCAATCAGGCCAGCGTGGCGAGCGCAACGCATCGGCTCGATGCAACGTGACCTCGGACGCGGTCAGAGCCTCACGGTCGTCCTGCGTCGTCCCGCTGCAGAGCGACTCGATGCGTCAATGTCCGTATGACTCGAACGCGCATCGGCATCATCAGAGCCCTGAGGTCTCTTCATTTCCTTCTTGCCTTCGGTTTCCTTGCGAGTGGTAGTCGAACCGGAGATCGAACGAACCAAGTATTTCCATGAGCTTCGGAGCTGCCGCCTGCATGGCCGAGCGGTTCCACCGATTTGCAGGTCCCGACACGGTGAGCGCCCCGACGAGCTGTCCAGAGCCACACACCGGCAGCGAAATGGAACCCACGTCAGGCGTCCGGACGCCGATCCCGATCAGCCAGCCGCTGCGTCGCGTCGAGTCGAGGTCGGCCTCGTACGCCGCCCGATCCGAGCCGGCCGCCACGGCCGCATCGACGTGGGTGCGCCGCTCGGCTGGTCCCAAGGTCGAAAGTAGCGCCCGGCCTGTCTCCCCGGCATGGATCGATACCGTCTCGCCGAGTGGCACGACACGCCTGACCTCGTGTGTGCCCTCGACCACTTCGATGCAAACCCGCTCGGCACCACTGCGAATGTGCAGCGAAGCGGTCTCCCCGAATTCCCGCGCGATCCGGTCCATCGCCGGCCTGGCCAGGGTGCGCAGATCGAGCCGGCTTGCGATCGTGACGCTCATGGCGAGCAGCCCGGCCCCGACGGCGTAGCCGCCGGAGGGATCGCGCCCCAGGAAGCCCTGCTCTTCGAGAGACCGGATCAGCCGGTAGGCAACGCTGCGATGTAAAGCCGTCCGTCCGGACAGTTCGTCCAGTGTGAGGGGACGGCCTTCGCGAACGACCGCCCGGAGCACGCCCAGAGCGCGATCCACCGTCTGGGATCCACCTTTCGTAATTGATTTTTCTTTCGGAGACATGGATTTCTCAATTCGGCAGACGCTGGATGCAACGAAGAATTTGCCAGGATTCCCAATGCGGGCGGGTCAATCCGCTCCAAAGGCCGGGTTGAGGGATCGCCGAATCGGGGGAATCCGAGTATGACTGAAGATGGATGTCTGGGCCGGCTGCCGCAAATGGCGGGCTGATACATATCGAGCAATTGCCCCTGAGCTTGGGGGCCATTCTATTTTATCCATCGCGATTGTCTCGAAGATCAAGCTTCATCCCAACGTGTGTCGCGACGAAATCATGTCGCGCATAGAAGCGCTGGGCATCGACGCGGCTCTTTGCCGTCGTGAGCTGCACAAGGGAGCATCCGCGGCGACGGCACTCCGCCACCGCAAATCGTATCATCAGGCCTCCCGTGCCGCTGCCACGTTCGGACTGGGCGATGCGCACGCTTTCGATCTGGCCGCGGAGGGCGCCGAGGTGGGAAAGTCCGGGGATGAAGCTGAGCTGAAGGCAGCCGACTACGTTCTCGGCGCGTGTCGCAACCACGAGTAGCTGGTTGGGGTCGGCCGCGATCGCCGCGAAGGCGCGCTGGTATCGTGGATCGATCGGGAAGCTCGGGTCCTCGCGTCGCGCGCCGAGTTCATCATCAGCAAGCATGGTGACGATCGCTGGAAGATCGTCGGGCAGAGCCGGCCGGAATGTCAGTTCGGTCATCGCGACTGCTTGTCAGGGTTGGATCCATCGTCGGTAAGCTGGGCCACGCTGATGAGGCGAATTGCCTGTCCGGCAAATTCTTATGGCTCGCTTGACATTCGAGCAACGCATGACATAAATCTCGTATATCGCAACATGTGTCTTGTTTATAGAAACATCCTGGCGCCGTGCCAAGGCGGAGGCAGGTATCCGTGACGCCGTCGCCGAAGCCGCGCGGGCGGTCGCTGGGCGTTGTCGCCACGCGTTCGACGGCTCCTTCTTTTCGCGGATCGTTCCGGTGGCGAAGTGCCATGCATGGCGAAGGGGTAGACCTTCGCTCGTTCGCCCCACCATTCCGTTTTGGCGACGGGGCCGATGCCGCGACGATGGCGAGCGACGCCGAGTCAGGGCTGGCCTGCTGTCTCTACACGCACGATTCCCTCTGCACGCTGGGTCTCGGCCAGCCCTTCCGCGGCGGCTTGAAGGGGACGGGTCGCCCGCGAGGCCCCCTGACGGGGCATCGAGGATCCATCTGAGTACCAAGCACCTCTGCCTGGGAGGGCTTTCATGGACGGGATCATGTCCAGCACTCCGGGTCCACGGCCTTCCGGATCGCGCTTGCCAAGAACCGACGTCGCATCGCGGCCGCGTGCCATCGCATCAAGGGAACTGGGACCATGTTCGCACGCCCGATCCTCGCCGCGGCGCTCGGTGTCCTGGCAACTGCGTACGGGAGCGGATCGATGGCCGCGGACGAGCTGACCGTGATGACCTCGGGCGGCTTCGCCCACGTCTATCGCGAGGTGCTGCCGCGGTTCGAGGCCGAGACACACGTCAAGGTGACGACCCTGTCTGGCGCGTCGCAGGGCACCGGACCCAAAACCATCAAGCATCAGCTGGAAAACGGGACCTATACCGACCTCGTGATCCTCTCGAAGGAGGGACTTACCGATCTGGGCAAGGCGAACCTGATCGCGGAGGGCTCCGAAGTCCCCCTCGCCACCACGCCACTCGCGATGGCCGTACGGCAGGGTACGCCCAAGCCCGACATCGGAACGCTGGAGGCGTTCAGGCAGGTGTTGATCGATGCGCGCCTCGTGGCCATGCCGGGGAGCACCAGCGGCCTGTTCGTGCGCGACGAGGTGTTCCCGAAGCTCGGCATCTCCGACAAGGTGTCTTTGAAACTCGTGCCGCGGGGGCTCGATTCCACCGGCATGCTGGCGGCGGGCGAGGTGGACCTCGCCATCGGCCCGGCGAGCGAACTGGTCAATCAGCCAGGCATCGAGTTCGTGGGCGTGCTCCCACCGGAGGTCCAGCTCGTGCAGGTGTTCACCGCGGCCATCACCAAATCGTCCCGACACAGGGACCGCGCCGCCAAGCTGACCGACTTCCTGAGGTCCGAGCAGGTCGTGCCGGCGATCGAGCGCGCCCGCATGGCGCCCGCAGGACCTGGACACTGATCGGTCGATAACGACCTTGGCGGCATTCGACCCGCGTATGCCCGCAGATCGACGGTGTCGGTGTCCACGGCCACGCGACATCGCGCTTCGATAGCGCCGACCAGCCGAGAGAACGAGCCCACGACGATGCGTATCGCCTACGTCAAGGTGTCGGCCGCGATATGCGCGACCCTCATTCACGTCATGGCCGGAGGATGCAGGATGGCGGTAGCGGAGGAGAACGACCGTGCCCGCAGCATCGCGCCGACAGGGACGCTGCGGGCCGCGATCAATTACGGCAACATCGTCCTGGCCCAGAAAGGTCCTGACGGGGAGCCGGCCGGGGTCTCGGCCGATCTGGCGCGCGAGCTTGGTCGCCGGCTCAAGGTCCCGGTGTCGTTCGCGACCTTCGACACCGCCGGCAAGGTCGTCGATGCATTGAACGGCCCGCAGGCCTGGGACGTGGCCTTCCTGGCCATAGACCCGAAGCGGGCCCAAACGATCGCCTTCACTCCTCCCTACGTGATCATCGAGGGGGCGTACATGGTCCCGAAGGGGTCTCCCCTCGGGGAGAGCGGGCAGGTCGACCGGCCAGGGGTGAAGATCGCGGTCGGCCGAAACACGGCCTATGACCTGTATCTGGGGCGCTCCCTCAAGTCGGCCGAGCGCGTCTTCGCGCCCACCTCGCAAGCAGCCGTGGACCTGTTTCGTCGGGATCGGCTGGACGTGGTTGCCTCGGTCCGCCAGCCGCTGGAGATCTACGCACGCGATCACGCCGATGTGCGTGTTCTACCCGGGCGCTTCATGGTCATCGAGCAGGCCATGGCGGTGCCGAGAGGAGGTCACGAGGCGGTGGCCTATCTGAATCGCTTCATCGAAGAGATGAAGGCGTCGGGCTTCGTGGCGGCGGCTCTCGCACGCAGCGGTCAACTCGATGCGACCGTCGCGCCGAGATCCGAGATCCCATAGCTGTTGCTGGCGCTCGCGGAGCGAAGGCCGGGGAACGCGACCGACGAGGTCCGGCTGGCAAGCTCCGGTCCGCTCCGGCGGGCCTTCACCGCGGCGGACCAGCAGCTTTCGGCCAGATCCCGCCGACCTTCGAAGTCTGCGTCATGGATCTCCCGGTCGAAGACCGAATGGCGGAAAGCCGCCAATCTCGTCCGGGAACTGCGAGGCGGCGGCTTGTGCGTCATCGAAGGCGGTGCCTGGGGGCGGCTTTGCTTCTGGATGACGAAGTGACCTTGCCGCCACGGGACATCTTGAGAAATCAAATGGCAGGATCTGCCTCGATGCGCGCCCGACCGGCACGCGCCAGGCGATCGGCTTCGAACAAGTGCGCGGCCGAGGTCGCGGGTACCGACGCCGCCTTCCGCCGGACGTTCGGCGCACCGGCTGCGCGCCTACGCCACGCGAAGGTCCGGCTCGGCGGCGAGGAGCGGGCGATACTCCGCGATCGGCCGTGGCTTTCCGCGCAGGTATCCCTGCATCTCCGCGCAGCGGTGCCGCCTCAGGAACGCGAGCTGCTCCTCCGTCTCGATTCCCTCGGCGATCACCGGGACGCCGAGGCTCTCGCCGAGGCTGATGATCGCGCGCACGATCGCGCTGCCCTTGTTCGTGACGCCGACCTGGCCCACGAACGAGCGGTCGATCTTGATCTTGTCGAAGGGGAACGCCTGCAGCGTGGCCAGCGACGAGTAGCCGGTCCCGAAGTCGTCCATGGAAACGCGCACGCCGAGCGCCCTCAGGTCGCCCAGCACCTCCTGCGATCGCGCCGAGCTCTTCAGGAACAGGCTCTCTGTCACCTCAAGTTCGAGGCGGTCCGGCCGTAGACCCGTCTCCGCGAGCGCTCGCCGTACGACGTCGCACAGGTCGGCCTGCCGGAACTGCGCGATCGAGATGTTGACGGCGATGCCGAGAGGCAGCTCCCAGGCCGCGGCCTCGCGGCAGGCCTCGCGCAGAACCCATTCGCCGAGGGGCAGGATCGCCCCCGTCTCCTCGGCGAGGGGTACGAAATGCGCCGGCGGGATCGGCCCGCGGGTCGGGTGCGTCCAGCGCAGGAGCGCCTCGAAGCCGCAGCAGCGGTCCGAGGCGACCTCGAACTGGGGTTGGTAGTGCAGCTCGAACTGCGCGGTGCCTATGGCGGCGCGCAGGTCGAGCGCCAGCTCGTGACGCTCGCGCGCCGCGGCGTCCATCGTCGGCTCGAAGAAGCGATAGCCCCCCTTTCCTTCGCCCTTGGCACGAACCAACGCCATGTCGGATGCGGAGAGGAGCCCTTCGCAGGTGTCGCCGTCGCGCGGGAACGACGCGATCCCGACGCTGCAGCCGATGTCGATCCGCCGCTCGCCGTCCGCGAAGGGCGCGCACAGCGCGTCGATGACGGCCCGTGCGGCCGCGGCGGGCGTCCTGCGGGCATCGAGTCCGGTCGTGAGCACGGCGAACTCGTCCCCACCCAGCCGCGCGGCGACGCAGCGTTCGCCCAGCAACCCCCGCAGGCGTGCGGCGACCTCGACGAGCAGGCGGTCCCCGGCGGGGTGGCCGAACAAGTCGTTCACCTGCTTGAACCCGTCGAGATCGAGGCAGAGAAGGGCGGCTTCCTGCCCAGACTTCGCACAGATCGCCAGCTCGCGGGTGACGACCTCCGTGAATTGCACGCGGTTCGGCAACTCGGTCAGGGCATCGTGCCGTGCGAGGAAGCTGAGGCGCTCCTCGCTCCGGCGGCGCTCCGTGACGTCCTCGTGCGTGCAGATCCACCCCCCGCCGGGAACGGGCACGCGCATGACGCTGACGACCCGACCGTCGGACAGGCGGACGATCGAGGCCGCCGACGGAACGGGGCCCGATCCCGGGGGCGTGACGACCATATCCCAGTCGCCTCCCGCTTCCCCCCGCAGCGCCAGGACGACCCGGCGTAGGTCCTCCGCCCTTGCGCCCGGCTCCCTGAGATGTCGGGGGACCGCATACAGTTCGGCGAAGCGCTGGTTCATGACGACCAGTCGCCTGTCGACGTCGAAGAGACAGAGCCCCTGGACCATGTTGTCCAGTGCGAAGCCGAAGCGCTCGCATTGCTCGCGCAGGTCGCGCTCGCCGCGGGCGCGCTCCTCCGCGGCCGCGGCGCGCTGCCCGAGGCGGGCCTGACGTAGGAAGAGGAGGGACACGATGGCGATGGACGACGCGAGCAGCGCCGCCGACGCGCCGACGACGAAAGCCTGGCGCCGGACGGGGGCAAGGCTCGCCTCCACCGTCCGGCTGACGCTGAGGATCAGCGGGTAGCGGTCGAGGGCCCTCGTCGCGACGAGCCGCTCGTGGCCGTCGATCGGGCTGACGTTGCGCAGGACGCCGCCCGCCGGGTCCCGCGCGGCGATCAGCGCGGCGCCCGCTGTCGGCAGGAGCTTGCCGATCATGCCCGCGCTGTGAGGATGCCGCACGAGCAGCATGCCGTCGTCGCGGAAGACCGAGATGACGGCGTCGTCGGTCGGCGAGATCCGCCGGTAGAGTCCCTCGAAGTAGCCGAGCTCGACCGCACCGAGCACGAGTCCGAGGAACGTCCCGTCGGAGGCCGAGACCTTGCGGGCGACGTAGATCGTCCACGCGCCGTCGCCGCGGTTCTGCACCGGTCGGCCGACGAAACGTCCGAGCCCCGGGTCCGTGGCCAGCGCCTTGAAGTAGTCCCGGTCGGCGATGTTGACTTCGGGGATCGGCCAGTAGCGGCTGAAGTTCAGGAGATTGCCGGCGCGGTCGACGATCGTGATGGCGTTGACCTGCGGCAGCGCGGCGATGCGGGCCCGGAGGGTCAGATGCAAATCCTGCCGCCCCGCCGCAGCCGCGTAGTCCTCGGGCGTGGCGGCGCCCGCCTCGCGCAAGCCATCGATGACGGCATCCTGGACCATCTCCATCGCCTGCAGGGAGCGGTCGGCCTGGTCGGCGAGGACGGCCGAAAGCCCGACCAGGCCGCGCTCGACGTCCTGAACGGCCTGCCGGTTCATGTCGGCGACGAGCAGCGTCGCAGCCGACGCGATCGCCAGGGCCAACACGACCAGCGCGGCGGCGAGCGCCGCGCCGGGGCGGAGCGCGCAGGCGGACATCGACCGAGTTCCCGGCACCGGCAACAGGCTCCCTTGAGGTCGTCGCACTTCCCGGCTGTCTTCTGGGGCCGAGCGCGTTGATATCCCTACCGATCGATCGGCACCCCCTGGCCGAACCGCGAACTTGGTGAACCGGACCTTACGACGGCGTTCGGCGCCCTCCGCCCATCCCGCGCGGCCCTCCGCTTCAGGGACCGGCGCCGGGCCGCGACGACGGGCCCCTACGCTTCTCCGGCGCCGTCGCCTCGCCGTCACGCGCCCACGTGACGTGGCCGAGCGCGCTTGACGCCAGGCGGTCGCGCCGCGTCCATGGCGGCGCGGGAGCCCTGTCGCCGCGCGGTTCGTCGACCGGGATGGAACGGAGGGGGACGGAGATGGCTGTGACAGAGGCCGGCGTGACCAGGGCAGACCTGCGCCTGCCCGACGTTCCAGGCCTCGACGACGCCGGGCTTGCGCGGTGGTTCCCGGGCTTCGACGGGCAATGGACGGACCAGACCAAGGCGTTGCTGCGGGTTCATGGCGCCACCGGACTGGACCTGAACGCGAATTGGGCGGGTGTGCCGCCCGACTGGCACTGCAAATGCTGTCGGAGGCCAAAGCCGCTGATCGCGCGCAAGGCACAGAACGGGGTCCTGCTCGCGCATCTCGACCTGCATCACGACCACCTCCGGGATCACCTGCAGGGTTTGATCGGCGCGCGGGTGGGCATCCCCTGGGTGGAAGGCGTCGGCGCCATGTCGGCCCAAGCCAGCGAGCACATGCGCGCGTTGGTGGTGCGCTTTGGCGACACGCTCGTCTGTGACGCCTGCAACGCGGCGGACGGCACCGCGAAGCGGCTGCTGGGATCGGAGGTCCACCCCGCGTTCTCCTTCGCCCCAACCGAGATCGGCCGGTTCGTCCGCCCGCGGCCCAACGCGCTCCACGAGGTCGACGTGGACGCGGCCCGCCGCGCCTGGGGCGAGGTCAGGCACGGTTTCGAGGATCGCTTGGCGTTCGCCGGGCTCCTGGTCGAGCGGCTGGCCTCGGGGAGCTTCGCCCTGGAGCGCGGGGCGGACTCGGTCATGCCGTTCGCCAGGCCGGCCGACGAGCGGATGGTCGACCGTTGGGTCCGGGACGACCCGGGCCTGCACGCGATGCGGACCTGGCAGGCCCGCGTCGACGCGCGGTTGCGCGCCAGGTCCGTGCGCCGCGACGCCGTCGGGAACTCCGGGCGGCCGCGCAAGCCGGTCGCCGGGCGCCGGCCGACCGATGCCGACATCGCCGCGTTCGGGGCGCGGGCCGGGAAGGGCTGGCAGCGGACGCCGCCAGATTGGGCCTGCCCGTGCTGCGGTCGGGGCAAGCCCGCGATCCTGCGCGTCTCCGGGGGCGGCAAGTGGTTCGCGGAGCTGCGCGCGCATTCGCGCCTTGAGCTGGAGACCGACCCGGAGAGCCTGGGCTTCAGGCATGCGCTCTACGGCCATGGCGGCCCCGGGCCCGTCGTGGCGCTGCGCCGTCAGGTCTATGTCTGCTCGGACTGCGGCGACGTCTCCTCCAGGCTGCAGGCCTCCCGCCCCGGCCTGGAACGGACGCCAACGCTGACCCTGGAGGACATGCGGGGATGTCTCGGCGAGGTGCGCGACAACGAGAAGCCCGAGATCGACGTCGCGAAGGCGGAAGCGTGCGACGAGGCAAATTCCGCCCTGGCCGTGGCCGCGGCCGAGTTCGCCCGCCATCGGACGCTGGCCATCGATCTCTGGGTCCTGCGGCTGAAGTTCGGCGGGCAACCCGCCATCGCCGCCGCCCTGACGGGGCGGGCCCGGTCGGAAGGCCTCGACGTCGAGGCCGTCCCGGGCTCGATGCGGTGGCTCCTACGGCAAGGGGAAGGGCTCCATGCCGTGCACTTGCAGGAGATCGAGCATGCCCGGCCGGCAGGGTGATCGCCCGGGGGGACGAGGGCGGTCCGGGGCCGAGGGCCGCCACCCCATCCTTCCCGCGGCCTGATCTGTTTCCCGGGCCGGTCATGCCCGGCCTTCCGCGGCGGCCGCCGCCGCGCCGCCGGCGGCGACCCGTCATCTTGATGCGGGGCGTTCGCGGAATCCCGGTCGGGCCCGCCGGCAGCGTTCCCGCCATGGTGAGCCCGTGGACGATGCCGGCGCGTGCGGCGTCTCCGAGAACCGCGCGCGTTGGCTCGAAGCCCGGCGCCCGAAGACTCAGTGGTCTGGCGGCTGCGCGTCCGCGTCCTGAAGGACCTCGATCGTCCGCCCGTCGAACAGGAGCGTGGTCGGTCCCCGCCCTCGGTCGAGCCGGGCGCACGGCCGGATCCTGCCGCTCAGCAGATGACTTATGGCCCGCGCGCGATCGTGGTGCCGCGACCCGCGGCGCAGGGCCCTCGACGCATCGTCGAAGGTCATCTGGTCCGCGGTTCGGCGACCGACCATAGGGACGTCGAACCGCAACGCCGCCGCCAGGCGTACGAGCGCGCAGCGGACGAAGCGGCCGCGGGTCGACTCGCCTTCGGTCCACGGCGCCCACGGGAGGATGCCCATCCCCGCAAGCGCCATGAGCGTCCGCGTGTCGAGGTCCAGGATGCGCCTCGCCTCGGGGACCGTCACGGAGGCGTCGACCGTCTCCCGGAGCCGGGCGAACTCCCCCGCGCCGCATTCGCGCTCGCCCGCGGCGGCGAGGCCTGCGTGCCGCAAGAGACGATCCAGGATCGTCGGGTCGAGGCCGAGCCGTCGCCCCAGGGCGAGGCGGTGCTCCTGGCCATCCGGCGAGAGGGGCTCCCCCAGCAGGGAGAACTCGCGTGTCACGACCCATGCGGACCGGACGTGGGACAGGAGCGCGTCCCTGATCGGACCGGTTGCGTCGCCCGGATGCGCTTCGAGCCACCCCAGCAGCGGATTGAGCAATCGGCGCAGGCGGCGGCCGTCGAGGTGGGGCGACGGCGGCTCCAGCGCGAGGAGGCCGGCCCGCAGCGCGCGGCCACCGTCCCCGAGAAGGCCGAAGCCGAGGGCCGCGCGCGCCCGGTCGACCTTCGGGCTGCTCCTGGACGCCGAACGGGGGCTCAGCGTCTCGCCGACCGCGAGGACGCAGGAGAGCGCGTCGGTGAGCGGGATGGCGTCGAGGATCGCGGCGGGACGCGCCGGACCGAAGCCCAGCCGACCGACCAGGTAGGCTTCCCAACCCGCGTCGGGGGCCGAGGCCCCCGACGCGGCGAGAAGGTCGCGACCGCAGGACGCGCAGAGGCGCGGCGGGCGATCACGCCATGCGAGGGGCGAGCCGCATCCCGGGCAGGCGTCGAGCAAGGCGCAGGCATGGCGCTCGCAGCGGTCGACGGCCCGGAGGTCCCACCACGTCCGGCGATACTTCCAGAGCGTCGCTCCGTCGTCTTCGTCACCGGAGTCTTGGACCAGGCACCGGACGCAGACGCGCTTCGAAGGCGCCCAGCCCCGGAACGGCACGACGAAGCCGCCGAGCCGCATGCCGCGGGCCTCCCGCACGAACGTCGCGTCGGTCAACGACCGGGCGTCCAGGCCGAGCAACTCGCCGACCCGGTCCACGCCTACGCCGTGCCGCAACGCCTTGCGATCGATTCCCAGCGAGCGGGCCAGCCGGTCGCCGTCGGCATCGCCCAAACGGGCGGCCAGCCGCTCGAACGCCTCGTACGCGGGCTCCCCCGGCCGCGGCGGAACGCGGATCGCATGTGGCATGGTGATGGCGTGCTGACGAAACCGGCCTGACGCCCGATCCCAAGGGTGGTTCCCCCTTCGGCGTCAAGCCTTCAGCCGCGCGGCCCGGCTAGGGGCAGCTCCACCCATCCGCGCGCCGAGGCAAGATCGGGCACCGGGAAGAAGGGCCGGCCGGCGGCGTCGCGCCCCGTCCACGGCTGGCGAGCGACGTCCGCGAGCGGGCCGGCCGACGGGGCCGGGACCGCACGGTTGCGTCGCTTCTCGTCCTGACCCGATCCCTGGCCAACCCGGCCGGGGCGACGCCCGCATGGGCGGCGCTGCGGCGATGAAGGTCATCGACCCTCGAACCGCGGCTCCATGCCGAGGCCACCCGATACGTGCCGTCGCGGCGACCGGGCACGGTTCCTCGCGTCGGATCCCCGCCGCCGCCAGTCGCCGGCGCGCGCTCCCCCGGAATCGACGCTTCGGTGACAGGCCTCTATAGACGCGCCGCGCCCAGGGGGCGGGCGATCCCCCCGCCGATGACGGAACGGAAGGACAGGATGCAGACGCAGCACGGTCTCGCGGGGGCCAACACCGAGGCGTCGTTGCGGTTTCATCGCTTTCACGAGAGGCTCAACCGTTCCCTCAAGACGCAGGTCATCGGGCTGGGGATGCTCAAGGACGCGATCGACAAGGGCGAGACCCGCGACGGCATCAAGGAGATCCTGTACGCCCAGAACGACCTCTGGGGCGGGATGCCGGACTGGGGCCGCCCGCAAGAGCTGATCGACGAGGGGAGGCTGGATATCGGGCGAGCGGGCGTCGTTCGCGGCTTCTCGGCGTTCGACCTGTTCCTGGACAACCTGAGCGCCGAGCTGGACAGCTACGGCCGCTTCCGCGGGGCCAAGCCGAAGCCCAAGGGGCGTCTGCCTGCCAGGCAGGGTGGCGACGGCACCGACGACGGAGCGGCCGCGGCCGAGGCTGGGCTGACCAGATACTATGAGCGGATCGGCGCCGACCTCGACGGCGTCAAGTTCCTGCTGCCCCTGTACGTATACTTTCGCGTCGCTCGCAACTGCATCGCGCACCGCGACGCGATCGCGAGCGGCGCGGCGGAAGACCTCTCGCGAGGGGACGGGATCCGAGATGCGCTGGAGGCGTGGCCGGATCACACCGACGATATGCGCGTGCCGGAGATACTGCCGCTCAAGGAGGGTGCGGAGATCCTCTTCACCCACAGGCAGGCCCTCTCGAACTCTTCGATCCTGAGGCTGATAGCCATGGACCTCAACGAGAGGGCCTTGACCATATTGGGGGTCGAGGGCGTCGTTTACGCCGCGGCAAAACGCTTGCTTTCCATTCCGTCGGCGAACGATCCCGAGATCAGGAGGAGCATGCCGGCGACGATAAATTACATACTCTCGGATCGGTACAGGGTCAGGAATGTCGACTCGTTGGGTGCATCCAGGATCCTGTCCTCGCTCGGCATGAGCAAGAGGTGCGAGCGAAGGTTCCAGTCGCTTGTGGGTCCTGCAGGGATCGGCGGTGGCTGACGGGGCGCCGCGATCGGCGACGGACGGGCCGGCGCCGTAGGCCCGTCGGGCGCCCGTGACCCTTTTCTGCCGCTGGGCGGCGCCCCGGGCGAGGGCGTGAGCCGGCATCGCTGCGTCCGCCGTGGTTCGCATCGGCGCACCTTGCCGACGGACGGGAACTCGATCCGGGGGACCCGGCCGCGGCGCCGGGGCGCGCGTCCGCCGAAACCTCGCGTCCTGCCGTCGATGAACGCCTCGGTCGGACGATGGCCGTGCCATGCACACGTCCCCGGGCAGCCGCTGCTGGCGAGATCCGGATTCGGCGCCCGGTCACTTCATGTACGTCCGGATCGCCTTGATCAGGACGCTCGCCCCGTCGGCTCGGCCCGGGTCCGGGTCGGTCGCCGGGTCCGCCAGGGTCCGGCGGACGTGCCGTTCCATCACCTCGGCCGTCAGGCCGTCGATCGCCCCGCTCAACGCCGACAGGAGCATGAGCAGCTCCAGGGTGTCGCCCTCGTCGACGATCGACCGCTCCACGGCCCCAGCCTGTCCCATGACCCGGCGGATGCGCGCGACGAGCTTCGCCTTGCCTGCGTCCGTATCCCCCACGTCACGGTCCTCCCGCCGCACCATAGGCTGAGCCGGACGGGGCCGTCGACCCTGGGGCGACAGGGCGGCGGGAGGCGCCGATGCGGGAGACCGGGAGGGCCGGCGCCCGGCATCCGTGGGCCCGTGGCGGACCGGACGCGCCGCGGGCGAGCGGGGAGGCGACGCCGCTCCGCGACGGGGCATGCCCGGTCATCGTCCCCGCGGGCCGAAGGGGACTCCCGACCTAGCCGAGCATCGGGGGGCATCGTCCGCGGCCCCGTCGCGCCGGGCTTTCCAGTGCGGCGGCCGAATGCGCTATCGAATGGGTAGGCGATGCCGGCCTATCCTTTGGGCCTGGGCGAACGATTGCTGCCCTGGGTCGGAGGGACGGCATGGCCGGTACGATGCGGGTGCGGGCCGAGGGGCCCTGGAGCGACCTCGCCCTGCATACGATCGGGTGGAAGGCCTTCCAGGATCTATGCGCGCAGGTCTGCGAGGAGGTGCTGCGGCGCCCGGTCCAGGTCTATCGGGAGGCGCAGGACGGCGGGCAGGACGCGGTGTTCCTGTCGGGGCCGGGCGGCGGCCACGACGCGACGATCCAGTGCAAGCACTCGGCGGACGGACGGAGGCGCCTGAGGGTGGGGGACATCGCCGCGGAGCTCGCCAGCGTCGACCGGCTCGTCGCCCTGGGGCAGGCGAAGACCTACATCCTGATGACCAGCATGGGCGTGGACGCCCCGGTGGCTTGCGCGATACGCGCGCGGCTTCGTGCGCGGGGCGTCGCGAGGCCGCACGTCCTCGGCCGGGAATGGCTGATCCGGTCGATACGTGCGCGCGCCCGCCTGCGCGCCCTCGTCCCGCAGGTCTACGGCCTCGGCGACCTCGGGGCGATCCTGGACGAGCGCATGGCGGCGCAGTCGCGCGCGCTGCTGGAGCAGTGGCTGCCGAAGCTGCGTTCGTACGTGCCGACCGAGGCGCACCGCCGTGCCGTCCACGCCCTGAACGAGCACGGAGCCGTCCTGCTCCTTGGCAACCCCTCGGCGGGCAAGTCGACCATCGGCGCCATCCTCTCGGCGATGGCGAGCGAGGAGGCGGGCTGCACGGTGCTGCACCTGACCGGGCCGCGGGAGCTCGGTGACGGCTGGAATCCGAACGATCGGAAGCGCTTCTTCTGGATCGACGACGCTTTCGGTCCGAACGTCATGCGGGACGAGTACGTCCAGGACTGGAGTTCCGCCTTCCGGAAGATCGAGGCGGCCCTGTCGCACGGCAACCGCTTCCTGCTCACCTCGCGCCGCCACATCTACCAGCGCGCCAAGCCGCTCCTTGGGCAGCGCAACCTCGCCGCCTTCGTCGACGGGCGGGCGGTCGTCGACGTCGGTGCGCTCACGGGTGCCGAGAGGGCGCAGATCCTGTACAACCACGTCGCATTCGGGGGGCAGGCGCCGGCATGGAAGGCGTCGGTCAAGCCCTGCCTCGACGCCGTGGCCGAGGTCGACGGCTTCCTGCCCGGCGTCGCCGAGCGTCTCGGCGACCCGGCGTTCACGCGGGGCCTGCGGCCGACCGTGGAGGGTCTCCTCCGGTTCATGCGCGAGCCGCGCGAGCACCTCGTCGAGACCATCGGCTCCCTGGGCGACACGCTGCGCGCCGCCCTGATGCTCGTCTACGTCCATCAGGGGCGACTGTCGGCCGACGGCTGGGACGACGACACGAGCCGGGCCGTGGCGGACCTGCTCGGCGTCCGCCTGGCCGACGTGCGCAACCGCATCGCCGAGCTGGCGGGCTCGTTCGTCGTCGAGCGGTCGGCCGGCGGCGGAACCTGGACGTTCTCCCATCCGACCATCGGCGACGCCCTGACCGAGATCCTGCGCGGGCAGGCCCACATGGTCGCGGCGCTGCTGCGCGGCATCGCCCCCGAGAACATCCTGTCCGGTTTCGTCTCGGAGGGGATGCCGGCCGCCAGGGACGCCGGCATCATCCCGGCGTCGATGAACGACGTCGTCGCCGCCAGGATCGCTGGAGTGGAGGACAGGCAGGACACCAACCGCTCGCTGTTCCTCTTTCTGGCGCGCCGGGCCAGCGATGACCTGCTCGCCCGCGTGGTCGCGGCGGACCCGGGACTCCTGGACAGGGCGACCTGGCGGACCGAGCGCGCCGCCGACGACCCGTGGCTCAATCTCGTCGCGCGGGCGCACCGGCTTCGTCTCCTCCCGGAGACGGTCCGGGCCCGGGCGGCGGCCGAGCTCGCAGCCGCGGCCGTCGAGGGCTTCGAGCTCTCGTTCCTGCCGGATCCCGGTTTCCTGGCGCCGTTGCCGCCCGGCGGCCTCGTCGCGCTCGGGCTGGAACTCAGGACGCGCGCCCTGCCGGCGGTCGCCGGCCTGATCCGGCAGGCGGCGGCCACGGCCGATCCCGAGGAGGACCCTGACAGGAACTTCGAGCGCTTCGAGGAGGGGTTCGGCGCGCTCGCCGACATCGGCGTGCTCGACGACGGGGCCGAGGAACTCATCGAGGAGGCGCGCGACCTCATGGCGGAAGCCGTCCACGATCTCGTGCAGCGACGGCGGGAGCGGCACGCCTTGACCGAGCCCGGCGACGAGGAGGAGGAATGGGCCTTCGCCTCCGCGACCACGATCCCCGAGATCGCCGCCGCCCCGCCGCCGCCGCGGGAGCGGCCTCGGAGGTCGATCTTCAGCGACGTCGACCGAACCGATCCGACGGCCGGCCGGTGAGACGCGCCGGTTCGGCCGGTTCGGCGGCCGCACCGAGGCCCACGTCCCGGCGGTCGCCGGCCCATGCCACGTCGCAACGCTCCGGACGACGGAGCCCAGTCAGTCCGCGCTTGGCACCGGTCCGTATCGGCTACTCCACCGGCGCCGGGCGCACCCGCTCGCCCTCGCGGTACTCCGACCATGCCCGCCTTGGCAACTGCGCGGAGGAGGTGAGGAACATGCCGGGCATGAGGGCGGCGGCCGGAAGGTCGGGTCACGCGGTCGAGGTGCCCCGCACCGCCAGCACCGCGCCCATGACGATGACATTGCCGATCGCGTCGTTGCGCGAGCACGACCAGAAGCGAGCGCATGTTCGCACCGCCATCCTTGTACGGGCTCGGGAGCAGCACCGAGGCAGCGTTGACCGCCAGCGCCAGCACGCCGGCCAGACCCATGACCTCCGCCTTCGGCAGGCCGAGGGCCAGCGTCTGGCAGACCGTCGAGCCGAACGCCATCAGCGACGGCGGCACGCCCGTGGTGAGCGCGGCCGACGCACGGGTGCGCAGGCTCGCTCCGATCACCGCCAGCCAGAGGCCGTAGGTCACCGTGTCGGCGAGCAAGGCCAACGCGTCGGCCTGAGCGCCTGAGACCCAGCGAGCCGGCCCGCCGCCATCTCTCCGAGGAACAACGCCCCGTTCCGGGCCGATCACCGTCCAGAGGATGCGCTTGTGGCGTGGGTTCCCGCCATCGAAGACCGGGACGCCGCCGGTGCAGCACGCAGCGGCCGCCGCGCCGTGGGCGATGGCGGGGGAGGGATGTCCCGCCGGTGCGGGCGCGGGTGGTTGGCAGCGGGCAACGCGTCTTTCGCAGCAGCCGTCGGCTATGGGGTGACTCGCCTTCGGCCCTCACCTACTTCTTATAGCCACTAAAGGTTCAAGGGCCATGGCAGAGATATCGATCGGCGAGCTGGCGCGGCGCTCAGGGGTAAAGGTGCCGACGATCCGCTATTACGAAGGCGTCGGCTTGCTGCGCGTCCCGGCGCGCACGGGTGGACTGCAGCGCCGCTACGACGCCGCCGCAGTGGCGCGGCTCCACTTCATCCGGCACGCGCGCGAGCTTGGGTTCGAGGTGGCCGCGGTGCGCGAACTGCTGGCGTTGAGTGAGCAGCCGGACCGCCCGTGTGCGGAGGTCGACGGCATCGCCCGCCGTCACGTCGAGGACATCGACCGGCGCATCGCCCGGCTCGTGGCCCTCCGACGCGAGCTGCGGCGCGCCCTGGACACCTGTGGCCGAGGGCGGGTCGGCGACTGCCGGGTGATCGAGGCGCTCGCGGATATGGAGCAACCTGCCGAGTAGCGGGCGGTCCGTCCCCGGTGTGATCCAAGCCGCGGCCCGTATGCCCGGGGAGGAGCGCCCCGCAAGAGTGGCGGGGGCGGGTCACGCCTGTCCGCCCGTCGTCGGGGATCGGGAGGGGCGGCCGCCGTCGAAAGGTCCGTTGGCCGTTGGGCCCGCTTCGGTCACCCGGACGGCGCGCCCGCCCCGTCGACGCTCGCTCGATACAAGTCCCCCCGCGGCGGCGACACTGGGCGCCGTCGGGCCGGCTGACGAGATGCGGCCGTCGTTCGCTCCAGTCCGGGAACGGGCGGCGGGGCAGGTGGCTCCGTCCGGCCGGCTCGGCCTCGATGACGAACCCAGTCGCCCGCCGTGGGGCGTGGCCACCGTGCCGGCCTCATCGCCCGGCGTGATCAGCCACCGCGCGACCAGGGCGTCGGCGATGTCGACGCCGAGCCATCCGGTGGGGTGATCGTAGCGGGTGCGGGCTTCGCGCAAGGCCGGATCCATCCTCGGGGTCGCCCCCCCGCAGCGCCGCGATCGGCGCGCCGGGATTCGCCATCGCCATCATCGCCTCCGGCCTGCGGAATACATCCGCCGAGACGCTGCGAAAGCAGCGTCATCGAACCTGATAGGCCTCGGTCGGGTGAAGCCCGCGAGTGGCGTCATTGATCCGGCGGCGTCCGCGGGACGACGGCCAAGGGCCATTGGTCTGGACCCGAACCCGACGGGACCGAAGGGATGCCGAATCCAGGCGGCGTCCGTCGTTCCGGCGAACGGGACCGCGGACTGTCGCCGGCGCCAGCCGCCCAGGACAACCTTAAGGAATCGCATGGCAATCTCGTGGCGCGGCGCTTGGCCCCGCGACCGATGGGAGGGAAGGCGATGCTGTCGCGGGGCAGGTTGCCGGACCGGCGTCCGATCATCCCACCGAGGGAATACCCGCTGGCGGCGTCGTGGGCGGTGCTGACCGCGGCCGGCCTCGCGCTCGCCGCCATCGACCGCATGGTTCCTGGGATCGGCATGGGGCCGGCCTACATCCCGCTGATCGTCCTGGCGGGCTGGCGGCTCGGACCTGCGGTCGCCTGTGGCGTCGCCTTGGCCGCCGCTTTGCTGAACGTGTTGCCCGCCTTGCCCGAGGAAGCGGCACTGCCTCCGGCGGTCGCGGTCGCCCGGGCCTTCCTCCGCCTCGGCACCTATGCCTTCGTGGTTTTCGCCACCTGCACCTTGCGGCGCGCCTACGACCGCGAGCGGGAGGCCGCCCGCCAGGACGCGTTGACAGGCGCCCTGAACCGGATCGCGTTCGAGGATCACGCGCAGGCCGTCCTGTCGACGCGGCGCGGCGGGCGCCACGTCGTGGTGATGGCCGACCTGGACGGCTTCAAGGCGCTGAACGACCGGGAAGGCCATGCCGCCGGGGACGAGGTTCTGCGCCGGGTCGTTGCCGCGGCAGGGGCAACCCTCTCCCACGGGGAGCGGATCGCTCGGCTTGGAGGGGACGAGTTCGCTTTCCTGCTGCAGGCCGAGACGGACGCCGTGGCGGCAGTCCGGGCGGAGGCGTTGCACCAAAGCCTCGTGCATGCGCTCGCCGGCCGCGGCGTCGGCGCGAGCATGGGGGCGATCGTCCTGGCGGCCGGCTCGGGCGAGAGCCTCGCCGCGGCGCTACGTGCGTCCGACGCGCTGATGTACGCCGCCAAGGCCGGGGGCAAGGGGGGCCTGCGCCTCGGCAGCTTACCGCCGACGGTGCGGGCCTCCCCCGAACCGGATGCCGCCGCGATCCCGATGGTTGCCTGACGTGCGAGCCGGCGCGGCAGGGCCCGCCGCCACCCGCGGGAACGGCTCGATGCCGCCGGCGATCCTCGCGGCCGACCTGACGATCCGGACCTCACGCATGATGCCCGCGGGCTGGGCGGTCGGCGCGCCCGCCGGTCGGCATGCATCGCGACCGTGATCGCTTTGTCGCAGTGGATCAGGTAAGGGGTGCGGGCAGGTCGATGGAGATGCCTTTGGCCAAGGACGAAAGGAGCACGCTTCCCGGGCCGATGCCAGACCATGAGGATGCGGTGAAGGCGGAGGTCGAGCAGGTCAGCTCGAAGATCGACAAGGCCTTCCGCAAGCTCGCCAAGAAGATGCGCGAGCGTGCCGACAAGGCGAAAGCGAAGGCGGATGGGACGCGCAAGCCGGAGAGGCGCGCCGTCCTGCTCCGACGTTGCGAGCTATACGCAGACGCGGCGACGCACATCGAAGGACGATTCTCTGGTGGCGAGGATTAGCGTCCCGGCCTGAAGCTCGATGCCGGCCGATTCACGTCACCGTTCCGCCGGGGCACCGGTTCGCGCCCCGGCTCCGTCGCCCGAGCCCGATGCTGATCAGTCGGGATCGGCCGGGCATGGGGCGTCTGCCGGGTACGACGGCTTGCTTCCAACCCTGCGGGGGCGCCCGCATGCTGGCCATCCGGGGTGAACCAAAGTACAGAGTTCGCCTGATATGCGCCCATGTACGAGCGCACAGGATCGGAGACTACATACGAGGTGTGCTGGCCGTCCGGCGACAAGTCATGCGTCGGCGTGCCGTGTGGCGATGCAATGTCGCGGTGAGGCCTCTTGAGGGGCATCCGGCCGACGCCGCGCTGAAACTCCGAAGGTTTGCTGTGGTGGATGATGTCGATCCGTCCCCGGCCTCCCGGGCCGGCGGTCAGGAGCAAGCTTCCCCAGAAGGGCGGTACTGCGTCAGGCGCCTCGACGCGCGGGGTAGGACGATCCAGACCCACGACATCGTTGCCATGGATGGCGACGAGGCTGTGGAGTTGGCACACGCGCTCAGCGGAACGGGCAGGGCGCAGCTCTGGCACGGGGACAAACTCATCCACGAGATCGAGCCGTTCGCGTTCAGGCGCCGGCCGGGCGTTACGTGAGCGTGGAGCCGCCCGCCGCGCCCCGAAACGTCCCGCGCGCCGCGCGGGCGTTCGCCCCCGGCCGATGCCGTCATCGGGGCATGCGCCTCGGTGCGGTTGCCCGGGCCTGCCCGGAAGGGCCAAGTGTCCACGAGGCGGCCATCCCGAGGCCGGCTTCGGGACGGCCGCGTCACCGGTCGGGTCACGGCAATGGCACGACCGACGCACTCCGCCGCCTCCGGCGCAAGCCACGCGCTGCGTGACCCGGCCCCCCGGACGCGGGAGCCGGGGCGCCGTTTAGCGGGGCGTCACGGCCCTTCATCGAATGGCTCGGTGCGCGGGCGTCGCGGCTCGCCCTCCCGCCATCGCCGCGCGGACGACGAGGCCAATGCGGCGTGAAGGCGGACCGGACCCACGATCAGGATCGACTGTTCCGACGGGAAAATATTTGTCGATATCCCCGCAATCAACAGATGTTGCGCCCGGTAAAGTCTAGACATCGAAGCGCTTCTGCTGTAGTGGACGCTTCTCCCGGTGAGACGTGCAGGTGCGCGCCCGGGCCCTCCATAATCCCCTGACCTCGACCATCGCCTTGTCCGCGGCGGCGCGTCGTCGTTCCCCGAACCAGCCGCGCCTCGGCGCGGCCCGGCCAGCGATGTGCCGCCGATGGCGTCCATCCCGGACGTCGTCCCGGCGTGCTTGGAGTTCCACCATGCTGATCGCCTTCTCCGGCGCCTCGGGGCGCACGGACGCGTCACACGCGTCCCTCCTCGCCGCGCACGCGGCCACCGTCGCGGACGGCGCGGCGACCCTGCTGGCGTCCGAGCGCGTCGCCGTGCCGGGATCGCGCACCGGCCTGCGCCACGTCCGCTTCCGGGAGACGGCGTCCGCGGGCGAGGTCGCCCGGGCGGCGGAAGCGTGTTTGCGGGACGGCGGACCCGTCTTCGTCGACCTGCCGTCGAGGCACCTGCGCGCGGGAGCGGTCCGCGCGTTGCTGGACGCATCCGTCCTCGTGGTCGGCCCACACGCCGCGGACGAGCGCGAGGCCGCCGCATGGCGCGCCGCACACACGACCCCGGTACCGACGTGGTATCTCGGCTGCCGACGCGCCGGCGGCGCGCCGGCGGCGGCGCGGTTCGCGGCCGCGATGGCGCTCCTCGATCCCGACGGACCGACGCTTCCCTGCGCGGTGCCGCCGCTGGGTCGGGGCGAGGCCTCCGGCCTGGCCGACGGGACCCCCGGAGGGCATGCCCTGCGGGTCGCGCTGACGCTGCTGGGCGCCGTTCGGCGGGCCACGGGGGCTCCCGGGCGGAACCTGCCGCCCGAAGCCCGCGAGGACGAGGCGAGGCGCATCGGCGAGGCCGCAGACGTCCGGTCGCTGCCCGAGAGGCTGCGCGACCTCGCCGACGACGTCGAGGCGGCGGAGGCCGGGCTCAAGCCGACCGCCGACGACCTCGCCGGCGCGCCCGTGCTCGACGGCTGGTCGTGCGACGCCGTCTTCGCCCCGGTGCTCAAGGGACGGGTCACCGGCCACCCCGGCATCGCCGAGGGGCACCGGGTGCGGACCAGCGAGGTCTACCTCACGGATCGCGCGACGTTCGCCCGGACGCTGTCGCGCTGGTACGTCCTGCGCACGCCGGCCGGCGATTCCGCGGGTGCCGTGCACTAGGTCGGCGCGGCCTCCCCGGGCCCCCGGTCCAAGTCCCAGTTCCAAGCCCAGTCCAGCCGAGCCGAGCCGCACGCGGCGTCGGCCGACGGAGTCTTGCGCATGCGCCTCTGGATCCTGTCCGACCTGCACCGCGACGTGGGCGTCCCGTGGACGCCTGAGGCCATTCCTGAGGCCGATGTCGCCGTCGTCGCGGGCGACGTCGGCGAGGGGATCGAGACCTCGCTCGATTGGCTCGCGCGCACGATACGCCCGCACATGCGCGTGGTCTTCGTGGCGGGAAACCACGAATACTACCGGTCGTGCCGTCCCGACGCCCTGGCGGCCGGGCGGATCGCGGCGGCGCGGTCCGGCGTCGACTTCCTGGAGGACGAGGCCACCTGGATCGGCGACGTCGCGTTCGCCGGGTGCACGCTCTGGACCGATTACCGGCTGGACGGGGACGGGCGGGTGGCGTCCTCGATGGACGACGCCCGGCGGATGCTCGCCGATCACCGCCGGATCGACCGGGCGCGCCGCCCGGCGGCCATGCCGTTCCGGCCCGAGGACGCCGCCGCGGTCCACCGCGCCAGCCGCGCCCGGCTGGAGTCGCTCGCCCTCGACCGTGCGTGGACGCTTGCCCGGTCCCGGGTCGTCGTCACCCACCACGCCCCGGCCGCGGCCTCCCTCGACCCGGCGTTCGCGGGCCGGCCGCTGAACCCGGCCTTCGCCTCGCGCCTGGAGGGGACGATCGGTCGCCTGGGGGCTGCCGTCTGGGTCCACGGGCACGTCCACGCCAGCCGCGACCACGTGGTCGGTCGGACCCGGGTTATCTGCAACCCCAAGGGGTATGGGCGCGAGAACCGGACCTTCGACCCGGCCCTGCTCCTCGACGCGACCGCCTGAGCGTCCGCCGCCCGTCCCGCCGCAACCGCCTGGAGAATGCCATGAAGGACGTGACCCCGGCCATCGCGCGCGCCATCGTCCTGCGGCACCTGCCCCGGGCTTTGCGCGCCGGCCTCGACGCGGACGCCACGGACGGTCCGCTTCCGGCGCAGCTCGCCGCGGACGCCGAGGCGGCCATGTCCGGGCTGGGTCCGCGGGTGACGGCGTGGCTTCGCGAGAACGTCGGCGCGTGTCCCGGGCTGGACGTGCCGCCGCAGGACGGTGCCGCGGGGCCGGGGGAGGCCGACGGTTGCGGCCTCGCCGCCCTCGACCGGGCGGCCGCGCTCGGGGACGACCCCACCCTCCGGGAGATCGCCGACGCCCTCGTCCTGCTCGGCGCCTTCGAGCGCGTCGCGGAGCACGCCGGGCGCGCCGCGGCCGCGGCCTGGTCGTACCTCGATCGGCTCCCGGAGGTCGGGGCGCAGCTCCACCGGCTTGCGCCCGTACCCGCAGGCGCCCAGGCCGGCGGGAACGCCGCGCGCGCGCCGTGGCCGCACCTCGACCCACTCGGGAGGCCGGCGGCGGCTCCCGACGGCGCGACCCAGGCAACCGACGAGGCCGGGGCGTCCTGGCGCGCGGCGCTCGAATCGGCGTTCGCGGACATCTGCCAGGACGCGCGCCTTCTCGCCGTCGGCCTCTCGGCCGTCGCGACGGGCCGGTCCCGCGGCCTCTGGACCACGGGCACGCTCGCGCAGGTCGCGGCGGTCGTCGGGCAGGCCGTCGCGCAGCCCCTGACGGTCGCCGCCGAGCGGGACGGACGCCGGGACGGCGAGGCGCGCGCCCAATCCGAGATCGCCGACCTGCGGGACATGGTGCGCGCCTACCGGGACGAGGCGGACCGCCGGCAGGACGGCGGGGCCGCCGCGGTCGCCGACGTCCCCGCAGGCCACGTCCTGGTCTGCCCCCACCTGAATCGGACGGGCTACAGCAAGGCCAAGGAGGTGGCGCGCGGCTACGAGAACGCGATCGGCACGGCGCTGCCGCTGGTCCCGACCCCTGACCTCGCCGGCGTGCGCCGTGCCCTCCTGGAGGAGTTCCCGCACGCCGTCGCGGCGGTGGACGCCACGCTCGGCGCGTTCGCGGCGCGTCCGCACGTCCACGCCCCGCCGATGGTCATCGCGGGGCCGCCCGGGTCCGGCAAGTCGCGGTTCGTCCGGCGGCTGGGCGAGTCGCTCGGCGTCGGGGTCTATCGCGTGGACGGCGCGAACGACGCTGGAGGCTCCTTCGGCGGCACCGAGCGGCGCTGGTACTCGTCCGAGCCCTGCCGGCCGTTCATGGCCGTCGCACGGCATGCCCAGGCCAACCCCATCGTGATGGTCGACGAGGTCGACAAGGCGGCGACGCGGACCGATCATGGGCGGCTCTGGGATTCCATGCTCCAGGCTCTCGACCCGGAGAACGCCGCCCGCTTCCCGGACCCTTGCCTGCAGGTCGAGCTCGACCTCTCGTGGGTCACCGTCATCTGCACCGCCAACGCGCCTGCCGTCCTGCCGGCGCCCCTGCTGGACCGGATGCGGGTCGTCCGGTTCCCGGAGGCACGCGCCGACCACCTCGACGCCCTGCTCCCGGGCATCCTCGCCGGGGTCGCCATGGAGGCGGGGTTCGACCCGCGATTCCACTTGCCCCTCGACGCGGTCGAGCGCGCCGCGTTGCGGGCGCGCTGGCGCGGCGGCTCGTTGCGGCGCTTGCGCCGGGCGGTCGAGGCGATCTTGCGCGTGCGGGATCGCGCGCTGGCCCGGAGCCCGCAATGAACACCCGCCCGAGCGCCGACGGGACGGGGACGCCCGTCCGGGCGGAGCCGGGCGTGCGCTGGCTCGCCCCGGCCGCGATGGCCGGGATCCTGGCGCACGCGCGGGCCGCGGAGCGGGTCTCGCCGCGCCCCGCCTTCTGGGTCCTGTCGGACCTGCGCGTCGACCTCCGGCCGGACCTCGCGCTCCCGGAGCCGCTGCCCGCCTTCGACGCGATGCTGGTCGCCGGCAACGTCGGCCCGGGCCTCTCCGCGTCCCTGACCTGGCTCGCCCGGGCGCTCGACGGCCGGCAAGGCCGTCGGCCGGTCTGCGTCGTGCCCGGCAACGTCGAATACCGATCCGGGACGCCGATGGCCGAGGCGCTCGCCCGGGGTCGCGAGCTCGCCGCCGATCTCGGCATCGTCCTGCTCTCCGACGACGCGTTCCGGTTCGGGCCCGCCCACGGCGACGGGACCGTCGTGGTCGGCGCCACCCTGTGGACGGACTGGCAGCTGGGCGCGTCGTCGGGCCGGCCCCCGGCGCGCGTCGCGGCCCGCACGGCCTGGGAGGAGGCCGGGCGCATCGAGCTCCGCCGCGGACGCCCCCTGACGCCCCTGGACACCCTCGCGATGCATGCGCGCAGCCGCGCCTTCATCGAGGACGCGCTGACGAGCGCGGCGATCGGCTCCCTGGGCCTCCCGCCCGGCCCGAACGCGTGCGTCGACACCGCGCTGCCGGGCGACGCGGCCGTCGTCGTGACGTGCCACGCGCCGACCCCGCGCTCGCTCCCCGCCGACTGGGAGGGATGGCACGCCGACCCCTGGCTGCCGGCGTCCCTGGCGTCGGAGGCCGCCGCCGCCATGGCGGCCTGGGGGGCCCCGTCGCTGTGGGTACACGGCAACGTGCCGGCGGCCGCCGACCACCGGGTCGCCAAGACGCGCGTGGTGGCCAACCCGCGGACCGGCGGCCGCGGCCACGCGATGGCGGCGCACGCCTTCGACCCGACCCTCGTCGTGACGGCCTGAGGCGCCGCCACGATCCCGAACACCGGAGCTGGGAATGGGAGCGCACATGGACATGTCGAGAGCACGCGGCCCGCGCTTGGCGCGTCGGGGCGGGACGATGCCGCCGCGCGGCTGCCCGCTGACCCTGTGGCGGACCCGGGCGCCGTCCGAGATCGCCAAGTCCGACGTGACGGCCCTGGCGGGCGCTGTCGCCGCGACCGCGATCCTGCACGAGCGCCGCTGGCCCGCGGCCCGGGCCGGCGATCCCGCCGCGGCCGCGGCCGTCGCCATCGACCGGATCCGCCACCACGGTCCCGAGGGCCCGCTCGCCGACCTGGTGATGGGGAACCTTCTCGTCCTGGCGCACCGGGACGGCGACCCGACCGCGGGCGTCGTGCTGTCGCACGCGCTGCGCGCCCTGTTGCGGTCGCGCCCCGGCCACGGCGAGTTGGCCCGGATCGCGCGGGCGTGGACCGCGCGGTCTGGACGCGCGGCGCGGCCCCGCCGCGGGAGGCGCGCGTGACGGCCGGGGCGGGTCCGACCCGCGCCGCGTCCGCGATCCCGCGCCGCGAGGCGACGGCGCGCGCGTTCCTCGCCCTCCTGGTCGAGGACGGCCGTCCGGCGGCGAGCTTCGACGAGGCGGTCGACGCACTCCTCGACGGCCCCCGGCGCCCGAGCGCCGACCTCGCCGGCGCGGCCGTCGCCCTCGGCCGCGCGGTGGACGCCGTCGGCGGGGTCGGCGCGCTTCCCCGGCTCGGCCCCGCGATCCTGCTGGTGTCCGTGCCGGCCATGGAATGGGTCGAGCCGGTCGCCTCCGCGTCCGCGCTGTGCCTCGTCGACCCGGGGCGGCGGTTCCCGCGCGGCGACGGCCGTGCGGGAACCGCCCTGGTCGTGCAGGCCGACGGCTCGTCGTCGGGGCACCAGCCGGACAGGCGAAACGGCGAGGTCCGGCAGGCGCTCCAGGACGGCGCCGTCGTGATCGGGGTCTCGCAGGATTCTGCGCGGCTGCTGCCGCGCGACCTGGTGCGCGGCGCCGAGCTCCGGATCGAGGTGGAGGCCCTCGACCCGACCGAGGTCGCCCTCGTCGTCGAGGCTGTGACGGGCGCGGCGCCGCGGTCGCGCCTGTCCGCCGCCGGGGCCGCGCTCTGCGATCCCGGGGACCTGAGCCTGGCCGTGCACGCCGCGCGCGGCGGCGAAGGCTCCGCGAGCAGGCTCGCCGCGATCGTGTCCGCCAAGGTCGGGACCGACCGGGGCGGACCGGGGCTGGAGGAGCTGCACGGCTACGGCGCCGCCCGCGACTGGGGCCTTTCTCTCGTCCTCGACCTGAGGGCGTGGCTCGCCGGCGGGCCGGCTGCGCCGCGGTGGGCCGACCTCGAATCCGCGGCCCTGCTGTCCGGTCCCCCGGGCGTGGGCAAGACGGCCTTCGCGGCGGCGCTGGCCCGCAGCGCCGGACTCCCCCTGATCGCGGGCTCGCTCGCGCAATGGCAGGCGGCCCGCGACGGCCACCTCGGCCACACCCTGGGCGCGATGCGCGCGTTCTTCGACCGCGCCCGCCGCTCCCCCTGCGTGGCCCTCGTCGACGAGATCGACTCCTTCGGCGACCGCGCGAGCTTTCCCGAGCATAGCCGGGATTACGCCACGCAGGTCGTCAACGCCCTGCTCGAACACCTGGCCGGGGCCGCCTCCCGTGAGGGGGTCGTGGTGGTCGGGACGACCAACCACCCCGGCCGGATCGACCCCGCGATCCTGAGGTCGGGCCGGCTTGAGCGCCACGTCCGGATCCAGCCGCCGGACGCCGTCGACCTGGCCCTCATCCTGCGCGGATACCTCGCCGGCGCCCTGCCGGGCCTCGACCTGCGGCCCCTCGCGGGCCAGATGCTCGGCGCCACCGGCGCCGACGCCGAGGCGGTGGTCCGCCGGGCCCGCGGGCTTGCGCGCCGGGCGGGGCGCGACCTCGACGCGGCGGATCTTGCCGCGGCGGCGGCTGAGGCGTGGCCGCCGTTGCCCGCGAGCGTACGCCGCAGGGTCGCGGTCCACGAGGCGGGGCACGTGCTCGCCGCCGCGACGATCGGGGCGGGGGCGGCGTCGCTGTCGGCCGCGATCGGCGCCGAAGGCGGCGCGGCGTGGATCGGGGCCGGGGAAGGGGCGGGTCCCGTCACCGAGGCGCAGCTCGACGAGCGCCTCGCCATCATGCTGGCGGGCAGGGCCGCGGAGGAGGCCGTGTTCGGCGACGTGACGGCCGGGGCCGCGGAGGACCTCGCGGCGGCGACGCGCCTCGCCGTCGCGATGGAGACCCACCTCGGCTTCTCGCCGCGCACGCCCCTGGTGGCGCTCCCGAAGGCAGCCACGGCCGACCTGCTGCGCGTCCCCGGCGTGGCGGCCGCCGTGCACCTGCGCCTGACGGCGGCCTACGGGCGTGCCTCCGGGGCCGTGCGGGCCCGGCGGGCGGCCTTGGGTCGGCTGGCCGATGCCCTGGATCGCCAGGGCGACATCGGCGACGCAGCGATCAGAAAGATAATCCGGGGCTCGCGCCGCCGGGGCGAGCCGGACGCCGACAGGTGAGCCGTGGCGCCTGTGGACAATGTCGTCGATCCACGATCGCGGCGCCCCCGGCCGCGGTCGATTACACGGCGTTTCCGCGATCGAGTGCGCTGGACTGAAATAGTCTCGTCTTCGATCTGCGAGCAAACAGCGAAATCGACTGCGGCGATAGTCGATCCTGATCCCAAGTTGATCCAAGTGTCGCGTGCAGTAGAGCGGCGATCGGTGCGGGAGGGTTCTCAAAACGAGTCAACATGACGAGGCATCGGCGGCGGTGCGCCGATCGCCTCACTGAGTTGCTTGGCGCATCGACTGATCGGAGGGCGCGATTGGTGAACATGGCGCTAAGCCCGAAGGGAGAATGACTGCCTTCGCGCTACGGACTCGTGACTCATCTTCGACTGAAGGCGGCCGCGACAGGCGGACAACAATACCCCCATGGGTATATTGGCATCGTCCCGTTCCGGGGACGCGTTCAAGGAGGGCATGCTTGTGACCAAGATCGCTTTCTTCTCCGACGACGACGCGGGCGCGCTGTGCGGCCGCATGCTCTGCCTCGGGTTGTCCGCCTTGCACGGCGACACCACCCTCGCCCTCGCCGGGGCGGCCCCCGCGGCCGGGGGCGCCGGGGCGCCCGGGGGGACGTCGGTCGTCGCCCTCGCCCCGAACGCGAATGCGTTCGAGGTCGAGCGGGCGGCGCGCGCGGCGACCTCGCTTGGCGGCGACTTCGTCGCCGCGCTGCCCCTGACCCGCGTGCGCGACCGCGCCTTGCGGAATCAGTTCGATGCCGTGGTCACGGTCGGCTTCCAGGAGGCCTCTGCCTCCCGGGCGCTGGGGGCGGCGCGGTATCTCGCCGCGGAGGACGCCGGGGCCTTCGCCGCGGCGCCCCCGGCCTGGTTCCTGGCGGGGCCGGGGCAGTCGGAACTCCGGACCCGGGCGCAGCTGGCCTCGGCCGTGGGGCCGCGCCTGCCGTTCGCGACCCGGGCGCTGCCGATGGCGCTGCCCTGGCTGTCGCCGGCCGAGCGTCGTCGCCTCGCCGCCTGGGAGGCGGACGCGACTGTCATCCGCACGGGCATGCTCCTCGCCGCCTTGGCGCTCTGCGTCGCGGCCGATCCCGGGGCGAGGCGGCTGGAGGCCGCCGACCTCGCGACGCTGATGGCCGCGCGGACGCTGCCCGCCGAGCTGGCGTTGTCCGACCGGCTCGTCGGACTGGCCAACGCCTATGAGGAGCTCGACGCCGCCGTCGAGGCGATGGGTTGGCCGCGCCATGCCGCGTGCGCGCCCGGCCGGCGTGCGCTGCCCGCGCGGGTCGGCGCGACGCATGCCCGTCGGAGCTCGGACGGCGAGCCGGCCGGCATCATGCCGCGCCGGGCCTGACGTGGTCCGACGCCTGTCGCCGAGTTCGCCCGGGTGCGTCGGCGCCAGCCCGGGCGCCCGTCCCATCAAGCCCCCGGCCGTTCCCGATGCGGGGACGGTCGCCGTTCTGGACCCCGCTGCGGCATGCCGCCGGGCGCGGGCCGGCCCTTGCACCGAGGAGCGTAGAATGAGCGCACGGACATCCTTGTCATGCCCCCCGCGAAGGCCGTCCCGGCCCGAGACCGGCGCCGGGGAGGGAGCGGGCTGCCGCCGTGCGCGGGGACCGAGCGGGACGAGCGCCAGGCGTGCGGTCCCCGTGCGCGGCCGCGGGTTCCTCGCCATGCCTCGGCGGGCGGCGTCTGGCCGCCGGCCGGACGATCTTTTCCGCGTGCCCTACGAGATCGAGCTGGATCCCGGCTTCGACGCGCGCGACGACCTCGCACACGGCCTCGACGGCTTGCCGTCGCCCGGCGGGCGCGGTTCTTCGAGGCGAGGCTGGGACGACCTTGACCCGAACGCCGACTGAGGCGCCGCGGTGGGCCGGCCCGTAACGACGAGGGAGACGACATGCAGACCTGCCCGGCGTCCGCGCCCGATCCCGAACCCGCGCCGACCCCGCGTCCCGCGTCCACGCGCGTCGCCGACGCCGCCCGCCCGGTCCGGCCCCGACCGGTCGATGGGGCCGCCCCACACGACGCCCTGCTGGCCCTCGACATCGAGACCGTCCCCGACGCCGCCTTGGTGCCCCCGGACTGGCCTCCCGACCGTTTCCCGAAGAACGCTTGGCACCGGATCGTGGCGATCTCGTTCGTCACCGCGGACATCCTGCGCGAGCCCGGCGGGCGGGAAGCGTACGCGGTGACGGCGTGCCGCAGCGGCGGGGAGGGGGATTGGGACGAGGCGCGCCTGCTCCGGGCGTTCTGGAGGTTCTTCGAGGCGCGCCGCTACCGCGTGGTGACATGGAACGGCCGGGCGTTCGACATGCCGACGATCCTGGCGCGGTCGATGATGCACGGCGTCGAGGCGCCCGCCTGGTTCCGCCGCGGGACGCGGTGGGAGGGTTACCGGCATCGGTTCGCCCTGGACTGGCACAACGACCTGATGGACGCGACGTCCGAGCACGGAGCGGCGCAGCGGCTGACCCTCGACGAGGCCGCGGCCTCGATCGGCCTGCCGGGCAAGATGGGCGAGCACGGGTCCCGCGTGTCGGCGATGGTCGCCGCGGGCGAGACCGAGAGGGTCAGGGCGTATTGCGAGACGGACTGCCTGAACCTCTACGCGCTCTACCTGCGCTGGGCTCACCTGTCCGGACGGACGGACGCGGCCGGGCACGATCGATCGGTCCTCGACCTCATGGACCACCTCGACCGCGCGCGGGCGGCGAGCCCCCACCTGGGGCGGTTCGTGGACGCTTGGCGGCTCTGTTCCGCTGGTCGTGCGATGGTCGTCCCGGCCCAGGCCGGCTCGGAGACCATCGCTTGAGACGCGGGCGGTGGGTGTCTTGCTGGGACTGGTCCGGATCGGCGGTGGTTCCCTCGACGGCGCCGACAGGGCATCCTGACCGGCCGCCGGCTCGGGCTTCGCGGGCGACGCTGCGGCGTGAGTTGACTGGTCGTCGCCAAGGCTGACGATCCTGTCTCGCCCGGTAAGCCCGGTACGGATGCCTTCACCCGGAGAAACAAACGCGCGCCCCTGACGTGGCCGCAAGCTAAGCCGGCACGCTGAAGGAAGCAGCCACCCGTTTAGCCGGAACGAAGTGGATCGCGCCGGCAAGGGAGCCGCACACCACTCAACGCCGTTCCGCTTCCAAGATGCTGCGTAGGGCATCGAGGGCGGCATCGCGGCCAGCCTCGGTCCTGAGGCCGCGCCATAGGCGCATGCACTCGTTGTCGGCCCACAACCGCCGGGGCACCGTCCCGGAAATCAAATCCTGTACGGGGACGCCCAGCAGGCTGGCGATCATTTGCAGGCGGGAGTGGAGCGTCTCGCGCTTTTCCGGCATCGTCTAGCTCCGCCTATCCCGCCGAACCAGAGAGCTGCATCAGCATACCCAGCTCCACTTGCGATTGAAAGCCGCGTCGCGATCATGCTTGGGTCAGCTAGATCGTCGCGAGCCGGCCCATCTGGGTTTGGCGCCTCGATATACGCGACGGGGTCATGGGGCCGGACCATCCGCGCCTGCCTTAACCGGCCCGGTTTGACCGGTCGATCCATTCCCTTATCGAGGTGGACGGTGTGCAGTCTGCTTTGCCAGGCTCGAAGTCTGCCCGGTTCGAAGTCGGGCGGGCGTCGGCGGATCGCGTCCCCTCGTGCGCGAAGCCGAATCCAGCCGGGCTAGGCAGCCTGCGATGTATCCGAGATCGCTCTGATCGCCCGATCGTTTTGTGGGCTGGCCCCGCGCCTTGCGTCGCGGCGATCCGCCGGGGCCATGTCATCGACGGGGCCTTGCAGTTCACGATCGAGGATGGCTCGCCTTTCGAAGGACTGGGACGCGCTGGCCGCCGACGCGAGGGGTTTGGCGGCCCTGGCGGCCATCCAGGTCGATGCCACCGGCCCGTGACCTCAATCCCTGCGGTCCGGGCGAAAGGGTCGAGACCCGCCCGGACACCGCTCGCGGCGCGCGCCGGGTTCGGCCTGAGCGACGGACGCGACGGACGAGCGCGACGCCGAGCCGCGGCGGAGGAGTCGTTCACGACGCCGTGGTACGATGCGCGCCGGATTCGGCGGGCGCCGACGCCCGCGCGTCGGCGACGGACAGGGGTAAGTGCCGCTCATGAGGGACATCGACACGAAGAGCCCCGCCGGCATCGTCGCGCTGATGTCCCTGCGCGGCCTGGGACCGACGGGCGCGGAGCGGCTCGCCGAGCGCTTCGGCACGTTGGGCGAGGTCTTCGACGCCGAGCCGCGGGGACTGCGTGGCATCGTCACGGCGGCGGCCGCGGCGTCGCTCCGGGACGCGGACGCCGTCGCGGATGCGCTCGCCAGGGCGGCCCGGACCCTGGATCAGGCCGACCGGCTCGGTGTACGCGTGCTCTCGGTCCACGACGGGGATTATCCCGCGGCGCTCCGGGACCTGCAGGACCGACCGCCGATCCTCTACGCGAAGGGTGACCTCCGGGCGATCGAGCGGAGCGTCGCCTGCATCGGCACCAGGGAACCGAGCGAATTCGGCCGGAAGGTCACGGCCGCCATCGTGCGGCGGCTCGTGGAGGCCGGCTGGACGATCGTAAGCGGCCTCGCGATCGGCGTCGACGAGCTCTCCCACGCGACCGCGCTTCGGTCGGGGGGGCGGACCGTGGCCGTGATGGGCGGCGGCCTGGACGGCGTGTATCCCCGGCAGAACGCGAGGCTCGCCGACGAGATCGTGGACGGGGGCGGCGCGCTGCTGAGCGAGCAGGCGTTCGGGATCCCGCCGGCCCCCCGCAACCTCGTGCAGAGGGATCGGCTGCAAAGCGGCCTGTCCGTGGCGACGTTCGTCATGCAGACCGACGTCAAGGGCGGGTCGATGCACACCGTGCGCTTCACCCTCATGCAGGGGCGCCTCCTGTTCGCGCCGGTGCCGCGGGCCCGGCACGCCGAGGAACCCAAGAGCCGGGGCATCCTCGCGCTGACGCAAGTGCCCGGGCGCAGGCTGTCGGCCATGGTCGGGGCCACGGGCGAGTATGCGGAACTGCTCCTCCGGAGGTTCGGCGAGAATGCCGTCGCCATCCCGCTGGAGAGCGGCGACGACTACCCGGCGATGCTCGACGCCATCGAGGGGCGGCTGTCCCCGGCGCGCCCCGGAGGGGAGGGGAGGGCGACGGCTCAGATATCGATGATCTGAGCGGCGTCCCGGCGGGAACCCGGGCCGGCGGCCGAGGGTCGAGGCCGGACCGCCGACGTTGCCGACGTCACGGGACGCCGATAGCCTGGCGGGCGCTTGCACGCCGAGTCGGGCCAAACGTCGTCCGGCGCGTGTCTTGCGGGTGGCGCCAGGCTGCCCGACGGCACGCGACGCGTGGCCGCCGCCCCGGGGCGTGTCCCTGGCGCGGATGGCGGGGGGGCCGGCGGACGCCATGACCAAGACCTTCCTGTTCGACCTCGACATGACCCTCGTCGACACGTCCGCCCTCGCGACGCTGCGCAAGACCCAGCAGTGGCACCTCGTGGCCGCCAACATGCACCTGGTCAGGGCGTTCCGCGCGCTTCCCGGGGGCGTCGCGCCCCACGAGATGCCCGCGGCCCTGTCGATGGCGGGGCACCGCGTCGGGATCGTCACGTCCTCCCCGCGCCCCTACGCCGAGGAGATCACGAGGCTGTTCCGCATCCCCTACGACGTGCTGGTCTGCTACGAGGACACCGCGGACCATAAGCCCGACCCCGCCCCCCTCCTGGAGGCACTCAGTCGGCTCGGGGTCGCGGCGGGGGCGGACGTCCACTACGTCGGCGACGACGTGGGCGACGTGGAGGCCTCGTACCATGCGGGGATCGTGTCCGTCGGGGTGGGGTGGAGCCCGACGTCGCCCTTCGAGTTCTCGTCGGCCGCCCCCGACATCTTCGTCGGCAGGCCGTCGACCCTCCTGAGGACCGACCGGCTCGGGAGCCTGCCCTACGTCGGCGAGAGCCTCGCGGCGGGCCGGCCGTACTACGGCCATTGGGGGTCCGTCCTACGATGCGACGACGGCCCGGGGGTCTATGCGCTGGGTCGGTACTTCACGACTTCCGACCCGAGGCACGCCGGGAGCCGGCTGTCCGAGGCCGTGCTGAGGCTGAAGGAGGACGATGGGCCCGCCGAGGCGCTCGGCCGCGCCCTTGGCAAGGCGGTCGACCGCCTGGACTGGACCCCCGACATCGTCGTTCCAGTTCCCCCCAAGCCCTCCCAGGCGCGCAACAGGTTCGCCGCGCTGCTCGGCGTCGCCGCGCAGCACATGCCGGACGAGGTGGAGGTCGAGCGCGACGGGCTGCGCTGCACGCGGGAGGTGGAGGGTTACAAGGCGCTCGGGCCCCTCGAACGGCGCGAGGCGGTCAAGGGCGCATTCGAATCCGAGTTCACCTGGGGGCGAGCCAAGATCCTGCTCGTCGACGACGTCTATACGACGGGCGGCACGACCGCCGCGTGCGCGGAGGCGTTGCTCGGCGACGGCGCATCGGAGGTCCGCATCATGGCCCTCGCCAAGGACCAGCGCACGTTCGCGAGGAAGGTCTGCCCGGCATGCGGCCGTACGATGCGCGTCAGGATCAGCGGCGTCGGGGTCAAGTTCTGGGGTTGTTCCGGGTACCCGGACGCGTGCCGCAACACCGAGGACCTGTGAGGACGGTCGAGCGCGTCCCACGGCCCCTGGACTTTCGGCGATCCCGGCGCGGGCGGTCGGTCCGTCGGGTCCGGACCTCCCTGGGCGGCCTCGTGGTCAGCCGCCACAGGCTGGACGTGAGTGCGGGCGTCATGCGGGGAAAGAGGCCGCATGATCGCGGTGAAGAAGGCCTGCCCGAGGGCCATGCGAAGCGCTCGCGGCTCATCGGCGGGCGCATCGCGGGCGGCGCCGCGGCCGGTCGCTGGGTTTGTCCACAGGTTTGAGCGCAGCCGGGAAGGCCCCTCAGCCGCCCGCTCATCGGTTTGTGTTCGGCGACCCGGGATTCATCTCCCGCCCCGGAGTTGCGTTCGGGCGGCCCTCAAGAAGCCTCGCAAGGCCCTTCGACTGTGCTTCGGCCGCCTCGGGCGGCATGGGCCATGCGCTCGGTGAAGTTGCTACCGCCTCGGGCTTTTCTCGCGAGCGAACGGCAGTGAGCATGGCGTCGGGTCCGCCTGGACCTGTCGCCGGCCCGGAGACGATCGCGATGCCCGACCGAAGTGAAGAATGCGATGGTCACATGCCCGGCACGGGAAGCGACCTGTCGAGGATGTTCGCCCTCGACCGACAGGGAGCGTTCCCGCACGCCGGCGATGACCGCGCGCGACCGCAAGGCGATCCGGAGCAGTGCCGGCAGGCGTTCGATCTGGCGTTCAGTCGTGAAGACGCGGATCCCGCCGCGGTCCGTCCCGTCGACCTGAACGCGTCACTGCTAGAGACGTTCGGCCCCGACGGGGTGCTCGGCATCCGCGAATTCGTCGACCGCCACGCACGGCTCATGGCGAGCCGGTCGCGCCGCATCGAACGGTTCCCCCGGCCGGATCCCGATCCGCGTGCATACGAGGCGGCGGGTGCCTTCGCCGGCCGGTGCCACCGCCTGCGGCTCCTCTCGGTCGAGGCCGGCCCGGGCGGGGAGCCGCGCCACCGGCTGATCGACCGGGAGATGTCGTTCGCGCTCCAGGGCCGCCGCGCGGTCCGGATCCGCGGTCTGACGCAACAGGAGCAGGCCCGCAAGATTCGCGGCGAGCGAGCCCAGGCCCGGCGGGCGGAGACGCTCGACCGGAAGGCGCGGGAGGCCGCCACGCCGGTCATCGGACGGCTCGTCGACGCGCTGGTCCGGCATGATCGCGACCACGTCGTGCCGCCGGCCTGGCACGACGACGGGTACCTGCCACGCGAGCTCGTCGGGCGGCGCATCGCCGAGGCGGCCGCCTTCATCGTCGAGTACCATCACGTGGCCGGTTTCGACCGGGCCCGGCTCGCGCGGTGGCAGGCGACCCTGACCGGTCGGGTCCGGCAAGCCCCCAGGCCGAGGCTCCTGACGGCGGGCGCCGCGGCGATCGCGTCGGATGACGAGGCCGCGCTCCTCGGCCTGGTGCGGACCGACGAGGCGTGATGACATCGCCGCGAGGGCCGAACATGAGCGCGAATGACAACCGCTGGCCTGAGTTCGAGGACCGAACATGCGCGGTCGACCTGGCGCGGCGGATGGCTGAGGCGGATGAACGCTTGCGCGTCGCGCCGCGTGACATGCCGACGTTGCAGCGCCGCCTTGAGTACGTTCTCCGGGCCTTCGAGACCGATGACCTGGCGGTGGTGTGCCGCGCGGCCGATGGTACGCCGACCGGGGCCAACCTGACGGGACATGGCTTCGATCTCGCCGCGAGGTTGAGCCGGGGCGACTTGGCGCTGTTCCCCGCGATGGGCAGGGTGAAGGCGGTGAGGCACTGGAACGGGTGTCGGCTCCGCACCGTCCGCGAGCGATCCAATGATTTCGGGCCACCGCGAGACGGTCCGGCGAGGGTGGTGGCGACCGCGCCGTCGCACTATCGGCTAGCGGACGTCGAGGGATCCGAGACGGTCGTTCTCATCGACCCGATCGAGACCTGGCAGTCTCACCCGGCCCAACTCTCGTACGGGCGTAAAGTGGCGACCGTTCGATCGGCCTGGGAAGTCTTCTCGATCGAAGGCCGTTCCCACGGTTTGCTTTTTGAGACGTCGAACGGATACGAGGGCATCGACGCTAGCGGCGGGCATCGCGCCGAGGACACGCTCCCGGGCGCCGTTTGGCAGATCAGCGTCAACTACTGACAACCGAGTTGGGCGACGCAGCGATTTCTTGGAGCGGAGAGGCGGCATCGCACCTGCGCATGCCCGGATCTGGCCGCGTCGACAGCGCGGGATCCGTGTGGCGCATGCCCCTTCGCCAGGCCTCATTTGCCCTCGCCTTTCCTGCCGGACGGGGTTGGCTGAGCGGGGTCTCAACCTTGCGGATTGCCGGCGACGCGTTTCGGCTCGCCGGTATGCATAGCGTGGCCTGAAATAAGCGCCCCTTGAGATCGGAATAAGCGACCCTTGAGCCCTGTGCGCTCTTCGAGAGCGACCGCGCCAGTCATCGACGGCCGCGAATAAGCTGCCCCGAACGCGAACGGGGCCATGCGGCCTCACGCCCTACGGAGCGATCTGCAAAGCCTGGAAGGGTGCGCCCCCCTACTTATCCAGAACCCGCACCACCAAGCTCCGCGACCAAACATCTAGCCCACGCGGAATCCCCTCCGCCGCCTGGGCTAGATCGTCTCAGCCAACGAGCGAACTGGCTTCTCGCCCGCCCCGCCGCGGGGCCGGATCGTCCCTGTTTTCGGACGGCTCGACGTCGGAGACATCGCCCGTGATTGCGCTGCGCAGCAGAGCAACGAGCCGCCGCCGATTGACCAGGAACAGGAGGCCGGCCAGCCCAAGGTAAGTCCAAGCCAGCCAAGTCAGCGTCGTGATCGTGCGCGCCTCGTCGTTGCGGTAGACGAAGGCCAGCCCGACCTGAACGGCGAACAGACCAGCCAACGTTAGCGCGGACACCAGCCCGAAGCGTAGGCGCAGCAGTAGCGCGATGCCGAGCAGCGACTGGGCCGCCGTCAGGAAGAACTCCTCGCCCTGGCGCGGATCGAGTGGCAGGGGGCTCGTCGCGCCCGCACCAATGCTCAGGGCGAGCGGCAGCATGCCGACGAGCAGGGTCCACTGATTGATCTTGTCGCTGATCATCGCGATCAGCCCGTCACCGGCACGGTTGGCACGCACGAACAAAACCGCCACCGTTATCGCCGGGGCCTCGCTGGCCAGGGGGGCCAGCCACTGGATCAGCAGGAACTCGTTGAGCCCAATCGCCCGGCCCGTGTTGACCATGGCCTCGGCGAAGGGCTCGGCTGAAACCAGGATCACGCCACTCGCCGTCGCCACAAGTCCGGCCATTGCCGCCCATTGCAGGCCCGGAGACAGTGTGTCGAGCGCCGCGGCTGGTCCCGGCTCCTCGGCTTCCTCCGGATTGTCGCTCTTCTGCATGCTGCGCACGCGCCAGACATAGGTTCCGAAGATCGCGAGAAGCACGACGAAGTCGACGAGCGAGATGGTGCGCTTGAGGACGATCACGAAGGCGTAGAGGCTGGCAACCAATAGGAACCCGACCTCGACGGCGTTGCCGGGCGCGAGGCCGATCGAGCGGTGGCGGTCCTTCATCCAGTGCAGCGCCACCATCAGCGGCCAGGCCAGGCCGACGAGCAACCGATTCGCGCCCGTCATGTTGGCGGCCGCGTACTGCGCGTACCGCGAGTCCGGGCCGGAAGCGCCAGCCATGTAGGCATAGTAGATGTCGACGGCGTATTCCGGCAGCACGGTCACCAGCGCCACTGCTGCAAGGATGAGGCCTTGGGAGACGTACTGCTCGGCCGTCTCAGCGCCCCAGGACAGCAAAAAGCCAGCGGCCAGGATGGCGATGCCGAATGCGGCGACATCGACAAAGGGGCTCAACCGCCAGCCCCCGAAGCGGAGGATGACGGCCGGAAGGGTTGCCGCGACAGCGACGGCAACCAGCATCAGAAAGCGCTTCACGCGGGATCCTTCGCATCATGCTTCGGCCTGCCCGCCTGTCCATGCCTCAGCCCCGAGCGCCCGTCCCGGGCTCGAAGGTGGCAATACGGTAGAGATAGAGCACGAGCGCCAGGATCAACACGCCATTGCCGATCGGCTCGACGAAACGGCCCACCAGGAGGTAGTTCTCGCCAAGCCAGTATCCGGCCGCCGTCAGCAGCCCGGTCCAGACGATCGTGCCCAGGGTCGAGCAGACCAGAAAGGGCGTGAGCGGCATTGCGGCAACCCCGGCCGGCACCGAGATGAGGCTGCGCACGCCCGGGACGACGCGTCCGATCAGAACGGTCACGCCACCGCGTCGGGCGAACCAGGCGCCGACCCGGTCGACCTCCGCCGGGCTCAGGGTCAGCCAACGACCATGCCGGGCGGCGAAGCGTCTCAGGCGCTCGCGCCCCAGCCAGCGCCCCACGCCGTACCAGATCAGCGCTCCGGAGAGCGATCCGGCCGAGCCGGCGAGGAACACGCCGACGAGGCTGAGTTCGCCGCGTGCCGCGGCAAAGCCTGCCAACGGCATGATAAGCTCGGAGGGGATCGGCGGGAAGATGTTGTCGACCAGCATCAGCAGGAAGACGCCGAAGGAGCCGGTCCGCTCGATCGCAATCACAATCCAGTCGACCAGCGCAATCTCCCCTCAAGCGGCACCGAGCCGCGGCCTTCACCGCCGCGGTTCACGTCGGGAACGCGCCGAGTAGGCGCGGGTTCATACCGGGGCGCCAAAGCGAAGCCCGCATCGTGCCAGCGCGACGATGCAGCGAGCAGGTATCGGGAGAACGAGACGCGCTGATGCATCATCCACCCCACACGGCACCGGTCGCGCTCACAGGCGGCACAGAGTTGCTGCAGCCAAGCTTGACCTGCTGGCGTATCGAGCGGACAGCGCGTTTTGCCCCGATCATCGATGCTGCCGCATACTTCGCTCATCTGCGCAGCGCTCTCTTGGGCGCCCGCCATGCGATCCTGTTCATCGGCTGGGAGTTCGATACTCGCATCAAGCTCGATCCCGATCACCCGCTGCCGGGCTTGCCGGAGGAGCTTGGGCCGTTCCTGGCGGAACTCGGTCGGCGCAGGCCAGAGCTCAGCATTCGGGTGCTGCAGTGGAATTTGGGGCTCCTTGGCACCCTGGCGCGCGGAACTACGCCACTCTACCTCCTGAATTGGATGCGCGCTCGCGGCTTCCAGTTCCGACTCGACAGCGCCCACCCGCCCGGGGCCTCACATCACCAAAAGATCGTGGTGATCGACGATGCGCTCGCCTTCTGCGGCGGCATCGACATGACAGACGACCGCTGGGATACCCGCGCCCACGATGATCATGATGGACGGAGGGTGCGCCCGTCAGGGCGGCCCTACGCGCCGTTCCACGATGCCACGGTCGCGGTAGACGGCGCGGCTGCCGCGGCCCTGGGTACCCTCGCTCGCGAGCGCTGGCGGCATGCCACCGGCGAGCGGATCGCGCCGCCCGGTCCGCCCGTGCAAGATCCTTGGCCTGATGGGTTGACGCCGCTTCTGCGCGACGTGGCGGTCGGAATCGCTCGGACCGCGCCTGCCTATCATAGCCGCCCTGGCGTGCATGAGATCGAGCGACTCTACCTCGCCGCCATCACAGCCGCTCGGCACACGATCTACATAGAGAGCCAATACTTCGCCGCACGCTGCGTCGCCGAGGCCGTTGCTGCCCGCCTACAGGAGCCGGATGGAGCCGAGATCGTTGTCATCAACCCAGCTCGCGCCGTCGGTTGGCTTGAGGAAAAGGCGATGGGGCGGGGCCGAAGCCGCGTCCTGGCACACATCCGCTCGGCGGATCGCTATGGGCGCTTCCGCATCTACCGTCCCGTGACGGCGAACGGGCAGCCGATCTACGTGCATGCAAAGGTGATGATCGTCGACGACCGGGTGCTGAAGATCGGCTCATCCAACCTGAACAACCGCTCGATGGGTCTGGATACGGAATGTGATTTGGCCGTCGAGGCCGCGTCCGATCAAGGAACCGATCGAGCGGTCGCGGCGGGAATCCGCGGCTTGCGGAACGCTCTTCTAGGCGAGCATCTCGGCGTTCCGCCGGATGAGGTCGCAAGATCGCATTCCCGCACGGGCTCGCTCATCACCACGATCGAGGCCCTGCGCCGGGAGGCGGGGCGTACCCTGGTCCCGCTCGACGCATCAGCCGTTGAGGTCGTGAAGCCGTTGAGCGACGGTGAGCTTCTTGACCCCGAGCGGCCCGAGCCGGTCTGGCGGGCTGCGATGCACGCCTTGGCCGCCAAGCGCCACCGTAGAGCCGATCCCGCAGCATTCCCTAGATGGTGACGGGGGGTGCGGTCATGATTTCCAAACATATCGGAGTAATAGGACATATTTGTCCCTATAAATGTTATTACCCTGCTGATTCTTCAGGCGAGGTTTGTTGATTGATGAGCCAAAATTTGAATTATTGCTTTCCTGTGCAGACTGGTAGATTTGGTCCGATGCTTTTCCATGGTAGACCACGCCAAAATGTATATTGTTTCTAATTTCGGTGACGATATGAAAAATCGGAAGGCCTATAGCAAACAAAACTTCGCCATCAAAGGATAGGTATATTAGTTGCTGAGATTCAATATCCTATGTGCCGCTTCTTGCGAAGGCCTGATATGTGAGCCTGGTATTTTGTTCTTTGCGCGCCTGGTTCAGGGATCGGAGAGGCCGACGCAGCCTCTAACCCCGAAACGGTCCGGAAGCCGTATGGCGGCGAGAACGTGAGGGGCATGCGGCTCGGTCCCAAGAACGGAGCGGCAAGCGCGGCGGATACGGCTGACGACCCATGAACGAAGTCACGTTCACCTTTCCATCATGCACGAGCTGCGCGAATACAAACTGAAGCCTCGGTCACGTAGGCTTCAAATCGATGGGGCCCAATTCATGGGCGGCGCAGATAGTGTTCGATGAAACGTTGCGGAGGCCGTGGGCGAAAGGGATGGGTGACCGATGAATACGCTCGTAGTCGGCGGCCCCCCTTCTTGGTTGACAGCCGCGGTCGATCTCAGCTGTCACCATCGGACTGTGATGGTCGCCGGCGGCGCCGATAGCCTGGTTAGATGCTGCGGTCGGCGGCACGCCGACTGCAGCATCACGCTCTCCCTTTTGATCCAGCCGACGGAACCGATGGTCGCTCGCCACGGATCGACGACTTCGAGTTCCAGCGAAATGAGTTCCTTCGACCGAATTGGTCGCGGCGGGCGCGTGCTTGGCGATCCTCAGGTGTGGCCGCATGGAGCGCCGCGTCCGGATCGAGCCGCCGGACGCGGCCGATCTCGCGCGCGCCGTACCGTGGCCGCCGTGTACCTGTGCCCGACGGCGGCCTATCCGGTTCGCCATCGAGTTCGCCTGGGTGAAAGGACTTCGCTCCCAGGATGGACCGGCCACAGGCGGGTCGGATACCCGGGGCGGGTGGGTCGATCGGGCCGACGCTAAGGCTGTCGTTCAAACCGATCACGCGCTTGAGGATACCGAGCGACAGCTGGGTCTTGCGAAGGATGTCCGCGACGGTCGTGCCAAACGCCATGTGGTAGGTCTCGACGCGCTCTCTCATGCGAGTCCTGATATTGCGCGGCAGGGTATGGGGCGGCATCGATACGCAGTGTAAAAAGCGCAGCAATCCCATCCGCTGCGGCATCCGTCGGGCGGAAACATCGATGCGAGGAAGACGATCATCGGCTCGGGTGCAAGCCTGAACCAAGCATCGTGAAATCTCTGACGGCCGGAGGTGCTGCCTCTGGCCGCCCTGTTGCACTTGCGCCGCGACCGCACTGCTTCGTAACTGTTCGAGAACCGACGGAAGACGCCATGTCCCGAATTGCCCTTTCCATCGCGCTGCCAATCATGGTTGGCCTCGCCACGGCTCAGACGGGCGCGATCGCCCGAATTGCGGCGCCGGCGGCTATCCCTTCGAGCGGCGTGCAATTGGCCCACGGCACGACCGGCCACAGAGAGCGCGATTACGAAGGGCTGCCGGCCGCCAAGGTCTCTCTGGTCGAAGCCCTGGAGATTGCCGAGGGCGAGGGGCCTGGCCGCGCTATCATGGCCGAGTTCGAGGGCGGGATTGGCAAGCCTTGCTACGAGGTCAAGCTGCTCAGCGACGATGGCAAGCTCACCCATCATCGTGTCGACGCTAATTCCGGTCAGGTGACCAAAAGCGACGATCATCCGATCGAAAGCTATTTCACTTCATTGAAGCCGTCTAACCTGCGAGATGTCGATTTGAGCTTAAGGCAGGCGGCCGTCATTGCCGCGAAAACTGGCGGCAAGGTCGCGGAAGCTCAAATCGAACGCGAGGATGACGGCGTGCAATACAAAATCACGGTGGTGACTAACGGCGAGGGGCACGAGGTCAAGGTCGGGGCTGACGGAAGGATCATACCGAGCAGATAGGACTGGCCCGGCCCCGGAGGAGCCCCACGTCCGCCCCGGCTGCATCGACTCCGCCATCCATCGAACCGGTTCCTCGCACGCGCCGCTTCGCCTCGGGATCGCCCTTGGTTCCGGACGGCTCAGGGGCGAAGCGAGCGCGGGTGTTTGCGTTGCTCCGAAAGACACGAAGCCGCCGCCAAGTGATCGGGAACGGGGGACTGGCCAGCCCGAGAGGTGTCCAAGACAGCATCGTGATCGTGCGCACCCCGCCGCCGCGGCGGACGACGACAGTACGACATGCGTCGCAGGCGTCTTGCCGAGATCGTGAGCCTCGGCCGCTCGCCCGAATGGGCTGATGCCTGCACTGATCGCGATCTTTCCGCCGATTGAGTCCTGCAGGCGCGCGACCGCGGTGGCGAGATCGTGGTCAACGTGGATCTCGACTGCCCATCCAAACCGGGGCCGGGGATCTAGGAGATGATCGCGACGACCCGGCGTCGATTGATCTGTCGGGTCGTCGGTTCGAGTTCGAAGACAGGTCCGACGACGTCGCACGGGTAGGTCGACGATCGTTGCCAACCGTCGGTGGCGGCTCAGCTGCGGACGTCCTGGTTTGCCTGCGTTGTGGGCGGCAATGCGGTCGCGCGCAGTCCGCCGGATGCCTGCACAAGCAACGGGGCCAGCGTCGGAACGGTATCTTTCGCGCCTGCACCGGATCGAGGAGGGGTGGCTTTCACCAATCGTTAACCATGCCGACGATCAATTGTCCGCGAGGGGCCTCAGTGCACAAGCGGGTTTGATGCATCGATGGGTGAGGTCACGGGGCGCGATCTGGCGATCGGGGGCATGCGGGTGCAGGCAGCGCGCTTGCGAGTCATCATGGAGAATCTCGCTAACGCAGAATCGACGGCGGCCACGCCGGGAGGCGACCCCTATCGACGCAGGCATGTCCTGTTCGAACCCGTCGGCGAGGATCCGTCCCCGAGGCTGCGCGTCGCCGCCAACACCTCGGCCTTTCCGCTCAGGCGGATGGCCGACCACCCTGCTGCGGACGCCGCGGGCTTGGTGAAGTTGCCCAATGTGAACAGCGTTGCGGAAACCATGGATCTCCGCAACGCCATCGGCGCCTACCAAAAGAACCTGGACGTGGTCTCCGCCTTCGAGCGGATCGAGCAAGCGACGATCGACGTCCTGAAAGCTTAGATAGATGTGAGTCGGAGCCGAAGGGCGCCCTCCCTCGGGAGAGCCAACATCCTCGAAGACCGAAGGAATTTCGATTCGAAGTGAGGCCCCGGTCGGCGCCGGTCAGGACCCTGCGGCCTTCCCGATCTTGGTAGAGGAACCAACGGGCCAACTTGGTTCTGGTTGGGAGCCGCTTCGAAGCCGACCGGCAGCTCGACGCTCCCAATCGGCAGGTGCGGCGGCAGGGGCCGGACGCGCGGGCCTAACAGCGAAAGGTCGCTCCTGCGTGGCCTGCGTCGACCGGCTGCCGCCCCCCGCCGAGGCGTGGCATCGGGTCTACGAACCGTTCACGGATGTGCGGGCCGCTTTGGGAAGGCGGGTAGGGTTCGTCGACGAGCGCGACCGGCTGTGACCCGAGGAGACCCGACAGGTTTTCCGGGCCCGGGCAGCGCTCGTGACAAGGACGCAGCGAGGGCCGATGCTTGGGCGGAGGGAATCGGCCTCGGTCAGCTCCGCCGCGGTGATCCGCCGCCCGCCTCGCTGGCCGGTCACGCGAGTTGCGGTTATGTCGCGGGGCCGGAGTCCTAGCCCGGCGGTCGAGAACGGACGTTCGGGCGCCAAGGCCGGTCGGTTCGGTGGCTTGGCCCTGCCAAGCTCGACGCGGACCGCGGCGCGGTGCACGATGGCTGGTTAAGGAGTTCTTGATATGTTCCGTGGCAGGCACGCATGTCGGGATCGATTCGGGGTCGGCTGAGATGGCACGCATAACGCTCGACGGCTTCATCGAGGCGTTCGCCGCCTACCTGATAAAGCGTGGGCGCAACATGGTCAGGTTGAACGATCCCGACGTCCGGGACGGCCTGTACCGCGTCTACCTGTTCCTCGATGGGTTCGCCGGCGTGGACGGGGCGGCGGACAAGGATCTGAGGCGCTCGATCGTGAACATCAGGAACGTCTTCAGGCCCAGTCCGATCGGCTCGTTCGATCGCTTCGAGACGCTGCTGCGCGCCAAGCAGGTGTACCTGACGGACCATCCCAACCCGTACTATCAGGACATCGTGATCAAGTTGCCGGCCGAGATGGCCGACCGGATCGTCGCCGGCCTTGACGACGCCACGTCTGATCTCGCCCGGGACAGCGTCGACCGATACCTGGCTGCCGGATGACGTGACGGGCATGGGCGTCAGGCGGATCAAGGAGAGGCTAGACGCGGCGACCGGTTTCTGGCCGGCCCTGCACGGCGCCCTCGACGCCCTCGGCTTCGACGAAGGTTACGTGGAGCGGCTGACCGCGCCGCCGCACGGCGGCCGTCGCAAGTACGTCAAGGATTCGGTCTGGGGCATGATGGACTTCGAGCCGCACGAGCTCGCCATCATCGACTCCCCGCTGCTCCAGCGGCTGCGGCGGATATCCCAGCTCGGCCTGACGTTCCTGACCTATCCCTCGGCCGAGCACAGCCGGTTCTCGCACACGCTGGGCGTCACGCACGTCCTGAAGCGGCTGGTCGCATCCATCAGCGACGCCGCGCGCAGGGAGCCGATCCTGCGGGCCTGCAACGACGAGTACCAGCTCTATGACCCGTCGGCGGACGGTGCTGTTGCACGGAGCCTCGCCCACGCCGCACTGCTCCATGACGTCGGTCACCTCGCGTTCTCGCACGCGGGGGAGACGGCCTTCTCCGCCGGGGCGGGCCTCCTGGTCGGCGGGATGGAGCTGGAGGACTTCATCGCTTGCTTCAGGGAGGAGGGGTTCGAGTCGGGCCTCTCCGAGTGCCTGTCGATCGCCGTCTGCCTGTCGCCCCGCTTCCGGGCGTTCTACGGGCGCGTGCTCGGCGCCGACGACGTCGATGGCCGGCTGCGCGAGATCTGCTGCTTCATCGGCGGCGTGCCGCACGACCCCCGGTACCCCGGCCTGGCCAACCTCATCTCCGGGGCCGCCGTCGACGCCGACAAGATCGACTACCTGAACCGCGACGCCCGCCAATGCGGCATCCCGGTGGGCGTCGACGTGTCACGCGTGTTCCTGAACTCGGCCTTGGTCCGGATCTCGCAGGACCAGGCACTCGCCCTGAGCCGGTCGCGCATCGGCCAGACCGGGGGCGGCCGGTTCTCCGCCGGCGTGCACTTCATCGTCAACTCGTCGGGGATCGACACCTACGACGAGCTCGCCAACGCCAAGGCGGTCCTTTACCAGCGCGTCTACCTGCACCAGCTCACGCGCAACGCCGAGCAGGTCCTGTCCGAGGCCGTCCACGGGGCGATCCGCGATGCGCCCGCGACCGCCGGTCCGGACCCCAGGGACATCTTCACGTGGTTCGGGTACGGCGACGACGAGTTGCTGGCGCGCCTGTCGCGCGAGCGGGGCTCGCGCCAGATCGCCGCCCGGCTGGTCACCCGGGATCTGCCGAAGCGGGCGTTCGTGATCTACCGGGACGCCTGCGAGCCGTTCGTGAGCCTGCGCGACGTGTTCGACGCGGGCGAGTGGGACGTGCACGACGCCCGGGGCGCGCTGGCCGACCTCGAACTGGTCTACCGACGCGCCACGTGCTGGCGCCTGTTCGACCAGCTCGTGCCGGTCGACCCGGTCGAGAGGCCGCGGCGGCTGGCGGAGCTGCGGGACCTGATCCGCCGCGAGGCCATCGCGGTCCGACGCAGCGTCGACCCGGGCTTCGTACCCCCGGCGCCCAACGCGGCCGAGCCCTACGTCGGCCTGTCGCCGCGCTTCGAGCTCAAGCCGATCAACGAGGTGCTCGTCCGCGAGAAGAACTCGATCGGACACAGCGGCCAGTGGACGAAGTCCGAGGAGCTGTCCAACGCGGACAATCTCGGGCGCGGCGTCGACCACGTCCACGCGGACCGCGAATGGCTCCCCTACGTCGCGGTCGCGTGCACGAAGGTGCTCTACGACCTGCACGCGGGGACCATGGCGTCGTCGATCCCCGACGGGGCGGCAACGGGCGACGGCTCCGCCCGGGAGGGCTTCCCCGTCCGACCGCGCCTGCTTCTGCGCCTGGAAGAGGTCTGCTCGCGCACGGGCGTCGACCACGGCAGGCTGCTCGACGACATGGCGACGGCCGCCCGCGCCGGCTATTTCGGGGCCGCCGAGCGGATCGTGCCGCTCGACGGGGGGTTGCTGCCGCGGTGCGGCACCGTCGCGGCGCGCTACGCCACGTTCCGGGGGGAGGGGGGCTGGCAGGTCAGCCCGGGATCGGTGGCTGCCTTCGTCCGCCAGTTCCCGGTCGGCCTGCGTCCGGAGATGCTGTCCCTGCTGGCGGAAGGGACGATCATCACCCGCGGCGCGGTCGGGCAAGCCTTCGATCGGATGACCGCCGCGTCGCGGGCCCGGGGTGAGGGTGGAATCGTCTTCGCCCGCTTCTCGCCGAACAGCGGCAACGTGACCGGCATCGCGCTGGAGCAGGAGCGCCGGGACACCTATCTCGGCGCCGGCCACGGCTTTGTCCGAAATCTGGCCGAGCTTGAGGTCCGCCTGGCGGGTGGTCCGGCCGACTGCGTCGCCTTCGTCGACGACCAGTTCGCCAGCGGCGGCCAGGCCAGCGCCCAGATCCTGCACTGGGCCGGCGTCCCGCGCGAGCGATGGCCCGCCGCGATCCAGGGCGAGCGCAACATCGACATGAGCGCCCCCGGCGACCGGACGCTGGAGCTGCTGCGGTCCGGCAGGGTCAGGCTGATGTTCGTGCACGGCACCGAGTCCGGGCGTACCCGCGTCGTCGAGACCGCGCGGTCCGCGGGCTTCGCCGACCTCGACGTCGTCTTCGACCGACTGATCCCGGCGAGCCCGATCCTGTCGGGACCGTTGCGGGAATTCCTCGCCGAGGTGGGTCGTGGCCTGCTGCGGGCCATCAGGCACGGCGACGCTCCGGTCGACGCCGCGGCGGACGCGGCGCTCACGGCCGACGCGGTCGGCTACGGCGGCATCGGCAGCGTCATGGTCACGCCCACCAGCGCCCCCTCGCACGCGATCACCGCGCTGTGGTGTCCCGGCGCCTACTCCGGGCAACCCTGGCTCCCCCTGTTCCTCAGGCGCGGGTACCGGAAGCACCTCGTCTTCGGGTAGGCGGCGCCATCCGGCGGTCCCGGGCGTGTCGGCGAGTTCCGTCGTCTCGGTCCGGGCGGACCGAAGTCCCGAGCACGAGCCCGGCCCACGTCGTCGGCCCCGGCGCGGAAGCCGACGCGCTCGATGCTCCGGTCGCGGGTCCAAGTCCGACTCCAACCCACCTTGTCCCCGGAGCCGGGAGCGGGGGCCCGGAGTGGTCATGGCCAAAGCGCGGTCTCGCCTGGCCGCGCCGCGCTTTGATGACGCGTCCGTTCACGCGGCGTGCGGCCGCCTGGATGATCCGGATCGCATCGTCCTCTGCCGAGGATCGTCCTGACATCGTGGCGCCTAATCAACGGGTGAAGCCGACCTCTCGTCGCTACGCCCTCGCGCGACGCCGCGAGCGCCGATGCTGTCTGTGGCCCCGTCACGGTTGTGATCCTGCCACACCGCCCGCGGCGACGGGGTCCGTGTCCCTGATCCCCATTACGGTCGCGGCTTCGCCCTAGGCGAACTTGGGGTGCGCGACCGGTGCGGGCGGCATGACGCTTCGCGCTCGCCGGGCCGCGGGATCTCCCTCCTCCAGCCGAGCGAAGTCGCCGCCAATTCGAGCCCGACGATCCACGAGGAGCGATGCCGTGACGCTGCCGTTACGTATCTCCGCCCCGTCGCCGAATGGAGGTCACGAGGATGGCGAGGGGTCGTGCTATTGCGACCTCGTCGAGATCAACGATTGGGGCGCATTCGAGATCGTCGAGGCGCTTTCCGGAGAGTTGGCGACGCTTCTGCGACAGAAATCCACGAGCGCCTATCTGGTCCGCACGCATGGCGACATGGAGGTCGGTCCGCCCTTCTGCCATCCCGACGCTGACGATGAGCCGATGTACTGCGCGGTGGACCATCTCGGGAGAATCGAGCGCGATCCCGCGGCGAACGAGGCGCTGTGGCGTTGCGCGAACGCCGCCGTGGAACTTCCCGGGGGGGCACCGGCTCGCCGAGCCCGCCAGAGATCGAGTAACGGACTTGGCGGCGCGCGCGCTCGCGCACGATCGATCACCCGTTCTCGACGCCGTGGCGGAAAGTGCGGACGGCCTTCGAACGCCCGGCCGAACGAGATCGCGGGCCCGCCGTCGTTCGGGACCATGGCGGACGGCACGACCGAGGGGCGGCGAAACGCTGCCGCTGCGTGTGGGCCCCACGCCGCTGTCGCCGTCGAGACCGGGGTATCCGTCGCCGTCCAGGCGTCGTCGTGGGTCCAAGCCGGATCGGCCGGTCGGCCACGGATGCCACGCCGCGAGCCACGCCAGACATCGACGTTTCGTCAACCAATGGATCGACTACCCGACCCCGCTCAGGCGTCCGTTAAGCCGGGCCGCCGCATCGTGCCGAAGGAAGGATGTCCGGGAGGCGAACATGCAGATGGAGTCGGTCGGGGGCGGGGTTGTCATGGATCCCGGGCCTGGGACCCTGCCGCATTTCGACCTGTTCGCGCGAACGCTCGGTGACATCGACTCGCCGGAAACGATGGCGTGGTGGTCGGATCCCGATTGGAGGGGGCACGTCGCCCTCGCGGTGATCACGGAGCGTGGGAGCGCACGCATCGCCTCCTCCAGTGTGATCCTGGGCGGGGGCAGGCAGGCGGCGCCGACCGCGGGCTCCGGCGATGCCGGAGATAGGCGCGCCTTCCTGAGACGCGAGGTCGAACGTCAGCGCTCGGCGTCGAGATCCGCGATAGACCGTGCCCTGGCGGGATTGGCATTCCGCCCCGACGGGGCGACGTTCCACGTGACGAGTGCTTTTGCACTGCGTACGGTGAAGGCGCATCTCGACGTCGGAAGCGGATGGGCCGGCGGCACAGTTCGTCTGGGGCGGGAGACAGCCCTTCGGGCGGGTGGCGGGGCAGCCTCGCGCAGCGTGCCGGGGGTGGGGGATGGCCACGCATGCGGCGCGAGGGCGGTCGACGCGCTCGCCGACGATCTCGCCACTTGGCTCGAACGCCAGTACTTCCACGACGACTGGAACCCCGACGATACAAGTCAGGCGGCACTGTCCCACGCCCTGGCTGTCATGGTCGCCGCTCACAACGGCGAGATCAGCGACTCCTTTGCGATCGGCCGTGCCGGAAGCCTCCCGGCGCCAAGGTCGTCGGCGGGAGGGGAGACCGGGGCTCGATCGCGGCTGTCCGATCACCACGCAACCGGCCGTGCGGTCACGCCGCTCGAACCCCTGGCGTAGGCTCGACGGCCCCCCGGATAGTGCGACTCACGATCGTCCGGCCGACCGGGCCTCCGAGCCCGCGTCGGTCCAGGGCAGCCGTGGGGCCGTCAGCCACCCCGCGAATGTCGCGATGCGCGGCGCTCGCGGCGTACTGGGACGCTGTCGTTTCGGACGCTTTCGGGCGTGCTGTCGCGGAGCAGGTCGCCGCAGCCGCCGAGATTAAGGAAGGGATGGACCCGACGGAACCGCCTCTCGGTCCGCTTCATCGCGCAACGATTCGGCCTCGGCGAGGTACTTAGCCCTGATCTGCTCCTCCTGGTGTTCGATGCGCTGAATCCCGACCAAGTGCCCGCAAACCTGGAAGACCAGCTTTTCGGTTTCATTTTCAGGCGAATTTCGGCGCAGCAGCGGACCGAGCGGCTCAGGGGCGGCCAGCAGCCCCTGATGCGTTGGCACCGTCCCGCGAATCAGTTCCTGCCACGCCTCGGGCAGCATCGTTAGTTTGCCCTCGGCTTTCCTCTTGAGCTCATCGGTGAGCCACTTCTCGTTCTTCGTCGGTGTATTGGCGACGAGCCTCGCAAGCTCGGCGAGCCGTTCGTCTCGCTGGGTCACGCGCAGCTCGTCCATGTAGCCGGCATGATCGTTTGCGTAGGCGGTCGCGAGCCCCCGCGCATGGTTGAACGCGGCGTCGATCGCCGGCGGCCGCCTCCTGGGATTGTGGCGCAGCACCACATCGCGGCTGCCGTCCTCGGACCGAAGCACGGTGAACATGACCGTTTGGGAGTGCGGCCGCAGGTAAGGCCTATCCGTCAATGTGTAGGGCAGCGAATCCAAGGGGACGACGCTCACCCACACCTCGTCGCCGAACGCGGCCGCGACGTGGCGCGTCCCGAAAGGAGTTTCGTGCATCTCGACATTCGCGACGCATGTTTCTGTGGCGATGGGCATGGGAACCTCCTGTGTGTCGCAGCGAGGTTCGCGGTTGATCATGCAAGGGACAAACGTGAGGGCGGCGCAAGCGCCATGCAGCTTCAGAGTTTAGCTGCTGGCGCCGCGGACGCCTGATGCGTCATTGTCGGGCGCGATCACCGAGCCAGACGGATTGGCCGGGGAGATACGTCGGCTCGACCAGGCGCAACTTCTCTCGCGTGGTCCTGCGGCCGGCGCTGCACCGAGGCGAGCACCTCGACGCGCTCTTGCGCGCACGCCTCGGCAAAACTGAGAGTGCTTCGGGTCATTCTTGGCGATCATGCAAATGCTCCGAAGGGATCGGAGCATCGTGAGGCATATTGCGTGAGTGTAGATGAATGCCACAACCTAAGGGTAACTGATCGCTTCGGGCCAACGGCGGAATTGTTCGGTCGGACACACTTTGTCACGATCGCGAGGATCTGGAGACAAACCCGCGATCTATCTTGATCGTCGCGCTTTCGACCGACGCCGGGTATGCCAAGGATTACTCCCTGGAGACGGCCGAGGAGGATCGACGCCTCGGCGAAACGGCTCAGAAATACCGAGCCCTGCCGTGCTCGGCCACCCAGCTATCGTAGTCTTCGAGAGCCAGACCGCGTCCGTTTATCCGGACTTTCGAACGTCTCCAGACAATCCGCAGCCGACACGGAGTTTTAGATGATGAAACAAACTGTCGAGTACTTGACGGCCGCATTCATGTTCGTCGCGACAGTATCGAGTGCGACCGCCGCCCTCGCATTCGAGCGTGGCGGCCATGGCGGTGGTCCGGACTGGGGTCGGGCAGGCGAGCATGGTTCGCCTCCCGGCGGCGATCGCGCATTCCGAGGGGGTGGCCACGGGTCTGCGAGATTTGGCCTCCATCGCGGTCCTCGCTCCAACACGTTCCTGCCGGCCGTCCCGTTCGCAGGAGGGCGGCAACACCGGCCGCGCCCTCACTAGGACGAACGGACGGTCGGCTACATTCGAGGCGACCGCCGTCTGTCTCGCCTCCGGAACATGGCGTTCGCGGCAGGTCCAGTTCGTGGGCGAGGTGGGATCGGCCAGTCCGCGCCGTCCTCCAGCATTATGTTCCGTCGCCGCGATGACTACGATCACCTGCCGGATTATATCTTCCGATAAGCCGGTCCAATATGTCACGCCTGCTTGCCGAGACGTGTATTCACCGGTTGATCGTATTGGTGTCGAGCGTCTTGGGGCCGACGACACCGACGGCACTCGCGGTCGGTAGGCAACGAGGGTGACAGTTCGAGCGGAAGCGTCTTCCCCGTGGCTCGCGCGTCACGCTTCATTTTACAAGATGTGGAGAGTCGATGCAGCATGCGGATATTGTGCTTACTGACGCTATGCGATGGCTGCGTTGGTTGCCGGGCTGGGCGCAGAGTGTCGCTCTCGTTCTCGGATGTTTTGTTGTTGTGCTGCCACTTCATCAGTTCGCGTATCGCTTCCTGACACGAGCGTCTCAAGACCGAGGCCTGTTCTGGCGCTCACTCGTTCGACGGACGCAAGGTCCCACCCGTCTCTGCCTCATCATCGTCGCTGTTGGTGCCGCTTCCGCCGTCGCACCGGTGTCCCGGGAGGTCCGGGTCTTGGTGAACCATCTTCTGCTCGTCGGTTTCGTTGCGCTCGCCGGTTGGTGCTGCTGCATCGCGATCCACATCGCCACCGTCATTTACCTGCGGCGATTCAAACTCGACGCTGAAGACAACCTTCTCGCGCGCAAGCACTTCACCCAGGTGCGCCTCCTCGAACGCGCGGCCGTGACGCTCGTGGCGTTGATTACGGTCGCCGTGTGCCTGATGACGTTCGAGCCCGTGCGGCAATACGGCGTAAGCCTTCTGGCCTCGGCGGGAGCCGCGGGCCTGATCCTCGGTCTAGCGATGCAGCCGGTACTCTCGAACCTCGTTGCCGGAATCCAAATCGCGATAACGCAGCCTATCAAAATCGAAGATGCGGTCATCGTTGAGAACGAATGGGGTTGGGTCGAGGAAATCAACTCGACGTACGTGGTTGTTAGGCTTTGGGATTGGCGTCGGCTTGTCGTACCACTGACATATTTTATTCAAAAGCCATTCCAGAACTGGACGCGCGAGGGTTCGTCGCTCATCGGAAGCGCTTTCCTCTACGTCGACCACACCGCGCCAATCCCAGCCATGCGGAAAAAGCTTGCAGAGATCGCCGCGCAATCAAATCTCTGGGACGGAAAGGTCGTGAACCTCCAGGTCTCAGACGTGCGAGAGAACGTGATTGAAATTCGAATGCTGATGAGCGCTCGCAATGCTTCGCAGGCCTGGGATCTGCGATGTGAAGTCCGGGAGAAGATGGTCGGCTTCCTGCAGGCCGAGCTGCCCAGCGCGCTGCCGCGGTATAGGACGGAATGGCTCCGAATCGATCGTGACCGTCCAACACAGTCAGCAGGCTGCGCCCCGGCACAGTAGTTCGGCGTCGGCGCACTTCACCAACACGCCGCGAACGCTCATCATCTCGTCAATCATCGGGGGCTCTAGGTTTGAGGCAGGTGCTCGCAGCCGAACCTTACCCGGCATTCGCCGATGCCCCCCACCCCCGCGAGCTACACGACCACCCGTGACACGACGGAAGTTCGGATGGGAGCACCGCCGATTCCCATGCTTGGCTTATGTAGCCAACGGACCGGCCAGCCTGCGCTTTGAGGAACGACCACGATCCCGACGCCATATTGACCTTGAGTTGTGCATCAGCCGGTTTAACTTGATCGTCCCCGGCCATGAAACCTCTCGATCCGGTGTTGGATGCATGGGATCGCATGCGCGCCAGCCGCTTCCGTCGCTGTCTGGATTTGAAGAGTGATCGAAGCTGTCGGAACGGAGCACTTATGGCGATCTGGGATCATGCATCCGGTCTACCTTGCCTCGAAGGAACGTGAGATCAATCGCTGGCCGGGCATGCGCTGGACACGATCATAGCACCGCGCCCCTAAGAGCCCGTCCGGTAAGGGTCTGAAGCGGGGTTGAGTGGCCGGGATGGCGATGCTTCCAGGGGGGTGCTGAAGCCTGACTTGGAAGCGCCATGTGGACCCCGACCACCCGGCGGCAGCATAGCCGCGTGGGCCTTCGCTATGAAACCGACCTGACCGACGCCGAGTGGGCGGTGATCGCGCCACTGATGCCGAGGCCAGCGCCCTGTGGTCGGCCTCCGCTCTGGACGACACGGGAGGTCCTGAACGCCATCTTCTACGTTCTGAGAGGTGGGATCTCTTGGCGGATGATCCCCAAGGATCTGCCGCCGCGCTCGACCACGTTCGGCTACTTCAGCCGCTGGCGCGACACCGGCCTGTTCGGCCGGATCAACCACCACCAGGTCATGCTTGATCGCGAGCGTGTCGGACGAGAAGCCTCGCCGTCCGCCGCAGTGCTCGACAGCCAGACCGTCACAACGATGGAGAGCGGCGGGCCGCGCGGCTACGACGCCGGCAAGTAGGTCAAAGGCCGCAAGCGCCAAGCGCTGGTCGACACCGACGGGCGTGCGCTCGTCCTCGATCCGCAACCTGCCGACGTGCAGGACCAAGACGGAGCCGTTCCGGTGCTACGCCTGTCGCGCCGGACCTTCCCGTTCATCGCCAAGGCCTTCGCCGACGCCGGCTATGCCGGCGACAAGCCAACGAGCGCGACGATCATCGCCGTCGAGATCGTGCGCAAGCCGCCGGATCAGGTTGGCTTTGCTGTTCATCCACGTCGGTGGGTCGTTGAGAAGACCTTCGCCTGGATCAGCCGCAATCGACGCCTCTGGAAGGATCCGGAAGCGACACTCGCCTCCGCACGAGCCTTCCTCTACGCCGCAGCCGTCATGATCCTCGTCAGGCGCCTCGCCCGATCAGCCTGACTTCTCGGACGGACTCTAAGGAGCCGGATGGCAGCCGCGGTACAACTTCGTGCGCCTTGCCGCGGGGTCTGACGCGCCGGGGCAATTTATTCTGATCATATTCGTGGGATGGGTAGCTTTTTCCGCTGGACGGGGGTGTGTAATTTAAACAGGGTTTTGCCTAACCCCTTTTTAGCATTGGGAATTTGTCAGCCGCCGGGGGCAGTTTTTTCCAACTCCCTACACTGCGCCTCGGCGCCCGGCCGCGCAACCTCGTGACGACGACGCCCCGGCCGGTACCGCTGATCCGCCGCCTCCTCGCTGACCCGCGCACGGTGGTGAGCCGCGCCCGGACCCACGACAACGCCGCGCATCTCGCGCCCGATTTCCTCCAGCAGGTGGTCGGGCGCTACGCCGGCACGCGGCTCGGCCGGCAGGAACTCGACGGCGAACTCATCGCCGACCGGGACGACGCCCTGTGGACGCGCGCCGCCCTGGAGGCGGCCCGGATCGCCGCCGCCCCCGATCTCGGCCGGATCGTCGTGGCGGTGGACCCGCCCGCCGCCTCGGGCGCGCGCTCGGATGCCTGCGGGATCGTGGCGGCCGGGCGCGCCGGCGGGCACGCCTACGTGCTGGCCGACGCGAGCCTCGCCCGCGCCACCCCGCAGGCCTGGGCGGCCGCGGCGCTGGCGCTCTACCACCTGCTCCGGGCGGACGCCCTCGTGGTCGAGGTCAACCAGGGCGGCGAGATGGCCGCCGCCGTGCTGGGCCAGTGCGACCCGGCCGTGCCGGTCACCCGGGTCCACGCCACGCGGGGCAAGTACCTGCGCGCCGAGCCGGTCTCGCTGCTCTACGCCCGCGGGCTGGTCCACCATGTCGGCGCCTTCCCGGCGCTGGAGGACGAGCTGTGCGATTTCGGGCCGGACGGGCTGTCCGGCGGGGCGTCGCCCGACCGCCTCGACGCCCTGGTCTGGGCGCTCACGCACCTGATGCTGGAGCCCCGGGCCGCGCCGCGGATCCGGCGGCTCTGACGGGGAGGGCCCGAAACAATTCGGCGCGCTTCGGGAGAAGCGCGCCGGAGTCGGTTCGTGGTCTCTGGAACGAACTGCATGCTGTATACACAATGTCGTGCGCCAAATCTGTAGCGATCAGGCCACGGCACGCGGTCCTGTGCTGGGAATCCCCGCCGTAATTCTCCTTATTGCGCGGCGGCGACGGGTAGATTGAGCGGCGGATTTGTCGGGATGATCCGCGCCGTCCTTCCGGGGCGCTGCGGGCGGACCCTCAATCCTGACCGGTCAACGGTGCCCGACGCCGGCACATCGGCGTGCCTGGCCGCCGGGAGTCCGATCGAGCGCCCGATCGCCCCCGCCGCCGCATCGCCCCCGCCACCGCCGCAGGCGCCGCCGGCGCCCGAAGCAAAGCTGCCGGATCCGGAGGGGCGGGAGCCCTGGGCGCGCCGCGAGCGCCGCGCGGCTCGCATCCGGCAGCGGAGGAAGGGGACGGGCGCGACGACGAAGACCGCGAGTTCGAGGGCCTGCGTCCCGTCCATCGGAGCCGCCGTCGGTTCGTCGGTCCGGACGTTCCAGCACGGGCGGGTGCCGGGGCCGTCACGGGGGCGCCGTCAGGCTCCGCAGGGCCGCCCGGACGTCGGCGAGGGCGCCGACCAGGGCGTAGCAGGCGAAGTCGTGCGCGCCGGCGGCGGCCTTCGCCAGCCGGAAGCGGCAGCTGAGGCGGTTCGCCCCGGCCTCGGGGGCGACCGCGAATGCGGGCCGCGGCGCGTCGGGCTCCTGCTCCGGCGGGCCCGGCGCCCAGACCGCGAGGGCGTGCGAGCCCTCCGGCGTCGCCAGGATCACGGGATCCGGCCGCTCCACCGCTCCGGGGTCGAGGGGCGCGATCCCGCCGGTGGTCGGGTCGAAGCGCCAGGCCGCGGAGAAGTCCGCCGGCACGGCGGCGGCGAGGGGTTCGAGGCGGAGCGCCGCCGCGGGCTCGGCCAGCACGAAGCTCGCCTGCACCTCCACGGCGTTGCCGAGGCCCGGCAGGCCGAGGGCGACCCGCTTGCGCAGGATCGGGGCCGGGATCGCGGGGCTCGCGGGCGCGGTCGGGCAGTCCGAGGGGGGCGCGTCGGCCGGGTCGGCGGCGCCGTCCCAGGCCATGCGGGTCTCGGTCTCGGCCCAGCTCCGGCCGGTGCGCAGGGCGCGGAGCCGGCGGGCCGCCGGCGCGCCGGTCCCGTCCTGCGGGGTGCCGGCCTCGCTCGCACGGCGGCAGCCCGCGCCTGACCCCACCTCCGCCCGCGCCTGCAGGGCGTCGCCGGGCTCGGTGTCGGCGAGGAAGGTGACGCCGTCCCAGGTCAGCGTGTCCACCGCCCCGGCGACCCGCCGGGACAGGCGCAGGCTGATCTCGGACCGGCCGAAGGGGTGCGCCAGGATCAGCGTCCCGTCGGGCTCCGGCCACAGGGGCACGGGGGCGGGCGCATCCGCCGCCCGGGCCGGCGCGGCGAGGAGCGCCGCGACGAGGCCGCCGAGACGGGCGGCGCGGGCGCGCGCCCGGAACCGCGCCTGGGGCCGTGTGGGGATCCGGGGCTGCATCGCGTGACCATAGCTCAGGAACGGACCGGCATGTCGACCCTCCTCGAACGCCTGGCGCGGGTGGCGCGCCGCGCCGTCGGCGGCCCGGCCCTCGCCACCAAGGCCGCCGCGGCCCCGGCCTTCGCCCTCTACGCCGAGGGCCGGGCCAGCTGGACGCCCCGCGATCCGGCGGCGCTCGCCCGGGCCGGCTACCAGGCCAACCCGGTGGTCCACCGGGCGGTGCGGCTCGTCGCCGAGAGCGCCGCGAGCCTGCCGCTGATCGCCACCGGCCCCGGCGCCGCGCGCGCGGGCGACCTGCTGGCCCTGCTGGCGCGGCCGAACCCCCGGGAGAGCGGCCCGCACCTCCTGGAGACGCTCTACGCCGACCTCCTGCTCACCGGCACGGCCTACCTGGAGGCGGTGAGCCTCGACGGGCGGGTCGCCGCGCTCCAGGCCCTGCGGCCCGGGCGGATGCGGGCGCTGCCGGGCCCGGACGGCTGGCCGGCGGCCTACCTGTACACGGCGGGCGGGCGCAGCCGCCGGTTCGACCTCCCCGAGCCGGGCACCGCCGTGGCGCCGATCCTGGCGCTGGCGCTGTTCCACCCGGAGGACGAGACCGGCGGCCTCGCCCCGATCGCGGCGGCGGCCGCGGCCCTCGACATCCACAACGCCGCGAGCGCCTGGAACAAGGCGCTGCTCGACAACGCCGCCCGGCCGTCCGGCGCCCTCGTCTTCGCCGGGGCGACGCTGTCCGAGCCGCAATTCGACCGACTGAAGGCGGAGCTGGAGGCGAACTACCAGGGCGCCGCCAATGCCGGCCGGCCGCTCCTGCTGGAGGGCGGCCTCGACTGGAAGCCGCTCGCGCTCTCGCCGCGGGACATGGACTTCGTGGCGGCCAAGGACGCGGCCGCCCGGGAGATCGCCCTGGCCTTCGGCGTGCCGCCGCTGCTGCTCGGCCTCCCCGGCGACAACACCCACGCCAACTACGCCGAGGCCAACCGCGCCCTCTACCGCCAGACCCTGGTCCCCCTCGCGGCCCGCACCGCCCAGGCGCTGGCCGGCTGGCTGGAGCCCGCCTTCGGCGGGATCGACCTGGAGCCGGACCTCGACCGGATCGAGGCGCTCGCCGGCGAGCGGGAATCCCTGTGGCGCCGGGTCCAGGCCGCGGACTTCCTGTCGGTGGCGGAGAAGCGGGAGGCCGTCGGCTACCCGCCCGCGATGCCGCCGGCGCCGGGCACTCCCTGAGATGCGGGTCTCCGCGTCGGCTGCGGACGTCCCCTCACCGGCCCACCCGAGGATCCCCCATGGACGGCCACTTCTCCGGCTATGCCAGCCTGTTCGGCGTGCCCGATCTCGGCCGCGACGTGGTGGTGCCGGGCGCCTTCGCGGCGAGCCTCGCCCGCCGCGGGGCCGCGGATGTGCGGCTCCTGTTCCAGCACGACCCGGCCGAGCCGATCGGCCGCTGGCTCGCCCTGCGCGAGGACGGCCGCGGCCTGTTCGCGGAGGGCCAGCTCAACCTCGCCGTGCGGCGCGCCCGGGAGGTCGACGCCCTGATGCGCGCCGGCGGCCTCGACGGGCTCTCGATCGGTTTCCGCACGCTGCGCGCCCGGAAGGGCGCCGGCGGCGAGCGCCGGCTCCAGCAGGTCGACCTCTGGGAGATCTCGCTCGTGACCTTCCCGCTGCAGCCGGGGGCCAGGGCGCGCCCAACCCCGGTTCCGGGCCCGGGCCCGGAGGCCGACGCGATCCGCGACCTCGCCGGCCTGATCGCGCCGCCGCGCGCCGCGAGCACCGCCGCGAGACCTGCCGCCCGGCCGCTGCCGGCCGCGCGATCCTGACTTCCACCCCCGACGAGGCTCGCCATGGACGCCCAGACCCCGATCGCCGAACCCGCCCTCGCGCCGCCGCGCGGCCTGCCGCCGCTGGAGAACAAGGCCGCCCACCCCGAGGGCGGCCCGGTCCGCTCCGCCCTGGACGAGCTCGCCGCCGCCTTCGCGGCCTTCAAGGAGACGAACGACGCGCGGATCGACCGGATCGAGGGCCGCCTCGGCGTCGACGTGCTCACCGAGGAGAAGCTCGCCCGGATCGACGCGGCCCTCGACGCCGCCCGCACCCGCCTCGACCGCATCGCCCTGGAGCGGGCCCGGCCGCCCCTCGCGCAGCCGGATGCGCGGGGACCGGGGACCGCGCACGAGCACAAGGCCGCCTTCGACCTCTACGTCCGGGCGGGCGAGAGTGCCGGGCTCAAGCGCCTCGAGGCCAAGGCGCTGTCGGCCGGCTCCGGGCCGGACGGCGGCTACCTCGTCCCCGACACGATCGAGCGGACCGTGCTGACGCGCCTCGGCCAGGTCTCGCCGATCCGGTCGATCGCCAGCGTTCAGGCGATCTCGGGCGCCCAGTACAAGCGCGCCGTCTCGGTCGGCGCGCCGGTCACCGGCTGGGCCGCCGAGACCGCGCCGCGGCCCGAGACCGCCGCGCCGGCCCTGTCGGAGATCGCGTTCCCCGCCATGGAGCTCTACGCGATGCCGGCCGCCACCCAGACGCTCCTCGACGATGCCGTGGTGGATCTCGACGCGTGGCTCTCGGCCGAGGTGGAGACCGCCTTCGCCGAGCAGGAGGGCGTCGCCTTCGTGTCCGGCAACGGCGCGAGCCGCCCGCGGGGCTTCCTGAGCTACGACACGGTCGCCAACGCCGCCTGGGTGCCGGGCAAGATCGGCACGGTCGCCACCGGGGCGGCCGGGGCGTTCCCGTCGGCCAGCCCGGGAGACGTGCTGTTCGACCTGATCTACGGGCTGCGCGCGGCCTACCGGCAGAATGCCGGCTTCGTCATGAACCGGCGCACCCAGAGCGCGATCCGCAAGTTCAAGGACTCGGAGGGCAACTATCTCTGGCAGCCGCCGCTCGCCGCCGGCCGGGCCGCGACGCTGGTCGGCTTCCCGGTCACCGAGGCCGAGGCGATGCCGGATCTCGCCAAGGACAGCCTGTCGGTGGCCTTCGGCGATTTCCGCCGGGGCTACCTCGTGGTCGACCGGACCGGGATGCGGGTGCTGCGCGACCCGTACTCGGCCAAGCCCTACGTGCTGTTCTACACCACCAGGCGCGTCGGCGGCGGGGTGCAGGACTTCGACGCGCTCAAGCTCCTGAAGTTCTCCTGAGCGCCCACGGCAAGGCGGGCCGCGGCGTGGCCGCGGCCCGCGTCGGCGGTCAGCGGCCCGCGTTGCCGTCGCGCAGGGTGCCGGTCGGCTCCTGCACGTGCGCCTCGAGGAACCAGAGGTGCTTGTCGACCGCCCGCGAGATCTCGGTGAACAGGTCGGCGGTGTCGGGATCGCCGGCCTCGTCGGTCTCGTCGATGTTCTGCCGCACCGCGTTGGCGTAGGCGGCGTAGCTGTCGATCAGCGCGGCGATGTGGTCGGCGATGGCGTAGATGCCGGTCGGGTAGGCCGGCAGCTTTGTGCGCTCGGCGACCGCCTGGGTCGAGCCGAAGGCCGTGGCGCCGAGCTGGACCGCGCGCTCCGCGACGCTGTCGTTCAGCTCGTCGAGCTGGGTGCGGAACCCGTCGAGCATCTCGTGGACGCCGATGAACTGCGGCCCCTTGAGGTTCCAGTGGGCCTGCTTGATCGCCAGGGCCAGATCGATGCCGTCCGCGAGCCGCGCGTTGAGCGCCTCGATCGAGACCTTCTTGGCGTTCGAGTCGGTGTTGTTGCGGGTCTTGTGCGTCCGCGGGGTGTTGCTGGTGCCGGTGTCGGCCATGCTCTCGCTCCGTGAGCCGGTAAGGTTCGGATGCGAAAAGTGCCGATCGGCTCCCAGGTTCCCGCAGGCGCGAAGGATCCGCGGGAGGGCGGCGGCTTTGCCGCGGCGGGGCCGGGCCGTTCTAGCGCCGGCGGCCCGGGCGGGCCATCCAGTCGGACCGGTTGCCGCGGGGCGCGGTCTCGCCGACCTGGATGCGCGACAGCTCCGCCGAGCGCGCGGCGATCCAGCCGGCATGCTCGGCGACCGGCGTCACGGCGGTGAAGCCCCCGCAGGCGGTCCGGCGCGCGCCCTGCTGCAGGGCGCCGCTCGACCAGCTCACCACGCCGACGATCCGGTAGCCGCCGGGGCCGCCGGTCAGGATCGGGCCGCCGGAATCGCCCAGGCAGGCGCCGGCGCCCGAGGTCTCCGCCATGCGCCGCCGATCGGTCACGACGGTCACCCGGTTGGCGACCTGGAGCGAGCCGATCGACACAAGGTGGGCGAGCCGCAGGATCCGCGCCGAGTTCCGCCGGTTCTCGGCCACCACACCGAAGCCCGCGATGTCCACGGGCTGCCCGTCGGTGATCGAGGCCGCGCCCCGGGGATCGAGGGGCACGAAATCGGTGCCGAGGGGCTGCTCGAGCTTGAGCAGCGCCAGGTCGACGCCGGGCTGGTCCTCGGGGGTCGTCCCGGGCACGAAGTCCGGGTGCATGGAGGCGGTGATCACCGCGGTCCGGTGCTGGCGGAAGTTCCGGTCGACGCTGATCACCGTGTAGCCGGCCGGCCGCATCACGCAGTGGGCCGCGCTGAGCACGAGGTCCGGGGCGATCAGCGTCCCCGAGCAGATCTCGCCCTCGGTGCTCTCGATCCGCACCACGAAGCTGCGCGCCCCGTTCGGGTCCCGCGTCGTCGTGCCGTTGATCACCGCCGCCGCGGGCGTGGGCAGCAGGCCGCCGAGGGCGCCGAGCAGCGACAGGCCCAGGATCCCGCCCCACAGGCCGCCGCGCAGGCTGCGCTCGCGGGGGCCGGCCTTTCGGATCGGGCGAGGGGACATCGGGAACTCCGGGCGCGCGCGGGCGCGGGTGGGGGACGCCGGAGGCGGCGCCGAGACGGCCTAGGGCACGGCACCCTAGAGGAAGCGAGCCTAGAGCAAGGCAATAGCCCGGCCAAGCTGAGGTTCCCTGCGCGCACCGCGCCGCGACGCTACTGCGCCCAGCGCGCCGTCCGGTTCCAGCCGTCGAGCACGCGGTCGATCCAGCCCCGCTGCGGCCCCACCAGGACGCCCTGGGTCAGGCCGCCGCAGGCGCCGCCGATCCAGGCCGACACGGCCAGCACCGCCCCGTCCGGTCCCGCGATCGGGCCGCCGGAATCGCCCTGGCAGGCGCCGCCGCCCGCGCCCTTGAGCCAGACCAGGATGCGGCTCGGCCCGTAGGGCTCGATTACCGGCAGGCCGAGGCTGCGATAGGTGCCGGTGGAGCGCGGGTCGCCGGGCCTGGCCGCGCCGTAGCCCGCCAGGGTCAGGGTCTCGCCCGCCCGCGCCGGGGCGGCGCTCAGGGTCACGGGCGCGAAGCGCGCGGGCAGCGGCGTCGCGGTGCGCAGCAGCGCGAGGTCGACGGAGCGCCGCCGGGCCGCGGCCGCGCCGGCATCGTAGCCCGGATGGAGCGCCTGCGCGGCGACGTCGACGAGCACGGGCGCCCCGGCGGCGTCGCGGAAATGGACGCGGTGCTCCCGCGCGTCGGCGAGGCAGTGGCCGGCGGTCAGCACCGTGTCGGGGGCGAGCACCACGCCGGTGCAGACGCCGCCCCTCGACGACAGGACCATCACGGCCCCGCCGGCCGGCGCCTCGGTGCCGCCGACGATCGCCCGCGCCGGGACGGCCGCGAGAGCCAGGATCGCCGTCAGCATCGCCGCCAGGATCGCCGTCAGGGCCGTCGCCGGCGCGGCGCGGGCCGCGGGGCGGCGCTTCGAGATCGTCATCGGACCACCTGCAGAGAGACGCGCGATGATCCCGTTACGCATCGCCGCCGCCGCCGTCGAGCCGGTGGGCGTGCCCGACCTGCGCGCCTACCTGCGCGTCGACTCCGACGCGGGCGCCGACGAGGACGGCCTGCTCCAGGCCCTGATCGCGGCGGCGCGCGCGAGCCTGGAGGTCGAGACCCGGCGGATCCTGGTCCCGGGGCGGTACCGGATCGCCCTGTCCGCCTGGCCGCCCGACGGGCAGGTGCCGCTGCCCCTGAGCCCGCTGGTCGCGGTCCTCCGCGCCGGCCTCGCGGATCCGTCCGGAGGCGTCACCGACCTCGACGCCGGGCTGGTGCGCCTCGGCCCCGACCCGGACGCGGCGCCGTCCCTGCGGGTCGACCCGTCCGCGCCGGATCCCGCCGGCCGCACCATCCTGATCGAGGTCGCGGCCGGGTACGGCGGCGACGGGCCCCCGCTCCCCGAGCCCCTGCGCCTCGCGGTCCTGCGCCTCGCGGCCGCCCGCTACGAGCATCGCGGCGACGAGCCCGACGCCGCCCGCACCGACACCGCCGCCCTCGCCGCGCCGTTCCGGCGCCTGCGGCTGTGATCCTCGCACCCGGAGCTGCCCCGATGGCGATCTCGCCCCCACGCCCAGCCCTCGGCGCGCGGCGCCGCCGCTTCGTGCTCGAGCGGCCCCTGGAAGAGCCGGACGGGTTCGGGGGCGTGCTGCGCCGCTACGTGGCCGGCCCGGTCCTGTGGGGCGCCATGGCCCCGGCGGGGCTCGCCGACCGCCCGGCCGGCGGCCGCAACGACACGCGGCCCGCCTACCGCGTCACCCTGCGGAGCCGGGCCGCGCTCGACCCGACCATGCGCCTCGCCGCCGGGCCGCGCCGCTTCGCGATCCGCGCCGTCGCCGAGCCCGACGCGCGGGGCCGCGACCTGGTCTGTCACGTCGAGGAACTGCCCGGTGAGGGCCGGTCGTGAGCGATCCGGGCCCGCTCCTGGCGCTCCGCGCCGGCCTGATCGCCCGCTTCGCCGCCGACGCCGCCCTGGCCGCCCTCCTGGGCGGCCGGGTCCGGCTCTACGATGAGCCGCCGCGGGGCACGCTCCCGGTCTATGCGCTGTTCGGCGAGTCCGAGATCACCGACGCGTCCGTCGACGGCGCCGAGCGCCACCGGCACAGCCACGCGATCGCGGTGATCGCTCAGGCAGGCTCGGTGCGCACCGCCCTCGACGCCGCGGCGCGGATGGCGGCGCTGCTCGCGGACGGGGCGACGCCCCTCGTCCTGCCGCTGGCCGGCTGCCGGCTCGTCACCCTCCGGGTGCGGGCCGTCCGCGCCCACCGCGACGCCCGGACCGGCGAGGCGCGGGCGACCCTGACGGTCGAGGCCGTCACCGAGAACCTGTGAGGAGGGTGCCGATGGGCGCGCAGAAGGGCAAGGACCTGCTGATCCGGGCCGGCGACGGCGCGGGCGGCTTCGCGGCGGTGGCGGGCCTGCGCAGCCGCCAGATCACCCTCAACGCCGAGACCGTCGACGTCACCAACGCCGATTCCGCCGGGCGCTGGCGCGAGCTGCTCGCCGGGGCCGGGGTGCGGCGGGCCGCGATCGCCGGCTCCGGCGTGTTCCGCGACCAGGCCTCGGACGCGCGCCTGCGGCTGCTGTTCTTCGAGGGCGCGGTCGAGGCGTTCCAGATCGTGATCCCGGCCTTCGGGATCCTGGAGGGTCCGTTCCAGATCGCGAGCCTGGAGTACCGGGGCGACCATGCCGGCGAGGTCACCTTCGACATGAGCCTCGAATCCGGCGGCGCGCTCGCCTTCGCGGCGGTCTGAGCGCCGTGGCCAACCGGATCCGCGGCGAGGTGCCGCTCACCCTCGGCGGGCGGCGCTACACCCTCTGCCTCACCCTCGGGGCGCTCGCCGAGCTGGAGGCCGCGCTCCAGGCCGGCGACCTCGCGGGCCTCGCCGCGCGCTTCGCGGGCGGGCGCGTCTCGGCCCGCGACCTGATCGCCCTCCTGGGCGTCGCCCTGCGGGGCGGCGGCCACGACCTCGACGACGCGGCGGTGGCGCGGCTGCCGCTGGCGGGCGGGCTCGACGCCGTCTCGGCCGCCCTGGGCGACGTCCTGGCGGCCGCCTTCGGGGAGTTGCCGGGCGGGGAGGCGCCGGGCCCGGCAAACCCTCCCTAGGGCCGGGCGCGGACAAGCCGCCGCGTCCGGCCCCGGACCGCTTCCCCTGGGACGACGCCCTGGCCCTCGGCCTCGGCGCGCTGGGCTGGCGACCCCGCGACTTCTGGTCGGCGACGCCGCGCGAGTTCGCCGCCGCGCTCGGCCGGCGCGCGGGCCCGGAACCTCTGACCCGGGCCGCCTTCGCGCGGCTCCTCGCCGCCCATCCCGACCCACCGTGAGGCGCCGCCATGGCTGAGACCGACGCGCAGACCGACCCGCAGGCCGACGACCGCATCCGGCAGCTCGAGACCCTGGACCGGCTGGCGCAGAGTTTCGGCCGCAGCCTCGACACGGCGCTGACCCGGGGGGCCGCGTCCGGCCGCAGCCTCGACGGCGTGCTCGGCACGATCGGGGCGCGCCTCGCGGGCGTGGCGGCGCGGGCGGCGGCCGGGCCGATCCAGTCGGGCCTCACGGGCCTGGTCGGCGCGATGCTGGGCTCCTGCGCGGAGACGGGCTTCGCCCGGGGCGGCGTGTTCCGGGGCGGCCGCGTCCAGCCCTTCGCCGCCGGGGGCGTCGTGGCCGCCCCGACCTACTTCCCGATGGCGGGCGGTGCCGGCCTCATGGGCGAGGCCGGCCCGGAGGCGATCCTGCCCCTCGGCCGCGGGCCGGACGGGCGCCTCGGCGTCGCCGCGGGCGGCGCCCCGACGCGGCCGGTCTCCGTGACGGTCAACATCGCGACCCCCGATCCGGGGGCCTTCCGCCGCTCGGAGGCGCAGGTGACCGCGAGCCTCGCCCGGGCGGTGGCGCGCGGCCAGCGGGCGACGTGACGGCGGCCGGCACGGCCGCCGCGCGGCCCGTCGCGGGTCACGCGGCCTCGCGCGCCTGCGTCTCCCGCGCCCGGCTGGTGCGGCCGTCGACGCTCACCGGCGCGGCGCCCTGGATCGTCACGCGGCGGACCACGCGGGGCGCCTCGCCGTAATCGTCCACCGCCCGGTGGACCGTGGCGCGGTTGTCCCAGATCGCCACGTCGCCCGTCCGCCACGACCAGCGCACGGTGTTTTCGGGCCGGGTCGCGTGGTCGTGGAAGATCGCCAGCAGATGCTGCGAATCCGCGGTGGTCAGGCCCAGGATCCGCTGGATGAAGTGGCCGACGATCAGCGAGCGCTCCCCGGTCTCCGGGTGGACGTGGACCAGCGGGTGCTCGGTCTCGAACACGGTCTTGGTGAACACCTCGTCGTAGCGCCGCCGCCCGGCCTCCGACACGTTCACCCGGCCGCCGACATAGTCGTAGACGTTGGAGTGCAGCGCCCAGAGCTTGTCGGCGAGGTCGCGCAGGGGCTCGGGCAGGTCCGCGTAGGCCGCCGCCGTGTTGGCCCAGAGCGTGTCGCCGCCGTAGGGCGGCAGCGTCACGGCCCGCAGGATCGAGAGCGCCGGGTAGGCCGGCACGAAGGTCACGTCGGTGTGCCAGGAACTCGCCCGCTCGCCCCGGCTGCCGTCGATGTCGAGGACCCCCGCCGTGCCGGCGAGGGAGGGCACGGTCGGATGCGCGACGAGGTCGCCGAGGCGCCGGCCGAAGGCCTCCTGCCCGGCCTCGTCGAGGTCCTGGTCGCGGAAGAACACCACCTTGTGGGTGTTCAGCGCCTGCCGGATCGCCGCGACCGTCCCGTCGTCCAGGTCTCCCGAGAGGGCGAGGCCGCGGATCTCCGCGCCGAGACGGCCGGCGACGCGGCGGATGTCGAGGGCGGGGACAGGCGCGTGGAGGGGCTGGGGGACGGCGCTCATCGAAAGGTTTCCCAGGCAGGGCGGCGACGGGATGCGCGGATCGCGCGATGAACCGAGGTGTTCGGACCGGGAGAACTTCGGACGACCTCCGCTCCGGCACGTCGATCTTCGATCGATCGCTGTCCTTTGTCGATGAACGGAGTTTTTTATTTTCCGGTCTCGCCCGGAAGACTCTTTTCAGCCGGTCCCGTCCGGCGGCGATCACGTTCCCCGACGTCGCGCGGGGGCCGGCCGAGGCGGGGCACCGCGATCGTCCCCGCGAGCGGAGCGACGCGATCCCGCGGCGCCACGGTCACCGATGTCGCGCTGCCCTGGGTCGCTTCGCTGCGCGCGACGACGGTGAGGACCCGGACGACCGGCGCGGCAACAGCGCGACCCCAACCGGAGTGGCCCGCCATGGCCGAAGACTTCCACGAGGTGCTGTTCCCCCTCGACGTGTCCCTGCGCGCCGGCGGGGGGCCGCAGCGGCTCACCGAGATCGTGACCCTGGCCTCGGGCCGGGAGCACCGGAACGGCCGCTGGGCCGATTCCCGCCGCCGCTACGAGGCCGGCTTCGGGATGCGCGGCCTCGACGCCCTGCACGCCGTGCTGGCCTTCTTCGAGGAGCGGCGCGGGCGGCTCTACGGCTTCCGGTTCCGCGACCGGGTCGACAGCCGGTCCGGACCGCCCGGCCGACCGATCGGCCCCCTCGATCAGCCCCTCGGCACCGGCGACGGCGCCTCCGCGTCCTTCCCGCTGCTCAAGACCTACGGGTCCGGCTTCGCGCCCTACCGCCGCCGGATCGCCAAGCCGGTGGCGGGCAGCGTCCGGGTCGCGGTGGCGGGCCGGGAGGTGGAGCCCGGTGGCTTCGCCTGCGACCCGACGACCGGTCTCGTGACCTTCGCGGCGGGCCAGGTCCCGCCGCCCGGCGCCGCGGTGACGGCGGGCTTCAGCTTCGACGTGCCGGTCCGCTTCGACACCGACGCGCTGACCGTCGACCTGGCCGCCTTCACGGCCGGGGAGATCCCGCGGGTGCCGCTCGTCGAGATCGTGCCCTGAGGAGGCGTGACGCCATGCGCGACATCCCGGAGGCCTTCGCGGCCCATCTCGCCGGCGGCGTGACCACCCTGTGCCGCTGCTGGTCCCTGCGGCGGCGGGACGGGCTCGCCCTCGGCTTCACCGACCACGACCGCGACCTCACCGTCGCGGGCCTCGTCCACGCCGCCCGCACCGGCCTGGAGGCGGCCGAGGCCGGCGCCGAGCTCGGCTTCGCGGTCTCGGGCGGCGACGTCGCCGGGGCGCTCAGCGGCCTCGGCCTCACCGAGGCGGACATCGCCGGCGGCCTCTACGACGGCGCCGCCGTGGAGACCTGGCTGGTCGACTGGACCGAGCCCGAGACCCGGCTCCTCCTCGACGTCGCCACGATCGGCGAGGTGCGCCGCGACGGGGACGCCTTCGTGGCCGAGCTGCGCGGCCTGACGCACCGGCTCGGCGCCGAGCGGGGCCGCACCTACCGGGCGACCTGCGGCGCCGATCTCGGGGACGGGCGCTGCCGCGTCGACCGCGGCGCGTGGACGACCGCCGGCCGGGTGACCGGCGTCCCGGAGCCGGCCACGCTCGCGGCGACGCTCGCCGGACCGTTCGCGGACGGCCTATTCACCGGCGGGCGGCTGACCTGGACCACGGGCGCCAATGCCGGGCTCGCGGCGGATGTGCGCCTCCAACTCGGGCCGCTGATCGAGCTCTGGACCGCGCCGCCCCGGCCGGTCGATCCCGGCGACGGGTTCAGCCTCACGGCCGGGTGCGACAAGCGCCTCGCCACCTGCCGCGACCGCTTCGCCAACGCGGTCAATTTCCAGGGCTTCCCGCACATGCCCGGCAACGACGCGGTGATGCGGTCGGTCCCGGGCTCGGACCACGTCCTCGACGGCGGGAGCCTGTTCCGATGAGCGCGATGCGGCGGGAGATCGGCCGAGAGATCGGTGTCGCGGCGCTCGGCGAGGCGCGGCTGTGGCTGGGCACCCCCTACCGCCACCAGGCGTCGCTGCGCGGCGTGGGCTGCGACTGCCTGGGCCTGCTGCGCGGGGTCTGGCGCGGGCTCTACGGCGCCGAGCCCGAGGCGCCGCCGCCCTATTCCGGCACCTGGGCGGAATCGGCCGCGCCCGGGACCGACCCCCTGACCGAGGCGGCCGCCCGCCACCTCGTGCCGGTGCCGGATAGGCCCGCGGCCTGCGCGCCGCGGCCGGGCGACGTCCTGCTCTTCGCCTTCCGCCGCCACCTGCCGGCCCGCCACTGCGCCATCGCCACCGGCGACGGCGCGATGATCCACGCCCACGACGGGGCGGTGGTCGCCGAGGTGGCGCTGACCGCGTGGTGGCGGCGGCACGCGACGGGGGTGTTCCGGTTTCCGGAGGTCCCCACAGGCCGCGGCGACGCGGAGTCCGACCTGCAGCCCGGCCCCGGTGAGCGCCGAGGCCGGCGTGTCGCGGGCGAGTCGGTCGATCCCGGAGCCCCGTCATGGCGACGCTGATCCTGTCCTCGGCCGGCGCGGCCGCGGGCACCGCCCTCGGCGGCCCGATCGGCGGCCTGGTCGGTCGGGCGCTCGGCTCGGTCGCGGGCGCGGCCCTCGGCGGCGCCCTGTCGGGGTCCGGGCGGCACGCGCGCCTCGTCGAGGGGCCGCGGCTCGCGGACGTCGCCGGGCTCACCTCCACCGAGGGCGATCCGATCCCCCGGGTCTACGGGCGGGCGCGGATCGGCGGCACCCTGATCTGGGCGACCCGTCCGCTGGAGCTCGCCAACACCGCGGTGCAGCGCGCCGCCGCACCCGCCAAGGGCGTGGGCGGCCTGGCGGGCGGCCCGAAGACCGTCACGACCCGCTACAGCTACTTCGCCAACCTCGCGGTCGGCCTGTGCGAGGGCGAGATCGCCTGCGTCCGCCGGATCTGGGCGGACGGCCGGGAGATCGACCAGGCCGGCCTGACCCTGCGGGTCCATACCGGCGGCCCCGGCCAGGAGCCGGACCCGCTGATCGTCGCCAAGGAGGGGGCCGGGGACGCGCCGGCCTATCGCGGCCTCGCCTACGTGGTGTTCGAGAACCTGGCCCTCGCGGCCTTCGGCAACCGCGTCCCGCAATTCGCCTTCGAGGTGATCCGCCCGGTCAACGGCCTGTTCGACCGGGTGCGCGCCGTCGACCTGATCCCCGGCGCCAGCGAGTTCGGCCTCGATCCGGACCGCGTCACCGTCGATCTCGGGCTCGGCCGCACCGAGGCCGCCAACCGGCACCAGCTCCAGCGCGGCACCGACGTCGTCGCCTCGCTCGACGCCCTCCAGGCACTCTGCCCGAACCTGCGCCGGGTCGCCGTGGTGGCGACGTGGTTCGGCACCGACCTGCGGGCGGGATCCTGCCGGGTGGTGCCCAAGGTCGAGGCCGCCGACAAGCGCGCCCGGCCGGAGGATTGGCGGGTCGCCGGGATCACCCGCGACCGGGCCGAGACGGTCTCGACCCTGCCGGACGGCAGCCCCGCCTACGGCGGCACCCCGGCGGATGCGGGCCTGACCCGGCTGGTGGCCGAGCTGGCGCGAAGGGGGCTCGCGGTGTCGCTCTACCCGTTCGTCATGATGGACGTGCCGGCCGGCAACGCGCTGCCCGATCCGCACAGCCCCGGCGCCGCGCAGCCCGCCTATCCCTGGCGCGGCCGCATCACCTGCGATCCGGCTCCCGGCGTTCCGGGGAGCCCGGACGGCACCGCCGCGGCCGACGCGCAGGTCGCGGCCTTCTTCGCGGGCGGCTACCGCGCCGCGGTCCTGCACTACGCCGACCTCGCGGCCGGCTGGGCGGCCTCGGGCGCGCCGCTCGCGGCCTTCGTGATCGGCAGCGAGCTCGTCGGCCTGACCCGGGTGCGCGGCGCGGCCGGCTACCCGGCGGTGCGGGCCCTGCGCGACCTCGCCGCCGCGCTCCGCGACCGCCTCGGCCCGGCGGTCACCCTGGTCTACGGCGCGGACTGGACCGAGTACGGCGCCCATGTCGGCGACGGCGGCGCCACGGTGCGCTTCCCCCTCGACGACCTGTTCGCCGACCCGAATATCGGCGCCGTCGGGATCGACTGGTACCCGCCCGTCTCCGACTGGCGCGACGACCCGGACCACGCCGACCTCGCGGTGACCGGCGACATCGCCGACCGGGCCTATCTGAAGGCCCGGGGCGCGTCCGGCGAGGCCTTCGACTGGTACTACGCCGACGCGTCCGACCGCGCCGCCCAGCGGCGCCGGCCGATCACCGACGGCGCCGCCGGCAAGCCCTGGATCTACCGGGCCAAGGACCTCGTCGCGTGGTGGTCGAGCCCGCACGTGGAGCGCGACGGCGGCGTCGAGACCCGCACCACCGCCTGGGTGCCGGCCGGCAAGCCGATCTGGCTCACCGAGATCGGCGTGCCGGCGGTGGACAAGGGCACCAACGGCCCCAACGTCTTCCCGGACCCGAAATCGTCCGAGAGCGCCTTCCCGCCGGAATCCCGCGCCCTGCGCGACGAGCTGATCCAGCTCCGCGGGCTGGAGGCCGTGATCGCCCGGTTCGACCCGGCCGTGCCGGGCTTCCGGGAGGCCGACAACCCGGTCTCGCCGGTCTACGGCGGCCGCATGGTCGATCCCGACGGGATCTTCGTCTGGGCCTGGGACGCGCGGCCCTTCCCGGCCTTCCCGACGGTGCGGGGCGTGTGGGCCGACGCCGCCAACTGGCGCGTCGGCCACTGGATCACCGGCCGGATCGAGGGCTGCGACCTCGACCTGCTGGTCCTGAAGATCCTCGCGGATTTCGGCTTCGACGCGCCGGTCTCCGTGGAGGCCGCCGCCTATCTCGACGGCTACGTGATCGACCGGCCGCTGACGGCGCGGGGCGCCCTGGAGACCCTGGCGCAGGTCTACGGCCTCGACGTCTCGGCGATGGCCGGGACCCTGCGGCTGCGCGGCCCCCGGCGCGACCGGCCGGTCGTGCTGGCCGAGGCCGACCTCGTCCGGCTTTCGGAGGAGCGGCCGGTCCTGCACCAGGTCCGGGCCGAGGAGAGCGCCCTGCCGCGCTCCGTGGAGCTCGGGATCACCGATTCCGAGAGCCCGGATTACCGCCGCGCCGCGGCCTCGGCCGTGCGGCCCGCCGGCCAGCGGCGGCGCGAGACCCGGATCGAGGCGGCGATCGTCACCCGCCGCGAGACCGGCGACGGCCTCGCCGAGGCGCTGCTCGACCGGCTGATCGCGGCCCGCGACGGCGCGGTGTTCACCGTGAGCCCGCGCCGGGTCGAGCTGGAGCCCGGCGACCTCGTGGCGGTGCCGGCCGACGTGCCCGGCGGCACGGTCCTGCGCCGGATCGACCGGATCGACGACGCGCCCACGGGCCGCCGGATCGAGGCGAGCGGCGTGCCGCCCCGGGCGGGGCCAGGGCGCGGGGTGCCCCGCCCGATGGCCCAGGCGGCGGTGGCGCCGCCCGCCTTCCCGGGACCGCCGCTCGCCCTCGCCCTCGACCTGCCGGTCGACCGCGGCGACCCGGTCACCCTGCAATACTGCGCGGTGGCGGCCGAGCCCTGGCCCGGCGCGGTCGCGATCTGGCGCGCCGCGGGCGACGGGCCGCTCGCCCTGCACCGCGTCGTCGACTACCCGGCCTGCCTCGGGCGCACCCTGTCGGCGCTGCCGGCCGGCCCGCTCTGGCGGATCCAGAGGGGCGTCCACGTCGACGTCGCCCTGCGGCGCGGCGCGGCCCTCGCGTCGATCGGGGAGGGGGCGATGCTCGCTGGGGGCAACCTGTTCGCCCTGCTCGGCGCGGACGGAGCCGTGGAACTGCTCGGCGCCGCGTCCGCGGTCCTGACCGGGCCCGACACCTACCGGCTGTCCGGCTTCCTGCGCGGGCTCGCGGGCAGCGAGGCGGCGGCGGGGCGCGTCAGCCCGGCGGGGAGCCTGATCGTGCGCCTCGACGACGGCGCCGTGACGCCCCTGGTCGACCGGCTGGACGAGGTCGGCCGCGCGTTCCGCTACCGGATCGGGCCGGCGGACAGCGATCCGGCCGATCCGGCCGTCACCGAGCTCACCGCCGCGGCCGGCCTCGCGGCCCTGACGCCCCTGCGGCCGGTCCACCCGCGCGCGCGGCGCGCGGCGGACGGCGTGCGGCTCTCCTGGCTCCGCCGGGCCCGCCGCGACGGCGACGCCTGGGAGCCGGCCGAGATCCCGCTCGACGAGCCGGACGCCTACGCCGTGACGGTGTTCTCCGCCGCCGGCGCGGCCCTGCGCACGGTCCGGGCCGAGGCCCAGCACTGCCTCTACGCGGACGAGACGGCCGATTTCGGCGGCGCCCAGACGCATCTCGACGTCGCGGTGGCGCAGATCGGGCCGGTCGCCGGCCCCGGCCCCGCCTGCCGCGCCCGAATCCCCGTCCGTTCGGCCTGACCGCCCGGGAGCTGCCCCATGTCCGACGCCACGCCCCATCTCGGCTTGCCGCTGATCGCCGCGAGCCAGGCGCAGAAGCACGTCACCCACAACGAGGCGCTCGCCCTCCTCGACGCGCTGGTCCAGCTCGCCTGCCTGGACAAGGACCTCGCGGCGCCGCCGCCGGGCCCCGCGGAGGGCGACCGCTACCTCGTGACCGCCGACGCGCCCGGGGGCGCCTGGGCGGGGCTCGCGGGCCAGGTGGTGCGCTACGCCGACGGGGTCTGGACCGGCGCGGCGCCGCGGGCCGGCTGGCTCGCCTGGCTGGTCGACGAGGCCGACCTCTACGTCTTCGACGGGGCCGCCTGGACGAGCCTCCGCCGCGCGCTGACGGCGCTCCAGAGCGTCGGCCGCCTCGGGATCAACACGGCGGCCGATGCCAGCAACCGCCTCGCGGTGAAGTCCGATTCCGCCCTCCTGACCTGGGACGACGCCACGCCGGGCACCGGCGACATGCGGGTCTCCGTCAACCGGAAATCCGCCGCCCGCGACGCCGCCCTGGTCTTCGAGACCGGCTACGCGGCGCGGGCGCTGCTGGGCAACCTCGGGAGCGACGACTTCACCCTGAAGGTCTCGCCCGACGGGGCCGCCTTCGCCACGGCGCTCACGGCGTCGGCGCGGACCGGCGGGATCGACTTCGCCTCGGCCGAGACCGCGCTCGCGGCCGCCCCCACCACCGACCTCGGCGCGGCCGGCACCCGGCGCGTCCTCGTCACCGGCGCCGGGCGGATCGCGAGCTTCGGCGCCGCGGCCGACCGGGAGCGGCTCGTGCGCTTCTCGGGCGCCGCGACCCTGGTCCACGATCCCGAGGCGCTGGCGCTGCCGACCCGGGCCGACCTCGTCACGGCCCCCGACGACACCTGCATCGCCACCTCGGACGCGGCGGGCCGCTGGCGCGTGCGCCACTACCAGCGCGCCGACGGGACGCCGCTCGCGGCCGGCGCGCAGGCGCTCGGCGCGAACGGATCGATCCGGCTCCCGGGCGGCCTGATCGCGCAATGGGGGCTCGTCACCGCCGCCGAGGCGGATGTCGCGGTGGCGTTCGGCATCGCCTTCCCGGGGAGCTGCCTCGGCGTCTGGGCGCAGCCGGTCGCCGGCGCCGGCGACGCGCTCCACGCCGCGCAGGTCAGCGACGTCGCGGCCACCGGGTTCACGCTCCGCACCCGCCGCGCGGCGGCCGGCTCGGTGGCGGGCGTCGGGTCGGTGCCGACCTACTGGCTGGCGCTGGGCGCGTGAGCGCCCGACCCCGCGGCCGCCGTCATTCCGGGCCTGCGCCGAGGGCCCGGAGCATCGCCGGCTCCACCGCCGCGTAGCCCGCGCCGTTGAGGTGGATGCCGTCGTCGGTGAACTCGCGCCGGAGCGCGCCCGCCTCCGTGGCGAGCGGCGGCCCGTAATCGACGAGGCGGGCCGCACCCGCCGCGCAGTAGGCGCGCAGCCACCCGTTCAGGGCGCGGATCCGCGCCACCGGCCGCAGCTCGGGGCGCCAGCCCCAGAAGTCGCTCGGCATCACGGTGCCGATCGTGAGCGGCAGCCCGGCCGCGAAGGCCATCCGCCCCATGGCCATGATGTTCCCGGCGATCGCCCGGTCCGGGACCGGGCCGCCGATCTCCGCGATGTCGTTGATCCCGCACATCAGGTGAACGCCCCGGGCCCCGGCCGCGTCGCGCAGGAAGCGCGCCCGGATCTGCCCGCTTGTCTCACCCGGGACGCCCCGGGCCACGAAGCCGTGGCGCGCGAAGGTCTCGGCCCGCACCGCGCCCCAGGCGGCGGTGATCGAGTCGCCGATGAACACGAGCGGCCGGTCCTGTCCGCGTCCCACGCATCCCCCTCGGCGCCGCCCACGGCGCGGGCCGCCTTAGCCCGGCGCGACCGGGGAGGCCAGTTTCCGGAGCACGCCCATGCCCGAACCCAGGCCCGAACCCAGGCCCGAACCCAGGCCCGAACCTGGGCCCATGCCGCCTCCCGTTCCGGCCGCGCAGGAGCCCTTCGCCGCCGCCTGCCGCCGCCTCGGCCCGCGGCTGATGCGCGATCTCGGCCTGAGCGAGCTCCAGGCCGCCGGCCTGCTCGGCAATCTCGGCCGCGAGACCGGCGGGTTCCGCCACCTCCAGGAGGTCGCGCCCGCGGTGCCGGGCTCCCGCGGCGGCTGGGGACTCGCCCAGTGGACCGGGTCCCGGCGCGTCGCCATGGAGACGTGGTGCCGGGCGCGCGGCCTCGATCCCGCCGATCCCGAGGCGGGCTACGGCTATCTCTGCGCCGAGCTGCGCGGGCCCGAGGCGCCGGCCCTCGCCGCCCTGCGGGCCACCACCACCCTCGCGTCCGCCACCGCGGCGGTCTGGCGCCGCTACGAGCGGCCCGGCGTCGTGGCGGCGAGAGACCGCCTCGCCTGGGCCCGCCGGGCCCTCGCCGCCCTGCGCGACGCCCCCGCCGCCCCGCCGCCGGGCAGCCCCTGACCCGCCGCACCCGATCCCGAGCCGGCCGGGTCCGCCGCGCGCAACCACGGAGTCCAACGATGACGCACCGTATCCGGACGGCCCTCGCCCTGGCCGTCACGAGCCTGCCGCTCGCCGCGCCCGCGATCGCGTCCCCCTCCGCGTCCGCCGCCGGCCTGGCGCTCCCGTGGGGCGACTGGCTCGCCGGGCTGCTCCAGCCGGTCACGGCCGCCCTCGTGCCGCTCGCCGCCGCCGCCGTCACCGCCGGCATCGCCCGGGTCGCGCCCTGGGCCGCCTCCGTGCTCACCCGCGACCGGATCGAGGCCGCGATCCGTGCCGGGGCCGAGTTCGGCCAGAACGCCGTGGCCGGCGCCGCCCGGGGCCGGACCGTCAGCGCCGATCTCGGCGCCGCGGTGGTGGCCGCCGGCGCCCGGCACGTCCTCGCCACCGCCCCCGCGCACGTCGTGCGGAAAGCGGGCGGACCCGCGGGCGTGGCCGCGCGGATCTTCCGGACGCTGCCGCTCGACCCGGAGGCGAGCGCCGCCAACGTCCTCGCGCCGGCGCTCGCGCAGCTGCGCGGGGCGGACACGCGCCCGGCCTGAAGCCGGGCGTCGCCGCTCCGGCGGCACAGGGGGGCCGTGAGACAGGGAACATCACCATGAAGCCCCTCCGCACCGGGACGCGGCGGTCCGCGCCCCCCGAGGACGCGGCCGGCCCCGGGGTCGCCCTCGGCGGGCGGCCCCGGACGATCCGCTTCCCGCCCGTCTGGCACGCGTGGTTCGCCCGCCAGTCCGAGCCGCGCCTCGCCGCCCTCGACGAGCTGGTCGACGCGCATCTCGAGCGCCGCGCGCTGCGCCGCTACCTGCGCCGGCTCAAGCACGCGACGGTGTTCGCCTTCGTCGCCGCGGCGGCGGCCGCGCACTGGTTCTCCGATCAGGTCGCGTGGCTCGCCGCGCACATCCCGGCCCTGCGGGCCCTCTGGAAGCTGCTGACGGGAGCGTGAGATGCGCCTGCGCTGGGACAGGGTTCTCGACCGGGCGTGGCTCGCCCTGGCGTCGGCCGCGGCGGTGACGGTCGCCGTCCACGAGGGCGGTGCGGTCGGCCGGCGCGCCTGGACGCTCGGGGCCGGCGGCGCCGCGCAGGCCGCGCCGGCGCGCCCCGGCGGGGCCGTGCCGTCGGCCCGCGCCGCGGCCTGCGGACCCGCCCCGGCGGCCCCGCCGTGAGACCCGTCGCGGCGCCTGTGCGAAGCTGCCCGCGCCGTGGAACCGGGCGCCGCCTCGGCCGTCATGTCCGCACGATGCCGTCCGCCGCCAAGTCAGCCGCGTCAACCGCGCGAGGAATGTCCGGACCGCCACCGACGACCGCCGGGGGCGGCGCACGGCCACGTATTCAGGACGCATTCAGTGCCCTGGGCGCACATCATCTGCCAATGCGCTACGCCATCGCCCTCGTCGCCATCAGCCTGACCGCCGCGGCCCTCGCCGCGGGCGGCCTCGGCTCCATGGCCGACGACGGGCCGGCCCCCCAGACGGGCGCGGTGTCCAGCCAGGCGCCGCTGCGGATCGAGAGCTGCCTGTCCCCCGCCGACCTGCGCGAGGAGGTCGGCGAGCGCCGGGTGATCCCGCCGGTCGCGGCGATCCGCGCGGCCCGCACGGTGATCCCCCGGGCCGAGATCCAGCGGGCGAGCCTCTGCCGTCACGCGGACGGCCTCGTCTACATGCTCACCGCCTTGCGCCGGGACGGGCATTTCGTGCACGTGATTGTCGACGCGCGCACCGGCACCGTGGCGGGACAGTATTGAGCGGGCGCCGGAACCGTTTCGGAAGGGAGTGAGCCGTGCGTCTGCTGGTCGTGGAGGATGACAAGGACATCAACCGGCAGGTCGTGGCCGCGCTGGAGGAGGCCGGCTACGTCGCCGACAAGGCCTATGACGGCGAGGAGGGCGGCTATCTCGGCGAGAGCGAGCCCTACGACGCCATCATCCTCGACATGGGCCTGCCCAAGGCCGACGGCGTCACGGTGCTGCAGAAGTGGCGCCGGGCCGGCGTGAAGACCCCGGTGATCATCCTCACGGCCCGCGACCGCTGGTCCGACAAGGTCGACGGCTTCGACGCCGGCGCCGACGACTACGTCACCAAGCCCTTCCACATGGAGGAGCTGATGGCCCGGGTGCGCGCCCTGCTGCGCCGCGCCGCCGGCCACGCCACCAGCCAGATCGCCTGCGGGCCGGTGACCCTCGACACGCGCTCCGGCAAGGTCTTCGTCGACGGCGCCCAGGTGAAGCTGACGAGCCACGAGTACCGGCTGCTCTCCTACCTGATGCACCATACCGGCCGGGTCGTGTCCCGCGCCGAACTCACCGAGCACCTCTACGACCAGGATTTCGACCGCGACTCGAACACGATCGAGGTGTTCGTCGGCCGCCTGCGCAAGAAGCTCGCGGTAGACCTGATCCAGACCGTGCGCGGCCTCGGCTACCTCGTGGATCCCAACCAGCCGCCGGCGCGGATGTGAGCGCGGCTCCGCGTTCCGGCACGCTGCCGGCCGTGTTCATGCGCGGCGGCACCAGCAAGGCGCTGATGCTGCACCGCCGGGACGTGCCGGGGGATCTCGCCGCCTGGGAGCCGGTCTTCCTCTCCGCCATGGACAGCCCCGACCCGTTCGGGCGGCAGCTCAACGGCATGGGCGGGGGCGTCTCGTCGGTCTCGAAGATCTGCGTGGTGGAGCGCTCCGCGCGGCCGGACGCCGACGTCGACTACACCTTCGTGCAGGTCGTGGTCCGGGACGGCCGCATCGACATGTCGGGCAATTGCGGCAACATGCTCGCCGCCGTGGGACCGTTCGCGGTCGACGAGGGGCTCGTCGAGGTCCCGGACGGCCCGGTGCGGCTGCGGATCTTCAACACCAACACGCGCAAGCGGATCGCGGCGACCTTCGCGGTGGAGGGCGGCCGCAGCGTCTATCGCGGCGACCTCGCGATCCCCGGCGTCGCCGGCACCGGCGCGCCGATCCAGCTCGACTTCCTGGATCCGGGCGGCGCCACGACCGGCCGGCTGCTCCCGACCGGCACCGTCCGCCAGAGGCTCGACGTGCCGGGCCTCGGCGCGATCGAGGCCTCCCTGATCGACGCCGCCAATGCCTGCGTGTTCGTCCGCGCCGCCGATCTCGGGCTGGCCGGCACCGAGCTGCCCGCAGCCCTGGAGGCCGTGCCGGGCCTCCTCGACCGGCTGGCGCGGATCCGCCGGGCCGGCTCCGTGGCGATGGGCATCGCGCCGGACGTCGAGGCGGCGGCGCGCGTCGTCCACGTGCCCTTCGTCGGCCTCGTCGCCCCGCCGCAGGAGTCCGGCAGCCTCTCCGGCGACGCGATCCGCGCCGCCGAGATCGACCTGACCGCCCGGGTCATCTCCAACGGCGTGCCGCATCAGGCGCTGCCGCTGACCGCCACCCTGTGCCTCGCGGTCGCCGCCCGGCTCGAAGGCAGTCTCGTCCACGAGGCCGCCCGCCCCACCGGCGCGGCCCTGCGGGTCGGCATGCCGTCGGGCATCCTCACCGCCGACGCCGCCGTGACCCGCGGGGCCGACGGCTGGCGGGCCGAGCGCGGCGCCTTCTTCCGCACGGCGCGCCCGCTGATGCGCGGCGCGGTGTTCTACGACGCGCCGCCGCCCGTCTGAGCGACCGACGCATCCATGATCGACCTCATCGGCCTCTTCTCCCTGCGCCGCCGCTCCATCGCGGTGCGGCTCGCCGTGTCGGCGTTCCTGTCGAGCTCCGCGATCCTGCTGATCGCGGCCTGGATCCTCACGACCCTCTACCGCGAGAACACCGAGCGCTCCTTCGACAGCCGGCTCCTCGTCTTCGCCAACAATCTCGCCACCGACCTCGTCTCGCCCAACGATCCCGAGAGCCGGACCTTCTCGCTCGGCGACCCGCGCTTCGACCTGCCCCTGTCGGGCTGGTACTGGCAGGTCGGCAAGCCCGACGCGAAGCCGCGCGACGTGCGCACCTCCCGCTCCCTCGTGGGTGTGCCGCTCCCGCCCGCCACCGATTCGGACGGCAAGGTCGGGGTCGGGCAGATCCGTCAGGGCTACGGCAAGGGGCAGGACGGACGCCTCCTGCGCATCATGGAGCGCGACGTCGATCTCGGCGAGGAGGGCCGCTACACGGTCCGGGTCGCCGGCCCCGCCGACGAGATCGTCAACGACGTCGACCGGTTCCGGAACTCGCTGACCATCACCTTCGGCCTGCTCGGCCTGTCGCTGGCGATCACCACCCTGCTACAGATCCGGTTCGGCCTCGCGCCGCTCAAGAAGATGCGCGCCGCGCTGGGCGCCGTCCGCCGGGGCGAGGCCGACCGCATCACCGGCACCTATCCCCGCGACATCGCGCCGCTCACCGGCGAGGTGAACCTCCTGATCGAGACCAACCGCGAGATCCTGGAGCGCGCCCGGACCCAGGTCGGCAACCTCGCCCACGCCCTGAAGACGCCGCTCTCGATCATCGTCAACGAGGTCGGCGCCTCCGACGCCCCCGAGGAGCTCGCGCAGAAGATCCGCGAGCAGGCCGCGGTCATGCGCGATCAGGTCAACTACCACCTCGACCGCGCCCGGGCCGCCGCCCTCGCCGGCACGCTCGGCACCTCGACGGAGGTGGAGCCGGCGCTCGCGGGCCTCGTGCGCACCTTCGGGAAGATCTACCGGGACAAGGACATCGCCTACGACGTCCACGTGCCGCCGGGCCTGCGCTTCCGCGGCGAGCGCCAGGATTTCGAGGAGATGGTCGGCAACCTCGTCGACAACGCGTCGAAATGGGCCCACGGCCGCGTCGCGATCCGGGCCGAGGCGGTGAACACGAATGATTATCCCCACCTCGTCGTCGCCATCGAGGATGACGGCCCCGGCCTGCCCCCGGAGGCCCGCCAGGCCGTGCTCGGCCGCGGGCGGCGCCTCGACGAATCGAAGCCCGGCTCCGGCCTCGGCCTGTCGATCGTGGCCGACCTCGCCGCCCTGTACCGGGGACGCTTCACCCTGGAGGAGGCGGCGCTCGGCGGCCTGCGGGCGGTGCTGGAGGTGCCGGGCGACCTGCCGGTCGGCACCCCGACCCACTGAGGCCCTCCGCCGCCTCCGGGTACGGGCCGGGCACGGATCGAGCTGCGGGACGCGGCCTCATGGCTCCGCCCGGCCCCTTGTCTTCGCAACAGAGTTGCGTGACACCGTGCCGCCGCCGGGAGGCGTCGTGGCGTCACGCTGCCGGCTCCACATGGCGTGGGGAGGGGCGGGCCGGTCCGGCTCGTTGGCGATAAGGTCCATGACGGCGATCTGGTTCATCCTGGCGGCCATGACCGCGGCGGCCGTGCTCGGCCTGCTCTGGCCGATGTCGCGCCGCGCCGCCGTGCCGACCGGTGAGGCGGGCGGGAGCGGGCTCGCCACCGAGACGGCGTTCTACGAGGATCAGATCGCCGAGATCGAGCGCGACCTCGAGCGCGGCTTGATCGCCCCCGACGAGGCCGAGACCGCTAAGGCCGAGGCGGGCCGCCGCCTGCTCCGGTCGAGCCGCGAGGCGCAGCGCGAGGCCGAGGATGCCGGCATCGCCGAGGCCGCGCGCCCGGCCGAGCCGCGCCTGCGCCGCCGGCGCGCCGCCTCGGCCTTCGCGCTCTCCACCATCCCCCTCGTGGCGCTGATCGCCTACGGGCTCTACGGCTCGCCCGAGGTGCCGGCACAGACCGAGGCCGACCGGCAGGCCGCCCGTGGCGGCGCGGACGAGCTGATGAAGGCGGTCAGCCAGATCGAGGCGCGCCTCGCTCGGGACCCGAACGACGCCCGCGGCTGGGCGGTGCTCGCCCCGGTCTACATGCGCACCGGCCGCTTCGACGACGCCGCCCGCGCCTACGCCAACATCGCGCGGATCAAGGGTGAGACCGCCGATCTGCTGGCCGACCAGGGCGAGGCCCTCACGGCGGCGGCCAACGGCACGGTCTCGCCCGAGGCCAGGGCGCTGTTCGAGAAGGCGCAGGCCAAGGAGCCGAACGCGCCCAAGCCCCGATTCTACCTGGCCCGCGCGGCCGAGCAGGCCGGCGACACCGGCGAGGCGATCCGCCAGCTCACCGAGCTCGAGGCGTCGAGCCCGCCGAGTGCCCCCTGGCTCGGGATCGTCAAGCAGAGCCTCGCCCGGCTCAAGGGCGAGCCGCCGCCGCCCGCAGCTCCGCAGACCGCCCCGCAGATCCCCGCGGAGCAGCAGGCGGCGATCCGCGGCATGGTCGACGGGCTCGACGCCCGGCTCAAGACCGGCGGCGGCACCCCCGACGAGTGGCTGCGGCTGGTCCGGTCCCGGGCGGTCCTCGGCGAGCGCGAGCAGGCGGCCGACGCCCTGGCCCGGGCGCGCGCGGCCCTGGCGGGCGACCCGCAGGGGCTCGCCCAGGTCGAGCAGGGCGCCCGCGCCGTGGGGCTCGGCGCGGAGGGCGAGGCGCCCGCGCCGGCCGGATCCGGCCAGCCGGGATCGGGCGCCCAAACCGAGAAGGAGGCCGCGATGGCGGCCGTGCGCGCCATGCCGCAGGCTGAGCAGCAGGCGGCGATTCGCGGGATGGTCGAGGGGCTGGACCGGCGCCTCGCCGCGCGGGGCGGCACGCCGGACGAGTGGATGCGCCTCGTGCGCTCCTACAGCGCGCTGGGCGAGCGGGACCAAGCGGTGAAGGCCCTCGACCGCGCCCGGATGGCGCTGGCCGCCAACAGCGAGGCGGTGACGCGGCTCGACGGCCTCGCCCGGGAGCTGGACCTGCCCGCCAAGCCCAATCCCTGACTGGCCGGACTCCCCGCCAGGCCCAGCCCCGGCACCACGAAATCGCGAGGCCCCCTCCGCCGAGCGGTCCGTACGACAATCGGTCCCGACGCCCGCCCTTGACCCGCGGGCGCCTGGAGCCGACACCCTCAAGGCTAGAATGAGAACGGTTCCGGTCGGGGCGGGTCTCCACGCGCCGGACCGCGGGGTGGAAGTATCGTGACGCGTAAGAAACGCCGCCTGATCCTGATCGCCGCCTGCGGCAGCGTCCTGGCGCTCGCCGTGGGGCTGATCCTGTACGCCATGAGCGGCTCGATCGTGTTCTTCCGCTCGCCCACCGACATCGCCAAGCAGGCCATCGCCCCGGGCACGCGCCTGCGGCTCGGCGGTCTGGTGAAGGACGGCTCGCTCAGGCGCGGTCCCGACCAGACGGTCGACTTCGCCGTCACCGACACGAACGAGACCGTCGAGGTCCACTACAAGGGGTTGCTGCCGGACCTGTTCCGCGAAGGGCAGGGCGTGGTCGCCGAGGGCGTGCTGGAGCCGGGCGGGCAGTTCCGCGCCGACACCGTGCTCGCCAAGCACGACGAATCCTACATGCCCCGCGAGGTGGCCGACGCGCTGAAGGCGCAGGGCCGCTGGCAGGAGGGCGGCCCGAACAGGGGCGGCCCGGCGCCGAAGCCCGCCACCGCGGCGGCGGACAGCACCCTCGGTCCCCGCAGCGAGCGGTGAGGGAACCCGCATGATCGTCGAGACCGGCCACTTCGCCCTCGCGCTCGCGCTGGCGATCTCCCTCGTCCAGGTGGTGATGCCGATCTGGGCCGCCCGCTCGGGCGATCCGGCGCTCCGGCAGATCGCCTCGCAGGCGGCGCTCGGCGCGTTCGCCTGCGTGCTGTTCGCCTTCGCGGCGCTGACCTACGCGCACGTCACCTCGGACTTCTCGGTCCAGAACGTCGTCGAGAACTCGCACACGCAGAAGCCGCTGATCTACAAGATCTCGGGCGTCTGGGGGAACCACGAGGGCTCGATGCTCCTCTGGGTGCTGATTCTCACCCTGTTCGGCGCCTGCGTGGCGGCCGCGAAGAACTCGGTGCCGCCGCGGCTGCGGGCCAGCACGCTCGGCGTGCAGGGGCTGATCACCTTCGTGTTCGTGCTGTTCATCATCACGACCTCGAACCCGTTCACCCGGGTGATCCCGGCGCCGCTCGAGGGCAACGACCTCAACCCGCTGTTGCAGGATCCCGGTCTCGCGATCCACCCGCCGCTCCTCTACGTCGGCTATGTCGGCTTCTCGATCAGCTTCGCCTTCGCGGTGGCCGCGCTGATCGACGGGCGGATCGACGCCGTCTGGGCGCGGGCGGTGCGGCCCTGGACGCTGGCCGCGTGGTGCTTCCTGACGCTCGGGATCGCGATGGGTTCCTACTGGGCCTATTACGAGCTCGGCTGGGGCGGCTGGTGGTTCTGGGATCCGGTGGAGAACGCCTCGCTGATGCCGTGGATCGCCGGCACGGCGCTGCTGCACTCCACCGTGGTGATGGAGAAGCGCGACGCCCTGAAGGTCTGGACGGTGCTGCTCGCCATCCTGACCTTCTCGCTGTCGCTGATCGGCACCTTCCTGGTCCGCTCGGGCGTGATCACCTCGGTCCATTCCTTCGCCACGGACCCGACCCGCGGCGTCTTCATCCTGGCGATCCTGGTGCTGTTCATCGGCGGCTCGCTGACGCTGTTCGCGTGGCGGGCGCCGCTGCTGCGGCAGGGCGGCCTGTTCGCGCCGATCTCTCGCGAGGGGTCGCTCGTCCTGAACAACCTGTTCCTGGTGGCGGCCTGCGCCACCGTGCTGGTCGGCACCCTGTACCCGCTCGTGCTGGAGATGCTGACGGGCGAGAAGATCACGGTCGGGCCGCCCTTCTTCAACTCCACCTTCGTCCCGCTGGCGATCCCGCTCCTGCTGATCGTGCCCATGGGGCAGTCGCTCGCCTGGAAGCGCGGCGACGTGCTCGCCGCCGCCCAGCGCCTGTTCGCCGCGCTGGCGGTCGCCCTCGTCGTCGGCTTCGGGGTGCTGGCGCTGACCTGGGGCGGGCCGGTCATGGCGCCGGTCGGGATCGGCCTCGGCGCCTACCTGCTGATCGGCTCCGCCCTGGAGATCGTCACCCGCGCCCGGGGCTACGGGGCGAGCCGCGCCCGCTCCCTCGGCCAGATCGGCCGCCGCGCCGTCGGCCTGCCGCGCTCGGCCTGGGGCACCGCCATCGCCCATGCCGGGGTCGGCGTCGTGGTGCTGGGCATCGCCGCGCAGGGCTGGGCGACCGAGGGGCTGGCGACCCTCAAGGCCGGCCAGAGCCTGGCGACGGGACCCTACGTGGCGACCCTCGATCGCGTCGCGCCGCGCAAGGGACCGAACTACGAGGAGGCCGCCGCCTACCTGACCATCCGCACCCGCGGCGGCGACGAGGTCGGGCAGGTCGAGACCGGCAAGCGGTTCTACCCGAGCCGCAAGATGGCGGTGACGGAATCGGGCCTGCTGACCGTCGGCGCCAGCCAGGTCTACGCGAGTCTCGGGGAGATCGGGCAGGACGGCGGCGTCGGCCTGCGCCTCTACTACAAGCCGCTGGTCCTGCTGATCTGGCTCGGGGCGGTGGTGATGGCCGTGGGCGGCGGCCTGTCGCTCACGGACCGGCGGATGCGCGTAGGCGTCCCCGCCAAGGCGAAGGCGCGGCCGCTCCCGGTCGCGGTACCGGCCGAGTGATGGCGCGCCGCTCGCTCCGGCCCGCGCTGGCGGCGCTCGCCCTGCTGGCGTCGCTGCCGGCCCTCGCGGTGCAGCCCGACGAGGTGCTGAAGGATCCCGTCCTGGAGCATCGCGCGCGGGAGATCTCGGCCGAACTGCGCTGCCTCGTCTGCCAGAACCAGTCGATTGACGATTCCGACGCGCCGCTCGCCAAGGACCTGCGCCTGATCGTCCGCGAGCGGCTGGAGAAGGGCGACAGCGACACGGCGGTGCTCGACTACGTCGTGGCCCGCTACGGCGAGTTCGTGCTGCTGCGCCCGGTCTTCGCGCTGCACACCCTGCTGCTGTGGCTCACCCCGGTGCTCGCGGTCCTGCTCGGCGGGCTGGGAATCTGGCGCCTCGCCCGCCGCCGCCCGCCCGCGCCGGCCCGGAACCTGTCGGCGGCCGAGGAGGCGGAGGTCGCGGCGCTGCTGCGACGGGAGTAGAATCGCGGGCGGAAGCGATTCGCCAGCCCCGTTCGGCACGAGTCTTGGATCGGGCCTCGCAGACCGCACGATCGGCGACGCGCCCGGGGCAGGACGATGACGGCCGCTACGCTCACCATCTCGAGCCGCAACTACTCCTCGTGGTCCCTGCGGGGCTGGCTCATCTGCCGGATGGCGGGTCTCGATTTCGAGACCGAGGTCCTGTCCGGCGCCGACGCCACCACCCGGGCGGAGCTGCTTCACCTCTCGCCGTCCTTCCTGGTGCCGCGCCTGCGCCACGGCGACGTGGTCGTCTGGGACACCCTGGCCATCGCCGAGTACCTCGCCGAGACCTTCCCGGAGGCCGGCTTCCTGCCCGGCAACGTGGCGGAGCGCGCCCATTGCCGGTCCATCTCCGGCGAGATGCATTCCGGCTTCGTCAATCTGCGCTCGGCGCTGCCGATGAACCTGCGCGCCTTCCACCCCGACTTCCGGCTGTTCAACGGGGCGAAGGCCGATATCGAGCGCATCGTCACGATCTTCGACGATTGCCTGGACCGCTACGAGGGTCCGTACCTGTTCGGCGCGCGGCCGTGCCTGGCCGACGCCATGTACGCTCCGGTCTGCACGCGCTTCCGCACCTACGACGTCTCGCTGCCGCCCCGGGCCGCCGCCTACCGCGACACGATCCTGCACTGGCCGCTGATGGTCGAGTGGGCTGAGGCCGCCGCCGACGAGCCGGACGAGATCGAGGAGCTCGAGATGGAGTTCTGAGGCGGCCGAGGCTCCGGTCTCGGAGCCCGCCGCCGTCCTTGCGAGCGGAGCGAAGCGATCCAGTCGCGCCACGCTTGCCGAGGTCGCGCTGCCCTGGATCGCTTCGCTCCGCTCGCAAGGACGGAGGGCTCTGAGCGGACGTTCCGGACCCGACGTGACAGGATGCAGTTTCTTGCATGGCACAAATTTATGTTGCGATGCACGCGACAAATTCTGACCGCGTATAGGATCTGAAAAATCGCGCTGTGGCAACAGGTTAACGAAGTGTCTCCGCTCGTCTGGCCTGCGCGTTACAGCTCGACAAACGTCCTTTGTCGCCCGACCGGACAGCGCGATTGATGCCATTCGGCATTTCTGTTCCTCTTCGCATTAGAACAGGAACAGACTGGGCTGGAAACCATGGCGCGTCACGAGCCCTGGAGCGCGGAGCGCGCGTCCGGGATCATCGCCGAGCACACCCATCTCGAAGGGGCCACGCTGCCGATCCTGCACGCGCTGCAGGAAACCTTCGGCTACGTGGATTCCGGCGCCGTGCCGCTGATCGCGGACGCGCTGAACCTGTCGCGCGCCGAGGTGCATGGCTGCATCACCTTCTACCACGACTTCCGCGCCCACCCCGCCGGCCGCCACGAGGTGAAGCTGTGCCGGGCCGAGGCCTGCCAGGCCATGGGCTCCGACAAGCTGCACCGCGAGATCCTCGGCCGCCTCGGCTGCGGCTGGCACGAGACCACCGCCGACGGCAGCGCCACGGTCGAGCCGGTCTACTGCCTCGGCCTCTGCGCCAACGGTCCCGCCGCGCTGGTGGACGGTGAGCCGGTCGCGCACCTGACCGCCGACGCCCTCGAAGCTGCCCTGACGGAGGTGCGCCAGTGAGCGTGACCCTCTACGTTCCGCGCGACGCCGTCGCCCTCGGCCTCGGCGCCAACAAGGTCGCCCGCGCCCTGTTCGCGGGCGCCGAGCGCCGCGGCCTCGACGTCACCATCGTCCGCACCGGCTCCCGCGGCCTGTTCTGGCTGGAGCCGATGGTCGAAATCGGCACTCCCGAGGGGCGCGTCGCCTACGGACCGGTGACGGTCAAGGATGTCGATGCCCTGCTGGATGCCGGCCTGACCACGGGCGGCGACCACGCCCTGCGCCTCGGCGATCCTGAAAAAATCCCCTACCTCGCCCGGCAGCAGCGCCTGACCTTCCACCGCTGCGGCGTGATCGACCCGGTCTCCGTGGACGATTACCGGGCCCATGGCGGCTACCGCGGCCTCGAGGCCGCCCTGAAGCTCGATGCCGAGGGCATCGTGGCGGCGGTGCGCGAGTCCGGCCTGCGCGGCCGGGGCGGTGCCGGCTTCCCGGCCGGCATCAAGTGGAACACCGTGATGCTCGCCGAGGCGGACCAGAAATACGTGGTCTGCAACGCCGACGAGGGCGATTCCGGCACCTTCGCCGACCGGATGATGATGGAGGGCGACCCCTTCAACCTCATCGAGGGCATGACCATCGCGGGCGTCGCGACCGGCGCCACCCGCGGCTACATCTACCTGCGCTCCGAGTACCCGCAGGCCTTCGCCACCTTGAAGGAGGCGATCGCCAACGGCGTGACGGCCGGCGTGCTCGGCGAGAACATCCTCGGCTCGGGCAAGACCTTCCACCTGGACGTGCGCCTCGGCGCCGGGGCCTATATCTGCGGCGAGGAGACCTCGCTGCTGGAGAGCCTGGAGGGCAAGCGCGGCATCGTGCGGGCCAAGCCGCCGATCCCGGCGCTGAAGGGCTTCCTCGGCAAGCCGACGCTGGTCAACAACGTCATGACCTTCACGGCCGTGCCGTGGATCCTGGAGAACGGCGCCAGGGCCTACGCCGATTACGGCATGGGCCGCTCGCTCGGCACCCTGCCGATCCAGCTCGCCGGCAATATCAAGCACGGCGGCCTGATCGAGATGGCCTTCGGCATCACCCTCCGTCAGGTGATCGAGGATTTCGGCGGCGGCACCCGCTCAGGTCGGCCGGTCCGGGCCGTGCAGGTCGGCGGGCCGCTCGGGGCCTACTTCCCCGACCATCTCCTCGACACGCCCCTCGACTACGAGGCGATGGCGGCCAAGAAGGGCCTCGTCGGCCACGGCGGCATCGTGGTGTTCGACGATACGGTCGATATGGCCGCCCAGGCCCGCTTCGCCTTCGAGTTCTGCGCCACCGAGTCGTGCGGCAAGTGCACCCCCTGCCGCATCGGCGCGACCCGCGGCGTCGAGACCATGGACAAGGTGATCGCCGGCATCCGGCCGGACGCGAACCTGAAGCTGGTCGAGGACCTCTGCGAGGTCATGACCGACGGGTCGCTCTGCGCCATGGGCGGGCTCACCCCGATGCCCGTCATGAGCGCGATCACCCATTTCCCCGAAGATTTCCGCCGTGCGGGCTCGCTGCCTGCGGCGGCTGAGTGAGGCGGCGCGCATGGCCCTCATCAAAGAAATCGACTACGGCACGCCGATCCGCGTCAGCGCGCAGACGGTGACGCTGACGATCGACGGCATGTCGGTGACGGTGCCCGCCGGCACCTCGGTGATGGCGGCGGCGATGCAGGCCGGGACGCAGATCCCGAAGCTCTGCGCCACCGACTCGCTGGAGCCGTTCGGCTCCTGCCGCCTCTGCCTCGTTGAGATCGAGGGCCGGCGCGGCACGCCCGCCTCCTGCACGACCCCGGCCGAGAACGGCATGGTGGTCCACACCCAGAACGAGAAGCTCGCCAGGCTCCGCAAGGGCGTGATGGAGCTCTACATCTCCGACCACCCCCTCGACTGCCTGACCTGCGCGGCCAACGGCGACTGCGAGCTGCAGACCCAGGCGGGCGTCGTGGGCCTGCGGGACGTGCGCTACGGCTACGAGGGCGACAACCACGTTCGGCCGAGCTCCGAGAAGTACCTGCCGAAGGACGAGTCGAACCCGTACTTCACCTACGACCCGTCGAAGTGCATCGTCTGCAACCGCTGCGTCCGCGCCTGTGAGGAGGTGCAGGGCACCTTCGCGCTGACCATCGCGGGCCGCGGCTTCGACAGCCGCGTGGCGGCCGGCCCGACCAATTTCTTCGAGTCCGAGTGCGTGTCCTGCGGCGCCTGCGTCCAGGCTTGCCCGACCGCGACCCTTCAGGAGAAGTCCATCCACGAGTACGGCCAGCCCGAGCACGCGGAGGTCACGACCTGCGCGTATTGCGGCGTCGGCTGCTCGTTCAAGGCCGAGATGCAGGGCGAGCGCGTCGTCCGCATGGTCCCGTACAAGGGCGGCAAGGCCAACGAGGGCCATAGCTGCGTCAAGGGCCGCTTCGCCTACGGCTACGCCACCCACAAGGACCGCATCACCAAGCCGATGATCCGCGAGAAGATCACGGATCCGTGGCGCGAGGTCTCCTGGGAGGAGGCGATCGACCGCGCGGCCTCCGAGTTCAAGCGGATCCAGGCCCAGTACGGCAAGGATTCGGTCGGCGGCATCACGTCGTCGCGCTGCACCAACGAGGAAGCCTACCTCGTCCAGAAGCTGGTGCGCGCCGCCTTCGGCAACAACAACGTCGATACCTGCGCCCGCGTCTGCCACTCGCCGACCGGCTACGGCCTGATGTCGACGCTCGGCACCTCGGCCGGCACCCAGGACTTCAAGTCGGTCGAGCATTCCGACGTGATCCTGGTGATCGGCGCCAATCCGACCGACGGCCACCCGGTCTTCGGCTCGCGGATGAAGAAGCGCCTCCGGCAGGGCGCGAAACTGATCGTCGCCGATCCGCGCAAGATCGACCTCGTCAAGTCGCCCCACATCAAGGCCGACTATCACCTGCCGCTGAAGCCCGGCTCCAACGTCGCCTTCATCAACTCGCTGGCGCACGTGATCGTCACCGAGGGGCTGATCGACGAGGCCTATGTCCGCGAGCGCTGCGACCTCGCCGAGTTCGAGTCCTGGGCGCGGTTCATCGCCGACGAGCGACACTCCCCGGAGAACCAGCAGTCCTTCACCGGCCTCGACCCTGAGCAGGTCCGCGGAGCGGCCCGGCTCTACGCCAAGGGCGGCGCGGCCGGCATCTACTACGGGCTCGGCGTCACCGAGCACAGCCAGGGCTCGACCATGGTCATGGGCATGGCGAACATCGCCATGGCCACCGGCAATATCGGCAAGCTCGGCGCCGGCGTGAACCCGCTGCGCGGCCAGAACAACGTCCAGGGCTCCTGCGACATGGGCTCGTTCCCGCACGAGCTCACCGGCTACCGCCACGTCTCGGACGACGCCACCCGCGAGAGCTTCGAGGCCCTCTGGGGCGCCAAGCTCGACAACGCGCCGGGCCTGCGCATCACCAACATGCTGGACGAGGCCGTCGAGGGCTCGTTCAAGGGCATGTACATCCAGGGCGAGGACATCGCGCAGTCCGACCCCGACACGCACCACGTGACGTCGGGCCTGATGGCGATGGAGTGCATCGTCGTCCAGGACCTGTTCCTGAACGAGACCGCCAAATACGCCCACGTCTTCCTGCCGGGCGCCTCGTTCCTCGAGAAGGACGGGACCTTCACCAACGCCGAGCGCCGCATCTCGCGGGTCCGCAAGGTCATGGCCCCGATGGGCGGCTACGGCGACTGGGAGGGCACGGTGCTGCTCGCCAACGCGCTCGGCTACCCGATGACCTACAGCCACCCGTCCGAGATCATGGACGAGATCGCGTCGCTCACCCCGAGCTTCACCGGCGTGTCCTACGCCAAGCTCGACGAGCTCGGCTCGGTGCAGTGGCCCTGCAACGAGAAGGCGCCGCTCGGCACGCCGATGATGCACGTCGACCGGTTCGTCCGCGGCAAGGGCCGGTTCATGATCACCGAGTTCGTGGCCACCGAGGAGCGGACGGGGGCGAAGTTCCCGCTGATCCTCACCACGGGCCGGATCCTCTCCCAGTACAATGTCGGCGCGCAGACCCGGCGCACCGAGAACTCGCGCTGGCACGAGGAGGACGTGCTGGAGATCCACCCGTTCGACGCGGAACTGCGCGGCATCGTGGACGGCGACCTCGTCGCCCTGGAGAGCCGCTCCGGCGACATCGCCCTGAAGGCCAAGATCTCCGAGCGGATGCAGCCGGGCGTGGTCTACACGACGTTCCACCACGCCAAGACCGGCGCCAACGTCATCACCACCGACTACTCGGACTGGGCGACCAACTGCCCCGAGTACAAGGTGACGGCGGTGCAGGTCCGGCGGACCAACCGGCCCTCCGACTGGCAGGCGAAGTTCTACGAGGAGGACTTCTCCCTGACCCGGATCGCACAGACCCTGGACGCGGCAGAGTAAGAGTACCCGATGAGCGCCGTGACGCAGGCGGACAAGCTCGTCCGCATGGCCAACCAGATCGCCACCTTCTTCCGGTCCTACCCGGAGGAGGAGGCGGTGGCCGGGATCCAGAAGCACATCAAGGCGTTCTGGACGCCCAAGATGATCGCCCATCTCAAGGCTGCCCTGCCGGAGCAGGGCGACCGGGTCGACGGCTACGTCCGGCGGGCGCTGCACGGCGCGGAGCCGGCGGCCGACAGCCCGGTGCGCCCGGCGACCCGGGACCCGCAGCTCGCGGGTGCGGGCGCCAGCGACGCGGGCTGACACGGCCGCGGCCGGACGGACTCACGGGATCGAGCCCCGCGGCCGGGCCTGCACTGACCGCGCGAAACACCTCCTGTTCCGAACGTGGCAGGGGGTGTTTCGCGTCCGAGTCGAGGCGTGAGGGGCGCGTCGGCCGCGTCCGCGGGACCGTTAGACGATCGGTCGTCCGACCCCGGTAACGCGTCCCGCGACGGGCCCGGCGACGTCGGCCGCCGGGCCCAGGGGCGTCAGTTCTTCAGGACGACCGTGAAGTCGGCCTCGGTCTTCCCGCGGATCTCGTCCTCGGTGACGCCGTCGGCGAGCTCGATCAGCCTCATGCCGCCGTCGCCCTTCTTGTCGATCTCGAACACGCCGAGATCGGTGATCACCAGGTCGACCACGCGGGTGCCGGTCAGCGGCAGGTCGCAGGCCTTGAGCAGCTTCGGGCTCTCGGTGCCGTCCTTGTTCTTGGCAACGTGCTCCATCACCACGACGACGCGCTTCACGCCCGCCACGAGGTCCATGGCGCCGCCCATCCCCTTCACCATCTTGCCGGGGATCATCCAGTTCGCGAGGTCGCCGTTGCCGGCCACCTGCATGGCGCCGAGGATCGACAGGTTGATGTGCCCGCCGCGGATCATCCCGAAGGAATCGGCCGAGGAGAAGTAGCTCGTCGTCGGCAGCGCCGTGATCGTCTGCTTGCCGGCGTTGATCAGGTCCGGGTCCTCCTCGCCCTCGTACGGGAAGGGGCCCATGCCCAGCATGCCGTTCTCCGACTGGAGCTGCACCGACATGCCCTCGGGGATGTAGTTCGACACCAGCGTCGGGATGCCGATGCCGAGGTTCACGTAGAAGCCGTCCTCCAGCTCCTTGGCGGCGCGCGCCGCCATCTGCTCGCGGGTCCAGGCCATCGTTCTCGCTCCCTTCCCGTCCGATCAGTGCGTGCCGCCGCCGGCCGCCGCGGCCGGGGTGCTGTCGCCGCGCTTGCGCGTAGTGCGCTGCTCGATGCGCTTGTCGCGCTGCCCGACGTCGATGATCCGCTTCACGAAGATGCCGGGCGTGTGGATCGTGTCCGGGTCGATCTCGCCGGGCTTCACGAGGTGCTCGACCTGCGCCACCGTCATCTTGGCGGCGGTGGCCATCATCGGGTTGAAGTTGCGGGCGGTCATCCGGTAGCGCAGGTTCCCCTCGGTGTCGCCGGTGTGGGCGTGGACCAGGGCGAGGTCGGCGAACAGGCCGCGCTCCATCACGTACTGCTCGCCGTCGAACTCGCGGACTTCCTTGCCCTCGGCGACCTTGGTGCCGACGCCGGTCTTGGTGAAGAAGGCCGGGATGCCCGCGCCGCCGGCGCGGATCCGCTCCGCCAGCGTGCCCTGCGGGTTGAACTCGATCTCCAGCTCGCCGCCGAGATACTGGCGGGCGAACTCCTTGTTCTCGCCCACGTAGGACGAGATCATCTTGGCGACCTGGCGGGTATCCAGGAGCTTGCCGAGGCCGACCCCGTCGATGCCGGCATTGTTCGACACGACCGTGAGGCCCTTGACGCCCGAGAGGCGCACCGCCTCGATCAGCTCGTCGGGGATGCCGCAGAGGCCGAAGCCGCCGCACATCACCATCATGTCGTCGTGCAGGAGGCCGGCCAGGGCGGCGGCGGCATCCGTGTAGACCTTCTTCATCGAACCGTCCTTTTCCCGCCGGATCCGACCGGCCGAAACCTTGGGAAGCGCGTGTCCTCGCGCCTGCTCTCCCCGATTCCGCGCGCGAAATCCAGTGGTGCGCCGCACCGGTCCGTGCGGTCCCGGGCGATCCGTAACCGGCACTGCGCTGGGGAGGGCAGGGCGGCCCTGCGCGGGCGCGGCAGACAAAGCCGGCCGGGGACGCTAAGTTGCCCCCTCGACGTGCAGACCCTGCCGGGCCGTGGCAGCCCGAGGGGCCGGCGCGGCGCCCGGCTTCCGGCCACAGCCGCCGCCCCTTCGGAGCATGATGTCGCTGCGCCGCCCGATCTTCGTCCTCGCTCTCGGGAGCCTGATCGCTGCCGGCCTCGGCCTGCGCGACTGGCCCGTGGAGGACGGCCGGGTCACGGCGTTCGCCCGCCGCGCCTTCGATGCCTACGGCCTCGGTCTGACGCTGGAGGGGCCGGCGCGCCTCGCGGTGCTGCCCTGGCCGCGCCTGACCTTCGACCGCGTCCGGCTCGCCGCCGGTTCCGCCGGCCCGGTCCTGGCGGAGGAGGGCCGCCTGACCATCGACCTCGACCCGCTGAGCCTCCTCGGGGGGCGCGCGGCCGTCAGCGGCCTCCGCCTGGAGGGCGCGCGGCTGTCGGACGATCCCGTCGGCTGGGACGCAGCCCTCGCGCGCCTCGCCGAGCAGGCCCGGTCCGGCGAGACGGCCCGGCCGCGCCGGATCGTCCTGCGCGACGCGCGCCTCGCCGCCGGCGACGCGGCCCGGGATATCGACCTCGACATCGCGTGGCCGCTCTGGGGCAGGGCCGCCGAGGGCCGGGCCAGCCTGATCTGGCGGGGCGTACCGACCCGGATCGCCCTGACTCACCTGCGTCCGGCCGCGTTGGCCCAGCGCCGCGGCAGCCCCTTCACCGCGGAGATCACGTGGCCGAACGGCAGCCTCGCGGCGGACGGAACGGTGGCGCCGCCCGCGGAGGGGGGCGCGCTGCCCGTCATGTCCGGGCAGGTCCGGTTCGAGACGCAATCCCTGCCGGAGAGCCTGGCCTGGATCGGCCGTGACGTGCCGCTGGCGCCGCTCGCCGGGGCCTTCTCGGTCGACGGCCGGTTCGAGACGGCCGAGCGGTCCGTCTCGTGGCCGAGCCTGCGCATCGGCCTGGGCCAGAACGTGCTCGAGGGGGCCGGCGCCGTCGCACTCGGGCCCGGCAAGGCGCCGCGCCTCTCGGTGCAGGCGACCCTGGCGGCCGAGACACTCGATCTCACGCCGCTCGTCGCGGATCTGTCGCGACTCCTCGACCCCGCGCCCGTGTCGATCGCCCTGGCGCCCTTCACGCGGGGCGACCTCGACTTGCGCCTGTCGGCGGCCGAGGGACGCGCCGGCGCGGTCCGGGTGCAGGATCTGGCGGCGAGCGTCCTGGTGCGGGAGGCCGCCCTGGAAGTGGCGGTGAACCGGGCCCGGATCCAGGATGGCACGTTCAAGGGGCGCGTGAACCTGACGAGCGGCGCCGACCCGGCCGCGACCGAGTTGCGCACGCAGGGGAGCCTCGATCGCGTCGATCTCGGCGCGCTCCTCGGCGAGATCGGCGCGGCGCGGTGGGTCATCGGGCCCGTGCAGGGGCATTTCGCCCTCGACTCCAGGGCCCGCGATACGGCCGGGCTGCTGGCGCATCTGAATGGTCGGGCCACGCTCGCCATGGACGACGGTGCCATCGCCGGCCTCGACCTCGCCGACGTCGTCCACCGCAACGGTGCGGTGGCGTCCGGAGCCCTGGCGCGCCGGAACGGCCGGACGGCCTTCGAGCGGGCCGTGGTGACGCTGCGCTTCGTCGACGGCGTGGGCGAGATCGCCGAATCGGGGCTCCTGGGGCCGAGCGTCGGGGCGACCCTGCACGGTCAGGTCTCGCTGCCGGAGCGGCGGCTCGATGCCAAGGGCGACCTCGTCCTGCGCCCGCCCGGCGACGCCTCCCGCGGGATCCTGTTCGCGGTCAAGGGGCCCTGGAGCGCCCTGACGGCTCAGACGGTCGCCCACAGCGAGGCCTCCGACCCGGCCGGCCGGTACGGGGACGCGATGCTCCCCGATCCGCTCAAGCTGCCCGCGACGCTCGGACTGCCCGGCAACGCCCGCGCCTATGCCCCGTGACGGCCGCGCCATGGCGCCGGCCCCGGCCAAGCTCTAAGATCAGGCCTCGAACGCCTCCATGATCCCCATGCGCCGTCTGCTCATCGAGGAACCCGTCACCCGCGCGGGGCCGCTGGCCCGGCGGCTCGCCGTGTTCGCCGTCATCGCCACCGGGATCGCCCTCGTCCTCGTCCGGGATCCGCGCTCCGACACGAACGCCGCCCTCGTGGCCCTCCTGGCCGGACTCGGCGTCGCGATGCTGGCGGCCGCGGCCGCGATCTTCGCCTTCGTGCGGGTCTGGCGCGAGGGCGCCCGCGGCCTCGGGGCCGCCCTCGCCGGGCTGGTCCTCGCGCTGGCGGTGCTGGGCTACCCCGCCTTCCTGGGCCTGCGCGGCCTGCGGTTGCCCGCCCTGTCGGACATCACCACCGACATCGACAACCCGCCGGCCTTCTCGCGCTCGCGGGCGGCCTTCGCGGCCCGGGGCGGACGCTACCCGGCGGACCCGAGCCCGGCGGCACGCGAGAGCCAGCGCGGCGCCTATCCGCAGATCGCGCCGCTGACCCTCGATATCGGCGCCGACGAGGCGTTCGAACTCGCCCGGCAGGCGGCCCTGAAGCGGCACTGGCAGATCGTCGAGGCGATCCGGCCGGGCGGCCGGACCGGCAACGGCCGGATCGAGGCCGTGGCCCGGGGGCTGATCCTGAACCTGCCCGACGATGTCACCGTGCGCATCCGCCCCCGTGCCGACGGGGCGCGGATCGACGTGCGCTCGGCCTCGCGGCTCGGCGGCCGGGATTTCGGCAGCAACGCCGACCGGATCCGGGCCTATCTCGACGACGTCGCCAACCTCGCCCTCGCGGTGAAGTGAGCCGCCGCGCGCCTCAGGCCGGCGCGTAAGTGCCGTCGAGCCGGGGGGCGCCGTCGCAGGACGCGAGCCCGCGTCCGACCAGATCCTCCAGATGGGCGAAGACCGACAGGGCCGCCGCGCCGCGGAGCCGGGGGTCGAGCCCCTGGTAGATCGCCGCGACGATGTCGGCGATTCGCCCGTCGCCGGCTGCCAGCCGTGCGCGGATCGCCGCCTCGCGCTGGCGGCGGTGCCCGGCCAGTCCCCGGAGGAACCGGGCGGGCTCGCGCACCGGGCCGCCATGCCCCGGCCAGTAGACCGCCTCGTCGCGGCCGCGCAGCTTGTCGAGGGACTCCATGTAGGCCCGCATCGCGCCGTCCGGCGGGGCCACGATCGTCGTCGACCACGCCATGACGTGGTCGCCCGAGAACAGCGCCCGCGCCTCCGGCAGCGCGAAGGCGAGATGGTTCATCGTGTGACCGGGGGTCTCGACGGCCACGAGGGTCCAGCCCGGGCCGGACACGGCGTCGCCCTCCACCATGATCCGTTCCGGCGCGTGCGCCCGGTCGGCGCTCGCGTCGAGCATCGGGGTCTCCGCTTCCGACAGGGCCCGCGCGGCCCTGTGCGGCGCGCATCCGACGATCGGCGCGCCGGTGCGCGCGGCGAGCAGCCTTGCTCCGGGCGAGTGATCCCGATGGGTGTGGGTGACCACGATGGCCTCGACCCGCTCGGTGCCGAGATCCTGAAGCAGCGCGTCGACATGGGCCGGATCGTCCGGGCCCGGATCGATCACCGCGACGCGCTCCTGGCCCACCACGTAGGTGCAGGTGCCGCTCGCCGTGAACGGGCCGCCGTTCGGCGCGACCCGTCGGCGGATCAGCGGCGCGACCCGGTCCAGCCGGCCGGCCGGAGGCATCGAGGGATCGAAGGTCAGGGTGGTCTCGTCGGTGTCCGCCATCGCGATCCCGTGCGATCGAAACGGCGGTTCCATGGACGCTCGGCGGCCGCGTGGCAATCACCCCGAAGGCTGTGCGGATCGGCGGCCACGGCAAAGGGAGTGTCGGTCGCCGTCAGGACCCGTCCGCGGTGCTGGCCATCGCGGCCGGGGTGGCGATCCCACCGCGCGCCGAGCCGGATGGACGCGGAGGGGGCCGCGTCCGATCCCGCGGGGCGCGCCCGCCGTGCGGTCAGTCCTGCCGGCGCGGCTGGCGCGCGCGCACGCGGACCGGTACGGGCGCCGGTGCCGGCACGAGTCCGAGCGCGGCCGCGCGCAGGGCATCGCCGGCCCTGTCGACGATCTCGGTCACGCGCGCCGCCATCGCGGCGGCCTTCGATCGAACGGCACTCTTGGCAGATTGCAGCATCGCAAATCCCGGATCGAGCCTGGAGACCTATCTTCGAACGCTAGCGCCCCTGTCTCGTTCCGTCACCCCGTGTCGCGGACGGCGCGCGCGGCCGTAGGGACTCACAGGACTTCGCAATAGGGGCGGAACCGGAGCTAAACCTTGGCGTTTTCGTGTTCAGAACGACGCGGCCCGCCCGCGTTGGTACTTTCTAAGGATACGAACCATGCTCGGTTGGGCCGTAACTTTTCTCGTCGTCGCCCTCGTGGCCGCTCTGCTTGGCTTCGGCGGCATCGCCGGCACCGCTATGGAAGCGGCCAAGCTGGTGTTCTTCGTGGCGATCGTCCTGTTCGCGATCTCCGCCGTCGTCGGCCTGATGCGGGGCCGTTCGCCGACCCTCTGACGACTGACCGGATATGCCGGCCCCGAACGCGGGCCGGCGCACGGGCACGCAGGAGAAGCCGTCGCCTCAGGGCGGCGGCTTCTTCCGTCGGGATGATGCCGCCGCGCGCGATGGTGATTGGCCGGGCCGGTCTCCACGATCGTGTGAGGACAGGTGGGGGCGGTCCGAGTGCTGCTCGCAGGCAGGCCGATCGATCCCTCGGCGGCTCAGCCCTTGCGGTCGGCGCTGTCGAGCTGTGCGATCAGCTCGGCGAAGCGGTCGGGGACCGGCTGCTGCGTGACCGTGTCGTACATCGCGCGCAACTGCGCGGCGATGCGATTGCGGGTCTGATCGCTCAGGCCGTTCCTGCTCCGGGCGCGGTCGGGCTGGTCGGAAGCGGATGCGTCACCGGAGCTGTTCTCGGGCGCCGATGAGCGATCCGAAGCAGTCTCGGCGTGTGGGTCGCGCGCGCGAAGACCTGCCTCCTTCCCCTGGTCCACCATCAACACGCCCCTTGTTGCCGAAGTCGGCCCGGCCGCATTGTGCTGCGGCTCGACATACGCCATGGCTGCGCCGGCAACGCCTGCGCGCCGGCATCGGTTCCGCCGGGGGGTGGAACGGAGTGCGGGCCTCCGCGTTGGGCGGTAGGCTGCGCAGGACACAGAGCCGGCCCCGGCAGGCCCTCGGTAACGGATCGAGGCGCTCGCGGCCGGGCAACACGGCGAGGCACAGGGGATCGAATGTCGACATCGCAACTCGTGGTACAGCACCTGCCGTACCTGCGCCGCTACGCGCGCGCGCTCACGGGTAGCCAAGTGGCGGGTGACGCGTACGTCGCCGCCACCCTGGAGACCCTCGTCAACGAGCCGGACACGCTCGGTCGCAGCACCAACATCAAGGCCGACCTGTTCCGCGTCTTCACGCGGATCTGGAACTCGCTCTCGGTCAACGGCCGCAGCGAGCAGGTTCAGCACGACCTGCCTGCGGAGGTGCGCCTCGGTCAGATCACGCCGCTGCCGCGCCAGGCCTTCCTGCTCTCCTGCCTCGAGGGCTTCTCGGAGGAGGACGCGGCCATCATCCTCGGCGTGGACGTGTCCGAGGTTCGCGACCTCGTCGACGAGGCCGGCCGTGAGCTCGCCGCCGACATGGCGACCGAGATCCTCATCATCGAGGACGAGCCCCTGATCGCGATGGATCTGGAGGCTCTGGTCGAGGGTCTCGGCCACAACGTCATCGGCGTTGCCCGCACCCGTACCGAGGCGATCAAGATCGCCGGCGAGGGCAAGCGCCCCGGCCTGATCCTGGCCGACATTCAGCTCGCCGACGGCTCCTCCGGCCTCGACGCGGTGAACGACCTCCTGAAGTCCTTCGAGGTGCCGGTGATCTTCATCACCGCCTATCCGGAGCGCTTCCTCACCGGCGAGCGGCCCGAGCCGGCCTTCCTCATCGCCAAGCCGTTCCAGCCCGCCAACGTCTCGGCGGTGATCAGCCAGGCGCTGTTCTTCCAGCAGACCGCCCGTCGGCGCGAGGCCAAGACGGCCTGAGGCCGGCCTGTCGGGTCGCGCCCGGGGCTCGCCCGGGCCGCCCGCGACCGGGAACGATGGCAACAAAAAACCCCGGCGCGAGCCGGGGTTTTTTGTTGCCTGGCCGCCGCCCGTGTCCGGACGCGCGCAAAAAAACGGGCCGGAGAAGGCTCCAGCCCGTCGCGAAGGTTCCGGCCGATGCACAAGGGGAATGCGGGGAGGACCAGGTGGCCGGGTGCAGAGGGAACGGGTGCCGGCCCAGGAGGTTCCAGGGCGGGCGATTTTTCGCAGCGAGTGGTTTTTCGGCAACGGTTCGGGTCTGTGGATAGCGGGCGTGCGCCGCCGCACCAACGGCCGAGCTGCGTTCGAATACTCAGGATGCGTAGACGCGGCACAGTCTAGGAACCTGCGATTGCAGGGCGCGTTGTACGAACATCCTGTCAAGCTCTCGCGATGAGGTCGGGGCGATGCTGCGGTCTGGTTTCATTCTGGGCGTGAGTGCTCCTGCCGCTCTTCTTACCGTTCTGATCCAGCCGGTGGTTCGCGACACGGCGGATCGCTGGACGATGCCGGTTCCCACGGCTCAGACCGTTCAGGCCCCGCTGCCCGGAATGCGCCCGGTCTCCCTGTCGATCAGCCCGACGCGGGTGGCGGGCGTGCAGCGGCTCGAGAGCCGGAACGCGCCCGTCGCGGGTGAGGCCCAGGATCTCGAGATCAAGCCGATCCTGCGGCAGCCGCCGCGGCGGATGCGCGAGGGGTGCGAGGCGGCCCTGAGTTCACTGGTCGGCCCCGAGGCGCGGCGCATGACCCCCGGCCGCTGCATCTCCTGATCGGCGCCGACGGGAGCCGCACAGCAAAAGGCCCCGCCGTTTCGGCGGGGCCTTTTGCTGTGCGAACGACGCTGGCGCGACTCTCTCGGCCCGGGGCCGGAATCGAGAACGGCGCCGGTCCCGGGGGACGCGGCGCCGCTACGCGGTTCGGTTCGGCAGCGGCCTCACTCGGCCCGGCCGGTCCCCGTGGACTGGCCACCCTTGCGGCCGGCGGACGAGGCGAGCTCACGGTCCTGCGAGAAGGAGCGCTTCTCGGCCGGCACGCTGCGGCCGCCCTTGCTGGCGATCTCGCGCTGCCGCTCCAGATCCATCGAGGCAAAGCCCCGCTTCGAGGTCGAATTCCCGGATGCCATCAGTTCCTCCTCAGGCTTCGCTTCACCCCGCAACAACCTTCAGCAATAACCAAGGTTCCTATCCTGAGACCTGCTCAAGCTTCCGCCAGCTAAGCTTGGCAGCAACCCGGACTTGTGTCCCGCGTTGGTCGACATTCGACGCTGGTTGATGTCCGCGTTCGCTCCGGCTGCCCCGGAGGTTCGGCGGCTTGTTCCGGGTGGATGGCGCCGCCGCGCGGCGCGAGGGAAAGGTTTTCGCGTATGACGAACCGCAACATGGTCAAGGATGAGGCCTCGGCGCCGCGGCCGAACACGCCACCGCTGCCGCCGATGCCCGCGCCGGAAGATTCCGCCACGCCGACCACGCGCGAGGAGCCGACGGATTCGCCGCACCTGAATGCCAGTCTCAAGCGCGACGCGCCCCCTCCCGGCGGTCTGGGCCTCGCCACGAAGCGCTGAGTCGGACGGAGAGGTCTCAGGCCTGACGCCGGCGCGCGAGGCGCGTCAGGCCCGCGATCAGAAGGGCGATTGCCAGGATCGTGACGATCCCGGCTACCGTCAGGATTCGCTGGATCAGCGGCGTGTAGATACCGCGCGCGGCATCGTAGCCGTAGCAGAGCAGGGTGAGCCGGTCGGCGATGCTGCCGATCCGGCCTTCTCCGGCCTCGATCAGGGCGAGGCGGAGGTCGCGCCCGGTCAGCGCCAGGGGCGACAGGACCCGCGACAGCCGGCCGTCGGCGGCGAGGAGAAGCGCCGCCGCGGGATGCGCGAAGCTGTCGGTCCCGGCATCGTACACCGCCTTGTAGCCCAGCGCGCCGGTGAGGCGCGCCAGCGCGCCGTCCGACACGAGGAGTGCCCGGGGCCGGACGGTCTTCGCCCGGTCCCCGAGGGTCTCGGCCAGCATGCGGCGCGCGGCCGCGGCGTCGTCGCGCGGGTCGATCCCGACCAGCACGAGGGTGTAGTCGTCGATCGGAAGGCCCGTGGCCGCCAGGGCGTCCGCCGACATGGACAGCATCGGGTCGCAGACATTCCCGCAGGTGTAGTCCACCGGTAGCAGCAGGGCCGCGCGGCCCCCGACGGCCTGCCCCAGAGTGGTCGTACGATCGGTGCGCGCGTCGGTCGCGGCGAGGTCGAGCGGGGCCCGGGCACCCGGGGGCGGCGCGACCGCGACGCGGGCGAGATCGGCCTGGACGAGGCGTGCCGCGGCCGGGCCCGAGGCCAGGGCGAGGCCCACCGTCAGGACGGCGCCCAGACCACACCGACAGGTTGCGGCAGGCGCGGGGCTGGACAAGTGCCTGACGAACCGCATGGATAAGCGCGCCCGTCCGGCCCCGCCGTCCTGGGCGTGAGACCCGTCGCGGAGCCCCCGAATGACCCTCGACACCGAGGTTTCCTCCCTGAAGCAGGTGCCGCTCTTCCGCGAGGTGGAGCCGGCGCGCCTGAAGCTCCTCGCCTTCACCAGCGAGCGGGTGCATTTCGAGCCGGGGCAACGCTTCTTCGCCCGCGGCGACGTGGCGGATGCGGCCTACGTGATCCTCTCGGGCACGGCGGAGGTCAGCATCGACGGTCCCGCCGGGCCGGTGCGGCTGGCGCTCCTCGGCCAGGACGCCCTCGTCGGTGAGATGGGCATCCTGGCCGAGCAGCCCCGCTCCGCCACCGTGACGGCGCAATCCGCGGTGACCGCCCTGCGCATCGACCGCGGCGTGTTCCTGGAACTCCTGGCACAGTTTCCGCAGATCAGCATCGCCCTGATGCGCGTGCTGGCGCTGCGGCTGGAGCAGACCAATCAGGCGCTGGCCGAGAGCCGGGGCTGATCATCCCGCGTAGGTGATGAACTCCAGGAGCGAGCCGTCCGGATCCCGGAAGTAGACGCTGATCCCCGCACCCGCGGCGCCGTGCCGCTCCACCGGGCCGAGTTCCACCGGGACCCCGGCGGCCTCGAGATGCGCGATCGCGGTCTCGATCGCGCCCGACCAGCGGAAGCACAGGTCGCTGTTGCCCGGCTGGACGGGAGTCGCCGCCACCGGCACGGCCTCGACGCCCGGGCCGTGGCAATTGAGCTGGACGCCGCCGAACCGGTAGGCGAAGCCGGCGCCGCGCTCGACGATCTCGGCACCCACCACGTCCCGGTAGAAGGTGTTGGAGCGCGCCCAGTCGCTGACGTGGATCACGCAGTGATCGAGGTGAATCGCCGGTCTGAGCGGGACATCCGGGGCGACCGTCGCCTCGGTCGGAAGAGTTTCGGTCTCGGGCATCGCTCACCTCCGCGCCGGGCGCAATAGAGCGCCTCTGCGATTCAGAATTAGGGCGCAACCGTGGCCGCGGGAGCGGCCCGCGCGCGGCCGGCTGCGGCGGAAAAGCTACATCGTCACAGGCGCGGAGACGGTAGGCATGGCGCGACGACCGTATCCCGCACGACAGGACCTATGATCGCCACGCTTCCCTCGGCCTGGAGCCGCCTGCGCCGGATCGTTCTCTCGCGAGTCCTCCTCGCCGTCGTGGCGATCGCCCCCCTGGCGGCGTGCCAGACCCGTCCGGTCCAAGTTGCCCAGGACGACGAGTCGGCCTGGTACATCGGCAGCAAACCCGACAAGCCCTTCGATATTCCGCTGGTCGACACGCAGCGCCTCGATCCGAAGTATCGCCGGCAGCAGGTCAGCTACAACGGCCCCGAGCAGCCCGGGACGATCGTGGTCGACATCGACAAGCGTCAGCTCGTCCTCGTCCAGGCCGACGGCACGGCGATGCAGTACGGGGTCGGTGTGGGCAAGGCCGGCTTCTCCTGGAAGGGCGAGGCGCGGGTCGGGCGCAAGGGCGTCTGGCCGGACTGGAGCCCGACCGTCACGATGGTCTCGCTGCATCCCGACCTGCCGCGCACCCGGAAGGGCGGCCTGGACAACCCCCTCGGCGCCCGCGCCCTCTACCTCTACCAGGGCAACCGCGACATCCTGTTCCGCATCCACGGCACCAACGAGCCCTGGAGCATCGGCGAGCAGATGTCGTCGGGCTGCGTCCGGATGCTGAACGAGGATATCGCCGACCTGTACGAGCGCGTGCCGGTGGGCACCCGCGTTCTCATCAAGCGCAACGGCAAGTACCGGACCTGAGCGGCCGACGCCGATCGCCGGCCGGTCAGCCGGCCGGCGCTGCCGTGGCGGACGCGTCGCGCACCTCTCCGGAGACGCGTCCGGCGAGGCGGTCCAGAGCTGCACGGTCCAGGCCGCCACCGTCCGCGGCGGGCTCGCCCGGCCGACCGTCCGGCGCCATGCCGTCGCTGGCCAGCACCGCGGCGGCGGTCAGGCCGGGTCCGGTCCTGCCGGTCGGCCGCTCCGGACCGATCGCGAAGCCGGCCCAGACCAGGAGAGCCGCGCACAGGGCCAGGCTGGCCAGCAGGGTCTTGAGAAAGGTCATGACTCATAACGAGCGGCTCCGGGCCGTCGTTCCGTTGCCAAGCTTCGCTCCGGCGGGCGGAACGCTTTGGCAACCACGGCGGCCGAAACTCGGCGGCGCGCCTGCGAGGCCGATTCGGTCGCCCGGCAAATTCGCCACATTGGCCGGGCACCGTCTCGCGCTCGACGTACTCGTCACCAGATTCTCGCCACCCGCGTGGACATCCCCGTTATGATCAGACCGATGCTTGCCCTGCTCCTCCTCTGCGGCCCCGCGGCCGCGGCCGGGACGGTCAGCGGCCCGGCGACCGTCATCGACGGCGACACGATCGAGGTGCAGGGCACGCGCATCCATCTCTACGGCATCGACGCCCCCGAGACCGCGCAGAGCTGCGAGACCGCCAAGGGGCGGGAGTATCGCTGCGGCCGCGAGGCCGCGCAGGCCCTGCGCGCGCGGATCGGCGGCGGCGTGGTCACCTGCGAGCGGCGCGAGGGCACTGTCGCCGGCCGCGTCGCCGGGATCTGCCATGTCCAGGGCGAGGACCTGTCCGCCTGGATGGTGGGCCAGGGGCTGGCGCTGGCCAGCCGCCAGGTGACGGCCCCCTACATCCGCCAGGAGGGCCACGCCTGGGCGACCCGCCGGGGCATCTGGGCCGGCACCTTCGAGAAGCCGGCCGACTGGCGCCAGGATCGGCGCCGGGTCGAGGCCGCGGCCGGGACGAGCGCGGCCGACTAGCGGCTCGCGCGACTCAGGCCGTCGCGTCCTGTCCCTCGGTGAATTCTCGCCACAGCAACACCAGGGCGGCCATCACGGCCGGCCCGACGAACAGGCCGAGCAGCCCGAAGGTCTCGACGCCGCCGAGGATGCCGAGGAGCACCCACAGGAAGGGCAGCTTGGTCGTGCCGCCGATCAGCGCCGGACGGATGAAGTGGTCGGCCACGAAGGTCACGACGAGGCCCGCCGCCGCCACCACCAGAGCGGCCGTCACCGACCCCGCCGCCACAAGGAGGAGCGCCGCGACGGCGATCGCCACGGCGGCGCCGAAGGGGATCATCGCCGCCACCGCCGTGAACGCGCCGAGCAGAACGGGGTGGGGCACGCCCGCGAAGTGGTAGACGATCCCCAGCACGAAGCCCTCGCCGAGGCCCACCAGCACCAGCCCGTCGACCGTGCCGTGCACCGAGGCCACCATCTGGCGGGCGACGCGCTCGCCGCGCGGTCCGAACAGGCGGTGGCAGGCGGTGAGCGACTGGTCCCGCACCGTCCGCCAGTCGCGAAACAGGAAGAACAGCGCCACGAGGCTGAAGCCGAACAGCACGATCCGGTGCACCACCTCGCGGCCGACATTGCGCGAGGCGCCGAGCACCGAGTGATTCTCGAAGCGGCGCAGCAGATCGGAGCCCGCCTGCGCGTGGCCCAGATTGTCGTTCCACCACGCGGTCGCCTGCGCGGCGCCGTAGGGCAGGTGCTGCAGGAATTCCGGAGCCGGGATGCCGTTCGCCTCGGCGTTCCGGACGAACTCCGCCACGTCGTGGGCCTCGCGGGCGGCCTGGATGCCGAGGATCGCGAGCGGCGCCAGGAAGACAAGCGCCACGGCCGCGGTCATCAGCGTGGGCAGGAGGATGTTGTGCTTGCCCGGCGGGAAGCGGTGCTCCAGCCGCTGGTAGATCGGCCAGAGGGCGATCGCCAGGACCAACGCCCAGGCGAGCGCCGGCAGGAACTCGTGCAGGATCCAGAGGCCCAGGGCCGTCAGGGCCAGGACCAGCAGGACGCGGGCCGCTCCCTGGGAGCGCGCGCGCTCCTGCGGCGGCAGCGGCGGCGTCTCGATCCGCGCCGGCGGCGCGGCGGGTTTGGTGATCGGTGGCATCCGTCTGGTCTCCTGAGGACGCGCCTCGTCTCGCCGTCAAGCTAGGGCCCGCGCGTCCGGAGCGTACGCGCGCCCCCGCACCGGGCAGCGCACGCCTGTGGACAGGCGCTGAAACGCCGGGGAAGCGCCGCGGTTGCCGCTTCTGACACCCTCGTGTAGAGGTCGCCGCCATTCGACCGGGCCGCGTTCCAGGGCCCGTCCACGCGTAGGGCGGCCGCGCGGGGCGCTTGCGCCGGGCTGCCCGGGCGGCGAGGGGGCTCCCGCACGACCGATCCGGAACTCGAACAGCCCGCGAGTAGACATGTCCGACGAGCCCGTCCACGGCAGCGCCACCTTCGAGCGCGTGGCCGACATCATAGCCGAGACCGCCGACATCCCGCGGGACAAGATCACGCCCGAGAGTCACGCCATCGACGACCTCGGCATCGACAGCCTCGCCTTCCTCGACATCGCCTTCGCGGTGGACAAGGCCTTCGGGATCAAGCTGCCGCTCGAGCGGTGGACCCAGGAGGTGAACGAGGGCAAGGTCCCGGCCGAGGAGTACTTCGTCCTCAAGAACCTGTGCGCGCGCATCGACGGCCTCGTGGCCGAGAAGGCCGCCAAGGTCTGAACCAAGGCCGATCCGACCCGTCATGCGCCTCGAATATTTCGAGATGATCGATTCCGTGCGGCTCCTCGACAGGGCCGCCGGCCGCATCGAGGCGCTCGCCCGGGTTCCGATGGCGAGCCCGGTCTTCGAGGGGCATTTCCCCGGCCATCCCCTCGTGCCGGGGGTGCTCCTGACCGAGACGATGGCCCAGGCCTCCGGGTACCTCGTGCTCGCCCATCTCGACTTCGCCCGGATGCCGTTCCTCACCGGGGTCGACAAGGCGCGCTTCCGGTCCTTCGTCGGGCCCGGCGCGGACCTCCTCGTCACGGCGACCCTGGAGCACGACGGCTCGGGCTACGCGGTGACCAAGGCGGCGATCAGCCACGACGGCAAGGCGCTGTGCGACGCGGAGCTCCGCTTCCGCACCATGCCGTTCCCGGACGGGCTCGACGCGCCGATGCGCGAGCGGGCGCGGACGATCGGCCTGTTTCCCGATTCGGCGCCGGCCGAACGCGAGCCCTGAGTCAGCCATGAGCCGCCCCGTCGTCGTCACCGGCCTCGGCCTCGTCTCCTGCGCGGGTGAGGGCGTCGACGCCCACCTGGCCGCCCTCGCCGGGGAGGCTGCCCCGCGCACCGACAGCGAGACCTTCGCGCCCTATCCGGTCCATCCGGCCCCGGCGATCGCGTGGGACGGCCAGATCCCCAAGCGCAGCGACCAGCGGCAGATGGAGGCGTGGCAGCGGCTCGGGGTCTACGCCGCCGGCCTCGCCCTCGACGAGGCGGGCGTGAAGGACGACGCCGCCTTCAAGCAGGCGCTTCACCTCGTCGTGGCCGCGGGCGGCGGCGAGCGCGACTACGCGGCGGACGGCGCGATCCTGACCGGTCTGCGCGACGCCGCAGATCCGGGCGCCTACCTGAACGAGCGCCTTCAGAACGATCTCCGTCCGACGCTGTTCCTCGCCCAGCTCTCGAACCTGCTCGCCGGCAACATCGCCATCGTGCACGGGGTGACGGGCGCCTCGCGCACGTTCATGGGCGAGGAATCCGCCGGCGTCGACGCCCTGCGGATCGCCCAGGCGCGGGTGGCTTCGGGCCAGATCGACGCGATCCTGGTCGGCGGCTCCTACAGCGCCGAGCGGCCGGACGTTCTGGTGATCCACGAGATGGGCGGCTATCTCGCCCGCGACGCCTACCGCCCGGTCTTCGCGCGGGGCGACGCGGGTGGCGAGGCGGGCGGGTTCATCCTCGGGAGCTGTGCGGCCTTCCTGATGCTCGAATCCGCCGCGCACGCCGCCGCCCGCGGCGCCCGCGCCCTGGCCCGGCTGGAGCCGGTGGCGAGTGACCGGACCCGGCGCGTGCCGGGCAGCGTCGCCGGCAGCCTCGAGACCCTCTGGCGGCGGGCTGGCCTCTCGGCTCCCGACCACGTCCTGTCCGGTGCCACCGGCGTCGCCCCGATCACCGCGGAGGAGCGCGCGGCGCTGGCGCAGCTCGCGCCGCGCGCGCGCCTGCGTGCCCTCGGGGACGTGATCGGGCACGGGCTCGAGGTGGCGGCGCCCTTCGGGGCGGCGCTCGCCGCCGCCCTCGTCGCCGACGGCCGCGCCCGCGAGGTCGCCGTGACCGCCGTCGGCCACCGGCGCGGCGAGGGTGTCCTGCGCCTCGTCCCGGCCTGAGCGAACCCGCCGCCCGGGTGCGCGCCGGCCGCGTCCGATCGTCCGGTCGGCAGCACAGATTTCGCGCGGCCGCGCCGCATCGAAATCCCTTATCCCGTTGTTCAAGCGACCGTTCTGGCGTTGCTCAACCGGAATTTGCGGAAAGAATTTCCCGCATCGCTGCGGCGCTGGCCGGGGGAAATATTTCCCCGCGCTTGCCAAAGAACCGCCGGCGGTCTACTTCTACCGCATCGGCACGTGTCCGGATATCTTGGACCGTTACGCCTTCGCAGGGCGGTTCTGACTTTCCTATCGCTATCGGTCGATGCCGGCGCCCGCTCCTTCGGGAGGGCGCCATCTCTCACTATGCCTGCGAAGATCAAGGACTTCCATGAGCACCGGAACCGTCAAGTGGTTCAACGAGACTAAGGGCTACGGCTTCATCCAGCCGGATGACGGCGGCAAGGACGTGTTCGTCCACATCTCGGCCGTCGAGCGCGCCGGCCTGCGCGGCCTGAACGAGGGCCAGAAGGTCTCCTACGAGCTGGAGACCGACCGTCGCAGCGGCAAGCAGTCCGCCGGTCAGCTCCAGACGGCCTGATCGCCGTCCTCAGCGTTTCTCCGGAAGCCGCTCCTCTGGGAGCGGCTTCTTCGTATCTGCCGTCGTGTTTCTACTTTCCCCTCTGCGGGTGACGGTCTTCGCCGCACCCGATCCAGGAGTGTCTGTGAGCTTTTTGAACAAGCAGGGTGTCGCCGATCGCCTCGAGACCGCCGCCAAGGCGCGCTCCGAGATGCTGGCCCGGTTCCGGGCGCGCCCGTCCGCCGATGACCCGGCCGTCCTCGCCCGCCAATCCGCCCGCCGCGCGGTGGTCGATGCCCGCGAGGCCCGCGCGGCCGAACGCGCTGCCCAGCGTCAGGCCGAGATCGAGCGCGCCGCCGCCTTGGCCGAGGCCGAACGCCTCGCCGAGATCGAGCGCAAGCACGCCGAGCAACTGGCCGCCCAGGAGCGCGCCAAGGCGCTGCAGGCCGAGCAGAAGGCCCAGCGCGACGCGCGCTATCTTGCCCGTAAGGCGAAGGCTCAGAAGAAGCGCTGAGGCGCGACCGCAGCCATACCTGTCCAGGAGCCCGGCATGTCCCACAAGTTCAAGATCGGCGAGCGCGTCTGCCGACCCCGACTGGGCATCCCGGGCGAGACGGGCGAGGGCGAGGTGTTCGAGATCCTGCGGCTCATGCCGGAGGATCAGACCGGCGAGCCGAGCTACCGGATCCGCACGAAGACCGGCGAGCGGGCGATCCGCGAGGGCGACCTCGTCGCGGCCCCGCGGCCCTGATCCGGGCGCCTCAGAGCGTCCGGAACATCACCAGCGCGTCGACCGGCCCGAGGTCCGGGTGCCGGAAGGCGCCCGGTAACCGGCCGACCACATCGAAGCCGAAGCTCTCCCACAGGCGAACGGCCCGGACGTTCGTGCTCACCACGAAGTTGAACTGCATCGCCGTGAAGCCCCGCGCCCGTGCCCGATCGAGGGCGTGCGCGCACATGGCCCGGGCGACGCCGCGACCGAGAGCGGCCGCGCCGGTCATGAAGCCGCAATTGGCGACATGGGCGCCCCCGCCCGCCTGGTTCGCGCGCAGATAATACGTGCCGAGCACCGTGCCCGCCTCCTCGGCCACGAAGGTCTCGCGGTCGGGGCCGGTCCAGTACGCGAGGGCCTCGGCCTCGCCGAGGTCGCGGTCCAGCGCGTAGGTCTCGCCGGCCCGGATGGTCGGCACGATGATGCCGGTGATGGCCGCGCGGTCGGCCGCCTGCGCGGCCCGGATGTGCAGACTCACCCGAATTGCTCCCGCAGGATGCGCTCGTCGAGGCTGTGGCCGGGATCGTGCAGCAGCACGAGCTCGGTGGCCCGGTCGAGGGACGTCTCCACCGTGCAGACCCGGCGGAACTCCGTGTGGTCGGCCACCGCCGCCACCGGGCGGTGGGGTGCGTCGAGGACGTCGATCCGGATCCGGGCGTAGTCCGGCAGAAGTGCGCCGCGCCAGCGTCGGGGGCGGAAGGCCGAGATCGGCGTCAGCGCCAGAAGCTTGGCGTCGAGCGGCAGGATCGGTCCCCCGACCGACAGGTTGTAGGCCGTCGAGCCCGCTGCGGTGGCGACGAGCACGCCGTCGGCGATCAGCAGGTCGAGCCGGACATTGCCGTCGACGGCGATCTTCAGCTTGGCGGTCTGGTGGGTCTGGCGCAGCAGGTAGACCTCGTTGATCGCCCGCGCCCGGTGCGAGCGGCCCTCCGTGTCGAGCACGTCCATCACCAGCGGGTGGATGACGCTGCGCTGGGCGTTCTCCAGATGCTCCAGGAGATCGTCGTCGCGGAACTCGTTCATCAGGAAGCCGACCGTGCCGCGGTTCATCCCGTAGATCGGCTTCGGGTGGTTCATGAAGCGGTGCAGCACCTGGAGCATCAGGCCGTCACCGCCGAGGGCCACGACGACGTCGGCCTCCTCGGGCGGGACGTGGTCGTAGCGCCGCATCAGCGCGGCCGCGGCCTCGCGGGCGTAGCCGGTCGGGCTCGCCACGAAGGCGATCTTCTGGAAGCGCGGCATGGATCAGGCGCAGCCGCGCAGGCGCGTCGGGATCGCCTCAGGGTTCACGTCACGGCTCCAGTCTGGCGAGCGAACCGCCCGGTTGACGTCCTTACCCGGCATGCGCCTCACTCCGCGAGCACACGCGCCGACGGAGGCATAGCATGGAGCGTCCGCTCCTCGTCTACACCACCTTCCCCGACCTCGCCTCGGCGATGAACATCGGCGAGGCCCTGGTCCGCGAGCGTCTCATCGCCTGCATCAACGTGTTCCCGGGCATGCAGTCCGTCTACAGCTGGAAGGGCGCGGTGGAGCGTGGCGCCGAGGTCGCGGCCATCCTCAAGAGCCGCGAGGGGCTGGCCGACGCGCTGGCGGTCGCGCTGAAGGCGCGCCACCCCTACGATACGCCGATCATCCTGCATCTGCCGGTCGCCGGGGCGGACGCCGACACCGCCGCCTGGATCCTGGCGGAAACGCGGCCCTGCGGGCCGGCCGGCGCCGGGCCTCAGGCGGACTGATCCACCCGACCGAGCCGCGTCGCTTCCGCCCCGGCCGGTCCTGGCAAGGCCCCGGACCGGCGGGCAGACGGCTGTGGACAAGCGCGCCGCGCCGCCGGTACGGTGGCCTCGACGGCCCATCGGAGAGCAGTACCGACGCCGCGCCCGTGAATCCCGATATGTGTGAACAAACCCTGTTCATCCGCCAGTATAGTATCCAGAATAGATTTATGATCATAAGCAATCTTTCCAGGCAAGCTGGGTGTTAGATTGCGTTATGTCGATCTGACGACCTAGAAAATCTTCGCGCGTTCGCCGTGCGCGAGACGGCGCGGAGGGGAAATCATGGGATGGTTCAGGAATGCTGGGCGGGTCGAGCTGGCCCTGCTCGCGTCGGCCGTAAGTGTCTTGCACGGGCACGCGGCCGGGGCGCCGAAGAGCGAGCCGCTGATGACCATCGCGCCGGCGCCGTCCGGTCCGGCCGGCCTCGCATCGGCCGACCCGCCCGCCTTGCGGTACGGGGTGCTCTATGCCGACGACAAGGGCCACAGCCATGTCCAGTATTGCGACCTGAAGAACTTCATCTTCAAGAGCTACGCGCCTCCGGCAGCGCCGCAATATGTCGGCTTTCCGCCGGGTGAGGTGACGTCGATCAAGTACGCGGTCCTGCCGGTCGGCTATGTCGGCACGTGGCACACGGCGCCGGGTCCCCAATGGGTGATCACCCTGTCGGGCCGCTGGTCCGTGGAGGCCACGGACGGGGCTGTGCTGGAGCAGGGCCCCGGGGAGGTGGAGTTCAACGCCGACATGGGATCGACGCCGCAGGGGCCCGAGGGCCACGTCGGACACCTGACCCGGCAGGTCGGCGACGTGCCGAACGTCCAGCTCATCGTCTCCCTGAAACCGCAGGCCGGGAAGGCCCGCTCCACCGATCCGTGCCAGCCGTCCCAGCCGTGAGGCCCGGGCGCGGGCCGGCACCCTCTGGTCCGCCGGCCCGCGCGGGTCAGCCGCCGCTCACCGGATAGCTGCGGCCCTTCCAGGTCGCCGCGCCGGCCCGCTCCCGGCGCAGAAGCACGTTCCACTGGATCGCCAGGGCCACCGCGACCGCCGCCGGATGGAGCGGGATCGTCGCCCACGGCGCCCGGACCGCCACGGTGACGGCCGTCCGGGTCGCCAGGGACAGGCCGAGGGCCAGCGCGGCCGGGGCCAGGGCGGAGGCCGGCAGCAGCCCGAGCAGCCCGGCCAGGACGAGGATCGGCGGAAGAACCTGGCCGCAGCCAAGGAGGAGGGTCCAGATCGGAAGGGCGCGGGGCGTGGCCATGCCCTCGTGGGCGTTCTTGGAGAAGCCGGCCCAGGCCTGGGCGAAGCCCTCGTACATCCGGCAGGTGGCCAGCGCGGCGGCGGCCACGAGATCCGTCCGGTAGCCCGCGGCCCGGAGCAGCCGGGGTAGCCGGACCCCGTCGTGCAGGGAGGTGCGGATCGCGCCGTGGCCGCCGGTGGCCGCGTAGGCAGCCCGCTCGATCAGGATCAACTGACCGCAGGCCGCGCCGAGCGACGGGTCCGACAGGCGGCGCATCAGCGGCACGGGCAGGAAGCCGAGGAGCAGGAAGTCGATCATCGGCACCGTCAGCATCTCGCCGACCGTGTCGGTCCGCTGCCGGGGCACGCCGCTGACGAGAGCCGCGCCGGTGTGGTGGGCTTGCGCCGCGAGGGCGGCGGCCGCCCCGGCCTCGAGCCGCACATCGGCGTCGATGAACAGCAGGTGGTCGCCGCGGGCGATCCCGGCCATGTGACTGCAGGCGTGGTTCTTGCCCGTCCATCCCTCGGGCAGGGGCGGCACCGAGACGAGACGCAGGCGCGGGTCTCCGACGGCGCGCACGATCTCGGCGGTCGCGTCGGTGGAATGGTCGTCGCCGACGATCACCTCCACCGGAACCGCGACGCTGGCGAGCGCCGCCCGCACGGTGGCGTCGATGTTGCCGGCCTCGTTGCGCGCCGGGATCAGGATCGAGACGAGGCCCGCGCCGCTCTCCGCCGCGGGCCGGCGCAGGACCGAGAGATTCACCGTCGCCAGCGCGGCCGGCAGGAGGGCCGCGATCAGGCAGAGCAGGGCCAGGACCGTGAGGATCGAGTCGGTCATCATCCCCGCCGGGAAGGTGTCGCGCCGCGATGAGGCATCGCACGGGGCCGGACGCGAGCGGAAGGTTTCATCCGGCGCGATCCTGTCCACCCGCCGCGCGGTGCGCCGGATCGAACCGTCGGCCGGAGAGCCGGGCCGCGAGGCGCCGCCACAGATCGTAGAGGCCGCCGACGCCTTTCCGGCCGGAGACCAGGGTGCGGAAGCGGGCCGGGTCCCGGCTGATCACGTCGGCGCTCAGGCGATCGAGGGTCTGGGTCAGGTCGGTTTCCAGGCGCGCGAGGCGCTGGTCGCGCGGGAGCGCGGCGAGCTCGGATCCGGCGATCCCCGGCCCGAAGGCCGCGAAGGCCCCCGCGCCGCGCTCGTCCCAGAAGGTGTACTCGACGGCGAGGGGGACGAAGAGCGCGTCGGGGGCGATCTCGGCGAGCCGCGCCACGCCGGGACGCAGGGCCAGCGGACGCGCGCGGGCATCGGCGAAGCGGCCCTGCGCGGTGATCCAGAGCATGCCGTCGGGCGCCCCCAGGATCGACCGGGCGGCGGCCAGGAACTGCGCCGCCCCGCGCGGGCTGTCGAGGTCGACGCCGAAGGCGCCGATCCGCTCGAAGATGCGGTAGCGCGCCAGCATCGCGGCGTCGAACGGCGCGCGGCTCGCCCGCTCCGGATAGAGGCGACCGGCCAGCACGATGATCAGCGCGGCGTCCCACCACGCCGGATGGTTGCAGTAGACCACGATCGCGCCGGGATGGCTCGCGACGGGCGGCGTGCTCCACAGGGGCAGCCGCAGGGCGTCGAGGTGGCGGTGCAGGTAGCGCTCGAACCACGCCACCATGAAGGCGCGGATCCGGGGCGAGACCGTGGGCAGGGGGGCGCCGCGCGTGCCTCTCGCACCCCCCGCGGCGGGGGGCGGAGATGGCGGCGTCGCGGTCACGCCGAGGCGCGCAGGGCGCCGCGCGCGTCCTGGTCGTGCGCGTCGGCGGCGATCCAGCCCGACATCATCACCATCGGCATGCCGGGTCCCGGATGGGCGGCGCCGCCCGCGAGGTAGAGGCCGCGCACCTGCCGCGACCGGTTGCCGGGCTTGAACGCGCCCATCACGCGCCCGTGCGAGGCGAGGCCGTAGATCGCGCCGTTGAGGACCTTGTAGCGCTCGTGGATGTCCTGCGGCGTGAGGTGGCGCTCGACGACGATGCGCTCCTCGAGGTCCGGCATGCCGGCGGTGCGCTTGAGCTTGTCGAGGATCGTCCGGCGGTAGTTCTGGAACAGCGGCCCGTCCGGGCGCCAGTCGTGGTGCGGCCGCAGATACGGCGTGTGCACCAGGACGTAGAGCGCCTCGCCGCCCTCGGGCGCCACGCTCGGGTCGGTCGAGGAGGGGGCGGCCAGGTAGGCGGTCGGGTCCGGGGCCGGTTCGCCCTTGTTGTAGATGTAGTCGAACTCCTCCTCCGGGTCGCGGGAGAAGACGAAATCGTGGTGGTTCAGGTGCTCGTAGCGCTTGTTCAGGCCCAGATAGAGCACCACGCCCGAGCAGGCCGGCTCGGGATTCTTCTTGGCGTAGGCCTTGGCGGCCTCGCCGCCCACGAGCTCGCGGTAGGTGCGCACCGAGTCCATGTTGGAGATCACCGCGTCGTAGGGCGTGATCCCCGCGGCCGTCCGCACGCCCCGGACCGCGCCGTTGGCGGTCTCGATCCCGGTCACCTCGGTGTCGGTCTTGCAGGTGGCGCCGAGTTCCTGGGCGAGCTTCGCCAAGCCCTCCGCGACCGCGCGCGTGCCGCCCATCGGGTACCAGACGCCGTCGGCCGTCTGCATGTGGGCGATGGCGCAGAGCACTGCCGGCGCGCCGTAGGGCGAGGAGCCGACATACTGGACGAAGTGGTCGAGCATCTGCGCGAGCCGGGCATCCTTGACCTTGCCGCGGATCGTCGAGGCCACCGAGGCGTGCATGCGCAGGGACAGCACGTCGCGCAGCGTGCCCGGGTTCATGTTGGCGCGGATATTGATCGTGTCGAACAGGTCCTCGACGGGCTTCCAGAAGAAGAATTTTTCCGAGACGCCGTGGAGATGTTCGGAGATCGAGAGGAATTTCTTGTAGCCCTCGCCGGTGCCGGGCGCGAAGCGCTCCATGTCGCCGGCCATCCGCTCGACGTCCTGCATCAGGTCGATGTGGGTTCCGTCGTCGAAGAAGCAGCGCCACTGCGGGTCGAGGCGGCGCAGGTCCATGTAGTCGTGGACCGAGCGGCCGGCCTCCGCGAAGATCCGCTCCAGCACCCGCGGAACGGTCAGGATGGTCGGGCCCATGTCGAAGCGGAAGCCGCCCTCGTGCAGCACCGCCGCCTTGCCGCCGAGCCAGCCGTTCTTGTCGTAGACCGTCACGCGGTGGCCCCGCGCGGCGGCGACGCACGCGGCGGCGAGTCCGCCGAGCCCGCTGCCGATGACGGCGACCGTGGAATCCTGGCTCATCCTGCTGGCTGGCTCCCCGGGCCGAAGAAGGCGTGGCCCGCAGGTCGAAGCTAGACTTGAGGCCGGGCGGGTCAACGCGCCACCCGGTCGCGGCAGCCTACCGGCGGCGCTCGCCTGTGGACAGGCGCGCCAGGAAGTTGCCGATCTCCCGGCGACGGAGGCCGGCCTCCATCACCTCCGGCCCGATGCCGTGACGCCAGGCGAGGCGGCGCGCGGCTTCCGGGTCGCGTCCCTGGAGCGTCGCGATCTCGTCGGCGTAGGCCGCCACGGCCCGCGGGTTCTCGGCGAGCCCCGCCGCGACGATGGCGGTGTCGCAGAGGCGCAGCATCGCGGCCAGTTCGTCGAGGTCGAGTTCGGGATGATACTGGGTGCCCCAGAACCAGCCGCGCTCCCGGCGGATCTCGATGGCCTGAATGCCGAGCACGCAATTGCCGGCGAGAACGCGGGCGCCGGGGGGCGGCTCCAGGACAGCGTCGGAGTGGATCGCCGGGGCATCCCAGGTCGCCGGACGGCCGGCCAGCAGGGCGTGTGTCCGACCCTCCTCGGTTGGGGTGATCGCCCGGGCGAAGCCGTATTCCGGCCCGCGTGGGTTGGCGGCGGCATGGCCACCCGCCACCGTAGCCGCGACCTGCACGCCCCAGCACGAGCCGAAGACCGCGCGCCCGGCCTCGAAGGCCGCGCGCATCAGGTCGAGCTGCCGGATCACGGCCGGCGTACCCTCCGAGACCTTGAGGGTCGACCCGGTGAAGATCAGCCCGTCGAAATCCGTGAGGTCTGCCGGCAGCGTCGCGTCGGCGTCGGCGGCGTTGACGTGCCGGCAGACGGAGCCCGGCGCGAGGTCCCGCACCACCGCCGCGTAGGACTCGGCCGAGGTTCGTCCGGTGGCCGCGACGTGGCGGTCGCGGGCAGCGCGATCGTTGCCGTCGGCGATGAGCAGGCGGAGCATGCGGGATTTCCGGGGAGCGCGGCCGTAGCGGAAGCGCCTCTATGTCGGTGCGCACCGCGTCGCAGGAACGGCGCGGATCGTCGCGGGAGGCGGGCGTCGAAATCGAGCCCGGCTCCTTCAAACGGGTGATGCGCGCCCCCGCGCCGGGTTTACCTCTGCCGCGTCGGACTTCGAGGAGCGATCATCGCGGAGGACAGGATGCCGGATCTCGCCGAGGTGGAGCTCTACTGCGCGGAAGCTCGGGACCTCCTCGCCCACGCGGAGGCCATCGTTCACGACCTGGGCCGGAGCGGTGCCTGCGAGGGGCACCGCATGATGGCGAGCCAGGGCCTCGCGGCGCTGCGGAACCTCGAGCGCATCATCGAGCGGCATCGCAGGCGCCTGACGTTCCAGTCCCTGCCCAACGCGGTCGGCCCGACCCCGGGCCCACCCCCGCCGCAGAGGCGGAACTGGCTGATCTTCCTCCGGCCGCGCGGCGGGCACCCCGGCCATGGCATCGAGGCGCACTCCTAGGGCCGTCGCGGCGGGGCGTCCGATCCCGCGCATGCCGGTCAGCGCGCTCGCGATCGGCCGGATCTCGCGCGGGGAGCCCTGTCGCGCGCGACGGGGAGATCCGGTGGGGCCGGCGGCGCGGTGGTACGCCGGCCTGGCGAGAGCCCTGCTGATCTGGGTCCTGCTGCTCGTCCCGGACGCGGCCATTCCGGCCGACGCCCGACGAACGCCCCCGCCGCTGCACCGGGCGGCCGAGATCGAAGCCCTCGTCAACAGGGCGGCCGACGTGCTGGAGAGTGAGGGCGCGCGGGCGTTCGACGCGTTCCGGCGTCGGGGAGGCGTCTGGCGATACGGGGACGTCTACCTGTTCGTCGTCGACCTGCGGGGGATCGTTCTCTTCAACGCCGCCCACCCGAACCGCGAGGGGCACGACCTGCTCCACGAGCGCGACGCCGACGGGAAGCAGTTCCACCAGGACTTCATCGACGCCGTCACGCGGTTCGGGTCCGGCTGGGTCGACTACATGTTCCCGAAGCCCGGCCAGGCGGCGCCGAGCGTGAAGTGGAGCTACGTCTGCGCGACGCGCGTGGCGGGCGTCGAGGCGCTCGTCGGTGCCGGCGTCTACGTGGAGTAGCGCCGTCGGGGTCGGGACGGCGCCGGGTCCTAGGCCGTCCGCCGCGCCGCCAGCGCCAGGGCGAAGCCGAGACCGGCCAGGGTCAGCGCCGCCAGGACCCCCAGGGCGGGGGCCGCGGCGGAGAACCCCTCGCCCAGGGCGCTCTGGTACGCCTCGATCGCCCAGGCGTTGGGGGTGAGCCATCCGGCCTGCTGCAGCCAGGGCGGCATGAGGAACCGCGGGACCATGGAGCCACCGACGGCCGAGAGCAGCAGCACGCCGAAAGTCGACGCGAGATGCGCCTGCTGGCGCGAGGCCGCGAGCGCGCAGGCCGCGAGCGCCAGGCCGGCCGCCATCGCGGAGACCAGCAGGCAGGCGGCCAGGAAGGCCGGCCAGTGCGGCCCGATCTCGACGCCGTAGAGGAGGGCGGCGGCCAGGAAGATCAGCCCGGCCTGGACGAGTCCCTGCAGCGTCAGGAAGGCGAACTTTCCGAGCACCACGACGGGCAAACCGCCCGGCCCGGCCATCAGACGCTCGGTGAGGCCCGTCTCGCGCTCCTCGACCAGCGACATCGCGCCCTGCATGGCGGCGAAGAGCAGGAACACCGCGGTGATCGCGCCGGCGTAGTAGCTCACCCGGGCATTGGCGGTCCCGGACGCCGTGCTGCGGCGTTCCACCAGGGAGGCGAAGCTGAACGGCTCCTTCTTGGCGCGCTGCTCGGCGAAGGCCTCGTCGAGGAAGCGGCGCTCGTCGGGACCGATCTTGCCCGTGCGCTCGACGTCGGCGACGACCCGCGACAGGACCACGTCGGGCAGCGCCTCGTTCAGGACCCTCTGGAGCTGTCCGAGGGCGATCGGCGTCGCCAGTGCCTTGGCGGGGTTCTCGACCAGCACCACCGGCTGATCCGCGGCGCCGGACGCCGCCTCCGCAGGTGCGGCGATCAGGTCCCCGCGCAGGACAAGCGCCACGTCGACCTCGCCGCCCCGCACCGCCTGCGCCACGGCGTCGATGTCGGTCGCGGGCAACCGCGTCACGCGGAGGGAGGGATCGGCCGCGAGCGCGTCGGCGAGGCGCCCCGTCGCCGCGGTGTGGGCTAGGTCGGCCAGACCGAGATGGATGCGGATCCGGTCGCCGATCGCTCCCGAGAAGATCGCCGCGAAGATCGAGAAGATCACGGTCGGCAGCACGAAGGCCATCACCAGCGCGGCCCGGTCGCGCAGGAGGGTCAGGAGCATGACGCGGAAGGCGGCGCCGATCATCCGGCGGTCCCGGCCCGGAGCGGGGCGGCCTCGGGATCCGTCAGTTCCCGCAGGCGGAGGGCGTCCAGATAGAGCGTCTCCAGCCGCGGCGCCCGCACCCGGATCTCGGCCACCGGAACGTTCTGGGCGCGCAGGGCGCCGAGCAAGGCCGCGCCGTCGAGGCCGGACCGTTCGACCGACCGCCAGACGAGGCCCCCCGCCTCGGCGGGCACGAAACCGGCCCGGCGCAGCACGCCCTCGGCCGGTCCCGACGCCGGACCGGCGAGGCTCAGCTCCCGCTCGGGCGCGCCGGTCCGCAGCTGCGCGAGCAGCTCGGCGAGACGGCCGGCGCGCACGACCCGCCCCTGGGCCAGGAACGCCACCCGGGATGCGAGGCGCTCCGCCTCGGCGAAATCGTGTGTGGCGATCAGGATCGCGGTGCCGGCGGCCTTCAGGCGGTCGAGCACCGCGTGGATCGCGGCCCGCGCGGCGAGGTCGACGCCGCTGGTCGGCTCGTCGAGGAGCACGAGCCGGGGCCGGTTCATCAGGCTCGCGGCGATGTTCACCCGGCGCCGGTACCCCCCCGACAGGACGCCGACCGGGCGCCGGGCCACGTCGGCGATGTCGGCCATGGCCAGGGCGGACTCCACGGCCGCCTTCCGCTCGCGCCGGGAGACCCCCGCCAATTGCCCGAACACGCCGAGATTCTCCGAGACGGTCAGCCGCGGGTAGAGGGCGATCTCCTGCGGCACCCACCCGATGGCGCGGCGGGCCTGTCCCGCCCGGTACGGATCCGCTTTGGCCACGCGCACCGACCCCGCACTCGGGGCGAGACGCCCCGCCACGAGGCGCATCAGCGAGGACTTGCCGGCTCCGTTCGGTCCGAGCAGCGCCAGGGTCTCGCCGGCCCCGAGGTCGAGATCGACATGATCCAGCACCCGTCGGCCGCGGAGGTCGAGGCCGACGTCCGCGAGCCGGACGAGGGGATCGTCCATCGGTTCACCGGCTCGGCAGGGCACGGCCGAGGCGCACCCGCACGGCGGCGCCGGGCTCCCGGAGGGCGAAGGCCGCCTCGGCGAAATCGGGGCGCGCCCGCCGCCCGACCGTACCCGAGAAGCCGTAGGGCTCCAGCGGCAGCCCAAGACCGGTGCGGTCGAGGCGCCCGTTGCCGTTGGCGTCCTGGTAGGCCGCGACCGCGTAGGTGCCCGGCGGGACATCCCGGAAGGTGAACCGCGCCCGGTCGGCGGTGGCCGGCGCGTCGTCGCCGCGCAGGCACGACGACTCCGAGAGACCGCCCTGGCAGAGGGCGACCCGCACCTGGCCGCCGCCGGGCTCGATCCCGTCGACCTCGACCTGCACGGCGGCGGCCCAGGCCGGCACGGTCGCGGCGCTGAGCCAGACCGCGGAGGCAACCGTCGCGCGGCCTGCCAGCCTCCGGAGATACCTCCGGCCGGACGCGGCGCTCACGAGGCCTCGCCGGAGGTCGCCAGCGGGGCGGTATCGGGGATGCCGGCCGCGGCGGCGGCGCGGGCGCCCGCCAGTTCCTCGATCAGCAGCCGGGCGGAGATGCGGGCGCCCTCGTAGATCACCGGCAGGCCGGAGCCCGGATGGGTGCCGCCGCCGACGATGTAGAGGCCCGGTCCGAAGCGGTTGTGCGGCCGGAAATACAGCATCTGCAGGAGGTCGTGGGCGAGGTTGAAGGTGGCGCCCTCGTGGACGGCGAAATCCTCTTCCCACTGGGTCGGGTCGATGATCCGCTCGTAGCGGATGCGGGACTCGAGATCGTCGATCCCGAGGAGCTTCAGCCGGTCCAGGATCAGGGCGCGGTAGGTCTCGCGCATCGCCGCCCAGTCGATCCCCGCCTTCAGGTTGGGCACCGGCACCAGCACGTAGAGGGCCGTGTGTCCGGGCGGCGCCATGCCGCCATCGGTGTAGCCCGCGTGCTGCACGTACAGGGACGGCTGCATCGGCAGCGTGCCCTCGGTGATCTCGCGGATGTTCTTCTCGTAGCCGTCGGCCAGGAGGATCGTGTGGTGCCCGAGGCTGTCGGGCATTTTCCCCTCGAGGCCGAGATACAGCATGAAGGTCGAGCAGGAGAGCCGGGCCTTCCGGATCTTGGCATCGCGCCAGCGCGGCCGGTGCCGCTCCGGGACGAGGGCGCGGACGACCTTCGCGAAGTCGCCGTTGATCAGCACCGCGTCGGCGTTGAAGGTCTCACCGTCCGCCACGAGACCGCTGGCGCGCTTGCCGTCGAACAGCACTTCCTCGACGTTGCTGTTGAGCCGGAGATCGACGCCCATGCGGCCGGCCAGGCCCGCCATCGCCTCGGAGACGGCGCCGCAGCCGCCCACCGGGTGGTAGACGCCGTGCTCGTATTCGAGGAACGACAGGATGGTGAACAGGCTCGGGCACCGGAACGGCGACATCCCGAGGTATTTGGTCTGGAACGAGAAGGCGAGGCGCACCCGCGGGTCGGCGAAGTGTCGCTTCAGGTCGCGGTCGACGCTCCGACCCGGATGCAGGTAGGGCAGGGCGGCCAGCATGGCCGGACTCGCCATGCTGCGCAGGGTGTGGAAGGCCTGCTCGAGGACCGGCTTGAAGTAGTTCAGCTTGGTCCGGTTCTCGGCGAAGAAGTCTTTGACGTTCTTGGCGTCGTCCGGCGCGAGGCGGGCGATCTCGCGCTCCAGGCGCTCGACGTCACCGGTGGCGCTGATCGTCCCCGTGATGCCCTCCGCGCCCTCGAACACGAGGTGGTACTGCGGGTCGAGCCGCTCGAGCTTGACGTGGTCCTCCAGCCGCTCGCCGCAGCTCGCGAAGATGTCCGCGAGAATCTGTGGATAGAGGAAGAAGGTCGGGCCGATATCGAACCGGTAGCCGCCGGGCGCCTCGACGGTCTTCGTCCGACCCCCGACCTGCGGGTCCTTCTCGAAGATGGTGACGTGGATCCCGGCCCGCGCGAGCAGCAGGGCGGCGGCCAGTCCGCCCGGCCCAGCCCCGACCACGGCCACCCGGCGTCCGGTCAGCGCCCGCAACCCGTCCCCAGACTGAAGCAACGTCCTCGACTCCTCACAGAATCCCGATACCCCATGCGGCCAAGCTAGCTTCGCATCATCGGGCGGCAATTGCAGCCGTTTGTCGCGCGCAGAACGCTGTACACGATCATACCGTGGAGACGCATCCGTAAGGTTTGTGAAGGCCGGATGCGGCGCCTGCCGTCGCGGGCTCTGAGCGGCAGCCTGGCGAGCGCAGGATCCGGTGTCCTGTTCGTCCTGGCCCGCGGAGGCGTTTCAGCGCTGGCCCAGGCGCTCGTACCACGCGTGGGCCCGGGCCGGCGTCCGCTCGAAGGTCCGGACGCCGTGGGCTCCCCGCGTCCGGCGCCATGCCCGCGGCGATTCCCCGAACCGGGCGCGGAATGCGCGGCTCAGATGGGCGGGATCCTTGAAGCCGTGCTCGCTCGCCAAGCGCGCGAGCGCCCGGGTCTCCAGCGGATCCTCCAAGGCGAGCCGGATCGCCTCCAGCCGCTTCTCCCAGACGCGCTGCATGACGCCCCCGGTGCTCCGGAAGGCGCGGTACAGCACCGTCCGCGAGACGCCCGCAGCGTCGGCGAGCCAGTCCGGCGAGAGGTCGGGTGAGGCCAGATGGAGGTCCATCAGGCGCTCGGCCAGGGCGACGAAGCCGACGTCGAATTCCGGGCCCCGCAGGACGTCCGAGGCCGCCGATGGATCGAACAGGCGGCGGACGAAACCGGCCAGCTCGCCCGCGATCGCCGGCTCCTCCTCGGCCGTGGTCGTCGGCAGCCGCCGGTACAGGGCGTGCAGCCGCGCGACGAGCAGACGGTTCCGTTCCCTGTCGAGGAAGATCGGTATCCGCTCGATCGTGCAGTCTGGCAGCAGACGACGCGGTACAGTCAGTCCGATCGCGCTGGAGCGCACCCCGCGGGCATCCAGTTCCCGGCCCATGTTGGCGGCCATGATCCGGTTGCGCTGCTGCACCACCGGGCTGCCCGCGACGTCGCCGGACAGGCCGCCGGACACGTAGAGCATGAACGTGAAGTGATCCGGTGTCGCCGCGGCGTGGCGGCGATCGCGGACCATGTGCTGGGCGGAGAAGACCATCCGGCTGGCGAGGATATCCCCCAGGACCGTGCAGGACAGGTTCCCGCGGGGCACCGGCGCCCCCGCGATCCGCTCGACCCGGACGATCGGCGCCATCAGGTCGCGCCAGGCCGCGAAGGCGTGCGCGGGGTCGAGATGATCGGTGTTGAAGTGAAGCGTCGGGATATTCGACATGCGATCCGGCGCGGCGTCGGGACGGTCGTCGGATCTCAGATTGCGCGCGCCCGCGCGCGGCGTCGAGATGTCAATGTGTTCCAGCTGGAGGCGCGTTCTCCGGCCCTGTTCCGCGGCGTCTACGCGGGGAATACTGACTTCAAGAACCTGCCGGCCCCGGGTCGAACGGTTCGCCGCCGCGGCGCGCTCGCGGTTCGCCGAGGCGCCCCTGGCCGCGGGCGATGGTGTAGAGGGCGATGCCCGCCGCGGTAGCGACGTTCAGCGAGTCGAAGCCGGCGGCCATCGGGATCCGGATCGGCCGCGCCCGGGCCAGCGTCGCCGCGTCGAGGCCGGGGCCCTCGGTGCCGAGAATCAGGAGCGCCCGCGGCGGGGCGGCGCGCGCGTCCAGGGTCTCGCTCGCCCCCGGACTGAAGGCGAGCGGCCGGAGGTCGAGGGCCTCGGCCAGCCGCAGCCAGTCCTGCCCGTCCGGGAGCCGCGCGAAGGGCTGGATCAGGGCGGCCCCGGCCGAGACGCGGATGCTCTTGCGGTAGAGCGGGTCGCAAGTCGCCCCGTCGAGGAGAACGGCGTCGGCCCCGAAGGCCGCCGCGTTGCGGAAGGCGGCGCCGACATTGTCGTGATTGGTCAGGCCGGCCAGGCCGACCACCAGGGCAGGCGCGGGCGGCGGCGGCACGAGGGCGGCCGCGTCGAGCCCCGGCCCGCGCAGGCCGACCGCGAGGACGCCGCGGTGGATCGGGAAACCCGTCACGGCGCTCATCACCGCCTTGGAGGCGCTGTAGATCGGCGGCGGCTCCGGGCAGGCGGCGACGTCGGCGGCGAGGCCCGGCCAGCGCTCGGGCGCGAGGAGGATCGATTCGGCGCGGAACCGGCTGCGGCGGCCGAGCAGCAGCCGCAGGGTCACCTCGCCCTCGACGATGAAGCGCCCGGCGCGGCCCACGAGGTCGCGCTCGCGCATCCGGGTGTAGGGCTCGAGGCGGGGGTCGTCCGGGTCGGTGAGGGGCTCCGGGGCCGGGGGCACCTCAGCCCTGTGACCGGTCGGAGCGGTTCGCCAGCGGGTCGGCCTCGGCCTTGGTCGGCACCTTCACCAGCGCCTCGCCGTCGAGAACCGTCTCGCCGCCCACCGAGCACCGGCACGCGAGGCGCGCGCGCCGCCGCTCGGGCATGAGTTCGGCCACCGTCACGGTGACGTCGACGACGTCGCCGATCCGCACCGGGGCGCGGAAGTTCAGGGTCTGGGAGATGTAGACGGCGCCGGGCCCCGGAAGGCGGGTGCCGAGCACCGCCGAGATCAGCCCGGCCGTGTAGAGGCCGTGGGCGATGCGGGTGCCGAACGGCGTGCGCGCGGCGAAGTGCTCGGACAGGTGGATCGGGTTGCGGTCGCCGGTGATCTCGGCGAAGCCCACCACGTCGGAGGAGGCGATGGTCTTCGACAGGGTCTCCGACAGGCCGACCTCGAGATCCTCGAAATAGAGCACGCGCAGTTCGGGCAGCATGACGCGGCAGACCTCCGGTTCCGGCCGGTCATGCGTCTCGTGTTGCCGGCTCCGGCAACGGCGTCGCACGATCGCGGCGCCGAATCCACCCGGACAAAGGCGTAACGGCCTCGAACTTTCTTGAGCCGCGGACAGGCTTTTCTCAACAGCCGCTCGACAGGGCCGCGCGCGTCGGCGAAGAGGCGTCCCGTGATCGCCGATGATGCGCCCCGGCCCGCGCCGCCCGCCCTCCGCCCGGTCGTCGCCCGCGTGGCGGCGCTCAACCTCGGCTATTTCGGCATCGAGATCGCGGTGGCGCTCGCCATCGGCTCGGTGGCGCTGATCGCCGACAGCCTCGACTTCCTCGAGGACGCGGCGATCAACCTGCTGATCTTCGCGGGCCTCGGCTGGAGCGCGCGCAACCGCGCCCGCCTCGGCACCGCCATGGCGGGGATCCTGCTCCTGCCGGCGCTGGCGGGGGCCTGGGCGGCCTACGGCAAGATCGCCGACTTCACTGCCCCCGCCGCTCTGCCTCTGACCCTCGCGGGGCTCGGGGCGCTCGCCGTCAACCTCACCTGCGCGCTCATGCTCGCCCGGCACCGCTCCGGCTCGGGCAGCCTGACCCGGGCGGCCTACCTCTCGGCGCGCAACGACGCCGTCGCCAACCTGGCGATCATCGCCGCCGGCCTGGTGACGGCCCTCCACCCGTCCCCCTGGCCCGACCTCGTCGTGGCGGCCGGGATCGCGATCCTCAACGCCGACTCGGCCGCCGACATCCTCAAGGCGGCCGCGGCCGAGCGCAGAGCCGCGGGCTAGCGGCCCCGAGCGGCGACACGGCAGCGACCATCATGCGCATCTTCCCCATCTCGGACCTGCACCTGGAGCGGCGGCGCCTCGACCTGATCGCGCCGCCCGCGGAACCGTTCGACCTGCTCGCCTGCCCGGGGGACCTCCACGAGGGGCATCCCGAGCGGGGGCTCGCGGCGCTGCTGCATCTCGCGCAGGGGCGGCCGGTCGTGCTGGTGCCGGGCAACCACGAGCGCTACGCGCCGACCGGGGATCGGCGCACCGCGCCGGAGCTGCTCGCCGCCCTCGAGGCCGAGGTCGGCCGCCTCAACGGGCTCGGCGCGCGGATCCACCTGCTCCAGCGCGCGCGGAGCTGCGTCATCGACGGCGTCCGCTTCGTCGGTACCACCCTCTGGAGCGACTGGGCGCTCGCCGGGCGCTGGCTCGGACCGGACGCGCCGAACCGGCCCGACGATCCGGTGGCCTACGCGGCGTCCCGCATGACCGACCCCGTGACGGGCTCGCGGGAGTATCTCGGCTCGATCCGCAAGGCCGACGGCAGCCCGTGGCAGCCGGCGGACGCGATGGCGGAGCACCGGATCGAGCGGGCGGCCCTGCACGCGGCGCTCCGGACCCCGCACGACGGGCCGACCGTGGTGGTGACCCATCACCCGGCGAGCCCGCTCGCGGCCGATCGCTTCCGGGACGCGCCCGGCGTCCCCTGGTGGGTGCCGGCCTTCTACGCCAGCACGGCCCTCGACGACCTCGCGGAGACCGAGCGGCCGGGGCTGTGGATCTCCGGGCATTTCCACGCCGGCCACGATGTGCGGGTCGGCCGCTGCCGCTGGATCTCGAACCCGGTGGAGGGCACGACCTATCGCGGCGACTTCGTCGTCGAAGTCGAGGATCAGTGATTTAGTCCCCCGCCGAGAGATCGGTCTGTCGAAGCGGTGCGATCGCGCACAGCTCGGCCGTAACGGCCGGATGCTGTCGGAGTGAGCGCCCGTCAAACCCTGATCGGCCCCGGATGACGGGGCTCGGGTTCAGGGTTCCCATGGCCGGTTTTAGCCTGACGTCACGTTGGATCACGGCGGCGGCTCTTGCCGTCTCGGCTCCGATCACCGCCGCGTCGACGGCGACGACCGCGCGGGCGGCGTCCGCGGCGCAGCCGGGACAGACGGTCGGCCTGCCGGTGGGCGACCAGCTGCCGGTCGGCCTGTATTTCGTGAACCTGTCCAGCTTCGGCATGCGCGGTACCCTCCCGCGCGACTCGTCGACCAACGTCAACCTGCCGACCTTCGCGTGGGCGACGCCCTGGAACGTCGCGGGCGCGCGCCTCCAGTTCTTCTTCACCCAGCCGATCGCGGCGGCGAGCAGCCGGGGCGCCCCATACCAGAGCGGCGTCGGGCAGCAGCTGCTGGCCGCCCAGCTCGCCTGGGACCTCGGCGGCGATGTCGGCTTCAGCTACCTGTTCGGCGGCTACCTGCCGATCCAGACGCGGTTCCTGACGCAGTCAGCCTCTCTGACCCACCGCTTCGCGCTGAGCTACACCGGTCAGGGCTGGAACCTGACGGCGAACCTGCTCTACGGCGTCTTCCTCGACACGCGCTCGCCCAGCGGCACCCTCTACCCGGACTACATGAACCTCGACCTGACCATGACGAAGAAATTCGGCTCCTGGCAGATCGGCGCGGTGGCCTTCGGCTCGACGGACCTTCCCACCGGGGTGGCGAGCTACCGGCCGCAGGGCCAGATCGCGGTGGGCGGGCTCGTCGGCTACAATTTCGGGCCGGTGAACCTGCAGGCCTACCTCACCCACGACGTGGTCGAGCGGAATTACGGCGGCCGCGAGGTCCGCGGCTGGCTGCGCGCGATCGTGCCGCTGTACCAGGACAAGAACGAGGTCGAGCCGGGCCGGACCCTCGTGACGCGGCGTCAGGCCGAGTAGCCGAACCATCGACGCGCCGCGATCGCTCGCGGCCCGCGGTGTCCGTGCTTCCGCGGCGCGGGGCCGAGGGGAGGCATCGCCCGGTCCGGCACAGCTCCGCCGTCGGGCCGTGACCCATCGCGGCGGGGCAGGGGCGACCCGGTCACGGCCGGCGCGGATCTCGGACTTGCCCGACATCCGCGCCGCCGACAGCGGCCCGCGCCTGCTCGGCGCGGAGGCTCAGCCGTGCACCAGCACGTTGCGGAACTGCCACGGATCGCTGGTGTCGATGTCCTCCGGGAACAGGCCCGGACGGTCGGTGAGCGGCGTCCAGTCCGTGTACACGCCCACGACCGGGCCGAGATACGGGGTCTGGACCTCCAGGCAGCGGCGGAAGTCCATCTCGTCGGCCTCGACGATGCCGGCCTCCGGGTTCTCCAGGGCCCAGACCATGCCGGCGAGCACCGCCGAGGTCACCTGCAGGCCGGTGGCGTTCTGGTAGGGGGCGACCCGGCGGGTCTCCTCGATGGAGAGCTGCGAGCCGTACCAGTAGGCGTTCTTCTCGTGGCCGTAGACGAGCACGCCGAGCTCGTCGATGCCGTCGACGATCTCGGTCTCGTCGAGGATGTGGTGCTGCTCCTGCACCTGGGCCGCCTTGCCGAACATCTCGTGGAGCGACAGCACGGCGTCGTCGGCCGGGTGATAGGCGTAGTGGCAGGTGGGCCGGAAGACCGGCTTATCGCCCTCGCGCACCGTGTAGTAGTCGGAGATCGAGATCGCCTCGTTGTGGGTCACGAGGAAGCCGAACTGCGAGCCGGCGGTCGGCACCCAGGTGCGCACCCGCGTGTCGGCCCCCGGCTGCAGCAGGTAGATCGCGCAGCGCGAGCCCTTCTCCTGCTCACGGGCGTTGGCGGGCTTCCAGGTCTCGTGCGTGCCCCAGCCGAGCTCGGCCGGCTGATTGCCCTCGGAGACGAAGCCCTCGACCGACCACGTGTTGACGAAGACCCCCCGCGGCTTCGGGGTCTTGGCGCGCTGGGTGTCCCGCTCGGCGATGTGGACGCCCTTGACGCCCAGGTCCTTCATCAGGGCGGCCCACTCGGCCTTGGTCTTCGGCTCCGGCCGCTGGAGGCCGGTATCCTGGGCGATGTTCAGGAGCGCCTGCTTGACGAACCACGAGACCATGCCGGGATTGGCGCCGCAGCAGGAGACCGCGGTGGTGCCGCCGGGCTTCTGCGCGCGCGCGTCGAGGATGTTCTCGCGGAGCGCGTAGTTGGTGCGGTCGCCCTGGCTCTTGGTCTTGTCGAAGTAGAAGCCCGGCCAGGGCTCGGCCACGGTGTCGATGTAGAGGGCGCCGAGCTCGCGGCAGAGCTCCATGATGGCGCGCGAGGAGGTATCGACCGACAGGTTGACGCAGAAGCCCTGGCCGCCACCTTCGGTGAGGAGCGGCGTGAGCACGGCGCGGTAGTTCTCCGGCGTCAGGGCGACCTTCTCGAACCGGAGGCCGTGCTTCTCGGCGAGAGGCCGATGCGTGTCGACCGGGTCGATCACCGTGAAGCGCGCGCGGTCGTACTCGAAATGGCGCTCGATGAGCGGCAGGGTGCCCCGGCCGATCGAGCCGAAGCCGATCATCACGATGGGGCCGGTGATGCGGCCATGGATCGGGTGACGGGTCGGCTGATCGGTCATGCGGGACATCCTCGTCTGGCGGGCGCCGGGCGCGTCCGCTCATCTGGCTCGCGGGCGGGTTATGGCGCGCGTGTGACAGTGCGGCGACAGGCCCGCGCCGCCGGGGCGGGGCCGGGGCGGTCCAGGGTCCGAGTCGCCGGAAACGCGCTCAATGGCGGCTCGCCCGTCGCCGGTCAACCGCGCCCGCCCGACCGTTCGTTATTGCGTCCTTTCCCGGACGCGGCGCGAACCATGAGTTCGATGCATGCGTCCCCCAACGTCTGCTCAGTGGCAGACTCGGGATGCAGGTCTCATATTGCGGTGCAGCAAGGTCGCACAGAGGACCGCAGGAACTGGGGAACTCCGAAACGCCCGGCACCTCGCATCTGGAGTCCGCCATGCTCGCGCTCATCACATCCCGGATCCCCGGCCCGGCCGTCGAGACCGCCGATCGCGATCCCGGCTTCCTGACCCTCGTCTTCGCGGTCGCCCGCACGGTGCGCAGCGGCGCAGAGAGTGCCTTCGCGCGCCGCTGCGCGCTCGCCCGCTCCATCGGCGGCCCGAATCCTCTCTGAGAAGCGCGCAACCCACCGGCGCTGTCCCTGGCGATTGCGTCGCCCCGGCTTGAGCATTAGGCGGCACTGCCGCCCAATGGCTCTCCGGGGGATCGTGATTCCATGCCGACATTTCGTGCGCTTCTGCGTCTCAGCCTGATCGCGACGTCGCTCACGGCGGTCCCGATCCTGGCGGCGCGCGCGCAGGATGCCGAGCCCGCGGCCGCGCCGGCCGCCGAAGCGCCCGCGAAGCCCAAGCCCAAACCGCGGCCGAAGCCGGCTCCCCACAAGGCGGCCAAGCCAGCCGAGGCGGCGAAGCCCGAGGAGGCCGCCGCGCCTGCGGCCGCGCACGCCGCGTGGCCCACCGGCGCCAGCACCGTCAGCGAGAGCTACGGCGACTGGACGATGACCTGCACGCGCCCGAGCGACAAGGTCACCTGCATCGTGGCCCAGGCGCAGGGCGATTCGCGGACCGGCCGGCGCAAGTTCGGCTTCGAGCTGCAGACGCCCGCGAACGGCCGGGCCGAGGGGATCGTGCTGATGCCGTTCGGGCTCGCCATCGAGCCGGGCGTGACCTTCAAGCTCGACGAGCAGACCCTCGGCAAGGGCGCCCCCTACACGACCTGCAGCGCCGAGGGCTGCATCGTGGCGATCAGCTTCCCGACGCTCGCCCTCGACGGCATGCGCACCGCCAAGGCGCTGACCGTGACCGGCGAGAAGGCCGGCGGCACCGAGCCGGCCACCATCACGGTGCCGCTGACAGGCTTCCCGCAGGCCTTCGACCGCGCCGTCGCCCTGAGCGGCTGAGCCCGCCGCGGCCCGCGGCCTTTTCCGGTTACGGTTAAGCCAGTGTTAGCCGCGGTCGATCACGATGCCGCCGAGATGTGGCGCCGCGCGCCGCGAGCCCCTCAGGGGCCGCGCGCCGGGTTCGGATCGGCGAGGCGATGGGATCGGTTGGCGGGCGACCCCGGGTCGGTCGAGGACGTGGCGCGCGGCTGCTGACCGCGTCGCTGGCGCTGCTCGCCCTCCTGGCCGGGCTCGCTCCGGCGCTGGCCGCGCGGCTCGTCAGCATGAAGGGCAGCGAGGCCGGCACCGGGGCCGGCGGCTACGGCCGGATCGTGCTCACCTTCGACAAGCCGGTCACGGTCAAGGCGAAGCTCGCCGGCGGCGTGCTGCTCGTCAGCTACGGCGAGCGGGTCGCGCCCGGACCCGAGCATCTCGTGGACGAGATGCCGGCCTTCATCGCCAGCGTCCGCCGCGATCCCGACGGCACGGGTCTCCGCCTCGCCCTGCAGCGTCCCTTCCGGGTCAACGTCCAGTCGGCCGGCGAGCGCGTGTTCGTGGACCTGCTTCCGGAAGGGTGGTCCGGCCTCATGCCGCCGCTGCCGCCCGAGGTGGTTGCCGAGCTCGCCCGTCGGGCCCGGGTTGCCGAGGAGGCGCTCAGGGCGCGCACCCCGGAACCGGTGCGCCGGACGCTGTCGCTCGAGCTGGCGCTGCTCCCGACCCTGACGCGGCTGTCGCTGCGTCTGCCCGCGGAGGCCGTCTCCGCGGTGACCGCCGAGGGGCCCGCGACGCGCGTGCGGGTGATCGGCGCCTGGACCATCGATCCGAGCGGAACCCGCGGCCGTCCGCGGCCCGGGATCGCCAAGCTGGCGACGGAGACCGACGCGAACTCGGCGAGCCTCCTGATCACGCCCGAGGACGGGTTCACGATCGGCACGGAGCGGGAGGACGGCGCCATGTTGGTGGACGTGGTCCGCCGCAAGCCGCTGGAGCCGGCCACGGCCGCCGTCGAGGTGCCGGGGCCCGCCGCCGCGAAGCCGGCCCCGTCGCCCCCGGTCGCGCCGCGTCCGGCCCCCGCCCCGGCGCCGTCACTCGCGTCTCGCCCGCCCGAACCGCCGCCGACGCGCCGGGCCGGCGGCGGCCTGCTCTTCCCGTTCAAGACCCTCCCGCCGGCGGTCCTGTTCGAGCGCGGCGGCATCGCGACGCTGGCCTTCGAGACCGCCGAGCCGGTGGTCGTCCCGCCGTCGAGCCAGGGTCTCGCACCGACGGGCGCGCCCACCCGGACCGGTCCGCTCACGGTCGTGCGGTTCCCGGTCCCGCCCGGCCGCCTCGTCGATCTCAACGCCGTCACCACCGGGACCGGCGTGGCCTGGGAACTCTCGGCGGGGGATACGCTGAGTCCGAGCGACACGATCGATCCCGTCCGCAAGCCCGACCCGTCGGGCCGCATCGCCGTCACCCTGACTCTGCCGCATCCCGGATCGACGACGTGGCTCGCCCTCGACGACGAGCGAATCGCGGTGGTCACGTCGGCCGCGCAGCGCCCCGTCGGCAATCCCAAGAACCGTCGCTTCGTCGATTTCGAGATCCTGCCGAGCCGGCACGGCCTCGCGGTGCTCGCCGGCGCCGACGACTTGGCGGTGCGGCCCGAGTTCGAGGGCGTCTCGATCGGCCGCGAGGGCGGCCTCGCCGCCTCGATGGCGGCGCGCAAGCCGGACACGGTGCTCACCGACGCGGGAACCCTCGCGATCGCGCGGGAGCCCTGGGAGCGCGCCCGGATGGGGAATGTCCGCGAGACCCTGCGCGGCCTCTTCGACGCGGCTGTGGCGGCGCCGCCGTCGGAGCGCGGCCCGGCCCGCCTCGCGCTGGCACGCGCGGACCTCGCCAACGGCCTCGACTACGAGGGCCTGATCGCCCTCGAGATCGCGGCCGCCGACGATCCGCTCCTGGCCACGCAGCGCGAGACCGCCCTCCTGCGGGGCATCGCCCTGGTGCGGATCGGCCGGAACGCCGAGGCGCTGAAGGCCCTCAGCGTCCCGCCCCTGGTCGACGACCGCGAGGCCGCTCTGTGGCGGGCGATGGCCTCGGCCGGGGCGGGCGACTGGAAGACGGCGGAGTTGGGCTTCCTCAAGGTGCTGCCGCTGGCCAACGGCTATCCCGCGGACGTCGCGCAGCTGATCCGGGCCCGCGCCGCCGAATCGGCGATCGAGAACGGCGATGCCGAGACCGCCGCCGCGCGCGCCGAGGCGGAGCGTGCCCTGCCGCCCTGGATCCGTGATCGGCTGGCCCTGGTTCGCGCCCGCGTGGCCGAGGCCACCGGCCAGACCGAGGCGGCCCTGGACGCCTATGCCCGGCTCGACGATTCGGCCGTGCGCCCGGTCTCGGTCGAGGCCGCCCTGCGCGGCGCGCTCCTGGCTCAGGCTTCCGGCAAGCTGGCCCCCGAGGCCGCCATCGAGAAGCTGGAGCGGCTCGGCCTGACTTGGCACGGCGGCCCGACCGAGGATGGCATCACCGCGGGCCTCGCCCGCCTCTACCTCGCCGCCGGCCGGTGGCGCGACGCCTTCGCGGCGGTGCGCCGGGCCAACGTCTCCGCCCCCAACGCCTCCGGGACGGCGGCCCTGACGCGGGAGGCGCAGACGGCCTTCGAGAACCTCTACCTCACCGACAAGGGCAACACGCTGCCCGGGGTCGAGGCCGTGGCGCTCTTCCTCGATTTCCGCGAGCTGAGCCCGATCGGGCGGCGCGGCGACGAGGTGGTGCGCCGGCTGGCCGACCGCCTCGTGACCCTCGACCTCCTCGATCCGGCCGCCGACCTGCTGCAGTACCAGATCGACAATCGCCTCACCGGCCCGGCGCGATCCGCGGTAGCGGCGCGGCTCGCGACGATCCGGTTGATGGACGACAAGCCGATGGAGGCCCTGAAGGTCCTCGACGCCACCGAGCTCCCCGAGCTTCCGGGCGAGCTGAGGCGCGCCCGCGGGCTCGTCCGCGCCAGGGCCCTGTCGGACCTCACCCGCACCGATCTGGCGCTGGAAACGATCGAGGACGAGAGCGGCCCGGACATCGACCGTCTCCGCGCCGACATCTACTGGGGCGCGCGCCGCTGGCGCGAGGCCGGGGAGGCCCACGAGGCGCTGCTCGGCGACGCGTGGCAGTCCGGCCAGCCGCTGGACGAGCAGGCGCGCGCCGATGTCGTGCGCGCCGCGATCGCCTACGATCTCGCGCACGAGGCCATGGGCCTGGAGCGGCTCAAGGCGAAGTTCTCGGAAGGGATGGCTGCGAGTCCGGACGCCCGCACCTTCGCGCTGCTGACCGGCACCGACCCGACCCGGGCACCGGGCTTCCGGGACATCGCGGCGCGCGCCACGAAGGTCCAGACGCTGTCGGCCTTCCTGGCCGAGTATCGCAAGCGCTATCCGGATGCCGCCGCCCCCGATCGCGGCCGCCCCGACGCGCCGGGGGCGGGCGGCGAGGCGGCGGCCGACGGTGCGCAGGGCGGCCAGCAGCAGAGCAGCGCCGAGACACCCGGTACGCCCCCCGGGTGAGCGCGGCGGTCGTCATCGACCCGGACGCCTTCCTCGAGACCGAGCGCGGCCGCGTCTGGACGCCCGAACGGAACGCCGAGGCGTGGCGGCTGGCCCTCGCGGCGCTGCGCGCGGCGCTCGCGGCGGACTCGGTCGAGCGGCTCGTGGTCGTGTGCGGGCTGCAGGGGGCCGGCAAGTCCACCTGGATCGCCCGGCAGCGACCTCAGCTCGGCCGCGTCTATTTCGACGCGGCCTTGCCTGGCCGGCAGCACCGCGCGCCGATCCTCGCCATCGCGCGAGCCCGCGGTGTCGCCGCGGAGGCGGTCTGGATCCGCGCGCCGCTCGCGGTCGCCCTCGAACGGAACCGCCGGCGCGCCGCCGACCGGCAGGTTCCCGAGGCGAGCGTCCGCTCCGTCGACCGACTGTTCGAGCCGCCCTCGCGCGCGGAGGGCTTCGCGGCGGTCCGGATCGTCGACGCGGCGTCCCGGGCGGACTGACGGCCCGGGACGCCGCCGTCATCCGCCGTAGCTCTGGACCAGGGATCCGGCGACGAGGGTCCAGCCGTCGACCAGCACGAAGAAGATCAGCTTGAACGGCAGTGCGACCGTGGCCGGCGGGACCATCATCATGCCGACGGCCATCAGCACCGAGGCGACCACGAGGTCGATGATCAGGAACGGGATGAACAGCAGGAAGCCGATCTCGAAGGCGCGGCGCAGTTCCGAGATCATGAAGGCCGGTGTCACGATCTCCAGGCCGACATCCTCGGGGCCCTTCGGCGCCGGCACCTTGGCGAGGTCGAGGAACAGCTTCAGGTCCTTCTCGCGGACGTTGCGCAGCATGAAGGTCTTGAACGGTGCCGAGGCGCGCTCGAACGCCTGCGCCTGCGTGATCCGGCCGGCGATCAGCGGCTCGATGCCGGCGCTGTAGGCGGCGCGGCCGGTCGGGGCCATCACGAAGGCGGTCAGGAACAGCGCGAGGCTGACGAGCACCGCGGTCGGCGGCGCCGTCTGGGTGCCCAGCGCCGACCGCAGGATCGACAGCACCACGACGATGCGGGTGAAGGCCGTGGCCATCACCAACACCGAGGGGGCCACCGCCAGGACGGTGATGAGCGCCACGAGCTGGAGAGCGCGCTCGGTGGTGCCGCCGGCACCGAGATCGAGGGTGACGCTCTGCGCGACGGCCGGTCCGGCGGCGAGCAGTCCTCCGGCCACCGCGCCCAGTGCGGCGAGCGCGATCCGCAGCAGGCGCGGCTTCGGGACCTCGCGCGTCCGGCGCATCGGGCGTGTCGGCACGGGAAGGTCTCGGGTCACGGACGGTCGCAACTGGGTGTGGCCGCGCGCACGCCGGCGCGGCGGGCCTCGAGGTTCTGCCAGACGAGCAGGGCCGGCAGGCCGAGCACCACGTCGGGCACGCGGCGCGCGAGCGACAGGGCGAGGGCGGTCCCGGCGTCGATGCCGAACAGGCCGCAGACCAGCACGAGCCCGCCTTCCTGGACGCCGAGCCCGCTCGGAACCAGGAAGGCAGCGGCCTTGATCGCCTGGCTCAGCGCCTCGATCACCAGGATGTCGGCCCAGCCGACATGGTCCACGCCGATGCAGGCGAGGACGACCGCGACCTCGGCCGTGCCGAGCAGCCAGGCCAGGGCGTGAAGGGCGAAGGACTGGGCGAGATGGCCCCGGCGACCCGGAGCCCAGACCGCGTCCAGCGCGCCCTGGATCCGGCGGTTCGGCTCGGGGCGGGCCTCGGCCTCGCGCACGAAGCGCCGTCCGAGGGCGGCGACGCGGTCCTCGAGCACCCGCACGATGCCGGTCCGCTGGAGGGCGAAGAACGCCGCCACCGCCAGCCCGGCCACGACGAGCGTCCGCAGCGTCCAGCTGGCGAGGGCGGCCGCCTCGGCGCCCTCGACCCGGCTCAGGAGGCCGGCGCCGAGCCCGGCGAACAGGGCGAGGGTTCCGACCTGGAACAGCATGTCGGCCAGGACGGAGGCGGCCGCCAGGGAGCCGGCGACTCCCCAGAAGGTCAGGAGACGGGCGCCCAGGACGTCCCCGCCCACCGAGGCCACGGGCAGGAGCACGTTGATGCCTTCGCGGACGAAGCGCAGGATCAGGCAGGCCGGAGCCGTCGCGGGCGCCAGACCGTCGAGGATGCGCGCCCAGGCGAGCCCGCAGAGCAGGATGACCAGGATCCGCACCAGCGTGACGCCGGCGAAGCCCGCCACGCCGATCCGCCCGAAGGCCGCGGCCACGGCGGCGAGATCGTTGGTCGCCACGAGCCAGACCGCGAGGCCGAGGCCGATCAGGGTGCCGAACAGCGGCAGGCGACGCAGCGCGGCGTGGGCCGCCCGCCGCTTCCGGGAAACGCGGTCGCCGGTCACGGTGTGAGGGCCTCGCGTCGAGAGGCGGGCAAGAGCGCGCTCCAGGTTGTGCCGGTCAGCGGACCGGCGGCGATTCGTCGGGTGGTATCGCCGCTAGAGTCGTATTGGGGCCGAATTCGGGGACCGCACGGCGCGGCAGGACGGGATTGAGCACCGCGGCGAGCGCCTCGGCGGAATCGGCCGCGGGGTCGAGCAGGACGACCCGGCCCGCGGCCAGGCTCGCGCCGGTCGCGACCGCCACGGCGCGCTTCGGGCAGGGACCGAGGCAGCCCGATTCCACGATGCGGAGCTTCTGCCGGCGCCCGGCCCCCCCGTCGCGGGCGGCCCGCTTCCCGGCCTTCTTCAGCAGCGCGCGGAGATCGCGCCCGCGCAGGCCCTGCCGCTTGGCGCATTTGGAGCAGACGACCACGATCTCGGACAGGTTGGTCTTGGCCGTGCGGCCGGCCGGGCGGCCATCCGGGGCCGCGGCACGCGGTTCTGTCATCATTCAGAGACTGTAGGACGCGATACCCGTCCCGGGCTACGGCCCCCGTCGCCGCGGTGCAGCAGCCGAGAGGCGGTCGGGCCGGGCGCCATAAAAAGGGCCTAAAAGAACGGGATCCCGGTCACCGCGCACGGGCCGCCCCTCGGCCGGCGCCGCGGCAGCGGAACCGGCGCAGACCCAGGAACAAAGAGCGGATGAGCTTCGACGACGTCAAGGACGACACGCGCGAAGGCGAGATCGTGACGTTCGCCGCTCCGACCATGACGGAGTTGCGGCGCAGTGCGGAGACGATCCGGCCGGTGCCGGAGAAGCGCACCGCGCGGGCCCTCGTGACCACGGTGCGGCAGCGTCTCGACTGGAGCCGTCTGCCGGGCCTGCGCCCCCGCGAGGAGGACACCTCGACCTACGGCGCGCGGATCATCCGCCGCGTCGGCCTGTTCGTGCTCCTGCCGACCCTCGTGGTCGGGCTCTACCTGTTCGCGTTCGCGTCCAACCAGTACGTCGCCGAAGCCCAGTTCGCGGTCCGCGGCAATGTCGAGCCGATGGAGAACATCTCGCTCGGCCAGTACACGAACCTCATTCAGAAGCACAACAGCCAGGACAGCTTCATCGTTCGCGACTTCATCAACAGTCAGACGCTGGTCGAGGCGCTCGAGAAGAGCATCGGCATCTCCAAGATGTTCTCCCGGTCCGAGGCGGATTTCTGGGCCCGCTTCGACCCCAGTGATCCCATCGAGGACCTGACCAAATACTGGCGCAAGCACGTCGAGGCGCATATCGACTCGATCTCGGGCGTGATCCGGCTGTCCGTGCGCGCCTTCACGCCCGAGGACGCCCTGACCATCGCACAGGCGGTGGTGTCGCGCTCCGAGGCGCTGATCAACGACATCTCGAAGCGCGCGCAGGCCGACATGGTCGCCCAGGCCGAGGCCGACGCGAAGACCGCGCAGGACCGGCTGCGCAAGGCGCACGTGGCGCTCCAGGCGTTCCGCAACCAGTGGGGCGTGATCGATCCGATCAAGACCGCCGAGGGGACGCTGACCACGCTGACCCTCCTGCGGAAGGACAAGCTGAAGGCCGAGAACGACCTGCAGGTCCTGCGCAGCTCCAATCTCGACGAGCGCTCGCGCTCGATCCAGACGCTGGTGGCCAACATCGCGGCCATCGATCAGCAGATGAAGGCGCTTCAGGACGAGCTGACGAGCGCCAACGCCGCTGCCGGCGGCCAGAACATGACCGAGGCGCTGCTCCAGTACGAGGGCCTGCTGGTCGAGCGGACCATCGCCGAGAAGCTCGAGGAGTCGGCCCACAGCCTGCTGGACCGGGCCCGCATCTCGGCCAGCAAGCAGCACATCTTCCTGGCCACGTTCGTGCCGCCGGTCCTGCCGACCGACAGCCTCTATCCCGAGCGGGGCCACTCCCTCTTGGTGTCGTTCTTCTGCTTCCTGGTGATCTGGAGCTCGTCCGCGCTGCTGATCGCCGGCATCCGCGACCAGCGGATGTAGTCGCGGGGACCGCGGCCCCGGGATCTGGATCCCGGGGCGCGCGATCTGTAGAGGGAGGCGGCCCGGCGAACCGGGCGCCCCTGGATGAGCGAAGTCTAACGGTCCATGTCGGATTTCTCCGATCTCGTCGCGAAGGCGATCCAGCCGTCGATGACCCGTGAGGAGCGCGAGGCGGTCTACACGGTCGTGCGGCAGGCCGTGCTCCGGCTGCAGGAGCGGGAGGCGTTCCCGCCCGACGATCCGCGGGTCGCCCTTCAGCGCCACCTCGTCGAGGAGACGATCCGCGACGTCGAGGGCGACGTCGCCCGCTACGAATCCCTGCGCAAGCTCGACGCCGCCTTCGCGGCCCAGGCCGAGGCCCACAAGGCGGCCCAGGGCGGGCGGCGCTAGAGCGTCTCTCCCGCTCCGCTCCCGTCACGGCCCGGGTCCGCCCTGCGCTGGCGCGTCGGGATCCCGGGCTCCGCCGCCCGGCCCCGGGATGGCGGGGTGAAGCCGATCCCGAAGCCCCTACAGGGACACGCGCGTCAGCCGCAGGCGACGCTCGCCCGGACGCTGCCGGGCTCGGCCACGTCGAGACCGGCCGAGACGTACTCGTTGAGCTTGTTGCGCAGGGTCCGGATCGAGATGCCGAGGATCTTGGCCGCGTGGGTCCGGTTGCCGAGGCAATGGTCCAGCGTGTCGAGGATCAGGTCGCACTCGACCTGCGCCACGGTCCGGCCCACCAGCCCGCGGGTGGCGGCCTCGGCGACCTGCGCGGCGCGCGCGGCCGGCCCCTCCGCCGCGAAGGTCTCGCCCTCGGGCGAGAGGATCGCCTCCGGGCCGATCGCGTCGCCCGAGGCGAGCAGCACCGCCCGGTGCAGGGTGTTCTCCAGCTCGCGCACGTTGCCGCGCCACGGGTTCCGCAGCACGAGCGCCCGGGCCTCCGCGGAGAGCGGGCGGACCGGCATCCCGTTCACGGCGGCGTATTTCCGGGCGAAGTGAGTGGCGAGTTCGAGGATGTCGGCCGGTCGCTCGCGCAGCGGCGGGAGCCGCAGCCCGACGACGTTGAGGCGGTAGAGCAGGTCCTCGCGGAACGTGCCCTTGCGGACCTCCTCGGCGAGGTTGCGGTTCGAGGTGGCGAGCACGCGGATGTCGACCCGGACCGGGGCGGTGCCGCCGACCCGGTCGATCACCCGCTCCTGCAGGGCGCGCAGCAGCTTGGCCTGCAGGCGCACGTCCATCTCGGAGATCTCGTCGAGGAGCAGCGTGCCGCCGTTGGCCTCCTCGAACCGGCCGATGCGCCGGGCGACCGCGCCGGTGAACGCGCCCTTCTCGTGGCCGAACAGCTCGGACTCGAGCAGGGCCTCAGGGATCGCCGCGCAGTTCACCGAGACGAAGGGCTTGCCCGCCCGGTTGGACTTCTGGTGGACGTGCCGGGCCAGCACCTCCTTGCCGGTGCCGCTCTCGCCGGTGATCAGCACCGAGGCCTCGGAGCGGGCGACCTGCTCGGCGAGCTTGACCACCCGCTCCATGGACGGGTCGCGCCAGACGAAGGCGGCGCGGTCGGTGGCGACTGCCTCCAGCACCGCCGCGATCATCTCGGGATCGGGCGGGAGCGGGATGTATTCCTTGGCGCCCGCCCGGATCGCCGCCACGGCGGCTGAGGCGTCCGCCGAGACGCCGCAGGCGACCACCGGCGTGCGGATCCGCTCCCCCTCCAACGCGGTGACGAGCTCCCGGATCGGCAGCCCCACGTCGATCATGATGAGGTCGGCGCCCCGCGCGCGCAGGACGGTGAGGCCCTGCGGAACGGCGTCGGCCTGCGTGACGGCGGCGCCGCGCTGCATGGCGATCTTCGAGGCGGTGATCAGCTCGCCGTTGAGCCGCCCGATCATCAGGAGCCGCATGGTTCGTCCCTCTCAAAACCCGGGCGCGGACAGCCCCCCGGCATCCGCACCGAACAATCACTCACCCTTGACGATCTCGGTCATCGTCACGCCGAGGCGGTCCTCGACGAGGACGACCTCGCCGCGGGCGACCAGCCGGTTGTTGACGAACACGTCGATCGCCTCGCCGACCTTCCGGTCGAGTTCGAGCACCGCGCCGGGCGCGAGCCGGAGCAGGTCGCCGATCGGCATCCGGGCGGAGCCCAGCACCGCCGAGACCATCACGGGCACGTCGAAGAGCTGCTCCAGGTCGGCCGCCGTCTTCGGCGTGGTGGGCGCGTCGCGGATCGAGCCCGCCGCGTAGTCGGTGTCGTGCTCGCCGAGCTGGGGCAGGCTGAAATCGTCGGACATCAGGATCTCCTCACGGGCTCGTCGGCAGGCCGAGGGCGTCGAGCACCGCCGCCTCGATGCGGGCGCGCTCCCGCACGATGCCGCCGTCCGCCCACTCGATGCGGGCGTCGCCCGCCGCCATGTCGGGATCGCCCAGCACCACGAGCCGGCCCTCGTAGCCGCGCTCGCGGGCGAGGCGCTTCACCAGGGCCTCGGCGTCCTCGACGAGGCTGTCGTGCACCCGCACCACCAAGTGCGGCACGCCGCGCAGGTGCTGGAGCGCCGTCCGGGCCGCCTCGCCGATCCCGGCGAGCGGGGCGGCGTCGAGGGCGTCGCCGGCCACCTTCCGGGCGATCAGCATGGCCACCTCGACCGCCTGCGCCTCGCGCTCGAGGTCGCGCGCGTCGGCCTGGGCGATCAGGCCCGCGGTGGCGAGCGCCAGGCGGGTCATGGCATCGGCGAGCCGGCCCTGGACCTGCGCCTCGGCCTGGACCCGGCCCTCCTGCATGCCGCGGGCGTGGGCCTCGGCCTCGGCGCGGGCCGCGGCCTCGGCGGCGCGCTGGGCCTCTGCGCTGGGGCGGGCGCTGCGGAAGTCGGTCTCGAACAGGAACGGCTTCGCGCTCCGGGCGGATTGGGCGCTCAATAGACCAGCTCCTCCTCGGCGCTATTCTTCGCGATCATGATCTCGCCCTTCTCGGCGAGGTCCTTGGCGATCTCGGTCATCTTGGCCTGCGCCTCGTCCACCTCCTTGAGGCGGACCGGCCCGAGCGAGGCCATCTCGTCCGTGAGGTTCTTGGCCGCGCGGGTCGACATCTGCCTCAGGAAGAAGCCGCGGGTGGGCTCGTTGGCGCCCTTGAGCGCGCGGCACAGGGTCTCGTTGTCGATGCCGCGCAGCAGCGTCTGGACGCTGCCCGGATCGAGCTTCAGCAGGTCCTCGAAGGTGAACATCAGCTCCCGGATCCGCTTGGCCGAGCCGCGGTTGGCCTGGTCGAGCGCGGCGAGGAAGCGGCCCTCCGTCTGCCGGTCGAAGGCGTTGAACACGTCGGCCATCATCTCGTGGGCGTCGCGCCGCTGGGTCTGGGCGATGGTCGACACGAACTCGACCCGCAGGGTCTCCTCGATGTGGCGCAGGGCCTCCTTCTGCACCGTCTCCATGCGCAGCATCCGGTTGAGGACGTCAATGGCGAAATCCTCGGGCAGGATGGTCAGCACCTTGGCGGCGTAGTCGGCCCGCACCCGCGACAGCACCACCGCCACGGTCTGCGGGTACTCGTTGCGCAGGAACGAGGCGAGGATCTCCGGATCGACCTGGGCGATCGAGGCCCAGACCCGCTTGCCGGACGCGCCCTTGATCTCCGCCATGATCAGCGAGACCTGGTCGCTCGGGAAGATCTTCAGGAGCAGCGCCTCGGTCCGCTCGAAGTTGGACGAGATGCCGCCGCTGTTGCTGAGCTTCGTCACGAACTCGATAATCAGCTTCTCGACGGTGGTCGCCTCCAGCGTGCCGAGCTGGACCATCGCGTGGCTGACCTTCTTGATCTCCTCCTCTTCGAGCATCTGCCAGATCGGCGCGCCTTCCTCCTCGCCGAGCATCAGCAGGAGCGCGGCGGCGCGCTGCGGGCCGGGCATCGACGCGAACGAATCGCCGCCCGCCGTCGCCAGCGTGTTCGCCAGACCCTGTCCCGCACCTGCCGCCATCGTGTTGCCCTCGACGCCCTACGCTTCACTCTTCCTGGATCCAGGTGCGCAGCACCTCGACGGTCTCGGACGGGCTCGCCCGGACCATGTCGACCACGCGCTGGACCGTCTCGGCCTGGACCTGGCCGTTGATCTTGGCGAACTCCATCAGCCGCGCGGTCGGGCTGTCGCGGTCGATGACCGTCACGGTCCCGCCCGGACCCGCGACCACGGCGGCGTCGCCGGGGATCGCCAGTCCCGACGCGGTCAGGGCCGGCGCTTCCGGCACCGGCGCGAGCACTTGGCGCACCAGGGGGCGGACCACCGTGAGGAGGACGATCAGGGTCAGCAGCGCCAGGACGGCGAGCTCGGCCATGCGCAGCACGTCGTCCTTGGTGGGGGCGAGCAGCGACTCGATCAGCGTCGGCTCGGTGAATTGCGGCACGCTCGGCGCTTCCGCGAAGCGCAGGTTCACCACCTCGATCTGGTCGCCGCGGGCCTTGTCGAAACCGACCGCGCCGCGGACCAGCGCGGTGATCCGCTCGATCTCGGCGGGCGTGCGCGGGCTATAGGTCTGCTTGCCGTCGGGCGCGGCGGCGTAGACCCCGTCGAGCACCACCGCGACCGACAGGCGCTTGATCCGGCCGCCCTCGGCGATCTCGGTCTTGGTGACCCGGGAGATCTCGTAATTCGTGGTTTCCTCGTTCTTGTTGGTCGCGTCCTTGGGCGTCGGCGCCTTGTCGCCGCCATTGGCGCCGGGCAGCTCGTTGCCGACGCTGACCTGCCCCTCGGCATTGCCGGTGACCGCCGATTCGGTGCGGGTCTGGGCGGAGCGCACGACGCGGCTTTCGGGATCGAACGTCTCGGAGCGGCTCTCGACCCGGTTGAGGTCGAGTTCCGCGTTGACCTGGACGCGGGCCCGGCCCGGGCCGACGATGCCGGCGACGACGTCCTCGATCTGGCCGCGCAGGCGCCGCTCGAGGGCGACCTGCCGGTCCTCGAACCCGCTGGCGACGTCGGTCGCGGCATCCCGCGCGCCGTCCGCCAGGAGCCGGCCGCGCTCGTCGACGATCGAGATCCGCTCGGGCTTGAGGCCCTCCACGGCGGAGGCCACGAGATGGCGGATCGCCCGGACCTGCCCGGCATCGAGGTCGCCCATCAGCTTCAGCACGATCGCCGCGCTCGGGCTTTCCCGGTCCCGCTCGAACAGGCGGCGCTCCGGCAGGACGAGGTGGACACGGGCCGCCTGGACCCGGCCGATCGCCCGGATCGAGCGCGCCAGCTCGCCCTCCAGGGCGCGCAGGTGATTCACGTTCTGAACGAAGTTGGTGGATGAGAACGCGTCGCCCTTGTCGAAGATCTCGTAGCCGACGCCGCCCTGGGTCGGCAGCCCCTTGCCGGCGAGGTCCATGCGCAGCTTGGCGAGGTCCGGGCGCGGGGCCAGGATCGTCTGCCCGGCATCGCCCCGCGTCTCGTAGCGGATCCCGCGGCTGTCCAATTCCCGGACCACGGACGCGGAGTCCTGCATCGACAGGTCGGAGAACAGCACGCCCATATCGGGGCGCGAGACCCGCAGGATGATGAAGGCGAAGAAGCCGATGAGCGTCAGCGTCACCGCCGCCATGGCGGCGATTCGGGCCGGTCCGAACTTCGTGACGAGATCGAGAACCGGCTTCACGGGAGGATTCGCTGCACTCTAACGCTGGCGGACCCCGGCGGTCCGCTCGGCAGAAATTGCCCAGGTCGTGGTTAGCGGGTCGTTAATGCCGACGGTCCGGCCGGCCCGGAGGCGGGCCCGGAACGGCACGAAGCCGCGTCCGGGGTCCGGACGCGGCTTCGTGGGATCTCGGAGTCGACCGGGCCAGTCCCTGGGCGCCGTCTCGGGTCGTCACTGCGGGCGTGAGGCCTTCGCGTCGGTCCGGGGCCGCGAGGCGAGTCCCTCGACCAGAGCCGCCGATGCGCCGGGTCTCGGCACCCTCGGTCTCGATGGGCCCCGGGATCGCCTGCGGCGTCCCGGGACGATGGCGCCCGGCAGGGGCGTCGCGTATCAGTGGCGGTAATGCTGGATCCGGGTCGTCCGCAGGCCGGCAAGGCCGTGCTGGTCGATGGAGAACTGCCAGCTCAGGAATTCCTCGGTGGTCAGCGTGTAGCGCTTGCACGCCTCCTCCAGGCTGAGGAGACCGCCGCGCACCGCGGCCACGACCTCGGCCTTGCGCCGGATCACCCAGCGACGGGTGCTCGGGGGCGGAAGGTCCGCGATCGTCAGGGGGCTGCCGTCGGGCCCGATCACGTACTTCACTCTCGGGCGGCTCGGTTCGGTCATGATACGCTCTACACTCGACTGACCTGTCGAGCATTGAAGGTACTTGTGCCCGCTTAAGAGATGTTGAAGCGAGTCACTCGGATGTGATTCGTTAAGTGCCACTTGTGGACAACCCGATGGTCTGCACGCTGGACAGCGGCACTCTCTGCGAGCCGATCACCAGCACCGGCGACGTTCCGCTGAGATCGACCTCGTCGACGGCCCCCGTCAGGCTCGTATCGACCGCGACGCTCGAGCCGGTGGCGTCCGTGGCCGCCACCTTGATCGAGTAGTTCCCGTCGGGCGCGGTCAGGCCGGCCGAGGTCTTGCCGTTCCACGTGTAGGTCTGGCTGCCGGCGCTGAGGGCGGTGGTCTGCGTGGCCACGACGTTGTTCTTCGAGTCCAGGACCGTGATCACCGCCTTCGAGGCGGCCCGGGCCGGGTTCAGCGTCCAGGAGGCGGAGCCGCCGGACAGCTGCGAGGCGCTGCCGTCCGCCGACACGGTCTTCCCGATGTAGCTCGTGGCCGAGGCCGAGCTCGCCGACTGCGAGGCGCTCAGGATGCTGTCGAGGCGGTCGTTGGTCTTCAGCTGCTGCTCGACGCCGGCGAACTGCACCAGCTGCTGCGTGAACTGGTTGGTGTCCATCGGGTCGAGGGGGTTCTGGTTCTTGAGCTGCGTTGTCAGCAGCGTGAGGAACTGCGTGAAGTTGCTGGCGATCTCGGTGGCGTTGCCGCTGCTGCTCGTCGACGAACCCGTGGTGTTCGTCGTGCTGGTCAGGCTGGATATGCCGCTCGTCATGCTGATCTCTCCCGTGCCGCGTCCTGGCGCAGGGGCCGGATGCGCGCTGTGTCGGTGTCCGTGTCGGTCCGCGATGCGGGCGCCCTGCGCCCCACCTAGATTCTCATGTCGACGCCGCCGTAGCCGCGCAGGTGGCGGATCGGGGCGATCTCTTGCGGGGCGTCCGCCTGATCGCGCGACCAGCCTGTGCCGCCCCCGCGCGGGGAATCGCCCGGCTGACCACCGCTGCCGCCGCTCTGGGCGCTTCCGTCGCCCCGCAGCGACAGGTTGATGCCGCCGGCCGCGGGATCGAAGCCGGCCTGGGACAGCGCCTGCTGCAGCTGGCCGGAATCGCGCTGGAGCAGCGCGAGGGTCTCGGGCCGGTCGACCACCAAGTGGGTCATGACGCGGCCGTGCGCCTTGTCGATCTCCAGCTTGACGTCGATGCGTCCCAGTTCGGCCGGATCGAGGCGGATCTGGAACTCGTTGGATCCGCGCAGGGACCTCAGGCCGATGGTCATCGGCACCTGGCCGATCGGGATGGGCGGATCGGTCCGGACCGACGCGGCGCTCTGGTTCGGCGCGGCAGCCTCCTGAGCGGCACGCGACGTGTCCACGGCCTGGCCGGTCGGTATGGGCGGTGTCGGACCGCCCTGCGCCGCCGCGGGCATCGTCTGAAGCGGGCCTGCGCCCTGGCCCGCGTCGGTCAGAACGGTGAGGAAGTCCTGGGTCGCCGCGTCGGACGTCGCGGCCGCCGCGCCGCCGGCACCGGCCGTCGGGCCGTCGACGGGGACGCTGCCCGGCCCGACCTTGCCGGGTTCGTGACCGCCGGCCGACGCTGTGGCGGGGCCGGATCCGGCGACCCCCGAGACGGCTCCGCCCGCGCGGCCGCTGCCCCGCGCGTCCGTGCCGGGAGGACCCGCGGCCACGCCGGTTCCGGGGAGCGCCGCCGCGCCGTCCTGCGCCGGCGCGGTGCCGGTGTCCCCGTCCGCCTCGACCTTGACCGTCCCGGTCGCGGCGCCGCCCTCGGACAGCGCGGCGATGAGGGCCAGCAGGGAGGCGGACGGGCTCGACCCCGCCGGCTGCGCGGCGGTCTCGGCCTTCTGCGGCAGCGCCGCCGCGTCGATCGACGCGGCCTCGTGGTCTGCCGTGGCGGCCATTTCGGAGGCCGGAACCTCCCCGGCCGCGGCGGCCTCGGAACCCTGCCGACCGGCGGTTTCGGTCCGTCCGGTCTCGGCGGTGCGCGCACCCGCGACGGAGGGCTGCCCCTCGGCCTGCCGGGCCCGCGCCGCCGGAGCCGCCGCGTCCGCCGGAGCCGCGGCTTCCGCCGGGGCCGCGGCGTCCGCCGGCTTGGCGAGGCTGGCCTTCTTGTCTGCGGCCCTGGCCTCGCTCCGCAGCGCCGCATCCCGCGCGCGGTCGCTGGCCACCCGCGCGGCGTCGGCCTGATCGCGCAGGTCGGCCTGCCGGGCGCGGGCCGCGTCGGTGACGTCGCGCTGATCGGCGGCGCGGGCCCGCGCCGCGGCGGCGGCGTCGCGGGCCTGGGCCGCGCTCAGGGCGGCGCCGAAGCGGTCCTGCGCGGAATTGCCGGCGCGGGCCGCCACGCCCGCGGCCTCCCAGCCCGAACGCGGCGCCTGCGCGTTCCGCGCGAACGGAATCCACGTGGTGACATCCAACCGATCCGCCGCGCCGCTCGCCATACCGGACTCCTCTGAGCCGCTCCGCAGCAAGGCGCGCGCCACCGGGACGGTCCGCTAAGGTGCTGGAAACGTTCGTTCTCTTCCCGCGATGCGCGGAGCGGGCCTGATCGAAGCTGCCGCCCGCCCGGCAGGATCTGCCGAGTGTCCGGCCCGGCCGCCCTGGAAAGCCGGGCGAAGTCCCGCTATAGACGGCCCGTGCAGCCGGGGAGCTTCCGGGCCGGCGGCTGCGGACCCTCGCGATGAACGCCCTCGATCTTCCCAAAGCCCCCCACGAGACGCGCGTCGTCGTCGCCATGTCGGGCGGCGTCGATTCCTCCGTGGTCGCGGGCCTGCTGAAGCGGCAGGGCTTCGACGTGGTCGGCGTGACGCTCCAGCTCTACGACCACGGCGCGGCGAGCCACCGCAAGGGCGCCTGCTGCGCCGGCCAGGACATTCACGACGCCCGGGCGGCGGCGGAGCATCTCGGCATCCCGCACTACGTCCTCGACTACGAGGACCGCTTCCGCGACGAGGTGATCGAGAAGTTCGCCGAGAGCTACCTCGCGGGCGAGACGCCGATCCCCTGCGTCGAGTGCAACCGCACGGTGAAGTTCCGCGACCTGCTGGGCCTCGCCCGGGATCTCGACGCCGACGCGCTCGCCACCGGCCACTACGTGGCCAGCCGGGCGCTTCCTGGCGGCGGCCGGGCGCTCCACCGCGCCCTCGATCCCGCCCGCGACCAGAGCTACTTCCTCTACGCGACCACGGCGGAGCAGCTGGACTTCCTGCGCTTCCCCCTGGGCGAGATGGAGAAGACCGAGACCCGCGCGCTCGCCAAGGAACTCGGCCTGTCGCTCGCCGAGAAGCCGGACAGCCAGGACATCTGCTTCGTGCCGCAGGGCCGCTACAGCGACGTGATCGCGCGTCTGCGCCCCGACGCGGCGCGGCCCGGCGAGATCGTCGATCTCGATGGCCACGTTCTCGGCCGGCACGACGGGATCGTGCACTACACGGTGGGCCAGCGGAAGGGCCTCGGCCTGTCCGGACCCGAGCCGCTCTACGTGGTGCGGCTGGAGCCGGACGCGGCCCGGGTGGTGGTCGGGCCGCGCACGGCGCTGGCCACGACCCGGATCCGACTGTCGGACCTGAACTGGCTCGGCGAGGGGCCGGTGGAAGCCGTGCGCGACCTGCCCGTGGCGGTCCGCGTGCGCTCGACCCGGCCGCCGCGCCTGGCGACGCTGACGGTCGGGCCGGACGGCGCGGTCGAGGTCCTGCTCGCCGAGCCCGAGGACGGCGTGTCGCCGGGCCAGGCCTGCGCGATCTACGCGGATGACGGCCCCCGGGCCCGGGTCCTGGGCGGCGGCACCATCCGGCGTGTCGACGCGTTGTCGGCCCGGCCCCGCGAGGCCGCCTGATCTCAACCTCTGGAAATTGCGAACGATGCTGAGCGAGCCGCAGATGGCCGGGCCGAGCACGGCCCTGATGCGCAAGGCCTATGCCCGCTGGGCCCCCGTCTACGACGTGGTCTACGACAAGCTCACCGAGCCCGCGGCTCGCGCCGCCGTGGAGGCGGCGGCCGAGCACGGGCCGCGGATCCTGGAGGCCGGCGTCGGCACCGGGCTGGCGCTGGGCTACTATCCGAAGGCGAGCTTCGTCTGCGGCGTCGACCTCTCCGAGGACATGCTCAAGCGTGCCCGCGCCAAGGTCCGGCGCCGGAACCTGGCGCACGTGAAGGGCCTCCAGGTGATGGACGTCTGCCACCTGGGCTACGCCGACGCGAGCTTCGACGCCGTCGTGGCGCAGTTCCTGATCACCCTGGTTCCCGATCCCGAGGCCGCGCTGTCGGAGTTCCTGCGGGTGGTCCGCCCGGGCGGCGGTATCGTGCTCGCCAACCATTTCGGCCAGAGCGAGGGCCCGGTCGCGCGGGTCGAGGAGATCGTGGCGCCGCTCTGCACGAAGATCGGCTGGTCGTCGGACTTCAAGGCGACGCGGATCGAGGCCTGGGCCCGGCGCAACGGCGTCGAGGTCCTGGGCCTGAAGCCGACCTTCCCGGGCGGGTTCTTCAAGATCCTGCGGATGCGCAAGCCCGGGTGAGCGAGACCGGCAACGCGCCCGTCGCCGAGGGTCGCGCGGAGAGCCGCGAAGGACGCTGGAAGCGGCTGCGGCGCTGGCTCCCGCTCGTGCTGCTCCTGACGGTGTCGGCGGTGGTCCTGGTTTCGGGGGCCGCGCAGCTCCTCAGCCTCGACCGCCTGCTCACCTCGCGCCTCTGGCTGCGGGGCTTCGTCGAGGCCGGCTATCTCCGCGCGCTGGTCGCGGCCTACTGCCTCTATGTCGGGGCCGTCGTCGTGTCGGTGCCGGCCACGCTGATCCTGACGATGGTCTGCGGCTTCCTGTTCGGCATCGTTCCGGGGGCGCTCACCGCGGTCTGTGCCGCCACCACCGGAGCGGCCATCGTGTTCGCCATCGGCCGCGGGCCGGGCGCCGACCTCCTGCGGCGCATGGGCGGCACGCGCCTCGCCGGGCTGGCCGAGGGCTTCCGGCGCGACGCCTTCGGCTACATCGCCGTGCTGCGCCTCCTGCCGCTGTTCCCATTCTGGGTGACCAACCTCGCACCCGCCGCCTTCGGGGTGAAGATGCGGGTCTTCGTGCTCGCGACGTTCCTGGGGTTGCTGCCGGGGGCTCTCGTGTACGCCACCACGGGCGCCGGCATCGAGGACGTCGTCGCCGCCCACGAGGCCGCGAAGGCCGCCTGCCTGGCGGCGGGGTCGGGCGGCTGCGACACGGCTCTGACCCTGCGCGCCCTGGTCACGCCGAAGATGGTGGCGGGTCTCGGGATGCTGGCCGCCTTCGCCCTGGTCAGCATGCTGCTGAGCCGGCGCGCCAAGCGCGGCTGACAGGCACGGCTGAAAGGCGCCGCCGGGATACGCGATCCACCGCCGGATCCGTTTTTCCGTGTCTAAGGGCACATGCAACCGCGTGGGGGTGGATATCGTATAGTGCTCGCCGCCGAGAGCCTGTATTCCCGCCTGCGAATCTGTGGCTTGCGAACATGTATCCCGCGAAGGCCGGACCCGGCTCGAGCTTTCTCAATCCTCTCTCCGCCGATCCTCATCCGCGATGCCCGCGCGGAGCGTGACCGGCGTGTCCGTCAAGTCCGATCAGGCCGCGGCACCGGCGACGCCGGCGCCCGCTCCGGCCCGCGACCTGCCCGAGCGGCGCACGGCGCGCCTCGGCCTGTCCGGGCGGCTGTTCCTCGTGACCGTCGCGTTCGTGGTGGTGGCCGAGGTGCTGACCTACGTGCCGGCGGTGGCCAACTACCGGATCGAGTGGATGTCCGACCGGCTGGCGGCCGCGCAGGTCGCCGCCCTGGTCCTCGATGGCCGGACCGGCGAGCCGGTCTCCGAGCCGCTCGAGAGCCGGCTCCTGGCCGGCGTGAACGCCCGGGCGATCGCGGTCCGCGGGGGCGGCGCCCAGCGCCTGCTCGCCATCGAGCCGATGCCCGAGCAGGTCGCCGACACCGTCGACCTGCGCGACGTCACGGCCCTGTCGGCGATCCGGGGCGCGTGGCGCACCCTCGTGGCGCCGGTCCACGAGCCGATCCGCGTGGTCGGGGAGGGCGGGATCGGCTTCGACCGTGTCGAGATCCTGCTCGACGAGGCGCCGCTGCGCACCGCCATGATCGACTACGCGCTGCGCCTGCTGGTCTCCTCGCTGATCATCGCGGCCGCCGCGGCCGGTCTCGTCTTCGTGGTGCTGCAGGTTCTGATCGTGCGGCCGGTGCGGCGCCTCGCCACCAGCATCACGGTCTTCGCGGACGATCCGGAGGATGCCGGCCGGATCATCGCCCCGTCCCGCCGCAGCGACGAGATCGGCCAGGCCGAGCGGGCGCTCGGGCGGATGCAGCGCAGCCTCGCCGACCAGCTCCGGCAGAAGCGGCGTCTCGCCGAGCTCGGTCTCGCGGTCAGCAAGATCAGCCACGAGCTGCGCAACCTGCTGACCGGCGCGCAGCTCCTGGGCGACCGCCTGGAGGGTACCGAGGATCCGACGGTGCAGCGCGTGGCCCCCCGCCTCGTCGGGACGCTGGCCCGCGCGATCCGCTTCTGCGAGGCGACCCTCGCCTACGGGCGCGTCTCCGAGCGGACGCCGCTCCTGACCAGCACGCCGCTGGCGCCGATCTTCGCGGAGCTCCCGGATCTCGCCGCGCTGGCGGCGCACCCGGTCAGCGTCCAGGTCGCGGCGGGCGATCTCTCCGTGCAGGCCGATCCGGAGCAGCTCGGTCGGGCGCTGGCCAATCTCGTGCGCAACGCCGTGCAGGCGCTGGACGGGGCCGCCGTGCCGGAGGCCACCGTGAGCGTGGTCGCCTCGCGCGCGGCGTCGGGTCGGATCACGATCCTGGTCACCGATAACGGCCCCGGCCTGCCGGCGCGCGCCCGGGAGAACCTGTTCGCGCCGTTCCAGGGATCCATGCGGTCCGGCGGCACGGGCCTCGGTCTGCCGATCGCCGCCGAACTGATCGGGATCAACGGCGGAACCCTCACCCTCGACACCTACCAGGACGAGGGGACGAGCGGGGCGCGCTTCCGGATCGTGCTGCCGGAGGGCTGACGCGATCGCCCGCGGGCGACCGCCGTGAACCGGGAGGGGCCCGGTCGGGGGGCGATGCCGGGCTCCGTGGCGCCGCTGAGGCGCCGCGCGCAGGGGCCGGGAAGGGCGAGACGGCGACCTGTTGCCTACTCGGCCGCGGCCCGGACGGGCTCGCCGACCCGGATGCCTAGATCGGCCAGCAGAGCCGCGTCGTCGTCCTGGCCGTTATTGGCCGTGGTGAGCAGCCGCTCGCCGTAGAAGATCGAGTTGGCACCGGCGAGGAAGCACAGAACCTGGGCCTCGCGGGTGAGGCTCTTGCGGCCGGCGCTGAGCCGCACGCGGGAGCGCGGCATCACGATCCGCGCCGTGGCGCACATGCGCACGAGATCGAACGGATCGACCGCCGGCTGATCCTCCAGCGGCGTGCCGGGCACCGCCACGAGGGCGTTGATCGGCACGCTCTCCGGATGGGGGGCGTGGTTGGCGAGCACCTGGAGCATCGCGGCGCGGTCGGTGACGCCCTCGCCCATGCCGACGATGCCGCCGCAGCACACGCCGATCCCGGCCTCGCGGACGTTCGCGAGGGTCTGCAGACGCTCGTCGTAGGTCCGGGTGGAGATGATGTCCTCGTAGAAGTCCGGGCCGGTGTCGAGGTTGTGGTTGTAGGAGGTCAGCCCGGCCTCGGCGAGGCGCCCGGCCTGCGAGGGCGTGAGCATGCCGAGCGTCACGCAGGCCTCCATGCCGAGGCCGCGCACGCCGCGCACCATGGCGAGCACCGCGTCGAATTCCGGGCCGTCCTTCGGCTGGCGCCACGCGGCGCCCATGCAGAAGCGCTGGGCGCCGGCGGCCTTGGCGGCGGCCGCCTCGGCCAGCACCGTCTCCACCGGCATCAACCGCTCGCGGGCGACGCCCGCGCCCTTGTGGTGGGCCGATTGCGGGCAGTAGGCGCAATCCTCCGGGCAGCCGCCGGTCTTGATCGACAGGAGCGACGCCCGCTGGATGTCGGCGGGGTCGTTGTGCCGGCGGTGCACCTGTGCAGCCCGGAACACGAGGTCCATCAGCGGCAGGTCGTGGATCGCGCGGATCTCCGCCACGCTCCAGTCGTGGCGGATCTCGCCGAGGTCAGGCTGCTGGGAACCGGGGAGGGAAGTCGCGCTCATCCGGTGTTTGAGCCGGATCGGCGGCCAGAAATCAAGCGGGCCCCGCGCCCGAACGCCCGACCGAGGGGTCGGTCTGGACGATCATGCCGTACCAGCCCAGCCCGCGATACGTCTCGTAGCCCGGTGTCCGATGGAACGCCGTGACCGTGCCCGTCCGCGGATCCCGCGCGACGCCGCTCGTCTGGCCGTCCATCCGGCAGGAGACCCGTTCGGTCAGGAGCCCGGCCTGGTCCGAGGCGGCCAGCACCCGGCCGCCGGCGTCGACCAGCAGCGCGCGGGTGCGGTCGCGGTCTTCCGGCGCGACGCGGATCCCGGAGACGATTGCGTGCGCCTGCGGCGCCCAGTCGAAGTGAATCGCCAGGACGCCGAGCGGGGCGCCGTTCGCCCGGCCGTCCGCCCGCACGCTCGCCGCGTAGGTGGCCACCTGCGCGCCGCCCAGCGCCTCCTCACGACGCACGTCGGCGCACACGAAGGCGTCGCCGCTCTGCAGGGCGAGCGCGTCCCGGAACCACGCTTCCCCCGCGACGCTCCGGCCCCGCAGGCCGGGATAGCGATCGGCGCGGCCGGTCGCGAGGATGCGGCCGTCCAGGTCGCAGACCCAGAGATCGAGATAGACGGTGTAGGCCGAGAGGATGATGCCGAGGCGCTCGCCCGCGAGGGCCGCCGCGGCCGGGCCGGGATCGGCCGCGCAGGTCACGATGGCGGCGTCGGTCGCCCACCAGCGCACGTCGCAGGTGCGCTCGTAGAGATTGCGATCGATCAGCTCGACCGCGTTGAGCGCGAGATCGACCAGCCGCTCACCCTGGACGCGGCCCGCCATCGTCTCGACGGTGCGTTGCAGCTCGACGATGCGGCCCGCCAGGTGAAGCTCCAGCTCGCCGGCGATGACGTCCACGGACTCGCCGAGGGCGCGCACCTCCTGGGCGACGACCGCGAAGCCGCGTCCCTCGTCTCCCGCCCGTGCGGCCTCGATGAGGGCGTTGAGGGCGAGGATCTTGGTCCGCGCCGTGATCCGCCGGATCCGACCTGTCTTCTCCTGAGCCGCCTGCTTCACGGCATCGGCCAGGATCTCGATCGACCTGAGCGTCGGCGGCTCGGACTCCGATCTGAACGTCCGGCCTCTTGAAAAATCAATGTTGGTCGTCATGTCGGGCCCGATCGGCGATGCGGGCATTTTACATCGATGCTATAACGCTGTCTTAATTGGCCGATATTCCTGATCTAACTTGCAATGTTAAAATAAAATCAGAATTCAATCGAGGGTATGTAGAAACCCCGTCCGGACCCGGCGTCGGGCGATCACCGATATCGGTGGGGTGTCCCGGAGAACAGGCCGCCGCCCGGGCGCAGGCGGCGGCCCAGCCTGTCAGTCCGTCGGCTCCCCGGCCGAGACCTTGGCGGTCCAGTCGTCGAACGCGATGACCTTCTGGCGCTGCTCGCCGAGCCGGTCGATGCGCAGGACCATCTCGTCCCCGGCCTTGAGGTAGCGCGGCGGCTTCATGCCGAGGCCGACGCCCGGCGGCGTGCCGGTGGTGATCACGTCGCCCGGCTCCAGCAGCATGAAGTGCGACGTGTAGGCGACGAGCTGGGGAACGTCGAAGATCATCGTGGCGGTCGAGCCGGTCTGCCGGCGCTCGCCGTTCACGTCGAGGCTCATGCCGAGGTTCTTCAGGTCGGGAATCTCGTCGAGCGTCACCAGCCAGGGCCCGAGCGGGCCGAAGGTCGGCGCGCTCTTGCCCTTCGTCCAGGTCGGACCGCGGTTCATTTGCCATTCGCGCTCGGAGACGTCGTTGCAGATGCAGGCGCCCGCCACGTAGCTCAGCGCCTCGTTGGCGTGGACGTAGCTGGCGCGCCGCCCGATCACCACGGCGAGCTCAACCTCCCAGTCGGTGCTGTGCGACCCCTTCGGGATGATGACCGTGTCGTTCGGCCCGCACAGGCTGGACGGGGCTTTGTTGAAGATGATCGGTTCCGCGGGGATCGGCGAGCCGGTCTCGGCGGCGTGATCGGCGAAGTTCAGGCCGATGGCGACGACGTTCCGGGTGCCGCCGACGCAGGGGCCGAGGCGCACGTCCGGAGGCAGTTTCGGCAGGGTCTCGGGATCCAGGGCGCGCAGCCGCGCGAGCGAGTCGGGCGCGAGGGCCGGCCCGGCGATGTCGCGCACGATGCCCGACAGGTCGCGCAGCCCCCCGCTGGCATCCACGAGGCCGGGCTTCTCGTCGCCGCTCGGGCCGTGCCGGAAGAGCTTCATGGTCGCACTCCTCATCCTTCCCTGAACCGGTCTGCGCCGGACGCCGGGACCATGGCCGGGCCTCGACCCGGGTGCAAGGCCGGCCGCGGCTACGGGTCCGCCCGGCGGGTGTCGCAGCCGGGCCACAGGACGGCGGGAAAGTGCATGGTCGGCGACATCCGGATATATTGTTCCTGCCGCCGTCTCGGTGCGAGACCCCGGATCAAGACTGAAGAGTCTCGATGATCGCGCGCTTTCGCTTGTGAAGGTGCCGTTTACCGATCGTAATCTACTGTTATTCCTCTCGGTGCCGAAAATGATCAGGGTCATTGCGGTCCTGCGCCCGAAAACGGCACCATGCACGAAAGGTCGCCGCATAACGGGTCTCGAACAATCGACGGCGCCCAGCAGAACGAAGGCTTGGGGGAACAGATGGGCGGGACGGTTCGCGCTGCGATGCTGGCGGCGACGGCGGTGATCCTCGGCGCCGGGCAGGTGCAGGCGGGGGCGTTCGGGATCCGGGAGCAGAGCACCGAGGCCCAGGGACTGGCCTTCGCGGGCGCGGCGTCGGGATCGGGCGGCGTCTCGTCGATCTTCTGGAATCCCGCGACGATTACGATGAACCCGGGCTTCGTCGCGGAGCAGAACTTCACCTATATCGGCCTCTCCTCGGAGATCCGGCCCGCGCCGGGCACCAATCCGGGCTTCGCGCGGCTGGGCGGCTCGGGTGAGCTGGGCCAGGGCGCCGTCGTGCCGGCGGGCGCCACGTCCTATCAGCTCAACGACCGCCTCTGGCTCGGCCTCTCCACCGGGGCCCCGTTCGGCCTCGTGACCAAGCCGCGCGACGTGTGGGCCGGCGAAGTCTACGGGCGCTCGTCGCGGATCTTCTCGCTGGCGATCAACCCGGTCATCGGCTTCAAGGTCAACGAGTGGCTCTCGATCGCGGCCGGCCCGAACATCGAGTATTTCCGCCTGACCCTCCGGCAGGCGCTGCCGATCCCCGGCATCCTGCCGACCTCGTACCCGAGCTCCTTCCTCAAGGGCGAGTCCTGGGGCGCGGGCTTCACCGCCGGCGCCACGCTGACGCCCCGCGACGGGACCGTGCTGGGCATCGGCTACCGCTCCTCGGTGCACCACGACATCGACGGCTCGATCGGCGTGCCGCTCGTCGCCCTGGCGCCGCTGGCCGGGCAGGTCCGCGCCAAGCTGAACACGCCCGACAAGCTGAGCGTCGGCCTGACCCAGGCGGTCTCGCCGGTGGCGCGGGTGAATCTCGGCTTCGAGTGGGACAACTGGTCGAGGCTCGGCACCATCGGCATCGTGTCGAAGACGATCGGCCTGCCGGTGAACAACCTGCCGCTCAACTACAAGGATGGGTTCACCTACGCGATCGGCGCCGAGTACGACGCCTCGCCGAACCTGACGCTGCGGACCGGCTTCGCCTACGAGACCTCGCCCATCGACTTCCGGAACCGCTCGGTGCGCCTGCCGGACGGCGACCGGTACAACGTCTCGGTCGGCGCGAGCTACCGCTGGAGCCAGCAGCTGACGCTGAACCTCGCCTACTCGCACTTCTTCCTGGACCGCTCGCGGATCCTCGCGGGCATCGGCCGCGACTACAACATCAGCAACATCGCCTTCGCGGGCGTGGTGGATTCCAGCGCCGACATCGTCTCGGTGGGCTTCCGCTACGTCTTCGGCGCGCCGCCGGCCCCGGCTCCGGCGCCGCTCGTGCGGAAGTACTGACAGCCAGCTCAGGTTGAGTGCTTCGCTGCTGCCGTCGTTGCGAGCGCAGCGAAGCGATCCAGGGCAGCGCCGCGCTGACAGGTGTCGCGCTGCCCTGGGTGACGTCGCTCCGCTCGTGATGGCGGGGCGGCTCCGTGATCGTCGCGGCCGATCACCCGTCGACCCGCGCGCGTCGCGCGCCTCAGGCGCGCATCCGCACGTAGGTCCCGGGCGCGGGGCCCAGGGATTGAAGAGCGTCGCCGCCCGGCTGACGGGCGGGCACCCGCTCCGGAGCCTGCGCCTCGATCCACTGGAACCAGTAGGGCCACCACGAGCCCTTGGTCTCGACCGCGGCCCTGATCCACTCTTCGAGCGTCCCCTTCACGGGGCCGCCGGTCCAGTAGCCGTATTTCGGCTTGGACGGCGGGTTGATCACGCCGGCGATGTGGCCCGAGCCCGCGAGCACGAAATCGACCTTGCCGCCGAACACCTTCGAGCCCTCGAAGACCGACAGCGCCGGCGCGATGTGGTCCTCGCGGGTGGCGAGGTTGAAGATCGGAACCTGCACCTTCCGGAGGTCGAGGCGGACGTTGCCCAGCACCATTCGGCCCTGCGCCAGCGTGTTGTTGAGGTAGCAGTTGCGCAGGTAGAAGGAATGGTTGGCCGCCGGCATCCGGGTGGCGTCGGAATTCCAGTACAGCAGGTCGAAGGCCGAGGGCGCCTTACCCTTGATGTAGTTGTTCACGACATAGGGCCAGATCAGGTCGTTCGGCCGGAGCATGTTGAAGGCGTTCGCCATCCGGGCGCCCTCGAGATAGCCCTGCTCGGCCATGCGCGCCTCGACCTGGCGGATCTGCTCCTCGTCGGCGAAGACCTTCAGGTCGCCCGCGTGGGTGAAGTCGACCTGCGTGGTGAGCAGCGTCGCGCTCTTGATCCGGCGGTTGCCGGTCGCGGCCTGCATGGCGAGCGTCACGGCGAGCAGCGTGCCGCCGACGCAGTAGCCCGCCGCCGTGACCTCGTTCTCGCCGGTGGCGACGCCGATCGCGTCGATGGCCGCCTCGATCCCCTCGCGCATGTAGGACTCGAAGTCCTTGTCGGCGTGGCGCGTATCCGGGTTCACCCAGGAGATGCAGAAGACCGTCAGCCCCTGATCGACCATCCACTTGAAGAAGCTCTTCTGGGGGTTGAGATCGAGGATGTAGAACTTGTTGATCCAGGGCGGGACCATCAGGAACGGGCGCCGCAGCACGGTCTCGGTGGTCGGCGCGTACTGGATCAGCTCGATCAGGTCGTTGCGGAACACCACCTCGCCGGGGGTGACCGCCATGTTGCGGCCGACCTCGAACCCGCTCGGGTCGGTCTGGCGTACCCGCAGCTGCCCGCCGCCGGCCTGCAGATCCTCCTCGTACATCTTGAGGCCGCGGACGAGGTTGGCGCCGTTCTCCTGCAGGGTGTGGCGGATCAGCTCCGGGTTGGTCGGCAGGAAGTTCGAGGGCGACAGCATGCTGGTGAGCTGGCGCAGGTAGAACTGCGCCTTGTGGCGGGTATGCGCGTCGAGACCCTCGGCCTCGTCCACGAGGCTCTCGGCCCAGCGGGTTGCGAGCAGGTAGGCCTGCTTGATGAAATCGAAATACGGGTTGGTCGACCACTCGGCATGGGCGAATCGCGCGTCCCGGGGCTCGGGCAGCGCCACCGGATCGGCGGGCTGGCCCTGCAGGCGCAGGTAGGTGGAGCCCCAGAGCGACAGGAAGGCCTGCGACAGGCGGGCCTGCGCCTCGGCGCTGCGGTTCGGGTCGGCGAGCCAGGCCTCGGCCACCTGACCGAGCACCTTGGCCGCCTCGTTCATCTCGCTGCCGGGCGCGCCCGCTTGGCCCTCGGGCCCGAGGAGGCGGACGACGTTGCGCCCCATCGCCTCGACGAACTGCCCGGCATTTCGGGAGAGCGCCTCGAAATCCGGCATCGGGGCGACCGTGCCGTCCGGCATCGCGCCGTTCGAGACCGACTTCGGAGGGGCGGTCCGATCCGGCGCCTGCGGGCTCGTCAAACGTGCCTCCCTGTGCTTCATCTGTTGACCCGATGGCGCGGGCCTCGTTTCCGACAAAATAAGGAGCGAGCCAGAGTTTTCGCCAGCCCGGCTCAGGACGTCGCCGAAACATCCGGCCGATCTTTTCATACGCATGTGACGATGGATCGTGCCATTTTGAACCCCGCCGTCCGCCCGCGTCGCGCCGGTCCGCTGCGCCGCCTGACGCGCGTGGCCGGCCTGGGCGTGCTGGTCGGCGCGCTCGGGGCCTGCTCGGGCGACGTCGTCCGCTCGCTGGCCTCCGATGCAGGCTACGGGCCGCGGGTCGTCGCGGCCCCGGATTTCGTCGCGGACACGCGCAGCAAGGTGCAGCCCGACTTCATGCCGGTGGGCGTCGACGCGCCGAAGCGGCCGGTCCGGGCCAAGTCGGTCACGGGCCAGAAGGCCCTGGAGGCGGAGCTGGAGGGCGCCCGCGGACGCAACGAGGCCCGGGGCCGCGCCGCCGCGAGCGCCGGGCGGGGCGCGGCCGCCACCATCAAGCCGGCCCCGGCGGCGCCGCAATAGCCGGCCCTTTTTCTGGGTCGGCGACGGCCCGCAACTCTGCTAGAGCAAGTGGTTCGCCCGACCGGCCCAGACGAGAGACGCCGGATCCGGGACGCGCCGATGGACACGCCCATGACCGACTTCCACCGCATCAAGCGACTGCCGCCCTACGTCTTCGAGCAGGTCAACCGGATCAAGGCCGCCGCCCGAGCGCAGGGCGCCGACATCATCGATCTCGGCATGGGCAACCCGGATCTGGACGCCCCGAAGCACGTGATCGCCAAGCTGTGCGAGACGGCCGGGCGGCCGCGCACGGATCGCTACTCGGCCTCCAAGGGCATCGCGGGCCTGCGCAAGGCCCAGGCGGGCTATTACCAGCGGCGCTTCGGCGTGACCCTGAACCCCGACACCCAGGTGGTGGCGACCCTCGGGTCGAAGGAAGGGTTCGCCAACATGGCCCAGGCGATCACCGCGCCGGGCGACGTCGTGCTGGTGCCGAACCCGAGCTACCCGATCCACGCCTTCGGCTTCCTGATGGCCGGCGGCGTCATCCGCTCCGTGCCGGCCGAGCCGACTCCCGCGATGTTCCCCGCCCTGGAGCGGGCCATGCGCCACTCGATCCCGAAGCCGGTGGCGCTGGTCGTGTGCTACCCGTCGAACCCGACCGCCTACGTGGCGAGCCTCGACTTCTATCGGGACCTCGTGGCCTTCGCGAAGCAGCACGAGCTGATCCTGCTGTCGGACCTCGCCTACGCGGAGGTCTACTTCGACAACAACCCGCCGCCCTCGGTCCTGCAGGTGCCCGGCGCCATCGACTGCACGGTGGAGTTCACCTCGCTGTCGAAGACCTACTCGATGGCCGGCTGGCGGATGGGCTTCGCGGTGGGCAACGAGCGCCTGCTCGCGGCACTCACCCGGGTGAAGTCCTACCTCGATTACGGCGCCTTCACGCCGATCCAGGTCGCCGCGACCGCCGCGCTCAACGGGCCGGACGACTGCATCCACGAGATGCGCAGCATCTACAGGAAGCGCCGCGACGCGCTGGTGGAATCCTTCGGCAAGGCCGGCTGGACCATCCCGTCGCCCGCCTCCTCGATGTTCGCCTGGGTCCCGATCCCCGAGCGCTACCGGGAGCTGGGCAGCCTCGAATTCTCCAAGCTGCTGCTGGAGAAGTCCGACGTGGCGGTCGCGCCCGGCATCGGCTTCGGCGAGTTCGGCGACGAGTACGTCCGCATCGCCCTCGTGGAGAACGAGCAGCGCATCCGGCAGGCGGCGCGAAACATCCGGCGGTTCTTCGACGGCACCGACAAGACGCTGCACAACGTCGTGCCGATGGCCCGGGCCGGGTAGCCGGGCCCGCGCAGATTGTTGCCGCGGGGCGACAGACCCGGTCAAAGGTGTCGGCGCCCCGCGCCGGCGCTTGTCAGGGCGGGGCGCGATGGCCAGGGTCAGGTGCGGGGGTCTTCCCGCGTCCCGAGTGTCGCATGCGCCGCCTGAACCTTATTGCCGCCCTGCTGCTCGCCGCCGCGGCCTCGGCCTGCGCGCCGAACCCGATCATCGCCCGGGATCCGATCCCCGCGCCGGGACCGGCGGACGTGTACGCGTGCGACTCGAAGCCGTTGCCGGTCAACGCCTTCATGACGGATTGCCGCCCCGTTCCGGCGAGCCCGCAGGTCGTGCTGCGCGCGCGCGGCTGATCCCGCCCGGGATTTCGGTAACCGGTCGATTCGGATCCGACGGACAAGCCGCCCGCGATCAGCTAGACTGTAGGCCAGATGCCGGCTCGTCCGGCCCCCTGACGGAGCATCGCGTGAGCACCAAGACCCTGATCGCCGCCGGACTCCTCGCCCTCCTTGCGGGGCAGGGCGCCTCGGCCTCGGACGCCGCCTACCCGGCGGCGCCCTACCAACCTCGCGCCTTCGTGTTCACCGCCCCGAACGGCCCGACCGTCCTGGAGACCGACGGCTGCTGCCAGGTCGTCGTACCGCCGGGCCGGCCCGACCTCGCCCAGCCGGCGGTCCCGGTGGCCGAGGTGATGAACGGCGGCGGCTTCGGCTACACCGGGTTCGACTACTACAACGACCAGATCACCGAGGGCCGGTTCGGCGCGCGCAAGCGGCCGCGGGAGTACGTGATTGCCCCGTCCTACATCGTGCCGCCGCGCTACTGAGCCGCCGGGCGCTGCGGGGCCTCAGTCCTTGTGCGGATCGTGGCCCCAGTTCATCAGCGACATCCGCCAGGGTGAGTCCGGATCCTTCCGGGCCGCGCCGCCCTGCTTGAGATGGCGGTGGACGTAGCCCACGACCTTGCGCATGGCAGTGTAGTCGTCGTCGGTCAGATCCGCTTTCTTCTTGTCCTTGATGGCCAGGATGCGCCGGCCCATCTCGTGGCCGGTCGATTCATCGCCGTCCTTCTTCTGGCCGACCTCCTTGCTGGCGTCGCTGTCGAGGTGCTTCTTCAGCGCGGCCGGCGTCATGTTGACGGCCTCGTTGAAGTCCTTCCACGTCGCCGCGTGATCGTCATCCGCCATCTACAAGCCTCCTTCGTCCGTGCCCGACAACGCGCCCGGCGCGGACCGGCTCGCGCGCATCCCTGCGGTCGGGCGCCGCACGGGGGGAGGGTTGGACGGCCTGGCGGCGTTTACAGGTCGGTCCCCGGGGGCTATCACCCCCGCCCGACACCAAACCCCTTCCCCGCACCCCATCCCCGAAAAACCAGATGCGCGCCGAGATCGAGCAAGCCTCGGATGCCGCCAAGCAGTCTATAGGGCTGCTGAGGAGGCATCTTTGACTGGGACACAGTCGATAAACGCCTCGCGGAGCTGAACGCAGCCTCCGAGGACCCCGACCTCTGGAACGATGCCGAGGCCGCCCAGAAGGTCATGCGCGAGCGCCAGCAGCTCGACGAGGCCGTCACGGCGATCAAGAAGCTCGAGCGCGACCTCGAGGACGGCGCCACGCTGATCGAACTCGGCGAGATGGAGGGTGACGAATCCTCGATCCGCGAGGGCGAGGCGGCGATCCTGGCCGTCGAGAAGGAGGCCGCGAGCCGGCAGGTCGAGACCCTACTGTCCGGCGAGGCCGACGGCTTCGACACCTATCTCGAAGTGCATGCGGGCGCCGGCGGCACCGAGAGCCAGGACTGGGCCAACATGCTCCAGCGCATGTACGCCCGCTGGGCCGAACGCCGGAAGTACAAGGTCGAGGTCGTCGAGATGACCGACGGCGAGGAGGCCGGGATCAAGGGCGCCACGCTCCTGATCAAGGGCCACAACGCCTACGGGTGGCTCAAGACCGAGTCCGGCGTGCACCGGCTGGTGCGGATCTCGCCCTACGATTCCAGCGCGCGGCGGCACACCAGCTTCGCCAGCGTCTGGGTCTACCCGGTGATCGACGACCGGATCGAGATCGAGATCAAGGAATCCGACTGCCGGATCGACACCTACCGGTCGTCCGGCGCCGGCGGCCAGCACGTCAACACCACCGACTCGGCGGTGCGCATCACCCACAATCCCACCGGGATCGTGGTGGCGTGTCAGCAGGAGCGTTCGCAGCACAAGAACCGGGCGACCGCCTGGAACATGCTGCGCGCCCGCCTGTACGAGCTGGAGCTGAAGAAGCGCGAGGAGAAGGCCAACGCCGAGGCCGCCGCCAAGACGGATATCGGCTGGGGCCACCAGATCCGGTCCTACGTGCTGCAGCCGTACCAGCTGGTGAAGGACCTGCGCACCGGCACCCAGTCCACCGATCCGGACGAGGTGCTCGACGGCGACCTCGACCCGTTCATGGAGGCCTCGCTCGCCCAGCGCGTCTACGGCGGCGGCGAGGCGGTCGAGGATATCGACTGATCGGCGGTCTCGATCCGCAACGCCGTCATCACGAGCGGAGCGAAGTGGCCCAGGGCAGCGCGCGATCGCTCAGCGTGGCGCCACCCGGGATCGCTTCGCTCCGCTCGCAAAGACGATGTGCTGACAAGGCTCGCCGTTGCCCGCACCGAAGGATGAGCGCCGGAGGCGCCCATCCTCACACACGCATCAATACCCCAGCGCCGCCCCATCCTTGCGCGGGTCCGAGCCCGCCGCCAGCGTGCCGGCCTTCCGGTCGATCCAGATGATCTGGCCGCCGCCGAGCGGCAGCGGCGCGCGGATCGCCGGGTGGCCGCGCTCCTTGAGCCCCGCCATCACCGCATCGGGGATCCCGCCTTCCACCTCCAGGCTGCCGCCGTAGGCGAAGCTGCGCGGCGCATCGAGGGCCTCCTGCACGTCGAGGCCCCGGTCGAGCAGGCCGGAGAGCAGCTCGACATGGCCCATGGCCTGGTAGTGGCCGCCCATGACGCCGAACGGCGCGACGGCCTGCCCGTCCTTCATCAGCATGCCCGGGATGATCGTGTGCATCGGCCGCTTGGCCGGCCCGACGCTGTTCGGGTGGCCGCCCTCGGTCCGGAACGACAGGCCGCGGTTGTGCAGCAGCACGCCGCTCTCGGGTGCCAGGATGCCGGAGCCGAAGCCCTGGAAGATCGAGTTGATCAGCGACAGCGCGTTGCCGTCCCGGTCGACCACGCAGAGATAGACCGTGTCCTTGTGGGCGCGGCCCTCGGCCATCTCGCGGGCGATCTCGGGATAGATCTCGGGCTCCCGGGCCCGGCCCATGTCGATCGCCCCGTGGGCGGCGGCTTTCCAGGCGTCGGAGAGCAGGTGCTCGATCGGCACGTTGGCGAGGGCGGCGTCGCCGAACAGCACGTCGCGATGGTGGTAGCCCTGCTTGCACACTTCGGCGAAGAGGTGGAGCCGGTCGAGGTCCGAGAGCGCCCCGACGTCGTAGTGCGAGAGCACGTTGAGCATCATCAGCGCCGCCAGGCCCTGGCCGGCGGGCGGGCACTCGTAGACGTCGTAGCCGCGGTAGCGGGTCGAGACCGGCGTGACGATGTCGGGCCTGGCGGCCGCGAAGTCGTCCAGGGTGTGCAGGCCGCCGAGGGCGTTCAGCCGGCTCACCATGTCCTCGGCGACGGGGCCCGTGTAGAAGGCGCGCGCACCCGCCTCGGCGATCGCCCGGAGCGTCGCGGCGAGCTTCGGCAGACGGACGACGCTGCCGATCGCCGGCGGTCTCCCGCCGGGCAGGTAGGTCTCGGCGGCGTGCGGGTCCGCGGCGACGCGCTCGGCGCCGCGCAGCCAGTCCCAGCCCACCCGCTGCTGGACGACGAACCCGTCCTCCGCGTAGCGGATCGCCGGCTGGAGCAGCTCGCCGAGGGAGCGGGTGCCGTGCTCGCGTACCAGCAGGTCCCAGGCCGCGACCGCGCCCGGCACCGTCACGGCGTGCGGCGAGGTCGGCGTGATCCCGACGCCGTGCTCGGCGTACCATTCGGGTGTGGCGGCGGCCGGCGCCCGGCCCGAGCCGTCGAGGGCGATCGGCTTGCTGGCGCCGGCGGGGGCGTAGAGGGCGAAGCAGTCGCCGCCGATGCCGGTCATCAGCGGATCGACCACGCATTGCACGGCCACCGCCGCGATGCCGGCATCGACGGCGTTGCCGCCCGCGCGCAGCACCTCGACGGCGGCGAGCGTCGACAGCGGGTGCGAGGTCGCGACGGCGGCGTTGGCGGCGTAGACCGGGGAGCGGCCGGGGGCGGAGAAGTCTCTCACGGGATGTCCTGCTGTGATGACCGCCTCAGGGAGACGGGATGGCTTGATCCAAGACGCGACCTCATTCTGAGGTGCCTGAGCGCAGCGGAGGCCTCGGAGGAGGGCCTCAGGGATCCCAAGGCCGGCCTGAGCTATCCCGCGAGGCTCGCTGCGCTCGCACCTCAGGATGAGGGAGGAGGGCGGGAAAGAGAATGTAAGCCTGTCACGCGTGCTGCCCCGCGGTCAGCGCCACCCAATGCCCCGGCGCGACCTCGATGAGCGGCCCGTCCGGCGGCTGGTCGTGGCCGGCGAGGTCCCGCGCGGCGAGGCGGGCGCGCTCCTCGGCCGGGTGCGGGACCGGCACCGCGGCGAGCAGGCGGCGGGTATAGGGATGGCGCGGATCCTCGTAGAGGGCGTCCGCCTCGGCCAGCTCGACGATCCGCCCGCGCCAGAGCACCGCGACCCGGTGGCAGAGGTAGCGCACCATCCGCAGGTCGTGGGAGATGAACAGGTAGGAGAGGTCCATCTCGTCCTGCAGATCCTGCAGCAGGTTCACCACCTGCGCCTGGATCGAGACGTCGAGGGCCGCGATCGGCTCGTCGGCGACGATGAAGCTCGGCTTGAGGGCGATCGCCCGGGCGATGCAGATGCGCTGCCGCTGGCCGCCCGAGAACTGGTGCGGGTAGCGCCCCATGAAGCGCGGATCGAGTCCGACCCGCTGGAACAGGGCCGCGACCGCCTCCCGCCGCTCCGGGCCACGCATGTCCCGCCGGTGCAGCTTGAACGCCTCCGCGACGTACTCGCCCGCGCTCATCCGCGGGTTGAGGGCCGCGTAGGGATCCTGGAACACCGTCTGGATTCGGGCCCGCATCTTCCGCATCGCGCCCGCCGAGAGCTTGGCGAGGTCGGTGCCTTCGAACGCGATCGTGCCCGAGGTCGGCGGGTTGAGCATGGTCACGGCCCGGCCGATGGTCGACTTGCCGGAGCCGGATTCGCCGACGAGACCGAGGGTCTCTCCGGGGCGGATGTCGAAGCTGACCCCCTCGACGGCGCGGAACACCGAGGCCTTGCCGCCCCACCACGAGCGGAGGGGATAGTGCTTGGACAGGTCGCGCACCGAGACGATCGGGTAATCCTGCCCGCTCATCGTGCTGCCTCCCGGCTCAGGAGCTTCGGCAGGTCGTACCAGGCGGCGACGAGGTGGCCCGGAGCGGCACCGGGCGCCTGCGCCAGGGGCGGCATCTCGGCCCGGCAGCGGGGCGTGGCGTAGGCGTTGCGCGGCGCGAAGGGATCGCCCGGCGGCGGGTGGCGCATGTCCGGCGGCGCGCCCTCGATCTGGTGCAGGCGCCGCCGCCCGGCCCGGCCGCCGGACAGGTCCGGCAGGGAGCGCAGCAGCCCCAGCGTGTAGGCGTTGCGCGGATCCGAGAAGATGTCGTCGACCGGGCCGCGTTCCAGGATCCGGCCGGCATACATCACCTGCACGGTGTCGCTGATGCCGGCCACCACGCCGAGATCGTGGGTGATCCAGATGATCGCCATGCCGAGCTCGCGCTTCAGCTCCTGCACCAGGGCGACGATCTCGGCCTGGACGGTGACGTCGAGGGCGGTGGTCGCCTCGTCGGCGATGAGCAGCTTCGGGCGGCAGCTGAGACCGATGGCGATCATGACCCGCTGGCGCTGGCCGCCGGAGAACTCGTGCGGGTACTGGTCGAGGCGGGCGGCCGCGTTCGGGATGCGCACGAGATCGAGCAGGTCCTTCGCCCGGGCGCGGGCCGCGCGGGCGTCGAGGCCCAGATGGATGCGCAGGGGCTCGACGATCTGCGCCGCCACGGTCATGCCGGGGTTGAGCGAGCTCATCGGGTCCTGGAAGACGAAGCCGATCGCGCCGCCGCGGATCTTTCGGAGTTCCCGCTCCTTCAGGGCGAGGAGGTCGCGGCCCTCGAACAGCACCTGCCCGCCGGTGATGCGGCCGGGCGGGCGCGGGATCAGGCCCAACATGGCGAGCACGTGCACGCTCTTGCCGGAGCCCGACTCGCCGACGATCCCCAGCGTCTCCCCCTCGTGCAGGGTGTAGGACACGCCGTTGACCGCGTGGACCGCGCCGCCGTCGGTGTCGAAGGCGACCGCGAGGTCGCGGACGTCGAGGAGGGGCTTGGTCATGTGCGCTGCCTCGGGTCGAGGGCGTCCCGCAATCCGTCGCCGAACAGGTTGAAGGCGAGCACCGCCAGGAAGATCGACAGGCCCGGCCAGATCGCCATCCAGGGCGCCTCGTCCATGAAGTTCTTGGCGGTGTTGAGCATCGCGCCCCAGGACGGTTCCGGCGGCTGCTGGCCGAGGCCCAGGAACGACAGGCTCGCCTCCGCGATGATCGCGGCCGCGATGGTGAGAGTCGCCTGGACGAGGATCGCCGGGACGATGTTGGGCAGGATGTGGACCCGAGCGATCCGCCAGGGCGGGTTGCCCATGGCGCGGGCCGCCTCCACGAACTCCTCCGCCGCCACGGCGCGCACCTGCGCCCGGGTCAGCCGGATGAAGGTCGAGGTCGCCGACAGGCCGATGGCGATCATCGCGTTGACGAGGCTCGGGCCCAGGAAGGCGGCGAGCGCGATCGCCAGGATCAGGAACGGGATCGCCAGGAGCGCGTCGGTGAGCCGGGAGATCGCGCCGTCGATCCAGCCGCCCGCGTAGCCGGCGAGCAGGCCGAGGGGCAGGCCGAGAGAGACGGCCAGCGCCACCGAGACGAGGCCGGCGCCGAGCGAGGCCCGGGCGCCGAAGATGATCCGCGAGAGCACGTCGCGCCCGACCTCGTCGCCGCCGAACGGGTGCGCGAGGCTCGGCGCGCCGCGGACGTTGCCCCAGTCGGTGGCGGTGGGGTCGTAGGGGGCGATCCAGGGCGCGAACGCCGCCATCAGCACCAGCAGGCCGACGATGATGAGGCCCGCGACCGCGCTCCGGCGCGCGCGCAGGCGCCGCCAGAAGGCCGCGAGGGTGCCGGGTTCCTGAAGGATGGCGGGGGCGGGGGTACCGGACGGGGCGGACTCCAGGCCGACCGCCTCGGCGCGGGCGATCTCGCTGCCGGTGCTCATGCCCGCCTCAGCTTCGGGTTGACGGCCGCCGAGAGCAGGTCGGCGGCGAGGTTCAGGGCGATGTAGGTGGCGGCCGTGCAGATCACGACGCCCTGCACGGTGGCGAAGTCCCGGTTGAACACCGCATCGACCATCAGCTTCCCGAAGCCCGGCACGGAGAAGACCTGCTCGGTGAGCACCGCCCCCGACAGGAGCTGGCCGAATTCGAGCGCCCCCAGGGTGATGATCGGGATCGCGGCGTTCGGAAGCGCGTGCCGCAGGGTGACCCGCAGCGGCGAGACCCCCTTGGCGCGGGCCGTGCGAACGTAGTCGGAGCCGAGCACGCCCAGCATCGCCGCGCGGGTGTGGCGCATCATCACCGCCGCGATGGCGTTGCCGAGCACGAAGGCCGGCATCACCATGGCGGCGAGGTTCTCCGACAGGCTCTCGAAGGGCGACACGTAGCCGGAGGCCGGCAGCCAGCCGAGCTCCACCGAGAACAGCAGGATCAGCAGGATCCCGAGCCAGAAATTGGGCACCGACAGCCCCCAGAGCGCCACGCCGTTGGCGATCGTGTCGGCGGCCTGACCGCGCTTGACCGCCGAGAGCACGCCCATCGGCACGCCGATGGCGAGCGCCACCAGCATGGCGAGACAGGCGAGTTCGAGCGTCACCGGCAGCTTCTCGACGATCAGCTCCGAGACCGGCTTCTGCAGCCGGATCGACTCGCCGAGATCGCCGCGCAGCACGCCGCCGGCCCAGTAGGCGTAGCGCACCGGCAGGGGCTCATCGAGGTGGTACTTCTCGCGGATGAAGGCGATCACCTGCGGGTCGCGCTCCTCGCCGGTGAGCGCGGTGGCGACGTCGCCCGGCAGCAATTGCTGCAGGGCGAAGATGATCATCGAGGCGAGGATCAGGGTCGGGACCGCCAGGGCGAGGCGACGCGCCAGGAACCGCAGCATCAGTTCAGCTTCAGCCCGGTGAAGCGCACCAGCCCGTCCGGGTAGGGCACGAAGCCCGTGATCTTCTGGCTGTAGGCCCAGAGCAGCTTGCGGTGCAGGATGTAGATGCCCGGCCGGTCCTTCAGGACCTGGTCGGCGAGCGCCTTCCAGGCGGCCTTGCGCTTGGCCGGATCGACGGTGCCGCGCTCGGCCTGGAGCGCCGCGTCGGCCTCGGGGCTGCAGTACTTGGGATAGTTCAGCGCCGCCTTGCAGGCCAGGAAGCTGAACGTGTTGCCGTCCGGGTCCGAGCGGCCGCTCCAGGAATAGAGCTGCGCCTCGTAATTGCCCTTGTCGGCGGCATCGAGCGCGGTGGTGAAGTCCACGGCCTGGATCTTCACGTCGAAGCCCGCCTCCTTGGTCATGGCCTGGATCACCTGGCCCACCTGCGGCGACTCGCTGTTGGCGTAGACGGTCAGGGTGATCTGCGGGTTCGGCTTGCCGGCTTCGGCGAGCAGGGCCTTCGCCTTGGCGACGTCCCGCTTGGGGATTGGGTACTCGCTGACGTAGTTCGGGTTCTTCGGGTTGACCCACTGGTTCCCGGCCAGGAACTCGCCGTTATAGACCACCTGATTGATGGCGTTGCGGTCGATGGCCGCCTCGAAGGCGGCGCGCACCTTCGGGTCGGAAACCGGCGAGCCGGCCTTGTTGGGGTTGAACAGGATCTCCTGGAAGCCGAGCTCGGTGGTCGAATCGAGCTTCAGCTTGGCGTCGCGCTTCACCTGCGCCACGTCCGTCGGGGCGAGCCGCTCCAGCAGGTCGAGCTGCCCGGCGCGCAGGTTCGTGAGCCGCACGGTGGCGTCGGGGATCGGGCGGAACTCGATCCGCTGGATGTGGATCGCGTCCTTGTTCCAGTAGTCGGGGAAGCGCTCGACCACGATCCGGTCCTGCGGCACCCGCTCCACGAACTTGTACGGACCGGCGCAGACCGGCGCGGTGGCGAACTTGTCGCCGAGCCGCTCGGCGGCCTTGGGTGAGACCATCATGCCGGCCCGGTCGGTGAACTGCGCCAGCAGCGGCGCGAAGGGCTGCTTCAGGTTGATCCGGAAGGTCAGGTCGTCGACGACGTCCACCGAGTCGATCGGCGCGATCTCCGAGCGGCGCTGCGAGCCCGGCATCTTCATGTGCCGCTCGATCGAGAACTTGGCCGCCGCGGCGTCGAGCTTCTCGCCGTCGTGGAACAGGACACCCGGGCGCAGGTGCATGGTCAGCGCCTTCTCGTCGGGCGACAGCTCCCAGGAGGTGGCCAGCTGCGGCACCGGCTTCAGATCGGGCCCGATATCCACGAGCTTGTCGCAGAGCGCCGCGAACACCATCCGGCTCGCGAAGGTCCGGGCGAGCGTCGGGTCGAGGGCGTCCGGATCCTCCATCATGCCGTAGCGCAGGGTCTGCGCGGCGGCGGGGCCGGCGAGGACGAACCCGGCGAGGAGACAGGCGGCGAGACGCAACATGAGACCGGTCCGGATGGAGGCGGGAGGAGCGGTGCGGATCGGCCGCGTCCGTTCCAGGGGCGACCGGCAGTGTTGCGCGGCCGTGTGGCATGCACAATCCCAAGGCAGCATCCGTGCCATAGGGTCAAGATGCATCTTGTATTCAGTTGGTGGCGCGATCGCGCCGCCGCGGTCGGCGGCCCTCGGAGCGCGGCGTTCGCGCAACCCGCGCCGAGCGCCCAGGTGGGACGGAAAGGTTGGTTCCGCGCCGTGCGGCCCGGCATCGGGAACGCGGCCCGCCGGAGATCGGGATCAGGCCAATTTTACGGTTTGCCTGAACAGCCCGGAAAAATCTCGGGCCCCAGAAGGTCACCGATGTCTTCTTCATGATGATACGGGTGCGATGGTTCGGCGGCACATCGTCATGTTGCCTGCTCTGTGCTGGAACCAGCGGCGTCGCGATTTCTACGCCGTGACCGCCGACGTCTCGACCGAGGGCATCCGGTTCCGATCCTCCTCGCTCCTGGCGCCGGGTGAGGATCTCACCTGCAGCATCCGCCATATCGGGACACTCGAGGCCCGCATCGCCCGCGTGGCTGGCCAGGAATTCATCGTCTGTGTCCGGGGCGGGCGCGCGATCCTCACCGATCTCGCCCGGCAGTTCGTGACGCTGGCGCGCGCCCAGGATCTGCAGCCCGAGCCGGTCCGGGCTCACCGGCGAATCGTACCGAGGCAGAAGATCGTCCAGGTCACGACCGCGACGGGCGAGGCCTTCCAGGGCCACGTCCTCAATGTCTCGGCCTCCGGCGTCGCCCTGCTCGTCGACCACGAGCTGGAGATCGGAGCGATGATCCGCGTCGGGCGAAAGACCGCCACGGTGATGCGCCACTTCACCCACGGCGTCGGGGCCGCCTTCTCGGAGCCGTTCGCCCCATCCGCGGTCCACGAGGCGATGTCGCTCTGAGGCCCCGGCTCGCGGTGCCGCCGCGCGGCCGCATCACCGTTCGCCGGCCCCTCGCAGCGGCGGCGGAAGGGCGCTACATCTTCGCGGGTCCAGCGAAGGATCCTCGATGAAGCGCCTGCTCTCCTCCCGACCCGCCGCATCCCTGGCGCTCCTGCCGGCGGCACTCATCCTGCTGCCCCAGGCGGCGCTCGCCCATCCGGGCCACGGCGCCGCGACGGGCGCGGAGGCGGGCTTCCTCCACCCGCTTCTGGGCGCCGACCACGTGCTCGCGATGGTCGCGGTCGGCCTCCTCGCCAGCCTGCGCGGCGGGCGGGCGCTCTGGGCGCTGCCCCTGTCGTTCCTGGCGCTGATGAGCGTGGGGGCGGGCCTGGGCCTGGCCGGCGTGGTGCTGCCGCATGTCGAGATCGCGATCGCGCTGTCCATCGTCGTGTTCGGTCTCGCCGCCGTCGTCGGCCTCCGCGCGCCGGTCGCCCTGCTGGCCGCCCTGGTCGGCGTCTTCGCGGTGTTCCACGGCTACGCCCACGGGGCCGAGATGCCGGAGACCGCTTCCGGCCTCTCCTTCGGCCTCGGTTTCCTCGCGGCCACCGCGCTCCTGCACGCCGCGGGGATCGGCGTCGGCGTCGCGGCGTCGCGGATCGGAGCGACGCGGGCCGCCCCGGCCCTCGGCGCCGGCCTCGCCGCGGCCGGCCTCGCGCTGCTGGCGCTCCCCGCCTGAGCGCCTCACCCGGCCCGCTCCGGAGCCCCGCCCCGGCCGCGGGCGAGGCGCCCCGGCTCAGCATCCGCATCGATCTCGGACCGGGGCACCGCCTCGGTCCCGGCAAGGTGCGGCTTCTCGAGATGATCGCCGAGCACGGCTCCATCGCCGGCGCGGGCCGCGCGCTCGGCATGTCGTACCGCCGGGCGTGGCTGCTGGTGGAGGCGATGAACACCGGCTTCGGCCGGCCCGTGGTCGAGGCGCAGACCGGCGGCCGGGCCGGCGGGGGCGCGCGCCTCTCCGCCCTGGGCGCCGACGTGGTGCGCCGGTACCGCGCTGTGGAGGCGGCCGCGGAGGCGGCGGCCGCGCCGTTCCTGAGTCGCCTGGGAGAGGCCGGGGACGCGTAACCGGGCCGGGCGCGGGCGCGAAACCCGGGTGCGATGTCACAGGCCCTCCAGGGCTGTCGTCACGCGATCCCGCCCCACGTCCCGCCGGTCGCGACGATCCCGGCAGCGAGAAGAGATAATACCCATGGCAAAACTCACGACGCTCGCCCTGATGGGCTTGCTGGCCGTCACCACCGCTGCGCAGGCGGCGCCGAAGGTCGAGCGCCTGCGCGGCACCGTCGAGGCGGTCGCGGGCGGCGGCTTCACGCTGAAGACGATCGACGGCGCGTCGGAAACCGTGGGGCTCGCCCCCGACGCGAAGGTCTCCTGGGTCGTTCCGTCGAGCCTCGACGCGATCAAGGACGGCGTCTTCATCGGCACCGCCACGAAGGGCGAGCCGCCGGTGGCCCTGGAGGTGGTGCTGTTTCCCGAGGCGATGCGCGGCACCGGCGAGGGACACTACGACTGGGACATGATCCCCGACCGCACCGCGGGCGGCGCGCCGGTGAAGAGCGCCATGACCAACGGGACGGTGAAGACGGACATGCGCTCGACCGCGCCGGACGCGCCCCGCGTGAAGAGTGCGATGACCAACGGGACGGTGAAGGCGAGCGGCGGCGGAGCGGAGCGGACCCTCACGGTCGATTACGGCCAGGGCCAGTCCCTGCAGATCCTGGTGCCGCCGCAGGCGCCGGTCGTCAGCTTCGAGCCCGCCAGCGCCTCGGCCGTGACGCCCGGCGCCAAGGTCTTCGTGATCGCCGCGCGCGGGGATGACGGGCGCATCACCGCCCGGCGCGTCGCCGTCGGCAAGGATGGACTGACGCCGCCCATGTGAGTCGGTCCATGGTGAGGCCGCCGCCCGACACATCCACGAGCGGCGGCTTTCCGGTGCCGCCGCGCCGGCGAATCGCCTGAGACGGCGAGAGCCCGCCCGGACCCGGATCGGGTCCGGGCGGGCCGCTGCCCGTCGGAGCGGCAGGTCAGCCGCTCAGGACAGCATTCGTGCACATTCGGCGAACCATTGCCGACTAAAGCACCCCGAGAATGTTGCCAGGCCGCAACATCGCGCTGGAACTGCCGAGGCGGCCGCGAATCCTCGTTGCTCGCAGAAACCCGTTCGCACATGGTGATCGTGCACGGGGGCATCGCCAAGCGAGAGCCCGCAGGAGCCTGCCACTTAAGACGCGGGCCAAACCTACAGAACGTGCGGCTAGACCCGGATAACCGGGCACGTCCGCATCATTGGGTCTCGAAGCTTTGGAGATGTCTATGAAGCTCTTGAAGAGCTCATTGCTCGGGTCTGCTGCTGCGTTCGCGGCGGTGGGTGCTGCTCATGCCGCCGACCTGCCGGTCAAGAAGGCGGTCCCGATCGAGTACGTCCGCGTCTGCGGCGCCTACGGCGCCGGCTTCTTCTACATTCCCGGCACCGACACCTGCCTGCGTCTCTCCGGCCGCGCCCGGTTCGAGGGCGGGTACATGACCAGCTACTCGCGTCAGGGCACCAACGGCGACACGTCGGGCTACCAGGGCCGGATGCGCATCAACCTCGATGCCCGCACCCAGACCGCCTACGGCACGCTGCGCGCCTTCGTCCGCCTCGACGCCGGCTCCCGCACCGGCTACTCCGGCGTCGGCACCTCCGGCACCCAGCAGCGTATCGCCCAGGCCTTCCCGGGCCTCGGTATCGACCAGTTCGGCCGCGCCCAGCAGTTCGTGAACGTCGACAAGGCGTTCATCCAGTTCGCCGGCATGACCGCCGGTCGCGCCTCGTCGTTCTTCGACTTCTACGCCCACGACTTCGAGTTCGCCGGCGCCACGCTCGGCTCCGACGTCGCCTCGACCAACCTGCTCGCCTACACGGCCACGCTCGGCAACGGCCTGTCCGCCACGATCTCGGTCGAAGACCCGGTCTTCCGCCGAAGCCCGATTTTCTCCCAGACCAACAACCCGACCGGCGCCACCGTTAACGCGACGATCCAGAACTTCGCTCAGACGGCCGCGCCCGCCGAAGTGTTCATCGGCTACACCGGCGGCGTGCCGACCCGGTTCAGCTTCGTCGACGCGATCCAGCGCTCGCGCCTGCCCGACTTCGTCGGCGCCCTGCGCCTCGACCAGGCCTGGGGTTCGGCTCAGGTCTCGGCGGCCGTCCACGAGCTGAATGTCGGCAACGTGCAGAGCGGCGCCGGCACCGGCACCGGCTCGAACATCAGCATCCCGCACACCAGCAACTCGTACGGCTGGGCGGTGCAGGGCGGCCTGAAGATCAACACGCCGTTCATCGCGCCGGGCGACGCCCTCTACCTGCAGGGCGCCTACGGCTCCGGTGCCCAGATGTACACCGGCTACTGCGCCTTCAGCGGCTGCTACTCGCAGAACCCGGCCACCATCCAGGGCCAGAAGTTCGCGCAGTACATGAACGACGCGACGATCAACCCGTTCTCGGGCCGACTGGAGCAGTCGACGAGCTTCACCGCGACGGCCTCGTACCTCCACTACTGGACGCCGGAGTGGCGCTCGGCCTTCTTCGGGTCGTACGGTGAGATGAGCTACAGCAGCGGTGCCCGTCTCGCCCAGGGCGCGGCCTTTGCGCTCGCCAACCCGACCGGTAACTCCTTCGGCGTGAACGCCGTCGGCGTGCCGGGCACCCGGTTCTTCCAGCTCAGCGAGGCGCTGCGCGACACCTACCAGTTCGTGGCGGGCGGCAGCATCATCTGGTCGCCGGTGAAGGATCTCGATATCGGTGTCGAGGGCTTCTACACCCAGATCGGCGTCAAGAACGGCCGCGTGATCGACCGCGACAAGACCCCGACGGCCTACGCGAACGTCGCTGGCATCAACAACGGCACCTTCGTGCCGCGGACCACGACGGCGGACAGCGTCTCCACCTTCCGCTTCCGCGTCCAGCGCGACTTCTAAGCCACTCCACCGGCGCCGGGGCTCCGGCCTCCGCGCCGGTCCCCGTGCTTCAGAAACCTCAAGGCTCGGCTTCTGCCGGGCCTTTTTCGTTGTGTCGGGCCGCTCCCGGCCCGTGAGGCGGTCTGCCCGCGGACGAGGTCGCCGACGCGATCCGGCGCGACCGCCGCCGCGCCGTCGTGGCGTCGCGCGGAGCGGTGACCGGGCGCGGGTCCGCTGACGGAACCGCCGTTCCCGGGCGGGCACAGTCCGGCGTCCCGCCGGGCGACTCGCTGCGCGTGCCCCGGTCGATGACCTGCCGGCGAGGAGCGCCGGCGCTGCTCCGCGCCGCGCGCGGGCAGCTGACGCTGCGCGGCCTCGTTTGACCGGCTCCACTGTCCGAGCGTGCTCCGCTTCTATCCAGCCGAAACGGTGCCGCCGCGTCGTGCGGCGCACGCCATCCGACGGACGATCCGGTCTTCAGGCCGACGAGCCGGACAAGCGCGGCACGCGCTTCGAATCGATTGCCGGCGGCCGCAGGTCCGCTGCGGGACGCCGAGCCGGTTTCGACCGCGGCCGCGATGACTCACTGGCCGGATGCGGCCCGCGCGACAGCCCTGACCCGCCTTCCGGACCGGCGCCCGTCGATTGGTGGGGATCGCTCGAGAGAGCTTGAAATAACACTATCTGACCTGCGCCTTTAATCTTCGGGTCGGCTGATAAAATCAGTAATGATCGATCTTTCTTGTATTATTTTGGCGCGTCTTGTTGCGATCGTACAACATTATCTTGGAAGATCGGAGAAAAGATCGAATCTTTGTTGCGCGCACGACGGCCGATGCACAGTGTATCCCGGCAAATGGGCCACAGAACCGTCGTAGCAAGCTAGAACTACCCAGAAGTCCGTGAGATAATCACAGATTATACTTGGAATTTCCGGTCTTGCTCATCCGTTTGCGAGATTTGAGCTTCAAAATCCGGAGACGTCGATGCCGTTACTGAGATCATCGCTGTTGGGGTCTGCTGCCGCGTTCGCGGCCGTGGGCGCTGCACACGCCGCCGACTTGCCGATCAGGAAGGGTGTGCCGGTCGAGTACGTCCGCGTCTGCGGCGCGTACGGCGCAGGCTTCTTCTACATTCCCGGCACCGATACCTGCCTTCGCATCTCCGGCCGTGCCCGGTTCGAGGGCGGATACATGACAGCGTCGACGCGGCAGGCCGGAACGAACGCCGGTGACAGTGCGGGCTATCAGGGCCGTCTGCGCATCAACCTCGATGCCCGCACGCAGACCGCCTACGGCACGCTGCGCGCCTTCGTTCGCCTCGATGCCGGGTCCCGCACCGGGTACGCGCGCTCGGGGACCCAGGCCCGCATCGGGCAGGCCTACGACGCCACGGGCGTCGACGAGGCCGGGCACGCGCAGCAATTCATGAATGTGGACAAGGCGTTCATCCAGTTCGCCGGCCTCACGGCCGGTCGCGCGTCGTCCTTCTTCGACTTCTACGCCCACGACTTCGAGATCTACGGCGCGACCTCCGGCTCGGATGTCTCCTCCACCAACCTTCTCGCCTACACGGTGTCGGCCGGCTACGGCCTGTCGGCGACGCTGTCGGTCGAGGACCCGGTCTTCCGGCGCAGCCCGATCTACGCGCCGGCCGGCACCGCGTCGCCGGCGAGCCCGGTCTTCGTCGGCTACTTCGGAGGTGCCCCGATCGGGGTCGGCAGCATCGACAGCGTCCAGCGCGAGCGGTTGCCCGACGTCGTCGGCGTCCTGCGCGTCGATCAGGGTTGGGGCTCGGCGCAGCTCTCCGCCGCGGTGCACGAGCTGAACGTGGGCAACATCGCGGCGACGCCCGCGCCGGGCGCCAATGTCAGCGTCGCGCACACCAAGAGCGTCGAGGGCTGGGCCGTGCAGGGCGGCCTGAAGATCAACGCACCCTTCGTCGCGCTGGGGGATGCCCTCTATCTCCAGGGCGCCTACGCCGACGGGGCGCAGATGTACACGGGGTACTGCGCCTTCACCGGCTGCTACACGCAGCTCAACAACGGCTTCCATGGCCAGAAGATCTACCAGAGCTTCTCGGACGCGACGGTCAACCCGTTCACCGGCCAGCTGCAGACATCGCAATCCTTCTCGGCGGTCGCGTCGTTCCTGCATTACTGGACGCCGGAATGGCGCTCGGCGGTCTTCGGCTCCTACGGAGAGCAGGATTTCTCCCGCAATGCCCGCCTCGCCCAGGGCGCGCTCTACAACGTCCTGAACTTCAACGGCGCCGCCAATTTCGGCTCCAACGCGGTCGGCGCGCCCGGAACGTGCTTCTACCAGTTGAGCCAAGCTCTGCGCGACACCTACCAGTTCGTCGCCGGCGGCAGCATCATCTGGTCGCCCGTGCGCGATCTCGATATCGGCGTCGAGGCCTTCTACACCCAGATCGGCGTGAAGCACGGACGCGCCATCGACTCCGACAAGAGCCCCACCGCCTACGCCAACGTCGCCGGCATCAACAACGGCACCTTCGTCCCGCGCACCGTGACGCAGGACTCGGTCTCGCAGGTCCGCTTCCGCGTCCAGCGCGACTTCTGATCGACGATCCCGGCGGCGGGGCCTCGGTCCCGTCGCCTGTCCCCGCGCGATGCCGTCATGGCCCGGTCGACGCCGGGCCATCTCCGTGCCCGGTGACCACGACGGAGCCGGGGTCTTAATCCCGGCCGGCGGGACAGGTCGCGTCCTTTGTTCCCTGGATCGCGTTGCCGCCCCTTATCCGCGCTGCTACGCCGGAGATCACTCAATCGCCGCCAATCGTGCGGGACTCGACGAATCGCGGTTCAGGCCGCGGTCGCGAGGGCGCGGCGAAACGGCCCGCAAGCGGTCAGAGATCCGGGGGGACGCCATGACCAGCACCGCATCACCGAGCCCGATCCCCTCGCCGGCAGAGGGGCGGGTGGAGAACGGGCGCGCGGCCCGGTTCTGGCCGGACGTTTGGTGGCGCCTGATCGACTTCAAGATCGGCATCATACCGCTCCCGATCTTCGTCATTCTGGCGATCCTCCTCACCGTCCTGGTTCAGGAGGGCGAGATCAAGCCCGACGGGCCGACCATGATCGCCGTGCTGGTGATGGGCGGCTTCACCTGCGCGGAGATCGGCAAGCGGATCCCCATCTTGAAGAACATCGGTGCCGGCGCGATCTTCGCGACCTTCATCCCGTCGGCGCTGGTCTACTACGCGCTGGTGCCGCCGCAGATGGTGAAGGCGATCACCGATTTCACCAAGTTCACCAACTTCCTCTACATCTACATCGCCACGATCATCGTCGGCTCGATCCTCGGCATGGACCGCGAGGTCCTGATCAAGGGCTTCCTCAAGATCTTCGCGCCGCTCGCCCTCGGCTCGGTGGCGGCGGCCCTGGTCGGCACGCTGGTCGGCACGCTGCTCGGCCTCGGCCCCTACAAGACGTTCTTCTTCATCGTCGTGCCGATCATGGCCGGCGGCGTCGGGGAGGGGGCGATTCCGCTCTCCATCGGCTACGCGGCGATCCTCGGCCTGCAGCAGGGCGTGGTCTTCGCCCAGGTGCTGCCGCCGGTGATGCTGGGCTCCCTGACCGCGATCATCCTGTCGGGAGCCCTGAACTCCGTCGGCAAGCGCTACCCGCACCTCACCGGCGAGGGCCGTCTCCAGCCCGATTCCGACGGCATCAAGTCGAGCGACGCCCAGGCCAGGGCCGAGGCCGCCAAGGGCCAGATCGACCCCGCGACGATCGGCGCGGCCGGGCTCACGGCGATCACCCTCTACCTGCTCGGTGTCATGGCCCATCACCTCGTCGGCCTGCCGGCGCCGGTGGCGATGCTGTTCCTCGCCGTTCTGGCGAAGCTCGCCAGCGCGGTGTCGCCCCACCTCCAGGCCGGCGGCTTCGTCGTCTACAAGTTCGTGCAGGTCTCGATGACCTACCCGCTGCTCTTCGCCATCGGCGTGGCGCTCACCCCCTGGCACGAGCTGATGGCCGCCTTCACCCTGGTCAATCTGATCACGATCGTGTCGACCGTCGTGACGCTGATGGCCGTCGGCTTCTTCGTCGGCCGCTGGCTCGGGATGTACCCGATCGAGACCGCCATCGTGAACGCCTGTCACAGCGGTCAGGGCGGCACCGGCGACGTGGCGATCCTCACGGCGGCGAACCGCATGGCGCTGATGCCCTTCGCGCAGATCGCCACCCGCATCGGCGGCGCGCTGACCGTGACCGGCACGATCGTCGCCATGAAGTGGATCGGTGCCTGATGGGCACCCGGAAAGGACGTCGTCATGGCCGGTGATCCCGGGGCCGTCGGGGCCACGCTCCAGTCGAGGATCGGCGCGATCCTCCGCTCGACGAGCGGCAACTTCCTGGAGATGTTCGACTTCTTTCTGTTCGGGTTCTACGCCACCTACATCGCGCGGGCGTTCTTCCCCTCGGGCAACGAGACCACCGAGCTGCTCCTAACCTTCGGCACGTTCTGGCTCGGGGCGCTGATGCGGCCGCTCGGGGCGATCGTGCTGGGCGCCTATATCGACCGGATCGGTCGCCGGAAGGGCCTGATCATCACGCTCGCCATCATGGCGAGCGGCACGGTGCTCATCGCCTTCTGCCCGAGCTACGACACGATCGGCGTCGCGGCCCCGCTGATCGTCCTCGCCGGGCGCCTGCTGCAGGGCTTCTCGGCGGGCGTCGAGATCGGCGGCGTCTCGATCTACCTGTTCGAGATCGCCACGCCCGGTCGGCGCGGCTTCTACACGTCGTTCCAGTCGGCGAGCCAGCAGGTGGCGATCATGTTCGCCGCCCTGATCGGCTACGGGCTGAACGCCTTCCTGACCAAGCAGCAGATCGGCGATTTCGGCTGGCGCATCCCGTTCCTGATCGGCTGCCTGATCGTGCCGTTCATCTTCTTCATCCGGCGCTCGCTCCAGGAGACGCAGGACTTCGCCAAGCGGACCCACCATCCGAGCACCCGCGAGATCCTGACCACGGTGGCGGCCAACTGGCGGATCGTCCTGCTCGGCATGATGCTGACCACGATGACGACGGTGACCTTCTACATGATCACCGTCTACACCCCGACCTTCGGCAGGAACGTCCTCAAGCTCACCGAGACCGACAGCCTGATCGTCACGCTGTTCGTGGCGATCACGAACTTCATCTGGCTGCCCGTGGGCGGGGCCCTGTCGGACGCCGTCGGCCGGAAGCCGGTGCTGCTGACGATCTCGACCCTGTCGCTGCTGACGACCTACCCGGCCCTGCACTGGCTCGTGGCCGACCCGACCTTCGGCAAGATGCTCGCCGTCGAGCTGTGGTTCTCGTTCTTCTTCGGCGTCTACAACGGCGCGATGGTGGTCTCCCTCTCCGAGGTGGTGCCGCCGCACGTCCGCGCGAGCGGCTTCTCGCTGGCCTACAGCCTCGCCACCGCGCTGTTCGGCACGGCCACGCCGATGGTCTCGACCTTCCTGATCGAGAAGACCGGCGACCGGGCGGCGCCGAGCTACTGGCTGATGGCGGCGGCCGCCTGCGGCATCGTCGCGACGCTCGCCCTGTTCCGGGGCCGGGCGGGACTGGAGCGCGTGCCCGCCCACGCCTGAGGGCCGGGGCCGCTCAGCTCTCCTGCCAGATCCGGATCCGCGCCTTGAAGGCGGCGCGGATATGGGCCCGGGCGGCGGCCTCGGCGGCATCCCCGTCGTGGACCCGGATCGCCGCCACGATGGCGGCGTGCTCGGCGAGCGACTCCGCGGCGCGATCCGGGGCCGCCAGGGTTGTGGCGCCCGGCAGCAGCACCAGCGACAGCCGCATCGTCTCCAGCGTGCTCTGCAGGAAGCGGTTGCGCGCCGCCCCGTGGATCTGCCGGTGGAACAGCCGGTTGGTCCGGGCCAGCGCGGGCGCGTCCCCGAGCAGCGTCCGGTCCCGGGCGACCATCTCCTCCAGGATCTCGGTCTCGACCGCGCTGGCGTGGATCGCCGCGAGGCGCGCGGCCGTCCCCTCCAGCACCTCGCGCAGGTCGTAGAGCTCGCTCACCTGGCCGTAGTCGAGCTGCGCCACGCTGGCGCCGCGATGCGGCTCGTGGGCGACGAGTCCCTGCGCCTCCAGCCGGCCGAGGGCTTCCCGCACCGGCGTGCGGCTGATCTGGAACCGCTCGGCGAGTTCGGCCTCGCGCAGGCGGCTGCCGGGCGCGAGTTCGCCCTCCTCGATCGCCCGCAGCAGCCGCTCATAGGCGCCGGCGCCGCTGGAGCGCTCCGCTTCGCTGGCCTTCATGTCCGGCTCTCCTCGCTCGGCCATAGCGCGAAACCGAGGGGGCCGAAACGCTTGCCGCCAATTGCATGCAGTCGTATACAATGAGGCGAGAGAGGCCGGTGAGAGGAGGCAGGGATGCAGCGTCCGGACGATGCGCGGTGGGATGTGGTCGTGGTCGGGTCGGGCAATGCCGCCATGAGCGCCGGTCTCGCCGCCCTGGAGCGCGGCGCCTCGGTGCTGATGATCGAGAAGGCCGAGCGGGACCTCGCCGGCGGCAACACCGCCTACACGGCCGGCGCCATGCGCTTCGTCTACGCGGGCAACGACGACCTGATTCCGCTGCTGGTCAATCCCGAGGATCCGCGCCTGCCGCGGACCGATTTCGGCGCCTACACGGCGCAGAAGTTCGAGGAGGACCTGCTCGGCTTCAACGACGGGCGGCCGCTCTCGCGCGAGCAGCGCATCCTGATCGACGAGAGCGGCGCGGCTCTGCGCTGGCTCGCCACGCAGGGGGTGAAGTTCGAGCCGATCTATTCCCGCCAATCCTTCGAGAAGGACGGGCGCTTCGTGTTCTGGGGCGGCCTGACGCTCGCCACGCACGACGAGGGCTTCGGGCTCGCATGGGCCGAGCTTGAGGCCTTCACGAGGGCCGGCGGCGAGATCCGCTACGGCTGCCCGGCCCGGGGGCTGATCGTGGAGGACGGGCGCGTCGTCGGCGTGGAGACGCCGCAGGGGCCGGTCCGGGCGGCGTCCGTGGTGCTGGCCTGCGGCGGCTTCGAGTCGAACGCCGCCCTCCGCACGCGCTTCATCGGCGCGGGCTGGGACAGGGCGCGGGTGCGCGGCACGCCCCACAACCAGGGCGACGGGCTCCAGATGGCCCTGGACCTCGGCGCGAAGGCCCACGGCTTCTACGGCGGCTGCCACGCCACGCCGATGGACCTGCACACCCCCGATTACGGCAACCTCGACCTGCCGCACGGCGAGCGCAAGCACTACCGGAAGATCTGCTACTTCCTGGGTCTGATGCTGAACGCGAACGGCGAGCGCTTCGTCGACGAGGGCAAGAATTTCCGCAACTACACCTACGCCCAGTTCGGCCGCTCGATCATGGAGCAGCCCGGGCACGTGGCGTGGCAGATCTTCGACGCCAAGGTCGATCACCTGCTCTACAGCGAGTACCGGTTCCACGACGCGCACTACGTCGAGGCCGACACGCTGGACGGGCTCCTCGAGCGGCTCGAGGGCATCGACCGGGCGGCGGCGCGGCGGACCATCGCGGCGTTCAACGCCGCCGTGGACGAGAGCGTGCCGTTCGATCCGACCGTGAAGGACGGGCGCGGCACACGGGGGCTCGCCCTGCCGAAGTCGAACTGGGCGCAGAAGATCGAGACCGGGCCGTTCAAGGCCTACCCGGTCACGGGCGGCATCACCTTCACCTACGGCGGCGTCGAGGTCGGCGACGACGGCGGCGTGAAGCGCGCGGACGGCGGCGCGATTCCCGGCCTCTACGCCTGCGGCGAGATGGTCGGCGGCGTCTTCTTCAACGGCTATCCCGGCGGTTCGGGGCTGACCTCCGGCGTCGTGTTCGGCCGCCGCGCCGGCTACGGCGCCGCCGCGAGGGCGAAGGGCTGAGGTCCGCGGCGGAACGCGCCCGGATCCCTCACCTTCGCGAGGGTGGGGGGAGCCGCGCGATCGTTTCCCCAGCGGCCCATCGCCCCCTGTCCGCGGACCCGGCGGGGGCGTAGAAGCCCCCATGCCCGCCCGAAAGGCCGTCTTCACCATCTCCCGCGGCGTTCCGTTCCTGCCGACGCTCGCCGAGGCGCTGCTCTCCGGCCGCCTCGTCGGTCCGGTGGCGGGCGATCCGCTGGCCCTCGCCGCGGTCACGATCTACCTGCCGACCCGCCGCGCGGCCCGGGCCCTCGGCGCGATCCTGGCCGAGAGGCTCGGCCGGGACGCGCCCGGCCGGGCGACGCTGCTGCCGCGGATGATACCCCTCGGCGAGGCCGACGAGGCCGAGCTCGACCTCGCCGCCGAGCCGCTGCTGGAGGAGAACGCCGACCCCCTGAGCATCCCGATGCCGCCGCTGGAGCGTCGTCTGATCCTGGCCCGCCTCGTCCAGGCCTGGGCCAAGACCGTCGACCGGACGCTGCTGCCGCTGGATGCCGAGGTGCCGTTCCTCGTGCCGTCCTCCCCCGCCGACGCCGTCGGGCTCGCCAGCGATCTCGAGCGCCTGATGGACGCGCTCACCGTCGAGGGCCTGCCCTGGTCGGAGATCGGCGCGGCCGTCGAGGCCGAGTATTCCCGCTATTTCGGCCTGACCCTCGACTTCGTGAAGATCGCCGCCGAGAACTGGCCGAAGCTCCTGGCCGAGCGGGGACTCACCGATCCGGTCGCCCGCGCCCGCGGGCTCGTCCTCGCTGAGGAGCGGCGCCTGTCGCGCAGCGCGACCCAGGACCCGGTGATCGTCGCCGGGTCGCTGGGCTCCGTGCCGGCCACGGCCCGGCTCATCGCCGCCGTGGCCAAGCTGCCCCACGGCGCCGTGGTCCTGCCCGGGCTCGATCTCGACCTCGACGCGGCCGGATGGGACGGCATCGACACCGGCGAGGGCTTCTCCCGCGTGATCGCGCACGGCCACCCGCAGGCGGTGCTGCACCGGCTGCTCGGGCCGGAGAACCTCAACATCGGCCGCGCGGAGGTCGTCGCCCTCGGCGAGCCCGATGCCGGCCAGGCGGCGCGGGCCGCGCTCCTGTCGCAGGCCCTCCGTCCGGCCGACACCACCGATGCGTGGGCCGCCCTCGACCCGGCCGAGCGCGACACCGTTGCCCGCCTGGGCCTCGACGGGCTCGCGCTCGCCGAGGCGGCCGACGAGCGCGAGGAGGCGCTGGTCGCGGCGCTGGCGCTGCGCGAGACCCTCCAGACCCCCGGCGCCACCGCGGCCCTCATCACGCCCGACCGCGGGCTCGCCGGCCGGGTCGCCGTCGAACTGCTGCGCTGGGGCATCGTGGCGGAGGATTCCGCCGGATTGTCCCTCGCCGGAAGCGCCGCCGGGCGGCTCGCCCGGCTCGCGGCGGAACTCGCCGCCGACCTCGCGCGCGATCAGGCCGACGCGATCCCCGCCCGGCTGATCGCACTGCTCTCCCATCCGATGGTCCATCTCGGGCTGCCGCGCCCCGACGTGGTCCGGGGCGCCGCGGCCCTGGAGATCGGGTTGCTGCGCGGCCCGGTCCCGGCCCCGGGCTTCGACGGCCTGCGCAAGGCCCTCGCCGCCGAGCGCGCCGGACCGCCCGAGCACCGGCCCCGGGCCAAGCGCCGCCTGAAGGACGTCGACTGGGAGCTGGCGGCGGACCTGCTGGACCGGCTGGATGTGGTGTTCCGGGATTTTCCGGGCCCGGACGGGGCCGGGGATTGCGACCTCGTCACCACCGCCACGGGGCACCGGGAGGCGTGCGACCGCCTGATCGCCGGGCCGGAGGACGCTTCCCCGGCGGAGACGGACGGATCCCTGTCCTGCCTCGACGCGCTGTTCGACGACCTGGAGATGGCCGAACCCGGCCTGATGCCGGGGCGGTTCGACGATTACGCCACCTTCTTCACGTCGCTGGCCCGGGAGCGCAAGGTCGCTTGCTCGGGCGAGGCGCCGCATCCGCGCCTGCGCATCCTCGGGCTGCTGGAGGCGCGCCTGCTCTCGGTGGACCGCGTGGTGCTCGGCGGGCTGGACGAGGGCGTCTGGCCGGTGCGCACGCTGACCGACTCGTTCCTCAACCGGCCGATGCGCGAGCGGGTCGGCCTCAATCCGCCCGAGCGGCGGATCGGGCAGATGGCCCACGACTTCGTGCAGGCGCTCGGCTGCCGCGACGCGGTGATCACCCGGGCGCTGAAGCGGGAGGGCGCGCCGACCGTGCCGTCGCGCCTGATCCAGCGCCTGCGCGCCCTCTCGGGCGATGCCCGCTGGGACGCCGTCCTGCGCGCGGGGCGCCGGATCACGGGCCTCGCCGCGCGGCTCGACGCGGCGCCGCCGGAGCCGCGGCTGAAGCGCCCCGCGCCGAAGCCGGACCCGGCCCTGTTCCCGCGCTCGCTCAGCGTCACCGAGATCGAGACGCTGGTGCGCGATCCCTACAGCATCTTCGCCCGCCACGTTCTCGGGCTCGATCCCCTCGATCCCCTGGCGGCGGCGCCGGGCGTCGCCACCCGCGGCTCCCTGGTGCACGACGTCTTCGCGGAGTTCGCCGCACGCCACCCGGCGGACCTGCCGCCGGACGCGGCGGAGCGTCTGCTGAACCTCGCGGTGAACGCCTTCGGCGAGATCGAGGCGGAGTACCCGAACCTCTACGCCGAGTGGTGGCCGCGCTACGAGCGCATGGCCTCGGCCTATCTCGATTGGGAGGCGCAGCGCCGGCCCGGCCTGACCCGGGTCTACCCGGAGGTCTCCGGGCGCTGGGTGATCCCGATGGGGCGCGAGACCTTCACGCTGCGCGCCCGGGCCGACCGGATCGAGCTGCGGCCGGACGGCACCGCCTGCATCGTCGACTACAAGACCGGGACGCCGCCCTCGGCGAAGATGATCTTCACCGGGTTCTCGCCGCAGCTCACCCTGGAGGCGGCGATGCTGATGCACGGCGCCTTCGCGGACCTCCCGGCCGCGAAGACGACGCCGGACCTGCTCTACGTCCACGCCTCGGGCGGGCGGAAGCCCTTCGTCCCGATCCCGGTGAAGCCGCCCCGGGGCGAGGAGCGCGGCGTGGAGGCGATCGTGGCCGAGCACGCCGCGCGGCTCAAGGGGCTGGTGGCCCGGTTCATGACCGGCGAGGCGGCCTACACGGCGCGGCCCTACCCGCAATATGCCAGCAAGTACGGCGCCTACGATCACCTGGCCCGGGTGCTCGAATGGTCGCTCGCCGGCGACGAGGGCGGGGAGTAAGCCCACCCCAGCGCTGCGGTGATATCCCGCCCGCACCTCAGGATGTGGGTGCGGGTGGGAGGCGCGTTCCTGGATCTCAGAAGAACGCCTGCAGCCCCGTCTGCGCCCGGCCCAGGATCAGGGCGTGGACGTCGTGGGTGCCCTCATAGGTGTTCACCGTCTCGAGGTTCTGGGCGTGGCGCATCACGTGGTACTCGCCCATGATGCCGTTGCCGCCGTGCATGTCCCGGGCGGTGCGGGCGATGTCCAGCGCCTTGCCGCAATTGTTGCGCTTGACCAGCGAGATCATCTCCGGGGCCATCCGGCCCTCGTCCATCAGCCGCCCGACCCGGAGCGAGGCCTGGAGGCCCAGCGCGATCTCGGTCTGCATGTCGGCGAGCTTCTTCTGGACGAGCTGCGTCTGCGCCAGGGGCCGGCCGAACTGCTTGCGCTCCAGGGTGTAGCTGCGGGCGCGGTACCAGCAATCCTCGGCGGCGCCCATCGCGCCCCACGAGATGCCGTAGCGCGCCCGGTTGAGGCAGCCGAACGGCCCCTTGAGCCCCGAGACGTTCGGCAAGAGCGCGTCCTCGCCGACCTCGACGCCCTCCATGACGATCTCGCCGGTGGTCGAGGCGCGCAGGGACAGCTTGCCCTTGAGCGTCGGTGCGGACAGGCCCTTCATGCCCTTCTCGAGGACGAAGCCGCGGATCGCGCCCTCGTGCGCGTCGGACTTCGCCCAGACCACGAACACGTCCGCGAAGGGCGCGTTCGAGATTCACATCTTGGCGCCGGAGATCCGGTAGCCGCCGTCGATCTTCTCGGCCTTGGTCTTCATCCCGGCCGGGTCCGAGCCGGCATCGGGCTCGGTCAGGCCGAAGCAGCCGATCCACTCGCCCGAGGCGAGCTTCGGCAGGAACTTCTGCCGCTGCTCCTCCGAGCCGTAGGCGTGGATCGGGTACATGACGAGGGAGGACTGCACGCTCATCATCGAGCGGTAGCCGGAATCCACCGCCTCGACCGCCCGCGCCACCAGCCCGTAGGCCACGTAGGAGGCGCCCGCGCAGCCGTACTCCTCGGGGAGGGTCACGCCGAGGAGACCGAGTTCGCCCATCTTCCGGAACAGGCCGGGATCGGTCTTCTCGGTGGCGTAGGCCTCGACGATCCCCGGGAGAAGCTGCTCCTGCGCGAAGCTCTGGGCGACGTCGCGGATCGCCCGCTCGTCCTCGGTGAGCTGATCCTCCAGCAGGAAGGGATCGTCCCAGACGAAGCGGGCCGAGGCCGGGGCCGACGGTGAGGCGCTGCCCGGAGGGCGCATCGGAGCGTTCATCGAAATTCCTCGCCTGCAGGGAAGCGCGGGTCCTCGCGGCCCGCGCGCTTGGGCCTACCCTAGACCCGCGCGGCGCCCGGTCCAACGCGCGCGGTGACGCCGGGGCGTTGCCGTCACGCCCGGCCGAGGAGCGTGAGCCAGGCCAGCGTGGTGAGCGGCGCCAGGAGGGTCGAGACCAGGACCGAGGCCGCGACCATGCCGGTCTCGGTCCGGTAGCGCGCCGCCAGCAGGTAGGCGTTGATCCCCACCGGCATGGCGGCAAACAGGGTGGCGACGCCCGCGTAGGCGGCCGGCATGGCGAAGACGTGGAAGGCCAGGACCCAGACCGCGAGCGGGTGGAGGAGATTCTTCAGGAGCGCGATCACCAGGGCACCCTTGAGGTCGAACAGTACCCGGTAGCGCTTCAGGCCGGCGCCGAGCGCCACCAGCGCGCAGGTGGAGGCGGTGCCCGCGAAGGCGTCGATCAGCGACCGGGCGATGCCGGTCGGCGCGAGGCCGAGGGCCTTCATGGCCATGCCGATCAGCAGCGCCACGAAGATCGGGTTGCGCAGGAGCACCAGGGCGAGACCGCGGATCCGCGCCAGGACCGGCAGGCCGGAATCGGACTCGATCAGGAAGGTGGCGCTGCCCATCATGAGCGGCAGGTGGACGGCGAGCAGCATGAACAGCGGGAAGGCACCCTCCTCGCCGTAGGCCTGGAGGATCATCGGGACGCCCACGAACACCGTGTTCGACTGGCTCGCCGCGAAGCCGTGGAGGATCGCGCCGCGCCGCTCGATCCCGGCGCGCCGCCGGGCAATCAGCGTGCCGACGAACCACGAGATCGCCGCGCCGCCGAAATACGCGACCCAGTAGGACCACGCGACGGTCCCGCTCATCCCGGGCTTGGTCAGCGTGGCGATGATCAGCGCCGGGACCGCGACGGCGAAGACGTATTCCGACAGCCCGTCGCTGACCTTGTCGGAGAGGAGCCCCGCGAGGGCGGCCGCCCAGCCGATCAGGACGATCCCGAAGATCGGGGCGATGATGGCGAGGGCGTTCACGGGGCCGGCGGGAGAAGGGTCTGGTGCGCGGGGGGCGACTCGGCCCATAGCACGCCGTCGCGCCGCGTCGCGCACCGTCGGGAGCTGTGCTGGCATGTCGGACGAGAGGGGATCGGCGATTCACCGCGCCGCCGCGCAGGGCTACGGTGCCGAGGCGGACACCTACGTGACGGGCCGCCCCGATTATCCGGCGGCCGTGACCGGCTGGCTCGCGGCGGATCTCGGTCTCGGGCCGCGTCGGCGGGTGCTCGACCTGGGCTCGGGCACCGGCAAGTTCCTGCCCACCCTGCGCACGACCGGAGCCTCCGTCGTCGCGGTGGAGCCCGTCGACGCCATGCGCGCGCGGATCGCGGGCGCGCATCCGGAGGTCGAGGCCCTCACCGGGACCGCGGAGGCGATCCCGCTGGACTCGGCGAGCCTCGACGCGGTGGTCTGCGCCCAGTCCTTCCACTGGTTCGCCACGGCCGCCGCGCTCACCGAGATCGCCCGGGTGCTGCGTCCCGGCGGCCGGCTCGGGCTGATCTGGAACGTGCGCGACGAGACCGTGCCCTGGGTCGCCGCCCTGTCGCGGATCACCGATCCGCACGAGGGCGGCGCGCCGCGCTACCGCACCGGCGCGTGGCGGGCCCCGTTTCCCGCGCCGGATTTCGGGCCGCTGCGCGAGCGGCACTGGCGGCACGCGCACAGCGGCACGCCCGAGGCCGTGATCCTCGACCGCACGCTCTCGGTCAGCTTCATCGCGGCGCTTCCCAGCGCCGAGCGCGCCCGCGTCGCCGCGGCGGTGCGGGCCCTCATCGCCGACACGCCCGAACTCGCCGGCCGAGCGACGCTCGACTTCCCCTACGTGACGACGGCCTACAGCAGCGTGCGCGCCGGACGGCGTCGAGGTCGGCCTACTTGTTCTCCAGCACCTTGATCGGATCCGTGCGCTGGCTCGCGGGCGGCTCCTTGGTCAGATTGGCGCCGCCCTCCCGCTGCACCTTGACGTCCTGCGGCGCGCCCGGCCCGCCGACGGCGCGGCCGCCCTCGGTGCTCTGCGTCGGCACGGTGCCGGAGGCGAGTTCCAGACAGGTCACCATCTCGACGTAGGATGGGAAGCCGCCCGCCTTGAACTGGTTCTGGCACTGGCGCTTGGCGGCGGGCGTGTAGCTGCTCCAGTGCCGCTCGGCCTCCTTCTTGGCGTCGCGCTCGGAGCGGATGCAGCCGTCGTAATTCGCCTTGTCGCTGATGGTCGTGTTCGTGACCTGGGCCGACTGGCAGGTGCGCTCGACGTCGAGATCGGGCACCGCGTCGGCCCGGGCGGAGGCCGACGCGAGCGCCAGGGTGAGCAGCGCGAAGGTGCCGGGGACCATCGTGCGGAAACGGGTCGTCATGTCGTCAGACTCGCGATCTGTGGCGGTTCGCGCCGCCGGAACTGCCGGCACAACGCGCCAGGAACCCGTTCGGCACCAAGCGCCCGCGACGATCACCCCGGGTGGGCGCCGCGCAGGGCCTGATCGAGATCGCCGTACAGGTCGTCCGCGTCCTCGATGCCGGCGGACAGGCGCAGCAGGTCCGGCGGGCAGGGACTGCCCGGGCCTTCCACCGAGGCGCGGTGCTCGATGAGGCTCTCGACGCCGCCGAGCGAGGTCGCCCGCTTCCAGAGCCGCACCCGCGCCGCCGTGGCGATGGCGCCGGCCTCGCCGCCGGCCACCCGGATCGACAGCATGAAGCCGAACCCGTCCCGCATCTGCCGGCAGGCGACCGCGTGGCCGGGATCGTCCGGGAGACCCGGGTAGAGGACGCGGGTCACGTGGGGGTGTCCGCTCAGGCGCCCGGCGAGGCGCAGGGCGCCCGCCGCCTGCGCGGCCGCCCGGAGATGCAGGGTCCGGAGCGAGCGCATCAGCAGGTAGGCCTCGAAGGGCCCGAGGATGCCGCCGCTGCCGGCGCGGATCCCCCGGATCCGCTCCCAGAACGCGTCGGCCCGCGCGCCCGCCAGCACGCCCGCCACCACGTCGGAATGGCCGTTGAGGATCTTGGTGGCCGAGTGCATCACGATGTCGGCGCCGAGTTCCAGGGGCCGGGTGTGGACCGGCGAGGCGGCCGTGGAATCCACGGCGAGCCGCGCCCCCGCCGCGTGGGCGATCTCGGCCGCCGCGGCGATGTCGGTGACCGTCCAGAGCGGGTTGCCGGGTGTCTCGATCCAGACGAGCTTGGTCCGGCCGGGCTCGATCGCGGCGCGCAGGGCGTCCGGATCGTCCGTGTCCGCGAAGGTCAGTGTGAGGCCGCGCCGGGGCGCCTCCTCGCGCAGCCAGCGCTTCAGCGCCCAGTACATGACCGTGCCGGCGACCACGTGGTCGCCGGGCTCCAGCGCGCCGAACACCGCGGTCGCCGCCGCCATCCCGGAGCCGAACAGCAGCGCGCCGGCGCCGGCGCCCTCCAGCATCGCCAGGACCGACTCCGCCTCGCGCACCGTGGCGTTGTCGGGCCGCGCGTAGCTGTAGCCGGAGCTGTAGCCGTTGTCGGGATCGCGGATGAAGGTGGTGGCGACGTGGAGCGGCATGACCACCGCCCGCGTCTCCGGCTCGATCCGGCCCATGGCCTGGGCCGCGAGGCTCCGGCGCGTGAAGTCCGGCTCGGCGTCGCTCCGGGTATCCGACCGACCCTGCGGCGCGTAAGGCTGTGACATCTGGCGATTCTCGGCGGATGGAGACGGGCGCGTGCCACGGCGCGTGGCCCCCGGCAAGCCGCGCCACACGCCGCGCCCGGTGGAGACCGACGATCATGACCGCCGCCACACACGTCCCCGGAGGATCGCCCCTGCCGCGCTGGCTGCGCCTCGCCGCCGCGATCCTGCCGGTGGCGGCCACCGCGGCCGTCGGCTCGATGGCGACCCAAGCCGAGATCCCGGGCTGGTACGCGAGCCTGAACAAGCCGGCCTTCAACCCGCCGAACTGGGTGTTCCCGGTCGCCTGGACGATCCTCTACACGATGATCGCGGTCTCCCTCTGGCGGCTGCTCGGCGCCATGCCGCGCACCGGGCCGAGCCGCGAGGGCTGGTGGCTCGCCCTCGCGGCGTTCCTGGTGCAGATCGCCCTCAACGCCGCCTGGACCCCGGTCTTCTTCACCGCGCACGCGATCGGCGCCGGGCTAATCGTCGTCGCGATGCTGCTGGTGATGGTGCTCTGGACGATCCGGCTGACCTGGCGCTTCGACCGGCTCGCGGCCTGGCTCCTCGTCCCCTACGCGGCCTGGGTCGCGTTCGCGACGCTCCTCAACGCCGCGATCCTGCGGATGAACTGACCGCCCATCCCGCCGGCGCCCGACCGCGCGCCGGCACGGCTGTCAGGACACGTGTTCGGGCTTCTCCTCGCCCGCGGGCCTGCCATCGTCGCGGGCGCGGTGCAGCAGGAAGATCGCGAACACCATCGTGAGGATCAGGCCCGCCAGCACGCCGAGCTCGATCATCGAGGCCTGGAACAGCGCCTGCTTCTCCGGCGACCAGTCCTTGGCGTGCATGATCTCCGACGATTGCAGGGTGATGACCAGCACCCGCCGGATCGAGGCGATCAGCCCGACGATCAGGAACGGCTCGCAGGTCAGCGTCCCCGACCGCATCGAGACCCGCACCGTGTGCAGGATCTCGATCAGCATCAGCAGGAAGAGGAGCCGGTCGATCACCTCCAGGATCTGCTGCGCGCCGCCAAGCGCCCGCATCGCCTCCCAAGTCATGCCGGCGGCCTCGATCAGCGCCACGAGGGCGGTGAGCGCCAACAGGATGCCGAGCGCCGCGTAGATGGCGTGCTCGGTGTGCAGGAAGATCGCGCTGGCGATCTTCGTCAGGCGGCCCTGATCTTCTGAGTGTTCGGACATCATTCCCCCCTGGAATGTGCCGAGACGATCAGCTTCCGAACCGCGCGTCCAGCCCGGCGGCGCGCGGGTTCAATCGATCGGGAACGGGAGTGGCGTTACGTCGCTGCCGGTGGCCGACGCCGATCAGTGGAAGAACGGCAGGGCGTGCGGCGCGAGGTAGCCGAAGCCGAGCAGCGCCGCCCCGGCGAGGCCCAGGAATCCGCCGGCGAAGACCAACAGGCTGATCCCGGTGATCACCTCGGCCGACGCCAGCACGATGCCGATCTGGAAGGCCGCCGAAGCCAATTCGTAATGGTGGTAGCGCAGCAGCGCGAGGTCGCGCCGGCCTTCGGACGCGCGGGCCTTCTCGGACAGTTCCTTGCGGCCCTCGCCGGTCGACGGCTCGGAATCCCAGCGCGCCAGGGTCTTGGACCACTCGGCGCGCTTGGCGGCGATCGCGTCCTGGTTCGGCCCCGGGGGCACCAGCGCCAGGGCCTCGTCGGCGGTCTTGAGCACCGTCGCGCGGATCGTGCGGGCCTGGAAATAGGCCCACTGGTTCGCGGCCTCGACGTTGGCGCCGATCGAATCCGTCTGGGACGCCTTGCCCAGCGTCTCGCTGAACGCGAGGAACAGCGCCAGCACAGAGATCAGCAGCGCCACGCGCTTGTTCGACCCCTCGATCGCCCCGTGACCACCCGACATCGTCTCGCTCGTCTCCGTTGATTCGGCGGGGCCGAGTCACAGCCCATCGCGGCGCGCGACGCAATGCGCCGCCGGTCGACAGGGGCCCGGATCCGGGTTCCCGCGCGGCGCTCCTCCGGGACAGCGTGCGCGTCCCGCGCTGAGCCGCTCTACTCCGCGGCGATCCGTGGCGGCGGGTGCCCGTCGTTGGCCGGATGGGCCGGATCGTAGACGGGGGCATCCTCCGGATCGTCGCGCTCGCCCACGAAGCGGCCGAACAGCCGCGTCAGCAGGCGGGACAGGTCGTCCATCAGCACGAAGATCGCCGGCACGAAGACGAGCGACAGCACCGTCGAGACGATCAGCCCGCCGATCACCGCCACCGCCATGGGCGCGCGGAACTCGCCGCCGATCCCGTAGGCCATCGCGGACGGGACCATGCCGGCCGCCATGGCGATCGTGGTCATGACGATCGGCCGGGCGCGCTTGCGGCCGGCATCGACGATCGCGACGTTCCGGTCGACGCCGGCCCGGATCTGCTCGACGGCGAAATCCACCAGCATGATGGCGTTCTTGGTCACGACGCCCATCAGCATCAGGATGCCGATCACCACCGGCATCGAGATCGGCATGTGGCAGATCAGCAGTGCCAGGATCGCGCCGCCGATGGAGAGCGGCAGCGAGAACAGGATGGTCAGCGGCTGCAGGAAGTTGCCGAACAGCAGGATCAGCACGCCGAACACCATCATCAGGCCGGCGCCCATGGCCAGCGCGAAGCCCTCGAAGACCTCGCCCATCACCTCGGCGTCGCCGGTCTGGCTGATCGTGACCCCGGGCGGCAGGTTCTTGGCGGTCGGCAGGTTCATCACCTGGCCGATCAGCTCGGCCAGCGCGTCGCTGCCCTGCATGTCGCCCTCCAGAGCGACGCGCACGGCGCGGTCGTAGCGGTCGATGCCGGTCGGGCCCTGGCCCAGACTGATGTCGGCCACCGTCGCGAGCGGCACGGCCGTCCCGCCCTTCACCGGCACCTTCAGGGTCTCGAGGTCGGAGAGCCGCCCGCGCACGCTCTCGGGGAGCTGCACGCGGATCGGGATCTGCCGGTCGGTGGCGTTGAACTTGGCGAGGTTCATGCCGATGTCGCCGATCGTCCCGACCCGCACGGTCTCGGCGATGGTGTCGGTGCTGACGCCGAGATCGGCCGCCACGGCGGGCTTCGGCCGGATCCGGACCTCGGTCCGGTCGAGGGGCGCCGTCGACATGACGTTGACGAGGTGCGGGACCTGCTGGGCCTCGCGCTGGAGCTTTGCGGCGACCTCGGCCACCACCGCCTTGTCGGGCCCGGCGATGATCAGCGCGAGGTCGCGCTGGCCGCCCTCGCGCAGCGCCCAGAAGCGCAGGTCCGGCTCCTCCCGCAGGATCGCCGCGACCTCGGCGTCGAGCTGCTTCTGGGTCCTGTGGCGGGTGTTCTTCGGGACGAGGTTGATGGTGAGGCTCGCGAGCCGCACCTCCTTCTTCGCCGGAAGCTGGCGGCCGCCGTCCACGAACACGCTCTTCACCTCGGGCAGCGCGCGGATCTTCTCCTCGATGCGGTCGGTGACCCGGACCGTGTCGGCGAGGCGGGCTCCCGGCGGCAGCTCGACCACGAACAGGGTGCGGGCCTGGTCCTCCGCCGGCAGGAAGCCCGCGGGCAGCAGGCCCGTGGAGGCGATCGAGGCGGCGAAGCACGCGATGCCGAGTACCAGCGTGATGAACTTGTGCCGGACCGACCACGCCACCAGGCGGGTGTAGCCGCGCATCACGAGGCCGTCCCGCTCGTGGTCCGGCCCGTGATCGCGCAGGAAGTAGGCCGCGAGCAGCGGCGTGATCAGGCGCGCCACGAGCAGCGACATGAACACCGCCGCCGCGATCGTCAGGCCGAACTGCTTGAAGTACTGGCCGGCGATGCCGCCCATGAACGACACCGGCGAGAAGATCGCGATGATCGTCGCCGTGATGGCGATGACCGCGAGGCCGATCTCGTCCGCGGCCTCCAGGGCGGCGCGGTAGGGCGATTTCCCCATCCGCATGTGCCGGACGATGTTCTCGATCTCGACGATCGCGTCGTCCACCAGGATGCCGGTGACCAGCGTGATCGCCAGGAGGCTGACGGCGTTGAGCGAGAAGCCCAGCGCGCTCATCACCCAGAAGGTCGGCAGCACCGAGAGGGGCAGCGCCACCGCGGCGATCAGGGTCGCGCGCCAGTCCCGCAGGAACAGCAGCACCACCACGACGGCGAGGATGGCGCCCTCGATCAGGCCCATCATGGCGGAGTGGTAGTTGCCGATCGTGTTGTCGACGCTGGTGTCGATCAGGTCGAACCGCACGTTGGGGTTGGCCGCGTGGAGCGCCGCGATCTTCTTGGCGACGCCCACCGACACGTCCGCGTCGCTGGCGCCGTTGGCGCGGGAGATCGCGAAGGCGACCACCGGCTCGCCGTTGAAGCGCGCGAAGGTGCGGGGCTCCTCGGCGGTGTCCGACAGGGTCGCGAGCTCGTCGAGGCGGACCTTGCGGTTGCCCGGCACCACGATGGAGGTCTTGGCCAGCGTCTCGAGGCTCGCCGAGGCGGCGAGCGCCCGGATCGACTGCTCCTGGCCGCCGACCTCGGCGCGGCCGCCCGCCATGTCGGCCGAGGTCAGGCGCAGCTGCCGGTTCACGTCAGCGGCGGTGATGCCGAGCGCGAGCAGGCGGTCGGGCTTCAAGGTGACGCGGATCTCGCGGGCGACGCCGCCGAGCCGCTCGACGCCGCCGACGCCCTTCACGCTCTGCAGGCCGCGGGCGACGACGTCGTCCACGAACCACGACAGGTCCTCGGGCGTCATGGCGGGCGCGGAGGCGCCGTAGACCATGATGGGCAGGCCGGCGATCTCCACGCGCGAGACGATCGGCTCGTCGATCGTCCGCGGCAGGTTCTGCCGGATCTTGGCGATGGCGTCCTTGACGTCGTTGGTCGCCCGATCCTGGTTCACCTCCAGGCGGAACTCGATCGTGGTGGTGGAGGTGCCCTCCGTGATCGTCGAGAGGATGTGCTTGACGCCCTTCACGCCGGCGACCGAGTCCTCGACCCACTTGGTGACCTGGGTCTGAAGCTCCGCGGGCGCGGCACCCGACTGGGTGATCGTCACCGACACGATCGGGATGTCGATGTTGGGGAACCGGGTGATCGGCAGCGAGCGGAAGCTCACCAGCCCGAGGATCATCAGGACCAGGAACAGGACCACCGAGGGCAGGGGTTTGCGGATCGCCCAGGCGGAGACGTTGAGGCGCATGGCCGGATCCTTCGACTCGTCCTACCGCGGCGCCGCGTCGGCGATCGGCGTGCTGGTGGCGGCCGGGACGGGGCGCACGCGGTCGCCGTCGCGCAGGAAGCTTCCGGCGCGGGCCACGACGCTCTCGCCGGCCGCGACGCCGGAGCGGAGTTCCGTGAAGCCGTCGGCGGAGAGGCCCGTGGTCACGGGCCGCGCCTCGACGCGCCCGTCCCTCGCCACGAGCACGCTGGCGCGGCCGTCGGCCGCGTAGAGCAGGCTGGAGACCGGGACGGCGACGCCGGTGCGGCGCGCGATCTCCACGCTGCCGCGCGCGAAGGCGCCGATGCGCAGGGCCGGATCATCGCCGAGGCGGATGCGCACCTTGCCGAGCCGCGTCGCCCGGTCGACCTCCGGGTAGACCCGGCGCACCTTGCCGGCGAGGCGGCGACCGTCATCGAGGTCGAGGCTCGCCGGATTGCCGACGTGGATGCGCGCCAGCGACGTCTCGGGCACCTCGCCCTCCAATTCGATCTCGCCCCGGGCGATCAGCCGGAACAGCGGCTCGCCCGCCGCCGTGGCGGTGGCGCCGATCCGGGCGGTGCGGCGGTTGACGATCCCGGCTTCGGGGGCGCGGATGTCGGTGCGGGCGCGCCGCAGGGCGATCTCGGCCCCGGCGGCCCGCGCCGTGGCGAGGTCGGCCTGGGCCGATTGCAGGCCGCCCCTGGCGGCGGCGAGGCGGCCTTCCGCCCCCTGCGCCGCCGAGACGCGCTGTTCCAGCACGGCCGCGGTGGCGTTGCCGGTCTTGGCGAGCGCCTGGGCCCGCTCGAGCGCCTGCTTGGCCTCCAGGTTGGCGGCCTCCGCCTGGACGATCTGGCTCCGGGCCTGGACGATGGCCGCCTCGGCGCGGGCGATCGCCGCCGCGTTCGAGGCCTCCTGGGTGACGATCATCTCCAGCGACAGCTTGGCGAGAACCTGTCCCTTGGTGACGCGGTCACCCTCCTCGACGAGGAGATCGGTGATGCGCAGACCCTCGACCTCGGGGGAAACGAGGATCTCGTCCCGGGGGACCAGCGTGCCGGTGACGACGGCCCGCTCGACGATCTCGCGGCTCTCGGCCGGCACGACCGTGACCGCGGGCGCGATGGCGGCGGCGTCGGGAACGGCGGCGGTCTCGACCGCCCGGGCCGGCGCCGCCGCGAGCATCGCGAGCCCGCACAGGAGACTGAGGCGAGACGCGCGCCAACGGACGGAGTTCACGGCGGGGACCTCGCAGTCGGCGCTGGACGGGTATTGCCTCTCCCTCGCTGGGCAGGTCGGCGTTTTCATGGCGAGCCATCCTGGACGGTGCCGAGCATAGCGCCGTCGCGCGAGGCCGTCGCCGGGCCTCGCGCCGCAGGTCATCGTGGCGGCCGGAGCGCGGCGGTTTAGATCGATCCAGCTGCAACCCGCCACGAATAGCGACGTTAATAGATCGATGGTCTTCTCGGGACCGGGGAGGGATCGATGAGCATTTTCCAGATAAGACAGAAAAAGAGCGGCGCGGTGCTCTGGACTGGCGCGGCTGCCGATGAGCAGACGGCCCTCGACGCCATGGCGCGCGAGGCGGGATATCGCGATTTCTCGTCCCTGCCGGACGCGATCCGCGCCGACGGGATCGAGGCGGCGAAGCTCGACCTGATCTCCTGATCTCGGACTGCGCTACCCGCGCCGGAGCGGATCCCGCTTCGGCGCTGCCGACGTTCGGATCTTCGCTGGCCGACCGATCAGAGGCGCCGCACTAGGTCGTCGATCGTCGCGGCGCAGGTCCGGACCGCGTCCGGATCGTGCAGGCCGCCGATCACCGCGGGGTCCAGGGCGAGGCCCGCCGCGATCAGGCCCGGCCACGCCGCGGGCGAGGGCCAGCCGGGATGCACGACCGCGGCCCCGAGCCGGGCCAGCGCCTCGGCCTTCTCGGTCTGCTCGCCGTAGGCCCGCTCCTCCGGCAGGCAGAGGAAGCGTTTCCGCTGCGCGGCGGCCAGGGCAACGACGCCGTCGCCGCCGCCGCCCACCAGCAAAGCCGCCCGCGCGACCCGCGCCTCGACGTCGGGGACCCAGCCGTGCAGGTGCAGGTTGTCTGGCACGGGGCCCGAGCCCGAGACCGGTCCCAGGACGTGCCACGGCCGGTCCGGTACCGCCCGCGCCGCCGCGGCGAGCTCCGCGAGGCTGCCGCCCGCGCCGCCCCGGCCGAACACCACCACGATCTCGCGCCCCGATTCGGTCGGGGACTGCGCCGGCGCGCCGAGGAACCCCGCGTAGAGCGTCTTGGCCCGGACCCAGTCCGGCACGGCCGCGCCGTCGAGCGCGGCGGGGAAGGGGGCGAGCAGCCGCGTTGCGCTGCGGAAGGCTTCCAGATGCGGCCGGTCGGTCCGTGTCCCCGCGAGGCGCACCACCAGGGTCGGCACCGACAGGAGACGCGCCAGGATCGCCACCTCCACCGAGACGTCGACGACCAGGAGGGCCGGGTCGGCCCGCTCCGCCCAGGCGGCGATGCGCGCCATCCGCGCGCGGACCCCCGGATGGTCGAGCGGCGCGTAGTGCAGGGCCTCGGGCCGCTCGATGGCGCCGTCCCGGCCGTCGAAGGCCGCGTCGCCGAGGGGGCGGTCGTCGGGCAGGTCGACGATGTCGAGGCCTGCGGTGTCGAACCCGGCAAGGGTGCCGAGGACGGTGCAGGGCCGGTTCAGGGCGCCCGCGACCGCCCGGGCCCGCTGGAGATGGCCGGCGCCCTGGTGGTGGACGTACCAGCCGATGCCGCGGGTCACGCGGCGTCCCTCAAGGACAGGGCGAGGGCGTCGAGATCGGCGACCGCCAGATCGAGGGCGCATTCCCGCGCGGGCGGGCTGCGCGACTCGAGGATCCGGTCGGCCCGCTCCACGAAGGCGATGTCGTTCGGGCAGGCCCCGACGGCGGCGAGATCCTCCGCGTCGAGCCCGAGCCGCGCGCAGGCCGCGGCGCGGGCCTGGGGGTCGAGGGGGAAGGCCCGGCGCAGGGCCGCGCGGCGCAGGATCAGCGCCTGCCAGTGGGCCGCCTCCGGCAGCAGGTAGGCCTCTCCGTCGAGGACGCGGGTCCGGCGGAGCATCTCGGTGGCCATGCCGCCCGAGACCCGTCCCTGATGGCGGGACGAGACCAGGACCTGCACGTCCGGGCAGTGGCGCAGGCGCGCACCGTTGGCGCGCAGCAGCCCGACGAGGGCGTTGTCCTCGCCGCAGGGCAGCGCCGGCAGTCCGCCCACAGCCCGGTACAGGATCGCGGGAACGGCGAGGCTCGCGCCGGTATGGTCGCCGTGGCGGGGGGCCGGGTCGTAGGGCGGCGGGTCGAGCAGGTCCTCCAGGCGGCGGACGCCGGACCAGTAGCGCTCGATGCGCGCGTGCAGGTCTGCGAGGGCGGGGTCCGGGGTGCCGTCGTCGTCGATCACCAGCCGGCCGCCCACGATGTCCGCGGCCTCCAGCGCGCGGAGATTGGCCGCCACCCACTCGGCCGGCAGGCGGGCATCCGCGTCGGTGGTGAGAAGGATGCCGTCCGGCTCACCGTCGGCCTCCAGCCAGTCGGCACCGGCATCGAGCGCCATGCGCCGGGCCGTGCCGACATGGGCGTCCGCGCCGACGAGGTCGACCGCGATCAGCCGGAGGGTCAGCGTCGCGAGGATGCCCGAGGCCTCGACGTCCCGCACCGCCTGGACGGTCCCGTCCGTGCAATTGTTGGCCAGCACCACGACGCGCAGCGGCGCCCGTGCCGAGACGCCGTTCTGCGCCGCCAGGGAGGCGAGCAGGCGGGGCAGGCGCTCGGCCTCGTTCCGGGCGGGAATGCAGACGACGCAGGGCGGTGGAGCCGGGTGGTCGGCGTCGGTGGTCATGGCAGGTCTCCCGTGGCACCCTCGTGCGCCGCGGAGGTCGAGGGCGGCCCGTCATGCCGCCGGGCTCCGGGCTCGGGTGCGGATTGCGGCGCGCGGATCCGCGCCGTTCAGCCGCGTCCTCCGGCGACGCGCAGGGCCGGCCGCGCCCGCTCGGCGCAGCGCGCGATCACGGCGTCGTAGGCTTCCAGATAGCGCCCGGTCATGGCGGCGGCGTCGTAGAGCGCCTCGGCGCGGTCGCGGCAGGCCCGGCGCGACAGGCCGGCGGCTTCCCGGATCGCCACCGAGAGATCCTGCGGATCGTCCGGGCGCCCGAGGCGGCCGCAGGACGCGTCCAGGATGTCGGGCATGGCGCCGCGGCGGAAGGCTGCCACCGGGGTACCGCAGGCGAGCGCCTCCGCCACGACGAGGCCGAAGGGCTCCTCCCAGCGCGGCGAGACGATCGCCACGCGGGCCCGGCCGAGATGGTGGGCGAGGTCCCGGTGGGAGAGATGACCGAGATGCGTCAGGTCCGGACCGAGGCGCGGGGCGATCTCGGCGGCCCAGTAGCCGGGATTGAGCTTGGGACCCGCGAAGGTGAGCGGCAGCCCGGCGGCCCGGGCCGCGTCGATCGCGAGGTGCAGCCCCTTCTCGGGCACGATCCGGCCCGACCAGAAGGCGAAGGGCGGATCGTCGGCAGCGTGTGAGAACGCGAAGGTCGAGAGGTCCACCCCGTTGTCGACCACCTGGGCGCCGGGCACGAGATGCGCCCATTCCTGCGCCAGGGACGGCGAGACCGCCAGGAAGGCCATGTCGGGATCGGCCTGGACCACGCCGCTGACCAGGGACTCGAAGGGCGGCGTGTGCAGCACGGTCACCCAGGGCAGGCCCAGCCGGGCGCTCTCGCGCAGCGGCAGCGCGTGCAGGGAATTGTTGTGGACGAGATCGAAGCCGCCGGCCGCGACCATCTCCATCATGCGCCGGTAGGCGTCCTCCTCGGTGCGGTCGATCACCTCCTCGCGCTCGGGATCGAGGAGCGCGTCCCCGGTCGGATCGCAGAGCGTCACGGGATCGAGCGCCGGGTCCGACCCGCGGCTGGCGAACAGCGTGACGTCGTGCCCGTGCCGCTTCAGCGCGACGGTCAGGAGGTGCGTGTGCATCTCCAGGCCGCCGGCATAGGGCTGGCCGATCGGGTATTTCAGATGTGCGAGGACAGCGATCTTCACGCGCGCACCGAGTCCGGTTGGGTGGGGATTTCTGCCGCCCGCAGCGGCGTGAAAGGACTTCTTTCCGCGGCGAGGGTGGCGGGGATCATGCCGAATGTTTCTTCAACAAGCGTTGCTTCGACGGGGTCTGAGCGACGACGAACGCGACGCTTGCCGGCTTCGTAAGCGCGGCGGCCTGAACCATTGATGATCGAGATGAGCGGGTGGCCGTTCACGCCGCGGCGCGGCACGCCCCCGGGCGCCCCTGCGTCCGCGGTCGCGGAGCCCGGGGCGGCCTGTTAGGCTGCGGGCCGCGCCGGCCGTGGCGTCGGCAGGGGAGGGGTGTCGATGGGGCTTCCGTTCGGGCTCAGCGTGTTCGCCGTGGGCGTGGCGGCGCTGGCGATCGTCACCCTGGCCGCGGGCGTTAAGATCGTGCCCCAGGGCTACGTCTACACGGTGGAGCGCTTCGGCCGCTACGCCCGCAGCCTCGACGCCGGACTCGGGCTGATCACGCCCTTCGTCGAGCGCGTCGGCCGCAAGGTCAACGTGATGGAGCAGGTCATCGACGTGCCGAGCCAGCAGGCCTTCACCCGCGACAATGCCGGCGTCACCATCGACGCGGTCGTGTTCTACCAGGTCCTCGACGCGGCGCGCGCATCCTACGAGGTCTCGAGCCTCGACCTCGCCGCCACGACGCTGACCATGACCAATATCCGCACCGTGGTCGGCTCGATGGATCTCGACCAGCTCCTCGCCCACCGCGACGAGATCAACGAGCGCCTGCTCCGGGTGATGGACGCGGCGGCCTCGCCCTGGGGCGTCAAGATCAACCGGATCGAGATCAAGGACATCGTGCTCCCGGCCGATCTCGCCGGGGCGATGGCCCGGCAGATGAAGGCCGAGCGCGAGAAGCGCGCCTCGATCCTGGAGGCGGAAGGGCAGCGCGCCGCCGAGATCCTGCGGGCCGAGGGGCGCAAGCAGTCGGCGATCCTGGAGGCGGAGGGCCGGCGCGAGGCCGCCTTCCGCGACGCGGAGGCGCGGGAGCGCTCCGCCGAGGCCGAGGCGACGGCGACCGGCATGGTCAGCCGGGCGATCGCCGAGGGCGACATCGCGGCGGCGAACTTCCTCGTGGCCGAGAAGTACGTCGACGCCGTGCGGGCGATCGCCACCGCGCCGAACCAGCGGGTCGTGGTGGTGCCGATCGAGGCTGCGGCGCTCGCCGGCACCCTCGGCGGCATCGGCGAACTCACCCGCTCGGTCTTCGGCGACGGCGCCGCCGCGCCCCGGCGCACCGGGACCCCGCCGAACGTCGCTGCGCCGCGGGCCTGACGCCGGTGACGATCGCCTCCCTCGCCGGAACCTTCGAGGCCCTCGGGGCGGCCTGGAGCTGGGTGATCGCCGGCCTCGTGCTGGCCGGTGCCGAGATCCTGCTGCCCGGCGTGTTCCTGATCTGGCTCGGGCTCGCCGCCGTCGCGACCGGCCTCGCGGCGGCGGCGCTCCCCATGCCCTGGCAGGGCCAGACCCTGCTGTTCGCCGGTCTCGCCGTCGCCCTGGTGGCGCTCGCGACGCGCCTCCAGCGGCGCGGCAAGGGTACCGGGCCGGAGCTGAACCGGGCCGACCGGGGCCTGATCGGGCGCGAGGGGGTGCTCGACGAGCCGATCGTGCGGGGCGCGGGCCGGATCCGCTTCGACGACACGCTGTGGCGGGTCGAGGGGCCCGACCTGCCGGCGGGCCGGCGGGTGCGCGTCACCGGGATCGGCGGCACGGTCCTGCGCGTGGAGGCGGCCTGAGGGCCGCGCCTACCCGAACGCCCCGACCTCGTGCTGGATCATCCCCGAGATTTCCCGCACCTGATCGAACATCCGGCGAATCGGCTGGAACAGGTTGGCGTGCTCGGACTCGTAGGTGCCGACGTCGCGCGGGCCGGCCGGCTCGCCGAAATTGAGGCCGAGCGTCGGGTCCGGCGTGACCGGGAAGATCGCGTCGAGGAGCTTCAGGCAGCCGTCGATGTCCAGCCGCAGGAAGCGCTCCAGCAGCTGCTCGCGGGAGATGCCCGCCTGCGGCCGGAAGCCCGGGATGTGCACCGCCAGGAACCAGATCCGGTGGATCAGCGCGAGGCGCAGGGCGTGGAGCAGCGTCAGCCGGGCCGACATGGCGGGCAGGTCCGGGGCGGCCGCGCTCAGGGCGAGCCAGTCCCGGGTCAGCCGTCCGAATAGGTTCCGCAGCGCGGGGGCGAGGTCGAGGCGCTCCAGCGCGCCCGAGATCACCACGAGCTCGTCCCGGCGGAAATCCTTCTGGGTGCGCCGCGCCCGCTCCAGCCACACGGCCGGGTCGAGCGTGTCGATGTAGGCCCGCAGCACGTCGAGGTCGCCGACCGAGGCGGCGTGCTGGACCAGCCGGAAGGCCCGGGAGAAGCGCACCGAATCGCGCCGCATGTCGCGGAACAGGTCCGGGCCGCGCTGGGCGGCCCGTCCGATCCCGTGGAGGGAATTCGCCAGGAAGCCGAGCTGGTGCAGGATCGCGTTGTTGGGGATCGCCCGCATCTGGCGCGGATGGGTGATCCGCGCCGGGCCGCCGTTGTCGGTCTGGCGCGCCACCGGGCGCGACCCGGTCCGGTCGATCAGGCTCGGGCCGAAGGTGCCGAGCAGGGCGGCGTAGCCCGGGTCGTCGACCAGCGCCTCCATGTCCTGGCGGGCGGCGGTGAAGAACTCGAGGGCGAAATCCGGCTCGGCGTAGATCGGATCGACCCTGCCGTCGGAGGCCTTCGGCCGGTCGTTCAAGGCGTAGTCCGGGAACGAATCCTCCTCCGTCACGTCGAGCGCGTAGACGTGCTCGGCGATGCGGGCGACGCTGGCGCGCGCCAGCGCCTCGGTGCCGTACAGCAGGTAGCCGTCGGTGCCCTGGAAGCTCGATTCGAGCCTGACCCGGATGCCGGCCTTTCGGGCCCGGTCCCGCGCATCCTCCGGGGCGAGGTAGGCGAGGCGGTCGCGCAGGGAGGTCGGATGGGCGCCGCGCCCGATCGACTCGCCGTGCGTGTCGAAGATCGCGAGCTCGACGTCGGACAGGCCGTTCTGGACCAGCATCTCGGTGATGCGCAGCCGCAGCCGCTCGATCCAGAAGGTCGCCGCCAGCTGGCCGACGTAGCGGCCCGAATCGGAGTAGCCGAACTGCACGGTGAGCCGGCCGATGCGCTTCAGGTACTGCCGCCAGTGCGGGTTGCGCAGGGCGTCGTCGAGCACCCGGATACCCTGCTCGAGGGCGCTCGCCGTCTCGAACAGCGGCGTGATCTCGAGCTTGTCGGCGATGCCGTAGTGGCGCGCGAGCCAGAGGGCCGCGAGCAGGGTGTAGCCGGTCTCGGTCTCGGCGATGAGGAAGCGCACCGGATGGGTGCCGTCCACGTGCTTGAGGATCTGGGCGATCGTCATCATCAGCCGCGCCGCCGAGGCCCGCTCGGCCGCGAGCGCCCCGAAATCGACGGCCACCGGGCGGACGTCGTTCAGCAGGGTGTGGATCGTCGCGAGGTGCGAGCGGCGCCGGGCCGCGTCGGTGGGCTCGCCCTCCAGGTCGATCACCCGCCGCACCGCGTTGTGGATCTGGCTGGCGTTCAGCCGGAAATGCGGCAGGGCGTTCGACAGGCCGTGCGTCGCGACGCCCGCGCGCAGGATGGCGATCCGGCGCTGGTCGCCCGCGTCGTCGGCGGCCTCGAGGGCCTGGGTCAGCCCGGCGACGAGGGCGCCGGCATCGGTCTGGGCGCGCTCGCGCTCGATGATGAGCGCCAGGGCGAAGCGGTGCACCGCCTCGAGGGAGGGCTGGTCGCCGAGGCGCGGCGCCACGGTGAGCTGGCGGTTCACCGCCGCCAGGGCGTTCTCGGCGAGGGCCCGGACCTCCCGGCAGGCGGGGATCTCCGGCAGGTCGCGCATCACCCGGTCGAACTGCATGCGCTTCGAGATCAGCCGGTAGCGCAGGGTGTCCCACCAGCCGATATCGGTCCGTCCGTCGGTGTCGCAGCCGACCCAGCTGGCGATGGCGAAGGGGCGGGGCGTCAGCTCCGTCCAGCGGTCCGGCCAGCGCGCGCGGGCGGCGTCGAGCAGGGCGCCGTTGAAGGCGTCGAGGGCGAGCCGGCCGTTATTGGCCGCCGCGCAGGCCTGCTCGAACTCGACATCCAGGGTGATCGGCGCGTCCGGCCGCGTCGACAGGGCCGCCGCGCGCGCGATCAGCCCGGCGCGGTCCTTGGCGTCGGGCAGGCTCGCGGCCTCGGCGAGGAGGCCGGCGACGGCCCGGGGCATGCCGAAGGTAGGGTGGGCCGTGAACACCACCGCGAAGGCGGTGCGGTGGATCAGGGCCGCGAAGGTCTCGACGCTGTCCGCCCGGTCGGGGGCCGCCGCCACGAGCCGGGCGGGAATTCCCGCCTGCGGGTCGTCCGGGCCGGCGTCGAGCCCGACATAGGCGCGCAGCCGCTCCGCCCGCGCCGCCAGGGCCGCGGCGCGCAGGCGCACGAACAGCCCGTCCAGGTCGCCGGTCGAGATCTCGTCCCGGTCGAAGCGCCGGGTGATCGCCAAGGTCACCGCCAGGACGGGATTGCGGAACGGATCCTCCCGGGCCTGCTCCCGGGCGGCCTCGATCAGGCCGAGGAGGTGCGCCTCCAGTTCCTCGGGCTCGCGGCTCGGCTCGTGCTGCATCGGTCGGTCCCGGCTCCGGTCTGCCCGCATCTACCCGGTCCGACGGCCCACGCAAGGAGCGTTCCGCGCGCGATCGGGGACACGGCCGCGACGCGGCAGGGAGACATCGAGGCCTGGATGGGGTGGCGGTGGCCCGAACCGCAGGTTAGAGCTGGCCTCCTGATGGAGCGCCTGTTCATCATCCTGGCTATTCTGGTCTTCGCCGTCGCCATCGTCGCGGTCGCCGCGATGGCGGCGCGCGGCCGGCGCGAGCCCCTGCGCATGGGTTCCGAACTCGACATCGAGGACGAGGACCTGCTCATCGGCTCGGTCGGACCGCGCAAGAGCCCGATCGACCGCAGCGCACAGGTGCTCGACCCGCGGGTGCTCGATCTGGAAGCGATTGAATTGGAGCCGATCCGAGCTCTCGACCGGACGCAGCGCAACCAGCCGCTCCGTGGGGATCCGCCGGGAGCCGCGCGATGAGGCTGCGCGCGCGCGGGGTGGCCGGGCTGCTGCTCGCCGGCCCTCTCTGCCTGTCGATGATGCAGAGCGTTCCGGCGGCGCCCGCCGGCAAGCCGGCCGCGCCTGCCCAGGTCGCGCCTGCGCAAGTCCCGCCTGCCCAAGTCCCGCCTGTCCCTGCGGCGCCCGCGGCGGCGGCGCCAGCAATGCCCGGTCAGATCGACCCTCGGGCGGCGAGCCCCACGCCGGCCGCCGGTCCGACTCTCGAGCAGCCCTGCGGCACGCAGGCGGCCCGGTTCGAGAGCGCCAAGGGGTTCAAGATGGTGATCACGCGGGCCGGGCAGGTCCGCACGACGAACCCGCTCAGGCCGCTGACGACCGAGGTGAACGAGGTTCTCCAGGTCGTGATCGCCGGCAAGGTCGCCACCGCCTACGGGCCGGACTTCACGACGCTGCGGCGCGGCGGCGGCGCGTCGGGCGTCGAGGCGATGCTGGGCAGCCCGATCCAGTGGGAGCCGACGCTGCCGACCTTCCCCGATCCGATCGCGATCGTCACCGAGGAGGGGACGCCCCTGGCGCAGCTCACGTTCCGCGCCTGCGAGGCGCCGCCCGCCGTCAAGGCGCCGAAGGTGCCGAAGGCCGAGGCCCGCAAGAAGGCGCCCCGGCACGCGGCGCCGAAAGCCGCCGCGGCCCCGAAGACGCCCCCCGGCTTCTCCATGCCTCAGGGGGCGATCGCCGAGTAGCGGCTACTTCTGCTTGGCGATGACCTTGTCCTTGATGCCGTCGTAGACGTTCTTCGGGATGATCTTCTTGGAGACGAGGTCGTCCTTCCCGCGATACGGCCGCCCCTTGATGATCGCGGCCGCGCGGGCCGCGCCGATGCCGGGCAGGGCGTCGAGCTCCTCGGCGCTGGCGCTGTTGAGGTCGATGAGTGCCCCCTTGGCGGCGTTCGGTGATCCGGCGACCGGTGCGCTCGGCGCCGCGGGCTTCGCGGGGGCCACGGGGGCCGCGGTCGTCGGCGCCTGGGGCGCCTGCGCCAGGGCGGGAGCCGCGACGAGGCTCGACAGGAGGGCGAGGAGGGCGAGGGTCTTGGTGGAGGAGGCCATGGCGTTCTCCCGAGAGGCGCGGCCCGCACCGCGGTGCCGTCGCGTCAGAACTGCGCCGCCCCGATTGAACCCGCGCTTAACGGTTGTGGTCCGGCACCCCTAGTCACGGGCCGGCGCCGGAGCTATAAGCCGGCCCTCATCCGTATCCCGCGGTGTGCGTGGCGATCCTCGATCGAGGAGCCGCCCGCGCGCCGCTTTGTCCGCGGCGTCACGAAGGATCCAGCCATGGCCGTTCCGAAGCGAAAGACCTCCCCCTCCCGCCGCGGCATGCGCCGCTCGGCCGACGCCCTCAAGGCGCCGACCTACGTCGAGGACAAGGATTCCGGCGAGCTGCGCCGCCCGCACCACATCGACCTGAAGACCGGCATGTACCGCGGCCGTCAGGTGCTGAAGGTGAAGTCCGCCGAGGCCTGAGCCTTCGCGAGGGCGGCGCCTCAGGCGAGGCGCCGCGCCGCCTCCGCGTAGCGCGCGGCGGCCATCCGGGTCCGTTCCAGGCGCGACGGCAGCAGCGTCGGATCACCCGCCGTCAGCAATTGCGCGATGAAGCCGGCGCGGGGTCTCCCCGCGGCCGCGCGTTCTGCTGTCCGGGGGGCGGGCGACTCGTCGGACCGGCCCCCGTCGATCAGGGCGAGAGCCTGGACCTCCGTCCGCGCCGCCTCGGGGGATCCGTCCGCGTCCGGGACCGGCGCGCGCCGGGTGGGCCGGACCTGTGTCGGGCCGAGACGGCTGACTGTTCCGATCCGCACCATGCGCACATTCTCCGCACGTTTCCGTGCCCGTGTCGCAAAGGTGGGGCCGACGTTTACGGATCGTCAACCCTTCGACCGGCCGGTCCGGCCGAATTACTTTTTCGCGAGCGCCTCCAGGCGCTGCTGCATCTCCAGCATCTGGCGCTTGAGATCGTCCAGCTCGCCGCCCCCGTATTGCGCGGACTGTGTCGGGGCCGGCGCCGTCGGCTGGGCTCCGGGCGCGGGCGGCGCGAAGCCCGTGAACATCTTCATGGCGTCGCCGAAGAAGTTCATGTTGGTGCGCACCTGCTGCTCGATGGCGTTCTGGAACGCTGCCGGACCGAAGCTCTGGGCGAACTTCTCGCGCAGGCCGTCCTGGTCCTTGGCGAAATTCGCCATCGAGAATTCGAGGAAGCTCGGCACCATCGTGCGCATGCTGTCGCCGTAGAAGCGGATCAGCTGGCGCAGGAACGCCACCGGGAGCAGGTTCTCGGCGCCGGCCTTGTTCTCCTGCTCGAAGATGATCTGCGTGAGGACCGAGCGGGTGATGTCGTCGCCCGTGCGCGCGTCGTAGACGACGAAATCCTCGCCGTTCTGCACCATCGTGGCGAGGTCCTCCAGCGTCACGTAGGTCGAGGTGCCGGTGTGATAGAGGCGCCGGTTGGCGTACTTCTTGATGACGGTCTGGGTGGCCTTGACGGTATCCGCCATCGGGAACGGCCTTTCTGGACTCGGGACCGGGGGGCGTTGCAGACGCGCGGTGCTGTCTGGCGGGGGCTGTCTTCGCGCCCGCAACACGATCCTTAAAGCCTTCCCCGGGCGCAGAAAACAGCAAACTGCAGCTCTTCAACGCAGAATAATGCAGAGTGGTCGGGGCGGCCGCGCCATTTCAGCCTCGCGGTCGCGTCATCGGCGCGTTTGGCGCATCGATGCACAACCTTGACTTCGCCGACCTCAAGCCCTTCATCCCAGAGCCGGCACAGAGCGCGCCCCGGGACGTGGAGGCGCGCCGGCTCGCGAGAGGAGAACGTTCACATGGCAGGCAGCGAAGAGATCGTCATCGTCGGGGCGGCGCGCACGCCGGTCGGCTCGTTCGGCGGCGCCTTCGGGGCGGTGCCGGCCCACGAGCTCGGCGCGACGGCGATCAAGGCCGCCCTGGAGCGGGCCAAGGTCTCGCCCGATGAGGTGGACGAGGTGATCTTCGGGCAGGTCCTCACCGCGGGCGCCGGCCAGAACCCCGCCCGGCAGGCCGCCATCAAGGCCGGCATCCCCGAGAAGGCCACCGCGTGGGGCCTCAACCAGGTCTGCGGCTCGGGTCTGCGCACGGTCGCGATCGGCATGCAGCAGATCGCCAATGGCGACGCCAAGGTCATCGTGGCCGGCGGTCAGGAATCGATGTCCCTGTCGCCCCACGCGCAGTACCTGCGCGGCGGCCAGAAGATGGGCGACGTGAAGCTCGTCGACACCATGATCAAGGACGGGCTCTGGGACGCCTTCAACGGCTACCACATGGGTCAGACCGCCGAGAACGTCGCCCAGGCCTTCCAGCTCACCCGCGAGCAGCAGGACCAGTTCGCGACCCGCTCGCAGAACAAGGCCGAGGCAGCCCGCAAGGAGGGCCGGTTCAAGGACGAGATCGTCCCCGTCACCGTGCCGGGCAAGAAGGGCGACACGGTCGTCGACACCGACGAGTACATCCGCGACGGCGCCACCATCGAGGCGATGGCCAAGCTGAAGCCGGCCTTCACCAAGGACGGCACCGTCACGGCCGCCAACGCCTCGGGCCTCAACGACGGCGCCGCCGCCCTGGTGCTGATGTCGGCCTCGGAGGCCGAGCGCCGCGGCCTGACCCCGCTCGCCCGGATCAAGTCCTGGGCGACCGCCGGCGTCGATCCGAAGGTCATGGGCACCGGCCCGATCCCGGCCTCCCGCAAGGCCCTGGAGAAGGCCGGCTGGAAGCCGTCCGACCTCGACCTGATCGAGGCCAACGAGGCCTTCGCGGCCCAGGCGCTGGCCGTGAACAAGGACATGGGCTGGGACGACGCGAAGGTGAACGTCAACGGCGGCGCCATCGCCATCGGTCACCCGATCGGCGCCTCGGGCGCCCGCGTGCTCGTCACCCTGCTGCACGAGATGAAGCGCCGCGACGCCAAGAAGGGCCTCGCCACGCTCTGCATCGGCGGTGGCATGGGCGTGGCGATGTGCGTCGAGCGGACCTGATCGGTCTGTCACGACAGTATCGGCTCACAACATAGACTTAAGGCCGAAGTCAGAAAAAATCGCGTGCGGACGCCATCCGCACGCGGCATCAAGTGATGCGAACAGGAGGAAACAATGGCTCAAGGACGCGTCGCCCTCGTGACGGGCGGCACCCGCGGCATCGGCGCGGCGATCTCGAAGCGGCTCAAGGACAAGGGCTACAAGGTCGCCGCCAACTACGCCGGCAACGACGAGGCGGCCAACGCCTTCAAGGCCGAGACCGGCATCCCGGTCTTCAAGTTCGACGTGGGTGATCTCGCGAGCTGCGAGGCCGGCATCAAGGCGATCGAGGCCGAACTCGGCCCGGTGGACATCCTGGTGAACAACGCCGGCATCACCCGGGACGGCGCCTTCCACAAGATGACGTTCGAGAAGTGGCAGGCGGTCATCAAGACCAACCTCGACTCGATGTTCACCTGCACCCGTCCGCTGATCGAGGGCATGCGCAGCCGCAACTTCGGCCGCATCATCATCATCTCGTCGATCAACGGCCAGAAGGGCCAGGCCGGGCAGACCAACTACTCGGCCGCCAAGGCCGGCGTGATCGGTTTCGCCAAGGCCCTGGCGCAGGAGAGCGCCTCGAAGGGCATCACCGTCAACGTGGTGGCGCCGGGCTACATCGCCACCGAGATGGTGATGGCGGTGCCCGAGGACATCCGCAACAAGATCATCTCGACGATCCCGACCGGCCGCCTCGGCGAGTCCGACGAGATCGCCCACGCGGTCGAGTATCTCGCCAGCGACGAGGCCGGCTTCGTGAACGGCTCGACACTGACCATCAACGGCGGCCAGCACTTCGTCTGATCGCCGCGGGCGCGCCGGATCGAACCGGCGCGCCTGCCCTGTGGGCAAGTAGCCCCACCGCGTCGGGCGCGCATCTCTCCGTCCGAAGAGCGTTCCTTCCCACACGCCGCGCGGCCGAGCCCGACGACGGCGCTCCCCGCGCCGGGCCCCGCCTGCCGGCGATCGTCCCGGGCCGCGCCGCTCCGGCCCACGCGCCGCGCGTGCCGCCGGCCGCGGGCCCGCACCATCCGAACCATCAAGCGTGACGAAAGTCCTTCGCCGCGTGCGGAAGCGCGCGTCGGCCGGGATAACGGGCATTGCGGGCAACGATCGGCGCGACGGCCCGCGTGTTCTGAGACACGAACAATTCGAGCGGCCTCGTATAGATCTCCTTCCATCGGCTCACGGATGGTCCCGCCGATAGAAATCGAGGTCCCGAGGGTCATGAACAACTGGTTTCACGGTAAATTCGGCGTTCAGTTTATCGGCGCGAGCCAGGATTGTTCTTCCCGCACGACAGAGACGCGTGACGACCGCTCGGCCGTGCGCCGCGGCCGCGCGCTGCCCGCCGCCGCGAAGCTCGGCCTCGCGGCGGCCTGTGCCCTGGGGCTGGCGGCCTGCGTCACGCCGCAGGAGCGCCACGCGCTGGATCAGAACCAGTGCTACGCCTTCGGCTTCGAGCCCGGCACCGACGGCTTCGCCGAGTGCATGATGGGCCTTCACCAGCAGCGCGCCGTCGCCCAGTCCAACAGCAACCTGTACTGGCAGGCTCAGCTCGCCGAGCAGAACCGCCGCCGCGAGGCCCAGCAGGACCTCTACAGGGTGATGAGCCTGCAGCGCACCGGCGACCCGCGCTTCCCCGTCTGCGGCGCCTCCTCGGACGGCGGCATGGATCGCCGGACCATGACTTGGTACGGCCCGAACTGCCGCGCCCGCTGATCCGGATCGAGGGAGGTCCCCATGTCCGACATGACGACGCGCGGCCCGCGCAACCCGAGCCGGATCATCTTCGTGACGGTGGCCCTGTTCGGCAGCGCCGTCGGGTTCGCGACCGCCAGCCTGGCCTGGTTCACGCTGGCTGTCCTCGGCTCCGCCGCGCTGACCTGCGCGGGCTACGGCCTGATCCGGCGGCGGCTCGGCTGGAAGCCGCTGAGCGGCGAGTACCTGTCCAACCTCGTCTACGTGCTGATCCCGTACTAGGCGGACACCGCGCACGCCCCGCGGACGCGCCGCGGGGCTCATCGGCGGGCGGCGCAGGTCCACGAAGGCCTGGCCGCGCCGCGCCCCCATCCCCCATACCGCTCCGCCTCCGAGGCCGCCATGACGCTCGCCCTCATCATCACCGGCTTCCTGATCGTGAACTTCGCGATGGCCGGCTTCTTCTCCCTCGTGGCCCTGTGGGCCGACTGAGCCGCGTCGCTACGGCGCGCCGACGCAGTTGGCGTAGAAGGTCGTGGTCGCGGGCCAGTCGGAGAAGACCCCCAGCACGCCGACCTGTCCGTGCAGGACGTCGAGCAGCCGCAGGATGTCGCCGTCGCCGGTGACCACCGGCTTGATCGACTGGTAATAGTACCCGCCGCCGCCCTTCAGCGGGCCGGAGCGCTCCAGCGACCACGCGATCAGCCCCAGCCCGGCCGCCTTGGCCTCCCGGGCGTAGGTCGAGGGCTCGATCGTCCCGTCCGGCCCCGGCCGGACCAGCATCCATAGCGGCGGCGCCAGGATCTTCACGCCCTTCCGGGCGAGTTCGGCCATGCCGGGCTGCCACGTGGCGGGCTTCTCCGGGTCGAAGCCCTTCGCGGTCTCGTCCCGGTCGTCGAGGAAGACCGCCTGACGGCCGAACTCCGGATCCTTCTCCAGCCAGTAGAGGATGTCGCGCAGCTGGAAGCTCTGCGGGTAGACGTCGGAGGCCGGGACGCCGGCCTGCCTGTACTCGTCGATCAGCTGCTGGGCGTACATGTCCTGCGTGTAGGTGCCCTGGAACGGCATCGGGACCTGGGGCGCCTTCAGCTCGGGGGTGAACTTCCGCCCCATCCCCTTCACCAGCGCGATGTACTCCCTGTGCGACATCAGCGTGCCGCTGCCGGCGTAGAGGTCGGTGCGCCAGCGCGGCGTCGCGTTCATGTAGGCCGCCACCGTGGTGGCGTCCGGGTCGGACGCGTCCATCTTCCCGTTCAGCGACTTGAACTCGTCCAGCGTCAGGTCGCTGGTGCAGCACTTGGCCGAGGCCTTCCGCCCGGTGGCCGGATCGGCCGGCGTGAAGCCCTGCGTGCACTTCGCCGCGAGGTCGGGTCGGGCCAGGATATCGGTGGTCGTGTGCAGGTCGCACTGGCTGTGGCGGCAGACGAGCTGGCGGTCCCTGGTGAAGGCCACGTCGCACTCGATGATCCCGGCACCCATCCGGTACGCGGCGAGCAGGCCCTCCCGTGTGTGTTCGGGGAACATCAGCGGCGCGCCGCGGTGCGAGATCGAGAAGGTCCGGGGCGTGTAGGTCCGGTCGACGCCGCAGGCGGCGAGCCTGTCCTTGAGCGGCCCGGGCTTCAGCTGGTCGACGAGGTAGAAGGGCCGGGGACCGAGCTGGGCGGCCTCGCCGGCGAGCGCGGGGCCCGCCCCCAGAAGCAGCCCCAGCCCCAACATCATCGCACGCATCGCGAACCTCCCGTTTCAGGCTGCCGGTAGAGGGGGACGGTGACAGGGGCGTGACCCTCGACCTCGCCGACTCGGGCGGCCGCATGGTAGCGGACGCCGATGACCGCGCCTGCAGGAATCCCGTCCCGACCGACGCCCCGTTCCGCCGCGACGATCGCGGGCGTCGGCGCGATCGCGCTTTGGTCGCTGCTCGCCCTCTTCACCGCCGCCTCGGGCGCGATGCCGCCCTTCCAGCTCGCCGCCACGACCTTCCTGATCGGCGCGGTCTGCGGATGCGTTGCCTGGATCGCCCGGCCCGCCCGCGCCCGCGCGCTGATCCAGCCCTGGCCGGTCTGGATCCTCGGGGTCGGCGGCCTGTTCGGCTACCACGCCCTCTATTTCAGCGCCCTGCGCCTCGCGCCACCGGCCGAGGCCGGGCTGATCAGCTACCTGTGGCCCCTGCTCATCGTCCTGTTCTCGGCGCGCCTGCCCGAGGCCGGCGGGCTGCGCCCGGGTCATCTGATCGGTGCGCTCCTCGGCCTCGCCGGGATCGCGGTGCTGTTCGCCGGCCGGGGCGATCTCGGCTTCGCCGCGGGAGCCCTGCCGGGCTACGCCGTCGCCCTGGCGGCGGCGTTCGTCTGGGCCGGTTACTCGGTCCTTTCGGCCCGCGTCGGGCAGGTCCCGACCGACGCCGTCGCGGGCTTCTGCCTGGTCACCGCGGCGCTGAGCCTCGCCTGCCACCTGGCTTTCGAGACGACGATCTGGCCCGCCGACGCCGCGCAGTGGGGCGCCGTGCTGCTGCTCGGACTGGGGCCGGTCGGCGCCGCCTTCTACCTCTGGGATATCGGCTGCAAGCACGGCGACGTCCGGCTGCTCGGCGTCATCGCCTACGCCGCGCCGGTCCTCTCGACGCTGATCCTGGTGGTGACCGGCTATGCCAGCCCCGGACCGGGCCTCGCGCTCGCCTGCCTGCTGATCGTGGCCGGCGCGCTGACGGCGGTGCGCGCCTCGCGGGCGTCGCCGAAGCCGGTCTAGCCCCGCGGCGTCGGCCGCCAGTCGGGCGGCGCCATCTCGAAGCCGGCGAAGTCGAACCCCGGCGAGACCGTGCAGCCGACGAGGGTCCAGGCGCCCAGGCTGGTGGCGGTCTGCCAGTGGCCGGCCGGCACGACGCATTGCGGGCGCTGCCCGGCGGCGAGGTCCGGCCCGAGATGCTGCGCCGCCGCGTCGTGACCGTTCGGGCTGGTGGTGATCACGAGCGGCGCGCCGGCATGCCAGTGCCAGATCTCCGCGGCGTCGACCCGGTGCCACGCGGAGACCTCGCCGAGATCGAGCAGGAAGTAGATCGCTGTGCCGACCGAGCGCCCGTCGACGGTGCGGGGATCGCGGAACGTCTCGCGATAATGGCCGCCCTCGGGATGGGGCTTCAACCCCAGGGTCGCGATCACCTCGGCTGCCGTCATGTCCAGCTCCCTGTCGGTCCCGGCCGCGCGAATCGTCCGCGGCTTGCCGGCACTTGGCACCGATGCTACCGGCCGAAAACCCCGCAAGGTCCGAGAACGATGCCGAGCCCGACCGTCCGTCTTCACCGCGGCGACCTGCCCGCCAGCTACGACGCGGGCCGGGCGGTGGCCATCGACACCGAGACGCTCGGGCTCAACCCGCATCGGGACCGCCTCTGCGTGGTGCAGCTCTCCACCGGCGACGGCACCGCCGACGTGGTCCAGATCCCGCAAGCCGGGCCGGAGCCGGTCGTGCTCAAGCGGGTCCTGGCCGATCCCGGCATCCTGAAGATCTTCCACTTCGCGCGGTTCGACGTGGCGGTCCTGTACAGGGCCCTCGGCGTGATGCCGAGCCCGGTCTACTGCACCAAGATCGCCTCGAAGCTCGCGCGCACCTACACGGACCGCCACGGGCTGAAGGACGTGGTCCGCGAGCTGGTCGGCGTCGACCTGTCGAAGCAGCAGCAATCCTCGGACTGGGGCGCCGAGACCCTGTCGCAGGCCCAGCTCGACTACGCGGCCTCGGATGTCCTCCACCTCCACGCGGCCCGGGAGCGGCTCGACGCCATGCTGGCCCGGGAAGGCCGCACCGATCTCGCGGCCGCCTGTTTCGGCTTCCTGCCGACGCGGGCGCGCCTCGACCTCGACGGCTGGCCCGAGACCGACATCTTCGCGCACACCTGAGAGTCGCGAGGATCCCGCACACTTCCTGTGCGGGGTGAGACTTTCCTGTCACCGCACCGCGATGTGTCGCTGGTAGGTTGTGGCTGCCTGGGCTTGCGAGCCCCGGCCAGGCCCTCCTCGCCGGTCACCCACCCGATCAGGCCGGCGAGGAGGGTCCGTCGCCGTCAGGTCAGGCTCCGCGGGCCCGACGGCGTCGTCATCCGGGCGGTCCAGCGCGGGCCCGGGCCCGCCACGACCCGCGGCGGGTCGACGAGGCCGAGCGCGGCGTGAAGCCCCGCGACGGCGTCGGGATCCGGGTGCGTCAGGACGAGCGCCTCCAGATCGGCGCCGAGATCCGGCATCGTCGTGGCGGGGTTGCCGCGCGGCCCCCAATCCATCGCGCAGGGCGCGGCGCCGTCCGCCGGCCACGCCCCGCCCGGAGGGACCGCGAAGCGCCAGGACAGGTCGCCGCGGGTCATCGTCGCCGCCGCGCCGAGGAGCGCGCCGTGGGCGGCGAGAACGCCGTCGAGATCGTCCGCGCGGGCGACGAAGCCGCGCAGCCGCCGGCCCGCGTCCCAGTCCGCCCGCACCCGCGCGGCGTCGCCGAGGCCGAACCAGCGGGCGCCCGACGGCGGCGGCGCCTCGGGATCAACGGCGATCACCTCCAGGAACAGGGCGTCGCCGAGGCGCAGGAGGTGGTTGCGCGTGCCCATCTCGCGGTGGCGGCCGCCCTCCGGCATGGCGAGGCCGAGGCAGTTCCGGACATGCGCCACGCCCTCCGCGAGATCGGGCGCGACGACGACGAGGTGGTCGAGGGTGAGCATCGGGCGGGCTCCGTGTGACCGCCGGCGTCGGCGCGGTCGCCGGACCTTCCCCCGGGCCGCGCGGGTCCCAAGCCGGCCTTCGCGCTGACGGGCGCATCGGGATCGGCCGGGGATGGATAACGCCGGAGCGGCCGCAAGAAGAAGGCCGGAGCCCCGCGAGAGGCCCCGGCCCGGGAGAGGGTGCCGGGCCGGGCGTCGCGCCCGGCCCCTGTCACCTCACAGCGAGTAGTACTGCACGAACTCGATCGGGTGCGGGGTCATCTCGTAGCGCAGCACCTCGGTCATCTTCAGCTCGATGAACGAGTCGATCTGGTCGTCCGAGAACACGCCGCCCTCCTTGAGGAAGGCCCGGTCCTTGTCGAGGCTGTTCAGGGCCTCGCGCAGCGAGCCGCACACGGTCGGGATCTTCTTGAGCTCCCGCGGCGGCAGCTCGTACAGGTCCTTGTCCATGGCCGGGCCCGGGTCGATCTTGTTCCGGATACCGTCGAGGCCGGCCATCAGCAGCGCCGAGAAGGCGAGGTAGGGGTTGGCCATCGGGTCGGGGAAGCGGACCTCGACGCGCTTGGCCTTCGGGCTCTTGGTCCACGGGATGCGGCAGGAGGCCGAGCGATTGCGCGCCGAGTAGGCGAGCAGCACCGGCGCCTCGTAGCCCGGCACGAGCCGCTTGTACGAGTTGGTCGACGGATTGGTGAAGGCGTTGAGCGCCTTGGCGTGCTTGATGATGCCGCCGATGTACCAGAGGCATTCCTGGGACAGGCCGGCATACTTGTCGCCGGCGAAGACCGGCTTGCCGTCCTTCCAGATCGACTGGTGGACGTGCATGCCCGAGCCGTTGTCGCCGTAGACGGGCTTCGGCATGAACGTCGCCGACTTGCCGTAGCTCTGCGCGACGTTGTGGATGCAGTACTTGTAGATCTGCATGTGGTCGGCGAGCAGGGTCAGCGTGTCGAACTTCATGCCGAGCTCGTGCTGGGCCGAAGCCACCTCGTGGTGGTGCTTCTCGACCTTCACGCCCATGGACTGCATGGCCGCGAGCATCTCGCCGCGCATGTCCTGCGCCGAATCCTGCGGCGGCACCGGGAAGTAGCCGCCCTTGGTCTGCACCCGGTGGCCGAGGTTGCCGCCCTCGTAGTCGGTGAAGCCGTTGGTCGGCAGCTCGGTGGAGTCGAGCTCGAAGCCGGTGCGGTACGGGTCGGCACCGAACTTGACGTCGTCGAACACGAAGAACTCGGCCTCGGGGCCGACATAGATCGTGTCGCCGATGCCGGTCTGCTGCAGGTAGGCCTCGGCGCGCTTGGCGGTGCCGCGCGGGTCACGGCCGTAGGGCTCGCCGGTCGCCGGCTCGAGCACGTCGCAGACGATCGACATGGTCGCGGCCGAGAAGAACGGGTCCAGCGTGGCGGTCACCGGATCCGGCATCAGCAGCATGTCGGACTCGTTGATCGCCTTCCAGCCGGCGATCGAGGAGCCGTCGAACATGGTGCCCTCGTCGAAGATCTCCTCGTCGATGAGCGACACGTCGAACGTGACGTGCTGCCACTTGCCGCGCGGGTCGGTGAACCGGAAGTCCACGTAACGCACGTCGTTGTCCCGGATCGTCTTCAGCACCTCGGCCGCAGTGGTCATCGTGGGCATCCTCCAGGGATCTCTGAACCGTCTCTCGTGGCGCACCCGAACGCGGTCGCGCGCGCCGGCCGGCGGCGCTTGATATCCGGCGCGGGCGTGCCTTGCCACCCGCCGGGGATCGGAATCGGTTGCCGGATAGAGCGATCAGTCTGTTCTCGCGCCCGATCTCGCAAGCGTGATCGGGCCGCACCGTTTCTAGGGCACCGTTGTTCTCCGGCAATGGTCTTCCTGGCACGATCCATGCGAAGGCGGCTGCGGCCGTCTGAGAGGCGGCAAGCCGTTCGCGTTGCCCAGGGTTGCCCCGGTCGCGCATCGATACGGACGAGAGAACCGGAATGACCAAATATAAGCTCGAGTACATATGGCTCGACGGGTACACGCCGACCCCGAATCTCCGCGGTAAGACGCAGATCAAGGAATTCGACAGCTTCCCGACCCTCGAGCAGCTCCCGATGTGGGGCTTCGACGGCTCGTCCACCAAGCAGGCCGAGGGCGGCAGCTCCGACTGCATGCTGAAGCCCGTGCGCCACTTCCCTGACCCAGCCCGCAAGAACGGCGTGCTGGTGATGTGCGAAGTGATGATGCCGGACGGCGTGACCCCGCACGAGTCCAACAAGCGCGCCACCATCCTGGACGATGCCGGCGCCTGGTTCGGCTTCGAGCAGGAGTACTTCCTGTACAAGGACGGCCGCCCGCTCGGCTTCCCGGCCTCCGGTTACCCGGCGCCGCAGGGCCCGTACTACACCGGCGTCGGCTACTCGAACGTCGGCGACGTCGCCCGCAAGATCGTCGAGGAGCACCTCGACCTCTGCCTCGATGCCGGCATCAACCACGAGGGCATCAACGCCGAGGTGGCCAAGGGCCAGTGGGAATTCCAGATCTTCGGCAAGGGCTCCAAGAAGGCCGCCGACGAGATGTGGATGGCCCGCTACCTCCTGCAGCGCCTCTGCGAGAAGTACGGCATCGACGTCGAGTACCACTGCAAGCCGCTCGGCGACACCGACTGGAACGGGTCGGGCATGCACTGCAACTTCTCGACCGCGTTCATGCGCGAGCACGGCGGCAAGGCTTATTTCGAGAAGCTCATGGAGGCGTTCAAGAACGCCCGCGAGGAGCACATCGCCGTCTACGGTCCGGACAACCACATGCGCCTGACCGGCAAGCACGAGACCGCCTCGATCCACGAGTTCTCGTACGGCGTGGCCGACCGCGGCGCCTCGATCCGCGTGCCGCACTCCTTCGTCAACAACGGCTACAAGGGCTACCTGGAAGACCGCCGTCCGAACTCGCAGGGCGACCCCTACCAGATCGCCTCGCAGGTGCTGAAGACGATCGCTTCCGTGCCGACCGAGGCCGCCGCAGCCGCGTAAGACGCGGGGGGAGGCGCCAAGTCTCCCGACAGAGCTAGCGAAGCCGGGCCCTCGGGTCCGGCTTCGCCGTTTCCGGGGCGATGGACTCCCGGGCTAACGCCCTCATTCCGAGCTGCCTGAGCGCGCCCCAGGCCTCGAACGAGGCCTCAGGGGCCGGACTGCTCGGCAGAGTGCTCCTTCGCGGCCCCCTGGGGCGGGCACCTCAGGATGGGGAGCTGGGGCAGGCGGCCCGGTCGAGCTTGTTCGAGGGTTGCGGGGGGCGGCGCCATCGCGCCCCACGCCTCCGCCTCAGGGACGTCGCGGGCGCTCGTCCTCGCGGATGGCGGCTTCGTGGTACCAGGCGCCCCCGCCGAAGCTCGGCACGGACGCGGGTTTCGCGTTCGGAACCGCCCGGGCGGTCTCGCGCGCGCGTCGGAACGCGGACAGATCGTAGATCTTGGCGGTCTCGCGCGGGTCCGTGGCGGCCATCGCACTTCCTCCTGCATCGGGTTCAAGCGGCCGATCGGGCCGACCGTTCCCGATGATGTGGGGTGCGGAAGACGGCGCTCCAGAGTCGGAAACGCCGATGCCGGACATTCGCGCAGTGCGAAATCTTGGGCAGGTGTCGTGGAATAACGGGTCGCCGGCGGTCCCGGGACCGCGCGGGGATCTGTCAGATCGCGTCCGTGCCGGTCTCGCCGGTGCGGATGCGGATCGCTTCCTCGATCGTCGAGACGAAGATCTTGCCGTCGCCGATGCGGCCGGTCTGGGCCGACTTGCGGATCGCCTCGACGGCGCCCTCGACCAGAGCGTCGGACAGGACGATCTCCAGCTTCACCTTGGGCAGGAAGTCGACCACGTACTCGGCGCCCCGGTAGAGCTCCGTGTGGCCCTTCTGACGGCCGAACCCCTTCGCCTCGATGACGGTGATGCCCTGGAGACCGACCTCCTGGAGCGCCTCCTTCACCTCGTCGAGCTTGAAAGGCTTGATGATCGCTTCGATCTTCTTCATGCCGCTCGGGCCTGCGCTGCGGTGCCTGGCATTTCTAACATCCTCGTGACGCCTTCGCCATGCCGTTTTCGCGGCGTGTCCGACCTTGGTGCCTATTTGATGTGCGTTTCACGCACATCCTTAGGGCGCTTCGCCGGAATCTGGCGCGGTTTTGGTCAGGTCTGATCGGTGCACGGGCACACTCGGAGGCGGACATGCGCTTGCTGACGGTCGCGGCAATGAGGCGGGTCGATGCGGCGGCAATCGACGGCGGCGTCTCGGGCCTGACCCTGATGGAGGCGGCCGGGGCCGCCGTGGCCACCCGCGCCCGGGCCCGCCTGCCGGCGGGCGGCCGGGTCGTCGTCCTGTGCGGGCCGGGCAACAACGGCGGCGACGGCTTCGTGGCCGCGCGCCTGCTGGCCGAAGCCGGCTACGCCGTCGACCTCCTCTGCCTCAGCGCGGTGTCGGCGCTGACAGGCGACGCCGCGCTGGCGGCCGAGGCCTGGACGGGGCCGGTGCGCGCGGCCGAGGGCGGCGCGCTGCCGTCCTGCGACCTCGTGATCGACGCCCTGTTCGGGGCCGGCCTGTCGCGCGACCTCGACGGTGCCGCCCGCGCCCTCGTCGAGACGGTGAACCGCGCCGGGGTGCCGGTGCTCGCGGTCGATGTGCCGAGCGGGGTCGACGGCGACACCGGCGCGGTGCGCGGCGCCGCCATCCGGGCGGTGGAGACCGTGACCTTCGTGACCTTCAAGCCGGGACACCTGCTCCAGCCCGGGCGGAGCCTCTGCGGCCAGCTCAGCCTCGCCGATATCGGGACCGGCCCGGCGGCGCTGGAGGCCGGCCTGGCCGCCTGCGCGCCCCTCGACCGGAACGGGCCCGCCCTGTGGGGCCGGGACTTCCCGCACCTCACCGGCGCGAGCCACAAGTACACCCGCGGCCACGCCCTGGTCCTGTCCGGGCCCGCCACCAAGACCGGCGCCGCCCGGCTCGCCGCCCGCGGTGCCCTGCGGGTCGGCGCCGGGCTCGTCACCGTCGCGTCCCCGGTCGCCGCGCTGGCTGAGAACGCCGCCCACCTCACGGCGATCATGCTGCGGCCCTGCGAGAGCGCCGACGACCTCGACGACCTGCTCACCGACGAGCGGCTGAACGTGATCCTGGCCGGACCCGGGCTCGGCACCGGCGAGCCGACCCGGGAGCGCGTTGCCGTGGCGGCGGCGGCCGGGCGCGGCCTCGTCCTCGACGCCGACGCGCTGACGAGCTTCGCCGGGAAGGCGCCCCTGCTCGCCGCCCATCTCGCCGACGGCGATGCGCGGGCCGTGCTGACACCGCATGCCGGCGAGTTCGCGCGGCTCTTCGACGGGACGGACGCGGTGGTGGAGGGGGCCGACAAGGTGGCGCGGGCCCGCGCGGCGGCCGCGCTCACCGGCGCCGTGGTGGTCTTCAAGGGGGCCGATACGGTGATCGCGGCCCCCGACGGCCGTGCGGCCATCAACGACCACGGCAGCCCCTATCTCGGGACGGCCGGGTCCGGGGACGTCCTCGGGGGCCTGATCGCCGGCCTGCTGGCGCAGGGCATGGAGCCCTTCGCGGCCGCCGCGGCCGGCGTCTGGCTCCACGGGGATGCCGGCCTGCGCCACGGGCCGGGCCTGATTGCCGAGGACATCCCCGAGCTGATGCCGGCGGTGCTGCGCGACCTCGTCGCGTCGACCGGCGGCTGACCGCTCAGGTGACCTCGAACATCGTCCAGAGGCCGGTGTCGAACCGCTCCAGCACCGTGGCGCTGATCAGCCAGCGCCCCGGATTGTCCGCCAGGAACCCGATCCGGGCTGTGCGGCCCTCCAGCAGCTGAAAGGTGTCGAGCCAGTAGGGCTCCCAGCCGTCGTCCAAGGGATGGAGCAGGCGGAAGCAGTGGCCGTGCAGGTGCAGGGCCTGCGGGAAGGCGGTCTCGTTGCGCAGGGCCAGCACCACCACCTGGCCGCGCTTCACCGAGAAGATCGGCGCGAGGCCGGCGGCGCCGCTCGCGCCGTTCACCGACCAGATCTTCTGCGGGTCGCCCGTGTAGACGGGGTCGGGCGCGGGGGCGTCCTTGGCCCCGTCCTTACCCTTCGGCACGAAGGCGCCGCCGGTGATCACCACGTCGCGGCGCAGGGCGTTCTGGAGCTTGATCTCGGCCGGCAGGCGCTTGTTCTCGCCGATCGGCCCGATCGGGGGCCGCTTCTCGGTGATCCTGGCACCCTTGGTGACGACGCTCGCCAGGACCAGGCCCTTGCCGATCAGCGCGTGGATCTCGCAGGTGGCGCCTTCCTCCTCCGGCAGGTCGACGAGCAGGTCGTAGCGGGTGCCGGGCGGGAAGGGGAGGGTGGCCCGCAGGGGCTCGAACGTGTCGGTGGGCTGGCCGTCGACCGCCGCCACGTAGACCTTCACGCCCTCGAACTTGATGCGCGTCGCCCGGGCGTTGCAGGCATTGCCGAGGCGCAGGCGGATACGTGACCCCGGCCGGGCCTCGAAGGCGCCCGGCACCGGCTTGCCGTTGACGGTCACGAGGTTGCCGAGGCGGCCGTGCGCGGCGGCGAGCGCCGTCTGCCCGAACGGCATCAGGGTGCCGTCGTCCTGGAGCCGCCAGTCCTGCAGCACGACGCTGACGTCGGCGTCGACCGCGGGCGGGTTCGTCTCCTCGACGACCAGCATGCCCGCGAGCCCGCGGCCCGACGGCTCGCTCGCCCCGCCGACGACCAGGGGCCGGATCAGGTAGGAGCCGGCATCCGGCGGCGTGAAAGTGTAGAGGAAGTCGCCGCCCGGCGGGATCGGCGCCTGGGTCACCCCGCCGACGCCGTCCATGGCGTTGACGTTGCGCACCCCGTGCCAGTGCAGCGACAGCGCCCTGTCGGTCCGGTTCTCCACCTTGAGGCGTACCGCCTGCCCGAGCTTCACGCGGATGACGGGCGGCAGGGCCTTGCCGTCGAAGCACCAGACCGGCGTCTCTGGCGCCGGTTCCGGCCTGAACCGCGTCCTGCCGGGCGCCGCCGGCAGGGCCGCCGGCGCCGCCGCGGGCTCCGGCTGCGCGGAGGACGGCGCCGGCGCCCCTGGCGCGGCGGCCGGCGCCTGGGCCCGCGCGGCCTCCGGCGCGAGCCCGAAGGCCGCCGCGGCGGCGAGCAGGGTCCGGCGCGACGGCGTGCCGGCACGCGAATCGGTCGGCGGCACGGTGCGGGATGGCGGCATGGGATCTCGGCTGCGGCTCGCGGTGGGCCCGCTCCTTAGCGGCGCGCGGGCTGCCGCGCCACAGGGGCAAGTTTTTTGCTGCGGGCCCGCCGGCCCATGCTATAGGGCGCGCTTCCGGCGGCCGGCGATGCGCCGGATGTCGGCGCGCGCGGGCGTGGCGGAACTGGTAGACGCGCTGGATTTAGGTTCCAGTGTCGCAAGACGTGGGGGTTCGAGCCCCTCCGCCCGCACCAGGACCTCTGCTGAGGTTGCGGTCCCCTCGGGACCCTCCGCCCCGTACCCGACATCTCGGCATCCCGGTCCGCGCGAGCACGACGCCGGCCCGGCCGGCGACCCCAGGTTTCTTTGAAGAGCGACGACGACGATGCAGGTGACCGAGATCAACGCCCAGGGGCTGAAGCGCGAGTTTCAGGTTCTGCTGGCCGCCCAGGAACTCGAGGAGCGCCTGACCAACGAGCTGTCCGGCATGAAGGACAAGGTGCAGCTCAAGGGCTTCCGTCCCGGTAAGGTGCCGGTCGCGCACCTGCGCAAGGTCTACGGCCGCTCCGTGATGGCCGAGGTGGTGCAGAACGCCGTCAACGAGGCGAACCGCCAGATCGTCACCGATAACGGCCTCAAGCTCGCCCTGGAGCCGCAGGTCGAGTTCCCGACCGACCAGGCCGAGGTCGAGAAGGCGCTGGACGCCAAGGGCGACCTCGCCTTCAAGGTCGCCCTCGAGGTGATGCCGAGCTTCGAGCTCGCCGACCTCTCCGACGTCAGCCTGACCAAGCTCGTCGCCAAGCCGTCGGACGCGGAGGTGGACGAGGCCCTCGACCGCATGGCCGGCCAGAGCCGCCCGTTCACCGAGCGCGAAGAGGGCGCCGAGGCCCAGAGCGGCGACCGCGTCACGATCGACTTCGTCGGCCGCATCGACGGCGAGGAGTTCCAGGGCGGCAAGGGCGAGGGCATCGACCTCGAGCTGGGCTCCGGCTCGTTCATCCCGGGCTTCGAGGATCAGCTCGTCGGCGCCAAGGTCGGCGACAAGCGCCTCGTGAAGGTCACCTTCCCCGAGTCGTACGGGGCCGAGCACCTCGCCGGCAAGGACGCCGAGTTCGACGTGACCGTCACGAAGATCCAGGCGGCGGGCGAAGCCAAGATCGACGACGAGTTCGCCAAGTCGATGGGCATGGAGTCGCTGGAGAAGCTCCGCGAGGCCGTGTCCGAGGCGATCGGCCGGGACTTCGAGGCCGCCTCGCGCCGCCGGCTCAAGAAGGAGCTCCTCGACGCGCTGGACGGCAAGTACGCCTTCGAGCTGCCCCCGTCGCTGGTGGCGCAGGAATTCGCCGCGGTGTGGGCGCAGGTCGAGCAGGACCTCAAGACCCGCGGCAAGACCTTCGAAGACGAGGACACCACCGAGGAGAAGGCCCAGGCCGAGTACCGGAAGATCGCGGAACGGCGCGTCCGTCTCGGTCTCGTGCTTGCGCAGGTCGGCGAGAGCGCCGATATCAAGGTCTCGGACGAGGAGGTGAACCAGGCCCTCATCGCCCGGGTCCGGCAGTTCCCGGGCCAGGAGCAGCAGGTCTGGGACTTCTACCGGAAGAATGCGCAGGCGCTCGCGGAACTCCGCGCGCCCCTGTTCGAGGAGAAGGTCGTCGACCACGTCCTCGGGCAGGTCAAGCTCGTCGAGGAGCCCGTCTCGAAAGAGGCGCTTTTCGCCGACGAAGATGACGACGACACGACCGGCGGGAAGCCGGCAGACAAGGCCGAGGCCAAGGACGAGTCCAAGACCGAAGCCAAGGCCGACTGAGTCCCGCTCTGTCCCAGGACGGCGGGCAAGGGTTAGGCGATGGTTAAGCATCGCCGGTGTTCGCTGACATGCCCGGGGCTGCCCTGATTCGCGGCAGCCCCGGGCCTCACTCCGGGGCAGGACGAGATGAGAGATCCGATCGACGTCTACAACAACGCGCTCGTGCCGATGGTCGTCGAGCAGTCGAGCCGCGGCGAGCGCGCCTTCGACATCTACTCCCGCCTGCTCCGCGAGCGCATCATCTTCCTCACCGGCCCCGTGGAGGATTACGGCGCGTCGCTGATCGTGGCGCAGCTGCTGTTCCTCGAGGCGGAGAACCCGAAGAAGGAGATCTCCTTCTACATCAACTCCCCCGGCGGCGTGGTCACCTCCGGCCTGTCGATCTACGACACGATGCAGTTCATCCGCTGCCCGGTGACGACCCTCTGCGTCGGCCAGGCCGCCTCGATGGGCTCCCTGCTGCTCACAGCCGGCGAGCCGGGCCACCGCTTCGCCCTGCCGAACGCCCGGATCATGGTCCACCAGCCGTCCGGCGGCTTCCAGGGCCAGGCGACCGACATCCTGATCCACGCCCGCGAGATCGAGGCGCTGAAGCGGCGCCTGAACGAGATCTACGTGAAGCACACCGGGCGCGACTACGACACGATCCACACGGCGCTGGAGCGCGACAACTTCATGACCGCCGACGCGGCCAAGGAGTTCGGGCTCATCGACGAGGTGATCGAGAAGCGTCCCGAGCCGGCGGCCGCCTGACCGCCCCGCGTCGCCTGACCGCCGCGGCGCGGCCTTGATCCCGCCGCGGCAGCGTGTTTGCATCGAGGTTCGGGCCCTTCGGTCAAAGGCGCGCAGCACACTGTTTCTTTAAACGGGCCCCCTACATTCATGCGATGCGCGTCCGCCCCTTGCCGGCTGCGGACGCGAGGAATCGGAGACCGATATGAGCAAGACTGGCGGCAACGACTCGAAGAGCACGCTGTATTGCTCGTTCTGCGGCAAGAGCCAGCACGAGGTCCGCAAGCTGATCGCCGGCCCCACGGTGTTCATCTGCGACGAGTGCGTCGAGCTGTGCATGGACATCATCCGCGAGGAATCGAAATCCTCGCTGGTGAAGAGCCGCGACGGCGTGCCGACCCCCAAGGAGATCCGCCGCGTCCTCGACGACTACGTCATCGGCCAGGACTTCGCCAAGAAGGTCCTCTCGGTCGCGGTGCACAACCACTACAAGCGGCTCGCCCACGCGACGAAGCACAACGACGTCGAGCTGGCCAAGTCCAACATCATGCTGATCGGGCCGACCGGCTCGGGCAAGACCCTGCTCGCGCAGACGCTCGCCCGCATCCTGGACGTGCCGTTCACCATGGCGGACGCCACGACGCTGACCGAGGCCGGCTACGTCGGTGAGGACGTCGAGAACATCATCCTCAAGCTGCTCCAGGCCTCGGACTACAACGTCGAGCGGGCGCAGCGCGGCATCGTCTACATCGACGAGATCGACAAGATCTCCCGCAAGTCCGACAACCCGTCGATCACCCGCGACGTGTCGGGCGAGGGCGTGCAGCAGGCGCTCCTGAAGATCATGGAGGGCACGGTCGCCTCCGTCCCGCCCCAGGGCGGACGGAAGCACCCGCAGCAGGAATTCCTGCAGGTCGACACGACCAACATCCTGTTCATCTGCGGCGGCGCCTTCGCGGGGCTGGAGCGGATCATCTCCCAGCGCGGCAAGGGTACCTCGATCGGCTTCGGCGCGACCGTCCAGGCCCCGGACGACCGCCGCACCGGCGAGATCTTCCGCTCGGTCGAGCCGGAGGACCTGCTGAAGTTCGGCCTCATCCCCGAGTTCGTCGGCCGCCTGCCGGTCCTGGCGACGCTGGAGGACCTCGACGAGGCCGCGCTGAAGAAGATCCTGCAGGAGCCGAAGAACGCCCTGGTGAAGCAGTACCAGCGGCTGTTCGAGATGGAGAACGTCGACCTGACCTTCCAGGACGAGGCCCTGTCGCTCGTCGCCCGCAAGGCGATCGAGCGGAAGACCGGCGCCCGCGGCCTGCGCTCCATCCTGGAGACGATCCTGCTGGACACGATGTACGACCTGCCGGGCCTCGAGTCCGTGGAGCAGGTGGTCATCGGCCCGGAGGTGGTGGAGGGCAAGTCGCGCCCCCTCTACATCCACGGCGACCGCAACAAGGACGCGCCCGCCAGCGTCAGCGCGTAGGCGCTCGGTAGGGTTGCATGAGGCGCCCGGCTCTGGCCGGGCGCGCTGCGGGGGCCGCCTTGAAAACGCTCCCTCCCGCAGCCACCTCAGGCTCAGCGCGGTGGCCGCACGCTCCTTCGAGGTCCGGTCCGCGTCGCCAGCCGCAAAGTTAGCGAAATCCGACCCTCGCGGCCCGGTCGGCACCTGGCTGTAGGCGCGCTCCGTGCATGGGGGCGCCGAACCCGGGCGTCCCTGAGAGGAAGTCAGCATGTCACAGTCGAAATCGCGCCAGCCGGTGGTCCCGGGTTCGACGGGCTCCTACGCCGTCCTCCCCCTGCGCGACATCGTCGTCTTCCCGCACATGATCGTGCCCCTGTTCGTGGGCCGCGAGAAGTCGATCCGCGCCCTCGAGGAGGCCGTCCGCACCGATCGCCACATCCTGCTCGCCACCCAGATCAACGCGGGCGACGACGACCCGGCGACCGACGCCATCTACAAGATCGGTACCCTCGCCTCGGTGCTCCAGCTGCTGAAGCTGCCCGACGGCACCGTGAAGGTGCTGGTCGAGGGCGTCGGCCGCGCGAAGGTCGTGGACTTCACCCGCTCGGACGAGTTCTACGAGGCGACCGCCGAGGCGCTCCACGACGAGCTCGGCGACCGGGTCGAGGCCGAGGCGCTCGCGCGCTCCGTGCTCTCGGAGTTCGAGAACTACGTCAAGCTCAACAAGAAGATCTCCCCCGAGGTCGTCTCCGCCGTGACCCAGATCGACGAGCCGTCGAAGCTCGCCGACACGATCGGCTCGCACCTGCTCGTCAAGATCTCCGACAAGCAGGGCATCCTGGAGACTCCGACGGTGGCGCAGCGCCTCGAGCGCGTGCTGTCGCTGATGGAGAGCGAGATCTCCGTGCTCCAGGTGGAGAAGCGCATCCGGACCCGCGTCAAGCGGCAGATGGAGAAGACCCAGCGCGAGTACTACCTGAACGAGCAGATGAAGGCGATCCAGAAGGAGCTGGGCGACTCCGAGGATGGCCGCGACGAGCTGGCCGAGCTGGAAGAGAAGATCGAGAAGACCAAGCTCTCCAAGGAGGCCCGCGACAAGGCGACGGCCGAGCTGAAGAAGCTGCGGCAGATGTCGCCGATGTCGGCCGAGGCGACCGTCGTGCGCAACTACCTCGACTGGATGCTCGGCATCCCGTGGGGCAAGCGCTCGAAGATCAAGAAGGACCTGCTCGGCGCCCAGGCGCTGCTCGACGAGGACCATTTCGGCCTCGACAAGGTCAAGGAGCGGATCGTCGAGTACCTCGCCGTGCAGCAGCGGGCGAACAAGCTCACCGGCCCGATCCTGTGCCTCGTCGGTCCCCCCGGCGTCGGCAAGACCTCGCTCGGCAAGTCCATCGCCAAGGCGACGGGTCGCGAGTTCGTCCGGATGTCGCTCGGCGGCGTGCGCGATGAGGCCGAGATCCGCGGTCACCGCCGGACCTATATCGGTTCGATGCCCGGCAAGATCGTGCAGTCGATGCGCAAGGCCAAAACCTCGAACCCGCTCATCCTGCTCGACGAGATCGACAAGATGGGCATGGACTTCCGCGGCGATCCGTCGGCGGCGCTCCTCGAGGTTCTCGACCCTGAGCAGAACAGCACCTTCAACGACCACTACCTGGAGGTGGATTACGACCTCTCGAACGTGATGTTCGTGACCACGGCCAACACCCTCAACATCCCGGGCCCGCTCATGGACCGGATGGAGGTGATCCGCATCGCCGGGTACACCGAGGAGGAGAAGGTCGAGATCGCGCGCAAGCACCTGATCCCGAACGCCCTGAAGAAGCACGGCCTCGGGACGCACGAGTGGTCGATCGACGATGACGGGCTGATGATGCTGGTCCGCCGCTACACGCGGGAGGCCGGCGTCCGCAACCTGGAGCGCGAGCTGTCCAACCTGATCCGCAAGGCGGTGAAGGAGATCCTCATCACCAAGACCAAGTCGGTCGCGGTGACCCCGGAGACCCTTCCGGTCTTCCTCGGCCCGCCGAAGTTCCGCTACGGCGAGATCGACGCGGACGATCAGGTCGGTGTGGTGACGGGTCTGGCCTGGACCGAGGTCGGCGGCGAGCTGCTGACGATCGAGGGCGTCATGATGCCCGGCAAGGGCAAGATGACGGTCACCGGCAACCTGAAGGACGTGATGAAGGAGTCGATCTCGGCGGCGGCGAGCTACGTCCGCTCCCGGGCGATCGATTTCGGGATCGAGCCGCCGCTCTTCGATCGGCGCGACATCCACGTCCACGTTCCGGAGGGGGCGACCCCGAAGGACGGTCCGTCGGCCGGCATCGCCATGGCCACCGCGATCATCTCGACGCTGACCGGGATCCCGGTCCGCCGAGACGTCGCGATGACCGGCGAGGTGACGCTCCGCGGCCGGGTCCTGCCGATCGGCGGCCTGAAGGAGAAGCTGCTCGCCGCGCTCCGCGGCGGCATCAAGACGGTGCTGATCCCCGAGGAGAACGCCAAGGACATCGCCGAGGTGCCCGACAGCGTGAAGAACGGCCTGGAGATCATCCCGGTCTCGCGGATGGATCAGGTGCTGGAGAAGGCGCTGGTCCGCCAGCCCGAGGCGATCGAGTGGGAGGAGCCCCTGCCGGTGGCCAAGCCCGCCCGCACCGAAGAGGACGGCGCGGCCTTCGTGGCCCACTGAGCGTCCTGACTGAGTGAGACGAGCCCCCGGCGCCCTGAGCCCCGGGGGCTTTTTCGTGCGCGGATCCAGGCACGGAGGACCGGATGCGTATCCTGCTGATCAACCCGAACACCAGCGCGGACGTCACCGACCTCGTCGCCGATCATGTCCGCCGGCAGCTCGGCGGCCGGGCGGAGCTGCGCGCCGTCACCGGCCGTTTCGGCGCGCGCTACATCGCGAGCCGGGCCGCAGCGGCGATCGCCGGCCACGCGGCCCTCGATGCCCTCGCGGAGCACGGGGGCGCGTGCGACGCGGTCTACCTGGCCTGCTTCGGCGATCCGGGTCTTCTCGCGCTGCGCGAGCTGTCGCGGGTGCCGGTGATCGGCATGGCGGAGGCGGCCTGCCACGAGGCCGCCGCGGCCGGCCGCTTCGGCATCGTCACCGGTGGGGCGGCCTGGGAGGGGATGCTGCGGGAATTCGTGGCGGCACTCGGGCTGTCCGACGCCCTCGCGGCGCTCCGTACAGTGGCTCCGAGCGGCGGCGCCATCGCCCGGGATCCCGACGCGGCCCTGGCGATCCTGGCCGAGGCCTGCCGTGCCTGCGCGGCGTCCGGCGCGGAGACGGTCATCCTGGGCGGTGCCGGTCTGGCGGGGCTCGCGGCGCGGATCGCCCCGCAGGTTCCCGTTCCGGTGATCTGCTCGGTCGAGGCCGGGACCCGCGCGGTTCTCGCTTCGGGCGCGTCCGCGTCGATTCGATCCAGGCCCGATCCCGTGGAGAGCGTCGGCCTCGGACCGGCCCTGGCGGCGCGCCTCATCGATCCCTGACGCGGATCCGGGGCGCGGACCCTTGCACCGGACCAGCGCCATGCCGTAACGGTCGCCGGCCGGGCGGTTAGCTCAGTTGGTAGAGCGTCTCCTTTACACGGAGAGGGTCGGGGGTTCGAGTCCCTCACCGCCCACCAGCGCTCCGGCGCCGCGCACCGTCGACGGTAAGGGTAACCGGCTACCGGTAGCCGCCGTTCGGCAGTCGGCCGTGATACGGCGTGTTGCGGCAATGGCCCCACGGTCCGCGCCAGTAGCCGGGCGGGCAGCCGTTCCCCGCCCGCACTTGGTACCAGCCGCCGGGCAGCGGCCCGACATAGGGCGTGCGGCGGCAGTGGCCCCAGGGTCCGCGCCAAGCTCCCGGCCCGCATCCTCCCGCCACCAGGGTGATCGGCGCCGCGAGGCCCGGATCGGCCGGGAGCGGCATCGCCTGCGCGCCCGTCACGCACATTGACCCCGGCAGCGCCGACACGATCGCGACCGCAGCAGCTTTCATTAAAATATTCATAATCTCTCTCCGAGCAACCGATGTGTATTTATCGTCGTCATCGCGCATTGAACGCGTAAAGATGCTTGTGAGACGCATTAAATATTGGACATGAAAGGAAACAGTTTCGGGAATGCCGTCAATGCGATGCACCGGCGTGAGGAAGCCGCGCGGCCGACCGCGGCGCCCGCCCGGTACGAGCAAGACGTGCCGCCGGAAATCTCAACTGGAGGTGGTGGGCGGCAAAGATGAAGACAAATGCATGAGACTGGAATGGGCAGTCATACCTAGGAATAGGTACTGTAGGCATCGGACTAAACGCGGGCATCCTCGCGGGATCATCTCGAAGCGGAGGGTGCGATGCGAGCAACGATTCCGGATCGCCTGGGTCTCGGCGTCCCCGATGCCGGGAACGGCCTCTCCGCCCGCGTGGCCGTGGCGCGGTCGCGGCTCGTCCGCTGGATCGCGGGCAGCCGGGCGGCCGGGCGCGTCCCGACCCGGCTCCTGACCGAGGACGAGATCGCCGCGTTCCGGCGCGACGGCTTCGTCACCGTCCCGGCGATCACCACCGCGGAGGAGCTCGACACGCTGCGCGGCGCCTACGACCGCCTGTTCGAGGAGGCGCGCGGCTGGAAGGACGGGAGCTTGTTCGACCTCGTCGACATCGACCGCGGCGCCGGCGAGGCGCGCTCCCCGCAACTTCTCAATCCGTCCCGCTTCGAGCCGCTTCTCCGGGACATCCTGTTCCGGGCCAACGCCTTGGCCATGTCGCGCCAGCTCCTGGGAAGCCGCGCGGCCCTCGTCTTCGAGCACGCGATCCGCAAGCCGCCGAAGATCGGTGCGGCGACCGCGTGGCATCAGGACGAGGCCTTCTACGCCGCCTACACGAACTACCGGGCGATCACGGTCTGGATGCCCCTGCAGGACGTGTCGCCGGAGAACGGCTGCATGCTCTACGTCCCGGGGAGCCACAGGGGGCCGCTCCTCACCCATCGCAGCATCGGCGGCGACCCGCGGATCCACGGCCTCGAGGCCCTGGGGGTTCCGGTGGAGCGCGCGGTCCCCTGTCCGCTGCCGGCGGGCGGCGCCACCTTCCACGATTGCCGGACCCTGCACTGCGCCGGGCCGAATCTCAGTGCCGGACCGCGGCGCGCCTACGCCCTCGGCTTCGGGGTCCGCGCGCCGGAGCATACCCTCCGGCACGAGCATCCCTGGAACGCCGAGAAGCGCACGCTGCGGCAGGAGCGCGAGCGGCAGGCCCGCGGCGGGCTCGCCCGGCTGAAGGCGGGCGCCAAGCAGCAGATCAAGGCGCTCATCCGCTGAGTTGCGGCCCCCGCGCGGGGCCGTCAGGCGGCCGCGTGCACCGCCAGCGCCGCGCGGACGACCGCGTCGGTCTGAAGGTGATGCAGCATGTGGCCGGCCCCCGCCAGGCGCTCGAACCGCGCCCCGGGGATCAGGCCGGCCGCGCGCCGGCCGTGCAGGTCGGTGTTCACCACCAGGTCGGCGCTGCCGCCCAGGATGCGGGTGGGCCGGCGCAGAAACGGGTAGTTGAGGACGCTGCGCGTGAGACCCGGCCAGAGCCAGCCCGCATCCTCGCCCTCGGCGGTGATCTGCGCGGGGCGGCCCGCGAGGGCGAAGGGAAAGTCCCGGGCGAAGCGCGGCGGCATCGCCTCCGGGAAGAACATCGCGTTCCACAGGAGCGGCAGCAGCGCCCGGTCGCTGCTGGCGCCCAGGAGCGCCGACAGGGCGTCGCCGCCGAACGGCAGCGCCCGCGGCCCGAACAGCACCTGCTCCAGCCGCGGCTCAGGGAAGCAGATCGGCGCGACGGCGACGATGCCGGCGACCTCGTCCGGGTGGAGCATGCCGTAGGCGAGGGCGACGGCGGCCCCGAACGAGTGGCCCAGGATGACCGGACGCTCCAGGCCGAGGTGCCGCACCGCTCGCCGGATACAGGCCGCCTGATCCCAGATGTCGGCCGCGCCGCCGCGCGGCCGCCGGCTGAAACCGTGGCCCGGGCGGTCGACGGCCAGCACGCGGAAATGCTCGGCCAGCGCCGGCACGGGGCCGAGCCAGACGTCCTCCAGGCACATCAGCGTGCCGTGGATCGCCACGAGATCCGGCCCGGCGCCGGTCTCCGCGTAGGCGATCGTCCGGTCTTCGGCCAGGGACACGATCCGGCGCGGCACGATCCGGGGATCGGCCTCGGCGCCGGTCCCGCTCCCGGCCTCCCGTGCCGCCCGGGCGGGGCCGGGCAGGGTCTCCATCGCGCCTCCCCCTACAGGCGCCGTCGGCGTCCGGACGAGGTGCCGAGCACCGCGAAGGCCGTGGCCGCGCCGACGCCCAGCAGACCGGCCGCGGCCGCGAGGGGGTGCAGGGTCGCGCGGGTATAGGCGCTGGTCCGCATGACCGGGACGGGCGGGTCGCCCCGCGTCTCCCCCGCCGCGACCGGCGCGTGCAGCGCGCCGTCCGGGTTGCGCGGCGCGCTCCCGCGCTTCTGCAGGGCGATGATCGCCGGGGTGAGATAGTCGTAGGTGCCGGGGGCGAGTTCCTTGCCGGCCACGAAGGCCTTGCCGGCGCCGCCCACGAAGATGTCGCGCTGCGGGTGCACGGCCGCGTGCAGGATGGCGTTCGCCACCTCCTCCGGCGGGTAGATCGGCGGCGGCAGGCTCGGCTCGCGGTCCATGTAGTTGCGCGCCCGCTGGGGCAGGGGCGTGTCGATCGAGGCCGGCTTGATCAGCGTCACCGAGATCGGCGCGTTCTCGTCCATCAGCTCCATGCGCAGGGCGTCGGTGAAGCCCTTCACGGCGTGTTTCGAGGCCGCGTACATGCCCTGGAACGGGAAGGCGAGGTCGGAGGCGATACTGCCGACGTTGATGAGGGCGCCGCCGTGCTGGCGCAGGTGCTCGGTCGCCACGAGGGAACCGTAGACGGTTCCCCAGAAATTCGTCTGGATCAGGCGCTCGTGGTCGGCATCGCTGATCTCGCGCAGCCGGCCGTAGATCGAGCCGCCGGCCACGTTCACCCAGGTGTCGAAGCCGCCGAAGGTCGCCTCGGCCCGGTCGGCCACGGCCTGCACGTCGGACCGCCGGCCGACATCGGCGACGACGTCGATCGCCTTGCCGCCGACGCCCTCGATCTCGGCCCGGATGCGCGCCAGGGCGTCGCCGCTGCGCGCCGCCAGCACCACCCGGGCGCCGCGCTCGGCCGCCATCCGGGCCGTGGCGAGGCCGATACCCGACGAGGCGCCGGTGATCACGATGACCTGCTCGCGGAGCGGCTTGTGCTTCATGCGATATCCCCGACGCTGCGGCGCGGCCGCACGGGAGCGGCCACACGCTAGGCTATCGATCGGGGCGGCCGCATGTTCCGGGCGCACCCGCGGGTGATCGGGTCGCAGGCTGGCCGCCCGGGCACTCAGCGTCCGTAGATGTCCTCGACGCGGATGATGTCGTCCTCGCCGGTGTAGGAGCCGACCTGGACCTCGATCAGCTCCAGCGGGATCTTGCCCGGGTTGGCCAGCCGGTGCATCGACCCGATCGGCAGGTAGACCGCCTCGTTCTCATGGACCAGCACCACCCGCTCGTCGATCGTCACCTCGGCGGTGCCGCGCACCACCACCCAGTGCTCCGCCCGGTGGTAGTGCTTCTGCAGCGACAGCCGCCCGCCCGGCACAACCTGGATCCGCTTCACCTGGAAGCGCTCGCCGATGTCGATCCGCTGGTACCAGCCCCAGGGCCGGTACATCCGCAGATGCGCGTCCGCCTCCGGCTCCCCGCGGGCCCGCAGCGCGCCGACCAGCTCCTTCACTTGGCCCGAATGCGCCTTGGAGGCCACCAGCACCGCGTCGGGGGTCGAGACCACCACCACGTCCTCCAGGCCCACCACCGCGGTCAGGCCCTCGCCCTGGCTGTGCACGAGGCTGTTCTTCGTGCCGATCAGCGACACCCGGCCGCGCACGGCGTTGCCGGCCTCGTCGTGGTCCAGCACCTGCCAGACCGCGTCCCAGGTGCCGACATCCGACCACGCGAACGACACCGGCAGCACGCCGGCCCGGGCGGTCCGCTCCATGACCGCGTAGTCGATCGAGATCTTCGGCGCCTGGGCGAAGGCCGTCGCGTCGAGGCGCACGAAGTCGAGGTCGGTCACCGCCGCCTCCAGGGCCGCGCGCGCGGCCGCCAGCACCTCGGGGACGAACGCTTCCAGCTCGGCCAGCATCAGGTCGGCGCGGAACAGGAAGTAGCCCGAGTTCCACAGGGCGCCGTCGGTGATCAGCGCCTCGGCGCCGGCCCGGTCGGGCTTCTCGACGAAGCGGGCGACGCGGGCCGCGCCCGGGGCTTCGGCGATCGGCTCGCCGCGGCGGATGTAGCCGTAATCGGTGGCCGGCCGGTCGGGCTCGATGCCGAGCGTCATCGTGTAGCCGGCGCGCGCCCCGGCGGCCGCGCGCTGCACGGCGTCCACGAAGGCGGCCGTGTCGGGCACGACGTGGTCGGCGGCCATGATCAGCACCACGGCCTGCGGGTCGCTGGCGGCGGCGTGCAGGGCTGCGACCGCCACGGCGGCGGCGGAGTCGCGGCCCTGCGGCTCGAGCAGGATGTCGGCGGAGAGACCGAGCTGGTCGCGCTGCTCGGCGACGATGAAGCGGGCCTCGGCCGAGGCGATGACGGTGGGCGTCGCGAAGACGGTGGCGTCCGACACGCGCGCCAGCGTCGCCTGGAAGGTCGAGCGCTCGGCGTCGACCAGCCGGGCGAACTGCTTGGGCATGCTCTCCCGCGACGCCGGCCACAGCCGCGTCCCCGTCCCTCCGCACAGGATCATCGGGTGGATCTGGATCGAAGGTCGGGACATGGCGACGTCTCCCGAGAAGGCTCGGCGGGGTTGGCGTGGCCGAGCCCGCCCCGCGCGGGTGCGATGGACTCTCGGGCGCCGATTTCAGGATCTGCCCTTACCGTCGGGCCGGGACCGGAACAACCTGCGCGAATTATCCGCGCGTCGACGGGCTGGCTCCGTGCAGCGGGATGGTTATCTCTGGCCTGACATGAACGGACCCGCCCCCACCCCTCAGGCCGTCGACCCGGCGCCGTCCCCGCGCCGGATTCCCTCGGTCGAGCGCCTCGTCGGCGGCGCGCCGCCCGCCGATCTCGAGACCTACGGGCGGACGGCCTTCACGGACGCGATCCGGGCGGTGGTGGCCGGGCTCCGGGCGGGGGGCGGTCCCGTCCCGGACGCGGCGGCGATCCGGGCGGCGGCGTCGGCGCGCCTCGCCGCCGAGCGGCGCCCGTCCCTGCGGCCGGTCCTCAACCTGACCGGGACGGTTCTGCACACCAATCTCGGCCGCGCCCTGCTGCCCCGCTCGGCCGCGGAGGCGGTGGCCGCCGTGATGGTGCAGGCGAGCAACCTCGAATTCGATCTCGAGACCGGCGCCCGCGGCGAGCGGGACGATCATGTCGAGGCCCTGATCTGCCGCCTGACCGGCGCCGAGGCCGCGGTCGTCGTCAACAACAACGCGGCCGCCGTCCTGCTGGTGCTGAACGCGCTCGCCATGCGCAGGGAGGTGGTGGTCTCCCGCGGCGAGCTCGTGGAGATCGGCGGCTCGTTCCGGGTGCCGGACGTGATGGTGCGGGCCGGTTGCCGCCTGCGCGAGGTCGGCACCACGAACCGTACCCACCTGCGCGACTACGCGGAGGCCCTCGGGCCCCGCACCGGCCTCGTGATGAAGGTGCACCCGAGCAACTACGCCATCGCGGGCTTCACCGCGGCGGCGGATCCCGTCGCCCTCCACGCCCTCTGCCGGGAGCGCGGCGTGCCGCTGGCGGACGATCTCGGAAGCGGCAGCCTCGTCGACCTCGCGGCCCACGGGCTGCCCCCCGAGCCCACGGTCCGCGCCGCCCTGGAGCGGGCCGACGTCGTCACCTTCAGCGGCGACAAATTGCTCGGCGCGGTCCAGTGCGGCATCGTGGCGGGGCGGAGGGACCTGATCGCCCGCGTGCGCAAGAACCCGCTGAAGCGGGCCCTGCGCGTCGACAAGATGACCTACGCGGCGCTCGAGGCCGTGCTGCGGCTCTACCTGCACCCCGAGCGGCTGCGCGCGGAGCTGCCGACCCTGCGGCTCCTGACCCGCGCGCGCGACGCGATCGCCGCGCAGGCCGAGCGCCTCGCCCCCGCGGTGGCGGAGCGGCTCGCCGGCCGCGCCACGGTCACGGTCGCCGACTGCATCAGCCAGATCGGATCCGGCGCCCTGCCGGTGGAGACCCTGCCCAGCGCCGCCCTGGTCCTGACGCCGGTCTCCGCGGGCGGCCGCGGCGCGGGCGGGCGGTGCCGGCGGCTCGCCGAGGATCTGCGCCGGCTCCCGGTGCCGGTGATCGGCCGGATCAGCGACGAGGCCGTCCGCCTGGATCTCCGGACGCTCGAGGACGAGCCGGGCTTCCTCGACGCACTGGCGGCGCTCCCGCCCGTCGTGGACGGGAGACGAACCCCATAGGGTTGTTAAGAGAACGGGCCCGACGCTCGGAGCTTGCGCGCCGGCATCCCGTGTTATGGTATGATGACGAACCCGCGGTCGCGGTCGAGTGTGGCGGTGCGTGGACCGCGATGGGCGAACGATATGGCGTACAGTGCCGATACGGCTGAGGCGCAGCCGGAGACGGATCCGCTGCTGCTCGATAACCAGCTCTGCTACGCGCTCTATGCTGCCGCGCATCGGATGACCAAGTCGTACCGGCCGCTGCTCGAGCGGCTCGGACTGACTTATCCGCAATATCTCGTTCTGCTGGTGCTGTGGGAGCAGGACGGCGTCACGGTCTCGGAGATCGGCCGGCGCCTGCGCCTCGATTCCGGCACCCTCACGCCGGTGCTGAAGCGCCTGGAGAGCGCGGGCTTCCTGCTCCGGACCCGGCGCCAGTCCGACGAGCGCGAGGTCGAGATCGCCCTGACGCCGGAGGGCGCCGCCCTGCGCGCCGACGCGGTCTCGGTCCGCGAGAGCGTGATGTGCCAGCTCGAACTCAGCGAGCCGGAGATCCGCGCCCTGCGCAAGGATCTGAGCCTCGTGATCGACCGGCTCAGCGTGAACGACTGAGGACAGCCCGGATAGCGGGGCGCCGCTCCGGAGCTGGCGGCCTCACCGTCGCAGGCGGTTGCCCAGGACGAAGCCGTAGAGTCCCATCAGGATGATGCCGACGCCGCCCTCGATGCCGACCAGAAGGTTGGTGACGCGGCCGGTGGGCTTCAGGCCGATCTCCGGCGGGTTCGCGGTCATCATGTTGAGCGCGCTGTAGCTCAGGAGATCGAGGGGGTTGTAGGTCGGCCCGGCGTCCGGTCCCTCCAGGATGTACAGGCCGCCGGTCAGGCCGAAGAGCCCGCCGAACAGCACGATCAGCAGCGCGAAGGCGCGCGCGATGCGCGACAGGCTCTCGCCGTAATCGCACAACCACTCGACGAAGCGGTCGGCGGTCCAGCGATAGCCGTGCCGCAGGACGCCGGACCAGTCCCGGTCGGACCACGCGGCGCGGGCCTGCTGCCCGGCGTGGAAACGGCCCATCCGGCGGCCGCGCTTGTACGCCCAGCTCGCCGCGTCGTGGCTGCCGATGCTCTTCCAGTTCTGCTCCAGGGCGAGGTAGCTCGCCTGGGCGGCCTCGTAGGCGCCGGCCACCTCCTCGCCGACCGCCCCGCCGAGCTGCTCCACGCTCATCCGCGTGCCGTTGAGCCACGCGCCGGCGAAGCGGGCGTGCCGCAGCCGGCAGGTGGCGAGGTTGAGCCGCACGAGGTCGGTGTCGGAGAGATCCGCCCCCGAGAGATCGGCGCCGTCGAGCTTCGCGCCGGTGAAGTGGGCGCCCCGCAGCCGCGAGCCGGCGAGGCTCGCCTTGGTCAGGCTGGCCTCGGCGAAATCCGCGTGGGTCAGGTTGGCGTCGGCGAGCTTGGCCTCGTCGAGCCGCGCCCCGCGGAAGACCGTGTCGTCCGCATCCGCACCGGAGAAATCCGCGCCCCAGAGATCGGCGCCGGCGAAGTCGGTCCCGTCGAGCAGGGCGCCGGACAGGTCGGCGAAGCGCATCGCGGCCTCGCCGAACCGGGCATCCTCCAGCATTGCCCCGGCGAACTTCACCTGCCCGGCGACGATGCCGGTGAAGTCCGCGCCGGAGAGATCGGCCTCGGACAGGTCGGCCGCCTCCAGGATCGCCCCGGTGAAGCGGGTCGAGCGCCCGACCGCGCCGGTGAGGCTCGCCCCGCGCAGGTTCGCGCCGGAGAGGTCGGCCTCCTCCATGCGGGCGCGGGACAGGTCCGCGCCGACGAGCGCCAGGCCGCCGGATTCGGCGTCGGTGACGAGGCCGGCATCCGGCACGGCCGCGAGGGCGCCCGGCGCGGCGCTCAGCTGCGACAGGTCCGCACCCGGCTCGCGCAGGGGCGCCGCGGCGGCGATCCGGCCGACGAGCGCGCGCAGCCGCGAGTCCGCCGGGGCGTCCGGTCGCGCGTCGGGGGGAGTCGCCTGGTCCATCGTCGTTCCTTGCCGGAAGGCGCGACCGGACGCCAGACGCTCCGCTCAGGGCGCGGCGGTCGCGGCCGTCACCCGCACGGTGATCGCCTTGGCGGCGGGGGTCTTGGACTGCTCGTCGTGGTGCCAGAGCGGCAGCAGGACGTTCAACTCCGGGTAGTACCCGGCGCAGTTGCCCTCCGGGATGTCGTAGGCGATCACCCGCAGGCCGCCCACGCGCCGCGGCACATGGTCGTCCGCCTCGGTCGCCACGTCGACGCTGATCCCGTCCCTCAGCCCCAGCCGCGCGATGTCGCGCCGGTTCATGAACAGCACGTCCCGGGTGCCCTTCACCCCGCGGAAACGGTCGTCGTAGCCGTAGACCGTGGTGTTGAACTGGTCGTTCGACCGCAGCGTGATCAGGTCGAGCACGTCCGGGCCGCGCTCGGGCAGGTCCGGGTCGGCCTCGAGTCCCTCGGGCACCGCGAAATTCGCCTTCCCGGTCTCGGTCTCCCATTTGCGGTCGCGGGCGCCGAGCGGCTTCGTCAGGCCGCCGGGCTGGAACATCCGGCCGTTCAGGTCGTGGAACACGCTCGGGTAGGTCGCCTCGATCGCGTCGCGCACCCGCCCGTAATCGGCCACCCAGGCATCCCAGTCGATCCGGGGATTGGGCGGCAGCGTCGCCTTGGCGATCTCCGCCACGATCCAGGGCTCGGAGCGCAGGTGCGGCCCGACCGGTTCGGCCACGCCCCGGGAACCGTGGAAGCGCGCGGTGGAATCCTCCATCGACACCGCCTGCCGGCCGCTCGCCTGCTGGTCGATCTCGATCCGGCCGAGGCAGGGCAGGATGTAGGCGACGGCGCCGTTGACGAGGTGCGAGCGGTTGAGCTTGGTCGAGATCTGCACGGTGAGGCGCTGCCGCCGCCAGGCCGGCTCCATCCGGGCGGTGTCGGGCACGGCGCGCAGGAAGTTGCCGCCGAGCCCGACGAAGGCCTTCACGCGCCCGTCGAGGACGCCCTCGCAGGTCTCGACGGTGTTGAGGCCCTTCTCCCGCGGCGGCTCGAAGCCGTAGAGCTCCCGCAGCTTGTCCAGCGGCGCCAGCTCGGGCTTCTCGGTGATGCCGACGGTGCGCTGGCCCTGCACGTTCGAGTGGCCCCGCACCGGGCAGATCCCGGCGCCGGGCTTCCCGATATTGCCGCGCAGGAGCAGCAGGTTCACGAGCATCCGGACGGTCTCGGTGCCCTTGCGGTGCTGGGTCAGGCCCATCCCGTAGATGCCGATCACCGCCTTCGCGCGGGCGTAGACCCCGGCTGCGGCCTCCAGCGCGGTCCGGGTGAGGCCGGAGCGCCGCTCCAGCGCGGCCCAGTCCTGCCCGTCGCAGAAGGCGACGAAGGCCTCGAACCCGTGGGTGTGCTCGGCGATGAAGGCGTGGTCGAGCACCCGGGGCCGGCCGGCGGCCTCCGCGGCCCGGTCCAGGGCGAGCAGGGCCTTGCACAGGCCGGTGAGGGCCGCGAGGTCGCCGCCGGCCTTCACCTGGTGGTACTGCGTCGAGATCTTCGTGGACGAGCGGGTGAGCATCTCCACCGGCGATTGCGGGTCGGTGAAGCGCTCCAGCCCGCGCTCGCGCAGCGGGTTGAAGGTGATGATCTGCGCGCCCCGGCGTCGCGCCTCCTGGAGCGGGTGCAGCATCCGCGGCGCGTTCGACCCGACGTTCTGGCCGAAGAAGAAGATCAGGTCGGTGGTCTCGAAATCCTCCAGGAGCACCGTGCCGACCGGCGCGCCGATGGATTGCGGCAGTGCCACCGAGGTCGGCTCGTGGCACATGTTGGAGGAGTCGGGCAGGTTGTTGTTGCCGTAGAGGCGGGCGAGCAGCGCCCACATGTAGCTCGTCTCCAGCGAGGCCCGGCCCGAGGCGTAGAACACCACCGATCGCGGATCCTGCACGCGCAGGTCCTTCAGCTCCCGGCCGATCTCCGCGAGGGCCTCCGCCCAGGCGACGGGCCGGTAGCGGTCCGTCGCCGGGTCGTAGCGCATCGGGTGGGTCAGGCGGCCCTGCTCCTCCAGGGCGTAGTCGCTCCAGCCGAGGAGCTCCGTCACGGTGTGCGCGGCGAAGAAATCCGGCGTCGCGCGGCGGCGCGTCTGCTCCCAGGCGGTCGCCTTGGCGCCGTTCTCGCAGTACTCGAAGGCGAGCGGCTTGGCGGGCTTCGCCCAGGCGCAGGACGTGCACATGTACCCGTCCGGCTTGTTCTGCTTCAGCAGCATCGCCGAGCCGGTGACCGGCACGCCCTCCCGGGTCAGGATCTCGACGAGGGAGCGGGCCGAGCCCCAGCCGCCCGCCGGCCCGTCATAGGGCTCGATCCGGACGTCGTCGGTCTTCTGCTCGGCCATAGCGCCCTCCCACCCGGCGCAGCGATCACCGGACCGGGGGAACGCGCGAGCGGGCGAATGGGATCACGGGCGCGTCACCGCGCCCGGGGAAGGGTTTCCTCGCCGCCGTCGCGGCTCTAACGTCGACAAGCGGACTGTCCCGCCGGAGGAGGAAATCATGGCCAGCGTCGACGTCGAGATGGTGAAGTGCGCCTGCCAGGACTGCGTCTGCGTGATCCCGGTCGCCAAGGCCGTGTCGCGGGACGGCAAGGCCTATTGCTGCGACGACTGCGCGGACGGCCACAAGGATCACGCCGGCTGCGAGCATGCCGGCTGCGCCTGCCACGGCTAGGGCCGCTCCCGATCGCGGCTCGACGGTCTCGCGACGCATCTGCGGTCGAGACAGCCGCAACGCGCCCCCTCTCCCGCCCGGGAGACGGTTGGGGTGAGGGGCACGACGTTTCCGGATCGCACGCCGTCGCGGCTCGGTCAGGGTGCGCTGTGTTCGGACAGACCTGATCCCTCACCCTGTCCCTCTCCCGCACGGGAGAGGGGACCCGCGCCTCGCTCGGGACAGGCTCCGCGATCGTCGTCGTCCCGACCTCGGTGAGATCAGGCCTACCAGAGGGTCAGGCGCTCTCGTTTCGGGGCGCCGAAGGCGGGCCCGGAATCGCGACGCTCCGTCGGTGTGAGACCTGCCGACCCCGGCACTGCATCACCGGCTCCGCGGCGCGACCCCGGGATGGCGGGCGATGGGCGCGCGGTCAGGAGACCGCGGCGAGCTTGTCGGCCATCGACTGGTCCTTGTCCCGGCGCGTCGAGAAGATCAGCGTGAAGAAGGTCCGCTGGACGCCGAGCTCGGCGAGCCTCGCCTCGCACCGCTCCGCCAGCGCGCAGATCTCCGACAGCTCGCCCTCGATGTTCGTGCCGTTGGGATGCATCGTGGCGGTGAGCCCGCTCGACTCGATGATCCCCTTGATTTCCCGCACGTAGGGCGAGACCGACGGGCCGACGCCCATCGGCACGATGCAGAGGTCGGCCGAAACTCTCATGGTGCCTGCCTGATCCGGGAGGAGCGGTCCCGGCCGGCAGCGCGACCGGAAGCGGGGCGAGCGGGCAGCCTATCGCCGGCGGCGGCGACTTTCCAGGGCGGCGCCGGCGGTCACGCCTCGCCGGTCTCCAGCGCCGCGGCCCGCACCGAGGGCAGGCACGGATTGGCGTTGTCGCTGCGCCACGCGAGCCACAGCTCCGGTCCGGTCGCGGCCGGCAGGGCGATCGGCCGGAGCCGGATGTCGGCCATGCTGTTGCCCCGGGCGCTGCCCGGCACCAGCGCGACGCCGATGCCGGCGCCGACGAGGGCCAGCATCGCGTGGACCTGGTTCACCCGCTGCACGATCCGGGGCTGCACGCCCCCGGCCTCGAACAGACGGTCGAGCAGGTCGATGAAGTAGCGGCCGCCCCGGGGCGACCACGTCACGAAGGCCTCGCCGTCGAGGTCCCTCAGGGTCGGCGCGCGCGCCGCGGCGAGGCGGTGCCCGCGCGGGACCGCGAGGAGGAGCCGCTCGCGCGCCAGCGGCGCGGTGGCGATCGCGGATTTCGGATCCTGCAGGACCGGGGCCGGCCGCAGGATCGCGAGATCCGTGCGGTTCTCGCCCAGCGCCAGGATCTGCTCGTCCGAGACCATCTCCTCCAGCACGAGGTCGACCTCGGGCAGCGTCCGGCGGACATGGGCGACGACCTGCGGCAGCGTCCGGTAGGCCGAGGCGGCGGTGAAGCTGAGGCGCAGCACCCCGCTCTCGCCCCGAGCGGCGCGGCGCGTGATGCGGGCGGCGTTCTCGGCCGCCGCCAGCACCCGGTAGGCCTCGGCCAGGAAGGTGCGGCCCGCCGGGGTCAGGCGCACCGCCCGGGTGGTCCGCTCCAGCAGCGTCACGCCCAGCGTCTGCTCCAGCATCTGGATCTGCCGCGACAGGGGCGATTGGGTCAGGTTCAGCCGCGTCGCCGCCCGGCCGAAATGCATCTCCTCGGCGACGGCGACGAAGCTGCGGGCGTGGCCGAGATCGAACATTGATGCAGGATCCGGGATAATCCAGCCAAAATCAACGTTGGACGCATTTAACGTCGGCGCCTAACCCCGGACGCGACACCGAACGGTGCGTTCCAGGGAGAGGATCGATGGCGAGCATGACCCCGGCCGAGATGGCGTGCGTGCTGGGCTCCGGCCTGCTGTCGTTCCCGGTCACGCATTTCCGCGACGACCTCAGCTTCGACGAGACCGCCTACCGGGACAATCTCGGACGCCTCGCCGACTACAAGGTGTCGGGCCTGTTCGCCGCCGGCGGCACCGGCGAGTTCTTCTCGCTGACGCCCGCCGAGATCGACCGCGTCCTGCGCGCCGCCGTCGAGGAGACCCGCGGCCGGACCCCGGTCATCGCCCCCGCCGGCCAGGGCACCGCCCTGGCGGTCGAGATGGCCCGGGCCGCCGAGGCCGCCGGCGCGGACGGGATCCTGCTGCTGCCGCCCTACCTGGTCGGCTCCGAGCAGGCCGGTCTCGCCGCCCATATCGAGGCGGTCTGCCGCGCGACCGCCCTGGGGATCATCGTCTACAACCGCGCCAACGCCCAGCTCGACGAGCGGACGCTGGCCGGCCTGTGCGAGCGCTGCCCGAACCTCGTCGGCTTCAAGGACGGCGTCGGCGACGTCGAGCTGATGACCCGGGTCTACGCGGCGCTGGGCGACCGCCTGACCTATATCGGCGGCCTGCCCACCGCCGAGACCTTCGCGCTGCCGTACCTGGAGATGGGCGTCACCACCTACTCCTCGGCGATCTTCAACTTCCTGCCCGAATGGGCGCTGTCCTTCTACGACAGCGTCCGCCGCCGGGACCGCGACGCGGTCTACCGGGAGCTGCGCGACTTCGTCCTCCCCTACATCGCGATCCGCAACCGCAAGCGCGGCTACGCGGTCTCCATCGTCAAGGCGGGCATGAGCGCCGTCGGCCGCCACGCCGGCCCGGTCCGGCCGCCGCTGACCGAGCTCGACGCGGCCGAGCGCGCCGAGCTGACGGCCCTGATCGGCGACCGCCGCTGAGCCCCCGCCTCGACACCCAAGACAGACCCGCCGAGCCAACGGCGGCCACGACCCGCTTCCCGGATCAACCGGGTGGCGACGAGCCAGGGAGAACGTCCATGAGTGCCAGTTCGACCGGCGCGCCGAGCACCCTGCTCGCCGCCGCCGACGCGGGTCGCCGCACCCGCGTCCGCCTGCTGATCGTGGCGATGCTGTTCGCCGCCACGACGATCAACTACGCCGACCGCGCGACCATCTCGATCGCCGGGCCCGACATGGCCAAGGAACTCGGCCTCTCGCCGGTCCAGATGGGCTACGTCTTCTCGGCCTTCGCGTGGTCCTACGTCCTCGCCCAGATCCCGGGCGGCTGGCTCCTCGACCGCTACAGCGTCAAGTGGGTCTACGCCGCCGCCGTCGCCCTCTGGTCGGCCTTCACGCTGGTCCAGGGCGCCGTGGGCTTCTTCACCGGCCTGACCGCCGTGGTGCTGCTCTTCGCCCTGCGGCTCGCCGTCGGCCTCACCGAGGCGCCGGTCTTCCCCGCCAACGCCCGGATCGTCGCCGCGTGGTTCCCGACCCGGGAGCGCGGCATGGCCTCGGCGTTCTTCAACTCGGCGCAGTACTTCGCCACGGTGCTGTTCACGCCGCTGATGGCGTGGATCGTCCACACGTTCGGCTGGCACCACGTCTTCACCAGCATGGGCCTGCTCGGCATCGCCTTCGCGGTGCTGTGGCTGCGCGTCGTCGACAGCCCGAAGCACCACCCGGCGATGAACCAGGCGGAGCGGGACTACATCGAGGCCGGCGGCGCGCTGCTCGACATGGACGGCCAGAGCCGGGGCAGGCAGGGCGATGCCGGCCGGACGCTGCGCCAGCTGCTCGCCAACCGGATGCTGCTCGGCATCTATGTCGGCCAGTACTGCATCACGGTGCTGACCTACTTCTTCCTGACGTGGTTCCCGGTCTACCTCGTCAAGGAGCGCGGCCTGTCGATCCTGCAGGCCGGCTTCGCGGCGGTGCTGCCGGCGCTGTGCGGCTTCATCGGCGGCATCCTCGGGGGCGTGATCTCCGACCTGCTCCTGCGCCGCGGCTTCTCGCTGACGGCGGCCCGCAAGATCCCGATCGTCGGCGGCATGCTGCTGTCGATGAGCATCATCGGCTGCAACTACGTCCAGGCGGACGCGGTCGTGGTCGGGCTGATGGCGCTGGCCTTCTTCGGCAAGGGCATCGGCGCGCTCGGCTGGGCGGTCGTCGCCGACACCTCGCCGCGGGAGAGCGGCGGCCTCTCGGGCGGCCTGTTCAACACCTTCGGCAACACCGCCGGCATCACCACGCCGATCGCGATCGGCTACATCGTCCAGAGCACGGGCTCGTTCAACGGCGCCCTGGTCTTCGTCGGCCTGAACGCCCTCGTCGCCTGCTTCTGCTACCTCGTGGTGGTCGGGGAGATCCGCCGCGTCGAGCTCAAGGCCCACTGACCCGCCCACCGGGCCGGCCCCGTCCGGACCGGCCCCGCATCGATCCCGCCCCGCGCCCGGCGAAGACCGGCCGGGGGCCCCCGAGGAGGACGCCATGGATCACGCCACGGATCACGCCACGGATCACGCCATGTCGAACGAGAGCCGCCACGCCGCCCGCCACACGCCGACCGTGACCGCCATGCGTGTCGTGCCGGTGGCCGGCCACGACAGCATGCTCCTCAACCTCTCGGGCGCGCACGGGCCGTACTTCACCCGCAACCTCGTGATCCTGACCGACTCCACCGGCGCCACCGGCCTCGGCGAGGTCCCCGGCGGCGAGGGTATCCGCAGGACCCTGGAGGATGCCCGGGACCTCGTGATCGGGCGGCCGCTCGGCGCCTGGAACGCGGTGCTCAACGCCATGCGGGCGCGCTTCGCCGACCGCGACGCCGGCGGCCGCGGGCTCCAGACCTTCGACCTGCGCATCACCATCCACGCGGTGACGGCGGTCGAATCCGCCTTCCTCGACCTGCTCGGCCAGTTCCTCGACGTGCCGGTGGCGGCGCTCCTGGGCGAGGGCCAGCAGCGCGACGCGGTCGAGATGCTGGGCTACCTGTTCTACGTCGGCGACCGCACCCGCACGGATCTCGGCTACCGGGCGCCGAGCGCCCGCGACGGCTGGTTCCGCCTGCGCGACGAGGAGGCGCTGACCCCCGAGGCCGTGGCCCGGCTCGCCGGGGCCGCCTACGACCAGTACGGCTTCAACGACTTCAAGCTGAAGGGCGGCGTGCTGCGCGGCGAGGACGAGATCGCCGCCGTCACCGCGATCCACGAGTGGTTCCCCAAGGCCCGCGTGACGCTCGACCCGAACGGCGCGTGGTCCCTCGACGAGGCGATCCGCCTCTGCAAGGGCCAGGGCCACGTCCTGGCCTACGCGGAGGATCCCTGCGGCGCCGAGGGCGGGTTCTCGGGCCGCGAGATCATGGCCGAGTTCCGCCGCGCCACCGGCCTGCCCACCGCGACCAACATGATCGCCACCGACTGGCGGCAGATGAACCACGCGATCCAGCTCGGCGCCGTCGACATCCCGCTGGCGGACCCGCACTTCTGGACGCTCGCCGGCTCGGTCCGGGTGGCCCAGCTGTGCCGGGACCACGGCCTGACCTGGGGCTCGCACTCGAACAACCACTTCGACGTGTCGCTCGCGATGTTCACCCACGTGGCCGCGGCGGCGCCGGGCAACGTCACGGCGATCGACACCCACTGGATCTGGCAGGACGGCGAGCGCCTGACCAAGGAGCCTCTGGCGATCCGCGGCGGCCTCGTGCGGGTGCCGGAGCGGCCGGGCCTCGGCATCGAGCTCGACATGGCGGCGGTGGAGGCGGCCCACGCCCTCTATCGCGACCACGGCCTCGGCGCCCGCGACGACGCGGCCGCCATGCAGTTCCTGATCCCCGGCTGGACCTTCGACAACAAGAAGCCCTGCCTGGTCCGCTGAGGCCCGACCCGGGCCCGCGCCGTCAGACGCGCGAGCTCGGGCGGTAGAACGGCTCGTGCCGCGACGGGTCGATGTAGTCGGCGTAGAAGCGTTTCGCGTGGGGGAGCAGCGCCTTCGAGAGCTGGCGCCGCTCGACCTCGTCGTCCGAGAGCGCCCGCGACAGGTCGTCGTGGAGCGCCTTCAGGGCGGCGTCGCGGTCGACCCGCGTGAAGCGCCCGTCCGCGTAGAGCACCTCGCCCTCGCACAGCACCGCGGTGACGCCGCCGGTCTTGGCCCGCTGGATCACCGCGTCGAGGAGCGGCGTCTCCGGGTCGAGATACGGGTAGGCGATCTGGTCCCAGTCGATCAGGACGAGGTCGGCGCCCTTGCCGACCTCGATCGTGCCGAGGCCGTCGCCGTAGGGGGTGGTGCGGGCGCCGCCGACGGTCGCCATCCGCAGCACCTGCGCCATGCTCGGCACGTCGGCCTCGTCCATGCCGGGCACCCGGTGGGCGCGCAGCACGAGGCGCATCTCCTGGAGCATGTCGCGGTCGTCGTTGATGCCGGCCTCGTCGAGGCCGATCGCCGTGTTGATGCCCTTTGCCTCGAACCGGTTGAGCGCCGCCACGCCGGAGCGCAGCCGGAAGTTCGACGAGCAATTGTGGCAGATGCAGGTGCCGGTGGCCGCCACCCGGTCGATGTCGGATTCGTTGAGCCAGACGCCGTGGCCGAGCGTCAGGCGCGGACCGAGCATCCCGAACCGGTCGAGGTACTCGAGGGCGGTGCCGCCGCCGCGCTTCTCCGCGTAGGCCTTCTGGTAGGCGGTCTCGACGAGATGCATGTGCATCGGCACGTCGTAGGATTCGGACAGTCCGGCGAGCCCTTCGAGGGCCGCGTCGGAGCACCAGTGCAGGTTGGCGGGCGCCAGCTGGATCTTGGCCCGCGAGGCCCCCTCCTGGCCGGCATGCAGGCTGCGGAAGAGCGAGAAATTGTCCTCCAGGGACATCTGGAAGCGCTCGAACCAGCGCTTCATCGGGTCCTGCAGCGGCGCCGGCAGGCTCGCCACGAAATCCATGTCGGCCTGGTAGACGAGACGGTTCTGGTCGCGGACCGCGAAGCAGTACGAGACCCGCATGCCGATGTCGCGATAGGCGCGCAGCACCTCGTTGGAGCGCGCCTCGACCTCCTCCAGGCTGCCCGGCATCCAGCCGTGGATGTGCTGGACCGTGGTGATCCCGGAGCCGACCATCTCGAAGGCCGAGTAGAGGGTGTCGAGGTAGAGGTTCAGGTTGCGCGCCACCATGCGGGTGACGAACCACAGCTCCAGGGGCATGTCGGGTGAGCCGAGCTGCACCGGCGTCAGGCCGACATGGTGGTGGCCGTTGACGAAGCCCGGCAGCAGGATCTCGCGGCCGGAGCCGATCACCGGGGCGTCGGGGTAGCGGGCGTGCAGGTCCGCGTAGGTGCCGACCGCCGCGATGACCCCGTCCTTCTGAAGGACCGCGCCGTCGGCGATCTCCTCCCAGCGATCGTGGTCGAGGGTACGGGTGATCATCCGCCGGCTGCGGATCAGCGATGTGGCCATGGTCGTGTCCGTGTTGGGGGAGGGGGTCAGACGAGCGCTTCCTGCTCGGCGAAGGCCCGGTCGACCTCGTCGCTCAGGAGCTCGGTGAGGTGACGCCGCAGCGCCTCGGCCTCGGGCGAGAACGGGTCGCGCGGGCGGGCGAGGTCGTTGCGGACGATCGTCTTGATCCGACCGGGGCGGGCGGTGAACACCACCACGCGGTCGGCGAGCGCCACCGCCTCGTCGATGTGGTGGGTCACGAACAGCACCGAGGCGCCGCTGTCGCGCCAGACGTCGAGCAGGAAGTCCTGCATCTTCTGGCGGGTCTGGACGTCGAGCGCCGCGAAGGGCTCGTCCATCAGCAGCACCTTCGGGCGCATGGCCAGCGCCCGCGCCACGGCCACCCGCTGGCGCATGCCGCCGGACAGCTCGTCCGGCCGCTTGTCGAAGGCCTCGGCCAGGCCGACGCGCTGGAGCGCCGCCCGGGCGACGCTCCGGCGCTCGGCCTCCGGCACGCCCTTCAGCGACAGGCCGAAGCTGACGTTCTGCCAGACGCTGAGCCAGGGCAGCAGCGAGGTCTCCTGGAAGATCAGGCTGCGCTCCGGCGACGGGCCGGTGACCGGTTCGCCGAAGGCCAGGAGCTCGCCCCCGGAGGCGGGTTCGAGCCCGGCGATCAGGTAGAGCAGCGTGCTCTTCCCGCAGCCCGAGGGTCCGAGGAACACCACGAACTCGCCGGGCCGCACGGTGAGGTCGATGTCGCGCAGGGCCTCGTGGGCGCGGGCGGTGCCGGCCGCCCAGACCTTGGCGACGCCGCGGCAGGAGACGGCGTCCTGGGATGCGGGATCAGAGGCCAAGGGAGGACCCCGCGTCGCGCGGCAGCCAGTACAGCAGCCGCCGCTGGACCAGCCGGAACAGCAGGTCGAAGGCGAAGCCGAGCAGGCCGATCAGCGTGATGGTGAAGAAGACGAGCGACGGGTTGAAGGTGTTGCGCGCCAGCATGATCACCTGGCCGAGCCCGTAGCCGACGCCCGTCGCCTCGGCGACGAGCACCACCATCCAGGCGCCGAACAGGTTGAGGCGCAGCACCGCGAGCAGGCCCGGCAGGATCGCCGGCACGATCACCCGGGCGTAGATCTGGCGCTTCGTCGCCCCCATGGTCCGGGCGACGTTGATGTAGTTCCGGTTGACCCCGTCGATCTGCTGGATGGTCGAGAGCACCATCGTGAAGAACAGGGCGATGAACACCATGAAGATCGCCGGGGCGTTGCCGATCCCGAACATGAAGATCGCCACCGGCAGCCACGCGATCGGCGAGACCGGCGCCAGGAGCGTGATGGTCGGCAGGGTCAGACGCTCGAACAGCTTGAAGTAGCGGATCCCGACGCCGACCAGGATCGACAGGGAGGCCGCCAGGGCGAGGCCCGCCAGCACGCGGCCGGTAGAGGCGAGCACCGTGATCAGCACCGCCATGGCGGGGCTCGGGCCGGTATTCATCCCGGTGCCGATCTGCCAGCGCTGCGCGGTGTTGAAGAAGCGCGCCTGCTCGGCGAGGTTGCCGAGGAAGATGTGCGGCGGCGGCAGGAGCTTGGCGTCGGCGATGCCGAGCGCCCAGAGCAGCTCCCAGAGACCGGCGAAGCAGCCGACCGAGACCAGCATCCAGCCGGTCCGCTGCAGGAGCGGGACGAGCCCGTCGGGCAGCGCGAGGCGCTGGCCGAACGGGAGGCGCGGCCGGACGTGCGGGACGGCGGCGCGGGCGAGATCGACGGCCATCCGCTCAGGCCGACTTCAGCTTGAGCTTGCCATAGAGGTCCGGGTTCTCGGCGATGACCTGCTCCAGCAGGGTCCAGTCGATCGCGTCGCGGCCGGGCTTCTTCTTGATGTAGCCCATCTCGGCCACGGAATCGGTCCGGTCGAGGATGAACTGCGTCTGGTTGCGGGCGTCCACCACCGAGGGCTGCCGGCCCATGGCGAGCTGGGCGTTGCTCATCGAGGTCTTGTAGTAGGAGCCGACGAGCTTGTTCAGGGCGGCCTGGGGGTCGCCCTCGGCCATGGCCTGGGCCTTCATCATGCCCTTGATCAGGGCCTTCACGGCGGCCGGGTTCTTGGCGATCAGCTCGTTGCGCACGGCCAGCACGCAGTCGGTGTAGCCCTTGCCGTAGATGTCGGTGCCGTCGGAGAGCTTCACCGCGCCCTTCACGTCGGTGAGCAGCGCGGTGCCGTAGGGCTCGATCGTCGAGATGATGTCCAGCGCCCCGGCGCGGAACGCCTCCACGGCCTCCGGGGTCGAGCCCATGTAGCGGACCGTGATGTCCTTGAAGGCGACGCCGTTCTTCTTCAGCCAGTCGTAGGGCAGGACCTCCAGCGTATCGAGCTGGAAGGTGCCGAGCGTCTTGCCCTTGAGCTTCTCGGGGCTGTCGAGGCCCGGCTGGGCCACGAGCACGCAGCCCTCGATGCCGCCGCCCGCCACGATCTTCACCGGGGCGCCGGCGTCGTAGAGCGCCATGAAGCTCGTGTAGGGCATCACGCCGGCATCGACCTGGCCCATCCCGAGGAAGGTGACCTGATCCGAGAAGGTCGGCGTGTTGACGAAGTCGATGGTGAGCCCGTCATCCTTGGCGAGCTGCATCGCCTCGGCCAGGAAGAAGTTCAGGTTGCAGAAGCCTGTGCCGTGGGTCGCCCGGATGCCGGTGGCCGCCGCGGCCGGGCTCGTCAGTCCCGGGCCCACCGCCAGGGTCAGCGCGGCGGCGGTCCCGCCGAGGAAGCGCCTGCGGCTGGGCTTGAACCGCGTGAAATCCGGGACGCGATAATCGCCGTGACGGTCGCACATATCGACTCTCCTCAGAGGGCGGATCGCGCGATCCGCCGGACGGCGCGTGCCGGTGCTGAATCGGAGGGATCGGAGCTCGGGACAGGCTCAAGGCAGTCGCGGAGATCCGGTCGCCCGGCACCTCACCACATCGACGGCACGCCAACCTCTAGCCGCCGCCGGGGCGACGCTGCGCTGGTGAATACGAACCAAGAAGCGTGCCAGATGCGGGGATCGGCGCCGTCGAAGAGCCGCACCGCCGTCCTCGCGAGCGGCGCGAAGCGATCCAGCAGCGCCACGCCTCCGGACGTCGCGCTGCCGTGGCTCACTTCGTTGCGCTCGTGATGACGGACACCGTCGGCGCGCCGGGTCTCGACCGGTCCGCCGCCCGCGAAAGCGGCTGAGTGCCGCCGGCGTATTCAGCCGGGCTCCTCGGACAGTGCCGGACCGGCCTCAGCCGCGCGCGGAGCGCTCGGCCCATTCCCGGCGCAGGACGGCGTACTGCATCGTGTTCTCGAAGATCGGGTTGCCCCGGTCGTCGTCCACGAAGGAGATGAACTCGCGGAACAGACCCTCGGAGCGCATCCCCAGCGCCTCGCACAGGCGGCGCGAGGCGGCGTTGTCCTCCTCGACATAGGCGTAGAGCCGCCGCGCCCGCCGCTCGGAGAACAGGTGTCCGAACAGGGCGGTCGCGGCCTCGCGGGCGTAGCCCGCGCCGCCGTACGCGGCGTTGAAGTTCCAGCCGACCGAGAAGGTGTCGGGCGGTTCCGGGAGGCAGAACAGGTCGCCGATCAGCCGGTCGGACGCGGCCAGGCACACGGCCACGTGCTCGTCGTCGCGGCCGCGCCGCTCGGCCTCCGCCTGCGCGTCCGCCGGCGTGTCGAGGCGGCCACTCAGGAAGCAGCGCGCCCGCGGCCGGTGCAGGTAGGCGAACAGGTCGGCGGCGTCGTCCGGCCTGAAGCGCCGCAGGATCAGGCGGTCGGTCCGGATGGCGATCATGGGGCTCCCGGTCGGGGCCGCGCTACGCGGCCACGAGGTTGAAGGTGCGGTCGGCCGGCGCGAGGCTCACCCGCCGCCCCCAGTCGAAGGCGACGAAATCCTGCTCGATCCCGTCCGAGAACACCACGCCGCCCTCGTTCATCCGCGACACCACGGTGAGGGGCGACCCGGCGAACTTGCCGCCGCGCAGGTCGGTGCCGGTGGCGACGCTCGGGAACGGCTCGCGCACCCAGTAGCCGAACGCCGCCTCCTCGATGCCGACCTCCACGGTGAGGTGCGTGGCCTCGCTGATCGAGCGCGCCCAGCCGGTCAGGCCGGTGCCCGAGGCCACGATCAGGCCGCTCGACGAGTGGTCCTCCGCCCGCGCCCCGTCGTCGATCCGGTACCGCGCCGATTGGTGGCTGCGGTGGCCGACGAAGATCTCGTTCAGGGCGAGTAGCCGCTCGCCGCCGTCGAAGGTCGCCTGCACCATGGTGCGCCGCTGGAGGGGCGCGGCGCCGGCGGCGCTGGCGGGCAGGAGCGCGCGCAGGGCCTCGACCCGCGCCCGGGCCAGCACGCCGTCGTAGAGGTCGGGGGCCGGGTTGACGCCGACCACCGGCTGCCCGTCGAGGTACTTGGCGACGTTGGCCACGAGCCCGTCCTGCCCCACCGCCACGACCACGTCCTCGGGGGCGAACAGGAAGCGGTCGAGGTCGGGGCGCCGCACCAGGGCCTGCCGCCAGTCCAGGGGCACGCAGGCCCGGGCCTCGGCGAGCACGGCCTGGAACTGGGCGTGGCGCGCCTCGACCTCGGCGAGCGTCTGGTCCCGGCTCTCCAGGAAGAACCGGACTTGGCCGCGGGTCGCGTGCCGGGCGATGAGCAGCTCGTAATCCGTGTCGCGGATCACGAAGACCGCGCGGGGGGTGATGGCCGGCACGGCGGGCTTCCTCAGCGCGGCGCGAGCCGCGCGGGAAGCGCGCCCCGGAACTCGCCGAGGACCGCCGCCAGCAGGTCGGGCGTGACGTTGACGTGCTCGATGGTCTCCAGCTTGCCGGCGAGCTCCCGGGCCGCCAGCCCGAGCAGCACGGCGGGCGGCATGTCGCGGTAGACGGCGGCGCGGCGCTGCTCCGCCTCGGCCCGGGCCCCCTCGACGAGTCGGATCCGCTCGGCCTCCGCGGCCGCCTCCAGGCCCCGCGCCTCCGCGACGCCGGCGGCGCGGTCGCGGGCGTTCTCGGCTTCCTGCGCGATCAGCACGGTCTCGCGCCGGGCCAGCTCGGTCTTGGTCGCGAGCTCGTTCTCCGCGATGGCGCGCTCCTTCTCGACGGCGAGGGCGCGCCGGGCGAAGGTCGCCTCGTCGGCCTTCTGCTGCAGGGCCTCGAATGTCGGCGTCTGCAGGGCGCGCTCCAGCTCGCTGGTCGGCGCGAGGTTGGTGAGCCGCACCGACACCGCCGCGACGCCGATCTCGGCCAGCGCCGGGGCGGCGACCAGCACCCGCTCCAGCACGGCGCGCAGCGGCTCCGGCCCGGCGTCGAGGAGGGCGCCGATCGGGCTCGCGCCGAGATACTGCAGCACCGCCTGGCCGGCGATGCCGCCGAGGCGGGCCTCGATCCGCTCGATCGGCTCGCCCTGCAGGCGCCCGGTGCGGAGGTCGATCGAGAAGTCGACCCGGCTCGCCAGCAGCTCCGGATCGACGACGTGCCAGCCGATCGTCCCCTGGACCACGACGGTCTGGAAGTCCCGGCTCCGGCCGCGGACGAACAGGGTCATCTCGCGATCGTCGACCGGCACCTCGCTGATGCTGGCGGTCTCGGGCCGGAACCAGAAGACCAGACCCCGCCCGCTCTGCCGGACCCGGCCGTTGCGGAAGCGGATGATGTGGCTGCTCGCCTCGCTGCGGAGCTGGGCAATCACACCGATGTTGCGGACCGTGGCCATGATGGTCTCCTCGAAGCGCTCTCCGCCGGAGTGGGTACCGGTTCGGCTCGAGAGAGCGCGTTGAAACAAAGCCTCAGAACTGACCCGAGCTGTCGAAGCGGAAGAGTTCGGCGGGGCGGAACGCCGTCCCGGCCTCGCGGGCGCCCGTCGGCGCGATCCAGCCCCGGTCGCGCATGCGGCGGCGGAAGGCGGATTTGTTGAGGGGCGCGCCGCGGATCGCCGCGTGCACGTCCTGGAGCTGGCGGAGGGTGAAGTGCTCCGGGAGCAGCGCGAAGCCGACATCCGTGTAGTCGAGCTTGCCGCGCAGCCGCTTCACGGCGAGCGCCAGGATGTCGGCGTGGTCGAAGGCGAGGGCGAGGGGGCCGCCGTTCTCCGACTCGGCCGAGACCGGGCCGCCGGCCTCGCCCGCCCAGGGCACGACCAGTGCCGCCGCCGTCAGCGCGGCGCCGCCCGCCAGGGCCTCGGTGAAGGCGGCCTCCGGCAGCAGCGCTAAATAGGCGACCGAGACGATGCGCATCCGCGGATCCCGGTCCACCGCGCCGAAGCTGTAGAGCTGCTCGAGCCGCGCCCGCCTGATCCCGGCCTTCTCGCGCAGGACGCGCTCCGCGGCGGCGTCGAGGGTCTCGGCGATGTCCACGAACCCGCCCGGCAGCGCCCAGAGGCCGGCCTGAGGCTGCCGGCTCCGCCGCAGGAGGAGGGCGGCGAGCCGCCCCGCCCGGATCCCCAGCAGGACGAGGTCGACCGCCAGGGCGGGCCGCTCGTAGGCCTCGGGGTCGTAGCCTGCCAGGAACTCGGATTCGGTCATCGGCCGATTTCTACTCAAGTTGAGCATAACTAAGACGCGGATTGCGCATATGTCAAGCCGGGAGCGGATCCGTCAGGACGCGTCGCGCGGCGCACAGCTCCGCACCGGCGCCGGACAGATCCGCCCGGGCGCGGCCGGCGGGTACGGCCCGAGCCGGGAAAAGGGCGAAGCTTCTCGTGGCGGCGGGGCGGCGGGCGCGGGAGCTTCAGCGACGGGCCGGCCCCGATCCGCCGGCGCAGGAGGTTTCCCCGATGCCGTTCTTCGCTCCACGATCCGCGCTCGAGCCCCCCCGCAACGCCGCGCTGTCACCCCTCTTCCTCGCGCTGCTGGCGCTCCTCGTCATGCTCGTCTCGGCCCAGGCGGCGCCGGGGCCGGCACGGGGCGGCCTCACGCTGCGCGGGCCGTCCGGCGCCGCGCCGGTCGAGGCCGTCCAGCTCGCGACCGACATCAGCGTCGACGTCAGCGGCCCGACCGCCCGGGCCACCGTCACCCAGGCCTTCCGCAACGTCACGGCGGAGTGGGTCGAGGGCACCTACCTGTACCCCCTGCCGGAGGACGCGGCCGTCGACGGGATGAAGCTCGTCGTCGGCTCCCGCGTGATCGTCGCCGACATCCGCGAGCGGGCGGCGGCCAAGCGCGCCTACGAGGCCGCGAAGGCGGCCGGGCAAGCGGCGGCGCTCACCGCGCAGGAGCGGCCCAACGTGTTCACCAACGCGGTCGCCAATATCGGCCCCGGCGAGACGGTGCTGGTCCAGATCACCTATCAGCAGACGATCCCCGTCTCCGGCGAGACGCGGACGCTGCGCCTGCCCCTGGTCGTCGCGCCCCGCTACAAGCCCGCCCCCGCCTCGGTGGACGCGGTCTCCCTCGACGGCACGGCCGCGGCGGCCCGCGACCCGGTTCCGGATCGCGCCCGGATCAGCCCGCCGGTGCTCGACCCGGCCCTGTCCCCGCCGACCAACCCGGTCGCCGTCACCGTGCGGCTCCGGGCGGGCTTCGCCGTCGGCGCCGTTCAGAGCGCGACCCACGCGATCCGCGTGATCGAGACCGGCCCGGAGGCGCGGACCGTCACGCTCGCCGAGGGCGTCGTGCCGGCCGACCGCGATCTCGAGCTGACCTGGGCGCCGGTCCCGAGCCGGATGCCCGGCCTCGGCCTGTTCCGCGAGACCGTGGCCGGCCGGACCTATCTGCTGGCCGCCGTGAGCCCGCCGGCGATCGAGGCCGACGCGGCCGCCCGGCCGGCGCGCGACGTCACCTTCGTCATCGACAATTCCGGCTCGATGTCGGGCGCCTCGATGCGGCAGGCCAAGGCCGGGCTGCTGGCCGGCCTCGGCCGCCTGAGCCCGCGGGACCGCTTCAACGTCATCCGCTTCGACGACACCTGGGACGCGCTGCATCCCGAGCCGGTCCCGGCGACGCGGGCGGCCCTGGCCGAGGCTGAAGCCTTCGTCGCCGCCCTGGAGGCGCGCGGCGGCACCGAGATGCTGGCGCCGCTCAAGGCGGCGCTCGCCGACCCGCACCCGGAGGACGGGCGCGTCCGCCAGGTCGTGTTCCTCACCGACGGCGCCGTCGGCGACGAGGAGCGGATCTTCGCGGCGATCCACGCGGATCTCGGGCGCACGCGCCTGTTCATGGTCGGCATCGGCTCGGCGCCGAACGGCCACCTGATGCGCCACGCCGCCGAGATCGGCCGCGGCAGCTTCACCGAGATCCGCGACCTCGCGCAGGTCGGCGAGCGGACCCGGGCACTGTACGAGAAGCTGGAATCCCCCGCCGTCACCGACCTGACCGCGACCTTCTCGGTCCCGGGCGTCGCGGTCACGCCGGGCGCGCTGCCCGACCTGTACCGCGGCGAGCCGCTGGTCTTCGCCGCGCGGCTGCCGGGATCGGCCGAGGGAGGGCTCCACGGGACCGTGACCGTATCGGGCCGGGTGGGCGGCCGGACCTGGACCCGGACGCTGCCGCTCTCCGGAGCGGGCGAGGGCGCCGGCATCTCCAAGGTCTGGGCGCGCTCCCGGATCGGCGAGACCGAGACGGCGCGCATCACCGGGCGGCTCGGCGCGGACGCGGCCGACGCCACCATCCTGGCGCTGGCCCTGGAGCACGGCCTGACGACGCGGCTGACCAGCCTCGTGGCCGTCGACGCGACCCCGCGCCGCACGCCGGGCACGGCCCTCGTCGCCGCCGACCTGCCGCTGAACCTGCCGGCGGGCTGGGACTTCGCCAAGGTGTTCGGCACGGACCGGCCCGGCGCCGCGCCCGCCGACGACGGGGCGGCCCGGATCGTGCCGATCCGCGCCGACGGCGGGGCGGTCGACCTGCCGCAGACCGGGGCCGGGATCGTGGCGCAGCTCGGCCTGGGCCTGCTCCTCGCCCTGTTGGGCCTCCTGCTGCGCACCGGCCCGACGATCGGCGGCCGGCGGACCGGGAACGCGCGATGAGCCGCCGTCCGGGGACCGGACTGGGGAGGGCCCTCGCGGCCCTCCTCACCCTCGCGGGAATCGGGCTGGCGGCGCAGGCCGCCTGGATCCCCGCCAAGGCCGCCCTGGCGCAGCTGCTGCTGGAGCGCGCCTTCGCCCGCAGCCTGGCCGAGGGTAGGCCCGCCCGGCCCTGGCCCTGGGCGGACACCGAGCCGGTCGCCCGGCTCACCGTCGCGGGCCGCAGCTTCGTGGTGCTGAGGGGCGGGAGCGGGCAGGCCCTGGCCTTCGGCCCCGGCCATCTGGACGGTACCCCGGAGGCCGGCGCGCCCGGCACCGCGGTCATCGCCGCCCACCGCGACACGCAGTTCGCGGTGCTGGGGCAGCTCAGGCCCGGCGATCCGGTCACGGTGACGGGCCGCGACGGCCGGACCCTGCGCTTCCGCGTCACCGGCACGCGGGTGGCGCGCTGGGACGCCTCGGGCATCGACCCGCAGGCCCCCGGCCGGCACCTCGACCTCGTCACCTGCTGGCCCCTGGAGGCGCTGCGGGCCGGCCCGCTCCGGCTGATCGTCGAGACCGAGCTGGACCCGGAGCCGGAGCGCTCCTGACGGCTCGGCGTGGACGGTCAGCTTGACCGCGCTTGCGCAAATGTGCGGTTTCGTGCGGATCTGTGCGGGTCAAGCCCGTGCGAGCCGTGCCTGTGAGCGAGATCGAACTGTCCGAGGCGCAGAGCCGCGCCATTGCCCAGACCGTGCGCGAGGCGCTGGCCCGCCGGCGCATCTCGCGGCAGACGCTGGCCGAGGAGGCCCGGATCAGCATCTCGACCCTGGAGAAGGCGCTCGCCGGCCGCCGGCCCTTCACCCTGGCGACGACGATCCGGCTGGAGGAGGCCCTGGGCCAGTCCCTCCGCCAGGAAACGGGGCGCCCGACCCCGGAGGCGGCCCGCCACGCGCCCGACGAGCTCGGCTCCTACTCGCGGGAGAGCGTGGCCTGGATCGAGGGGCGCTACCTCACCCTGCGGCCCTCGTTCGGGACGGCGGGCGCGATCTTCGCCTACCGCACCGAGATCGCCTGGGACGCGGACGCCGCCCGCCTCGTGTTCCGCGAGGCCGAGCGGCTCGACGCGCCCTTCGCGCAATCCGGCAGCGTCGCCGTGCCGAGCCAGTCGGGCATGATCTACCTGGTGACCAACTGGCACGGGCAGCACCGCCTCGCGGTGCTGTGCCGCCCGAACATCCAGGGCGAGATGTACGGGGTCCTGACCACCCTCCACGCGGGGCGCGGCACGCAGCTGACCCCGGCCGCTTCACCCCTGGCGCTGCTGCCCGAGCAGGCTGGCGCGCACGGGTACGGGCGGATCGGGCCGGACGAGCCGGGCTACGCGCCGTACCGGGCCCATCTCGCCCGGGTGCACGACGACGGCTACGCGACCTTCTTCACGGGCGTCGCCTGACAGGGTCTGACGGGTGAGCCCGAAGGCGCGGAGCGCGGCGGGCTTGGAGCGGGTACCGGGAATCGAACCCGGGTATTCAGCTTGGAAGGCTGCTGCTCTACCATTGAGCTACACCCGCGCGGGCGGATCGTTAGCACGCCGGGTCGGCCGTGAGAAGGTGGGGCGGGATCGCCGCCGCGCGGGCGACGTCCCGAATCCGCAGCGTCGCCGGCCGGCTCACAGGCACGGGTTCATGACAGGCTCGCGCGGGATCGAGAGCAGGTCGTCGACCTGGGCGCGCAGGCCCGCGGCGCCGCCGGTCCGCAGGGCCTCGAACAGGGCCTCCGCGTCGCGGCCGCAGACCGCGCCGGGCCGCTGCTCCGGTTCCGTCGTCCCGTCGCGCGGCGGGACGGCCCTGTCCGGGGCGTTGTCGGCGATGAACCGATCGATGCGCGCGAGCGCGGCGCGCAGTTCCTGCTGGAAGTCCGGGTCGGCGCCGGCGTGGCACGCCTGTCCGACGGCGCGCATCGCCTGCAGGATGCCGCGCATGCACAGCACCGCACCCTTGCCGGTCCGGTCGACCTTCGTGACGGTGTCGCCGCGCCGGATGGTCTGGATCCCGTTCACGAGCGCCTCCGCCGGTCCCGGTCCGGCCTGCCCGGGAGCCTCCGAGGACACCGCCAGGAACGCGCAGGCCGCGGCGGCGCAGCCGACGATCAGGGATCGCGGTCGGGACGGCGTGCGTGTCGTCAGGCGCATGGATCCGGCGCCGTCTCCACCGCGCGGCCGCGGCAACGTCCGCGCGCGATCAGCCCAGGCCCAGGGCGGCGCGGGCCTCCGCGGGCGTGGCGACGCGGCGACCGTGGCGCGCCACCGCCTCGGCGGCGAGGCCGACGAGCTCGGCGTTGCCGGCCGCCAGACGGTCCTTCGTCACCCGGATGTTGTCCTCCAGGCCGGTGCGGACCGCGTCGGCGCCGCGGGCGAGCGCCCAGTCCATCACGATCGCCTGGTTGCGGCCGATCCCGGCCGCCGTCCAGGTCGCCTCCGGCAGGATCCGGCGGGTCTCGGCGAGCAGGATGTCGAGGAGGTGCTCCTCGGCCGGCATCGCGTTCTGGACGCCCATCACGAACTGCACGTGCGGGCGCGCGTCGATCAGGCCCGCCTCCACGAGGCGCTTGGCCCCGTGCAGGTGCGAGAGGTCGAAGATCTCGATCTCGGGCCGGACGCCGTACTGCTTCATCTGGCCGGCGAGGTCGGTCACGAGGCTCGCCGAATTCTCGTAGACGATCGTCGGGAAGTTGACCGAGCCGGTGGACAGGGAGGCCATGTCGGGCCGGTGCCTGAGCGAGAGGCCGCGGGCGGCCGGGTCGCGCCCGCGCCCGCCGGTCGAGAACTGCACGATCATCCCCGGGCAGTGCCGGCGCAGCCCCTCCTGCACGGCGGCGAACTTGTCCGGGTCGGAGGAGGGCGACTCGTCGTCGTTGCGCACGTGGATGTGGCAGAGCGTGGCGCCCGCCTCGAACGCCTGATGGGTCGACTCGATCTGCTCGGCCACGGTGACCGGAACGGCCGGGTTGTCCTTCTTGCGCGGCACCGAGCCGGTGATCGCCACCGCGATCACCACGGGTGCGTCGCTCCGGGATCCTGCCATTCGCCTGTGCTCCCTGCCTCATCCGGGTTCCGCGACCGGGATAGCGCCGCGGAACCCGGATCTGAACCGCCCGGCGCGGGCGGCAGGTCCGTGTGCGGGACATCTCCGGCCGGATGACAGCCGCGACCCGTGTCGTGCCGGACCCGTGCCGCGCCGGACTTGAGTCTTGCCGGCGGTTGTCGCACCTCTCGGCCCGCGAGGCACACGATGAACGACACCGTCCTGGTCCTGAACGGGCCGAACCTGAACCTGCTCGGCAAGCGCCAGCCGGAGATCTACGGCCGCGAGACCCTGGCCGACGTCGAGGCCCTGTGCCGCGAGACCGCCGCGGGCTTCGGCCTCGCGGTCGATTTCCGGCAGAGCAACGCCGAGCACGCGCTGATCGACGCGATCCACGAATTTCGGGTCGGCTCGGCCGGGATCGTCATCAACGCGGGCGCCTACACGCACACCTCGGTGGCGCTCCTCGACGCGCTGAACACCTGCGAGGTGCCGGTGATCGAGTGCCACATCTCGAACGTCCACCGGCGCGAGGCTTTCCGCCACCACTCCTACATCTCCCTCGCGGCCACGTCCGTGCTGGCGGGGTTCGGCACGCACGGCTACGCCCTGGCGATCCGGCACCTCGCGCATCTGCGGGCCGGCAGACCTGCTTGAGGCGCGGATAGCGCCGCGATCAGGGTTGACGCTGGCGGAGACAGGGCGGAGGAGGGCGGTCAGGCCCTTATTCAACGCGTTCTCCCCGGCCGGACCGGTCTACCGGACTGGCGGAGGACGCCTCGAGCGGAGCGCGCACGCCGCATGACCAGTCCCTTCCTCCCCCTCGACCGGACAGTGATCGCCCGCGAGGCGGCCAAGATGTTCCTCGAGATCGGGGCCGTCCTCTTCTACAAGGACGAGCCGTTCAAGTTCACCTCCGGCTGGGCGAGCCCGGTCTACACCGACAGCCGCAAGATCATCTCGTTCCCGCGCCTGCGCTCGACGCTGATGGATTTCGCCACCGCCACGATCGTGCGCGAGATCGGCTACGAGAAGCTGACCCACATCGCGGGCGGCGAGACCGCCGGCATCCCCTTCGCGGCCTGGATCGCCGACCGGATGATGCTGCCGATGCAGTACATCCGGAAGAAGCCCAAGGGCTTCGGCCGCAACGCCCAGATCGAGGGCGAGATCGTCGAGGGCGCCCGGACCCTGCTGGTCGAGGACCTCGCCACCGACGGGCGCAGCAAGGTCAATTTCTGCAAGGCCCTGCGCGATTCCGGCGCCCAGGTCGATCACTGCTTCGTGCTGTTCTACTACGACATCTTCCCCGACAGCGCCGCGCTGATGGAGGAGATCGGCATCAAGCTCCACTACCTCACCACGTGGTGGGACGTGCTGGCGGTGGCCAAGGAGATGGGCACCTTCGACCCGAAGACCCTGGCGGAGGTCGAGCGCTTCCTCAACGCCCCGGCGGAGTGGTCGGCGGCCCACGGCGGCATCTCCGCCTTCGGCCAGGCCTGAGGAGAGGATCGCGATGGGCGTCGCCGAGCTGTTCCCCGCCGAGCGCCAGGAGGCGAACCCGGTCGACCGGATCACGATCCGCCGGCCGGACGACTGGCACATCCACCTGCGCGACGGCGCCATGCTGAAGGCGGTGCTGCCCTACACGGCGGCGCAGTTCGCCCGGGGCATCATCATGCCGAACCTCGTGCCGCCGGTGACCACGGTCGCGGCCGCGCAGGCCTATCGCGAGCGCATCCTGGCGGCCCTGCCCGAGGGCCAGGACTTCACGCCGCTGATGACCTGCTACCTGCGGGACGACACCGACCCGGACGAGATCGAGCGCGGCTTCGGGGAGAAGGTCTGGGTCGCCGCCAAGCTCTACCCGGCGGGCGCGACCACGAACTCGCACGCGGGCGTCACCGACCTCAATGGCATCGCGCCCGTGCTGGAGCGGATGGAGCGGATCGGCATGCCGCTCCTGATCCACGGCGAGGCGACCGACCCGGAGATCGACATCTTCGACCGCGAGGCCGCCTTCATGGAGGGCAGCCTGATCCCGCTCCTCGGCCGCCATCAGGGGCTGAAGGTCACCGTGGAGCACGCCACCACCGCGGAGATCCTCGACGTGGTCCGCGAGCACCGGAGCCGGTGCGCGGCGACGATCACGCCGCACCACCTCGTGATCAACCGGACGCACATCTTCCAGGGTGGCCTGCGCCCGCACCTGTACTGCCTGCCGGTGGCCAAGCGCGAGCGGCACCGGCTCGCCCTGCGCCGGGCCGCGACCTCCGGCGAGGCCTGCTTCTATCTCGGCACCGACACGGCCCCGCATGTCCGCGGCGCCAAGGAGGCGTCCTGCGGCTGCGCCGGCGTGTTCTGCGGCCCGAGCGCGCTCCAGACCTACGTGCAGGTCTTCGACGAGGAGGGGGCGCTGGACAAGTTCGAGGCTTTCGCGTCGCTCAACGGCGCCCGCTTCCACGGTCTGGAGCCGAATGCCGGGACCGTCACCCTGGAGCGCCGGGAGAGCCGCATCGCCGAGGCCGTCGCGGTCGACGACACGGTGGTGGTGGTGTTCCGCGGCGAGGAGACGCTGCCCTGGTCGGTGGCGTGACCGCCTAGGCTGGGACCGCGCACCGTCATCGCGGGCGCGGCGAGGCGACCCCGGGCAGCGCGAGATCGGTGACCGTCGGGCGACATGGGGTTGCTTCGCCGCGCTCACCCAGACGGATACCGGCCAGCCATCTAATCGGCCGAAGCCATCTTTGCCCGGATCCAACCTCCGGTTACCGATCGTCCGTCGATCCGGAGGAGGGTAAGATGCAGGACGCGCGACAGGACGGCATCACCGCCATGGGCGCCGTGGACCTCGCCGCCGCCATCCGCGGCCGGGTCGTCTCCTGCGTCGAGGTGATGCGCGCCTATCTGGAGCGGATCCATCGGATCAACCCGCAGGTGAACGCCCTCGTGGGCCTGGCCGACGACGCCGCGCTCCTGCGGGAGGCCGAGGCCGCCGACGCCGTCCTGGCGCGCGGTGAGCCCGTCGGCCCGCTGCACGGCTTCCCGCTGGCGGTGAAGGATCTCGACCCGGTCCGCGGCCTGCGGTTCACGCAGGGCTCGCCGATCTTCGCCGACCGGGTCGCCGAGACGGACTCGATCATGGTCACCCGCCTGCGCGCCGCCGGGGCGATCTTCATCGGCAAGACCAACATCCCCGAGTTCGGCCTCGGCTCGCACAGCTTCAACCCGGTCTACGGCGCCACCGGCAACGCCTACGACCCGGCGATGACCGGGGGCGGGTCGAGCGGCGGCGCCGCCGTGGCGGTGGCGCTGCGGATGCAGCCGGTGGCCGACGGCAGCGACCATGCCGGCTCCCTGCGGAATCCGCCCGCCTTCAACAACTGCTACGGCCTGCGCCCGAGCTGGGGCCGGATCCCGGCCGAGGCCAAGGACGTGTTCAGCCCGAATCTCGGCGTGCTCGGCGCGATCGGGCGCACGCCGGGCGATATCGGCCTGATGCTCTCGGTGCTGGCGGGCTACGATCCGCGCTGCCCGAACGCCGTCCGGCAGGACCCGTCCGCCTTCGCGCGCCCGCTCGCCCGCGACTTCCGCGGGACGCGGATCGCGTGGCTCGGCGATTGCGGCGGCCAGATCCCGTTCGATCCCGGCGTGCTCGACGTCGGGCGCGCCGCCCTGGCGACCTTCGCGGAGATCGGCTGCACCGTCGAGGAGGCGATGCCGCGCTACGACATGGAGCGGCTCTGGCAGGACTGGCTGGTGCTGCGGGCCCTCACCGTCGCGGCGAACCTCCGCCCGCTCTACGACGAGCCCCGCCACCGGGCCCTGCTCAAGCCGGAGGCGGTCTGGGAGGTCGAGCGGGGACTGGCGCTCGGCGCCGACCGGATCATCGCGGCGCTGGAGGGGCGCACCCGCTGGTACGAGACCCTGCGCCGCTTCATGGAGGCCTACGACTACGTGGTCATGCCCAGCGCCCAGGTCTTCCCGTTCGACAAGAGCCTGCGCTGGCCCGAGACCGTGGGCGGCCACGCGATGGACACCTATCACCGCTGGATGCAGATCACGATTCCCGCGACGATGTCGGGCCTGCCGGCGCTGGCCGTGCCGGCCGGGTTCGGGGAGGCCGGGCTGCCCGCGGGCATCCAGATCGTCGGTCCCAACCACGGCGAGCTCGCCTGCCTGCAGCTCGGTGCCGCCTACGACGCGGCGAGCAACTGGGTCCGCCGCTACCCGCCGCCGCTGAACTGAGGGAGCGGCTCGTCGACCAAGCCGGCGCAAACAAGCGCCGGACGCGTTGACCCGCCCCGCGCTCTCCGCTAAGAGGCCCGACACTTCGCGTGCCGACCATGAGCCAGTTCCGGATCATGGGGCCGCCGCGGGGCAGGTTCGGATATCCGATGACCACGGTCCTTATTGTAGCGGTAGCGTCACCGACGGGGCGGCCCTGAGAGAGGGCCGCGATCCGGGCGGTGGCGCATGCAGGGTCCCTCGGGGCCCTTTTTTGTTGCCCGCGTCCGGGCGGGACAGGACTGGGACGGACGGAGATCCGAGGCGAGAGGCACCTTCGGGCGAGGCGGAGACCGCCCCGCGTGACGGGGGTGCCGGGAGAGAGAACGGGGCAGGGCGGCGATCACGGGATCGCGGTGGCTCCGGAGAGCGCGAGGAGACGAGCATGGGCGGCGAGGTCATGACCGGGGCCGAGATGGTCATCCGGGCCTTCCAGGATCAGGGTGTCGACACGCTGTTCGGGTACCCGGGCGGCGCCGTACTTCCGATCTACGACGCGCTCTTCCACCAGAACGCCGTCAAGCACATCCTCGTCCGCCACGAGCAGGGCGCCGTCCACGCCGCGGAGGGCTATGCCCGCTCCTCCGGCAAGGTCGGCTGCGTCCTCGTGACGTCGGGCCCCGGCGCGACCAACATCGTCACCGGACTCACCGACGCGATGCTGGACTCGATCCCGCTGGTCTGCATCACCGGGCAGGTCCCGACGCACCTGATCGGCACCGACGCGTTCCAGGAATGCGACACGGTCGGCATCACGCGCCACTGCACGAAGCACAATTACCTCGTCAAATCGATCGACGACCTGCCGCGCATCCTGCACGAGGCGTTCTACGTCGCGGCGAACGGCCGTCCCGGTCCGGTCGTGGTCGACCTGCCCAAGGACATCCAGTTCGCCTCCGGCCTCTACGAGCGCCCCGAGATCGCGAGCCACAAGACCTACCGCCCGGCCGTCAAGGGCGACGCCGACCGGATCCGCGCGGCCGTCGAGCTGATGGCGACCGCGCGCCGGCCGGTCTTCTACACCGGCGGCGGCGTCATCAACTCGGGTCCTGAGGCCTCGCGCCTGCTGCGCGAGCTCGTCCGCGAGACCGGCTTCCCGATCACCTCGACCCTGATGGGGCTCGGCGCCTATCCGGGCACGGACGAGAAGTTCCTGGGCATGCTCGGCATGCACGGGACCTACGAGGCCAACCTCGCGATGCACGAGTGCGACGTGATGATCTGCGTCGGCGCCCGCTTCGACGACCGGATCACCGGCCGGCTCGACGCGTTCTCGCCGTTCTCGAAGAAGATCCACATCGACGTCGACGCCTCCTCGATCAACAAGGTCGTCAAGGTCGATGTCGGGATCGTCGGCGACTGCGCGTCGGTGCTCGCCGACATGCTGGAGGCGTGGCGCGCCCTGCCGTCGCGGCCCGAGAAGTCGAACCTCGATCCGTGGTTCCAGAAGATCAACGCCTGGAAGGCGCGGGACTGCCTCGCCTACTGGCCGTCGGGCACGATCATCAAGCCGCAATACGCCGTGCAGCGCCTCTACGAGGCCTGCAAGGACCGCGAGACCTACATCACCACCGAGGTCGGCCAGCACCAGATGTGGGCAGCCCAGTACTTCAAGTACGACGAGCCGAACCGCTGGATGACCTCCGGGGGCCTCGGCACGATGGGCTACGGCCTGCCGGCGGCGATCGGCACGCAGCTCGCGCACCCGAACGGGCTCGTCATCGACATCGCCGGCGAGGCCTCGATCCTGATGAACATGCAGGAGATGTCGACGGCGGTGCAGTACCGCCTGCCGATCAAGGTGTTCATCCTGAACAACGAGTACATGGGCATGGTCCGCCAGTGGCAGGAGCTGCTGCACGGCTCGCGCTACTCGCAGAGCTACTCGGAGAGCCTGCCGGACTTCGTGAAGCTCGCGGAGGCCTACGGCGCCAAGGGCATGCGCTGCGAGAAGCCGGGCGACCTCGACGGCGCCATCGCGGAGATGCTCGCCCACGACGGCCCGGTGATCTTCGACTGCATCGTCGACAAGACCGAGAACTGCTTCCCGATGATCCCGTCGGGCAAGGCGCACAACGAGATGCTCCTGTCCGATTACCTCGGCGAGACCGGCGTCGAGCTCGGCGACGTGATCTCCGAGGAAGGCAAGATGCTGGTGTGAGGGAGGGCGGCCCGGCTCCGTGCCGGGCCGCGATCCGCCGCTGCGGCGGCGTTGGGTCGAACGACGAGGACTTGCCCCGCGATGAACGCGATGAACACCCACTATCCCGAGCCCGTCCGCGTCGAGCCGGTGAACCGGCACACGCTCGCGGTGATCGTCGACAACGAGCCCGGCGTGCTCGCCCGCATCTCCGGCATGTTCTCCGGTCGCGGCTACAACATCGAGAGCCTGACGGTCTCCGAGACCGAGGAGGCGCGCCACATCTCCCGCATCACCATCGTGACCGCGGGCACGAACGCCGTGATCGAGCAGATCAAGGCGCAGCTCGACCGGCTGGTGCCGGTGCACCGGGTGGTGGACCTGACGCTCCAGGGCAACGCCATCGAGCGCGAGATCTGCCTGGTGAAGGTGAAGGGCGAGGGCGAGCACCGCAGCGAGGCGCTTCGGCTCGCCGCCGCCTTCGGCGCCAAGACGCTCGACGCCACGCTCAACTCCTTCGTGTTCGAATTGACCGGCGCCACCGAGGAGATCGACCGGTTCGTGCGCCTGATGAGCGTGATCGGGCTGGTGGAGATCTGCCGGACCGGGATCTCCGCGATGGGGCGCGGGGCGGAGCCGCTCTAAGCTTCCGACGCGCGGCTCATCGGTGCCGGGGGGAGCCGATCGAGGCCGTCGCGCCGCGCCTGAGTTCGTCGATCAAGGACCACCCATGACCGCCCGTACGCTCTACTACGCCCCCGGCGCCTGCTCGCTCGCCGCCCACATCATCCTGGAGGAATCCGGGCTCCCCTACGAGGGCATCAAGCTCGACCTCGCGGCGGGCGACCAGCGCCGGCCGGAATACCTCGCGATCAACGATCGCGGCCGCGTGCCGGCGCTGACCGAGGACGGCTGGGTGCTCACCGAGTGCGCGGCCATCCTGCGCCACGTCGCCCGTCAGGTGCCGGAGAAGGCGCTGTGGCCCACGGATCTCCGCGAGCAGGCCGCCACCGACGAGTGGCTCGGCTGGCTCGCCTGCAACCACCATGTCACTTATGCCCATGTCCGCCGGCCCGAGCGCTACACCGAGGACGAGAGCGCCTTCGCGGGCATCAAGGCTAAGGCCGCCAACACCTACGCGGACCTCGCCACCATGACCGAGGTGCGCCTCTCGCACGGCGGCTGGGCTGTGGGTGACCGGTTCAGCGTCGTCGACGCCTACCTGATGGTCTTCTGGTTCTGGGCCAACGGGCCCGTGCTCCGGTTCGACATGGCCGGCCGCTTCCCGGCCTGGACCGCCCATGCCCGCCGCGTCGCCGAGCGGCCGGCCGTGCAGGCCGTCTTCGCCCGCGAGGGACTGCCGCTCCCGCGCTGACTCGGTTCGGCCGCAGCACCCCCTTGCCGCGGCCGTCGAATCGGCCTAGAGCGCGTACCGTACGGTACGGTACGCCATTCGAGATGATGCAGGCCAGCGCCACAGCAGAGCAGGAAGCCCCGTCGGCCCGCCAGCAGGCGGTGCTGGACGCCGTGCTCGGCCTCATGGTCGAGGACGGCGAGCAGCTCACCATGGACGCCGTCGCGCGCCGGGCGAGCTGCTCGAAGGAGACGCTCTACAAGTGGTTCGGCGACCGCGACGGGTTGCTGACCGCGACGGTGCGCTGGCAGGCCTCCCGGGTCCATGCCGGGCACGACGCCGCGCAGGTGCTCGACGGCGCGACCCTGCGGGAGCGCCTGCAGGACTTCGCCGTGACGTGGCTGGAGGTCATCACCGGCCCGACCTCGGTGGCGCTGAACCGCATCGCCATCGCGCATGCGGGCTCGCGCAAGAGCAACCTCGGCGGCATCGTGCTCGCGAACGGCCGCTTCGCCATCGGCGAGCGGGTCAAGCCCGTGCTGGAGGCGGGGCGCGCCGCCGGCCTGCTGACCTTCGCCGACAGCGAGGCCGCCTTCCGCACCTTCTTCGGCCTCGTCGGCCGGGATATCCAGATCCGACTTCTGCTCGGCGAGACCCTCGACCTCGACGGGGCCGAGATCCGGCGCGATGCGGGCCGCGCCGTCGAGCAGTTCCTGGCCCTCTACGGCCGGGCCCAACCCGACCCGAAACACCAAGCTTAAGAGGAGACAGACATGCGGGTGTATTACGATCGCGACGCCGACCTGAACCTGATCAAGGGCAAGAAGGTCGCCATCGTCGGCTACGGCAGCCAGGGCCACGCCCACGCGCTCAACCTGCGCGATTCCGGCGTGAAGGACATCGTCATCGCGCTGCGCGAGGGCTCCGCCACCGCCAAGAAGGCCGAGCACGAGGGCTTCAAGGTTCTCTCGGTCGCCGAGGCCGCCAAGTGGGCCGACGTGGTGATGATGCTCACCCCCGACGAGCTGCAGGGCGACATCTACCGCGAGTCCCTCGAGGGCAACATGAAGCAGGGCGCCGCGCTCCTGTTCGCCCACGGCCTCAACGTCCACTTCAACCTGATCGAGCCGCGCAAGGATCTCGACGTCCTGATGGTCGCCCCGAAGGGCCCGGGCCACACCGTGCGCTCCGAGTACCTCCGCGGCGGCGGCGTGCCGACCCTGATCGCCATCGCGCAGGACGCCTCCGGCAACGCCCACGATCTCGGCCTGTCGTACGCCTCGGCGAACGGCGGCGGCCGCGCCGGCATCATCGAGACGACCTTCAAGGAGGAGTGCGAGACCGACCTGTTCGGCGAGCAGGCCGTGCTCTGCGGCGGCCTCGTCGAGCTGATCAAGGCCGGCTTCGAGACCCTGGTCGAGGCGGGCTACGCCCCCGAGATGGCCTATTTCGAGTGCCTCCACGAGGTGAAGCTGATCGTCGACCTCATCTACGAGGGCGGCATCGCCAACATGAACTACTCGATCTCCAACACGGCCGAGTACGGCGAGTACGTCACCGGCCCGCGCATCGTCACGCCCGAGACCAAGGCCGAGATGAAGCGCGTGCTGAACGACATCCAGTCGGGCACCTTCACGCGCAACTGGATGCTGGAGAACAAGGTCAACCAGACCTCGTTCAAGGCGACCCGCGCCAAGCTCGCCGCCCACCCGATCGAGGAGGTCGGCGCCAAGCTCCGCGGCATGATGCCGTGGATCTCCGAGAAGGCGCTCGTCGACAAGACCCGCAACTGAGCCCGAACCGTGCGGCCGGGCCTCGCTCGGCCGCGCCGCCAGGGGCCGGTCACGCGTGAGCGTGGTCGGCCCTTCGTCTTCCCGGTTGCCCTGTCCGAAGCTTCCCGGCCATAAGCCCCGCAGCGGTCCCGCCTGCACGAGGGCCGGCAAGCGGAGAGGACACCCATGGCATCGCTCTATTCCGACGCGCACCGGGCGCTCCAGGAGGAGTTCGGCACGACCAAGCTCGCCGTGCGCCTCGACGAGGACTGGGTTCACGACAGCGTCCAGCCGGACGAGGCCGCGTTCATCGGCTCTCGCGACATGTTCTTCCTGTCGACCGTCGATCCGGACGGGATGCCCACCGTCTCCTACAAGGGCGGCCCCACGGGCTTCGTGAAGGTGCTCGACGACAAGACGCTCGTCTTCCCCGGATTCGACGGCAACGGCATGTTCTACTCGATGGGCAATATCGAGGGGCAGGCCAAGGTCGGCCTGCTGTTCATCGACTTCGAGACGCCGCACCGCATCCGCGTGCAGGGGCACGCGTCGCTGCTGCGCGACGACGCCCTCATGGCCGAGTATACCGAGGCCAAGTACCTGGTGAGGGTCGCGGTCACCAAGATCTGGGTCAACTGCCCGCGCTACATCCACAAGTACAAGAAGCTCGAGCAGAACAAGTACGTGCCGCGGCCCGATCGCGAGACCCCGCTCGCCGCCTGGAAGCGGCTCGACCTCGCGGGCGACGTGATCAGCGACGCCGACAAGGCCCGCGTCGCCAAGGAGGGCAAGCTCGAGGTCTCCGAGTACGCGGCGCTGGTCGCCCGCGGCGAGGCCTGACCGTCCGTTCCGGCCGCCCCGCGGAGCAGGGCGGCCGGTGCTTGACGAGGCGGAATTCCAATTTTCATGCCGTGAGTTGATCGCAAGTATATTTAACCTACGCATCACAATGATGCGGCACTGTATTGGCCTCTACTTTCTTCGTTCTTCAAATTTTCTTGACGCCGTGAGGGTAGGTCGTTAGATTTCGTGCGAGATCTCTCGATCGTACCTTCTCACGGTTCGTACAGGCCATGTTCTCGCTCCCGCTGCGCGTCGCGGTAATCTGTAGTGTCCTGATCGCGGCCGTCTTCGCGGGCGGGACGACTTTCCTGGCTCGCCGGATCAACGCCTCCTTCGAGGAACAGACGGCCAGGATGCAGTCGGAGACGCTGTCGAGCGAGGCGCGCGAGGTTCGGTTTCGCCTCGCCGTGGCGGCCAGGACCGCCGAGAGTCTCGCGGCGGCCGCCTCGGCGCTGCGCGGCGGCGGGATCCAGGACCGCGCGGTCTACGACGCGATGCTGCGCGAGCTTCTGCGCGCCAACCCCGACCTGATCGCGACCTGGACCGGCTGGGAGCCGAACGCTCTGGACGGGCGCGACCGCGCGTTCGCCGGCACGGCGTCCTCGGACGCGAGCGGCCGCTTCATGCCCTACTGGAATCGCGGCAGCGGCACGATCAAGCGGGAGGTTCTCACCGGCTACGAGGCCGAGCCGGACGGCGCCTACTACCTTCGGCCGAAGAAGCTGAACCGCTTGGTGGCCATCGAACCCTACATCTACCCGGTGGCCGGGAAGGACGTCGTCATGATGTCGTTCGGCGCGCCGATCACCGTGGACGGCACGTACCGCGGCACCGCCGGCGTCGACATCGATCTCGGCTCCCTGAACGCCGCCCTCAACGCGGTGAAGCCGTTCGGGACCGGCTATCTCGCGGTGATCTCGGCGAGCGGGACGACCGTCGCGCATCCGACCGGCGCGGCGGCCGGGAAGCCGTTGCACGGCTTCGACGCGTCGGCGGCCGACGCGGCCGGGCAGGCGATCCGCGCGGGAGCCGTGGTGGTGACCGACGCGCCGGGCCCGGACGGGGCGCCGTGGCGGTACATGGCGCAGCATATCCAGGCGGGCGAGACGCCCGACCGGTGGGCCATCGTCGTGGCGGTGCCGGTGGCGACGCTCACGGCCGCCGCCGATCAGGCGCGCGCGACGCTGATCGGCATCTCGGTCCTCTGCGTGCTGATCGGATGCGCGGTCGTCTTCGGCGCGCTGCACCGCCTCGTCGGGAGGCCGATCCGCGCGCTCGGCCGGACCATCGGCGACATGGCGGCGGGCGATTACGGGGCGGACGTGCCCGAGGCGCGGCGCCGCGACGAGGTCGGGCTGGTCGGGCGGGCGGTGCTGCAGCTGCGCGACGGCCTGCGGGCGCAGGCGCAGGCCGACGCCCGGGCACGGGCGGACGCCCAGGCCGCCGCCGACCGGGCTCGCAAGCGGGTGACCGCGGACCTGGCCAACGCCTTCGAGCAGGCGGTCGGCGGCATCGTCGAGACGGTGACGGACGCGGCCACCGAGCTGCAGGCCACGGCCAAGGGGCTGGCCGCCACGGCCTCGGAGACCGCGGGCCAGTCGACCACCGTCGCGGCCGGGGCCGAGGAGGCCGCCTCCAACGTCCGGGCCGCGGCCTCGGCGGCCGAAGAACTCGGCAGCTCCGTGCAGGAGATCGGGCGGCAGGTCCAGGGATCCGCGCAGCTCGCGCGGGCCGCGGCCGACGAGGCCGGGCGCACGGTGCGGCTGGTTGAGGACCTGAGCGCGGCGGTGATGAAGATCGGGGACGTGGTGGCGCTGATCAGCGGCATCGCGGGCCAGACCAACCTGCTCGCCCTCAACGCCACCATCGAGGCGGCCCGCGCCGGCGAGGCCGGCCGGGGCTTCGCGGTCGTGGCCGCCGAGGTGAAGGCGCTGGCCACCCAGACCGCGCGGGCCACCGACGAGATCGCGGGGCAGATCTCTCGCGTTCAGGCCTCGACCGCGCAGGCGGCCTCGGCGATCGGCAGCATCACGACGCGGGTCGACGAGATCAGCGCTGTGGCCACGACGATCGCGGCCGCGGTCGAGCAGCAGGGCGCCGCGACCCAGGAGATCGTCCGCAACGTGACCCAGGCCGCCGCCGGCACGGGCGAGGTGACCACGAACATCGCCCGCGTGGCCGACGCCGCCGACATGACCGGCTCGGCCGCCGGTCAGGTGCTGGATTCGTCCGCGAACCTGTCGCGTCAGTCCGAGCATCTGCGGGCAGAGGTCAGCCGCTTCCTCGGTACGGTGCGCGCGGCCTGAGGGCGCCCGGACCGGCCTGCGCGCTAGCTGGCCTTCCGGGCGACGACGAACACCCGCGGGAAGGCGAGCAGGCGCCGGCCGTCGCTGCGCGGCGGGTAGGCCCCGTCGATCGCGCGCGTGTAGGCATCCAGGAAGCCGGCGCGGTGCTCGGGATCCAGCGGGTCGAGGAAGGGACGCAGGCCCGTGGCCCGGACCCAGTCCACGATGGCGGCGGCATCGGCCATCCGGTGATGATAGGCGGTGCGCCAGACATCGACCTCGGCGGCCGCCGGCGCCAGCAGATCGTAGTACGCCGCGGGCTCCAGCATCCGCCCGAGGCGGCCGGCCACGGCCGGGTCGCCGATCGCCGCCGCCCAGGGGCCGGACGCCGCCACCGCGCGCATCAGGCGGTGGGTGGGCTCGGCGAGGTTGTCGGGCATCTGCACGGCCAGCACGCCGCCCGGGGCGAGGAGGCCGAACAGCCGCGGCAGCAGGGTCGCGTGGTCCGGCAGCCATTGCAGCACGGCGTTGGCGTAGATCAGGTCCGGCGCCCGCTCGGGTGTCCAGGTCGCGGCGTCGGCCAGCGCGAAGGCGAGGCGGGGCAGCCGGGCGCGGGCGCTCTCCAGCATGGCCGGCGAGGTGTCGAGCCCGATCACCTCGGCGTCGGGGAAACGGGCCGCGATCAGCGCGGTGGAGTTGCCGGGCCCGCAGCCGAGATCGATGACCAGACGCGGCGATTCGAGGGGCACGCGGGCGAGGAGCTCGACGGCGGGGCGCGTCCGCTCGTCCTCGAAGCGGGTGTAGAGGGCGGGGTTCCAGTCGGCCATCGCACCCTTCCGTGAAAAATCCTCAGCAGCCGAGCCGGTCGGCGAGATCCGCCAAGTCCCGCGCCGCGTGGGTGACCGGCACCGTCGGCGCGGCCTCGCCGCCGGCCGGGCCGTGCTCGTGCGGGCGGGCGATGTGGGCGGTGGCGAGCCCGTGGCCCGCCGCCGCCGCGAGGTCGTTCGAGTGTGCCGCGACCATCATGGTCTCCCCCGGCGCGAAGCCGAAGGCCGCGACGGCGTCGCGGTAGAGCGCCGGCTTCGGCTTGTAGTCGCGGGAGTAGCCGGCGCCGAGCACCGCGTCGAAGACCAGGCCGTTGCGGCGGGCGAGGTCGGCCATCAGCCGGACAGGCCCGTTGGAGACCGGCGCCAGGAGGTGCTTCTCGCGCAGCCGCCGCAGCGCGTCCGGCACCTCGGGCCACGCGTCGAGCCGGTGCCAGGCCTGGACCAGCTCCCGCTGCACGGCCTCGGAGACGCCCGCGATGCCGAACTGCGCCAGCACGCCGGGCAGCGACTCGGCCTGGAGCGTGTCGAGGTCGACGTAGGGCCGGGCGCCGGAGCGCACCGTCTCCATCGAGGGATTGTACTGTGCCCGCCACGCGTCCGCGAAAGCGCCGGCATCGAGGTCCGGCGCGACGGGCGCGAGCAGCCGCGCCGCCTCGCGGGCGACGCCGGAGCGCCAGTCGACCAGCGTCCCGAAGACGTCGAAGACCAGCGCCCGGACGGTCACCGCACCGCCTGCAGGCTGGGACCGCGCCGGACGAAGCCGACGATGTCCTTGACCGCGTCGAGGGTCTGCGCCGCGATGGTCTCGGCCCGGGCGCCGCCGTCGGCCAGCACGGCGTCGATGTGGCCAGGATCGGCGGTGAGGCGGCGCATCTCCCCGGCGATCGGCGCGAGGCTCGTCACCGCGAGGTCGGCGAGCGCCGGCTTGAAGGTCGAGAACTGCGCTCCCCCGAAATCGCGCAGCACGTCCTCCCGGGTGATGCCGGCCAGCGCCGCGTAGATCCCCACGAGGTTGTCGGCCTCGGGCCGCTCCTTCAGGCCCGCCACCTCGGAAGGCAGGGGCTCGGGATCGGTCTTGGCCCGGCGGATCTTCTGGGCGATGGCGTCCGCATCGTCCGTGAGGTTGATGCGGGCGTTGTCGGACGGGTCCGACTTCGACATCTTCTTGGTGCCGTCGCGCAGCGACATGACCCGGGCGGCCGGGCCGCCGATCAGCGGCTCCGTGATTGGGAAGAAGGCGTCGCCGTGGCCGTGCGCCGTGATCGACCCCGAGAAATCGGTGTTGAACTTCTGGGCGATGTCCCGGGTCAGCTCCAGGTGCTGCTTCTGGTCCTCGCCGACCGGCACGTGCGTCGCCCGGTAGGCCAGGATGTCGGCGGCCATCAGCACCGGGTAGTCGTAGAGGCCGATCGAGGCGTTCTCCCGGTCCTTGCCGGCCTTCTCCTTGAACTGGGTCATGCGGTTCAGCCAGCCGAGGCGGGCGACGCAGTTGAACACCCAGGCGAGCTCGGCGTGCTGCGGCACCTGGCTCTGGTTGAACACGATCGAGCGCTTGGGATCGATGCCGGCGGCGAGGAAGGCGGCCGTGACCTCGCGGATCTGGCCGCGCAGCGCTTCGGGATCCTGCCAGACGGTGATCGCGTGGAGGTCGACCACGCAGTACAGGCACTGCGCGTCGCGATCCTGCATCTCCACGAAGCGCTTCACGGCCCCGAGATAGTTGCCGAGGTGCAGGTTGCCGGTGGGCTGGACGCCCGAGAAGACCAATTCGGTGAACGCGGCCATCGGCGCCGATCCTGAGCAAGGGAAGACCGGGGCTCCGCGCCGTCCGGGCGCGGGGTTACTCGCACCCGTAGGCCGGAATGGTCAAGGACGCGCTCACGGCTCCCGCGTGGGCAGCCTCGCGCTGGGGCAGAGGTCGACCAGGACGCAGCGCCCGCAGGCCGGGCGGTGATGATGGCAGACCTTCTGGCCGTGCAGCATCAGGATCTCGTGATTGTCGTAGAGGTCCTGCGCGCTCCAGCCGGCGGGGAGCTGCGCCCGCAGGATCGGGTGCGACGGGCCGACATCGACCGTCTTGCCGATCAGCCCGAGGCGCTGCGCCACCCGGTGATGGTGGCTGTCGACCGGCAGGGCCGGCATTCGCAGGGTGGAGAAGGACAGGACCGCCGCGCTGGTCTTCGGCCCGACGCCCGGGATTGCCTGCAGCCACGCCCGCGCGGCCTCGACCTCCATGTCGGCCAGGAAGGCGAGGTCGAGGCCGCCGCACCGGTCGCGCAGCGCCCGGAGCACGTCGCGGATGCGCGGCGCCTTCAGCTCCGGCCAAGTCACGCCCGCGATGGCAGCCTCGATCTCCGGCACGTCCGCGTCGATCACCGCCTCCCAGTCGCGGAAGCGCGCCCGCAGGGCCTTGAAGGCCCGGCCGGATTCGGCGTTGCGAGTCCGGTGCGACAGGAGCGAGGAGACGAGTTCGCTGACCGGATCCAGGCTGTGGAAGTACGGGATCGGGCAGCCGTAGACCGGGCACAACCGGGCATGGACGGCGAGCGCCTTCTCGGCGAGGGCCGGATCCGTGACGGCGGGGGCCGGCTTGCGGCGCGGGCGCGGGGCAGTCGCGGTTCTGAGGTCGGCGGCGGGCATGTCGGGCGAATCCGCGAGCCGATGCCCCTGTTCCTGCCGGTACGGGGCAGCGGCGATCTGTCCGCCTCGTCGGGTTCGCGCGCTTCCAGCGGAGAGCAGGGCCGGCGGCGGCGCGCGCCCTGCCCCCTCTCCTGTGCGGGAGAGGGTTGGGGTGAGGGACCGGGCGCTTCAGGGCGGAGAGCGCCGTCGACGCGCGTGCCCTGTCCGGAAGCCGCATGCCCCTCACCCTGTCCCTCTCCCGCACGGGAGAGGGGACCCGCGCTCGGTCCCGGAGCGGTCGTCGCAATCGCGTGGGGACACCGCCGGCCCGTGCGCGCCTACTTCACCAGCGCGTAGATGTTCACGTCGAGGTTGTCGTCGGTGCTGTCCTTGAGGTCGGTGGCGTACTCCTCCACGAACCGGTCCTGCACCACGATGTCCTTGGCGTCGAGGTAGGCGGTCAGCGTCTCGTAGGTGCTGTCGATCGACTCGTAGGACCCCTTGTGGGCGAAGCGCAACGCCTTGCCGGATGGCGTCGTGCCGAAGCGCAGGCCGTCGGTCTCAACGGGTGCCGGGCTCGGCGCGGCCGCCACCGGGATCATCGCCTCGAAGTCGAAGCCGTCGTCGTCGGTGCGCGTGAAGACCGCGAGCGGCCGCCCGGCCGGCGCGACGCCGAGCTTGGCGAGGTCGGCCTCGATCCGCGCGAAGGCCTGCTTCAGGTTCGGCACGGCCTCCTCCCACTTGGTCTTGCCGGACAGGATCGCGACGGGCTTGGCCGGCAGGGTGACCTCGTCGACGTCGCCGGGCTCGCCGGCCTTGTCGATGAGCGTCGGCCGCGCCGACGTTCCCGGGCTCGTGCCCGGGGGCGTTCCCACCGCCGACTGGCCCGCGGGCGGGGGCGCCACCGATTGCTGGGGCGCCGGGGCCGCGCTCTTGTCCGGATCGGCGACCGGGTTCGGCGCCGTCGTGGTCGGCAGCGGGTTCGTCTGGGCCGGCGCGGGCGCCGTGGAGGGCGGCGGCGCGGGCTGCTGCTGCGCGGCGATCGGGCCGCCCGACGCGAGCACGAGGGCGGCCGAGAGGGCGACGAGCGGACGAAGGCGGATCACGGTGGGCGCTCCGGTCGAGGCCCGCGGATGATCGCGCGGGCTCCCGCGGCGTAACCTAATGGCGATCGGGACGACCCGCGAGGGCGCAGCGGACGAGAGCCGCGGGTGCGGCGCATCTGCCACGCCGCGGCACCCCTCGCGCCGGGCGGCGGCTTTTGCGATATAGCCCGCGCCTTCCTCCAACCGCGGGACCGCATGAGCGCACTCGCCCACAGACGCTTCCTGAAGATGCACGGCGCCGGCAACGCGATCGTGGTGCTGGATCTGCGCGGCTCCGCCGCGAAGGTGCGGCCCGAGGAGGCGCGGGCGATCGCGCAGGATCCCGGCTCGACCTTCGATCAGCTGATGGTCCTGCACGATCCCGTGAGCCCGGGCACGGACGCGTTCATGCGCATCTACAACACCGACGGCTCGGAATCGGGCGCCTGCGGCAACGGCACGCGCTGCGTCGCCTACGCGATGCTCGACGACCCGGCCATGGCCCGGCCGGCCGAGGGCGGCCGGCTCGTCCTGGAGACCCGGGCGGGCCTGCTCGGGGTGCGCCGCGTCTCGGAGCGGGCCTTCACCGTGGATATGGGCCGGCCGCGGCTCGCCTGGGACGAGATCCCCCTGTCCGAGCCGTTCCCCGACACCCGGCGGATCGAGCTGCAGATCGGCCCGATCGACGATCCGATCCTGCACTCGCCGGGCGCCGTGAACATGGGCAACCCGCACGCGGTGTTCTTCGTGGAGCAGGATCCGGACAGCTTCGACCTCGCCCGGATCGGCCCGATGCTGGAGAACCACCCGCTGTTCCCGGAGCGCGCCAACATCTCGGTGGCGCAGGTGACGGGCCGCGAGACGATCAAGCTCCGCGTCTGGGAGCGGGGGGCCGGGCTGACGCTCGCCTGCGGCACGGCCGCCTGCGCCACCGTGGTGGCCGCCTCGCGCCTGCGGATGATCGGCCGGCAGGCCAGCGTCGCGCTGCCGGGCGGCGAGCTGTTCGTCGAGTGGCGGGCCGACGACCACGTCCTGATGACCGGCCCGGTCGCGCTCGTCGCCGAGGGGACCCTGGCGCCGGAGCTGTTCGACAGCGCGGCCTGATGGCGGTCGAGACCCTCACCTTCGGCTGCCGCCTCAATACCGTCGAGTCCGAGGCCCTGCGGGCCCACGCGGCGGCGGACGGGCGCGACCGGGTGGTGGTGAACACCTGCGCGGTGACCGCCGAGGCCGGGCGGCAGGCCCGCAAGGCGATCCGGCGCCTCGCCCGGGAGCGGCCCGGCGCCGAGATCGTCGTCACCGGCTGCGGCGCCGAGGTCGAGACCGAGGCCTACGCGGCCATGCCGGAGGTCGCGCGCCTCGTCGGCAACGCCGAGAAGCTGCGGCCGGAGGGCTGGTCGGCGGCCGCGACCGGGCCGGGCGCCGTCATGGCGGCGCGGGCGGCCGAGCCGACGCGGATCGAGGCCGTGGCCGGGCACACCCGCGCCTTCGTGCCCGTGCAGAATGGCTGCGACCACCGCTGCACCTTCTGCGTGATCCCGTTCGGGCGGGGCGTCTCCCGCTCGGTCCCGGAGGCGGACGTGATCGCGCAGGTCCGGACCCTCGTGGCCCGGGGCGGGCGCGAGGTGGTGCTGACCGGCGTCGATCTCACCGCCTACGGCCGGGACCTCCCCGGCGCGGCCCCGTCCCTCGGCGGCCTCGCGCGCGCGATCCTCCGGGCGGTGCCCGACCTCGCGCGCCTGCGCCTGTCCTCCATCGATTCCGTCGAGGCCGACGACGCCCTGCTCGCGGCGATCGCCGAAGAGGAGCGGCTCATGCCGCACCTGCACCTGTCGCTGCAGGCCGGCGACGACCTGATCCTCAAGCGCATGAGGCGCCGGCACCTGCGCGTCGACGCGATCCGCTTCTGCGAGACCGTGCGGCGGCTGCGGCCCGACACGGTGTTCGGCGCCGACCTGATCGCCGGCTTCCCGACCGAGACCGAGGCGCAGTTCGACCGCTCCCTCGACCTCGTGGCGGCGTGCGGCCTGACGCACCTGCACGTCTTCCCGTACTCGCCGCGCCCCGGGACACCGGCCGCGCGCATGCCGCCGGTTGCCCCCGAGGCGATCCGCGCGCGGGCGGCGCGGCTGCGGGCGGCCGGCGCCGACGCGCTGCGCCGGCATCTCGACGCCCAGGTCGGCCGCCGCCTCACCGTGCTGGCGGAGCGCGGCGGCGTCGGGCGGAGCGCGGATTTCACCGCGGTTCGGCTTCCGGGCGTCCCCGAAGCGGGGACGTTCCACGACGTCGCCGTCGCCGGGCACGACGGCGCGCGGCTCATCGGCGCCTAGCGCCCGCGGCTCACGCCGGCATCGCCGCCACGGCCTCGGCGATGTGCGGGGGCGGCGGCGCCGTGACGGCGATGGCGTCGCGCTTCGGGTAGAGCGGGATCGACAGCGCCCGGGCGTGGAGGTGCAGCGCGCTCCCGCGGGGCGCCCCGCCGTAGACCGCGTCGCCCAGGATCGGCCAGCCGGAGGCGGCGCAGTGGACCCGGAGCTGGTGGGTCCGGCCGGTGACCGGCTTCAATTCCAGCCAGGTCCGCCCCCCGGCGCGGCCGAGCACCCGCCAGTGCGTCAGCGACGGGTCGCCCGCCGGGTCGGCCTTCATCCACCACGAGCGCGGATCGTCCGAGCGGCGGGCCAGCGGCAGGTCGATGCTGCCTTCCTCCCCGGCGGGCCCGCCCGCCACGATCGCCCAGTAGGTCTTCTCGACGGCGCTGCCGGAGAACAGCTTCCCCAGCCGCGCCAGCGCCTTGGCGTGGCGGCCCAGCGCGAGGCAGCCGGAGGTGTCGCGGTCGAGCCGGTGCGCGGCCTCGGGGCGGCGGGGCAGGCCGAACCGGAGCGCGTCGAGGTGGTCGGTGAGCGTCTCGCCGCCCCGCGGGCCCGGATGGACCGGCAAACCCGCCGGCTTGTCGATGACGAGGAGCAGGGCATCGCGGTAGAGGAGGCGCGCGCCTATGTCGAAGGCGTTGGACATCCGGATCGGCTAGAGGGTCGGTGTCGGCGGGGCAAGGTGGGGCGAGGACGCGATTTCATGGCGAGCGAGGAGAAGCCCGGCTGGTTCGGACGCCTGTTCGGGCGCAAAGGCCAGCCCGCGCCCGAGGACAGAGGCGAGGACCGGCCCGAGGACAAGCCCGAGGCCGACCTGCCGGCCGGGGCGGCCTCGCCCTCCGAGGGGGAGCCGGACTTCGCCACCGCCGCCGAGGATGTCGCGCACGTCCCGCTGCCGCCCGAGGAGTCCGGGGAGCCGGTCCCGGACGCGGTCGAGGGCGCGGACCTGCTGCCCGTGGAGGGCGACGCGGAGCGCCCGCCGGCCGGCACCGCCGGCGACGACCCCGCGCACGGCGCCGACCCGGTCGACACCGGCGACGTGAACCGGGCGCCGGTGGTCGAGCCGGCCGCCGCGATGCAGCCCGGGATTCAACCCGACGTCCAGCCCGACATCCAGCCGGTCGACAGCGCCGCGGCCCTCGCCCACGACGCCGGCGCCGGGCCGGAGCGCGAGCCGGAGGCCAAGGGCTGGTGGAGCCGCCTCACCTCGGGGATGAAGCGGACCTCGTCGGCCCTCTCCGACCGCGTCACCGGCCTGTTCACCAAGCGCAAGCTCGACGCCACGACCCTGGAGGACCTGGAGGACGCGCTGATCCAGGCCGATTTCGGCCTGGAGACCGCGATGCGGGTCTCGGAGGCCGTCGGCAAGGGCCGCTACGAGAAGGGCATCTCGCCCGACGAGGTCCGGGCGATCCTGGCCGCGGAGGTGGAGCGGGCGCTGGAGCCGGTGGCGGTGCCGCTGACGATCGACGCCGCCCGGAAGCCGTTCGTGATCCTGACGGTCGGCGTGAACGGCGCCGGCAAGACCACGACGCTCGGCAAGCTCGCCTCGAAGCTGCGGGCGGAGGGGCGCACCGTGATGCTCGCGGCCGGCGACACCTTCCGCGCGGCGGCAATCGACCAGCTCAAGGTCTGGGGGGCGCGCACCGGCACGCCGGTGGTGAGCGGCGCGCAGGGCGCGGACGCGGCGGGCCTCGCCTTCGACGCCCTCAAGCAGGCGGGCGCGGCCGGCACCGACGTGCTGCTGATCGACACCGCCGGCCGGCTCCAGAACAAGGCCGGCCTGATGGCGGAGCTGGAGAAGATCGTCCGCGTGCTGCGCAAGCAGGATCCGGATGCGCCGCACGCGACGCTCCTCGTCCTCGACGCCACGGTCGGCCAGAACGCGCTCAGCCAGGTGGAGCTGTTCTCGCAGGCGGCGCCGGTCTCGGGGCTGGTGATGACCAAGCTCGACGGCACTGCCCGGGGCGGCATCCTGGTGGCGCTGGCGGCGAAGTTCGGCCTGCCGGTGCACTTCATCGGCGTCGGCGAGGGCGTGGAGGACCTGGAGCCCTTCGCGGCCCGCGACTTCGCCCGGGCGATCGCCGGACTGGAGAAGGACTAGCACGCGGGCGGCCGCCGCTCCTGGGTGCGCGATGTCATGGACATCGCGCGCTCCGCGTTCCACACACCCCGGCGAATCCCGTCCGACGCCCCCGGCCGACCGTGGGCGCCGCAGCCGAGCCAACCGAGCGTATGCAGATCGAATCCGTCCCCCCGCACCGCCACCTGCCGCCGCTCGTGAAGCTGGCGCTGGAACTCGGGCCGCTGGTGCTGTTCTTCCTCGGCAACGCCTATTCCGAGAAGTTCGGCGTCGCTCCGGACCAGAAGCTGTTCGTGGCCACGGGCGTGTTCATCGCGGCGACCGTGGTGGCACTGGCGATCCACTACGTGATGGTGCGGCGCCTGCCGATCATGCCACTCGTGTCCGGCGTGGTGGTGGTGGTGTTCGGCGGCCTGACCCTGGCGCTGCAGGACAAGACCTTCATCATGGTCAAGCCGACCATCGTGAACGCCCTGTTCGGCACCGTGCTGCTCGGCGGCCTCGTCTTCGGGCGCTCGCTGCTGTCGGTGGTGCTCGACTCGATGTTCAGCCTCACCGAGGAGGGCTGGCGCAAGCTCACCTTCCGCTGGGGCGTGTTCTTCTTCGTGCTGGCCGCGCTCAACGAGCTGGTCTGGCGGACCCAGACGGAGGATTTCTGGGTCAACTTCAAGGTGTTCGGCATCATGCCGATCACCGTGCTGTTCGCCCTCGCGCAGACGCCGCTGCTCACCCGCTACGAGCGCAAGAAGGCGCAGCCTGAGGCGTGATGCCTACTGCGCCGCCGCCACCTTCCCGGCAGCGCGGATCCGCGCGAGCACGCTCGCGAAGTTCTCCGGCGTGAGGATGCCGACCAGCTTGTCGCGGATCACGCCGTCCGGCCCGATGATGAAGGTCTCGGGCACGCCGTAGACGCCGAAATCGATCGCCGCCCGGCCGCCGGCATCGGCGCCCACCGCGCTGAACGGCACGCCGTGCCGGGTCAGGAAGCGCTGGCCGGCCTCGGGCGTCGGCTCCTTGTAGTCGATGCCGACGAGCCGGATGCCGGGCTCCTTCGCCAGCCGCATCAGCATCGGGTGCTCCACCTGGCAGGGCGCGCACCACGAGGCGAAGACGTTGAGCACCGTGATCTGGCCCTTGAGGTCCGCGCTCGACAGCCCGGGTACGGGCGCGCCGTTGGCGGTCAGTCCCGGCACGGCGGGCAGGTCGAAGCGCGGCACCGGCTTGCCGATCATCGCGGAGGGCAGGGCGGCCGGGTCGGCGCCGGAGCGCAGGCGCAGGAACAGCACGGCGGCGAGCGCCGCGAAGACGAGCGCCGGCAGGATCAGCAGCAGCGAGCGGCGGACCGGTGGCGTCCGGCCGGCGGTGTCGTCGAGGGGGGCGGTCATCGCCGGTCCTCGCCGAACCCCTTGAGGGCGCGGCGCTGCGCGCGGCGGTCGCGCAGGGCGTTGCCCACCAGGGCGACCATCACCAAGGCCGTGAAGGCGTAGGCGGCCAGGATGAAGCCGCCGTGAGACCCGAGATCCATCGCGGTCCTCCTAGACCGGCTGCCCGACCGGCATCGCGGCCGGTGTCGGGGTGAGGCGCGGCTGGGCGCGGTCGAGGCGCTCGGCCTCGCGGATCGTCAGCGTCCGCACCCGGCGGCGCATGATCTCGGTGCGCATCGCGTAGAGGTGCAGCGTCATGCCGCCGAGGGTCGCGGCGCCGATCATGACCAGCAGCGGGTGGAGCATCGAGGGGTCGATGGTCGAGCCGCCCATGCGCAGGATCGAGGCCGGCTGGTGCAGGGTCGACCACCAGTTCACCGAGAACTTGATGATCGGCAGGTTCACGGCGCCGACGAGCGTCAGGATCGCCACGGCGCGCGCCGCGCGGTTCGGATCCTCCAGGGTCCGCCACAGGGCGATGATGCCGCAGTAGATCAGCAGCAGGATCAGCATGGAGGTCAGGCGCGCGTCCCAGACCCAGTAGGTGCCCCACATGGGCTTGCCCCACAGCGAGCCGGTCACGAGGCAGATCAGCGTGAAGGCGGCCCCGATCGGCGCGGCCGCCCGCTGAGCGACGTCGGCGAGCGGGTGGCGCCACACCAGGGTGCCGATCGCCGACACGCTCATCGCGCCGTAGAAGAACACGCCGAGCCACGCCGCCGGCACGTGGATGTACATGATCCGCACGGTCTCGCCCTGCTGGTAGTCGGGCGGCACCACGAAGAAGGTCTGGTACAGGCCCAGTGTCAGGACGCCGAGGGACAGGACCGTCAGCCACGGCACCAGCGCCCCCGACCACCGCATGAAGTGGCTGGGGTTCGACAGGCGGGTCCAGAGGGAGGGCGTCATCGCGGCAGCTGTCTCGGACATCGTGGAAGCGGTCTAGCCTAGGGTGCGGTGCAGCAACAATGCGGGTCGGCGGCGCAGGCGGCGCGGTCTACGGGATGGATCGTGCGCCGGCCGGGGCATCCGCGACGCGCCCCGTCTCCCGCACAGTAGGAGGGGCCGCGCCGCGCTCACACGCGTCGAGACGTCCCGTCATGCGCCGGTCTGGACAATGTTCCTATGCCGCGCTTCCGGCCCGCGCCTGTCCGCGGGGTCCCCGGGCCGGGCCCCCCGGCGCCTCGAAACGACGACGCCTGTTCGACACCGACGCATCTCCGCGGCGGCAGGTTCTAGCGCCCGAGCCTTGCAAATCGCGGGTGAATCGCGCATATAGATGTGAACAAAAAGAGAACGAAAGAGCGTCCCCGATAAAAGCTGTGGACGACGTGACCTCACCCTGACGGAACGAGCGCCTCATGCGAACCGCCGACAAGCAGATCGCCGACATCCTCGTCCGCTACGGCGAGCCCTTCGGGGGCAACGTCTGGCGCGTCCAGGGGACCGCCGTCATCTATCACAAGACGCTGGAGCGCATCGCCGCCCAGGCCGGCATCGTGTTCGAGCCGCCGACCGTCATCCGGGCCGAGCGCGACGAGGCCGTGATCCTGGTGACCGGCCGGCTGCCCGGCGCGAAGCCCGGCACCGAGCGGGTCGAGTGGTCCATGGGCGAGGCCCTAGTCAACGTGAACTACCGCGTCTCGGGCAAGCAGGCGGCCTACGTCTACGCCATGGCCGAGAAGCGCGGGAAGGACCGCGTCATCCTCAAGCTCATCGAGCTGCACGGCCTCGTCTACTCGGAGGAGGAGGCCGACGAGTTCCGCGCCCACCAGGTCCCGGTCCGGGCCGTCGACGAGGATTTCGAGGAGGCACCCGCCTTCGACGAGGTCACCGAGGCCGAGGGCGACCTCAAGCGCCGCATCGACGCGGCCGAGACGATCAACGCGGTCACCGACCTGATGCTGGACGGCGCCACGCAGGCCGTCCTGGCGACGATGCCGCCCGGCACCCGCGACGAGGTGCGCGACTACGCCAAGGCCCGCCTCGTGGCGCTCGGCTGGCCGAAGCGCGCCGGACGCCGCAGCGCCGCCTGATCCCGCTTCCACCCCCACCGAAGGAGACCGCCATGCATCGCGCGACGAGCCGCCGCACCATGAAGGCCCGCCGGGAGTCCTGCCACGGCTGGAGCATCGAGACGCTGTCCTACAGCCCGACGCGGATCGTCCGCCTCGGCGCCGAGAAGGTCGCGATCCTGTTCCCGCCGGTCGAGCCCGGTGCGGCCTGGCAGCTCTACCCGCATCCCGACACGTTCCCGGGTCTCAACTTCGAGGGTCTGCCCGAGCCGCTGCGCCCGGAATTCCTCGCCTTCCCGGATCTTCCGGAAGTCGAGCGGTTCCTCGGCATCCGCGACGCCGAGCCCGTCGCCCTCGCGGCGTGAGGCGCGCTCTCAGGGCGTCGGCCAGGGCGCGCCGCGATGGAGCGCCTCGGCCTCGTCCGTGAACCTGCCGTCGGGGCCGTGCAGCACGAGGGGCGGCAGCAGGGTCGGGGCGGCTCGGCTCCCGCGGGTCGCCGCGATCAGGACGCGGATCGCCGGCGCGTCGCCGCGGGGATGGACGGGGCGGATCGCCAGCCCGCCGTAGCGGCCCCTGAGGGCGTCGAGGCAGGCCGGGAGGGCGTCTGCCCGGTGGATGAGCCCGAGACGCCCGCCCGCCCGCAGGACCGCCGTGCAGGCGCGGATCCAGCTGTCGAGATCGCCGCCCGCGAAGGTGTGGGCGGCGGCGCGGCCCGGGTGCGGCGAGGCGCGGTGAGCGCCGGCCGCGAAGAACGGCGGGTTGGTGAGCACGACGTCGAAACTGTCCGGCAGCAGACCGGCGGCGCGGCGTTCCGCCGCGGACGCGAGCACGTCGGCGACCAGGACCCGCGCGTCGATGCCGTTGAGGGTCGCGTTGGCGCGGGCCTGCCCGGCGAGCGCCGGGTCGCGCTCGACCAGGGTCGGCCGGAGGCCGGGCGCCAGGGCCGCGCAGGCGAGGCCGACGGCGCCGGTCCCGGCGCCGACATCGCAGAGCCGGTCCCCGGCCCGCGGCGCGAGCAGCCGGGCGAGCAGCACCGCGTCGGTCCCGGCGCGGTGCGCCCCCCGCGGCGGCTGGTGCAGGCGCAGGAGCCCGCCGAGGAAGGGATCGGCGCCGCTGTCGGCCTCGGCCGTCACGGTTGGCGCAACTCGTGGGCGATGCCGGCATCCGTCAGCAGGCGGCGGGCCTGGGCCTCGTGGTCGCGCGGCACCAGGAGGCGCTGGCCGAAGACGCCGATCGACCCCTCCATCAGGCTCATGTGGCTGTCGGCCACGAGGACCGGGATCTCGGCCGCCTCGAGGATCGACCGGGCGAACCCGATCAGCACGACGTCGTTGGCGCGGATCAGCTCGATCATCGCGGCTCGGCTCCGGAACGGGCGAGGATCGGCGGTTTCGTCGCGTGAGATCCGCGCTGGCGACACCCCATATCCGGCCGGCGACGATGTTGCGGCGCCGCGGGGCGCGTGCGAAGGGATCGCCCGCCCCCTGAGGGGCGACCGGTCTGGAGGTCACGGATCTTGGGTATGGCCCTCTCCATCGAGAATCCGAAGCCCGAGGCGGAGGCGGGGCTCAACGACCTCGTCGCGCTGGTGGCCGACGGCATGGCGCGGGTCAACACCACGATCCTGTCGCGGACGGGATCGGACGTGGCGATGATCCCCGAGGTCGCCAACCACCTGATCGCCTCCGGCGGCAAGCGCCTGCGGCCGATCCTGACGCTGGCCTGCGCCCGGCTCTGCGGCTACGCGGGCGCCACCGACGGCGACGTCAAGCTCGCCGCCAGCGTCGAGTTCATGCACACCGCGACGCTCCTCCACGACGACGTGGTCGACGAGAGCGACATGCGCCGCGGCCGCGTCGCCGCCCGGATCAAGTGGGGCAACGAGGCCTCCGTGCTGGTCGGCGACTTCCTGCTCGGCCAAGCCTTCCGGATGATGGTCGAGGTCGGCTCGCTGCGGGCGCTCGACATCCTCTCGGCCGCCGCCACGGTGATCGCCGAGGGCGAGGTGATGCAGCTCACCAACGCCAAGAACCTGGAGACCGACGAGGCCGCCTATCTGGCGGTGATCCGCGGCAAGACCGCCGAGCTGTTCGCCGCCGCCTGCGAGGTCGGGCCGGTGCTCGCCGGGCGACCCGAGGCCGAGCAGGCGGCGGCCCGATCCTACGGGATGAATCTCGGCATCGCCTTCCAGCTGATCGACGACGTCCTCGATTACGGCGGCACCTCCGCGGAGCTCGGCAAGAACGTCGGCGACGATTTCCGCGAGGGCAAGATCACCCTGCCGATCGTCCTGGCCTATCGCCGGGCCAGCGAGGGCGAGCGCGGCTTCTGGCGGCGCACCCTGCAGCAGGGCGAGATCGGCGAGACCGACCTGGAGACCGCCCTCGACCTCCTGCAGCGCCACGGCGCCCTGGAGGAGACCGTGGCCCGCGCCCACCATTACGGCGCCGAGGCCCGGGCCGCCCTCGACATCTTCCCGGACGGGCCCGTCAAGGCGGCGCTGATCGGGGCCGTTGAGTTCTGCGTGGCGCGGGCGCGCTGAGGCGGGAACTCGGGGCTCCCGCGTCGACAGCCACCGATCCGCGCCGGTCTGACGGCCCGCGTCGGCCTCAACGCGTCACGGGCCCGAGGGCTTCGGCGAGGGCGGGGGCGAGGTCGCGCAGCTCCGCGAGATGCGCGTCCGTCAGGGTGCGCAGCAGGGCCTCGGCGCGCGGCGTGAGGGACAGCTCGCTCCGCCGCCTGTCCTCGACGGCCCGCGTCTTGGTCAGCAGGCCGGCCTCCACCATGCGGGACACCAGCTCGGCCGCGCTGTGCGGAGCGATCAGCAGCTGCTCGGCCAGCAGGCCGACCGTCGCCGGCGCGCGTCCGGCATGGCCCGCCAGCGTCAGCAGGGTCTGATGCTGCTGCGGCGGCAGGCCCGCCCGGGCCGCCGCCGCCTCGCTGAACGCCAGGAAGCGGCGGAGACGGAAGCGGAAATCCGCGAGCGCCGCGTACTGCTCCCGCGACAGCGCCTCCGGTCCCGGGGCATCGGCCTCCATCATCGCCTCCGTGGTGAGTCCCTCGAGCCGCCGACGGTGTCCCGTATCGACGGGCTGGTCCCGGCTCGCAATGGCCGCGCCGTTGCAAGATATATCGGACTACGACATAAAAGCCGCCGCGAAGGAAGGAGACCCCGATGATCGGCGGGACTGGGAGCGGGAGCGGGGAGGGCAGCCCGTTGCGCCGGGCACTGGGGGATTTCAGCGCGGACCGGCGGGTCCTGACGCTGGCCGGCATGGCGATCGTCACCGGGACCGCCGCCAGCGGCACCGCCTGGATCCTGCTCACGCTGATCGGCTTCGTCACCAATCTCGTGTGGTACGGCCGGCTCGACACCGCCCTGACCTCCCTGGCCGGCGCGGCGTCGGGGCCCTCGATGGTGGCGATCCCGGTGATCGGGGCGCTGATCGTCGGCGCCATGGCGCGCTACGGCTCGGAGAAGATCCGCGGCCACGGGATCCCGGAGGCGATGGAGGCGATCCTGGTCGGCGGCAGCCGGATGTCGCCCAGGGTCGCCGTGCTCAAGCCGCTCTCCTCGGCGGTGGCGATCGGCACCGGCGGACCGTTCGGCGCCGAGGGACCGATCATCGTGACGGGCGGCGCGGTCGGCTCGCTCTTCGCCCAGTTCTTCCATCTCAGCGCCGCCGAGCGGAAGACGCTGCTGGTGGCGGGCGCGGCGGCGGGCATGACCGCCATCTTCGGGACGCCCGTGGCGGCCGTGCTGCTCGCCGTCGAGGTTCTGCTGTTCGAGTGGCGGCCGCGGAGCCTCGTGCCGGTGACCGTCGGGGCTGTCACCGCGGCCTGCTGGCGGCCGGCCCTGTTCGGCGCGGGCCCGCTCTTTCCCTTCGCCGACAATCCGGTCCTGCCCTGGTGGGGGCTGCCCGCCTGCGCGCTGCTCGGCGTCGCCTGCGGCCTCATCTCGGGGGGGCTGACCCGGGCCCTCTACGCGCTGGAGGACGGCTTCGGGCGGCTTCCCCTGCACTGGATGTGGTGGCCCGCCATCGGCGCCGTCGTGGTCGGGCTGGGCGGCCTCGTGGAGCCCCGGGCGCTCGGCGTCGGCTACGACGTCATCCACGACCTGCTCTCCGGCCACATGCTGGCGAGCGCCGTCGTGCTGATCCTCGTGGTCAAGGCGGCGATCTGGCTCGCCGCCCTGTCGTCGGGCACGTCCGGAGGCGTGCTCGCGCCGCTGCTGATCCTCGGCGGCGCCGTCGGCTGGCTGATCGGCGTCCTCCTGCCCGGCGCCCACGGTTTCTGGGCGCTCATCGGCATGGCGGCGATGCTCGGCGGCACCCTGCCGGCGCCGCTGACCGGCGTCGTCTTCGCCGTCGAGGTGACCGGCGACGTCGCCGCCCTGGCGCCGCTGCTCGCCGCCACCGTGGCGGCCTACGCGGTGACCGTGCTCCTCCTCAAGCGCTCGATCCTGACCGAGAAGATCGCCCGGCGCGGGCAGCACGTGACCCGGGAATACGGGATCGATCCCTACGATCTCGCCCGGGTCGAGGCGGTGATGACCCGCACGGTCGAGACCCTGGACGCGGACCTGCCCCTGGCCGAGGCCCTCGCGGCCATCGAGACCGGCGCCCACCACGCCTACCCGGTGGTCGACGGCGCGGGCCGGCCCGTCGGCCTCGTCTCGCGCAACGACGCCCTCCGCTGGACCCTGGAGGAGCGCGACGGCGCGGCCGAGGAGGGCACCCTCGGCGAGCGCGTCTCGGACGCCGATCTCGCCGTCGTCCATCCGGGCGACGTGGTCTCGCACGCCCTCGACGTCATGCTGTCGGCCGGGCAGGGGCGCCTGCCGGTCACCGATCCGCGCACCGGCGGCCTCGTCGGGCTCCTGACCCGCAAGGACCTGCTCCAGGTGCGCGCCACGGTGGTGCGGGCCGAAGCCGAGCGCCGCGCGTTCTACCGGAAGGGGCGGGGTGAAAGGCGCGCACGGATGGAAGCATGACCCTGGACCCGCACCGTCCCGGCCGGACCACCCGCCTCGATCGGCTCGCGCCGGGCAGCTTCTACCTGATCGCCGGCCGGGACGGGCCGGATCTCGCCCTCGTCGTCCTGCGTGAGGGACGCCGGCAAGCCCTGCTGCTGAACCGCCGTCACGCCGTCGACGGTCACCTGCGGGTCGAGTCCGAGATCGCCCCCGGGGCCGACGTGCTGGCGCTGCGGGGCGCCGTCCTGGCGCCGAGCGGCGCCCTCGCGGACATCGCCTTCGGCCTCACCGCCACTCCGGCCGCGCTCCACCTCGGCGACGGCCGCGCGTATCTGCGCGGACACGACGGGGACGGCCGGCTCGCGACCTTCTCTGTCGGGAGCGGCCGGGCCACCGCGATCGATCCCGGCGACCTGCCGCGGTCGAGCCGCTGGCGCGTGATGGTGCCGGAGGCGGGCGGCGTCGTGACGGTCTACGAGGCCGCGCCCGGCTGAGCGCCGCCCGCGGGCCGGGTCAGCGCAGGAAGGTCGGCGCCACCCACCATCCCGGATGGGCGGCGCGCAGGGCGGCAGCGGCCCGGACGGCCGCGCGCCGGTCGGCGAACAGCGCGAACACGGTCGCGCCGGAGCCCGACATCCGCGCGAGGCGGCAGCCCTGGGCGCGGAGGGCTGCCAGCGCGTCGCCGATCACCGGCGCCACGGTCAGGGCCGGCGCTTCCAGGTCGTTGCGGGCCCCGGCCAGGGCCTGGAGCAGCGTGTCGGTCGCCGTGGCCTGCGGGATCGTCGGATGCGGTGCGCCCGCGAGATCCTGGCCGACGCTCAGGCCCAGAGCCCTGAAGACCGGGGCGGTGGGCACCGGCACGCCGGGATTGATCAGCACCGCGGGCAGCGGTCCGAGCCCGAGGGCCGCCCCGATCTCCTCGCCCGCGCCGCGCATCATCCGGGCCCGCGGGTCGAGGCAGACCGGTACGTCGGCGCCGGTCTCCCGCGCCACCGCGCCGACGGCCGCGTGGTCGAGGGGCAGCCCGTTGAGGCGCGCCAGCAGGCGCAGGGCCGCGGCGGCGTCGGAGGAGCCGCCGCCGATCCCCGCCGCGACCGGCAGGCGCTTCACCAGATGGAAGGCACCCGCGCGCAAGCCCGGCACCCGTGCGGCAAGACCCCGGGCGGCCCGCAGGACGAGGTTGTCGTCCGTCGGGCCGGCAGGGCCGGCGGTGGGGCCGCTGACGGTCAGGCCCAGCGGGGCGTCGGGATCCAGGGTGAGGCGGTCGGCGGTGCCCGCGAAGGCGACGAGGCTCTCGAGCACGTGGTAGCCGTCACCGACGCGTCGGCCGAGGACGTGGAGCGTCAGGTTGACCTTGGCGGGGGCGCGATCGGCGAGCAGGGTCACGGGGTCTCGGTCGGGTCGTGGCGATGTGTCCCGAGGCTCTACAGGCTCGCGGCCCGGAACAACAGCTCAGCTGCCGGCGCCGCCGACCGCACCGTGCGGTCGATAGGGCAGGGCGTCGCCCGGGCGGATCGCGGTCACATCCTCGGCGAGTTCCACCAGCCCGTCGCTGCCCGCGAGACTGGACAGCGCGCCGCCGGGCGCCGGCACGGCCTCGGGCAGGCCGTCCCGGCCGGCCCGGAGGCAGACGCGCAGGTATTCGCGCCGGCCGGGGCGCTTCTCGCGGGCGAAGCCGCTGCGGATCGCCAGCTCGGGCGCCGTGTCGCGCGCGCCGGAGAGATGGAGCACCAGGGGACCGAGCACCGCCAGGGCGGTCACGTAGGCGGCGGCCGGGTTGCCCGGCAGCCCGATCACGGGCGTGCCGGCCACGGTTCCGAGCGCGACCGGGCGGCCGGGCTTGATCGCCAACCGCCAGAAGGTCAGTCGGCCCGAAGCCTCGATCGCGGCGCGGACATGGTCCTCCTCGCCCACCGAGGCGCCTCCCGAGGTCAGGATCAGGTCGTGGGACGCCGCCGCCTCCGCGATGCGCGCCCGCAGCGGTCCGGGCTCGTCGCGGAGGATGCCGAGATCGACGGGGACGGCGCCGAGGCGTCTCAGGAGCGCGGCGAGCATCGGCCGGTTGGCGTCGAAAATCCCGGCCGGCGGCAGGGACTGGCCGGGCGGTGTCAGCTCGTCGCCGGTCGAGAAGAGCGCGACCGTCAGGGGCGTCCGCAGCGGCAGCGCGGCCAGGCCACAGGCGGCCGCGAGTGCGATGTGCTGCGGCCCGAGGCGCGTCCCGGCGCGGAGCGCCGTGCTGCCGCGGGCGACGTCCTCGCCGGCCCGCCGACGATTGGCGCCCGACACGAGTCCTCCGGGCAGGATGACGCTGCCGTCGTCGATCCGGACGTCCTCCTGCATGACGACGGTGTCGGTCCCCGCGGGCACCGGCGCCCCGGTGAAGATGCGCACGGCCGCGCCCGGACCGGGATCGCCCGCCGGATGGCCGGCCGGCACGCGTCCGCCGACGGGCAGGCGCGTCTCGCCGCCGGCCGCGAGATCGGCGGCGCGCAGGGCGTAGCCGTCCACCGCGGCGTTGTCGAAGGGAGGCAGATCGAGGGGCGCGATCACATCGTCCGCGAGGACCCGGCCGTCCGCATCCGCGAGCGGGACTGTCTCGGTCCCGGACAGGATCGGGAGTCGCGCCCGGATCAGAGCGACCGCGTCGGCGACCCGCATCGGCGCGGTGGCGGCGTCGAAGCAGTCGGGGCTCAGGCGGCCCATGGCGCTGCCGGATCGGAGTGAGGCGAGCGGGTCGGCACGGGCGGCCTCGCGGACTGGGGCACGGCGACTTGCGGCATCGGCGCCGCGCGATCAAGCCTGGGCCGTGGTCCCGGCGGATCCGATCCTCTAGGCTCGCGCATCATGGCGTTCACCGAATCCGTCGCCGCGGCGCTCCCGTGCCAGCGCCACCTCTTCGAGATGCCCGCCGACGTCTGCTACCTCGACGCCGCCGCGTGGTCGCCGCTGCCGCGGGCCGTGCGCGCTGCGGGCGAGGCGGGGATCCTGATCAAGAGCCGCCCCTGGGACCATCCCCGCACGGCGATCCCGCCCTGGGCCGAGCGGGCGCGCGCGGCGGCGGCCCGATTGATCGGCGCCACCGCGGACGACATCGCGATCGTCGGCGCGGTCAGCCACGCCATGGCGGTGGCCGCCCGCAACCTGACCGTGAGGCCGGGCGGGCGCCTGCTCCGCGTGGCCGACGAGTTCCCGTCCCTGCGCTTCGCCTTCGACCGGCTCGCCGAGCGGCAGGGTCTGGTGATGGAGGAGGTTCCGCGCCCGCCGGACGGCGACTGGACCGCGGCGGTCGCGGCCGCGATCGCCCGGCCGGGCGCCCCGCCGCTCGCCCTCGCCACCCTGACCCCGTTGCACTGGACCGACGGCAGCCTGATCGACCTCGATCGGCTCGCCCCCCTGGTCCATCATGCCGGTGCGGCCCTGGTGATCGACGCCACGCAGGCCGCGGGCGCCGTGCCCGTCGACGTCGCCCGCTGGCGCCCCGACTTTCTGGCCTTCCCGACCTACAAATGGGCGCTCGGACCCTACGGCCTCGCCTTCCTGTACGCCGCGCCGCACCGGCAGGACGGGGCGGCCATCGAGGAGAATATCGGGAACCGGCCGCCAGCCGTCGGCGCGCGCCGCTACGACCGGGGCGAGCTGAACGATCCGGTGGCGCTGTTCATGGCGGTGACCGGGCTGGAGCAGATCGCCGAGTGGGGTGTGCCGGCGGTCGCCGCCCGGCTGCGGGGGCTGACCGACCGCTTGGCGGACGGGGTCGCCGGCCTCGGCCTGACGCCGCCGCCGGCCTCCCTGCGGGCACCCCACATCCTCGGTCTGCGGCCGCCCGCGGGCCTGCCGACGGGCCTGGTCGATCGCCTGCAGCGGGACCGGGTCTACGTGAGCGAGCGCTCCGGCGCCCTGCGCATCAGCCCGCACGTGTGGACGGACGGGGACGACCTCGCGCGATGCCTTGCCGCACTGTCCGAGGCCTGCCAGGGGAGCACCTGAGACGGTCCGGAAACGGACGCTCCGGCACGGGCGCCGGGCCGGAGGAACGAGGATGCTGCGCCGCCGGCCGATCCCCGGCGCAGGTGCCCGGGCACGGTCCGCGCCCACACGGAGACCGTCCATCCCCACATGACCGACCCCATACCGCGTTCCGGTGATCGGCTCCGGATCCCGGGCGCCGGCCGCCTCCCTCTGCCCGGATCGATGCGCGCCGTCCTCTCGGGGCGGTTCGCCGTGATCCTGTCGGGCGAGCTGACCCAGAGCCTGTTCCACTTCCTCCTGAACATCCTGCTGGTGCGCGCGCTCGGCGCGCACGATTACGGCCTGTTCGCCATCGTCTTCGCGGTCGGGGCGGTCGGCATCACCTACATCCGCGCCCTGGTGGCGGTCCCGGCGACGATCCACGTCGCCCGGAGCCTGGGCCGGCCGGCGGCGCTCGGCTACGACGTGATGTTCGGCTCGGGCGCGGTGCTGGTCTCCGGCATCATGGCGGCCGCCGTCGGCCTCGTCCTGATCCCGGTGATCGGCCTCGGCGCCCTCGCGGCCGGGGCCTTCGTGGGCCTCTACGCCTTCCGCAGTTACCTGCGGATCGTTCTCCTCGCCCGCGGCCGCCCCCGGATCGCCGGCCTGAGCGACCTGGTCTACGCGGTCTGCGGCGGTCTCCTCGTCGCGCGCTGGCTGAACGGAGAGGGCACGGCCCTTCTCGATCGAGCCTTCACGGCGATCGCGCTCGCCCACGCGACCGCGATCGCCGTGGCCTACGCGGCGCTGCGCGAGCGGATCCGCTTCTCGCTGCACGCGCGGGCGCGCGCCCGCTACCGGGCGATCTGGCGGACGCTGGCGTGGTCGCTCGCCGGCGTCACCAGCCTGACCGTGCAGGGACAGGGCCTGACCCTGCTGCTGGCCCTCCTGGCCGGTCCGGCCGCCTACGCGCCGATCGCCGCCACGATCGTGCTCTACGCGCCGCTGCGCATCCCCGCGAGCGCGCTGCTGAACATGATCCTGCCGGAGATCAGCCGGCTGCTCGCGGCCGGGCAGGTCGAGGCCGCCCGCCGGCTCGTCGTCCGCAACGGGATCCTGCTCGGCAGCGCCTGTCTCGCCTACGGGGCGGTCATGGCCGCGGCCCTGCCGCTCGTCGAGGACATCCTGTTCAAGGGACGGTTCGCCGCGCAGCCGATGGGCTGGATCGGGCTCGGCGTCTGGGCGGTGGTGACCGTGTCGCTGCTCTACGCGATCCCGCGCGCCTACCTCGAGGCCTCGGCGGCGTTCCGGACGATCACGGCGGGGGCGGTGGCGAGCGCCGCCCTCGGCACGGCCGTGATGGTGCCGGCGCTGCTGCTGCTGCCGCCCGCCACCGCGCTCGTCGGCCTGCTGGCCTCCGAAGTGGCGACGCTGGTCTGGTCGGTCTCGGCCTTCCGGACGCTGGCGCGGCACCCGGGACCGGCGCGGCCCCTCGGCGCCCTGTGAGCGGCCGGCCCGCCACTCAGCGCAGCGCCAGCAGGACCGGCGCCAGTTTCCGCAGCGCCGGCGTCCGGCTGTAGACCCAGAGCGGGTTATGCTGGACCACGTCGGTGCACAGGCCGCGCTTGAACTCGAAGACGGGGCGGTTCGCCGCCGGGTCGATGCCGCCGAAATCGAAGACCCGGCAGCCCTCCGCCTTCGCCCGCTCCACGAAGCGCCAGACCGCGAGGGTCGCGGCGCCCGTCGCGCGGGCCCGGTCGTTCGAGGCCGTATAGAAATCCGTGCAGCGTGTGTCCGACAGGTGCGCGATGCGCACGAGGACGCGCTGTCCCTTCTCGCGGACGTCGAGGAACAGCAGGTGCTCGTCCTCGGCCGCGATGTCGCGGTAGGCCTGCGGCTGCAGCGTGGTGGCGAAGCCCTTGCGCTCGCGCAGGGCCGCGAACATCGCGGTGAAGTCGTCGAAGGCTTCGAGGCGCTCGGCCCTGTCCTCGAGGAAATGCGTCGTCACCTCGACGTTGCGCTCGGCCTTGCGCAGGGCCTTGCGCCAGCGCGGCTCCATGCCGGCCTGGATGGCGTCGAGATCCTGGGTCAGGTCGAGCTCGAGGGTGTGGTCGTGCGCGCCGATCACCGGGGCGAACCCGTGCATCAGCAGCGCCAGCGTCGCGTCGCGGCTCTCGAACTGCTCGTAATCGACCGCGAGCACGTCGAGCCGGCCGAGCGCGAGATGGTCGATGAACGCGGCGAACACCGCCTCCGCCCGGTGCGCGCCCGCCGCGGTCAGCAGCGGGCCGCCCTGGACATGGACGAACCGCGCCGGCCCCTTGCGGCGCGTCTGCCACTGGACGAAGGCGAGGTCCGCGCCGTCGCCGGACACGACCGCGCGCCGCACCTCGAGGCCGCGCCGCGCCTTGTAGGTGCCCCAGGGCGTCCCGCAATAGATGTTGGCGCCCGGGCAGGCCCAGACCCGCCGGTCCCAGTCCAGGGCATTCGCAAACTCCTGAACCGCGAGCTTGGCCGCCATGTCGCTCCCCGTCCTCGCTCCTCGTCCTGCCCGGGTTCGGTTGCCCGCGCCGCACGCCTCATCGGTCACGCGGGCCCGCATTGCATCCTCGCGCCGCTGATCGTCCACAGGGTGACGCCCGCGACACGGGTCGGTTTCCGCTCCGTCGCGAGCGGCGCTCCGGGGTCTTCCGGACCGAGGCTGCCGAGGCGGACGCCGCTGAACCCGTCGTCGCGCGCTCGTGGCGGCACGCGCGGCCGCGGCGCTCGGCCGCGGAGGGGGCGATCCCGCAGGAAGTCAGCCCGGTCATGCCCGGGGCCCGGCTCTCGGACAGGCGTCGCCGCCGGATCGTCGGCGGTCCGGCCGGAAGGCCCCGACTCCTAGGCTGCCGGTCGCGCCGGCACGTCGGCGACGCGCGACGCCTCCGTGGTCGGGCGGCGCAGCGTCGTCCGGACCGCGGCCTCGATACCCTCCGCCGCCGAGGCCTCCGAGAACAGGCTCAGGTAGCGCGCCCGGGCCGCCCGGCCGAAGTCGCGCCAGCGCGCCGGGTCGGCGACCAGGTCCGCGAGAACGGCGGCGATCGGTTCCGGGCCGCCCGGCGGGACGACCCAGCCGGTCTTCCCGTCCTCCACGACCTCGGGCAGGCCGCCGATCGCCGTGACGAGCGGCGGCACGCCGTAGGACATCGCCTCGATCGCCACGCGGCCGAGGGATTCGGGCCGCTGCGACGGCATCGTGACCACGTCGGCCCAGCGGTAGAGGGCGGCGGGATCGGCCACGAACGGCTCGAGCGTGACCTGCGCGGCGAGCCCCGCCTCGGCGATCCGCCCGACCAGGGCCCGCTCGCGGGCCTCGTCCTCGAAGGCGCTGCCGACGATGCGCAGCGCGATCCGCCGGCGCACGGGCTCGGGCAGGGAGGCCAGCGCCTCCACGAGGACGTCCTGGCCCTTGATCCGGCTGATCCGGCCGAGCATCAGCACGCGGAGCGGGCGGGAGCCGTCGTAGGTGTTCCGATTCGGTTCGGCGGGACCCGCGATCCCGTTGTAGACGACCCGGGCGGTCGCCCCGCGGGGCAGGGCGTAGGCCCGCTCGGTGGCGCGCGAGTTGAACACCACGCTGGCGCCGCTCCAGCGGATCAGCCCGCGCAGGACTTTCAGAACGGTGCCTTCGGGGATCTCGTGGACGTGGACGATGCTCCGACCGGGGGCCAGCCGGGCGGCCAGCAGGTAGTCGGCCACCACGGTGGTGTTGATGTAGACGAGGTCGCTCGCGCGGATGCGGCGCCACGCACGGATCATCGCGATGGGCAGAGCCATCAGACCCAGGGTTACGAGGCGCGCCAGGTTCTTGCGCCGCAGGATCCAGAGCGGGGCGATCACGATCTCGCTGGCGAAGGGCTCCAGGGCGGCCACGATCGGCCCGCTTCGCGGCAGCACGACGTCGATCCGCGCCTCCGGATGGGCGGCCCGGATCGTGCGGACGGTCTCGATGAAGCAGCGATCCGAGCCGTACAGCTCGAATCCCTGGTGGACACATGTGATCCGAAGCCCCGCCGCGGCGTTGCCGATGGCCCGCAGCGCGGGCGCGGCAGCACGATCGCTGTCGCGCGCCGCTCTCAGTCCGAAGTTATCTACCATAAGATGATTTTTGTATTAAATAAACAACTAGCAGTTGTAGAGGCCGGTCGCCGGAATTGTATCCTTCGGATCTACAATAGGGCCGACACATTGGAAAGGAAGTTTCATGCCTGACCGCGCACCGAAACTACTTATTCTCGGCACGCGCGGTATCCCGGCCGCCCACGGAGGCTTCGAGACTTTCGCGGAACGTCTCGCGCTCTACTTGGTCGAGCGCGGCTGGCAGGTCGGCGTGTACTGCCAGAGGGACGTCGAGACGGTGCGGGACCGCATCGTGCGGAGCGCCTGGAACGGTGTCGAGCTGATCACCGTGGAGATCGGCCTGCGCGGTCCCGTCGCGACGCTCGCCTTCGACGCCATCTGCGCCCACGACGCCGCGACCCGCGGCGGCGTCTGCCTCGTGCTCGGCTACAACGGCGCCGCGTTCCTGCCCTACCTGCGGGCGCGGGGCGGACGGATCCTGACCAACATGGACGGGATCGAGTGGCGCCGTCCGAAATGGTCGCTGCCCGTGCGCGCCTTCTTCTACGTCAGCGAGTGGATCGCCGCGTGGTCCTCGCAGCGGCTGGTGGCCGACCATCCCGTCATCGCCGACCACCTCGCCCGTCGCAGGCCGCGCGGCGCCATCGCGACCATCCCGTACGGCGGCGATCCCCCGGCGGCCGATGTCGGGCCGCCGCCCCTCGGCCTCGCGCCGGACCGCTACCTCGTCTCGATCGCCCGCATCGAGCCGGACAACAACATCCTGACGCTCGTCGAGGCCTTCTCGCGCCGTGCCCGCGGCGTGCGGCTCGTGGTGCTCGGCACGCTGAGGGTCGGCAACCCGTACCATCGTGCCGTAGAGGCGGCCGCCTCGCCGGAGGTGCTGTTCCCCGGCGCCATCTACGAGCCCGAGCAGGTCCAGGCCCTGCGGGTCCACGCGCGGGCCTATCTCCACGGCCACACGGTGGGCGGCACCAACCCGTCGCTGGTCGAGGCGCTCTGGGCGGGCAACGCCGTGGTCGCCCACGACAATCCGTTCAACCGGGGCACGGCCGGGGACGCGCAACTCTATTTCTCGGATCCGGACAGCTGCGCGGCGGCCATCGAGCGCGTGCTCTCCGACGGGGCCGCGGTCGCGGCGGCCCGCGCGGCGGCGCGGGCGCGCGCCGAGCAGTTCCGCTGGGACGCCGTGCTGGCCTCCTACGAGGACGCGCTGCGCCGTGTCGGCGGCTACCCGCCGGCCCC